>Ga0209572_1000025_pt1 | contig 419288 bp, 396 predicted proteins | sample EBPBio232012_DNA_FD_185867 | JGI IMG/M metagenome (GOLD analysis project Ga0209572, IMG submission 185867) | Wastewater treatment Type I Accumulibacter community from EBPR Bioreactor in Madison, WI, USA - Reactor 1_1/23/2012_ DNA (SPAdes)... | ecosystem: Engineered > Bioreactor > EBPR >... | reverse complement strand
CGCGCCAAGCCCGCACCCTCCGGGTGATCCATGAAACGCGCCCCTCGCAGCCGCCAACGCCATGATTTATATGCGAAATATCACGATCAGGACAGCGAAATCAACGACTTACTTGGGGAATGTGGGGGTAAGGGTCGCGTCCCCGATAAGGACAATGCCGGGCTTGGGGTCATGGCGGCGGCGGATTTGATCCGACCGGCCAGCCGTTTCCATGAGGGCCTTCATGGCCTTTTCGATATAGCCCGAGTGCTTTTCGGAAGGCGCAGCCACCGCACCGGCAAAGCCCGGCAGATGGATGGGGCTATCCTCGCACATGCGGCCAAGGAATACCGTGGCCAGAAGGGTGGTTTTCCCCAGTTTGCGCGGAGTGCTGTAAATCAGGCTACGCCAGAGGGGTCCGTCATCCTCCTGCGCCAGATACTGCCGGATGAAGTCCATCTGGAAAGTTTCCAGCGCAAAAGGCTGGCCCGCACCCATGCCGGACGGAATCTTGAACGTGGTCCGCAGCCAATGCGCAAAGCGCCCCTCTATCGGGGGGCGTTTCCTGTAGCGCACCGGGTGCGAAAAGCCTTCGCCGCCGTCCATCCATTGCCCTTCCATCCGGGGAGGGCGAGATAAAGGACAGCCCGCCCCTGCTCCGATACCTTCCCCCCCAATGGTCGCCGGGCAGGGTTCCCTTGGCCCTTTGGGCCAACGCGGGATGGACGGAGGATAGCAGGGTCGGACTCGGTATTTTACCGGACACCTGTTTTTAAGAGGTCGCGGGGATATTCACTCTGTTTGCTCCGCTGATTAGCTTGCGAATACGCTGCACAATGTCCTTTTGCAGGGCAGGTGCTTGCCGCTTCATTTCCTTTGCCAATCCCAAGCGCGGCGGAATCCGCACGGCCTTCTTGAGCACATAGAGCGGCACCAGCTTCCTGCCTTGCCGAAGCACGATCAGAAGATTGCCCCTCTTGCTCTGGATCACTGTGGCGTTGTGCCAGCTACGCGGCCCCATCTTCTTGGCTGTGCCGTCCGGGTTCAGTGCTGCAGGCAGGGGAACAGCCAAGTGCCTGCCGCTGGCCCTGATCGTGCCGCCGAACTCTTGAAGGCTCATATAGAACGGAACAGCGATAACCCCTTCCACCGCGCCGTTCTTCCTGCGAGTCAGGCCGTTTTGCAGTGCTTCCACACCCGTGCCGCTGCGCGATTGCAGGCCACCGCCGCCCGCACCCGGTGCGCTGTAGGGTTTGCCATGGCGTTGCGCCATAGTCTGCCCGACACGTTTCAGATAGTCTTGCAAGCCCGCTTCGGCCTCCCGGTCCAGCCAGATCAGACGGGCCAGCGACAGCTTGGCCGCCGCCCTGTCCAGCGCCTTGGAAGGGACAGAAACAACCCGTCCCCTATTCCTGACTTCAAAGCCCGGCCCGGACTTCATCCTGCCCGCCTTACCCGAATGCGGGGCGGAGTCATGGAAACGGGATGAATAAGGGCGGCAACCTCTCTTGCGTGCCACCGCTTCAATCCGCAGATAGTTGCGGGCGCAGGAATATCCCCACGCTTCACCTTCCGCCAAAGGGTTGCTTCGCTGATTTGAAGCAGCATCATCAAATCAGCGGAAGTCAGAAGTTCTTTAGACATGCCGCGCCTCGTTATTCCCGTTTCGGGGAATGACTAATACGCTCACTGACTCGCAAAAACAAGCAATTCTTTTTGTCAAGTAATTGCTTTACAAGGGTTTTCGAATTTCCGCAATTCGGTGCGAAACTAATCGCTGTTATTCCTTGGGCTTAGAATATGCGAAGTCCGCGTATGCCTGCATCACGGGTTTCCGACGCTCAAAGTAGTCCTCGCGCGCATAGGCTTGCGAAACGGTGTTGCCGACCTTGTGGGATAGGATCGTCTCGGCCACTTCCCACTCCGTGCCCGCGTCCTGCATCCATGTGCGGAAGGTTGTGCGGAACCCGTGCAAGGTCAGGTCCGGGTGCTTCATGGTTTGTTGAACCAGCTTCCGAAGCGCGGTTTCCGTGACCGGACCGGACTTCGGGCTGGTGGCGAACACATAGGTGTCGTGCAGGCCCTTCAACTTCTCAAGCAGCGCGACCATCTGGGCAGGCAGGGGGATGCGCTGCGCGACCTTGGTTTTCGTGCGTTCCTTCGGGATGGTCCACAGGCTAGCCTCTAGGTCCAGTTCGGCCCAGACCACTTCCCGCGCCACCGCACTGCGCACACCTGTGAAGATCAGAAATTCCAGCGCCCGCGCCGATACGCTGTCCCGCCCGGTGAGGTCCACCATGAAGGCGGGCAGGTCTTTGTATGGCAGCGCCTCGTGATGTTCGACATTCTTGATCTTGCTGGCCTTGGGCAGCAGGAACTCTATGTTGCCTTTCCAGCGCGCCGGGTTGTCGCCCTTGCGATGGTGCTTCACCGTGGCCCATGCCAGCACCTGTTCTATCCGCCCGCGCACGCGGCTGGCGGTTTCGGTCTTGGTGCCCCAGATCGGTTTCAGGACCGCCAGCACATCGTCCGCCGTAATGGTGTTCACCGGCTTGCCGCCCAGACCCTTGCCGCCCTTGGGCGTGCTGGCATAGTCCCGCAGGGTATTCTCCCACTGTTGGATGTGCTTGGGGTTCTTGAACTCTTTCAGCTTCTCTTTCAGGTAAAGGTCCACCGCCTCGGCAAAAGTGGGCACGCCTTCCGGGTCCGCCACCACCTTCCTGTTGCGCGGGTCGATGCCGTTGCGGGCGTTCACCCGCATGGCCTCATTCGCTTCCCGCGCTTCCTTGAGGCTGATTTCGTGGGCAGACCCTATGCCGACCTCTATGCGGGTGCCGTTGAACATCATCTTGGCAATCCAGTAGCGTTGCACCAAGCCGCCGCGCACCCGGTGCGGTGCACCGACACGCAGATAAAGGCCCGCGCCATCGGTCAGCACCTTGAAGGCTTTGCCTTCGTCCGGCTTGGCGTTATCCACTTCCTTGGCGGTCAACAGGCCCATGTTCGGCTTCCTCGTCCACTATCCATACACAAAATCATGTGCGCTTGGACGCGTGCCTTTGCAAGTCCCCGCGTGCCTCTGACCTGCTAAGTGTCAAGTAAGCACTTTACAATAAATGATATTTTTAAAACTCTTGATGCCAGATGCACGCCGCTGCGCGATTTGTGCGGCGGTCACCGCTTCCGCCAAGGCAACTTATTGAATATGCTAATTTTAGGCGTGACGCGCAGATTTTGCAGTCGGCCAAGCGCCGCGAAGGCGCGCCGATGCACAAGGGTTCTGGGCTGATCTGCCCCGGTTCGGCGGTGTTGCGCAGACGCGCGGCCAGAACGGACCCGCGCCACTTGCCTCTGCCCCAGACGGTGCTATGCCTTCGGTCGAAATACTGGTAGGATATTTCTACCTTTGCGGGAGATTTGGGTGCAGGCGAAAATACAACTTGTCGAGATCATGCTTGACCTCCTGAAAGGAGAGGCGGCCAATCAAGACGCTTCGGTGCAGCGCATCCTGCGCTGGGCCTGCGTTGAAACACAGGTTGAAACCGCTTCGATATTTCAGGATACCGGCAACAGTTCCTTCAAACGAACCCACAATTGCAAGATCGGCTCTGAGCCATCGGGCATACAGACACCTCCAAGCATATCGGCTGATATTGTTGCGCAGGATCACCTGATCCGGCCGGTCACGCTCCGGGGAATAGGCGATCATCAGGGCGGCTCAATCGCGCGGGCCATATTGCCGGAAGGAGGCGGAACGCTCATCACAGTTCCGCTGCAAAATGAAGGCCATGCTTTCGGGTTTGCCGCCTTCTGCACCACGGACAAAGATTATCCCGAATCGGATACCAACTTTCGGCTGTTGGAAACAATAGCCGCGCTGATCGGTTCAATTCTGGGCGTGGCCACGCAACACCAGAGGCGGGTCACGATGTCAGGCCACAGGTCCGACACCGTTGACGCGTTGCCAAATCTTGTTCTCGAAGTCGATTCAGATGGGCGTTGCACCAGTTTCGTTGCCGGGCCTGAACGTATGGCGTCAATCGAAACAGGTTCGCTGGTCGGCGCCACCCTTTCGGCATTTTTGCCGCCCTCTGCGGCCGAAGTGGCCGAGCGCGCGCTTGCCGAGATCATGGCAACCGGGCGCGCCAGTGAAACCCGCTATCGACTCGACTTGCCCGATGGCCCGCATGATTTTGAAATGACGGGCGCCCGAAAGTCGGCCGAAAAATCTGACGGATTGCCAAGCGTAATTTTTCTTGTGCGGGATATCACGCAGGAGACCAATCTGCGGCAAGAGCTGCGCCACCTCGGCAAGATTGTCGAAGTGATGGACAATCTGGTTGCAATTACAGATGCCGATGGGCGGCTGACTTGGGTCAATGCGGCATTCGAACGGCATACCGGCTGGTCGCTGAAAGAAATTATAGGGAAAGATCTTGCATCCCTGGTCCGTTGCGATGCAAGTGATCCGGCGGTCGCAGCGGCGGTGTCCGAAGCAATTGCAGCGCGGGCAACATACAAAGGCGAAAACGTCAATAAAGACCGCAACGGGCATAAATACTGGGTCGATTTCAATATTTGGCCATATTACGACGAGAATGGCGATTTCAAAGGTTATGTTTCGGTGGAAACGGTCGTCTCCCGGCTCAAAGAGCAGGAAGCAGCCATGAAAGACCTCGCTGACAAAGCCGCCGCCGCACAGACCCGCTTGGAAAACGCCCTGATGGCCTTGCCCGACGGTGTCGTCGTTCTGGATGCAGATGATCGTGTTATCGCCGTAAATGGCGCATATCACAGAACATTTCCTGAAATCGCAGATATTGCCGTGCCCGGAGTCAGCCTGACGGATTTACTGCGCGCGGGATTTCGGAAACGTCTTTTCCATAATGATATCAATAGTGACGACCTGGAAATGGCGCTGCAACGCCGCTTGGCCGACTATCGACAGCAGGAGCACGTTGACGAAGTTCAATTGCCAAACGGCAAATGGCTGCGCCGGATCAGCATGCGCACCTCGGATGGCGGCTGCATCGCTATTGGAATTGACATTACGGCAACCAAGAAACATCTGGCTGCCCTCGATGCGGTAAACAATGATCTCATTCTAGCCTTGCAAGACCGCGATGCTGCGCGCCAAAGATTGATCAGAATTCTCGATGGCGTTGATATCGGAACGTGGGAGTGGAATACGGTCACGGATTGTCTGAAAGTCGGTGGTCGCTGGGGGGAAATCATCGGTTATGATACACGGACAATTGCCTGCCTGAGTTCGGCCGAATTTCGATCGTTTGTGCATCCCGATGATCTGAAGATCATGGATGAGAATCGCTCCGACGATCTCGCCAATGCCAGTGATGTCATAGAGATTGAATTTCGAATGCGGCACCGTGACGGTGATTGGATATGGATCCTGTCCCGAAGCCGCGTAACTGAACGAAATGTCGACGGTCAGGCAATTCTGTTGGCCGGGGTCCATATTGATATCAGCGATCGAAAGCGGCTGGAGCAAGAACTGCTGACGAGCGAGACCTATCTGTCGCTTATAATGGAAACAAACGTAGCTGCAGTCGCCGTTCTAAACGATGAAGGCATCATATCATTTGCAAACGCCGAGGCGGAGCGCGTTCTTGGCTTGCCACGGTCTGATATCATCGGTCGCCATTTCTACGATCCGATCTGGCAATTGCAAGGTATCGATGGCAAGCCGATGCCCGAAGAAGATATGCCTTTCAGCAGGGCAATCAGTAGCACGGCGCCGGTGCGCGATCTCAGATTTGCCATATATCGCTCCGATGGCAAGCGGCGTATCCTATCCTGCAATGCCGCGCAATTGAGCGTAGCCGAGGGGCAGGTCGAAGTTGTTACGGCATTCTCTGACATCTCCGATCAGGTTGCTGCGACCACACGACTTGAAGAAGCACTTTCCCGGGCTGAGGATATGAGCCGTGCAAAATCGCGCTTTCTGGCCAATATGAGCCATGAAATCAGAACACCCCTCAATGGCGTCCTGGGTATGGCCGAAGTTCTTGAGACTTTGGTGACCGAGCCGAACCAGAAGCGGATGATCGAAACAATTAGAAAGTCGGGCGACACACTGCTTACTGTGCTGAATGGCATTTTGGACATGTCAAAGATAGAGGCCGGAAAGATGGACCTTGAGACGGTTCCATTCTCGCCATCGGAAATGGCACGGCAGTTGGAGGCAATCTATACGATTCAGGCTGAAGAAAAAGGCTTGTCTTTCGAAGCATTTTCAACCGTTGGATGCGACAGGATGCGGTTGGGCGATCCGCATCGTATCAACCAGGTTCTAAGCAATCTCCTGAACAATGCCATAAAATTTACCGAGCATGGCAATGTTCAGATGAAGATATCTTGCCGCCCTGGAAAGCCGCTTGTCGCCGAGATATCCGATACAGGGATCGGCATGAATCAACAACAGGTCGCGCGGCTATTTGAAAGCTTCGAACAGGCCGACGGCAGCACAACCCGACGTTTTGGTGGCACAGGCTTGGGTTTAGCAATTGTGAATCAGCTTATCAAGCTGATGGGCGGAGAGATTTCGGTGACCACAAAGGAAGGCGTGGGAACCAAAATCCGCGTGACCCTGCCCTTGATCGAAAGCGATCTGGCCGCCGCGCCCGGGTTGATCGTTCGTGATCAACCTGCGACAGTCGGTCCACTGGCGGGTGTCAAATTGCTCTATGCTGACGACAATCATGTGAATATTCTTGTCATGAGAGAGATGCTTTCCCGATCGGGGGCTGTCGTCAGCGAGGTGGAGAATGGGCAACAGGCAGTTGATGCCTGGGCGGCTGCACAACATGATGGAACACCGTTCTCGGTTTTGCTTTTGGATATTACGATGCCCGTTCGTGATGGATTGAGCGCTTTGGCGGAAATTCGAGAAATCGAAAGAAAAAATGGCTGGCGTCATGTTCCTGCGATTGCTGTTACGGCCAACGTTCTTGCAAGTCAGGTGGCAGATTATATCGTAGCGGGTTTCTCGACACATCTGGCGAAGCCTTTTCGGCGAGCGGATCTGTTGCATGCTTTGAGTTCTCTGCTCACTGGTGAGGCAGACGGTCCGAGCGATGCAATGCGATCACTACACAATGTGATAGCAAATGGTTAGGCGCCCTCGCTTTGGCGCAAAGATGAACGTAAAAAGCCGCAGAGACGGCTATGATGGTGAAGTTGTAGGATAGGAGCCAGTCATGATCGAGGGAGCCCCCATGGCGCGGTATCAGATTTTACTCGCCGAGGACGACGAGGTGAATCAGGACATCGTAAAGGCTTTTTTGGCCGGAACGCCGGAATTGGAACTGACCGTGGCTTCTGACGGTCGGGCCGCGCTTGAAGCTGCCTTAGTGAAGAAATACGATCTGATGATCTTTGACCAGCAGATGCCACATATCACTGGAGATCGCGTGCTTCTGCATCTTCGTGCAGCAAGAACAGTAAATGCAAAGACGCCGGTGATCAGGTTTACGGCGGCCGCAGATTTAAAGCCGCTTGAAATTAAGACGGTAAATGGAGTTGCGGAAGCAGTTTTGCCAAAACCGTTGGGAAAAGCTGTGCTGCTGTCAACCGTTCTGGCGATGCTTGAAGCCGGGTAAGCTCTCGATCATATTTCTTTATTTACATTTTGACTGCAGCGCCTTCATCCTATGCAATCAGAACGCCGTTTGAAAGGATCAATGTGCCAGAGGCATCCGACAATTATCAGGGGTGTGAGAACATAGACTCGACCTCAATGGATCATGAGTTTGGCTTGGATGCTCTTGCTGATATCGCGTCGTGCGCGGATGCAGATTTGAGTGCCATGACTCGGCGCGTTCTTCATAAAATTTCCTTGCGGCTTGGCGCCAATGAAGCACAGTTATTTCGCCTGACTGCGAGTGGCAAATTTATGCTGATATCCAGTTGGATTTTTGAGGGAGGTGCAGAGGCAGCCCGTGTGGGCGCGCTGCCTGATACCAATCAAATGAGTTCTTTGGTTCGTGGATTGCAAGGTCTGCCACCCGGTCGGCTCCATGATCTTGAAATTGGGAATCAAACAGCCAAAATTAATCGATTCCTGGGAGCTTGGTTCGGCGCGGCGACTGATGGTGTCGCAATCGTTTTTCGGGTGCCGCCATCATATATATACCCTCCCAATTGGCAGGCGATGATTTCATTGCCTGTATTGACTGGTTTGCTTTCTTGCCTTCGCCGTTTAAACGTGATTGGGGGATCGACCACGAATGCTCTAGCCCGAGGCAATCCTGTCATATCAGATCAATATCGCATTGCCGTCGATATGGCAGAAGATGCGATTGCCGTTTACGATGAAAATGATCGAGTGATAGCCAGCAACGGTCTATATCAAGATTTGATCTCGATGGCTCTGCAGAGAACCATCGGGGAGCGAGTCGGACATAGAACCGTCGATGACACAAGTTCAGAATATACGTTGCCAGATGGCCGCTTCATGCAAGTGGCACAGCGAAAGCTGCCAAATGGTGGGCGGATAGAAACCCATAGGGATATTACGCCGATTCGGGTGGCGGAGCGACGGCTTCGAAACCTAATTGATGGCGCCCGGATCTGCACCTGGGAATGGAATGTCAAAACGGGTGAACATAGCGTCAATGAATATTGGGCGAGCCTGCTGGGCTATAGATTGGAAGACCTGCAGCCGGTTACATTCGACACTTGGCGGACGCGGGTCCATCCTGACGATCTTGCCGCAACTGAGGCCCTGTTTGAGAAGGCCGTTTCGGACGACAAGTTTGTCTATTTGGCGGAGTATCGGCTTCGCCACAAATCGGGGCATTGGATATGGGTTCTTGACACGGGCCGCACCCTGCATCGAGGGCCTGATGGGACGCCTGAGCTTATTGCGGGGGTGCAGGTTGATATCAGTGAGCAAAAGGCGCGTGAGGCGGCTCTGACTGCGGTCAAAGCGGAGTTGGAGCGTTCCATATCGGAGCGCGAGAAAGTTGAGCAGCGGTTGGTCGATATTGCCAGCGTGTCGGATGGCTGGTTGTGGGAGATGGACAGCAATCGGCGGTATAGCCTTGTTTTGGATGGAGAATATTTTGACGACGGCGGTATTCCCAAAGAGGGACTAATTGGCCTGACACAAGAGGAATGGCTGGACGCGCATCCTGACATGTATGCTGGCATTGACTGGGCGAGCCTGCTGGAGCGCATCAATTCCAATCAACCGTTTCGGGACTTCATTTACCGCGCGCCGCGGCCGGTTGACGGTGTAACGCGATGGCGACGGATGACAGGAACGCCGATCTTTGATGCCGCAGGTGCCTTTATGGGGTATCGCGGGGTCGGTTCTGATGTTACGGAACTTTATCTGGCCAAAGCCCGTGCTGAAGAGGCCAGCCGGACAAAGTCGATGTTCGTGGCGAATATGAGCCATGAGATTCGCACGCCACTCAATGGGGTTTTAGGGATGGCGGAGGTGCTGGATAATGCGCTTTCGAATCCCGAACATAAGCGTATGATCGGAACCATTCGGAAATCCGGGGAGGCGCTGCTCAATATCCTGAACGATATCCTTGACATTTCCAAGATTGAAGCCGGAAAGCTGGAATTGGAGAACGTGCCGTTCAAACTGCAAGACCTCGCCGAGCGTGTTGAGGAATTGCATGGGTTGCGCGCCGAGGAAAAGGGGATCGAGCTTGATGTCCTTGTCGGTGCGGGATCGGATATGCAGTTTGTCGGCGACCCATACCGCATTCAGCAAATTCTGCACAACCTGGTCAGCAATGCGATCAAATTCACCGAGCAAGGCGAAGTCGAGGTGAAGATTGCCGGCCGCAACGGGACTCAGCTTTTCATTGAGGTTCGGGACACCGGAATCGGAATGACGGCAGAGCAGTTGACGCGATTGCATGAGGAATTCAGTCAGGCGGATGTCTCGGTGACCCGGCGTTTCGGTGGAACGGGTCTTGGCATGGCGATTACCCGGACCTTGGTGGAAAAGATGGGTGGAACCATCGAGGTTGCTTCCGAATTGGGGGCGGGAACGACCATTCAGGTCTGGCTGCCTTTGCTCTCCAAGGCCGAGCATTCAGAGGTGGCACCGCCGCAGACCGATTTGCCTGACAATCTGGCAGGTGTGCGAATATTGGCCGCCGACGACAATTCTACGAATCGCGCCGTGCTTGAGGCGATGTTGAGTCGTCGTGGTGCCGAGATTGTTCTGGTGTCGGACGGACAAGAGGCGGTCAATGCCTATTCTACCGGGACATTTGATGTCGTGCTGTTGGATATTGCCATGCCGGTGATGGATGGGATGACGGCCTTGCGGGAAATTCGGGAGATTGAACAGAAGGCCAGCCGGCCACCGTTGCCGATCATCGCAATTACGGCCAATGTGATGGCGCATCAGATCGCTGAGTATCTGACCAGCGGATTTGATTTGTGCCTAGCTAAACCTCTGGACTCGGCGGAATTGGCATTTGGCATCAGAAGTTTGCTTTCAGAAAGGTCGCGGGCCTGAGACAGGCCGCGCCACATTCAAATGTGGCCGAACGGGCTACACAGAATTGAGCGATTTGGTGGATGGCAGGCAGAAAGCCCGCCAAATATAGGAATGGACCGATCTGAAACGTGGCTCTGGCAAGCTTTGGGTCAGGAATGTCGTTTCAGCCCGGCCAGAACCCCTATTCATCCAGAAGGGCTTCAAGCTCGTCCATCAACGCGATCAGGCGGGGTTCGATCTGCCGCCACAATTCATTCAGCGGCAGTTTGACTTCGGCCTGATCACGGGAAAGCTGATCAATGCTCGCGGCGAGGACTCCGGCGGTGGCATATCCAAGCGAACCGGCGGAGCCTGCAATCTTGTGCGCCAGGGCGACTATGCCCGCGATGGCGGTGCGCGGTTCCTGTCCTGTCGTGACCCTGATCCTGAGGGATTCCAGCATCATGATCCGCTCGATTGCGAGGTCACGGAACCGTTTGCGCGCCGGGAGCAGTTCCGGCGCGATCTCTTCGTTCAGCGCTGATGCCACCGCCGGACCAGCCATTGCCATCATTTCACGCCGCATTTGCCGAACGCCCTGACCGTTGCACCGCTTGCTGCACCGCCCGTTCAAGGATGCGCGTGGGGTTACCAAGGGAGAACATCGGGCTCTTGCACAGCGGTCCGACCCGGACACGGGGTGTTGGGAGGCGTTGCGAGCTGTAGAAGCTTTCAAAACCCGCTAGGCCGATTTCGATGGTTGCGCTGATCTCTTCGGGCGTGGCCGACAGCCCCTTGGTCGTGACGCCAACGAAGTTGCCGGAACCCGCATAGGCGAGGTGGATGTCGTCGGTCTTGAGGGCATCCGAAATGATCAGTCCGACATCACTCAGCATATCGACGAAGGTCGAGCGGGGCGCCTTGCCATAGATAACATTGGCATTTTCGATGTGAAAGGCGAAGGCTGACATGGAGAGGGTGCCCTTGCGACCCAGCGTGAGAAGGTAGTTTTCCAGCGCCAGCAACTCGATTCCGCGGTCAAATTCGGGGATGTGGATGGCGCTTTCGAATTCGACATCGGCATGGGCCGCCTCGTTGCGCCGACCGGCCTGACGCGTCAGCAACTCGACATGCAGGCGTTCTTCGACCAGCCGTTCCACCATGCCGATGCGGGCTTTCAGTTCAAGCCGGTCCAGCGGCTTGGTCAGGTAATCGGTCGCCCCCGCAGCAAAGGCGCCGTCGATATAGCGCTTTGCCGAAAGCGAGGTGACCATGACAATCGGAACGCGCCGATATTCGGGCAGACCACGCAAAAGCTGGCACAGATTGACGCCGTCCATGCCGGGCATCTGGATGTCCAGCAGGATGCAGTCAAAGGGCGATGTCTGCGATTCGAGCGTGATCAGCGCCTCGGTTGCGGAAGAGGCCCGGGTAAGGTCTTCATGGCCAAGGGCGCGCAAGGATTGCGTCAGGATGTCTTGAAAGACCGGGTCGTCGTCTACCAGCAGGATTTTCATGATCGTCTCTCGTCTCAAACTCCGTCTGGGAGAGGTGTTGCGCCATAGCTCAACCTCTAAGGGAGCGAAGTTGAAAATTATGGCCAATTTAGGGCCATTTTCTTCTTGCCTTGCCTGTGGCGGGATTTCTGCTTGCCGGAGGCGGCAGCGCCGCCCCCGGACAGGCCGGTGTTCCTGCCAGGGGCGTGGCGGCCCGTCACGCCGAAACGGCCGATTGCACCTGCATAACCTCAAGCAGCCGGGTTTCGCCTTCGCGTGTCACCCATGAGATTGTGGCACCCGCCCGCAGCCCCAGAAGGGCGACACCGACCGGGGTCACGACAGAAATGCGATGCCGGTCGATATCGGCCTCTTCCGGGTAGACGAGAACAACGGTCTGTTCGCGGCCGGTGCTGAGATCGCGGTAGGTCACCGCATTCCCAAGGGTGACGATGTCGCTTTGCAGCTTTTCGGGCGCGACCAGTCTGGCGCGGGCGATTTCATCCAAAAGCCGCTCGCCGACCTCGGGTGAGCGGCGCATCATGGCCGAGGCGAGGGCCTCCAGCCTGCCGACCTGAGTCTTGTCGAGGTGGATTTTGGGCAGCCGTGCCCTGATCTGCGACGTGGGGTTTGTCATGTCTTCTATCCTTGAATTGTGGGGCAGGGGGCAAACGGCTCAGGGTGCGGGCCGGGGTCATCCGTCGCCGAGGCCGATCAGCCACAGCCGCCGGAACGAACCGTCGGCTTGCAGCAGTGGCGCCCGGCTTCCGGCCTGCATTCCGATCAGTGTCGCACCCAGCAGGGTTGCAACCGGAATGCTGTCCTGACCAAAGTCCGGGGTGGTCTCATGGCGCAGGTGCCCCGACCGCGGTTCCAGATCGTCTATCGCATAGGTCAGCCGCGCGCCGCCGGTGACAAACGGCGGACCGATCCGGTCATCCTCGAGCACGGGCGTATAAAGCAGCTTCTGACTGAGCAGTCGCGCCAGCATGATGTGAACGCCGGTGCCAATCCGGTCGGCGCGCTGGATATGGTCGGCCAGGGCGCGGCGGTCGGTTCTGCTCAGGCGGCAGTTGACCGACAGGTCACGCAAGATCGCATAGCCGTATTTGGGAAAGGCCGGGTCAACCGGCTGGGGAAGTCTGGAAAGCGGCATGAACCCTCCTCGGGCGGCACTCTGGCCGCCTTTCGACAGTCGTTTCGGGATGTGGTGGATGAACCCGGAGCAGCAGCGCCGCTTGTGCGCGGTCAAACCGCCCCGGGAAGGGGGCGGTTCTGCAGAAAAATCCGAAACAGGATGGCAGAGTTCAGCATCGGCCAAAGATGGGCATTGCCTGCCCGGCTGTCAACGGCAGCGGGGCAGGGCTGCCGCAGCCGGGCGCAAAGGCGCCGTTTGGCCAAAGGGGCGCAAACCCGGCGCTTCTGGTCGCTGTTGTCTGGGAAAGGGCCGCGCGGACGGGCAAGGATCAGGGCTCTAAGGGGAAGGTTGCCATGGAAATTCTGGTGCTGATCGCCGCCGCCTTTGGCGCGGGTGTGCTTAACACGGTTGCCGGGGGCGGGACGTTCCTGACCTTTCCGGCTCTTGTCTTCATCGGTCTGCCGCCGGTGATGGCCAATGCCACCAGCACCGTGGCGGTTTTTCCGGGCTATCTGGGCGGTGCCTTGGGCTTTCGGCGCGAGTTTCGCAGCTTTGGCCGGGCGCAGCTTGCGCGGCTGGTGGCGATCACGCTTGCCGGGGGGCTGGCTGGGTCCGGTTTGCTGATGGTGTCCTCCAATGCTGCCTTTTCCAGAGTGGTGCCCTTCCTGTTGCTGGGGGCCACCTTTGCCTTTCTTTTTGGTGACAGGTTTCGCCAATGGGCTGCCACGCGGGCCCGGGCCGTTCGGCCCGAAGGCGCCTTGGGCCTGTTCGCGGTGGCGCTTTATGGCGGCTATTTCAACGGCGGGCTTGGGATCGTGCTGCTGGCGCTTTTCACGCTTTGGGGGATGACCGACCTCAACCGGATGAACGCGCTGAAGTCGGGGTTGAGCTTTCTGTTGTCGGCCATTTCCGTTGCGGTCTTTGCCCTTGCCGGAATGGTCGCCTGGCCGCAGGCGGTGGTCATGATGATCGCGGCCACCGCAGGCGGCTATGCCGGCGCCCCTTTGGCGCGGGCGCTGCCCAAATCCGTGGTGCGTGGCATCATTGCCACCGTGGGCTTTGCCATGAGTGCGGTGTTCTTCTGGCGCATGGTCAGCGCGGGCTGAAGGGCCAGGGTCAGCGCGGCCCGGCTTCGGTCACGATGGCATCCATGGCGATGTCATGCGGCTGCGGAAAGATCGTCGCCACCTGCGCCGCCTGCAACCCGACACCGATGGCGAAGGGGCGCGGTGACAGGGCGGCCAGCGTCCGGTCGAAATAGCCGCCGCCATAGCCCAGCCGGAACCCCGCCGCATCCCATCCCACCACCGGGGCAAGGGTCACATCGGGCACCACCTCGGCCGTTTCGGCGGGGATGGGGATTTTCCAGAACCCCTGCACCATATGGCAATCCGGCGTCCAGCACCGGAACACCAGCGGCGTGGCGGGTGTCTGGACGACCGGCAGCGCCACCGTCACCCCCCGCCCGACCAGATCGGTCAGCCAGTGCCGCAGGTTCAACTCGGCCTTGATCGGCCACCATGCCGAAAGCGTCAGCCCCTCAAACCGCCCGAACCGCGCGCGGATCAGCGCCTCCAGATGCGGGATGATCCGTTCGGCGGCCTCGTGCCGCACGGCGACCGGCAGGGCGGCGCGCTCTGCCAGCAACCGCAGCCGCTCGGCCTTGCGCCAGCGCGCCACGTCGCGCGCCTGTATCGGGTCAACCGCCAGAGGATCGAAATAGGCCGGATCAATCTCATGCGCGAGACAGGGAGGCGAGGCATAGCCACGCGGCAGATCATCCTTGCCCGTCATGTTGCAGGGCCGCCGGTCAGGGCGGCAAGCCGTGCAAGCGCCGTGCGCGCCTCGTCCATGATCGTGGTAATCCGCTCTGCCGCCGTCGGCAGCGTGTCGATCAGCGCAGAACTTTGCCCGGCATAGGCCGCCATCGCCTCAAGATCGCCGGTGGTCGTGCGCAGCGGGGAATCGGTGCTGTAGCGCAGCAGCGGGCGGCCCTCTTCGCGGGCAATCACCTCACGCGGCAAAAGGTCGGGCCTGTGGCCCATCAATCTGTGGCCGATGGCATCGGTCACCGAATTGCGGATCACCCGGACCGGGGTGTTCGGCGGCCAGTTCAGGGCATAGATATCTGTATGCACGGTGTCTTCGGCCATCGCGGCCAGCACGCGGGCCTTGTGGTCGTCATGGGCAAAGGATTCAACCGTCGCCAGAAAGGCCGTGCCGCAATGGATGCCTTCGGCGCCAAGGGCCATGGCGGAAATCAGGCTTGCCCCGGTCGCAAACCCGCCCGAAGCGATGACCGGCAGCCTGACCCGGCGCACCACCTGTTCCACCAGAACCAGCGCGCCGACCGTGCCGTGAACATGGCCGCCCGCCTCTACCCCCTGCACGATCAGCACATCGGCGCCCGCCGCCTCGGCGCCAAGGGCGGCCTTCAGCGAACCGACCTGATGCAGCACGAGGCAGCCCGCAGCCTTGGCCCGCGCCACAGCGGCGGGCACCACATCCCAGAAAAAGCACATCGCGGGAATGCCAAGCTCAAGGCAGGTGCCAAGTTCCGCATCCAGCAGCTTGGGGTCGGTGGCTGACGGGATCAGGTTCACGGCAAAGGGGCGGTCGGTCTCGGCCCGCACGGCGGCGATGTTTTGCGCAATCAGCTCGGGTGTTTCGCGCACCATGCCCAGAATGCCATAGCCGCCGGCCTTTGCCACCGCGGCCACCAGTTCGGACCGCGCGACGCCGCCCATTCCGGCCAGCAGGATCGGCAGGTCACAGCCAAGCAAGTGGCAGACCGGGCTGCGCAGGGGATCGTCGGGCATCGGATCACCTCCTTTGAACGCGGGTTCGCGGCGCCACGGGGGCGGGGGCAAGACTCTGGTCTTGCCACAGGGATAGACCGCAGTAATAGGTATTTCAAATACCAATTCATGCGGGGCCGCGATGCGCCTGACCTCTTTCACCGATTACGGCCTGCGGGCCTTGATGCGTCTGGCCTCCGATCCCGGGCGGGCCTTTTCGACGGCCGATCTGGCGGCGGAATTTTCCCTGTCGCGGCATCACCTGGCCAAGATCATTGCGGTTCTGGTCGAGGCCGGGATCGTCGCCACCCGGCGCGGCGGGGGTGGTGGCGCGGCTCTGGCCCGGCCTGCGGCAGAAATCCGGCTGGGCGAGGTGGTGCGCCTGCTTGAGGCCGGGCAGCCGATGGTGGCCTGTTTTCGCACCTCGGGCGGGGATTGCACGATTGTCGGCTGTTGTCGCCTCAAGGCGCGGCTGCGGCTGGCCGAAACCGCCTTTCTGGCGGCACTCGACCGCGCGACCCTTGCGGATGTCGCCCTTGCGCCGCTGGAAACGGGCCATAACGGCAGGTTATAGGCCCATCGAAACACTGTATTGGCTCCTGAGCCGGGGCGGTCATAGTCCTCCGGGCGTGGCCGGGATGCCGCGCGCAAAGGGAAAGACATGCCCGCCAAACAGGTTCTGGGACCAGTGATCCTGCCGCTGCTGATCGCCGGTTTCCTTGTGCAGGCGCTGGTTCCGATGGTGCGCATCCTGACCAGCTATCAGGCGCTTGCGCTGGGCCACAGCGCCGAAACCATCGGCATCATCTCGGCCGTTTTCGCCCTGCTGCCGGTCTTTCTGACGGTGGTGATTGGCCGCCTGAACGACGGTGGCGCGCTGGGCCGGGTGATCGTCTGTGGCGCAGCGGGTAGCCTTATGGCCTGCCTCTTGTTCTGGCTGGGACCGCATGGCTTGGGCACGCTTTTGTTGTCCAATGCGCTGCTGGGTATCAGCCAGACCGCCGTTCTGGCCGGATTGCAGGTTGTGACGACCCGGGCCTCAAGCCGGGCGCATCGCGATTCCGTCCTTGGCAATTACATGGTGGCGATTTCGCTGGGGCAGGCATTCGGTCCGCTGATCATCGGGGCCGGCCATGACAGCCCGCTTCTGGCGGCAGTGCCCTGCGGCGCGGCGGTGCTGCTGCTGGCCACGCTTGCCGTTCTGGCGCGGCGCCTGCCGCAACCACGGGCGGCGGTCCACGGCGGCGCCCTGCCGCTGGGCGAGATCGCGGCAACCCGCGGGCTGTGGTGGATCATCGTGTTCGGCGGGCTTTGCGTGGCTGCGCAAGATTTGCTGCTGGCCTTCCTGCCGGTCTACGCGGTCGAGCGTGGGCTGACACCCATGGCGGTGGGGGTGTTGCTGAGTGTGCGGGCCATCGCCGCGATGGTGTCGCGGCTGCTGTTCGGCCGCGCGGTGCGCCACTTTGGGCAGATGCGGCTGGCCTTGCTGTCGGCGGGGCTGGGGGGCGTTGCGATGCTGGCCCTTGCCGTGCCGCTGCCGGTTGTCGCCGTGGGTGTGGCCATGGCGGCGCTGGGATTTGGTCTGGGCATCGCGCTGACCTGTTCGGTCGCGCTGACGATCCAGATTGCACCGCCCCGCGCCCGGGGCACGGCACTGTCGATGCGGATGACGGCAATCCGGCTGGCGCAATTCGTCATCCCGCTGGGGGCGGGGGTCGCCGTGGCGCCCATCGGCGCGGCGGGCACCTTTGCCCTGTCGGGGGTGGCGATCCTCGGGGCGGCGATGGCGCGGCCCCGCGGGGCGGTGGGGCAGGGGCGCCGCCCCTAGCGCAGCGCCTCATGCAGTCGCGCCACCAGCCGGCCCGCCGGCGTGCTGCGCGGCCAGAGCAGGCCGATCTCCCGCATCGGTGGCGGCGTGCCGGGCAGCGGCAACCGGCACAGGCGCAGCCCCTCGGGCCATGGGGGGGCCCAGTCGGGCACGACCGACACGCCAAGCCCGGCGCTGACCATTACGGCAATCGCCTCAAGCTGATCCAGTTCCAGCCATTCGCGCGGCGCCAGACGGTTCGCCTTCATCCAGCCATCGGCCAGCCGCCCGCCCCAGTTGTTGCGGTCATAGCGGATGAAGGGCCGCTCGCGCAGCAGGCTGGCCACATCCTGCCCTGCCCAAGCCTCGGGGCACAGCAGCACCATCGGCTCTTGCCGCAGCACCTGCCATTCCAGCGTCTTGGGCGGCACGAAGGGTGGGCGCACCAGAATGGCGGCGTCGATCCGCTCTTCGGTCAGCAGGCGGTAAATCTCGGGCGAGGTGCCGGGCAGGATGAAGAGGTCGATCCGCGGGGCGCTTTCCGCCAGCCGCAGCAGTGCCGGGGGCAGCAGGCCGGTCAGGGCCGTGCTGATGGCGCCCAGCCGCAACTCGCCCACGGCGGCATCGGCCCGCGCCACCAGACCCAACTGACGCACATCGCCCAGAATGCGGCGGCTTTGCTGCAAGATCGCGCGCCCGGCATCCGAGGGTTGCACCTGCCGGCCGGCCCGCAAGAGCAAAGGGGCGCCCACCTCGGCCTCAAGCGCCGCAATGCGCTGGGCCACGGCGGCGGGGGTGATGCCCAGCCGCCGCGCTGCCTCGGCCATCGAGCCGTGATCGGCAACCAGCAGGAAAGTTTCCAGAAACGCGGTGTCCATAAATAGATTATCTATCTTACGAAGCAAGGTATCGCCATATTTTCTTTTCCTCTGCATCTGTCACCCTCCCCCCGCGAAATGAGGAGAGAAGAATGGATCTGCAAATCGCAGGGAAAAGCGCGCTGGTGTTCGGGGCGGGTGGCGGTCTGGGCGGGGCGATTGCGCAAAGCCTTGCCGCCGAAGGGGCGCGGGTGATCGTGGCCGATATTGATGCCGAGGCGGCCGCACGCAGGGTTGCGGCGATTGTCGCCGCAGGTGGGGCAGCACAGGCCATGCTGTGGGACATCGCCGATCTTTCGGTGCTGTCTGCCCGGCTGGCCGAGGTTGAGGCGCTTCAGGGCGGGGTCGATATTCTGGTCAACAACACTGGCGGCCCGCCGCCGACGCTGGCCCATGGCCAGCCGCCCGAAATCTGGTCGAAACATTTCGACAGCATGGTGCGGTCCGTCATTGCGGTGACCGATGCCGTCCTGCCCGGCATGAAGGCGCGGGGCTGGGGGAGGGTGATCACCTCCACCTCCTCCGGCGTGGTGGCGCCGATTGCCAATCTGGGCATCTCGAACGCGCTGCGGCTGGCGCTGGTCGGCTGGTCCAAGACGCTTGCGCGTGAGGTGGGCCGCCATGGCATTACCGCCAATATCGTGCTGCCCGGGCGCATCGCCACCGGGCGGATCGTGTTTCTGGACGAACAGAAAGCCGCCCGCGAAGGCCGCCCGGTGGCCGAGGTGACGGCGGAAAGCACCGGCAGCATTCCCGTTGGCCGCTACGGCGAGCCGCGCGAATACGGCGATGCGGTGGCCTTTCTGGCCAGCGCCCGCGCCTCTTACATCACCGGATCGGTGCTGCGCATCGACGGTGGCCTGATTGCCAGCATCTGAGGAGACCGCCATGACCCTTGACCCGAAAACCATCGAAACGTTGCAGGCGGTGTCCACAGCGACGCTGACCACCATCCTTTTGAAGAAGGGCCTGCGCAACGTCTGGATGCGCGGCACCAAACCGATCCGCCCCGGACAGAAACGCGTGGTGGGCCGCGCCTTCACCCTGCGCTTCGTTCCGGCGCGTGAGGATCTGGCCACGCCAGCAAGCTGGGCCTCGCCCATTTCCACCCGCGCCGCGATTGAGGCGATGCCAGAGGGCTGCGTGGCGGTGGCTGATGCGATGGGCGTGCTGGATGCCGGGATATTTGGTGACATCCTCTGCGCGCGGATGGTGCAGCGCAAGGTGGCCGGGCTGGTGACCGATGGCGTCATGCGCGATGCGGTCGGCGTGCTGGGCACCGGCCTGCCGGTCTGGTGCGACGGGGTGGCGGCGCCGCCCTCGGTCGCGGGGCTAACCTTTGTCGGCTGGCAGGAACCGATTGCCTGCGGCGGCGTGGCGGTGTTTCCTGACGATGTGGTCGTGGTGGACGAGGATGGTGCAGTGCTGATCCCGGCGGCCTTCCTCGATCAGGTTCTGGCCGAGGCGCCCGAGCAGGAACAGATGGAGGCATGGATCATGACCGAGGTGGATCGGGGTGTGCCCTTGCCGGGGCTTTATCCGATGAACGAAGAAACCAAGGCGCGCTATGCAGCGTGGAAGGCGGCGAGATGAGTTTCGGCATCGACACCAAGGGCGTCTATCCGATTGCTGCGACGCCGTTTCATCCCGATGGGGCACTGGATACCGCCAGCATCGACCGGATGGTGGATTTCTACCATCAGGCCGGGGTAACGGGGGTAACCATCCTTGGCATCATGGGCGAGGCGCCCAAGCTGGAGCCGGAAGAGTCGCTGGCCATCGTGCGGCAGGTGGTGGCGCGGTCGCGCATTCCGGTGGTGGTGGGGGTTTCTGCCCCGGGCTTTGCCGCCATGCGCCGCCTTGCGCGCGAGGCGATGGAGGCAGGCGCGGCTGGCGTGATGATCGCCCCCGCGCCGCATCTGCGCACCGATGACCAGATCACCGGCTATTTCGCGCAGGCGGTTGAGGCTGTGGGTGCGGATGTGCCCTGGGCGTTGCAGGATTATCCCCTGACACTGACCGTGCAGATGTCGGTTTCGGTGATCAGCCGGATCATGGCCGACCATGCCAGTTGCGTGATGCTGAAGGCCGAGGATTGGCCGGGGCTGGAGAAGCTGTCGGCGCTGCGCAAGGCACAGGCAGAGGGGCGGTTGCGGCCGTTTTCGATCCTGACGGCCAATGGCGGGTTGTTTCTGGACTTCGAGCCGGAGCGCGGCTCGGACGGGGCGATGACGGGCTATGGCTTTCCCGACATGCTGGTGGAACTGGACGCGCTGCACCGGCAGGGCGCCCGCGATGCCGCACATGACCTGTTCGATCTGCACCTGCCGCTGATCCGTTATGAACAGCAGCCGGGCATCGGCCTTGCGGTGCGGAAACATGTGCTGATGCGGCGGGGGGTGATTGCCTCGGACACCCAGCGCAAGCCTTGGCCCGTGCTTTCGCCCACCGCCCGGGCCGAGGTGGACTATCTTCTGTCGCGGATCGCACGGCACGACAGCCGCGCGGCCTTCTGAGCCAACAGCACGCCGGGCATCCCGGCGTGCTACTTCGGCGCGCTCACCTGCGGGGTGGCGGCCAGAACCTCGACCAGTGTGGCGCGGATGCGCGCGGCAAGGCCCGCGTCGAAATCCTTGCGCGCGGTCATCACGATGGGCCGGGTCAGCACCGGGTCCACGATGGGATGGGCCACCAGTTGCGGCCCCAGCAAATCCGCCGCCACGCTGTGGGCGCCGAAGACCGTGGTGCCCAGCCCCGCCAGAACGGCCTGCCGCCGCGGGTCCGGCCCGTCCACCTCACGCGCGACCTCCAGCGTCAGGCCCCGGGCCTCGGCCTCGGCCTGCAGGCAGCGGCGCAGCGGATTGCCGGGCGAGGGCAGTATCATCCGGGTCTTCAGCACCGTTTCCAGCGCCACCGGCGTCGGCTGCGGATAATCTGCCCGCAGGGTGATCCAGAACAGCGTCTCCCAGATCAGCGCCTCGCCCTCCATCTCTTCGGGATTGACCAGTTGGATGGCGATATCGGCCTTGCCGCTTTCGATCAGCCGGTCACCGAAGCCACTGCGCGCCTCGATCAGATGCAGGTCCAGCCCGGGCATGGCGCGGGCGAATCCCTTGATCAGTGCCGGCGTCAGCGCCGAGGCGAGCGAGGGGATGATAGCCAGATGCAGCGTCTCGAACGGGCTGTCGCGGCGGGCTTCGGCAATCAGCGCGCGTTCGGCCTGTGCCACCCGCTCAAGCACCTCTGCCGCATGGCGGGCCAGCAATTCGCCCAGTCTGGTCGGGCGCACCCCCGACTGGTGCCGCACCAGCACCGGCGCGCCCAGATCCCGTTCGATTTCCGCAACATGATGGGTCAGAGCAGGCTGCGCGATGTTCAATTCGCGCGCAGCGGCCGACAGCGAGCCCAGTCTGGTGATCGCGGCAAAGTAGCGTAGCCTGCGAAGATCAAGGAACCCCATGCGCATGGCCTGAACCATACAACGGATTTATGGACGGATCAATTCTCTGTAGTAGTCTCGGTCGCAGCACTCGCCTAAACCGGGGGCAGGAGGAGATGAGGGAACCCCAGAACAGCCCGGGGGAGGGCGCGTTCGGGGGGAGGGGGCTGGCCCAAGGGCAACCCCTTCGGATCCTCTGCAACTGGGCAAGGCATATGCAGGACGGGCAGTCGAAAGCGGTGTGCTTTCGGCGCGTGGTTTCGGTTTGTCTTGTCGGACAAAGGGAGAGAGAGCAATGACCAAGGCAAGACTTCTGGGGGCGGTGGCGATGGCCACTTGCCTGTTCGCAACGGCCTCGCAAGCCCAGGATACACCGCTGCGCATCGTGCTGCCGTCCGAACCGGCAGACATCGACGCCTGCAACACGACCGTCAGCAACATCGGCATCATCATCAAGGAAAACGTGGTCGAGACGCTGACCACGCTGAACCCCGAAAACAGCGCCGTGCAGCCCCGGCTGGCCACCGGCTGGACCGATCAGGGCAACGGCACCTGGCGGGTGACCCTGCGCGACGGCGTGACCTTCCACGACGGCGCCGCCTTTAACGCGGCGGCGGTTGCCGATGCGATCACCCGGCTGCAAAGCGAAGCCATCGCCTGCCGCGACCGCACCAAAATCCGCGGCATCACCCTGACGACGGCGGTGGTGGATGACCTGACCATCGACATCACCGCCGACCCGCCGCAGGTACTGATGCCGACGTTGCTGTCGTTCATCGGGGTCGGCTCGCCCAATACTCCGGCGGATCAGTTGAGCCGGGCGCCGGTCGGCACCGGGCCGATGAAATTCGTCACCTGGGATGCGGCCGGCATCACCGTGGCGCAAAGCGGCAGCTACTGGGGCGAGAAACCCGCCTTTGAGACCGCGCAATACATCTTCCGTGGCGAAAGCGCGCTGCGGGCCTCGATGGTGGAAATCGGCGAGGCGGATATTGCCGCCGATATCGCGCCGCAGGATGCCGTGAACCCCGCAACCGACATCGCCTTCCTGAACGGTGAAACCACCCGCATCCGCATGGTGATGAAGCCGCCGCTGGACGACATCCGCGTGCGCAAGGCGCTGAACCTTGCCTTTGACCGCGAGGCATTGGTCGGCACGCTGTTCAGCGACAAGGTGTTGCTTTCGACCCAGCATTTCCTGCCCAAGATCAACGGCTACAACCCCGATCTCAAGGTTTGGGCCTATGACCCCGAACAGGCCAAGGCGCTGATCGACGAGGCGCGGGCAGCCGGGGTGCCGGTGGATCAGGAATTGCGGTTGGTCGGGCGGATCGGCTTCTATCCCAACCAGTTGGAAGCCCTTCAGGCCATGCAGCAGATGTGGGCGGCCATCGGTCTGAACGTCAAGGTCGAGATGATGGAATCGGCGGAATGGCTGAAACTGGCGAACAAGCCCTATGCCGACGACCGCCCGGCCATGCTGATCCAGGAGATGCATGACAACAACAACGGCGACGCGGCTTTTACCATGCAGTTCCGCTATCACTCGACCGGGCAGCAATCGGAAATGGCGGTGCCCGAAATCGACGCCCTGCTGGACAAGGCGCTGGCCGCCACCGGCGAAGAGCGCACCAAGACCTTTCAGGAAGCCAACCGCATCATCGCCGACGAGATCGTTCCCGCCGTGCCGATGTATCACATGGTCAGCTTCATGCGGGTGGGTGAGCGGATTTCCTATGCGCCCAACAGCCTGAGCGGCAGCCTGATCGAGCTGGCGGATATCGCGCCGAAATAAGACCCGCACCGCGCCGGGCGCCCGTTTGCCCGGCGCGGTCCCTTTGGGAAAGGAAACCCGATGACCGGATTTCTGGGAAAACGGATGCTGTGGAGTGCCGGATCGCTGATCGGTCTGGTGATCCTTGTGTTCTTCATGGCGCGGCTGACAGGCTCGCCCGCCGATCTTTACCTGCCGATCGACGCACCCAACGAAATGCGCGAGGAATTTGCCCGGCTGCATGGGTTTGACCTGCCGCTGTGGCAGCAGTTCGCAAACTTCCTGCGCGACCTTCTGGTGTTCGATTTCGGCGACTCTTTGCGTCAGGGCCGCCCGGCGGTTGATCTGGTGCTTGAGGCGCTGCCGACCACGCTTCTCTTGGCCTTCTGGTCCATCGGCATCGCGCTGGTGGTGGCGGTGATCACAGGGGCGCTGGCGGCCTGGCGGCCCAACGGCATCTTTGACCGGATTGCCACGCTGCTTTCGCTGATCGGCGCCAGCCTGCCGAATTTCTGGGTGGCCATCGTCGGCGTGCTGATCTTTGCGGTGCAACTGCGCTGGGTGCCCACCTCGGGCACCGGGACGGTGGTGCAATGGGTGCTGCCGGTTGCGGTTCTGGCGATCCGGCCTTGCGGGCTGATCGTGCAGGTCGCGCGCAGCACGATGATTTCGGTCCTGTCGGCGCCCTATGTGAAGACCGCCGAGGCCAAGGGCGTGCCGCGCCGCGCCATCATCTTTGTCCATGCGCTGCGCAATGCCATGCTGCCGGTGATCACCGTGGCCGGCGATCAGGCGGCGGGCATCATCAACGGCGCGGTGATCGTCGAGACGATCTTCGGCTTTCCCGGCGTGGGCCGCCTGATGATCGACTCGATCAGCTACCGCGATTTCGCGGTGATCCAGGCCGGGGTGATGATCACCGCCATCGCCATCTTCCTGCTGAACGTGCTGATCGACATTGCCTATGCGCTGCTTGATCCGCGCACGAGGGCCGCATGATGGCCCTGACCTCAACCGATATGAAGGGCCCTGCTGCCATGACCCTTGCCACCCCGGAACCCGGCCGCCTTGCCCCCCTTCTGGCCATGCTGTGGCGGGACAAGTTCGCCAGTTGCGCCGCGCTGATCCTGCTGGTGACGGTGGTTGCCGCGCTGATCGGCCCGGCCTTTCTGACCGAGGCGGCCACGACGATGAACCTGCGCGCCCGCAATGCGCCGCCGTTCGAGATGGCACGCGGGCTGGCCTATATCCTTGGCGGCGACTCGCTGGGGCGGGGTATTTTGCCGCGCATCATCGTGGCCACCCAGAACACCATGATGATTGCCGCCTCGGCGGTGCTGAGTTCGCTGGTGATCGGCACCGTCCTTGGCCTGATTGCGGGCTATCGCGGCGGCTGGGTGGGCGATGTCATCCTGCGCCTGACCGATATCCTGATGAGCTTTCCCTCGCTCTTGCTGGCGATGGTGGTGCTGTATGTCTTTGATCCGTCCATCGGTAATGTGATCTTCGTTCTGGCCCTGACGCGCATTCCGATCTACCTGCGCACCACCCGGGCCGAGGTGCTGGAGGTCCGCACGCGGATGTTCGTCACCGCGGCACTGGTGGCCGGGGCCGGGCCGCTGCGGATCATCCTGCGCCATATCCTGCCGATCATCGCGCCGACGCTGCTGACCATCGCCACGCTGGATTTCGCCTTCGTGATGCTGGCCGAGGCGAGCCTGTCGTTCCTGGGGCTGGGCGTTCAGGCGCCCGAGGTGACCTGGGGTGTGATGGTGGCCGAGGGCCGCAACTATCTGGCCAATGCCTGGTGGCTGGCCTTCTGGCCGGGGCTGGCGATCACGCTGGTCACCATGTCGCTCAACCTCCTGTCCAACTGGCTGCGCGTGGTGACCGATCCGGTCCAGCGCTGGCGCCTTGAAAGAAGGATGCCTTCCAATGGCTGAACCCGCCCTTCTGACGGTTGAAAACCTCAGCGTCGAATTTCATGCGCGCGGCAAGATCGTGCAGGCGGTGCGCAATGTCTCGTGGCAGGTGAACCGGGGCGAGACCTTGGCGATCCTTGGCGAAAGCGGCTCGGGCAAAAGCGTAAGCTCCTCTGCCGTGATGGGTCTGATCGACAGCCCGCCGGGGCATATCACCGCGGGACGGGCGCTGTTTCAGGGCCAAGACCTGTTGACCCTGACCAAGGATGAACGGCGCGAGATCAACGGCCGCCGCATTGCGATGATCTTTCAGGATCCGCTGGCGCATCTCAACCCGGTCTATCCCGTGGGCTGGCAGGTGGCCGAGGCGATGCGCGTGCATGGCGTGCCGCCGTCCGAGGCCCGCGCCCGCGCCGTGGCCCTGCTGGAGCGGGTGGGCATCCCCCATGCCGCCGCCCGGATGAATGCCTATCCGCATGAGTTTTCGGGCGGTCAGCGGCAGCGGATCATGATTGCGATGGCCGTGGCGATGAAGCCCGATCTGCTGATTGCCGATGAACCTACGACCGCACTGGATGTCACGGTGCAGGCACAGATTCTGACCCTGCTGTCGGAACTGCGCGATGAAACCGGCATGGGCCTTGTCCTGATCACCCATGATCTGGGTGTGGTGGCGCAACATGCCGACCGCATGGTGGTGATGAAAGACGGCGAGGTTGTGGAAACCGGCCGGGTGGCCGATGTGTTCCGCGCGCCTGCACATGACTATACCCGCCGCCTGCTGGGGGCGGCGCCGGGCAAGTTGCCGTTCCGCGTTCCCGATGAGGCCGCCGAGCCGCTGCTTGAAGTGCAGGGTCTGGTCAAAAGCTTCCATCTGCGGGGCCGCTTCCTGCGCGAACCCGCGCGCGAGGTGCGGGCGCTGGACGGGGTGAGCTTTGCCCTGCGCAGGGGCGAGACGCTGGGCATCGTGGGCGAAAGCGGTTCGGGCAAGACCACGCTGGCCCGTGTGCTTTTGCGGCTGATGGAGCCGTCGTCGGGCAGCGTCCGCTACCGGGGGCAGGATGTCTTTGCCATGTCGAAAGAGCAGGTCTTTGCCTTTCGTCGCCGGGTGCAGGTGGTGTTTCAGGATCCGACCGCCTCGCTCAACCCGCGCATGACGGTGGAAGAGATCATCGGCGAACATTGGGCCATCCACCCCGAGGCGTTGCCCGCCGAGGGCCGCCGCGCCGCGGTGGAAAAGCTGCTGGTTCAGGTCGGGCTTGATCCGGCCCATGCCCGCCGCCATCCGCACCAGTTTTCCGGCGGGCAGCGGCAACGCATCGCCATCGCCCGGGCGCTGTCGCTGAAACCCGAGGTCATCCTGTGCGACGAAGCGGTGTCGGCGTTGGATGTGTCGGTTCAGGCGCAGGTGATCGAGTTGCTCAAGGACATCCAGAAGCAATACGGGTTGAGCTTCATCTTCATCGCCCATGACCTGCCGGTGGTGCGCGATTTTGCCGACCGGGTGCTGGTGATGCACCGGGGTCAGATCGTGGAACAGGGGCCGACCGGCGCTGTCTTTACCGCGCCGCAGGCCGATTACACCCGCACCCTGCTTGCCGCCAGCCCCGAGGCGGACCCCACACATCGCCCGCAGCGCCGGGCAGGAGAACGGCCATGACCAACCGCATCACCCAAGCCGCCGCCGCCCTGACGGCCGCCTTTCACGGCCCGCTGTTGCCCGGGCTTGCCCCCGAGGTCGCGCCCCGCGACGAGGCCGAAGCCTATGCCGTGCAGACCGCCGTTCTGGGCGGCGAGGCGGTGGCCGGCTGGAAGGTTGCGCCAGCCCGTGACGGGGTGATCCGCTGCGCGCCGCTGGGCGCCTCGCGGTGGATTGCCGACGGCGGCGCGCTGCCGCACCCCATGCAGGCGCCGCTGCTTGAGGTGGAGCTGGCGCTGCGTCTGGCCGCCGATGTGCCGGAGGGGGCGGGGCCGGAACAGGTTCTGTCCGCCATCGGCACGGTCGGCATGGCGTTTGAAATCCTCGACTCGCGCTTTGTCGATCGCAAGGCGGTCTCGCCGTTTTCGGCGCTGGCCGATGCGCAAAGCAACCGGGCCTTTTCCGCCGCTGAGGCCGGCCTGCCATGGGCGGCGGTCGAGATGGCGCAGGTGCCGCTGACCCTGCTCTGCGATGGTCAGGTCGTGGCCGAAACCCCCGGCGGTGCAAGCAGCGCGCAGGTGGCCGAGGCGGTGATCTGGCTGGCGGGCCATGCCGCAGGCCGGGGCCTGCCGCTGCGGCGGGGGCAGGTGATCATTACCGGCTCGCGGCTTGGGCCGATGCCGCTGCCCGCGGGGCGCCAGCTTGTCGCGCGGGGCGGCGGGGTGGGCGAAGCCCGTCTTCTTCTGAACAACGAAATCACAGCAAGGGAAGTCAAGGCATGAACGGTTTCAGGATTCTGCCGGTCGAGCAGCGGGTGGACCCGTCTCTGGTGCGCCGGTTCGCCGAATTGCCGGTGGCCAATGTCAGCGATGTGATGTCGCGCATGGTGGCCGCCGGGCCGCAACTGCGCCCGCTGCACGCGGGGGGCATCCTTGCCGGACCGGCTTTTACCGTGAAGTCGCGGCCGGGCGATAACCTCATGCTGCACAAGGCGCTGGACCTTGCCAGCCCGGGAGATGTGGTGGTGGTGGATGCCGGGGGCGATCTGACCAATGCCATGCTGGGCGAGATGATGCTGGCCCATGCCGAAACGCGCGGCCTTGCCGGGGTGGTGATCAACGGCGCCATCCGCGATCTGGCCTCGATCCGCACCAAGAGCTTTCCGGTCTATGCCGCGGGTGTCACCCACCGCGGCCCCTACAAGAACGGGCCGGGCGAAATCAACGTTCCGGTGTCGCTGTCGGGGATGATCGTGATGCCGGGCGACCTGATCTTGGGCGATGACGACGGCGTGGTCGCCGTGCCCCGCGCCGAGGCCGAAGCAATCTGCGCCGAGGCCGAGCAGAAACACGCGCAGGAAACCGCGCATCTGCAAGAGATTCTGGCAGGCCGGGTAGACCGGAGCTGGATCGACCGCACGCTGGGTGCCTTGGGCTGCAAGCTTTGACTGCCGCGGGCCGGGCCGCCTCGCGGGCGGTCCGGTTCAGCCCGGGCCGGCGGGGGTCCAGAGCCGGATTTCTTCGGCCAGACGGGCCGCGACAGGCGGCAGGATTGCCCCGGCAAGGGTGACAAGGCCGAAGGTTTCCACCTCGATTCCCAAGTCGATCGGCAGTTCGACATAGGGTGAGGCCGGATATTGCGAAAAGCTGGTCGCCACCGCCCGCGCCAACGGCGCGATGGCATTGGATTGCTGCAACAGGGCAAAGGTCAGCAGGAAAGAGGCCGTGGAGAACCGCAGCGGCGGAAGCGGCAGGTCATGCGCGCGCAGCCGCGCCATAACGGCACGGGACAGGATCGAATCCTCTGGCGGCATCACCCAGTCATAGGTCATCAGCGCGCTGGGCACCGGGGATCTTTGCCGCGTCAGGGGGTGACCCCGCCGCACGACCAACGCCACAGGTTCGGTTGCAATCGGCGTCATCTGGTAAAGGTCCGGGCTGGCACCCTCGGGCAGGCGGCCGATTGCAAAGTCGATCCTGCCCGACATCAGATGCTCGCACAGGATATCCGACGGGGCGACGATCACCTCGACCGTGATCTTGGGTGCGGTCAGCCGGGCGCTGCGCAGCACCGGCAGCACCCGGTCGATGGCCGGGCCGGTGACCGAGCCGATGCGCACATGGCCCACGGCGCCCGAAACCACCTCGGCCATGTCGCGGGCGGCATCGCGCAACTCGATCTGGATGCGTTGCGCCCGGCTGGCCAAGGCAAGGCCGACAGGTGTCAACCGCATGCCGCGCCCGGTGCGCAGATGCACTGGGGCGCCGACGATCCCCTCGACCTCGGCCAGCAGGCGCGAGGCGGCGGGCTGGGCAATGCCGATCCGCTCTGCCGCCTGGGTGATCTGGCCGGTTTCCATCAGGGCCGCCAGAAAGCGCAGATGGCTGAGTTTCAGGCCGCGTTGCAACAGGTGATCAGCGGTTGGAAACATTACAATTCAGCCATGTGAACATATGATAACCTGATTTGACGGATATGTTCTGACATTGCAAGAGTGCGCCACGGTCTTGGAGGGGCCAGCCTGACGGGACCGTGGGGTTTTCGCCGCGCAGCGCGGCCAGGGAGGAAAGAACATGCAAGTTTCAAGAAGGGCGCTTCTGGCGCTTGGCGGTGCGGCCGTGGCTTCGTCGGCGATCAGCCTGCCGGTCTTCGCGCAGGACAAGGGCACCGTGGGCATCGCCATGCCGACGCAATCCTCGGCCCGCTGGATTTCGGACGGCGCCGCGATGGTCGAGCAATTCACCGCTGCCGGCTATGGCACCGATCTGCAATATGCCGAAGACGACATCCCGAACCAGCTTGCCCAGATCGAGAACATGATCACCAAGGGCGTGAAGGTTCTGGTCATCGCGGCCATCGACGGCACCACCCTGTCGAACGCGCTGGCCAATGCCGCCGCTTCGGGCATCAAGGTTATCGCTTATGACCGCCTGATCCGCGATTCGGGCGATGTCGATTACTACGCGACCTTCGACAACTTCATCGTGGGTGTGCAGCAGGCGGAATCGCTGGTGAAGGGCCTGAAAGAGCGCTTTGCCGACACCAAGCCGTGGAATGTCGAACTGTTCGGCGGCAGCCCGGACGACAACAACGCCTTCTTCTTCTACAATGGCGCAATGTCGGTGCTGCAACCGATGATCGACGCCGGTGACATCGTGATCCCGTCGGGCCAGTCGGGCATGGACGTGGTCGGCACCCTGCGCTGGGACGGTGCCGTGGCACAGGCCCGGATGGACAACCTTCTGTCGGCCAACTACGGCGACAAGGTTCTGCACGGCGCGCTGTCGCCCTATGACGGGCTGTCGATCGGCATTCTGTCCTCGGTCAAGGGCGTGGGCTATGGCTCGGGCGACCTGAAGATGCCGATCGTCACGGGTCAGGACTGCGAAGTGCCCTCGATCAAGTCGATCATCGCGGGCGAGCAGTATTCCTCGATCTTCAAGGACACCCGCGAACTGGCCAAGGTCACCGTCAAGATGGTGGACGCGATCCTGTCGGGCGGCACGCCCGAGATCAACGACGAAAAGACCTATGACAACGGCGTCAAGGTCGTGCCGTCCTACCTGCTGGCCAGCCAGCCGGTGGATGCCTCGAACTATGAGGCTGTGCTTGTCGGCTCCGGCTATTACACTGCCGACCAGTTGAAGTAAGCGACACGACCGCCGTGCCCGCCCTCCGCTCCCGAGCGGCGGGCACGGTTCTTTGCGGGGGGATACCATGACGGCATTGCTGGAAATGCGGGGGATCGGCAAGATCTTCCCGGGGGTGCGCGCGCTGGACAATGTCAGCCTGACCGTCGCACCGGGCGAGATCCACGCGATCTGCGGCGAAAACGGCGCCGGAAAATCCACGCTGATGAAGGTGCTGTCGGGGGTCTATCCCCATGGTTCCTATGAGGGCGAGATCATCTATGACGGCGCCCCTTTGGCCTGCCGCAACATCCGCGACAGCGAGGCGCGGGGCATCATCATCATCCATCAGGAACTGGCGCTGGTGCCGCTTCTGTCCATCGCCGAGAACCTGTTTCTGGGCAATGAGGTGGCGCAGCGCGGCGTGATCAACTGGGCGCTGGCATTCCAGAAAACCGGCGAACTGCTGAAAAAGGTCGGGCTGGACGAGGCGCCGACCACCAAGGTTGAAAAGCTGGGCGTCGGCAAGCAGCAACTGATCGAGATTGCCAAGGCGCTGGCCAAGGATGTGCGCCTGCTGATCCTCGACGAACCCACCGCCGCCTTGCAGGAAAATGACAGCCAGAAGCTCTTGGACCTGATGCTGGAGCTGAAGGCGCAGGGGGTGACGCAGATCATCATTTCCCACAAGCTGAACGAGATTTCCCGCGTCGCCGACCGCATCACCGTGATCCGCGACGGGTCAACCGTGTCCACCATGGACAAGCACGAGATTTCCGAAGACCGCATCATCCGCGACATGGTGGGCCGCGACATGGCGCATCGTTACCCCGAACGGGTGCCGAACCCGGGTGAGGTGCTGATGGAGGTGAAAGACTGGAACGTCTGGCACCCCGAGCAACTGGGCCGTCAGGTGATCAAGGGGGCCGCCTTCAATGTGCGCAAGGGCGAGATCGTCGGCATCGCCGGGCTGATGGGGTCGGGGCGCACCGAACTGGCGATGAGCCTGTTCGGCCGCAGCTATGGCCGCGACATCACCGGGCAGGTGACCATGGGTGGCAAGCCTGCCGATACCTCGACCGTGGCCAAGGCGGTGGAGGCGGGGCTGGCCTATGTAACCGAGGACCGCAAGGTGCTGGGTCTGGTGCTGGAAGAACCCATCGTGCGCAATGTGACGCTGGCCAATCTGCCCGGCGTGTCGCGGCGCGGCGTGCTGGACAAGCGGCGCGAAACCGAGGTGGCCGAGCGTTATCGCAAGGCCATGGCGATCCGCACCCCCGGCGTGCAGCAGAAGGTGGTGAACCTGTCGGGCGGCAATCAGCAGAAGGTGGTGCTGTCGAAATGGCTCTTCACCGATCCGCAGGTTCTGATCCTGGACGAGCCGACCCGCGGCATCGACGTGGGTGCCAAGTTTGAAATCTATTCGATCATGAATGATCTGGCGGCGCAGGGCCGAGGCATCGTGATGATCAGCTCCGAAATGCCCGAGCTTCTGGGCATGTGTGACCGCATCTATGTGATGAACGAGGGCCGCATCGTGGGTGAGCTTTCCGCAGAGGAAGCCGGCCAAGAGCGGATCATGGCCCTGATCATAAAGGACAATGGCCAGATGGCCGGGGAAGGGGAGGCTGCGTGATGGCAGAACAAAAGGGCCTTGGCGCCCATCTGGGCGGGCATCTGCGCGAGAACGGAATGCTGGTGGCGCTGGTCGCCATCGTGGTGCTGTTCTCGGTTCTGCTGCAATTGCAGCCGCAGCCGGTCAGCTTTCTCAAGGCGCAGAACATCACCAACATCTTCCTGCAGAACGGCCATGTGATCATCCTTGCGCTGGGGATGCTTCTGGTGATCGTCGCGGGCCATATCGACCTGTCTGTCGGCTCGGTCGCGGCCTTTACCGGCGCGGTGGCGGCATGGCTTACGGTCAATGTCGGCCTGCCGTTCTACATCGTCATTCCGCTGACGCTGGTTGTCGGTGGATTGATCGGGGCGGCGCAGGGCTATTGGGTGGCCTTCTGGCGCATCCCGTCCTTCATCGTGACGCTGGCGGGCATGATGGTGTTTCGCGGCGCCACGATGTGGATGCTGGGCGGCCAGAACATCGGGCCGTTCCCCAAGGGGTTTCAGGCGCTGTCGAACGGCTTCATCCCTGACCTGACCGGCATCGGGCGGCCGCATGGGCTGACGCTGATCGTGATTGCCATTGCCATCGGGCTGCAACTCTGGCTGGGCCTGCGGGCGCGGGCCCGCGATGCTGAATTTGGCATCACGCCGGAACCCTCGGGCCTCTTCTGGGCGCGCAACCTGATCATCGCCGCCGCGACGGCCTTTGTCGGCTGGCAACTCGCCTCGTTCCGGGGCTTGCCGAATGTGATGGTCGTGCTGGCGGTGCTGACGGCACTTTACGCCTTCTTCACCGAAAACACCGTGACGGGGCGGCGCATCTATGCCCTTGGCGGCAATGAAAAGGCGGCCAAGCTTTCGGGCATCCGCACCGACCGGCTGGTCTTCCTGTGCTTTGTCAACATGGGCGTGCTGGCGGCGCTGGCGGGCATGATCGTGACCGCCCGCCTGAACAGCGCCACACCCAAGGCCGGAACCGGGTTTGAACTCGATGCCATCGCTTCGGTCTTCATCGGCGGCGCCTCGATGACGGGCGGGTCGGGCAAGATCGTGGGCGTGGTGATCGGTGCGCTGATCATGGGTGTCATGAACATGGGCATGTCGATCCTTGGCATCGGCTCGGACTATCAGATGATGATCAAGGGGCTGGTGCTGCTGGTTGCCGTGATCTTCGACGTCTACAACAAGAACAAATGAGGCCGATGATGCTGATTTCGCAGATCCACCGTGCCGATGGCAGCCTTGCCGTCGTGGTGCGCGACGGTTCCGAAGCGGCCGAGGTTCGTGGCGCCACCTCTACCTATGCGCTGGCGGGTGAGGCGGTGGCCACAGGGCGGTCTCTGGCACAGGTGATTGCGGCCCATGGCCTTGGCGCGCCGGTGGATCTGGTGCGCGCGGCAGAGGAAGGGCGGCTGGCGCTGCCCGTCACCCATCCCGACCCGGCGCATATGCATCTGACGGGCACCGGCCTGACCCATCTGGGCAGCGCCGCCGCCCGCGACGCGATGCACGCCAAGCTTGAAGGCGGGGCCGAGACGCTGACCGACAGCATGAAGATGTTCCGCATGGGGCTTGAGGGCGGGCGCCCGGCGGCGGGTGCCGTGGGTGTGCAGCCGGAATGGTTCTACAAGGGCAACGGCCATGCGGCCGTCGCCCCGGGACAGGCCCTGACCGCGCCGGGTTTTGCCGAAGATGGCGGCGAAGAGCCCGAGATTGCGGGCCTTTACCTGATCGGCCCGGACGGCACGCCGCACCGGATCGGCTGGGCGCTTGCCAACGAATTCTCTGACCATGTGACAGAGCGGGTGAATTACCTCTGGCTCGCCCATTCCAAGTTGCGGGTGGCCAGTTTCGGCCCCGAACTGCTGGTGGGCGATCTGCCTGCCGACATTCGTGGCATCAGCCGCATCCGCCGCGATGGCGCGGTGATCTGGGAAAAGCCCTTCCTGTCGGGCGAGGCGAACATGTCCCACACCTATGCCAATCTGGAACACCATCACTTCAAATATGACGTGTTCCGTCAACCGGGCGATCTGCATGTGCATATGTTCGGCACCGCCACCCTGTCTTTCGCCGATGGCATCAAGACCGCCGCGGGCGACACGTTCGAGATTGAGGCGGCGCCCTTTGGCCTGCCGCTGACCAACCCCCTGGCCTTCGCCCCCGCGACCCCGGGTGCGGTGACCGTTCAAACCCTGTGAGGATGCCATGACCTTTACCCCCGCCCCCTGGCCGCGCAGGCTGCGCTCGCAGGACTGGTTTGGCGGCAATGGCCGCGACCAGATCTATCATCGCGGCTGGATGAAGAATCAGGGCTTTCCGCATGACCTGTTCGACGGGCGCCCGGTGATCGGCATTCTGAACACCTGGTCCGAGCTGACGCCCTGCAACGCCCATCTGAATGTGCTGGCCGAATTCGTGAAGCGTGGCGTCTATGAGGCGGGCGGGTTCCCGGTGGAGGTTCCCGCCTTCTCCACCTCGGAAAGCGCGTTCCGGCCCACGGCGATGATGTTCCGCAACCTTGCCGCCATGTCGGTGGAAGAGCAGATGCGCGGCCAGCCGATGGATGGCTGCGTGCTGCTGGTGGGCTGCGACAAGACCACGCCCAGCCTGCTGATGGCCGCGGGTTCGACCGACCTGCCGTCGATCGTGGTCACCGGCGGGCCGATGCTCAACGGCTATTACAGGGGCGAGCGGGTGGGGTCGGGCACCCATCTGTGGAAATTCTCCGAAGCCGTGAAGGCCGGCGAGATGACGCAAGACGAATTTGCCGAGGCCGAAGCCTCGATGAGCCGTTCGGCCGGTTCGTGCAACACCATGGGCACCGCCAGCACCATGGCCTCGATGGCCGAGGCGCTGGGCATGGCGCTTTCGGGCAATGCCGCCATCCCGGCGGTGGACAGCCGCCGCCGGGTGATGGCGCAGATGTCGGGCCGCCGCATCGTGCAGATGGTTAAGGATGACCTGAAACCTTCGGACGTGATGGTGAAGGCGGCGTTTGAAAACGCCATCCGCACCAATGCCGCTATCGGCGGTTCTACCAATGCCGTGATCCACCTTCTGGCCATTGCGGGCCGGGTCGGCGTGGACCTGACCCTTGACGACTGGGACCGCTGTGGCCGCGACGTGCCGACGGTGGTGAACCTGATGCCCTCGGGCAAATATCTGATGGAAGAATTCTTCTATGCCGGTGGCCTGCCGGTGGTGATCAAGCGGCTGGGCGAGGCGGGTCTTCTGCACAAGGATGCGCTGACCGTTTCGGGGCAGTCGATGTGGGATCAGGTCAAGGACGTGACCAACCACAACGAAGAGGTGATCCTGCCCGCCGAAAAGGCGCTGGCGAAATCGGGCGGCGTGGTGGTGCTGAAGGGCAATCTGGCACCGAAAGGGGCGGTGCTGAAGCCCTCTGCCGCCTCGCCCCATCTGCTCACCCACCGGGGCCGCGCCGTGGTGTTCGAGGATATCGACGACTACAAGGCCAAGATCAATGACGAGGCTTTGGACATCGATGAAACCTGCGTCATGGTGCTGAAGAATTGCGGGCCAAAGGGCTATCCGGGCATGGCCGAGGTGGGCAACATGGGCCTGCCGCCCAAGGTGCTGCGCAAGGGCATCACCGATATGGTCCGCATTTCCGATGCCCGCATGTCGGGCACCGCCTATGGCACGGTCTGCCTGCACACCTCGCCCGAAGCGGCGGCGGGTGGCCCGCTGGCTGTGGTGCGCAACGGCGATTTCATCGAACTGGACGTGCCGAACCGCCGCCTGCATCTGGACATTCCCGACGAGGAACTTGCCGCCCGCCTCGCCGCCTGGACCCCGGCGCATGAGCTTTATCAATCCGGCTATGCCTGGCTGCATCAAAGTCATGTGCAGGGGGCCGATACCGGCGCCGACCTCGACTTCCTCAAAGGCTGCCGTGGGGCGCCGGTGGGCAAGGATTCCCACTGATGGCGCCGCGCAACGTCGCCCTTGTGGGCATCGGCAAGATCGCGGTGGATCAGCATGTGCCCGCCATTGCGGCCAGCTCCGACTGGCATCTGGCCGCCACCGTCTCGCGTCAGGGGTCGGTGCCGGGCGTGCCCGCCTATACCGACCTTGCCGCCATGCTGGAGGCGCATCCCGAGGTGGAGACCGTCTCGCTTTGCCTGCCGCCGGTGCCGCGCTTTGCCTATGCCGAGGCGGCGCTGCTGGCCGGGCGCCATGTGATGCTGGAAAAACCCCCGGGCGCGACGCTGGCCGAGGTTCATGAACTGGCGGCCCTTGCCACCGCGCAGGGTGTCACGCTCTACACCACATGGCACAGCCGCATGGCCCATGCGGTGGCCGCCGCCAAAGCCTGGCTGGCCGACAAGGCGGTGATCGAGGCGCATATCACCTGGCGCGAGGATGTCCGCAAATGGCATCCCGGGCAGGACTGGGTGTTCGAACCCGGCGGCATGGGCGTGTTCGATCCGGGCATCAACGCGCTGTCGATCCTGACCCATATCCTGCCGCAGCCGGTGCATCTGACCGCCGCCACCCTGACCTTTCCCGAAAACCGCCAGACGCCGATTGCGGCGGACCTGACCTTCTCGGGCAATGTCACGGCCGATTTCGACTGGCGCCAGATCGGGCCGCAGACCTGGGATATCGCGGTGGAAACCGACCGGGGGCCGCTGGTGCTGCGGATGGGGGGCAATGTGCTGGAACTGCACGGCAAACCCGTTGCGGGCGAAGCCTCGATCATGGGCGAATATCCGGCTCTTTATGCCCGCATGGCCGAACTGGTCGCCGCTGGTCAGTCCGAGGTGGACCTTGCCCCGATGGTGCATGTCGCCGACGCCCTTACCCTCGGGCGCCGCATCGTGACCGATCCGTTCCACTTCTAGGCTTCATCTTGGCCCAAATATCCCACGGGGGTCCGGGGGTGTGAAACCCCCGGTCCGCCGCCAGCAAGGAGCGCTACATGCTGACCGGACATCACCTGATCGCGGGCCAATGGGTCGCGGGCGATGCGACTTTCCTTTCCTCCCCCGCCAGCGGCCCGGCCCTGCCGTTTGCCGTGGGCACCCCGGCCCATGTCGATGCCGCCGTGCAGGGCGCCGAAGCGGCCTTTGCCAGTTTTTCCGCCCTGACCCGCGATCAGCGCGCCGCCTTCCTTGACCGTATCGCCGATGAGATCGAGGCGCGGGGCGCCGAGATTACCGCCATCGGCACCTCGGAAACCGGCCTGCCCGCCGCCCGGCTTGAGGGGGAGCGGGGCCGCACCGCGGGCCAGCTTCGCCTCTTCGCCGCCCATATCCGCAAGGGCGATTATCTGGACCGGCGGCACGACCCGGCGCTGCCCGACCGTCAGCCCGCGCCGCGCCCGGAAATCCGCATGATGCAGCGCCCGATCGGCCCGGTCGCGGTGTTCGGCGCCTCGAACTTCCCGCTGGCCTTTTCGACCGCTGGCGGCGACACCGCCTCGGCGCTGGCGGCGGGCTGCCCGGTGGTGGTCAAGGGCCATTCCGCCCATCCCGGCACCGGCGAGATCGTGGCGCAGGCGATTGATGCCGCCATCAAGGCGCAGGGCCTGCATCCGGGGGTGTTCAGCCTTGTGCAGGGCGGCAAGCGCGATGTGGGCGAGGCATTGGTCCAACATCCGCTGATCAAGGCCGTGGGGTTCACCGGCAGCCTTGGCGGGGGCCGGGCGCTGTTTGATCTTTGCGCGCGGCGCCCCGAACCGATCCCGTTCTTTGGCGAATTGGGTTCGGTCAACCCGATGTTCCTGATGCCCGCCGCGCTGGCGGCGCGCGGGGCGGCGCTGGCCGCCGGTTGGGCCGGGTCGCTGACCATGGGGGCGGGCCAGTTCTGCACCAATCCCGGCATCGCCGTGGTGATCGACGGGCCGGACGCGCAGGCATTCATTGCCGCCGCCAAAGAGGCGGTGGGCAAGGTCGGCGCGCAAACTATGCTGACCGATGGCATCGCCGAAGCTTATCGCGCGGGCCGTGACCGGATTGCGGGCAGCGCCGGGGTGCGTGCCGTCCTGACCTCGGTCTGCGACCTGCGGCAGGCCACGCCCTATCTGTTTGAGGTGTCGGGCGATGACTGGCTGGCCAATCACGCCTTGGGTGAAGAGGTGTTCGGGCCGCTTGGCCTGATCCTGCGGGTGCGCGACTTTGCCCAGATGCAGGCCGTCGCCAGCCATCTTGAGGGACAGTTGACCTGCACCCTGCATGTCGATCCCGCCGATTACCCGCAGGCGCGTCTCCTGATGCCGGTGCTGGAGCGCAAGGCAGGCCGGGTGCTGGCCAATGGTTTCCCGACCGGGGTCGAGGTGGTGGATGCGCAGGTCCATGGCGGGCCCTATCCGGCTTCGACCAATTTCGGCGCCACCTCGGTCGGCACGCTGTCGATCCGCCGCTGGCTGCGCCCCGTCGCCTATCAGAACCTGCCGGCCGAATTGCTGCCCGCCGATCTCTGACACCACCGGGCGGGGCAGGGGATTGCCCCTTGTCCCGCCCGATCCGCCGCCGCAGGATGGGCCACCCGCAGGAGGCCCCGATGCGTCTTCGTTCCCGCTATGCCGCCACCGCCAAGGCCATTTCCCGGCTGACTGGGCGTCCGGGCACCTTCCTTCTTGCCGTGGGCGTGATTGTGGTCTGGATCGTGACCGGGCCGCTGTTCGATTATTCCGACACATGGCAACTGGTGATCAACACCGGCACCACCATCGTCACCTTTCTGATGGTCTTCCTGATCCAGAACACTCAGAACCGCGACACCGCCGCGATCCAGTTGAAGCTGGACGAGCTGATCCGCGCCACCAAGGGCGCCCATAATGCCGTTCTCGATCTTGAAGAGTTGGACGAGCGCAGCCTGGAAGAGTTCCGCGGCCGCTATGAAACGCTGGCCCGTCTGGCCCGGGCGCGTCTGGCCGAAGGCGAGGAAGACACCGACACCCCGGAACCGGCCACAGCCGAAACGCCCCCAAGGTAAGGTTCGCCGCACTCGCCAAAGGGCCGCTTTCGCGCTAGGCTGAACCAGCCTTGAGGAGAAGCGCAGCATGATCCATCGGTTCTTCGCCCACCTTGCCCGCGCCGTTCTGGCCATGGTGCTTGCCGCGCTGGCTGGCGCGCCGGCTCTGGCCGAAACCGGCAGGAAGCTGGCGCTTGTGGTCGGAAACGAGGCTTATGCCCATGTGCCCGGCCTCTCGACGCCGGTGAAGGATGCACAGGCTTTCGCTCGCGCGCTGCGCGATCTCGACTTTGATGTGACGGTGCTGACCGACGCCGATCCGGGCGTGTTCGACGCCGTTCTGGACACGTTCGCAGCACAGGCGACACAGGCCGAAACCGTTCTGTTCTATTATGCGGGCCATGCGTTTCAGGCGGGCGGCGTCAACCGGCTGGTGCCGGTCACCGCCCGGCTGGACAGTGCCGAGGCGCTGATTTCGGAAACGGTCGAACTGAATGCCATCGCGGCGCGGCTGAAACCCGCCGAGGGGCAATTGCTGATCTTTCTGGATGCCTGCCGGACCGATCCCTTGCCGCAGGCGCTGCGCGGGCAGACCGATGCCGGGCTGGCGCAATATGACGGCGGGGCAGGTACTTTTGTCGCCTTTGCCACCGCCCCGGGTGAGGTGGCCTGGGACAAGGGCACGACCAAAGACAGCAGCCCCTTCACCGCCGCCCTTCTGGCCCATATCGCCCAGCCGGAGCAAAGCCTGTCGGACCTGATGATCGAGGTCCGCAATGAGGTCGAGACGGCGACCGGCGGCAAACAGACCCCATGGGAGCAATCCTCGCTGCGCAGCCAGTTCTATTTCGTGCCGCCCGCCGCCGCCGATGCCGATGCCGAAGTGCTGGCCGGTCTGCCGGTTTTCGACACGGCCGAGGATGACAGCATCATTCTGGATGAGTTGAGCCCGCTGCGTCTGGCGGCGCTCTCGTCCGAAACCCGCAATCTGTCGGTGATCAGCGCGGTTCCCGCGACCCCCTCGCATATTGCCGGCATCGACGCCGCCCCGTCCGGTGGTCCGCAACCGCCCGCTGCCGCCGATCTGCCCCGCGCCGTGCAGGATGAATTGAAACGGATCGGCTGCTATGCGATGGCCGTCGATGGCGATTGGGGCAACGGGTCGCGCAACGCGATGCGGCGCTACTACACCGCCAAAAAGGCCGAGGCCGGCGAATTGGAGCCGACGGCAGAGGTCTGGCTCGCCCTGACCAAAGAGCCCGAGAAGACCTGCAAGCCCGAACCCGTCGCGGCCAAGAAGAAATCTTCGGGCACCAGCACCAAGAAATCGACCGGCACCACCACCCAGAAAGCCGCCCCCACCCCGGCACCGGCACCCGCCGAAAAGTCCGGTCCGAAATGCAAGTTCATGGTGGTGGCCATCGTCTGTAGCTGATCCCGGCGGCATTCCGCCCCGGGATTTGCACCTTGCGAAATACTCCCGCCGGAGGCAGCGACGGCAGGGCCGGGCGCCCCGTCAGCCGTTCAGCCGCGCCGGAGGATCCGGTTGACATGGCCCATCTTGCGCCCGGGCCGGGCTTCGGCCTTGCCATAGAGATGCAGCGCGGCGTCGCGTTCGCGCGCGATCTGCGGCACGCGCAGGATGTCGTCGCCGATCAGATTCTCCATCACCACATCGGCAAAACGGCTGCCGTCACCCAGGGGCCAGCCCGCAACGGCGCGGATATGCTGTTCGAACTGGTCCACCGCGCAGCCGTTCTGCGTCCAGTGGCCCGAGTTATGAACGCGCGGCGCGATCTCGTTCACGATCAGGCCCTGCGGCGTCACGAACAACTCCACCCCCATCACGCCCACATAATCCAGCGCGTTCAGGATACGCGCCGCCAGCAGCACGGCATCGGTGCGCTGGCCGGGGGAAAGGCGGGCGGGCAGGGTGGTGGTGGCAAGGATGCCGTCCTTATGCACATTCTCGCCCGGATCATAGCAGGCGACCGAGCCGTCAAGCCCGCGCGCCGCAATCACCGAAACCTCGTGGCTGAAGTCGATGAAGCCTTCCAGAACCGAAGCCGCCCCCTTCATCGCGGCAAGGGCGCCCGGCGCATCGGCCAGCGACATGATCCGCGCCTGCCCCTTGCCGTCATAGCCCAGCCGGGTGGTCTTCAGGATCGCCGGGTGACCGACCTTCCGCAGCGCCGCCTCCAGATCCGCAGCGGTGCTGACCGCAGCATAGGGCGCGCAGGTCAGGCCAAGTCCGGTCAGGAAATCCTTCTCAAGAATGCGGTCCTGGCTGATGGCCAGCGCCCGGCGGTTGGGGCGGATCGGGCGCAAAGCCTCGATCGCGTCCAGCGCCTCGGTCGGGACATTCTCGAATTCATAGGTCACCACATCGACCGCGGCGGCAAAGGCGCGCAGGGTGGCAAGGTCTTCATAGGGCGCCGTGGTCACCCGGTCGGCGACATGGGCCGCCGGCGGGTTCGCGGCAGGCTCATAGATATGGGTCTTGAAGCCAAGGCGGCTGGCCGCCACCGACAGCATCCGGCCCAATTGCCCGCCGCCCAGAATACCGATGGTCGCGCCTTGCGGCAGCATCTCACTCATCCTTCGGCTCCTCCGGGATCGAGGCGGAAAGGGCTGCACGCCAGGCGTCCAGCCGTTCGGCAAGGGCCGCATCGGAAATCGCCAGAATGCCCGCCGCCATCAGCCCGGCATTGGCGGCCCCCGCAGCACCGATCGCCATGGTGGCGACGGGGTAACCCTTGGGCATCTGGAGGATGGAATACAGGCTGTCCACGCCAGAAAGCGCCTTGGTCTGCACCGGCACGCCCACGACGGGAATCCGCGTTTTTGAGGCCATCATTCCCGGCAGATGGGCGGCACCACCCGCGCCCGCGATGATCACCTTCAGCCCGCGCCCCGCCGCCTCTTTGCCATAGGTCCAGAGCCGGTCCGGCGTGCGGTGGGCCGAGACGATCTTGGTCTCGTAGGAAACCCCCAGCGCATCCAGGATCAGCGCGGCCTCCTTCATCGTCGGCCAGTCCGACTGGCTTCCCATGATGATCCCGACATCCACGGCCATGCGCGCCTCCTGTCTTTTCAGGCGGATTACCCCGTGGGGGCGGGGGCGGCAAGTGGGATGGACAAGATTGACCCCGTAGGTCGGGGTTCACCCCGCATCTGCAATTCACGCGATGATGTCGGGGATCAACTGGTCTTCCAGCCGGGTGATCTGATCCTTCAGCGCCAGCTTCTGCTTTTTCAGCCGCCGCAGGGTAAGCTGGTCCGGCCGCCCGGTTTCCTCAAGCGCATGAATGGCCGCATCCAGATCCCGATGCTCGCGGCGCAGCACCTCGATCTTCACGCGGACCATCTCTTCAAAGTTCATTTCGCTGGGGGCATTCATGGCAGGATCAGGTCCAGTCTTCTTGGCTTTCCTGAAGGATACAGCGATTCGGCCCGTATTCGGCGGAAAATATTGCCGGATTGATCAAATTTTCCCGCATTCCCCCGCCCCGCGAATCCCTTGCAGCCCCGATCCCCGCCCCCCATATTTCCCTTGTCGGGTGCCCGGACGGGGCCTGGCAGATATGTCGCTTTCAAAGGACAGTCCGATGACGAAACTCACCTTCGGCGCGCATCCCTATCTTCTGGGGTTCGAACAGCTTGAGCGTCTGGTCGAGCGCACCGCCAAGACCGCCTCCGAGGGCTATCCGCCCTTCAACATCGAGGCGGTGGCCGAGAATGTCTATCGCATCACCCTGGCCGTCGCGGGCTTCCGCGACGAGGATCTGGCGATCACGGTCGAAGACCGCCAGTTGGTGATCCGGGGCCGGCAGGCCGAAGACAGCGGGGAGCGGGTTTTCCTGCACCGGGGCATCGCGGCGCGCGCCTTTCAGCGCAGCTTCGTGCTGGCCGACGGGGTCGAGGTGGCGGGAGCCAGTCTGGACCATGGGCTTTTGAACATCGACCTGCGCCGCGCGGTTCCCGAAACCGTGGTGCAGACCATCCGCATCGGCCGCAAGTGAGGAGAGTGAAATGGATGTGAAATACGCAGGGCTTCCCGAAGCCGGCCCGGCAATCGTCTATGTCCGCCCGGTGGCGGTGGCCGAATTGCCCGATGAGGTGCGCGCCCAGATCGACGGGCTTGAGACGGTCTATTCCGTCCACCGCGCCGATGGCGAGCGGCTGGCGCTGGTCGCTGACCGCGATCTGGCTTTCCTTCTGGCCCGCCAGCACGATTTCGCGCCGGTCAGCGTGCATTAAACCTCAGGGCAGGATTTCGAACCTGTCCACATCCACCATGCCGTGGTCGGTGATCTTCAGATGCGGGATCACCGGCAGCGCCAGAAAGGCCAGTTGCAGGAAGGGTTCTTCCAGCACCACGCCTAGCGATTTCGCCGCTGCCCGCAGCGCCACAAGGTCGTGGTGGACCGTCTCGAACGGTTCAAGACTCATCAGCCCGGCCACCGGCAGCGCCAGTTCGGCCAGAACCTTGCCACCTTCGACCACCACAAAGCCGCCTTCGATCTGGCCCAGCCGGTTCGCCGCCAGCGCCATATCGGCATAATCCACCCCCACCACCGCGATGTTGTGATGGTCATGGCAGACGGTCGAGGCGATGGCGCCGCGTTGCAACCCAAAGCCCTGGACAAAGCCGGTGGCCTTGTTGCCGTTCACACCATGCCGTTCGATCACCGCGATTTTCACCAGATCGCGGGAAAGGTCGGGTTTCTTGTCGCCATCCTGCGGCGCGATATCGAAGGTCAGGTGTGGGGTGATGATCTTGCCGGGCACAATCCCGATCACCGGCGTCTCCACCCGGTTGCCGCCGGTGCGAAAATCGGCGGCGGTCACGGTGGGCGCCTTGACCGAATGGCGTGCGACCGAGGGGATCGTCCCACGCGCGGCAAAGGCGGCCTCGGTCACCTCCACCCCACCGGCAAAGACCTGCGCCACATGGCAGCCTTCCAGCCCGTCGATCACCGCGATATCGGCGCGTTTGCCCGGCGCGATCAGCCCGCGGTCCTTGAGGCCAAAGGCTTCGGCGGCTGAAAGGCTGGCCGCGCGGTAGACCGCCAGCGGCGGGGCGCCAAGGGCAATCGCGGTGCGGATGATCCAGTCCAGATGGCCATGCTCGGCAATGTCCAATGGATTGCGGTCATCGGTGCAAAGGCAGAGATAGGGCGAATGCCGTTCGGTCAGCAACGGTGCCAGCGCGTGCAGGTCTTTGGAAACTGACCCCTCGCGGATCAGCACCCGCATTCCCTTGCGCAGCTTTTCCAGCCCCTCTTCCGCCGTGGTCGCCTCATGCTCGGTGCGGATGCCTGCGGCGATATAGCCGTTCAGGTCATTGCCGCGCAGCAGGGGGGAATGGCCGTCGATGTGTCGGCCAGCCCATGCCTCAAGCTTGGCCATGCAGCCGGGGTCTTGCATCAGAACGCCGGGGTAATTCATGAATTCGGCCAGCCCGATCACCCGCGGATGGTCGATCAGCGGCACGAGGTCCGCCGCCTCAAGCCGCGCGCCGGTGGTCTCCATATGGGTCGAGGGCACACAGGACGAAAGCTGCACCCTTATATCCATCAGCGTCCGAACCGACGCCTCAAGGAAGTAATGGATGCCCTCCAGCCCGCAGACATTGGCAATCTCATGCGGGTCGCAGATCGCCGTCGTTACGCCGCGCGGCAGCACGCAGCGGTCAAACTCGAACGGGGTGACGAGTGAGCTTTCGATATGCAGATGGGTGTCGATGAAACCGGGCACCAGAACCTTGCCCGTCACATCCACCTCGCGCCGGCCCTGATAGCTGCCGAAGGTGCCCACAATGGTATCGCCGCAGATCGCCACATCGGTTTCCACCAACTCGCCGGTGATCAGGTCAAACACCCGGCCGCCTTTCAGCACCAGATCGGCGGGTTCCAGACCCCGGCCTTGTGCGATGCGCCGGGCCAGAGATGCGGCGGGCTGGATATCGGGCATGGGGCGTTCCTTCCGGCTGTTTCGCCGCAGCATCCCGCGAATGGCGGGGCTTGCCAAGGCCCCGACCCTTGCCCGCGCCCCGCGGGCGTGACAGGAAGGCGCCATGCGACCTCTGCGCGGCATTGGCCTTAAACTTGGCTCGGTCCTGATCTTCATCGTCATGTCGGCGATGATCAAGACCACGGCTGCCCATGTTCCGGCGGGGCAGGCGGTGTTCTTCCGCAGCTTTTTCGCCATTCCGGTGATCGTGGTCTGGCTGATGATGCGACACGAATTGCGCACCGGCTTTCGCACGGTCAACCCCTTGGGCCATGTCTGGCGCGGGCTGATGGGCACCTGTGCCATGGGCCTTGGCTTTGCCGGGCTTGGCTATCTGCCGCTGCCCGAGGTGACGGCCATCGGCTATGCAGCACCCCTGCTGACGGTGATCTTCGCCGCAATGTTCTTGGGCGAAGAGGTGCGGGCCTTCCGCATCACCGCCGTTATTCTGGGTCTGACTGGGGTGATGATCGTGCTGTCGCCGCGGCTGACCCTGATCGAGGGCGAAACCACCGGCCACCGTGAGGCGTTTGGCGCCATGCTGGTGCTGGGCGGTGCGGTCTTTGCCGCGCTGGCGCAGGTCTTCGTCTCGAAGCTGGTGCTGACAGAGCGGACCCCTGCCATCGTCTTCTGGTTTTCGCTGACGGCGACGGGGCTGTCGTTCCTGACGCTGCCCTTTGGCTGGGTGGTGCCGACGCCGCTGGAAGCCGTGACATTGATCGGGGCGGGGCTCTTGGGTGGGGTGGGGCAGATCCTGCTGACCTCGTCCTACCGAGAGGCGGATGCCTCGGTTGTGGCGCCGTTCGACTATGCCTCGATGATCTTCGCGCTGCTGATCGGCTATTTCGTCTTTGCCGAAGTGCCAAGCTGGACCATGCTGGGCGGCGCGGCGCTGGTGGTGCTGGCCGGTGTCCTGATCATCTGGCGCGAGCGCAAGCTTGGGCTGGAACGGGCGCAGCGGCGCAAGGCGATGTCGCCGCAGGGCTGATTCAGGGCGCCGGGCAGCCCGCGATTTCCACCGCAGGACCATCGCCCAGCACAGTCACGGTCACCCCCTTGCGATCCAGCGCAAAAGGGGCGCCGCCGGGGCCGACCAGATCGGCGGTGGAAACCAGCCGCCCGCCCTGCCGTTCGGTGACCGCCTCGGACACCCAGACGCGGGAACCCGCACTTTCGAACACCACCACCTCGTCGTGGCCGCGCTGTGGCAGGTCGATATCGGCGGTCAGCCGCAGCCCGTCGCGGATCGGCTCGATCCGGCAGTCAATATCGCGCAGCCCGGCTTCGCGCCCGCTGCGGGGACGCTCGCCCAAGGCGGCGCGGATCGCGGCATCCGGCGTGCCCTTGGCCGGAAGCTCACCGGCAAGGGACAGCGCGGCAGGCATACAGATGTCGCTGCAAACCCCCAGATCGACCTGCAAGCGCACGGTGATCGGGCGCGCAGGGTCAATCGGGGTGATTTCCACCGGCAGCACCAGCCGGTCATGGTAACCCACCGTCTGCATCCCGTTGGTGTGAAACACCGAAGGGCTGGGCCAGTGCAGCCGCACCGAAGCGATGTTGTTGGACCCCGACCAGTCGAAAAGCGGCGGAATCCCCGCCTCGCCCGGGCTGCGCCAATAGGTCTTCCATCCCGGCGCAAGGGTCAGCGACAGGGCGGCCATCTGATGGCCGTTCTCCATCCGCCATCCGGGCAGCAGGGTTGCGGTCAGCACCTCGTCCTGCGTCATGGCAAGGGCGGGCGGCGTCAGGGCGAGAAACAGGCTGAGGGCGGCAAACTTCATGCCGCGACCATAGGCGATGGCGTCGGAAGGGGAAATCAACTTTGGGCGAGGCGCGGGCTTGAGACGCAGGCGCGCAGCGCCCATCTTGGGGGCGACAGCGGGACAGGAGGGCGAATCATGGACCTTTCGGGCAAGCTTCTGGTGGCGATGCCGGGCATGGGCGATCCGCGCTTTGACCGGGCGGTGATCCTGATTTGCGCGCACAGCGATGACGGCGCCATGGGCCTGATCATCAACAAGCTGGTGCCGGACCTGTCCTTTGCCAACCTTCTGGAACATCTGGAAATTCCCCGTGCGCCCGAGGGGCGCGACATCCGTGTGCATTTCGGCGGCCCGGTCGAGCGGGGGCGCGGTTTCGTGCTGCACAGCCGCGATTTCCGCAGCGAGGCGGCGACGATGCGCATTGGCGGCGGCTATGGCATGACCGCCACGCTGGACGTGCTTGAGGCGATGGCGCGCGGCGCCGGGCCGCATCGTGCCCTTCTGGCGCTGGGCTATTCCGGCTGGGGGCCGGGGCAGTTGGAGGGCGAGATTGCCCGCAATGACTGGCTCACCTGCGACCCCGAACCGGCGCTGGTCTTTGGCGAGGATGACGGCGCCAAATGGTCGGGCGCGCTGCGGATCATGGGGATCGACCCGATTTCGCTTTCGGCGCGGGCCGGACGGGCCTAGCGCCTGCTCAGGGCCGGGGGTGGTCGTCCCAATCCTTGGTCAGGATGCGGTTGGCATCGCCTGCCGGATCGTCGAATTGCTTGGTCCTGATCGCCCAGACAAAGGCGGCAAGCCCTATGCCGCCAAGGATCAGCGAAATCGGGATCAGGAAGGAGAGGATTTCCATGGCGTTCCCTATTTCAGCCGCAGCGCGTTCAGCGAAACGGTAATCGACGACAGCGACATTGCCAGCGCCGCCGCCAGCGGCGTTGCCATGCCGACCAGCGCCAGCGGCACGGCGATCACGTTATAGCCTGCCGAAAGCCCGAAATTCTCGACAATACGGCGGGTGGCCTGACGGCTGATCCGCAGCGCATCGCCGATCGGCGCCATATCCTGCCCCAAAAGCACGATATCCGAAGCCGTCCGCGCCGCATCCAGCGCCGACGCGGGCGAGATCGAGACATGCGCCCCGGCCAGCGCCGCCGTGTCGTTCAGCCCGTCCCCCACCATCAGAACCCGGTGACCGGCCGCCGTCAGGTCGCGGACAAGCGCCGCCTTTTCGGCGGGCAGGGCGCCTGCCGTCCAGTCGGCAATGCCGACGCGGGCCGCAAGGGCGGCCACGGCCCCCGCGCTGTCGCCCGAAATCAGCCGCAGCGCCATGCCCTGGGCCTTGAGGCTGGCAATTGCCGCTTCGGCACCCGGGCGCAGCCGGTCGGTGAAGGTAAAGGCGCGGGCGCGACCCTCGCCGGTGCAAAGATAGGTGGCGGTCATCGCCACGCCTTCGCCGCCGCACCAGTCGGCCCGGCCAAGGCGCACGCGCTGCCCCTTCCAAAGCCCCTCGATCCCGTAGCCCGGCACTTCGCGCAGCTCCTCCACCCGGGCGGGGTGGATGCCCGCCGCACGCGCCGCCTCGGCCAGTGCTGTGGCCAGCGGATGGGACGAGGCCATGGCCAGCGCCGCCGCCACCTCAACCGCCGGGCGGGGATGGTCGGCCAGATTGGTCGCCTCGGGCGCGCCCATGGTCAGGGTGCCGGTCTTGTCGAAGACCACCGTATCGACCTGCGCCAGCCGTTCCAGCGCGGTGCCATGCTTGATCAAAAGGCCCTTGCGGAACAGCCGCCCCGAAGCCGATGTCACCACCGCCGGAACCGCCAGACCCAACGCGCAGGGGCAGGTGATGATCAGAACCGCCGCCGAAATGTTGATGGCAAAGCGCAGATCGCCGCCCGTCTTCCACATCCAGAAGCCAAAGGCGCTGAACGACAGCAGATGCACCAGCGGCGAATACCAGCTTGCCGCACGTTCCGCCAAGGTGGTGTATTTCGTGCGCGCACTTTCAGCCACGGCCACCAGATCGGCCATGCGGTGCAGGCTGCTGTCCTTGCCCGCCGCGGTCACGCGCAGGGTGAGGGGGCCGGTCAGGTTCACTTCCCCCGCCGAAACACTGCTGCCCGGCCCGGCAAAGACCGGCAGGCTTTCCCCGGTCAGAAGCGAGCGGTCCACCTCGGAGGTGCCGCTTTCCACCACGCCGTCCACCGGCATCCGCCCGCCCGGGCGCACGCGCACCAGATCGCCCGCGACAACCTCGGTGATGGCGCGGACAACTTCGGCCCCCTCGACCAAAACCGTCGCGCGCGGCACCTCCAGGGCGGCCAGTTCCTCGGCCGCGGAACGGGCCACGGCGCGGGTGCGGTGATCGAGATAGCGGCCCAGAAGCAGGAAGAACGACAGCATCACAGCGGCATCGAAATAGGCGTGATGGCCGGAATGGATGGTTTCATAAAGCGAGATCGACGAGGCCAGAACCAGCGCCAGCGAAATCGGGAAATCCATTCCCAGCCGCCCGACCTTCAGCCCCGCCCAGGCGGATTTGAAGAAGGGCTGCCCGGCAAAGATCACCGTTGGAATGGCGATGGCCGCCGAAATCCAGTGGAAGAGGTCGCGTGTCGCGGCCTCGGCCCCCGACCAGACGGCGACCGACAACAGCATGACGTTCATCATCGAAAAGAACGCCACCCCCAGCCGCATCAGAAGGTCGCGGCCTTGCTTGTCGGTCTCGGTCGCCGACAACAGGCCCGGGTCCAGTTCATGCGCTTCATAGCCGACGCCCTGCATCACCCGGATCAGGTCCGGCGCCGTCACATCGGCATCGGCCTCGACCGACACGCGACGCAGGGTCAGGTTGACACGCGCCGATTGCACGCCGGGCAGCGCCTGCACGGCGTTCTCGACCGTCGAAATACAGGCCGCGCAATGCACCGCTGGCAGCGAGAACATCAGCCGGGCGTGCTGCGGCTGCGCCATCTGTGCCAGACGCTCGGCCGAAGGGGCGGCGACGCAGGCCGGACAGGCCGAAGCCGCGCCGACAGAGCCGAACTCCTGCGGATCAAAGCTTTGCGAGCCGGGCGCGGCGCTCATCCCTCAACCCTCGACCAGAAGGTCAATGCGGCGGCGATAGGGGGTGCCGTCCTGGGCCAGCGCCTCGACATGCAGCATCCATTTGCCGGGGGCAAGGCTGGTGCGGGCCACATAAACCCCCGCTTCGCGGGCAAAATCCGGGGTCTGGTCATCGGCGGCCTCGGTCGGACGGCCGATCAGCACGTTCAGCCCGGCAAGCTGCACCGGGGCGCCGCTGGCATCGGTGAAGGTCAGGCGCAACTCGCCGCTCTTCTCGTCGTATTCCTCGGCCAGTTTCCAGCCAAGCGCCTTTTGCGCCGCCATATCGGCATCCCAGGTCTGCGAGGCGACATAGGAATTGGCCACCTCAAGCCCCGGAAAGGTCGAAACCGCCTTGAACGCCATCAGCACATTGACCGCGATGATGATGGAAAAGGCGCCCACCGTGATGCCCAGAACGTGTTTGCCGGTCAGCTCGCCCATCTTACTGCGCCTTTCCGTTGAAGACCGTATCCTTGTGAACCCGGTCCGTCCCGGGCAGGGTATCCGAGCCGAGATCCTGAATCCAGATGCGGACATCGGTGCGGTCGCGCGTGGCGGCGATGCTGCCGCTGGGCGCGGTGATGTAAAGGCGCTGCGTGCGGGTCTGGTTGGCGGGAACCTTGACCTTCAGCATGTCTTCCCCCTCAAGCGACAGCACGAACACCTCGCCGCCGTTGGTGGTTGCGGCAAAGGCGAACCAGTGATCCTCGCCATGTTTGTTGCGCAGGCGCAGGTCATAGGTGTTGCGCACGGCGCCATCGGACAGGATCACATATTGCGGGTTGCGCACGGGGGTCACGTTCACGTCGATCTCGGTGCGCAGGAACAGCGCCACGACAAGACCGACCCCCACCGCCGACCAGAGCGCGGTGTAAAGCACGGTGCGCGGGCGGAAGACATGCCGCCAGACGGATTTCGGCGGATTGCCGGCCCGTTCGGCGGTCTCGTCGGTCAGTGCCAGATAGCCGATCAGCCCGCGCGGCTTGCCGATCTTGTCCATGATGTCATTGCAGGCGTCGATACACAGGCCGCAAGTGATGCAGGCCAGTTGCTGACCGTTGCGGATGTCGATGCCCATGGGGCAGACGTTGACGCAGGCCATGCAGTCGATGCAGTCGCCGTTGCCCGCGACATTCTGCTTGCCGCGCGGTTCGCCCCGCCATTCGCGGTAACCGATCGTCAGCGTGTCTTCATCCATCATCGCAGCCTGAATCCGTGGCCACGGGCAGGCATAGATGCACATCTGTTCCCGTGCGAAGCCGCCAAAGGCAAAGGTCGTCGCCGTCAGAATCGCCATGGTGGTGTAGGCAACGGGATGCGCCGTGCCGTCCAGCAGCGCCCAGAACAGGCTGGGGGCATCGGTGAAGTAGAAAATCCAGGCCCCGCCGGTTGCCAGACCGATCAGCAGCCAGACCGTCCATTTCACCAGCCGCTTGCGGATCTTCTCGGCATCCCATTTCTGCCGGTGCAGGCGGATGCGGGCGTTGCGGTCGCCCTCGATCCAGCGTTCGACCAGAATGTAAAGATCGGTCCAGACCGTCTGCGGGCAGGCATAGCCGCACCAGACCCGCCCCGCGGCCGAGGTGAACAGGAACAGCCCCAGCCCAGCCATGATCAGGAGGCCCGCGACGAAATAGAATTCATGCGGCCAGATTTCGATCATGAAGAAGAAAAAGCGCCGGTTGGCCAAATCCAGCAACACCGCCTGATCCGGCAGGTTCGGGCCGCGGTCCCATCTGATCCACGGCGTCAGGTAATAGATGCCCAGAAGAACGGCCATCAGCCACCATTTCAGGTTGCGGAACTGGCCATAGACCCGCCTTGGAAAGATCGGCTCGCGTGCGACATAAAGGCTGGGTTCTTTTGCGGGTGTGGTGGACACGGGAGGAGGCTCCGGGATTCTGCCTAGGCTTGCAGGCTTGGGTATGGGCCGATGCGCCGGGGGGCACCTTGACTTGCATCAATTATCTATCCCGGGGGCATTTTTTCAACGCGGCATGGCAGCGCGGGGGAGGGTGGGCTGCCGATGGGCCTTTTTCCTGAGGAAAGAGAGGCGCCGGCGCCCCCAGGAAACGCGCGAACAGGACAGGGGCGCCGGTGCCGGGCCAAGCTTGCGCTGTGGCTCGCCTGTGACCTTGCGGGAATCGCGGCGGGCCGTCTTTGACCTGTGTCAAATGGCGGTGGCAATTCCACCGTCTTCGGCCCGGCATTCGGCCACGTGCTGCGCCGCCTCGCGCAAGACCCAGCCGGCAAAGGCACGGGCTGCCGGACGCAGCACTCCGGGCCGGTGGACCAGCCAATACGCCTTGCCGTTCAGGATTTCATGCAGCACGCGCAGGCGGCCCGCCGCGATATCGGCCTGAACGAACATGCGCGAGGTCACGGCGATGCCTTGCCCCGCCCGGGCGGCCTCGATCTTGAACATGCCGGGCAGGGCGACCACGCCGCCGCCCTCACGCTGCAAGCCATGACGATCGAAGAGGGCGACAGAATCATCGGCGCCGGTTTCGTCGATCCACGGCAGGCGGGCCAGTGCGCGCAGGTCATCGGCCGGAATGCCGCGGACCAGATCGGGGGCCGCCACGACCACAAGCGGCGTCGGGATCATCAGATGCGCCTCAAGCCCCGGCCAATCGCCGCGGCCATAGCGCAGGGCGATGTCGATACCGCCGGGTGTCAGCGGGCACAGCGCCGGGGTCGGGTCGAGCATCAGGCTGATGGCGGGATGCGCGGCGCGGAACCGGCCCAGCCGGGGCAAGAGCCATGCGGAGGCAAAACCGGGCGAGGTGGTGATTTGCAGCGGTCTTGCGGCATCGGCACCCGTCAGCTCGGCCACCATGCGCGCCATGGCGGCGAAACCGGCGCGGGCGACCTCGGCCAGTTGGGCGCCATCGGGGGTGGGGGTGGGCGGGGTCATGCTGCGGTCCACCAGGGCAAGGCCAAGATGTGCCTCAAGCGCGCGGATCTGTTGGCTGATCGCCGCATGGGAGACGTTCAGCGCCGCCCCCGCCGCCGTCATCGACCCGCAATCGGCCCAGGCCGCAAAGGCACGCAGCGCCGCCAGCGGTGGAAGATTGCGCCAGATGTCCATGTAAGCCTGCCTTACGGAGTCAATAATCGTCTGATTGGAAGGATGCGCGAATTTCGCAGATATTCAAGGACAGAAACCACTGCCCAAAGGATACCGCCATGTTGACCCTTCTTGCTCAGACTTTCAGGATCGCCACCCGCACCGAATGGCGCGATGCCCCGCCGCAACCCTCACGCGATTGGCCGGCGCCGCCGCATTGGTTGCTGCCGCGCCCGGGCGAGGGCCGGTTCTGAAATGAAAAGGGGCCCCGAGGGGCCCCTTTCCGCCTGACCGCAGGGTCAGATCATTCACCGCCGCCGAGGCTGTGGACATAGGTTGCCACGGCGCGGATTTCGTCTTCGGACAGACGCCCGGTCCAGGACGGCATCACGCCGAAACGGGCGTAGGTGACCGTGTGGTTGATCGTCGCCCGGTCGCCGCCATAAAGCCAGATCGCGTCGGTCAGGTTCGGCGCGCCCTGTGCGCGGTCGCCGGTGCCGGTTTCGGTATGGCAGGCAGCGCAGTTGTCGGCAAAGACGGTGGCCCCGGCTGCCGCCTTGGCCGCGTCATGCTCTTGCCCAGAGATGGCCAGAACATGCTCGACCACTTCCTCGATCTGGGCGGGTTCCAGCAGCCCGTCCACGCCGAATTTCGGCATTTCCGAATACCGCGCATCGGCATCGGTGGTGTTGCGGATGCCATGGCTGATCGTGGTGTGGATATCCTCGATCGCCCCGCCCCAGAGCCAGTCGTTATCCAGGAGGTTGGGATAGCCCTTGCCCTGAACCCCGGCTGCACCCGAACCATGGCACTGGGCGCACCAAGTGCGGAACACGGCTGCCCCCGCGGCGGTGGCATATTGGTTCAGCGTGTCATCCTTGGCGATGGCGCCCAGATCGGCGGCAACCAGCTTGGCCTTGATGGCCGCATTGGCATCGTCGAACCGCTTGATCTCTGCCTCGACCTCTTGCCGGGTGTCATAGCCCAGATAGCCCTGCGTGGCGCTGTTCAGCAGCGGCCATGCCGGATAGGCGATGACATACCAGACCGCGAAGGCGATGGTGGCGTAGAACATCCACACCCACCAGCGCGGCATGGGATTGTCGAATTCCTGAATCCCGTCCCATTCATGGCCGGTTGTCGGAACTTCGCCCTGCACCTTCTTGACTTGTTTGGCGCACATGGTCTCACGCCTCCTTCACGGGCCGGGTGGCGGGGGTGCTGCGCACCTCCGCATCGCCGGCGGGTTTCTTTTCGTTGCGGAAGATCGCATTTGCCGCATCGGCATGAAGCGACCGGCTGCCCGGACGCAGCACCCAGAGGATCACCCCCAGGAACACCAGCGTCAGGACGATCAGCGCCCAGCTATCCGCGAACTCGCGCAGCAGACTATACATGTCCATATCTGCCCCCTTACCGCGTCGGATCGGGCGTGAAGGTCGAGAAATCGACCATGGTGCCCAGAACCTGAAGGTAGGCCACCAGCGCGTCCATCTCGGTCAGCTCCGGCTGGCCGTCAAAGTTCGAGACGGTCACGTCACGCACCCCGAAAGCCGCATTGCCATAGCGCGCCTGCAAGCCTTCGCTGTCGGCATTCGGGTCGGCCTGCGCCGCAAAGTCGGCCTTGGCTTCGGTGACCATATCGTCGGTGTAGGGAACACCGACCATCCGGTGGGTCTTCATCACGTCGCCGATATAATTGCCGTCGATCACGTTGTTCAGCAGGAAGCTGTATTTCGGCATGATCGATTCCGGCACCACCGATTGCGGGTCCATCAGGTGATCGACGTGCCAGCTATCGGAATAGCGGCCGCCGACACGGGCCAGATCTGGCCCGGTCCGCTTGGAGCCCCATTGGAACGGGTGGTCATACATCGATTCCGCCGCCAGCGAGTAATGGCCATAGCGTTCGACCTCATCCCGCATCGGGCGGATCATCTGGCTGTGGCAGACATAGCAGCCTTCGCGGATGTAGATGTCACGCCCCGCCAGTTCCAGCGGGGTGTAGGGCCGCACGCCCTGCACCTTTTCGATGGTGTTCTCGATGTAGAACAGCGGAACGATCTGAACCAGACCACCGATGGTCACCACCAGGAAGGACAGCACCAGAAGCAGCGTGGCGTGGGTTTCGATTGCCTTGTGTTTGTCAAGAAATGCCATTTCCCATGCCCCCTTATTCCGCCGGAACGTAGTTGTTGGCGTTCACCGGGGCCTTTGCAGGCTGTGCGCGAACGGTCATCCAAAGGTTGTAGGCCATGATCAGTGCCCCCGTCAGGAACATCAGACCGCCCAGACCCCGCACCACGTTCATCGGGAACTTTGCAGCCACCGTGTCGGCGAAGGCGTTCACGAGGAAGCCGTTGGCATCCACTTCACGCCACATCAGACCTTCCATGATGCCTGTCACCCACATCGACGAGGCGTAAAGCACGATGCCGATGGTGGCGAGCCAGAAGTGCCAGCTCACGAGTTTCAGGCTGTAAAGCCCGTCGCGGTTCCACAGGCGCGGCGTGAGGAAGTAAAGCGCGCCGAAGGTGATCATGCCGTTCCAGCCCAAGGCGCCGGAATGGACGTGGCCGATAGTCCAGTCGGTATAGTGCGACAGGCTGTTGACCGCCTTGATCGACATCATCGGGCCTTCAAAGGTGGACATGCCGTAGAAGCCGACCGACACCACCATCATGCGGACGATCGGATCGGTGCGCAGCTTGTCCCAGGCGCCCGAAAGCGTCATCAGGCCGTTGATCATGCCACCCCAGGACGGCATCCACAGCATGACCGAGAACACCATGCCCAGCGTCGCGGCCCAGTCAGGCAGCGCGGTATAGTGCAGGTGGTGCGGACCGGCCCAGATATAAAGGAAGATCAGCGCCCAGAAGTGGATGATCGACAGCTTGTAGCTGAAGACCGGCTTTTCGACCTGCTTGGGAATGAAGTAATACATCATGCCCAAGAAGCCCGCGGTCAGGAAGAAGCCCACGGCGTTGTGGCCATACCACCATTGCGTCATGGCATCCTGCACGCCCGAGAACACCGGAACCGATTGCGAGGACAGGAAAGACACCGGGATGGCCAGGTTGTTGACCACATGCAGCATCGCCACTGTGACGATCATCGACAGCAGAAACCAGTTGGCCACATAGATATGCGGCTCTTTGCGCTTCCACAGCGTGCCGATGAAGGTCAGCAGGAAAGCGACCCAGACCACAACGATCCACCAGTCGATATACCAGACGGTTTCGGCATATTCCTTGCCCTGCGTGCCGCCCAGAATATAGCTGGTCGCCGCCAGAACGATCATCAACTGCCAGCCCCAGAACACGAACCAGCCGAGGTTGCCCCCGAACAGCCGCGCCGCCGTGGTGCGCTGAACGATATAGAACGCCGACATGATCAGCGCATTGCCCCCGAAGGCAAAGATCACCGCCGAGGTGTGCAAGGGCCGCAGGCGGCCAAAGTTCAGGATGCCTTCGGTCACGGCACCAAGGTTCAGTGCCGGAAAGGCAAGCTGGAAGGCGATGACCACGCCGACGAGGAAACCGACCACACCCCAGAAGGTGGTGGCGATAACCCCGGCGCGCACGACGCCGTCCAGATATTCGTTGGCCGGATGAACCGCCGGCTCGCCGACATGACGCAACTGCCACACGAAGGTGATGGCAGCGGCGAGCATGACGACAAGGGCGTTCACCATATACGCCAGATCATGCGCGTAATTGGCGGCAATCGCGGCAATGACCGCGACGGCACCAAGCACGATCAGCTTAATGTAGTCCCACATGTTGCGTCCCTTCGTCTTTTTGTCCGGGTCCGTCCGCCGAAATCTGCTCAGTATGCGACTCGGACTTCGGCCAGGAGCTTCTGACTGCTATGCTTCTCGCAGGCGCGGCGAAACCGGGCCTTGATCCATGTCAACGATGTTGCGCGATCCCCTTGATCGAGGTCAATGCGCCCAGCCGCCGCGCCATGCCATGGTTGACATCTCAAGGCTAACACAAGCGGAGGGACTTCCGATGGCCTACAAGACAATTTTGACGGTGCTGACGGCGGCCGCCGATGCGGCGCTTGCCATCGGTTCGGCGGCGCGGCTGGCCCGGGCACAGGATGCCCATCTCGACATTCTTGTGCTGGGGGTGGACCGCACGCAGCTTGGCTATTCCTATATCGGCGCCGGGGCGGTGCTGATGGAGGTGGCGACAGAGCGGGCCGAAACCGATGCGCGCGCCATCGAAGCTGCGGCGCGGACGGCGCTGGCGGCCGAAACCGGCGATCTGCGCTGGGCGCTTGAGGCGGCGGTCACGCAGATCGGCGCGCTGACCGGTGTGGTGGCGCAGCGCGCCCGCTTTGCCGATCTGGTGGTTCTGCCGCGGCCCTATGGGCCGGGCAAGGGTGTGGACAGCGAAGCGGTGGTCGAAGCGGCGCTGTTTGACGCCAAGGTGCCGGTGCTGGTGCTGCCCGCCAGCGGGTTGCCCGCGGGCGGCCTGCCGCGCCGGGTGATTCTGGCCTGGAACCAGAGCGCCGAGGCGATGGCCGCGACCCGGGCGGCGCTGCCGCTGCTGAAGGGGGCGGATATGGTGGACATCACCGTGGTTGATCCGCCGCCGCATGGGCCGGAACGGTCGGACCCGGGCGGTTTGCTGTGTCAGATGCTGGTGCGCCACGGCGTTCATGCTGAAGTGTCGGTGCTGGCCCGGTCGCTGCCGCGGGTGTCCGAGGTGCTGTCACGCCACGCCACCGACCAGAATGCCGACCTGCTGGTGATGGGGGCCTATGGCCATTCCCGCTTCCGCGAGGCGATTCTGGGCGGGTCCACCCGCAACATGCTGGAACAGGCCGAGCTTCCGGTGCTGATGGCCCACTGATCCGCCCCGATCAGGAGATCGGCACCGACGTTCTGCAAACCGACAGTGCAATGAAAAGGGCCGCCCCTGCGGGGCGGCCCTGATTTTCTGCGCACCGCGGATCAGCGGCTGCGCGGGTCTTACGCTTCATCCTCGTCATCGTCGCTGCCCTGCGGCAGGTTGAAGAAGCTTTCCGCATCCGAAAAATCGGCGGCGGTGCGGCGGTCTTCCTCGGGCTCGCCGAAAAGCTCCATTCCGGTGGGCACGCGGGCTTCGGGTGCCATGCCCAGCGACTGTTCGGTCGAGACCAGCTTGCGCCGCTCGTCATCGGTCATCACCACGCCTTCGGCGGCCTTCTTGCGCACGGCGGCCTGAACGGCAGTATCCAGCTCGGACTGCTTGCACAGACCCAGCGCAACCGGATCGACGGGGGTGATGTTGTTGATATTCCAATGCGTCCGCTCGCGGATCGCCTGAATCGTCGGCTTGGTGGTGCCGACCAGTTTGCCGATGGCGCCATCCGACAGTTCCGGATGGAACTTGACCAGCCAGAGGATCGCCGCCGGGCGGTCCTGCCGCTTGGACAGCGGAGTGTAGCGCGGGCCGCGGCGCTTTTCCTCGCCCACGGCGGCGGCGTTGTATTTCAGCTTGAGCTTGTAGAGCGGGTCTTTCTGACCCTTCTCGATCTCGATCGCGTCAAGCTGGTTGTTGGCAACCGGATCGAACCCCTTCACCCCCGTCGCCACATCGCCATCGGCGATGCCCTGCACCTCAAGCTCGTGCATGCCGCAGAAATCGGCGACCTGACGGAAGGTCAGCGTGGTATTATCGACAAGCCAGACGGCAGTGGCCTTGGCCATGAGCGGCTTCGTCATCGGACACCCTTTCAGTTTCATGCCCACGGCAGGGCGGGCTTTACAAATCTTTCCCGGGCCGGGAAAACGGCTGCGACCGGGGCCGCGACTTCCACGTTTTCAGGGAATTCAAGCGGTCATATAGTGCGATTTCGGGCAGAGGAAAAGGGAAAATGCGATTTCTTTGGGGCTGGCTCGCTGCGTTTTGTCTGGCGGGCGCCGTTGTGCCCGCCACCGCGCGGGCGGAAGGGGAGCGGGCCGGGGATTTCGATTACTATGTCCTGTCGCTTTCGTGGTCGGCCAACTGGTGCGCGCTGGTGGGCGACGGGCGGGGCGATCCGCAATGCGATGCGGGGCGCGGCCTGACCTTCACGCTGCACGGGCTCTGGCCACAGCATGAAACCGGCTGGCCCAGCTATTGCCGCACCGGCGAGCGTGACCCCACCCGGGGCGAGACGGCGGCGATGGCCGATATCATGGGCGGGGCAGGGTTGGCCTTCTACGAATGGAAAAAGCACGGCCGCTGCTCGGGCCTGTCGGCGCCGGATTATTTCGCCCTGTCGCGCCGCGCCTATGACAGCGTGACGATCCCGCCGGTTTTCGCCCGCATCAGCAAGGATTTGCGTGTGCCTGCCGAAGTGGTCGAAGCGGCCTTTCTGGAGGCCAATCCGGGGCTGAAGGCGGACCAGATCACCGTCACCTGCGATCAGGGCATGATCGAAGAGGTGCGCCTGTGCCTGACCGCCGACCTTGCCCCGCGCCGCTGCGGCGCCGACACCCTGCGCGATTGCCGCATGAAAGACGCTGTGCTGGAGGCGGTGCGCTAGATCAGGCCAGCCCGGGCGAAGAGGTCAGACAGATCGGCTTCGGGGCGGGCGCCGTAATGGCTGATCACCTCGGCGGCCGCAACGCAGCCCATGCGGCCCGCCACGTCAAGCCCGCGGCCGGTGGAGAGGCCATAGAGGAAGCCCGCCGCGAACTGGTCGCCCGCGCCGGTGGCATCGACCGGCACCACGCGGCGCACCGGCACCACGGCCCGCTCCGCCCCACGCAGAAGGATCACCTCGTCGCCCGACCGGGTGCAGACCACCAGCCCGGCATCCTGCACCGCCTGCGCCAGCGCCGCCTCAAGGTCGCATTGATAGAGCGACGACCATTCATGCTCGTTGCCGATCACATAGTCGAGGTCGCGCACCAGACGGCGGAAATCACCGCGGTGACGGTCCACGCAGAACGGGTCCGACAGGGCGATCCCGGCCTGACCGCCGTTCTGCTGGCAGAGCTTCGCGGCCCGCTCAAAAGCCGCCATCCCCTTGGGCTTGTCATAGAGATAGCCTTCAAGGAACAGGATATCGGCCTGTCCGGCCACGTCATCGGCCACATCCTCGGGGCCCAGCTCGGACGAAATCCCGAGATAGGTGTTCATCGACCGCTCGCCATCGGGCGCCACGAAGATCATTGAACGCGAGGTGGGCAATTCGCCCCCCGGCACCGGAGCATTGACGAAATCGGTGCCCTGCGCCGCCATGCTGTCGGCATAGAAACGGCCAAGCGCATCATCATGCACCCGCCCGATGAAGGCCGTGGTCAGCCCCAGATTGCCAAGCCCCGCCAGCGTATTGGCGACCGAGCCGCCCGGCGCCTGCACCCGGTCTTTCATCGAGGCGTAAAGCAGCTCGCCCCGCTCGCGCTCGACCAGTTGCATGATGCCCTTCTCAATCCCCATCAGCTCCAGAAAACTGTCGTCGGCGGGGGAAAACACATCGACGATGGCATTGCCGATGCCGACGACCTGATAACGCTTCATGGGGTCTTGTCCTCGAAAAGGCAGTCCTCGCGGATCGGGCAGATGCCACAGCGGGGCTTGCGGGCGGTGCAGATATAGCGGCCGTGCAGGATCAGCCAGTGATGGGCGTGCAACTGATATTCGGCAGGCACATTGTCTTCGATGGCGCGCTCGACCGCCACCTCGTCCTTGCCCGGGGCGATGCCGGAGCGGTTGCCGAGGCGGAAGATATGGGTATCCACCGCCTGCGCCGGCTGGCGGAACCACATGTTCAGCACGACATTGGCCGTCTTGCGCCCCACCCCCGGCAGCGATTGCAGCGCCGCGCGGGAAGAGGGCACCTGACCGCCGAAGTTATCCACCAAAAGCTGGCTGAGGCGGATCACGTTCTTTGCCTTGTTGCGGTAAAGGCCGATGGTCTTGATATGGCCGATCAGTGCCTCTTCCCCCAAGGCCAGCATCTTTTCCGGCGTGTCGGCAATGGGAAATAGGGCGCGGGTCGCCTTGTTCACACCCACATCGGTTGCCTGCGCCGAAAGCGCCACGGCCACCAGCAGGGTAAAGGCATTGGTGTGGTCCAATTCCCCCTTCGGCTCGGGCTCCAGATCATGGAACCGGGCGAAGATGCGTTGCATCGCAGGATAATCGAGTTGGCGGACCATAGCCGCGATATGCACCATGGCTGCCGCCCGGGCAAGCGACCTTGCCGCAGGATTCGGGTCGCCTTGCGGGGGGCATCGGTTAATCTGCCGGCAGGAGAACCGACATGACCGACCAAAGCCCCGCCTATCATTACGCCGTCATCGCCCGTGCGCTGAAAATCATCGACGCCGGTGGGCCCGGCCTGACGCTGGATGACCTTGCCGCGCAGATGGGCATGTCGCCCGCGCATTTCCAGCGGGTTTTCTCGCAATGGGTCGGCATCTCGCCCAAACGCTATCAGCAATATCTGACGCTGGATCACGCCCGCCGCCTGTTGGCCGACCGCTTCACCGTGCTGGAAACCGCGCTGGAGACCGGGCTTTCCGGCACCGGGCGGCTGCACGACCTCTTCCTGCGGTGGGAGGCGATGAGCCCCGGCGACTATGCCCGCGCGGGTGAAGGGCTGGTGATCCGCTGGGGCTGGTTCGACAGCCCCTTTGGTCCGGCGTTGGTGATGGGGACCGACAAGGGCATCTGCGGTCTGGGTTTTGCCGCCGAGATGGGGGCCGAGGCCGCGATGGAGGATCTGACCCGCCGCTGGCCCAAGGCCCGTTACACCGAAGACCCCGAGGCGCTGCGCCCCTGGGTCGCGGCAGCCTTCGGGGCAGGGGGGGAGGCGGCGCTGCATCTGATCGGCGCGCCGTTCCAGATCAAGGTCTGGGAGGCGCTGATGCGGGTGCCGTCGGGCCATGTCACCACCTATTCCGAGATCGCGGGCGCGGTCGGTCTGCCCCGTGCGGTGCGGGCGGTGGGAACGGCGGTGGGGCGCAATCCGGTCAGCTTCCTGATCCCCTGCCACCGGGCGCTGCGCCGCGACGGCGGCCTTGGCGGCTACCATTGGGGACTGCCGGTCAAGCGTGCCATTCTCGCCTGGGAGGCGGCACGCGATGATGTCCGCACAGCTTCGTGATGGGCGGAAACCTGCCCCGAAGGGGGGCGGCCCTGTATCGCTGTCGCCAAGGCTGATATAAGCAGGCCGAGGCCCGCAACGGGCCCGTGCAGCAGACGAGGCAGCCAAATGACTTTGAAGACTCCGATTTTCCTGAGCATTGCCAGCGCATTGGCCTTGACGGCCTGTGTCGACCCCGCAGCCTACCCGGACGATCCCAACGCCCGGACCAAGAATGGCGCCGTGATCGGCGGCCTGATCGGTGCGGCGGCAGGGGCTTCGATCGCCAAGGGTGATGACAAGCTGAAGGGCGCCATTCTGGGCGGCGCGCTGGGTGCGGGGGCAGGGGCGCTGATCGGTCAGGATCTTGACCGACAGGCGTCTGAGATGCGCAATTCCTTCTCGAACCCGAACATCACCGTGACCAATTATGGCGACTATCTGGTCGTGAACATGCCGCAGGATGTGCTGTTTGCCACCGACAGCGCCGCCCTGCGGCCCGACCTGTCGCGTGACGTGCAGGCGGTGGCGCAATCGCTGCTGAAATATCCGAATTCGACGATTCAGGTGATCGGCCATACCGACAACACCGGCACCGCCGCCTATAATCAGGATCTGTCGCAGCGCCGCGCCGCTTCGGTGGCGGGGGTTCTGATGGGGGCGGGCGTGCCGTCCAGCCGGATCGCCACCATCGGCCGCGGCGAGGATCAGCCGATCGCCTCGAACCTGACGCCGCAAGGTCAGGCCCAGAACCGCCGGGTCGAGATCATCATTCGCCCGACGCGCTGACAGTTGCCGGATTTCTGTGCAAAGGGCCGGATTTTCCGGCCCTTTGACATTGAGGCAACCGCAAATTGGTCATATCATCCGACCAATCGGGGGCCTCAATCATGCCGTTTCGGAAAATCGAAGCCGAAAAACTGTCGCACGGCGTGGTCAGCCAGATCGAGCTTCTGATCCTGCGCGGCATTCTGCACCCCGGTGAGCGGCTGCCGTCAGAGCGGGAATTGTCCGAACGGTTTGGCGTCTCGCGCCCGTCGCTGCGCGAAGCGGTGGCCGAGTTGCAGGCCCGCGGCCTGTTGGAGGCCCGCCCGAATGCCGGGATTTTCGTGGGTGATGTGCTGGGATCGGCCTTTTCTCCGGCGCTGATCGACCTTTTCGCCGCCCATGACGAAGCGGTCGCGGATTACATCGACTTTCGCTGCGACATGGAGGGGCTGGCGGCCGAGCGGGCGGCGCGGCACGGCTCGGACACCGATCTTGAGGTGATCGACACCATCTTTGCCAAGATGGAGGCGGCGCATCAAAAGCGTGATCCCACGGCAGAGGCAGGGCTGGATGCCGATTTCCACATGGCGATCATCGAGGCCAGCCATAACGTGGTGATGCTGCACATGATGCGCTCGATGTATGAGCTGCTGCGGCAGGGGGTCTTCTACAATCGCCAGATGATGTTCCGCAACCGGATGACCCGCGACCAGTTGCTGGATCAGCACCGGGCCATCAATTCCGCCCTGCAGGCCCGCGACGGTGCCGCCGCGCGTGAAGCCGTGGCGCAGCATATGGATTACGTCCGCCAGTCGATGACCGACCAGAGCCGCGCCACCCGGAACGAGGAAATCGCCCGCCAGCGTCTGGAACACGAACGCAGCCGCTGAAAAGCAAAAGGCCCGGGCTGACCCGGGCCTTCGGCGCGCTGGGGTGCCAGCAAGATCAGTGGAACTTCGCTTCGACCTGGCCAATGGCGTCGTCGATCGAAGCCGCAGCCGAAGCTGCGCTGGACTGCTTGGCCAGAATGCTGCCCGCAGCGGCGACGGCAACCTGAACCGCCTGTTCGCGCACTTCGCGGATCGCCGATTTCTCGGCCGAGGCGATCTGGTCTTCGGCAGCCGCCAGACGGCGGGCAATCGAAGCCGTCAGGTCTTCTTTCGCCTGTTTGGCAGCGGCAAGCGCCTCTTCCTTGGCGGCGGCGACGATGCGCTCGGATTGCTCCTGCACTTCTTTCTGCTTCTTCTCGTAGGAGGAGAGCAGAACCCGCGCCTCTTCGCGCAGCGCCTTGGCTTCGTCCAGCTCGGCCTTGATCTGGGCGGCACGGGCATCCAGCATCCCGCCCAGCTTGGCCGGAACCTTGAACTTCAAGAGGATGCCGACGAAGATCAGGAAGGCAATCGCCACAACGAAGTTGGTGTTGTGCAGCGAAAAGAACGGACCCGAGGCAGCCATGGCCGGCGTAGCAGCCATAAGCGACAGGGAAAGGACAAGTTTCTTCATGGCTTACCCTTTCAGCGCGGCGGTAACGGCGGCCTGAACGGCAGCGGCATCGGCCTTGCCCCCCAGAGCGGCAACCAGCTCGCCCGCGGTGTCGGTGGCAACCGCGGTCACGGCCTCCAGCGCACCGGCGCGAATTTCGCCCATCGACTTTTCCGACTCGGCCGCCTTGGCGGCAATCTCGGCATCTGCCCTGGCAATGGCGGCATCCAGGTCTTTCTGGATGTCGGCCTTGGCCTGCGCCACGATCTTGCCCGCCTCGACCCGGGCCGAAACCAGCGCGTCGTTATAGGCTTTTTCGGCGGCAACCGCCTTGAGCTTCAGCTCTTCGGCAGCGGCGAGGTCATTGGTGATCGCGCCCTTGCGTTCGGCCAGCGTGGCGCCGATGCGCGGCAGGGCCACGCGCGACAGCACGAAATAGATCACCAGAAGCGTGACGAGGAGCCAGAAGATCTGGTTCGGGAAGGTCGAGAAATCGAGCTGCGGCATCCCTGCCTTGGCTGCTTCATGCCCGGCTTCCGCGGCGCCTGCCACCGCTTCGGTCGTGGTGTTGGTGGTGGTCATCTTGTCCTCCGTCGGACCCTTCTGGAGTTTCAGGGATGGCGCAACGCGGCGCCATCCCTGACCGTAAGGATGCGATGGTCAGATCAGACGGCGAACATCAGCAGAAGCGCGACGAGGAACGAGAAGATCCCCAGAGCTTCGGCGAAGGCCAGACCGATGAAGAGGGTTGCGGTTTGCGAACCGGCGGCCGACGGGTTGCGCAGGGCGCCCGCCAGGAAGTTGCCGGCGACATTGCCAACACCGATGGCGGCAGCGCCCGAACCGATGGCGGCCAGGCCGGCGCCGATGAATTTGCCCAGAGCTGCGGCTGCGACGAGTTCCATGTGACTTCTCCTTACGATGGAATAGAGGGGTAGGGGACCGGCCTGCGGATCAGTGACCCGGATGCAGCGCATCCTTGAGGTAAACACAGGCGAGGATGGTGAAAACATAGGCCTGGATGAAGGCGACCAGCACCTCCAGCGCATAGATGGCGGTGATGGCCAGGATCGAGACCGGCGTGACGACCACGCCGATGGCCGAGATCAGGATCATCGGGGCGAAGGCCGCGAAGACCTTCATCACGGCGTGACCGGCCATGATGTTGCCCGCAAGACGGATCGAGTGGCTGACCGGGCGGACGAAGTAGGAGATCACCTCGATCACGGCGATGATCGGGCGCAGGATCAGCGGCGCATCCGACATCCAGAAGAGGCCGAGGAAATGCGCGCCGTTCTTCACAAAGCCCAGCACCGTGACGAAGATGAAGAAGCCAAAGCCCAGAATGGCCGTGACCGCGATATGCGAGGTGGGCGTGAACGAACCGGGCAGCAGGCCCAGCATGTTGGCCGACAGGATGAACAGGAACAGCGTCATGATCAGCGGGAAGAACTTGGCGCCGTCATGGCCGGCCACGTCTTCAACCATCTTGTAGACAAAGCCGTAAGCCATCTCGCCCAGCGACTGCACCCGCGACGGGATCAGGGCGCGGCCCTTCGAGCCGACGGCGAACACCAGGATGATCACGATGGCGGCCAGCGCCATCCACAGCGTCACGTTGGTCGGGGTATACCACTCGATCGGCCCGTCGCCGAACAGCGGCGTAACCTTGAACTGGTCCAGCGGGTGGAACGCCAGTCCGCCTTCACCATGTGCTTGAGCTTCACCTGCCACGACCGTCTTCCCCTCGTTTGGTCGCCTCGGCGACCGTCTTTTCCTGCACTTCCCTCGCTGAGCGCAGCATGGTTTTCACCCCGGCCGCCAGCCCCGCGAAGATGAACAGCACCAGAAACACCGGCATGGTGCCAAAGGCCCAGTCCAGCCCGTATCCGATGCCGAAGCCGATCGTCAGACCGGCCACAAGCTCGATCACCATCCGCCAGGCAAGCTGCGCCTGCGAATAGTGGTCCCCCTGCGGGTTCGACACAGGTTCCTGCGCCCCTTTCGCCTTGGCGATCCGTTCGTCCAGCGCCGCAAGTCGGGCGCGGTCAGCCTCGGAAACCATGGCAAAAACCCCTTGGAAGAGTTGGCGCAGAACTACGGGTCACGGCGCTGTGAGTCAACCCGGGAAATCCCCTGCGACAATGCTCGCAAGGCATTGAAATGAAATGGTCTATCGGAATGCTGCCGTCGCCAGGCCCGCCGCTGGCGGCGTAACTGGCCGCCCCGGCATGTTCAACCTTTCGGTTGACCATGGTTCCGCCGCCCCGGATACTGCGCCCATGTCCGATCCCGCCCCCGATCCGCTCTCCGCCACTTTCGCCGCTCTGGCCGACCCGACCCGCCGGGCCATTCTGGCCATGCTGCTCGAAGACGACATGGCCGTCACCGATGTCGCGGCGCCGTTCGAGATGAGCCTGACCGCCATTTCAAAGCACCTCGGTATCCTCGCCGCCAGCGGCCTGATCAGCCGCGAGAAACATGGGCGGGTGATCTGGTGCAAGCTGGAGCCGGCGGGTCTGCGCGCCGCTTCGGTCTGGATGCAGGGATTTGGCCAGTTCGAGCCGGTCGATCTCGACGCGTTCGAGCGGTTTCTGGAGCAGGAGCTGCAAGACCTGCCCGAACCCTGAGCCAATTGCCCTTCTTCAAATACTCCCCGCGGAGCGAACCCGCGCGCAACGCGGCAGGACCGGCATCCGAAGTCAGGCGTTCTTTGCCAGCCGCGCTTCCAGCACGTCAAAGGGCAGGCCGGGTTCATCCTTGGCGCAGCGGATCACCAGACTGGTCTTCACCGATGCCACATTGTCGGCCGAAGTCAGTTGCTCGGTCAGGAAATTCTGGAAGGTCGAAAGATCGGGGGCCACGCATTTCAGGATGAAGTCGATCTCGCCGTTCAGCATGTGGCACTCGCGCACCAAGGGCCAGTCGCGGCAGCGTTGTTCAAAGGCCGAAAGGTCCACCTCGGCCTGGCTGCGCAGCCGCACCATGGCAAAGACCCGCACCTCGAAGCCCAGTTCGCGGGCGTCGATATCGGCGTGATAGCCCTTGATATAGCCCTCTTCCTCCAGCGTGCGGACGCGGCGCAGGCAGGGCGGGGCCGAAATTCCGACCCGGCTGGCCAGTTCGACATTCGTCATCCGCCCGTCTGCCTGCAACTCGGCCAGAATGCGGCGGTCGATCGGGTCCAGCTTCGGCGCGGCCATCGGATGTCTCCTTTTTGGGCGCTTGATAGGCCCGCGCGGCATCGCGCGCAATAATATTTCGCGCGGACGCCCGATTATTTCGCGTCCTTGCGACTTGCGCTGCAAAACCGGGCGCCCGCGTGCAGCCCTTCCGCGCCCCGGCCCAAGCGCCTATATCTGCCGCGACGAATCCCGGAGAGACATCATGGGCGAGACGCGCCATACCAAGGTTCTGATCATCGGCTCCGGCCCCGCGGGCTATACGGCGGCGGTCTATTCGGCCCGCGCCATGCTGGCCCCGATCCTCGTGCAGGGGCTGCAACCCGGTGGCCAGTTGACCATCACCACCGAGGTGGAAAACTGGCCGGGCGAAAAGCACATCCAGGGCCCGGACCTGATGGTCAACATGCAGGCCCATGCCGAGGCGATGGGGGCCGAGATCATCGGTGACTACATCACCAGCCTTGACCTGCAAAAGCGGCCTTTCACCGCGCAGGGCGATTCTGGCACCACCTATACCGCCGATGCCGTCATTCTGGCGACCGGGGCGCAGGCGAAATGGCTTGGCCTGCCGAGCGAGGAAAAGTTCAAGGGCTTCGGCGTGTCGGCCTGTGCCACCTGCGACGGATTCTTCTATCGCGGCAAAGAGGTTGTGGTGATCGGCGGCGGCAATACCGCCGTGGAAGAGGCGCTGTTCCTGACCAATTTCGCCACCAAGGTCACGCTGATCCACCGCCGCGACAGTCTGCGTGCCGAAAAGATCATGCAGGACCGCCTTTTCAAGCATCCCAAGATCGAAATGCTCTGGGACAGCGAAGTGACCGAGGTTCTGGGCAGCGAAGCTCCGGCCAGCGTGACCGCGGTGCGCACGCGCAACCTGAAAACCGGCGAAGTGAAGGACGTGCCCTGCCACGGCTTCTTCGTGGCCATCGGCCATGCGCCCGCCTCGGAACTGGTGAAGGACCAACTGCCGCTGCACAACGGCGGTTATGTGCAGGTGGAGCCGGGCACCACCCGCACCGCTATCCCGGGCGTCTTTGCTGCGGGCGATCTGACCGACCATGTCTATCGTCAGGCGGTGACCAGCGCCGGAATGGGTTGCATGGCGGCGCTGGATGCCGAGCGCTGGCTGGCCGAACAGGACTGATCCCTCGCGCAGGGGCCGCCCGCCGGGGCGGCCCCTTTCGGCCTCAGCGGGCGCGCAGCATCCGCATCAGGATGCCATCCTTCAGCACGAAATGATGCCCCAGCGCGACGACGGCATGAAGCCCCGCTAGGATCATCAGTGCATTTGCGGCGGCGCCGTGAATGTCGCCCACCTCTTCGTTCAGACCGAACCACGCCACCGCGCCGCCCACCGGCACCGCCAGCATCAGCACATACAGGAGCCGATGCCCCCAGCTTGCCAATTGCCCCTGAAGCCCGGCCTCGGCCGCGGGCGCTCCTTGGGCAAAGCGCACCACCAGCCGCAGCACGACCAGCGCCAGCACCGCCAGCCCGACCCAGATATGCAAGGGCGTGCCCGGGGCTGCGCCGCCCTCTCCCTCGATGATCTGGTCGAACGCCTCTCCGGCGGCTTCGCCGAAGATGTAGTTATAGGCTACCAGCAGCGCCACTGACCAGTGCAGGGCAATCTGAAGGCGGCTGTAGCCGGTTGTGTCGGACATCGTGAACTCCTGTATGTGATGGCCTGAGGGCCTTGCCGCATCTGACTGGCTGTCAGGCACAATTCTATTGATCCAACGGCAGATTTTCCGTCTCTGCAACCGCAGTTGCAGGCGGAAGATTGCCGAAGCCGATTGCCCGCCGCGGACCGCGACAAGGCAATGCCCGCGGCCCGGGCCCAAGGCCGGAAAAACCGTTTGTCCACAGAAGATTTGCCCAGAAATCCCTTTACAGGCTTCCCGACCCCTTTCAATATCTAGTAAGGGTTTCGTCAGGTGACGCAGCTTATTGCCAAACACCCAGCCTGTAGCGGAGCTGCTTTCGTTACCGGCTTGATCGTGAGGGGGCGCATGTCGATTTCAGAAGATTTCCTGCTGTCGGATGACCTGCACCCCATCGACATCGTCGAAGACCTTGCCGCCCATCATGACTGGGAGTTCGATAGGGTAACCGATGACCAGATCGCCATGGCGGTCGAAGGCCAGTGGCGCACCTATTCCCTGACCCTTGCCTGGTCGGCGCAGGATGAAACCCTGCGGCTCATCTGCACCTTCGAAATGGAACCGCCCGAAGCGCGGATGGGTGAACTATACGACGTTCTGAACCGCTGCAATGACATGGTTTGGACCGGCGCCTTTACCTATTGGACCGAGCAGAAGCTGATGGTCTGGCGCTATGGCCTGTGTCTGGCTGGTGGCCAGATCGCCGGGTTCGAGCAGATCGACCGGCTGATTTCCAGCGCGGTTCTGGCGGCGGAACGCTTCTATCCGGCGTTTCAACTGGTGTCATGGGGCGACCGCAGCCCGGCGGATGCGATGAAAGTGGCCATTGCCGAGGCATACGGTCGCGCCTAACCTGCCCTCCGAAATGGAGGGTTTCTGATGGCGCTGGAGCGGGTTGCCCAAGGCGGGCTGGTTCTTCTGGGATGTGGCAAGATGGGTTCCGCCCTTTTGGCGGGCTGGCTGGCGGCGGGATTGCCGCCCGCGTCGGTCTGGGTGCTGGAACCCCATCCCAGCGACTGGCTGAAATCCACCGGCGTCCATCTGAACACCGACCTGCCCAAGGCGCCTGCGGTGCTGCTGCTTGCGGTCAAGCCGCAGATGATGGGGGCGGCGCTGCCCGCGCTGCAGGCGATGGGCAATGGCAAAACGCTGGTGGTCTCGATCGCGGCAGGCACCTCGATCGCCACCTTCGCGCAGGTGTTCGGCGCGGATACCCCCATCGTGCGCACCATGCCCAACACTCCGGCCATGGTCGGGCGCGGCATCACCGGCATCTGCGCCAATGCCCGCGCCGGGGCCGAAGGGCTGGCCTTGGCGGGGGAACTGATGCGCGCCGTGGGCGAGGTGGTTGAGCTTGAGGGCGAGCATCAGATTGACGCCGTGACGGCCCTTTCGGGCGGTGGCCCGGCCTATGTCTTTCACCTGATCGAGGCGATGGCGGCGGGGGGCGTGGCCATGGGCCTTGCGCCCGAGGTGGCGATGCAACTGGCCCGCGCCACGGTGTGCGGCGCCGGGGAACTGGCCTTCCGCGCGCCGGAACCGGCGGCGCAACTGCGCATCAACGTGACCTCCCCGGGCGGCACCACGGCGGCGGCGCTGGCCCATCTGATGGACCCGGACACCGGCTTGCCGCCGCTGATGGAACGCGCGCTCAAGGCGGCGGCGGCGCGCGGGGCGGAACTCGGCAAATGACCATCACCTATGACGATTTCGCCAAGGTGGATATCCGCGTCGGCCGGATCACCCGCGCCGAACCCTTCCCCGAGGCGCGCAAACCGGCCTTCAAGCTCTGGGTCGATTTCGGCGGCGAGATCGGCGAGAAACGCTCTTCCGCCCAGATCACCCGGCATTACACGCCCGAAGCCCTGATCGGGCGGCAGGTGCTGGCCGTGGTCAATTTCCCGCCGCGCCAGATCGGCAAGGTGTTGAGCGAGGTTCTGGTGCTGGGCCTGCCCGATGCCGAAGGGGAGGTGGTGCTGATCGGCCCGGGACAGGAGGTGCCGCTGGGCGGCAAGCTGTTTTGAAGAGCCTGCTGATCACCCGCCGCCTGCCTGACAGGGTGCTTTCCGCCGCCCGGACTCGCTTTGCGGTAACCCTGCGCGGCGATGACCCGATGCGCGCGGACGAGCTGCGCGCGGCGCTGCGCGACTTCGACCTGATCCTGCCCGCATTGGGCGACCGCTTTCAGGCGGCGGTCTTTGCCGATGTGCCACGGCCGCGCGCCGGCATCCTCGCCAATTTCGGCGCGGGCTATAACCATATCGACGTGGCAGCGGCCCGGGCCGCCGGGCTGCAGGTCAGCAACACCCCCGGCGCCGTGACCGATGCCACCGCGGATATCGCGCTGACGCTGATCCTGATGACGGCCCGCCGCGCCGGCGAGGGGGAGCGGCTGTTGCGGGCCGGAGGCTGGGGCGGCTGGACCCCGACACAACTGCTGGGCCGCCATGTCACAGGCAAGCGGCTGGGCATCATCGGCATGGGCCGCATCGGACAGGCCGTCGCCCGGCGCGGCCATTACGGTTTCGGCATGGAGGTGGTGTTCCACAACCGCTCGCCCTTGGCCGATCCGGGCGTGCCCGCCCGGCAGGTGCTGCTGGCCGCCGCGCTGGCGGCGGATTTCGTCGTGGTCGCGGTGCCGGGCAGCGCCGCCACCCGCCACCTGATCAACGCGGAAACCCTGTCGCAGATGTCGCCCGGCGGCATCCTCATCAACATCAGCCGCGGCGATGTGTTGGATGAGGCGGCCCTGGTCGCCGCACTGCAAACCGGGCAGATCGCGGGGGCGGGGCTGGATGTCTATGAATGCGAACCCGAGGTCCACCCCGGCCTGATCGCGCTGGAAAACGTCACCCTGCTGCCTCATCTCGGCACGGCGGCGCTGGAGGTGCGCGAGGCGATGGGGCTGATGGCGCTCGACAATCTCATCGCCTTTGCCGAAGGGCGCCCGCTGCCCAATCCGGTGTAAGACCCATGTTTGCACCTTTCCCAAATACTCCCGCCGGAGGCACTTGCGGTTTGCGCAGAACGCTCCGCGGGGAGTATTTCGAAAGGTGCAAATGCAGCACCGGGGTGACCGGCCTCAACGGCGCCTGTTCGGAAGGTCGGCCATGATCATTTCTCCGGGGCGGCGCTATGTCTTCGTGCATATCCCCAAGACCGGGGGCACCGCCCTGTCGCTGGCGCTCGAGGCGCGGGCGATGAAAGAGGATATCCTGATCGGCGACACGCCCAAGGCTCGGGCGCGGCGGGGCCGGGTCAAGGCGCTGCAGGCGCCGGGGCGGCTGTGGAAACATTCCACCCTTGCCGATATCGAAGGTGCAGTGCCGGGGATGGAGGGGTTCTTCACCCTCGCCCTCGTGCGCAACCCCTGGGACCGCGCGGTCAGCTATTACCACTGGCTGCGGATGCAGGGCTTTGCCCATCCGGCGGTCGGGCTGGCCAAGGCCCTGTCGTTCAGCGATTTCCTGCACCATCCGCAGACGGTGACCGCCTTTCGCCTCTGGCCCTATGGCGCCTATCTGCGCGACCGTTCGGGGGCCGAGCGGGCCACGCTTTTCGCCCGGCTGGAGCATCTGGCCAGCGATCTTGCGCCGTTCGAGGCGCATCTGGGGTTTCGCCTGCCGGTGCTGCCGCGCATCAACGACAGCGCCCGCGACCGCGACTGGCGGGGCTATTTCCGCGATGCAGACCGCGCGCTGATTGCCGATCTCTGCGCCGCCGACATTGCCCGGTTCGGCTATACCTTCGATCCCTGATCGCAGGCATTTTAGCCAATCTCCGCCAGCCCGACACATTCCCGTCCCACCCCTTCCCGCCGCCCGCGTCAAGCAGGGGCGGAAGGAGCGGGCCATGGTGCGCAGCGACGAGGCGGCAGAGGCAGGAGTGCCGGCGGGGCTGGCGGTGGCCACGCCCGGCGGCTGGCGCGACATGCGGATGCTGCAACCCGGCGCGCTGATCTGGGCGGCTTCGGGCGCCGTGCGGCTTCTGGGCCTCAGGCGCAGGCGCGGGCAAGAGCGGATGCTGCTGCCGCCCGGTGCGCTGGGCAACCGCAAGGCGCTCTGGCTGCCGCCCGGGCTGCGGTTGCTGATCGACTGCGACATGGCCGAGGCGATCTGCGGTGAAGCGCTGGTTCTGATGCCGGTCGCCGCGGCCGAAGGCTGGCGCGGTGTGCGGCGCATCGCGGCGCCGGCACCACTGGTGGTGCCGCTGCTGGACCGGGCGGCGGTGATCCATGCCGGGCCGGGGATGATGCTGGCCTGTCCGGGCGCAGAAGCGGGCGGTCTTTGGGACAGCCCGGGCTTTGCCGAACTGTCCGAAGCGACCGCGCGGCAGATGCTGGCCTGCGAGCTGGCCGAAGAGGCGGGGGCGGCGCTGGCCGCCCTCCGCCGCGGGTGATCAGGCGGCCTTGGCCGCGCCGCCGAAGCGGCCATAGAAGGTTTCCCCCTTGGCCGCCATCTCGCGCAGCAGGGCGGGCGTGGCAAAGCGGTCGCCGAAGGTCGCCGTCAGGCTGTCGCAAATCTCGACCGCACGGGGCGCCCCGATGATATCCAGCCACGAGAACGGCCCGCCCGACCAGGGCGCAAAGCCCCAGCCCAGAATGGCTCCCACATCGCCTTCGCGGATGTCGGTCAGCACGCCTTCCTCCAGCGCACGCACCGCCTCAAGCACCTGCGCCATCAGAAGGCGGTGCTGCACAAGGGTCAGCTCGGGCTGCGCCTCGGCAACCGGATACTTGGCCGCCAGCCCGTCCCACAGACCTTCGCGCTTGCCGGTGGCATCATAGGCATAGAAGCCGGAATTGGACTTCTTGCCCAGACGACCCGCATCGGCCATCCAGAACAGCACCTCATCCACGGCGCCATCGGGATAGGCGTCGCCCATGGCGGCGCGGGTCGCCTTGGCGATCTTCACGCCGAGATCAATCGAGGTTTCATCGACCAGTTGCAGCGGACCCAGCGGCATCCCCACCAGCTTGGCGGCGTTTTCCACCAGCGCCGGTTCCACCCCTTCGGCCACCATGCGGATGCCCTCGTTGATATAGGGGATGATGCAGCGGTTGGCGTAGAAGAAGCGGGCGTCGTTCACCACGATCGGCGTCTTGCGGATCTGGCGGACGTAATCCAGCGCCTTGGCCACGGCGCGCGGGCCGGTCGCCTTGCCCTTGATGATCTCCACCAGCATCATCTTGTCCACCGGCGAGAAGAAATGGATGCCGATGAAATTCTCGGCCCGGGCGCTGGCCTTGGCCAATGCGGTGATCGGCAGGGTGGAGGTGTTGGTGGCAAAGATGCAATCGGCGCCGGTGGCGGCCTCGACCTTGGCCGTCACCTCGGCCTTGACCTTCACATCCTCGAACACGGCCTCCACGATCAGGTCGCAACCGGCAAGGGCGGCGTAATCGGTGGTGGCGGTGATGCGGGCCAGAACTTCGGCCTTTTTCTCTGGCGTCGTCTTCTTGCGTTGCAGCGCCTTGTCCAGCAGCCCCTCGGAATAGGATTTGCCGCGATCCGCCGCCTCTTGCGCGGCGTCGATCAGCACCACGTCAATTCCCGCCATGGCGCTGACATAGGCGATGCCAGCACCCATCATCCCCGCGCCGATCACGCCGACCTTCTTCACCGACTGGTCGGGCGCCTCGGGGCGGTTGGCGCCTTTTTCCAGCGCCTCCTTGTTGATGAAGAGGCTGCGGATCATCGCAGCGGAAGAGGGGTTCATCAGAACGCTGGTGAAATGCCGCGCTTCAATCCGCAGCGCGGTGTCGAAAGGCACCAGAGCGCCTTCATAGACCGCCGCCAGCAGGGCCTTGGCCGCGGGATAAACCCCCATCGTCTTGCCATGCACCATGGCATTGGCGCCGACAAAGGTCATGAAACCCGCCGGATGATAGGGCGCGCCGCCCGGCATCTTGTAGCCTTTGTCGTCCCAGGGCTTGACCAGATCGGCGTCTTTCGCGCCCAGCACCCATTCCTTGGCGCGGGCGAGCAGCGCCTCGGGCGCCACAACCTCATCAATCAGGCCGGCGGCCTTGGCGGCTTTGGGATCGGAAAGCTTGCCTTCCAGCAGGAAGGGGGCGGCCATCATCGCGCCCATCTTGCGGGCAAGGCGGGTGGTGCCGCCCGCGCCGGGGAAAATGCCGACCATGATTTCCGGCAGGCCGATCTTGGCCTTGGCATTGTCGGCGGCGATGATGCGGTGGCAGGACAGCGGCAGTTCAAGGCCGATGCCAAGCGCGGTGCCGGGCAGGGCGGCGACAATCGGCTTGGCGCCCTTCTTGGTCTTGGGGTCCATGCCCGCAAGCTCGATCTTGCGCAGCACCTTGTGCATGGTCATTACGCCGTCAAAGATCGCCTGCGCGCCGCCCGCCCGCATCTGGGCGATGACGTTCAGGTCCATGCCGCCCGCGAAATCCTTCTTGGCCGATGTGATGATGATGCCCTTCACGCCGGGATCGGCCAGCGCCTGATCCACCAGATCGGAGAGCAGGGCGAAACCTGCGGTGGACATCACGTTCATCGACTTGGCGGCAACGTCCCAGGTGATGGTGGCGACGCCATCGGCATCGGTGGCCATGGTGAAATCGGTCATTTGTCTTCTCCCTTGATGCGGGGCGTGCCGTCGGCGTGCGTATAGGCGCGCGCCGGGCCGTCCTTGTGGGTGATCAGGTCGTGATCGGGGTAATGGATGACATCCCGCGTCCGGCGGGTGCCGATGGTCAGATACAGCGCCGGGGCGGTGCTGCGGTTGTGCAACTGATGCCCGATGGGGCTTGCCGCGGGCCAGCAGGCGGCATCGCCTTCGCCCAGCGGGGTTTCCTGATCCTCGATCAGCACTACCTCGCCTTCGAGCATCAGGATCATCTCGTCCTCGGCTTCATGCCAGTGGCGGAAGCTGGACCGGCTGCCGGGCGGTAGTTCTTCAAGATGCACACCGAACTGGCTGAGGGCGCCAAGATCGCCCAGCACCGAATGGCGATAGGGGCCAAGCCCGCCGCCAAGGATCGGGTGGACATAGGCGTCTTCGCTTACCCATTCCCGCCGGTCGGCGCGCAGGATGCGGGGCAGGGGGATGCCGTCCCAAGGCCGGCCCCAGTCCGGCGCAAGGTTCAAGAGGTGCGGCGGCAGATCGCCCGCGCGCAGCACCGTGCCATCCGCCGCCTCGACCTGCCAGCGCGTGGCGGTGTTCACCAGCCGCCGCCCGCTGTCGGGATAGGTGCAGATGTCGCCCAGAACCCGGCTGCCAAGGATCAGATAGCGCAGGGGCACATCGCCCGCGTTCAGCACATGATGCGCGTTCGGCTGCCCGTGGCGCCAGCAACAGGCATCGCCGGGGAAAAGCACATGTGTGCCGTCCTCATCCATCACAGTGGCGGTGCCGGAAAAGACGAACAGGAACTCATCCTCGGCCGAATGCCAGTGCCGCTCGGAAGAGCGGGCGCCGGGGGCCAGCACCTCGACATAGGCGCCGAACTGCGTCAGCCCGCCGGCATCCGACAGATGCAGCGTCTCGGTCCCGTCCTGCCGGTGCAGGGGGGCAAGGGCGGGATCGACCCTCATCGCACACCCGTCCACTCGGTGCCGTCGCGGTAGGTGAACCGCGCCTTGCCGCCCTCGATCTCGATGCGGAAATCATGGTCGGAATAGGTCGCCACCTCGCGCGGGGCCTTGGTGCCGACGACAAGGAACTTGGCCACCTTGTCGCTGCGGTTCAGGAAATGGTGGCCGTTGGTGGAGCCCGCCGGAAACCCCGCGCAATCGCCCGCGCGCATCACGGTCTCGCCCTCGTCCTGCACCATGACGCATTCGCCTTCGGTCACCATGACGAATTCATCTTCGTTCAGGTGCCAGTGCCGCAGCGACGACAGCGCGCCGGGTTCCAGGATCACCAGATTGGCGCCGAACTGCGTCAGCCCCGCCGCATCGCCCAAGCGCAGGCTGCTGCGACCCTTCATCATGGTGGCATAGGGTTCGGGATAGATCGACCCGGTTTTGACGGGCACTTTCGACAGATCAAGCTTGGGCATCTTGCACCTTTGGTTGCAGGACAAATCCGCGCCTGACCGAAGGGCACCCGCCGCTCAGGCCGCCTGTTTCAGCAGGCAGGTATATTCCGTCATCTCGCCGCGCAGCCCGCTGTCGGTGTGCCGCAGATATTCCACGGTCTGCGCCACCACCTGCCGCGAGCCGTCGCCCAGCGTGGCCTCCCACTCGACCCAGATGCGCTGCCGCTTGCCGCGGGGCAGGCCCAGCGTGGTGATGCGCGGCTGCAGGCGCCGCGCGCCCAAAGCGATCAGCCGCAGATGCAGCCCCTCCAGCGCGTGAAGCAAATCCCGCCGCGAGGTCAGCGGCACCAGATGGTCGCCGCAATAGACCGCATAGGGCAAGAGATGCTCGTTCGCCAAAGCATCCAGACAGCCCGAGAGCAGCAATCCCGCCCGCCACGACATCAGATTCAACAATTGTGCCTGCACGGCCCATCTCCGCTACAAAGCCGTGCATATGGTCAACAGTGCTGACCATTCTCAAGGGGGCATCCCTTGTGACGCTACGGCAATCGGCGGAAAGGGGCCGGTCCGGCATGGGTCAGACCCGCTCGATGATCGTGGCAGCACCCATGCCGCTGGCGATGCAGAGCGTGGCAAGGCCCACACCCTTGCCCGTGCGCTCCAGCTCATCCAGCAGGGTGCCGATGATGATGGCGCCGGTGGCGCCCAAGGGGTGACCCATCGCGATCGAGCCGCCGTTGGGGTTCACCTTGGCCGGATCGACATCAAACGCCTGCATGAAGCGCAGCACGACCGAGGCAAAAGCCTCGTTCACCTCGAACAGGTCGATGTCGCTGATCGTCATGCCAGAATCGCGCAGGATCTTCTCGGTCACCGGCACCGGGCCGGTCAGCATGATGGTCGGATCGGTGCCGATCTTGGCGGTGGCGCGGATGCGGGCCCGGGGTTTCAGCCCATGGGCGCGGCCGAACTCGGCATTGCCGATCAGCACCGCCGCCGACCCGTCCACGATGCCCGAGGAATTGCCGGCGTGGTGGATGTGGTTGATCCGCTCCAGATGCGGATACTTCATCATCGCCACCTTGTCGAAACCGGGCATCACCTCGCCCATGTCCTTGAAACTGGCCTTCAGCGCGCCAAGGCTTTGCATATCGGTGCCCGGGCGCATGTATTCGTCATGGGCCAGGATCGGCAGCCCGTTCTGGTCGCGGATGGTGACGACGGATTTGGCAAAGCGGTTGTCTTTCCACGCCTCGGCGGCGCGGCGCTGGCTTTCCACCGCCAGTGCATCGGCCATGTCGCGGGTGAAACCGTATTCGGTGGCGATGATATCGGCCGAAATCCCCTGCGGCACGAAATAGGTCTTCATGGCAAGGCCGGGGTCCACGGCAATCGCCGCCCCATCCGAACCCATGGCAACGCGGCCCATCATCTCGACCCCGCCGGCGATATAGGCGCTGCCCGCACCGCCCTTCACCTGATTGGCGGCAAGGTTCACCGCCTCCATCCCGCTGGCGCAGAAACGGTTGATGGCAAGACCCGGGATGCTTTCGTCAAGGTCCGACAGCAGCACCGCCGAACGGGCAAGGCAGCCGCCCTGTTCTCCGACCTGGGTGACATTGCCCCAGATCACATCCTCGACCGCATGGCCCTCAAGCCCGTTGCGCTCTTTCACCGCGTTCAGGATCTTTGCCGACAAGGCCACCGAGGTCAGCTCATGCAAGGAACCATCGGGACGGCCCTTGCCACGCGGAGAGCGGACGGCGTCATAGATGTAAGCTTCGGTCATGCTGTTCTCCTCAGGCCCGGTCCGACGGATTGCCGGGCATCAAATCATAGGGATGTTTCCAACCGGGCAGCGCCGCGATGCGGTCCAGCCAGCGGTCGATATGGGGCCAGTCGGCGCGGTCAAAGCCGAAGGGCTCGGGGTAATAGAGATAGCCGCAGCAACTTAGATCAGCGAGGGTCGGCCCGGATCCCACGATCCAGTCCCGCCCCTCCAGATGGCGGTTCAGCACGGTATAGGCGGCCTTGAGGCGGCCTTGCAGAAAGGCTGCAACCCCTTCGGGACGCTTTTCGGGAGCAAGGAAGTTCATCAGGAACCGGCAGGTGCCCGCCTGACCCGAAAGCTTGTGATTGTCCCACAATACCCAGCGCAAGACTTCCTGCCGCTCGGCTTCGGTCGCGCCACCAAGCTGGCCGGTCCTGGCTGCAAGATGGAACAGGATATTGCCCGATTGCGTCAGCACCGCCGCGCCATCGCGCAGAACCGGCACCTCGCCCATTTCGTTGATCGCCAGAAAGGCCGGGCTGCGCGCCTCGCCATTGAAGAAATCGACATAGACCGGGGTCCAGTCCGACCCCGATACCTGCAAGGCCAAAGCACATTTATAGGCATTGCCGCTTTCGCCAAAGCAATAAAGCTGCATCGTCATCGCATTCCTCCCATCGTTCCGCCTCTGCCCGCCGTTGACGGGGGCTTCGCGCCCCCGCACCCCCGCGGGATATTTGAGCCAAGATGAAAGCCTTAGCCAAAGCGCCTTTCATCTTGGCCAAAATATCCCCGCCGGAGGCATCCGCAGGTTCCGCCCCCGCGCCCTTACCGTTTGCGTCCCTCCAGTTCCGAATTGAACAACCGCAGCCGGTGGGTGAGGTTGTCCTTGTCCATCACGCTGTCGAAATGCTCGAAGAGGAACGACAGCGCCTCGCCCTCGTCCAGCCCGGCCTCGCCCGCAAAGCGTTTCAGGCGGCGGTATCCGTCTTCGGTCATGGCGACCGGGAAGCGGCGGGTCAGGCGAAAGCGTTTGGGCATGGGCGGCTCCGGTTGGGGGTGGGGCAAAATTCTTTCTTCAAGAATTTTACCCCGCGAAGACTAGAACGCCTCGGCCGCCAGCGCCATCACCGGATCGGCGCCGCTTTCGATCCGCGCCAGATGCGTGGCGCAGGCCGGAAGCTGGCGGGCCATGTAGAATTGCCCGGTTGCGATCTTGGTCTTGAGGTAGGCGGCATCGCCGCGCCCCTCGTCCAGCGCCAGATGCGCCGCCTTGGCCATGCGGGTCCACATCAGGCCCATGCAGACATGGCCCATCAGATGCATGAAGTCATAGGCCCCGGCCAGCGCGGCATTGGGGTTCTTCATGCCGCTTTGCATGAAGAACATCGCGGCGGCCTGCAATTGCTTGGAGGCGGCTTTTAGCGGCTCGGCGAAGGGCTTCATCCGCTCGTCGCCGTCATGCGCCTTCACCTCGGTCTTGATCATCTCGAAGAAGGCCATGACATGCTTGCCGCCGTCCTGGGCCAGCTTGCGGCCCACAAGGTCAAGCGCCTGCACCCCGTTGGCGCCTTCATAGATCTGGGCGATGCGGGCGTCGCGGACGAACTGGCTCATCCCCTGTTCCTCGATATAGCCGTGGCCGCCCCAGATCTGTTGCGCTTGCACCGCCATCTCAAAGCCCTTGTCGGTCTGGAAGCCCTTGATCACCGGGATCATCAGCGAGACCAGCCCATCCGCTGCGGGATCGTCCAGCCGGCGGTGGCGGTCGATCAGCGAGGCGGCCCAGAAGGTCAGCGCGCGGGCGCCTTCGACAAAGCTTTTCTGCTCCATCAGGTTGCGGCGGATGTCGGGATGCACGATCAGCGGGTCAGCCGGGCCAGAGGGGTTCTTCACCCCGGTCACGTCGCGGCCCTGCAGGCGGTCTTTCGCATAGGCCAGACCGTTCTGATAGGCCGCTTCGGCCACGGCATAGCCCTGCAGGCCGACGCCCAGCCGCGCCTCGTTCATCATGGTGAACATGGCGCGCATCCCCTTGTGCAGGTCACCCAGCAGCCAGCCCGTCGCGCCGTCATAATTCAGCACGCAGGTGGCATTGCCGTGGATGCCCATTTTCTCTTCGATCTTGCCGACCGAGACCGGGTTGCGGGCGCCGAGGCTGCCATCCTCGTTCACAAGGAATTTCGGCACGATAAAGAGGGAGATGCCCTTGGTGCCTTCACCACCGCCGGGGGCCTTGGCCAGCACCAGATGGATGATGTTGTCGGCCATGTCATGTTCGCCGGCCGAGATGAAGATCTTCTGGCCGGTGATCTTGTAGCTGCCATCCGCCTGCGGTTCGGCCTTGGTGCGCATCAGACCCAGATCGGTGCCGCAATGCGGTTCGGTCAGGTTCATGGTGCCGGTCCATTCGCAGGACACCATCTTGGGCAGATATTTCGCCTTCTGCTCGGGCGAGCCATGGGTGTGGATCGCCGAATAGGCGCCATGGGTCAGGCCCTGATACATGTTGAAGGCCATGTTGGCCGACACGAAAATCTCGCCCACGGCGGTGCCCATGATATAGGGCAGGCCCTGACCGCCGTAGTCCGGGTCACAGTCCAGCGCGGTCCAGCCGCCGTCGCGCACCTGATCGAAAGCCGCCTTGAAGCCGGTCGGCGTGCGCACCACGCCGTTTTCCAGCACGCAGCCTTCGCGGTCGCCCACGGCATTCAGCGGCTCCAGCACGTCGCGGGCCAGCTTGCCCGCTTCGTCCAGAACGGCCGCGGTGAAGCCTTCGTCGAGGTCGGAATAGCCCGGGATCGGCTGTTCGGCGAGTTTCAGCACGTCATGCAGCAGGAACTGCATATCCTTGAGCGGGGCGGTATAGCTGGTCATGGCGTCTCTCTCCCTTGGTCGTTCGGTTCACTCGGCCGCTTGCCTGCGGCGCGCGGCCAGAAGCCGCTCTCCCTCCGCAAGCTGGGCCTTCAGATCGGTGATGGCGATGTCGAGTTCGGCGCGCTGCCCCTCCATCAGGGCAAGGCGTTCGCGGGCAATGGCACAGGTCTTGTCCAACTGATCGGCATTCGAGCCGGTCGGGTCATACATGCCCAGAAGCTGGCGGATATCCTCAAGCGTGAAGCCGAACCTCTTGCCGCGCAGGATCAGGGTCAGCCGGGCACGGTCCTTGCGGGTGAAAAGCCTTTTCGTGCCTTCCCGGATCGGGAAAAGCAGTTCCTTGGCCTCATAGAACCGCAGTGTCCGCGGGGTGACATCAAAGCTGTCACACATCTCGCGGATGGTCAGGGTCTCGGCAGATTTGGTGGCGGTCGGATCGGTCATGGCACTCTCACGCGGGGGCTGTCCCACGCAGTTGGGGGCTTGCCGACCACCTTAGTAGAGTGCTTGACGTTAACGTAAATGTAACGTCACGTCAGAGCGCAGCGTGACGTGATGTCAGCCGAGCGTGTCCGGCCCGGTCAGGCGCGACAGCTCGTCATGCGCGGTGCCGCGCAGGGCGCGCAGATCGTCGATGCTGGTGTCAAGCTCGGCCCGCTGACGCTCAAGCTCGGCCAATTGCCGGTCGGCCATCTGCAACCACGCCTCAAGCTGCTGCTTTTCGCCCTTCTTGCCATAGATCAGCAGCCATTGCCGGATTTCCTCCAGCGAGAAGCCGAATCGACGCCCCCGCAGGATCAGCGTCATGCGGGCAACTTCCCTTGGGCCGTAAAACCGTGTGCGCCCCTCTTTCTGCGGCGAAAGAAGTTCGATGTATTCGTAATAGCGCAGGGTGCGCGGCGTCACATCGAACTTCGCGCACATGTCCTTGAAGCTGAGGCGGGTCTCGGTCATCTCTGGCACCTGATTTCGGACAAAGCCTAGGGCCTGCGGGGACTTCGCGCAAGAATTGCCGCATCCCCCTTGCATCTGTCGGGGCCCGCAGCCGAAGATGCCGCAGGAGACAACAGCATGAGCAATATCCTGACCATGGCCCGCCAGTTCATCGAGGCGCTGCCCCATGCCCGCGCGCTGGGCATGGACCTGACCGAGCTGGGCGAGGGGCGGGCGGTCATCTCGATGCCATGGGATGCGCGGCTTGTGGGCGATCCGGCGACGGGGGTGCTGCATGGCGGCGCGGTTTCGGCGCTGATGGATACCGCCTCGGGGGCGGCGGTGATGTGCCATCCGGCAGGGGTGCGGTCTACCGCGACGCTGGATTTGCGGATCGACTACATGCGGCCCGCCACGCCGGGGCAGCAGGTTACGGCGCGGGCCGAATGCCACCATGTCACCCGTTCTGTCGCTTTCGTGCGGGTGGTCGCGGTGGACGAAGATCAAAGCCGCCCGGTCGCCATGGGCACCGGCGCCTTTACCGTGGAACTGGGCCGCGAGGCCACGCCATGAGCGGCCCCCGCACCCGGCCCGAGCCGGTTCAGGTGGTCAAGTCGCGCCGGGATGCGGCGCTGGCATGGCTGTCCGAGGGGATTCCCTATGCGCGGTTTCTGGGCATCACCTTTGACCGGCGCGGCGACGAACTGACGGCGGTTTTGCCCTATGCCGACCATCTGATCGGCAATCCGACCATTCCCGCGCTGCATGGCGGTGTGACGGCGGCGTTTCTTGAGGTGACTGCCATCGTTGGGCTGGCATGGACCACGCTCTGGGAGGATATCGAGGCGCAGCGGATCGACCCGGCGGGGTTGCAGGGCAAGGAACTGCCGCCGCTGCCGCGCACGATCGACTTCAGCGTGGACTATCTGCGCACCGGCCTGCCGCGCGACGCCTATGCGCGGGCGCGGGTGATGCGGTCCGGCCGCCGTTACGCAAGCGTGCAGGTCGAGGCATGGCAGGACAACCGCGACCGGCCCTTTGCGCTGGGCACGGTGCATCTTCTGATGCCGCCTCCGCCCGGAAGCCCCGCCGAATGAGCGACATCACCCATCGTCGTGTGCTGAAAATCGCGGTGCCGGTGGTGCTGTCGAATGTGACGGTGCCCTTGCTGGGGGCCGTCGATACGGCGGTGATCGGGCAGTTGGGGCAGGCGGCACCCTTGGGCGCGGTGGGGCTGGGGGCGGTGGTTCTGGCCACGCTTTACTGGGCCTTCGGGTTTCTGCGGATGTCCACCTCGGGCCTTGCGGCGCAGGCGCGCGGGGCAGGGGACGGGGCCGAACAGGCGGCGGTCCTGTTGCGCGCGATGATCGTGGCCATGGCGGCGGGGCTGCTCCTGATCCTTGCGCAGGCGCTGCTTTTTGGGGCGGCGCTGCACCTTGCCCCGGCGAGCGCCGAGGTCGAAGGGCTGGCGCGGCAATATCTGACCATCCGCATCTGGGGGGCGCCAGCGACGATTGCAGTCTATGCGCTGACCGGCTGGCTGATCGGGATGGAGCGGACGCGGGGCGTTCTCTGGCTGCAATTGTTGCAGAACGGCATGAACATCGCGCTGGACCTGTGGTTCGTGCTGGGTCTGGGCTGGGGTGTTCCGGGGGTGGCCTTTGCCACGCTGCTGGCCGAATGGTCGGGGCTGATCTTTGCCCTGTGGCTGGCGCGCGATGTGCTGGGCGCGGCGCTGCGCCCGGCGCTGGCGCGGCTGGGTGACCGGCTGGCGCTGCGGCGGATGTTCACCGCAAGCCGTGACATCATGATCCGCACCATCCTGCTGCAACTCTGCTTTACCACCTTCATCTTTCTGGGCGCCCGCGAAGGCGATGTGACGCTGGCCGCCAATCAGGTTCTGTTGCAGTTTCTGGAAATCACCGCCTATGCGCTGGACGGTTTCGCCATCGCCGCCGAAACGCTGGTGGGGCAGGCGGTGGGCGCGCGGGCGCTGGCGCCGCTGCGGCAGGCGACGCGGATTTCGATGCAATGGGGCTTTGGCGGTGCCGCGCTGATGTCGGTCGCCTTCCTGATCGCGGGGGGGCCGATCATCGACCTGATGACCACCGCCCCCGATGTGCGCGAGGCGGCCCGGCACTACCTGCCCTGGCTGATTGCCGCACCGCTGATCGGGGTGGCAAGCTGGATCTATGACGGCATCTTCATCGGCGCCCTGATGACGCGCGAAATGCTGCGCGCCATGTTCCTGTCGGTGTTGCTTTACACTCTGGCCGTTGTCGCGCTGCCGCTGGCCATGGGCAACCACGGGCTCTGGGCGGCGCTGATGGTGCTGAATGCGGCGCGGGGGCTGACGATGCGCGCGGCCTTTCCGCGCCTGTTCCAGCGGGTCAGCGCCGGAGCAGCCTGAACCCCGCCGAAGCCGCCCAGCCCGCCACCACCGCAAGGAGCAGCGAGGCAAGGCCGTAGGCCAGCGGCTCATCATGGGCGGTGTTATATAGGAAGCGCTCGATCCCGGTCTTGCGCACGTTGATCACGCGCTCCTGCTTGTCGATCACCTTGCCGCCCCGGGTCAGGAACAGGCGCACCCGGTAATCCCCCTCGGTCAGGTTCGAGGGTAGCACGACATCGGTGCGAAACAGGGTCTGTTCGACAAAGCTGATGCTGCCTTCGGACATGCGATAGCGGTCTTCGGCCATGCGGATCCGTTCCAGTGCGGCCACGAATTCGGGCGAATCGGCGGCTTCGGCAGAAATGCCGATGGCGCGGATCGCGTTGGACAGGGTGATGCGGTGACGCAGATCCTCGGTCGCAGAAAGGATATCCTCCAGCGGCGCTGTGGTGGCCACCGCATAAAAGCTGGGGGCGGCGTCGATGGTGACCGCCGCGGCATTGACCCAGATACCGGCCGTCCGCTCCTTGCGGCGAATGACCAGCGGCGTTGCCGGCCCCTCGACCGTGACGATCACTTCAAGCGGATGCCCCTTGGGCAGGGGGGCATCCCGGCGCACGGCGCCGTAAACCAGAATCTCGGACCCGTCGTATTGCGCCGTGATCGCCACGCGATTCTGGCTCAGACCCGCGACGATGGTTTCCGAGGCGGCAAGAGGGCCCGCGCACAGCAAAAGAAGAACGGCCCACCACCTCATGGCAGCACCAGAGGCGCGATCGAGTAAAGTTCAGCCGGGCGCAGCAAGAGGTCGAAGGCAATCTTCACCGCCACCGCCAGAACCAGAAGCGCCAGCAGGATGCGCAACTGTTCCCCCTTCAGGCGCAAGCCCACCTGCGTGCCGATTTGCGCCCCGATCACGCCACCCAGGATCAACAGCAGCGCCAGCATCATATCCACGGTATGGCTGTTCACCGCATGAACGACCGTGGTGAAGCCGGTGACGAAGATGATCTGGAACAGCGAGGTTCCGATCACGACCTTGGTCGGCATCCCAAGCACATAGATCATCGCCGGCACCAGGATGAAGCCGCCGCCCACCCCCATGATCCCGGCCAGAAAGCCCACCAGCGCCCCCACCGCCAAGGGCGGCAGCACCGAGATATACAGCCCCGAGGCACGGAACTTGATCTTCAGCGGCAGCCCATGCACCCAGGTATGGACATGCGACCGCCGCACCGGCACCGAACCAGCCCTTCGCGCGCGCAGCAGCGACCGCGCGCTTTCAAAGAACATCATGGCCCCGATCAGGCCCAGAAACAGCACATAGGACAGTTGAACGAACAGATCGACCTGCCCGAGCTGCGTCATCCAGGCAAAGACGCTGACCCCGCTCCACGATCCCAAAAGCCCCCCGGCCATCAGGACGAAGCCCATGCGGAAATCCACCGCCTTGCGCTTGAGCTGCGCCAGAACGCCCGAGATCGACGAGGCGACCACCTGATTGGCGCCGGTGGCCACCGCGATGCCGGGTGGCACCCCGATGAACAGCAAAAGCGGCGTGATCAGGAACCCGCCGCCCACCCCGAACAGGCCTGACAGAAAACCGACAACCCCCCCGATGCCCAAAAGCAGGAAGACGTTGACCGAGACCTCGGCAATGGGAAGGTAAAGCTGCATGGGTGCCTGTGGGGTTCGAACCCTTTGCCCCACCCATGCGCCGGGTCCGGCCCCAAGTCAAACCCGGGGCGACCTTGCGGGCAACAGCGGCGAAAACCGTGTTCCCGTTGCAATTCGGCCCTTTATCAGTCGTGATTTGCGAGGAAACGCCGCAGGATGCGCTCCAGCTTGGCCGCCCCCAGCGGTGCCATGGCCTTGGTATGCTCGTGGCTGATGTTTTCGTCCGACATTCCCGCCGCCATGTTGGTGATGGTCGAGATGGCGGCAACCTTCAGCCCCAGAAACCGGGCGAGGATGACTTCGGGCACAGTGGACATGCCCACGGCATCGCCGCCCAGAATGCGGATGGCCCGGATTTCGGCCGGGGTCTCGAACGAAGGGCCGGAATACCAGGCATAGGTGCCTTCGGGCAGGGCAATCCCCTCGGCCTCGGCGGCGGCGCGCAGACCGGCGCGCAGGTCAGGGTCATGCGCTGCCGTCATCGGCACGAAACGGGCATCCGTCGGCTCGCCGATCAGCGGGTTCAGGCCGGAAAAGTTGATGTGGTCGCCCAGCAGCATCAGGGCGCCGGGCCGGATATCCGCCCGCAGGCTGCCTGCGGCATTGGTGGCAATCAGCGCTTCGGCCCCAAGCGCCTTGAGCAGGGTCAGGGCAGGGCGCATCGCGGCGGGGTTGCCGCGTTCATAATAATGTTCCCGCGCCCCGAAGACGGCCACGCGCACCCCCTCAAGCGTGCCGATCACCAGATTCGGGTTGTGGCCCGAAACGGCGGCATGGGGAAAACCCGGCAGATCGGCATAGGGGATCGCCACCCCGTCCACCGCCTGCGCCAGATGGCCAAGACCCGAACCGAGGATCAGGCCGAAGCGGACCGGATCGGTCCCGGCACGGGACTGCACGAGGGAGAGAAGATCATCAGACATGGCATACCGCGTGTTCTGGGCTGGCCCCGGGGGTTTCACACCCCCGGAACCCCCTTGGGATATTTGGGACAGATGAAAGGGCGATTAGCGCTCTTTCACATAGGGCTGGCCACCGGCGCGGGGCGGGATCGCCTTGCCGACAAAGCCCGCCAGCACCAGCACCGTCAGGATATAGGGCAGCGCATCCAAGAGCGAGACCGGCACCTTGCGGCCCACCACGCCTTCGACCACGTCGGGGCGCAGGGCCAGTGCCTGAAAGAAGCCGAAGAGCATTGTGGCCCCCAAGGCCGACCATGGCCGCCACTTGGCAAAGATCAATGCGGCAAGCGCGATATAGCCGCGCCCTGCCGTCATCTCGCGGCCGAAGCCCGCTTGCAGGGCGGTGGCCATATAGGCGCCCGCAATGCCGCAGAGAACGCCGGTGATCGCCACCGCGGCAAAGCGCAGGCCAACCACCGAGACGCCCGCGGTATCCACCGCCGCCGGGTTTTCCCCCACCGCCCGCAGCCGCAGGCCAAAGCGGGTGCGGTAAAGCAGCCACCAGCTTGCCGGAACGGCGGCGAGGGCGGCATAGACCAGAATGGAATGGCCCGACAGCACCTCGGCATAGAAGGGGCCAAGGACGGGCACGCTGGACAAAGCCTCTGCGAAGGGCAGGTCGATCGGGTTGAAGCGCGCGGCCCCTTGCAGTGGCGGGGTGCGCCCGCCCTGTCCGAACAGCGCCTGCGCCACCAGCACCGTGATGCCCGAGGCGATGAAGTTCAGCGCCACCCCGGAGATAAGCTGATTGCCGCGGAAGGTGATCGAGGCCAGCCCATGGATGCCCGCAAGGATGAGCGAGGCGCAGATTCCCGCGCCAAGGCCGATCCAGACCGAACCCGACAGCGCCGCCACCGCGCCCGAGGCCATGGCGGACATCAGCATCTTGCCTTCCAGCCCGATGTCGAAAATGCCGGCGCGCTCCGAGAAAAGCCCGGCAAGGCAGGCCAATAGCAGCGGGGTGCCAAGGCGCAGCGTCGAGTCGAGGATTTGCAGAAGTGTTGCGTAATCCATCAGGCGGCCCTCGGTTGCGCGCGGAAGCTGAAGACCCAGGCCAGCAGCATTCGCACCATCTGATCCAGCGCGCCGGTGAAGAGGATCACCAGACCCTGCACCACGGTCCGCAGTTCAATCGGGATCGAGGTCCAGAGGCCCAGTTCCGCCCCACCCTGATAGAGAAAGCCGAACAGCACCGCTGCCAGCACCACGCCAATCGGGTGATTGCGCCCCATCAGCGCCACGGCAATACCGATGAACCCGGCGCCCTCGGAGGAGTTCTGCACCAGACGCCCCGCTTCGCCCATGACGTTGTTGATCGACATCAGGCCAGAGAGGGCGCCGGAAATCAGCATGGAAATCATGATGATGCGGAACGGGTTGATCCCGGCATAGCGCGCGGCGGGTTCCGATTTTCCGAAGGCGCGGATCTGATAGCCAAGGCGTGTGTGCCAGAGCAGCGCCCAGACCGCCACGGCGGCGGCAAGGGCGATGAAGAGGGTCACATTGGCGGGCACGCCCTTTTCAAAGATCAGGTTCAGGCCCGGAATGTGGTTCAGCGTCGGCAGTTCGGTTTCCTTGGGGAAATTCGCCGTGGCCGGGTCCATTTGCCCCGCCGGGCGCAGCACATCGACCAGCATGTAGACGATCAGCGCGGCTCCGATATAGTTGAACATGATCGTAGTGATCACGATATGGCTGCCGCGCTTGGCCTGCAGATAGGCCGGGATCGCGGCCCATGCGGCGCCAAAGGCCGCAGCCCCCAGACTGGCGGCCAGAAGTGCCACCGTCCAATGCGGCCAAGGCAACGCCAGACAGACCAGCGCCACGCCCAGCCCGCCAAGTTGCGCCTGCCCCTCGCCGCCGATGTTGAACAGGCCGGCGTGAAAGGCCACCGTCACCGCCAGCCCGGTGAAGATGAAGCTGGTGGTGTAATAAAGCGTATAGCCCCAGCCATAGGCCGAGCCGAGCGCCCCGGTGACCATGGTGTTCAGCGCCTCGACCGGGTCTTTGCCGATGGCAAGGATCACGAGGGCCGAGATCACCGCCGCGAACAGCAGGCTGATCAGCGGCACCAGCGCCACATCGGCCCATTTGGGCAAACGTTCCATCTCAGGACTCCCCGCTCATCCCGGCCATCAGCAGGCCAAGCTCGCGTTCATTGGTGGTCTCGGGGTCGCGCATCCCCATCAGGCGGCCGTCGAACATCACCGCGATGCGGTCCGAGAGCGACATGATTTCATCCAGCTCGACCGAGACCAGCAGGATCGCCTTGCCCTGATCGCGCAGCGCCACGATTTCCTTGTGGATGAACTCGATGGCGCCGATATCCACCCCGCGCGTCGGCTGTCCGATCAGCAGAAGGTCGGGGTTCCGCTCGATCTCGCGCGCCACAACGATCTTTTGCTGATTGCCGCCGGAAAAGCTCTTTGCGGCCAGCGTCGGGATCGGTGGGCGCACGTCGAAGGTGGCCATCTTCGCTTCGGTATCGGCGCGCAGGGCGGCGTTGTCCATGAAGAGGGCGTTCTTCTGGTATTTCGGGTCGTTGTGATAGCCGAAGGCCACGTTTTCCCAGGCGGTGAAATCCAGGATCAGCCCGTAATGGTGGCGATCCTCGGGCACATGGGCGATGCCCGCGCTGCGGCGGCTTTGCCCATCGGCGCCCTTGCCCGACAGGGGCAGGTCGGCGCCCTTGAGCGTGACCTTGCCCGAGGCGCGCATCATGCCGCCAAGCGCCGCCAGCAATTCCGACTGCCCGTTGCCTGCCACGCCCGCGATGCCCAGAATCTCGCCCGCGCGGATGTCAAAGCTGATGCCTTTCAGCCGTTCGACCCCGTGTTCGTCGCGCACTTTCAGGTTTTCCACCTGCAACACCACCGCGCCGGGGGTGGCGGGCTTCTTCTCGACCTCAAGCAGCACCTTGCGGCCCACCATCAGCTCGGCCAGCGATTCCGGGCTGCTTTCGGTGGTCTTGACCGTGCCGACCATGGTGCCCCGCCGCATGACCGAGACGTTGTCGGTCGCCTCCATGATCTCGCGCAGCTTGTGGGTGATCAGGATGATGGTCTTGCCTTGGTCCTTCAGCCCCTTGAGGATGCGGAACAGATGGTCGGCCTCATCCGGGGTCAGAACCCCGGTCGGCTCGTCCAGAATAAGGATTTCTGCCTGACGATACAGCGCCTTGAGAATTTCGACGCGCTGCTGATGGCCGACCGACAGGTCTTCGATCAGGGCATCGGGGTCAACGTCCAGTTCATAGTCGCGGCTCAGACCGGCCAGCACCTTGCGCGCCTTGGCGAGCGAGGTGTTGAGCATCGGCCCGTCTTCGGCGCCCAGAATGACGTTTTCCAGCACCGTGAAATTCTGCACCAGCTTGAAATGCTGGAACACCATGCCGATGCCGGCGCGGATGGCGCTCTGGCTGTCGGGAATGGGTGTCAGCTGGCCGTTGATCAGGATGGCGCCGGAATCGGCTTTGTAAAAGCCATAGAGAATCGACATCAGCGTGGATTTGCCCGCGCCGTTTTCGCCGATGATGCCGTGGATCGTGCCGCGCGGCACGGCGATGTTGATGTCCTTGTTCGCCTGCACCGGGCCGAAGGCTTTGGAGATGCCTTTCAGCTCAATGGCATAGGCCGGGGTGGGGGCGGCAGTTTCCTGCCGCCCCGTATTGGCCTGATCGGCCATCAGAACGTCGCCGCCGGGCAGGTGTTGTCCGACATGTAGTCGTGAACCACCAGCTCGCCCGATTTGATCTTGGCCGCAGCCGCGTCAACCGCCGCCTGCATTTCGGGGGTGACCAGCGAAGCGTTGTTTTCGTCCATCGCATAGCCCACGCCGTCATTGGCCAGACCCATCACGTTGAACCCGGTCTTCAGGTCGGTGCCTTCCTTGAACGCTTCATAGACCGCGTTGTCCACGCGCTTGAGCATCGAGGTCAGAACCTTGCCCGGGTGCATGTAGTTCTGGTTGCTGTCCACGCCGATCGAGAGAATGCCCTCGTCCGCCGCGGTTTGCAGCACGCCCACGCCGGTGCCGCCAGCCGCCGCATAGATCACGTCGGCGCCTTGCGCCTTTTGCGCCTTGGCCAGTTCGGCGCCCTTCACCGGGTCGTTCCAGGCTGCCGGGGTGGTGCCGGTCATGTTCAGGACCACGGTGGCATCCGGCTTGACCGCCTTCACACCCTGCGCATAGCCGCAGCCGAATTTGCGGATCAGCGGAATGTCCATGCCGCCGATGAAGCCGACGGTGTTGGTCTTGGAGGCCAGACCCGCCAGCATCCCCACCAGATAGCTGCCTTCGTGTTCGTTGAAGACCACCGATTTCACGTTCGGCTGTTCGACCACCATGTCGATGATGGCAAACTTGGTATCGGGGAAGTCGGGTGCGACCTTGGCCAGCACGTCACCAAAGGCAAAGCCGGTCATCACGACCGGGTTGGCGCCCGATTCGGCCAGACGGCGCAGCGCCTGTTCGCGCTGGGCTTCCGACTGCATCTCAAGCTCTTTGTAGGTGCCGCCGGTTTCCTTGGCCCAACGCTCGGCGCCGTTGAAGGCGGCCTCGTTGAAGGATTTGTCGAACTTGCCGCCAAGGTCAAAGATGATGGCCGGATCGGCCAGCGCCATGCCAGAGGTCAGCGCCAGCGTTGCCGCGGCACCCATGAGGTGTTTCATCAGGGTCATGATTTTCTCCCGGTTACAGTATCCTAGGCCCCCCGTCCCGGGCACGCGCGGCGCCGACTGCAAGGGGTTCGTCGGCAATTCAGGTCAGAACCTGTCCGAACGGTCAACAAGAATCTGATGGCGGGCCGGGGGCTTCGGAAGGGCGCGGCAAAATCGGGCGCGGCGCGGGAATTGGTTCTATTTTGGTTCCATCATGGCGCGGACCATGATCAGAGCATCCTCGGCCATGCCCGAGGGGTGGCGGTAGTATCCGCGCCGGATGCCGGCCTCGGTAAAGCCGGCAGCGGCATAAAGCGCCCGCGCGGCGGTGTTTCCGGCGGCCACCTCAAGGAAGCATGATTCGGCGCCACGCCGCGCCGCCTCATCCAGAAAGCCCGCGACAAGGCGGCGGCCGATGCCAGCCCGACGCTGTGCAGGATCGACGGCAAGGGTCAGAAGCTCCGCCTCTCCGGCCACGGCGCGCCCCATCAGAAAGCCCGCAGGCGCGGTCAGGCAGAAGACCAGAGGATCGGCCAGAAGGGCCAGGATCTCGGCCTCGGACCAAGGGCGGGGGCTGGTGAAACAGGCGGCGTGCAGGGCCGCCATCGCGGCGGGGGTCATGGCAGGATGACCGGGGGCGGGTCCGAGGGCGGCGCCGCATCGGCGCCGCGCAGATAAAACGGCGCCGGGCGCGGCTGCGGCGTGCTAAGGCGCGACAGGGCAATCTCGGCCACCGCTTGCGCCAGCGGCAAGGCGGATGGCAGGCCATCCGGCGCCGCCGATCCGGTCACCGCACCCGCCACGGCAACCGGAAGCGGGGTGAGCCGGGCCGGACCGGGTTCCGCCGCGAATTCCTGCACATAGGCTTCGCCGCGCCGGGCATCCTCGATCACCGTGATCGGGCGGGGCAGGCGATGGGCCAGCGCCTCAAGCCGGGTGACGCCGATGGCGGGAATGCCCAGCCCCAGCGCGAGGCCGCGCGCCGCGGCCACCGAAATCCGCACGCCGGTAAAGTTGCCCGGCCCGGTGCCCACCCCGATGCCCGCAAGATCGGACCAGCCGATGCCCGCCTCGGCCAGCAGCTCTTCCAGCAGCGGCATCAGCCGTTCGGCCTGCCCCTTGTCCATCGGCTCGCACCGCAGCCAGACCTGCCCCCCCGACAGCAAAGCGGCGGCGCAATGCGCCGCCGATGTGTCGAATGCCAGAAGGGTGTCAGGCCGCAACAGGGCGAACCTCGGTCACCTCGGGGATGTAATGGCGCAGCAGGTTCTCGATCCCCATTTTCAAGGTGAGGGTCGAAGACGGGCACCCGGCGCAGGCCCCCTTCATATGCAGATAGACCACGCCCCGGTCAAAGCCGTGGAAGGTGATGTCGCCGCCGTCCTGCGCCACGGCAGGCCGCACGCGGGTATCCAGCAATTCCTTGATCTGCTTGACGATATCGCCATCGGGCCCGTCATGCGCGGCATGGGCCGCCTGACCTTCGCCCTCGATCGCGGGGGCGCCGGACTGGAAATGCTCCATGATGGCGCCCAGAATGGCGGGCTTCACATGCTGCCATTCCACCGCATCCGCCTTGGTCACCGTCACGAAATCGGTGCCGAGAAACACCCCGGTAACCCCCGAAACCGCAAAGATCCGTTTGGCCAGCGGTGATTTTGCCGCGCCTTCCGCATTGGGAAAATCGGCGGTGCCAAGGTCAAGCACGGACTGGCCGGGCAGGAATTTCAGCGTGGCGGGGTTCGGCGTGGATTCGGTCTGGATGAACATGGGGCGCTTCCATACTATTCCAGTCGGATATGCGCCCGCCACGGTGTCAAGTCAAGGTCGCCGCCCGCGTCATACTGGCGTCACGGGCGGGGTGGGCGACCTATTCGGCGGTGTAATAGCCATACATCTGGTCAAGGGCGGCCAGCTTGCGGGCCACGCGGGGGGCCGGCTGCGTGGCTGCGGGCAGGGCGGGCGCCGCGGTGTAATAGGCAAGTCCGGGCACTTCAACAGCGACGGGCTTTTGCGGGACGAGGATGCACATGGTTTTTCCTTTCTGCATCTCCTCCCTGACCGAAGCCTAGCACGGATGCTGCATCGCAGCAACGCACTCTGCCGGCATGGCGCCATGCGCCGGGCGACTGCCTGACGTTGCGTTGCAGGTCTTGCCATTTCGTCAGGGCCTGCGGGCCAGCGCCCGTTGCAGATCGAAGCCCAGCCGCCAGTCGTCGGCCAGTTCCGGCCGGCTCGCCAGCCGGTCGATGATGGCCTCGATCCCGGGCGGTTCCGGGCCGCGCAGCCAGGCCGAGCCCAGCACATCGCGCAGCACCGCCAGCGCCTTGGCCCGCCGCTCTGGCTCTTTCGGCAGGGGCAGCAGCGCCTCAAGCCGCTGCGCCAGCATCGCGCCGGTGCGGGTATCCAGCCCCAGATCGTCCCAGAGCAGCTTGCGCGCACCAAGGCCCGGGCCAGCATCGCCCCAGTCGGGAGGGGTCTGGCTGCGCAACTGTCGGGGGAAGGCCAGCAGGCTGCCCGGCGCCCCCCAATAGCCGAAACCGGGAACCGGGACCGGATGCAGGAAAGGCGCCGCCGTCACCCCGGTCTGGCGCAGCACCGGGCGCCACTCCGCCCCCTCGCGCAGATAGAGCGCCAACCGCGAGGCGCCCACCGCATCCGCCCAAGGTGCGCGTTGCAGCCGCCCGGTCGAGGCCATGCTGTCCACCGGCCCCAGCACCAGAAGCGCCGCGGCCTGCGACAGCGGCGCCGGGGCGCTGACCAGACACAGGCCCGTCGCCGCCGCGGCCTGCAACATCAGCGCGTTCGAGGCGCCATCCAGATTGTCGGCGCCCCAGGGCCGGGCAATCTCGCCTTCTTGGGTGATGGCAACTTCAGGGCAGGTCGCCCGCGGTTCCAGCCAATAGGCGGTGGCCGGAACATCGCCCGGCGGATCGGCCACGACGCTGCCCCATGGCAGGGGGGCAAGCGTCACCCGGTCTGCCGCTCCGCTGCCCAGCAGCAGGGCGCAGATCGCGTTGCAGCCGGGCGGCTGCGCCCGGCCGGTGTCCACCTCCAGCACCGCCAGATTTCGCAACACCGCAGGGTCAAGGCCCGGTTGCAGCGGCAGATCATGCTGCGACAGCGCCGCCGCCTCGCGCATAATACGGGTGTTCTGCGCGCCCTGAGCGCCGATCGACAGTGCAAGCACAAGCCCCGCAATCAGCAGCATTCTTCCCCTCATGCCCGGTGCAGGTTCCGCTCAGGTGATGCTTTCCAGCCGTTCCTTCGACATGTCGCCCGGAACGATGGTCATCGGGATCGGCAGGCTGCCCGAGCTGCGGGTCAGATGCGTCACCAGCGGGCCGGGGCCGCCCTTTTCGCTGCCCGCGCCCAGAACCAGCACGCCCACCTCGGGATCGGCGCGGACCTGTGCCAGAATCTCGGAGACCGGGTCGCCCTCACGCACGACAAGCTCGGGGTTCACGCCCTGCTTGTCGCGCATCCATTTGGCGAAAACTTCGAAATGCGCCTCGATCCGCTCGCGCGCTTCGGCACGCATCAGATCGGCGACGCCCATCCAGTGCTGATATTCTTCCGGCGGGATGATCGACAGGATCTGCACCCCCCCGCCGGTGCGCGCCGCCCGCATCGCGGCAAAGCGCATGGCATTCAGGCATTCGCGGGTATCGTCCAGCACGACGAGAAACTTGCGCATTATTGCTCCTCTTCGCGCGGATCATGCCTCTTTCGGGGGGGCGAAGGCAAGGGCGTGCGGGGGCGGGCGTGGGGTGCCCGTCTCAGCCCGTCTCAGCCCCGGGTCAGGATCACATGCATCGCCTTGTCGGTCAGCGCCTGTTCGGTCACGGCAAAGCCGAGCGCCGGCAGATCGAAACCGTCGAGCAGGCTTTCACCGCGCCCCAGGAACACCGGCGAGATGGCGAAGTGCAGCTCGTCAATCAGCCCGGCCCGCAGATATTGGCGCACCGTGGACATGCCGCCGGCAATCTTCACGTCGCGCCCGCCTGCCGCCTCTTTCGCCCGATCCAGCACGGTTTCGATGCTATCTGCGGTGAAATGGAAGGTGGTTCCGCCCTCCATCACCAAAGGCGGGCGGGGATAATGGGTCAGAACGTATACCGGCGCGTGATAGGGCGGGTTCGGCCCCCACCAGCCATTCCACGCTTCGGCCGGCCAATCGCCGCGGATCGGGCCGAACATGTTGCGCCCCATGATGAAGGCGCCGAAACCGCGCATTCCCCTTGCGCAGAAATCATCGTCCACACCTTCGGAACCGCCGTCTTTGCCGATCATGGTCTGAAAGGTGCGGGTGCCGAATTGCCAGTCGTGCAATTCCCGGCCCCGCTTGCCCAAGGGATTGTCCAATCCCTGATCCGGCCCCGCGCCAAAGCCATCCGCCGAAATTGCCAGTCCTGCCCGCACCTTGGTCATGTCGGCCCCCTATCGTCCGCGCGCCGCCCAATCCCAGTAAAGCGCCCGGGCGCGGTCGGCCATGGCATGGCTGCGATACTCGGTTTCGTCAAAGCGGGAAACACGGGTGACCTTGGCGAAGTTGCCGGTCAGGAACACCTCATCCGCCTGATGGAAGTCGTCAAAGGTCAGCACCGCCTCGACCACCTCAACCCCGTCTGCGCGCAGATTGGCGATATGGCGGGCGCGGGTGATACCGGCAAGGAAGGTGCCGTTGGCGATGGGGGTAAAGGCCACGCCGTCGCGCACCATAAAGACATTGGCGGTGGCGGTTTCGGCAACATTGCCAATGGCATCGGCCACAAGTGCGTTGGTAAAGCCTTTGGCCCGCGCCTCGGCCACCATGCGGGCATTGTTGGGATAAAGCGCGCCCGCCTTGGCGTTGCAGACCGCCGTTTCCAGCACGGGGCGGCGGAACCTGGTGCGGGTCAGCGTGGCGGCCTGATCGGCTGCGGGCATCGCCACCTCTTCCAGACAGATGCAAAAGCCGGTCTGGCCCGGATCGGGGCCGAGCCCGCCCGCATCCACGTCGATCCCCCAATACATCGGGCGGATATAGACCGACTGGCCCGGCCCATAGGCTGCAAGCCCCTCGCGGATGATCGCCTGCATGTCTTCGGGCGTGCAGGTGGGCACCAGCTCCATCGCCTTGGCCGAACGGTTGACGCGCTGGCAATGCAGGTCAAGGTCGGGTGCCATGCCGTCGAACCAGCGGGCACCGTCGAATACATTGGCACCCAGCCATGCCCCCTGATCGGCGGCGCGGATCACGGCAAGGTCGCCCTCATGCCAACGGCCCTGAAAATAGGTGCGGATGTTGCTGCCGGTCGCCATGTGAAATCCCCCTCGCTCTGTCGGGCGACTTGATCATTCCCGCCGGGCGGGGGCAAGCCCGGCAGGATCGGGCCGGCAAGGCGGCGCCTGCCCGGGCGATCAGGCTTCGGCCAGAAGCGCGTCGAGGTTGAGCGGGCGGCTGAACATCTTCAGCTTGCCCGCGGCGTCCAGCGGCCATTCGGCGGCGGGGCGGTCGCGGTAAAGCTCAACCCCGTTGCCATCCGGGTCGGTCAGGTAAAGCGCCTCGCTGACGCCGTGATCCGAGGCACCGTCCAGCGGCCAGCCCGCCGCCATCAGCCGCGTCAGAACCTGCGCCAGCGCCTTGCGGTCGGGAAACAGGATGGCGGTGTGGTAAAGCCCGGTGTGTCCGGGCGGTGGCGGGTTCGCCCCCTTCGATTCCCAGGTGTTGAGGCCGATATGGTGGTGATAGCCGCCCGCCGAAAGGAAGGCCGCCTGCGTGCCATAGCGCTGCATCACCTCGAACCCAAGGATGCCGGAGTAAAAGGCGATGGCGCGGTCAAGGTCGGCCACCTTCAGGTGGACATGGCCGATGCGGGTTTCGGCGGGAAGGGTGGACATGGGCAGCTCCTGCGGTGGGACAGGGCCAAGATGGGATGGCGGGCCGCTGCCGAACAGGGCCGGCCGCGCACAGTGACGGTGCGGCGCGGCAGGTTCGGGAAAAGCGCCCCCGGCCTGCCGCCGGGATCGGGGTGGATCGGTGGCAGGTCCGGGGGCAGGCCCGAATATCATGGGCCATCAGCGGGGACAGACGGGGGCATCGGCCCCCGGCGTGACCCTGGCAGAGGTTTGAATCGATTCGGTGACGCGTTGAAACCAAGGCGAGCCGTCCGATGGGAACCTTGCGTTTGCCTTTTGCTCCGGCGAACCGGATCAAACGCAAAAGACTTATCCGGCAGGGGGCGGCGGCACCTTGCGCAGCAAGGCCCGGCTGATCCTGCGGCTGGCGCCCGACCCGACCAGCCCCGCCAGCGACAGAAACAGCGCCGAGAGCGAGGCAGCCAGCGTCATCGCCGTTTCCGACAGCCGCAGCGTGGCCCGCATCAGCCGCGCCTTGCCCAGCATTTCGGCCCGGCCCACGGTTTTCGGCCCCAGCGCCTCGGCCGCGACGGCCAGCTTGCGGGCATCGGCGGCATCATCGACCAAGGGCAGAAGGTGCAGCGCGGTGGGGATGTCGGTGGCGGCGCGCAGCCGCTCAAGATCGGTCAGCGTGGCGGTCAGCGGCAGGAAGGCATCGGTGCGGATCACGGCACGCAATTCCTCGACCGACCGCACGGCGGGCAGGGTGGCCCAATCCACCCCGGTGCGCACCGCATCGCTGGCCATCGCCACCAGCCGGGGCGACAGCCGCCCCATCTTGCGCGCCAGCTTCGCCAGCCCGGCCCCCGCCTTGACCACCACCGACGACCCGCCCGAGGCGACCACCGCTGCCGTCGCCCCAAGGCCCACCACCGACAGGGCAAGGTCCACCCCATCCACCGCATCACCCGCAGCATAGGCGATGCCCGCCCGGGTGATGCCGGCAATATCGCCGATGGGGGTCAGCGCAATCGGCGCCTGACAGAACATCACCTGCGAGAGCGAACATTGCGCCGGATCAAGCGCACAGGCCGCGCAGGACGCCGCCTGCGCCAGCGTGCCATGGTCGCTGGCGCGGCTCATCGCAAAGCGGGTGCGCAACGGGTCGGGCAGGGGAATGGCGCGCTCTGCCGCAAGATCGTTCAGCGCATCCAGCGCCAGCCAGTTGCGCGGGCTTTCGTCCAGCCGCGCGGTGATCCGTTCTGCCACCGCCTCGGGTGTCGCCACCTCGGCCAGCAGCCGGTCGGTTTCGGCGCGGACCCACTCCGCCCCCGCCTCGCGCAGCGGTGTGAGCGTGGGATCGGCGGCAATGCGCGCGCCGGTCAGGGCGGTGCCGGCGAAAGACCCCGCCAGCACCAGAAGCAGAAGCCGGCGGATCAGCCGGCGCAACATCAGCCGCGACGCCGCGACCGGATCATGCCGGTGATGTCATAGACCTGCTCCAGGATCGGATGCGCGATGGTGTCGGCACGTTCGGCCCCGGCACCAAGGATGCGGTCGATCTCGGCAGGGTCTTGCATCAGCCGGTTCATCTCGGTGGTGATCGGCGTGAGCTTGGCGACCGCCAGATCGGCCAGCGCCGGTTTGAAGGTGCCGAACTGGGCACCCGCGAACTCGGCCACCACCTGATCGACCGTCAGGTCCGACAGGCCCGCATAGATGTTCACCAGATTGCGGGCGTCGGGCCGGTCCTTCAGCCCCTCAACCGTTTCCGGCAAGGGTTCCGGGTCGGTCTTGGCCTTGCGGATCTTGGCGGCGATCATGTCGGCGGTGTCGGTCAGGTTGATGCGGCTTTGATCCGAAGGATCGGATTTCGACATCTTCTTGGTGCCGTCACGCAGCGACATCACCCGGGTCGCAGCGCCTTCGATCAGCGGTTCGACCACCGGGAAAAAATCCACGCCAAAGTCGTTGTTGAACTTGATGGCAATGTCGCGGGTCAGCTCAAGATGCTGTTTCTGATCCTCGCCCACCGGAACCATGGTGGCGTGATAGGCCATAATGTCGGCGGCCATAAGCGCCGGATAGGCGTAAAGCCCAAGGCTTGCCGCTTCGGCATTCTTGCCGGCCTTGTCCTTGAACTGGGTCATCCGGTTCATCCAGCCCAGCCGCGCCACGCAGTTGAAAATCCACGCAAGCTCGGCATGGGCCGAAACCTGGCTTTGGTTGAACAGGATCGAGCGGGCGGGGTCGATCCCCGCAGCAATAAACGCCGCAGCCCCCTCGCGCGTCTGCTGGCGCAGCTTTTCGGGGTCTTGCCAGACGGTGATCGCGTGCATGTCCACGAGGCAATAGATCGTCTCGATCCCCTCGTCCTGTTTCTGGACAAAACGCTTGAGCGCGCCGAGGTAATTGCCAAGGGTCAGCCCGCCCGAGGGCTGAATGCCCGAAAAGATGCGGGGCGCGAATTTGGTCTGAGGCGTTTGGACCGGCTCGGACATGGGAACTCCATCTGGAAAGTTGCGTCCGAGGGGCTTATCGCTGGCGGGGGCGGGCGTCAACAAAACCCGCCGCCCTTCAAGGAGCCATCATGCAAGACCACAACGCCCCGCCCCTGAACCCGCTGCCTGCGGTGGTCTGGCTTCTGGTGCTGCCGATGCTGGCCTTGGAAATTGTGGTGGCCGCGGGCGAGTCCGGGCTGGTCGGCGGGCCCACCGCCATCGGCTGGCGGGCCGAGGCGGTGCAGGTTCTGGCCTTCTCGCCCGACATGATGCGGGCGATGATCGCGGCGCACCAATATCCGTTGGACGGGATGTGGCGGCTGATCAGCTATCCTTTCACCCATGCCTCGGTCAGCCATGCGCTGTTCTGCATCGTGATCCTGATGGCGATGGGCAAATTCGTGGGCGAGGCGTTCCGCTGGTGGGCTGTTCTGGCGGTTTTCGTCGTGGCAACGCTGGTGGGCGCGGCAGCCTTTACCGCGCTGCCGATGGTGAAACAACCGCTCGCGGGGGCCTGGGTGCCGATCTACGGGCTGATCGGCGCCTTCACATGGATCCTGTGGGACCGGCTGCGCCGCGCCGGGCGGCAGCGGCTGCGCGCCTTTTCGATGATTGGCACGCTCTTGGCGTTTCAGGTGATTTTCGGCGTTCTCTTCGGCACCGGCTGGGATTGGGCGGCGGAATTGCCGGCCTTTGCTTCGGGTTTCGCCCTGTCGTTTCTGGTGGCGCCGGGCGGGCCGGCCAAGCTGCAGGCGCTGCTGCGGCAACGCTGAAGCAAGGCCGGAGGGGCCAAGAGGCCCCCTTACTCCCTGACCCTGACCTCGATCATACGGGGGCCGTCGCAGGGCTGCGACAACGCCCAGTGCAGCACCTCGGGCTCTTGCGGAACCGAGGTGAAGGGCAGGTCACATGCGGCGGCAAAAGGCTCCATCTTCAGCGGCGAGGGGGAGCAGCCGATCACCTCGGTATTGGCGCCGCGCATGGCATCGGCAATTTCGTTGAAGGCGGCGTTGTTCCAGACAAGGAAGGTGACCGGCAGCCTTTCATCCACCGCCGTGCGCAATTCGCCCGGGCTGAACTGCAATCCGCCATCGCCGATCAGGCAGACCACCGGCACCCCGGGGCAGGCCAGCGCCGCCCCCACCGCCGCCCCCGGGCCATAACCCAGCGCGCCAAAGCCGGTGGCGGCGTTGAACCAGCCGCCGGGCCGGTCGTGGTCATAGTAAAGGTTGGCGGCATAGACCGGCTGCGTGCTGTCGCCCACGATCAGCGCGCCCGGAACCGCGGCGCGGACCGCCTCGACCATCGCCAGCCGGGGCGGCATCAGCATATCCAGCGCGCTCAACTCGGTCCGGGCGGCTTGCCGGGCGGCTGCAGCGCGGGCGGCGCCATCGCCGGTCTTGGCGGCAACCGCAGCGGTCAGCGCGGCAATGAAGGCGCCCGCCTCGGCCCGGACGGGCAGGGCAACGGGGTGGCGGGCAAGCTGATCGGCGCAAAGATCAACCCGGATCATCGCCGAAGTGTCGGGAAAACCGCCGCGCATATACATGTCATAATCGGTCGGCCCGAACTCGGTTCCCAAGGCCAGCACCTGATCCGCCCCGGCGATCATCGCGCGGGTGGCGTCCAGACTGGGCGAGGCGGGCACGGCCAGCGGATGGCCATGCATCATGCCGCGCGCGTTCACCGTCTGCACCACCGGCGCGTCAAGCCGTGCTGCCAGCGCCGCCAGTGCCGCGCCATGGCCGCGCGCACCGCCCCCGGCAAGGATCACCACGCGCGCCGCCCGGTCCAAAAGCGCCGCCGCCTGCGCGACCTCAGCCGACGAGGCCACGGGCCGCGCGGGCAGCGGTGCCGGGGGCGGCAGCGCGGCGCAGGGCAGGGGCATCACATCGGTCGGCACCTCGATATGCACCGGACCGGGGCGGCCTGTCGCCATGGTGGCAAAGGCCCAGTCCAGCACCACGCCCACCTCTTCCGCAGAACCGATCTGGCGCGAGGGGCAAAGCGGGCGCACCATGGCCGCCTGATCGGGCAATTCATGCAGATAGCCCATCCCGCGCCCCAGCGAGCCCCGCCGGTTCACCCCGGAAATCACCAGAATCGGCACCGAATCCTCACGCGCCTGCCCCATCGCGGTCAGCGCATTGGTCAGCCCCGGCCCGGTGATGACCAGTGCCACCCCCGGCTTGCCGCTGGCTCGGGCATAGCCATCGGCCATGAAGGCGCAGCCCTGTTCGTGCCGCGCCGTGACATGGCGGACCGGGCTGCCCGACAGGCCGCGATACATCTCCACCGTATGCACGCCGGGAATGCCGAAGATCACCTCGACCCCGCGCGCCGCCAGCCCCTCGACCAGACGCTCGCCAACCGTTTTCATCGCCCGCCCTCCCGTTTTGCCGCAAAACCGGCGATCCGCTCGCAGGCCAGTGCAATCACCGCATCGGGCTGCGTCAGGCTCAGACGCAGCCAGCCTGCCAGCCCTTCGCCAAAGCTTTCGCCCGGCATCACCGCCACCCGCGCCTCATCCAGCAGGGCCAGCGCGAAAGCCTCGCCGCTCAGGCCGCTGGCGCGCACGTCCAGCAGGGCGAACATGCCCGCTTCGGGGCGATGCACCCGCAGTCCCGCCACGCCATGCAGCCGGTTATGGATCAGCCCGGCGCGATGGGCAAAGCGGGCGCGCATCCCCTCGGCCACCGTCGAAGGGCCCTGTATGGCCTGCGCCGTCATGTCGGCGATGAAGGGCTGCGAGCCGAAGAGCATGGTTTCCGACAGGGGCAAAAGCCGTTCGCAGAATTCCGCCGGGCCAACGCACCAGCCCGAACGGAACCCCGGCGCGGCATGGGATTTTGAAATCGAGGATGCCACCACCACCCGATCCGCCAGTTCCGGCAGATCGAGCGGCGAGGCAAAGCGCGTGCCGTCGAACACCAGATCCTCATACACCTCGTCCGAGACGATCCAGAGGTCATGCGCGCGGGCCAGTTGCCCCAGCGCCTCGATCTCGGCGCGTTGCAGCACGGCGCCGGTGGGGTTGTGCGGCGTGTTCAGGAACAAGACCCGGCTGCGCGGCGTGATCCGTGCCGCCACATCCGCCGCCTGCATCCGAAAGCCGTGTTCGGGATGCAGGGGCACCCGCACCAGCGTTGCCCCGGTCGAGGCGACAAGCCCCTCATAGGTGGCATACATTGGATCGCCCAGCAGCACCTCGTCGCCCGCGGTGACCAGCGTGTTCAGCACCGCGTAAAGTGTTGTCTGGGTGCCGGGCAGGGTCATCACGTTTTCGGGCCCGAAAACCCGCCCGCGCCGTGCCGAATAGCGCGCGGCCAGCGCCCGCAAGAGGCCCGGCTCGCCATGGCCGTTGGAATAGCCGGTGCGGCCGTCTTCCATCGCGCGGCTTGCCGCCGCGATCAACTCGGCCGGGGCGGGGACATCCGGCTCGCCGATGGTCAATTCGATCACCGCTTCGCCGGCTTGTTTCAGGGCACGGGCGCGGGCGTGGACCTCCCATTTCGCGCCGCCAAGGCCAGCCAGCCGGGCGGTAAGGGGGGCGTATTTCATGCAGATTCTCCGTTGGGGCCTGCCCCGGTCGGGGGCGGGGCGGCAGGGGCGGGTGGCGCCCCGGCAAGGGTGACGCCCAGAATGGCGCCGATGGCGTGCAGGCCGATGGCGACCAGCTCGCCCGAAGCAAAATTGTCGGGCAGGGCGCTGCCCTCCATCCAGAGCCCGTCAATCACCGCATTGCAGGCGATGGCATCGCTGCGGCACCGGGCAGCATCGGAAGCGGGGCGGGGCAGCGCGGCAATCAGGTTTTCCAGAATGTCGCGGTAACCCAGATAGGTCTGTTCGTGGACCGCCCGCATCGCCGCATCGCTGCGCACCAGTTGCAGGAACCCCGCCCAGATCGCCAACCGCAAGGGCAGCATCACCGGCGGCGTGAGCGAGGCCGTGACAAAGGCCGTCAGCCGGGCCAGCGGGCAATCCGGCGCCGTCTCCAGCACCGCCACGTTATCGGCGGTCATCTGCTCCATCATGTGGCGATAGGCGGCGCGGGTCAGGTCTTCCTTGCCGCTGAAATAATGCCGGATCAGTCCCGGCGTCACCCCGGCCCGGTCGGCGATGGACCGCACCGTCGCCGCTTCAAGCCCCCCCTCGGCCACAAGCTCAAGCGCGGCGAGAATCAACGCCTCGCGGCGGCTCTCTTCGCTTTCGCGGCGATAGGGGCGGCGTTCGGTCATCGCGGACCTGTTGTTATACGGTTGTGTAATTCCTCGATAGTAAGTCCGGTTTCTGCGGCGATGCAAGAGGCGGATCACCGGCAGGAAAAGAGTTTGTCTGCGGCCGGATTCCGTCAAGTGCGGAATCCATGACTTCCCGCAGGTTTATTCGACGATTTCTCCGGGGTCGCTGCCCCAGATCTGGGCCTTGCTGACCCAGCCCTTTTCGCCCTCGACGCTGACGCGGCACCAATCTGGCGCGCATTCCGAAATCCGCCCGATCACCCCGGTTTCGGCCTGAAACAGGATATCGGCCCCCGGATCGGGGCTGCGGCGGAAATCGGCAAGAGGGGCGGTGACCAGCACGGTGCGCACCCCCGAGAGCAGCGCATAATGCACCCAGCCGCCCATGCCCTCGGCATCCTCGACCCGGCGCCAGTTTTCATGCTCGGCTGTGATGCGCAACGGCATTCCGCCATGGGTGAACACCCAGTCGATCCGGTGGGTCAGGCCGGGACCGCGCCGGGCATTGCCGACATTGCCCTTGAGGCTGACATAGCGCGGGATCGGCAGATTGGTGACGGCACCACGATTGGGGTCGCGCACCGGCTTGGCGGGTTCGGTGGCGGATGTGGCCGCAGTAGGGGCGGCCTCAGGCGCGGTCGCCTCGGGCGCAGGCACGGTTTCGGGCGCCACATCATCAGGGCGGGGCTGGGGGCGCGGGCTGCTGACCGGCGCCGTCGGCGGGCGCGGCGCGATGGTGATGGTGGCGGGCGGCGCGGTTTCCTGCGCGCCTGCGGCAGGGCTCAGGCAAAGCGCCGCAGCAAGAACAAGCGCCCCCCGCCGCATCCGGGCGCCAAGCCAAATGACGGGGCCGGGCCTTTGCATCATCCGCTCCTTGTGGCCCCTGACCGCGACATTCCGCGCCCATCGCCGTTCATGCCTCATGCAGGGCTTGTGCAGCGCCCCGCTTGTCGGCACTTTGCCACCGAAGACAAGGATTTGGAAGTGCAGGGAGACATCCAGATGCCCGCAACCCGCCTGACTGTGGTCGTGACGCGACGCTTGCCCGAGCCGGTCGAGACCCGGCTCATGGAACTGTTCGATGTGGAACTGCGCGACCCCGACACAAGGATGAGCCGCGAAGAGCTGGCGGCGGCGATGCGGCGCTGCGATGTGCTGGTGCCCACCATCACCGACCAGATCGACGCGGGCCTGATCGCGCAGGCGGGTGATCGGCTGAAGCTGATCGCCAGCTTTGGCGCCGGGGTGGATCATATCGACGTGGCCACGGCGCGGCAGCGCGGGATTCTGGTCTCGAACACTCCCGGCGTGGTTACCGAGGATACCGCCGACATGACCATGGCGCTGATCCTTGGCGTGACCCGCCGCATTCCCGAAGGGCTGCGCGTGATGCAGGCCGGTGAGTGGGAGGGCTGGTCGCCCATGGCTTTCCTTGGCGGGCGTCTGGGCGGGCGGCGTCTGGGCATCCTCGGCATGGGACGAATCGGGCAGGCCGTGGCCCGCCGCGCCCGCGCCTTCGGCTGTCAGGTGCATTACCACAACCGCCGCCGCCTGCGCCCCGAAGTGGAGGGCGAGCTTGAGGCGACCTATTGGGAAAGCCTTGACCAGATGATCGCCCGCATGGACATCATCAGCGTTAACTGCCCGCACACACCTTCGACCTTCCATCTGCTGAACGCGCGGCGGCTCAAGCTTTTGAAACCTTCGGCGGTGATCGTGAACACCTCGCGCGGCGAGGTGATCGACGAAAACGCCCTGACCCGTGGTCTGAAGGCGGGCGATATCGCGGGCGCCGGGCTGGACGTTTACGAACATGGCACCGAGATCAGCCCGGAACTGCGCGCCCTGCCCAATGTCGTGCTGCTGCCGCATATGGGTTCGGCCACCATCGAGGGCCGGATCGAGCAGGGCGAAAAGGTGATCATCAACATCAAGACCTTCGCCGACGGCCACCGCCCGCCCGATCAGGTGGTGCCGGGGATGCTCTGATACCTGTTTTCGCTGCCCGTGATGCGATCCTGTCCGCTTGGGCGGGTTGAAACCCGCGCGTGCCGACATTACCTGTCGGCGCAAAGCAACGGCGCGCGCAAAGCCAACATTCCGGGACAGACATGGAAATCTTCACCTATCCGGGCTTCATTGCCCTCTTGCAGGTAATCGGCATCGACCTCGTGCTGGCGGGCGACAATGCCATCGTGATCGGTCTGGCCGCCGCGGGCCTGCCCAAGGAACAGCGTGCCCGGGCGATTCTGGTGGGGATTGCCGCGGCAACGGTTATGCGGATCGGCTTCGCCCTGCTGACGACGCAGCTTCTGGCCATCGTGGGCCTGCTTCTGGCCGGGGGGGTGCTGCTGCTCTGGGTCTGCTGGAAGATGTGGCGCGAACTGCGCGCGGGCCATGGCGAACCCGAGCGCGCCGAAGAGGCGCTGACGGGCGAGGATCTGAACGCCGACGGCACCGTCGCAGGCGGTGGCCCGACCAAGACCTTTGCCCAGGCCGCGACGCAGATCGTCATCGCCGACGTGTCGATGAGCCTCGACAACGTGCTGGCCGTCGCAGGCGCGGCCCATGGCCATCCGACCGTGCTGATCGTGGGTCTGGTGCTGTCGATCGCGCTGATGGGTCTGGCGGCAAGCTTCGTGGCGCGGCTTTTGAACAAGTACCGCTGGATCGCCTATGTGGGCCTGCTGATCATCGTCTATGTCGCGCTCAAGATGATCTGGGAAGGCTGGCATCAGGTCGAGCCGGTGGTTCTGGGCGCGCTGGGCGGCTGACCCTTCCCCGGCACGGCAGATCAGGCCGCCCTTCGGGGCGGCCTTTTGCTTAGAACCGGGTCGGCAGATAGGGCGTGATGTCCAGTTCCGGCGCCCGTCCGCCCACCAGATCGGCCACGATCCGCGCCGTGATCGGCGCCAGCGTCAGCCCGATATGGCCGTGGCCGAAGGCGTGGATCACCTCGGCCCCGCCGCGCGAGGGGCCGATCACCGGCAGGCTGTCGGGCAGCGAGGGGCGGAACCCCATCCATGTGCGGTCGGGTTCGCCCAGATCGGGGAAGATCGCCCGCGCCCCTTCCAGCAGCCGCGCGATGCGGTGGGGGGAGGGCGGGGCGGTCAGCCCGCCCAGCTCCACCGTGCCCGCCACCCGCAGCCGCCCCGACATCGGGCACAGATAGAACCCGCGCGTGGTGGGGCAGGTGGGCCGGGTCAGTCGCGGCTGGCCCATATCCCATTCCAGATGATAGCCGCGTTCGGTGTCCAAGGGCACCCGGTCGCCCGCCTGCCGGGCAAGGTCGCGCGAATGCGCCCCGGCGGCGATGATCACCCGCCGCGCATGCAGCCGCAGGCCGGGGCCTTCGACCACGATGCCGTCAAACTGGCGGGTCAGCGTTTCGGCCCGGGCCTCAACGACCTCGGCCTTCGCCCGCACCTTCCGCGCCAGAAGCTGCACCATCGCCCCCGGATCGGCCAGAAACACCGCCTGCGGAAAGAAGGCGGCCCCGCCTTCGACGGGGGGCAGGCCCGGTTCCATCTGCGCCAGCGTCTCTGGCGAGATCAGCTCGACCGCGATGCCCAGCGCCCGGCGCCCGGCCATATCGGCCTCGGCCGCGCGAAAGGCGGCTTTGGTTTCATAAAGATAGAGGCAACCGCGGTTCTGCAGGATGCCGCTGCCGCCGATCCGCCCGGCCAGCCCCTGCCACGAAGGGCAGGCATCGGCCACCAGCCGCGCGATGGCGGCGGCATTGCGCGCCGCTGGCCCCGGCAGCGATTGCCGGGCAAAGCGCAGCAGCCATGGCGTGAGCGAGGGCAGCGCCGCCCGGCGGATCGCCAAGGGCGACATCCGGTCAAACAGCAGCGAGGGCAGGTTGCGCAGCACCGAGGGCGTGCCGACCGGCATCACCGCGTAATCGGCAATGGTGCCCGCATTGCCGTAAGAGGCGCCCATGCCGGGCGGGCCGGGATCGACCAGAACCACCTCGCGCCCCTCGGCCAGCAGGCGCTCGGCTATGGCAAGGCCCACAACCCCCGCCCCGAGAATTGCGATATCGGTCGTGAGGTGGCGGGTCATTGGGGGCTTCCTGAGGGGTGGGCGGCGGCAGGCGCCGCCCACGGGCTTTTACATGCAGGCCACGAAAAGCGCACGGGTGTTTTCATGCGTCATTTCCACCGGATTGCCGCCGCAGGACGGGTCTTCCAGCGCCATTTCGGTCAGCATGTCGAGATCGGGGTTCGTCACACCCAGCGCGGTCAGCGTCTCGGGAATGTTCAGCACCCGGCGCAGTTCCATGATCGTGTCACGGAAGCCGTCAAAACCCCCCGCGATGCCCAGATAGGCCGCCGCCGCCACGATCCGCTCTTCGATGGCGGGCCGGTTCATATCCAGCACCATCGGCATGACAACGGCATTGGTGGTGCCGTGATGGGTGCCGTAAACCGCGCCGATCGGGTGCGACAGGCTGTGGATCGCGCCAAGCCCTTTCTGGAAGGCCACGGCGCCCATGGCAGCGGCCGACATCATATGCGCGCGGGCGTCCAGATCGTTCGGGTTGTTATAGACCTTGGGCAGGTTTTCAAACACCAGCCGCATCCCTTCCAGCGCAATCCCCTGGCTCATCGGGTGATAGAACGGGCTGGAGTAGGCTTCAAGGCAATGGGCCAGCGCGTCCATGCCCGTGCCTGCGGTGATGAATTTCGGCATCCCCACGGTCAGCGCCGGGTCGCAGATGGTGACGACGGGTAAAAGCTTGGGATGGAAGATGATCTTCTTCTTGTGGGTGGCCGAATTGGTCAGCACGCCCGCCCGGCCCACTTCGCTGCCCGTTCCCGCCGTGGTCGGCACCGCGATGATCGGCGCGATCTTCGAGGCATCGGCGCGGGTATACCAATCGTCGATATCCTCCAGATCCCAGACCGAAAGGTCGGCGCGCTGATGCGCCATCAGCGCGATCATCTTGCCAAGGTCGAGGGCCGAGCCGCCGCCAAAGCAGATCACGCCGTCATGGCCACCGGCCAGATAGACAGCGATGCCGTCAGCCATGTTCTTTTCATTCGGGTTCGGATCGACTTCCGAGAAAACGGCGGTCCCTAGGCCCGCCTTTTCCAGAACGGCCACCGCCGCAGCGGTGATCGGCAGGCTGGCCAGCGCCTTGTCGGTCACGAACAGCGGCTTTTTCACGCCCGCCGCCGCGCAATGTTCGGCCAGTTCGGCAATCCGGCCGACGCCGAACTTGATCGCGGTGGGATAGGACCAGTTCCGGTTGGGAACGTTGTGGGTCATGGTGTCAGACCTTCTTGAGATGATAGGATTTCGGACGGGTCACCGAGAGGAACCCCAGATAAGATAACGATCCGCCGCGCCCGGTGTCCTTGCAGCCGGTCCAGCAGAGCGCCGGGTCAAGGTAATCGGCGCGGTTCATGAAGATGGTCCCGGTCTCGATCTGCGCGCCGATGGCCGCGGCGGTGTCGTAATCGCGGGTCCAGATGCTGGCGGTCAGGCCGTAAGGCGAGTCGTTCATCAGACGGATGGCCTCGGCATCGTCCTTTACCTTCATGATGCCGACGACCGGGCCGAAGGATTCCTCCATCATCACCCGCATGGAATGGTCAACGTTCACCAGCACCTGCGGCGCAAGATAGGCGCCACCGTCATCGGCAGGGAAATGCGCCGGGTCGATCAGCGGTTTGGCGCCCGCTGCCACCGCTTCGGCGATCTGGTCGCGCACCACCTTCGCAAAGCGCTTGTTGGCCATCGGGCCAAGGGTGCTTTCCTTGTCGAACGGATTGCCCAGCTTCAGCGCCTTGACCCAAGCCACGGCCTTTTCGACGAAGGCGTCATAAAGGCTTTCGTGGACATAGATCCGCTCGATCCCGCAGCAGCATTGCCCGGCGTTGAACATCGCGCCATCCATCAGCGTGTCAACCGCCGCATCCAGATCGGCATCGGCGCGGACATAGCCGGGGTCTTTGCCGCCGAGTTCCAGCCCGAGGGGCGTAAAGGTGCCCGCCGCCGCCCGCTCTATCGCCGCGCCGCCCCCGACCGAGCCGGTGAAGTTGACGAAGTTGAAGGCACGGGCGCCAATCAGCGCCTCGGTCGTGGCGTGATCAAGGACGACATTCTGGAACACATCGGCGGGAACGCCCGCCGCATGGAACGCCTCTGCCAGACGCTCGCCCACCAACAGGGTTTGGCTGGCATGTTTCAGCACCACGGTATTGCCCGCGATTAGCGCCGGAACCAGCGTGTTGATCGTGGTCAGATAGGGATAGTTCCAGGGCGCCACGATGAAGACCACCCCCAGCGCCTCACGCGCGAGGTAGCGGCGGAATTTGTCGCTGTCTTCGACGACCTTGGGGGCCAGCGTTTCGGCGGCAATCTGCGACATGTATTCGGTGCGGGCATTCACGCCGCCGAATTCGCCGCCGAACCGGGTGGGGCGGCCCATTTGCCAGGCCAGCTCCTCGACGATCACGGGCGCCATCTCGTTCAGTTTGGCGACACCGGCCTTGACCAGCGCAATCCGCTCTTCCAGCGGGCGGGCGGCCCAGCCCTTTTGCGCGGCGCGGGCGCGGGCGACGGCGGCCTTGGCGGCATCCGGGGTCAGCGGCACGCGCTCGGCATAGACCGAGCCGTCCACGGGGGAAATCAGTTGAATGGGTTTCATCGTCCTGTCCTCATGACAAGGATGGGCAGATTGCCCATCCTACGAAATCTATGGTCCGCGGGATGGGCAGATTGCCCATCCTACGAGAGATCACGCCCGCTCCAGCCCGCGCTGGCGTTCGAAATCGGTCACGACCCGGTCGGTTTCCGAAATCTCCCATTGGGCGGCGTGGTGGTAATGTTCCACCACATCGTCCCCGAAGGCGGCCCGCAGCATGGCCGAACCATGCAGCAGCGTGGCGGCATCGCGCAGGGTCTTGGGAATCTCGCGGATGCCCGAGGCGGCATACATGTCGCCGCGCAGTTCCGGTTCCAGCGCCATCTTCTTTTCGATCCCGTCCAGACCCGCGGCGAGCAGCGCCGCACAGGCCATATAGGGGTTCACGTCGCTGCCCGGAATGCGGCATTCCACCCGCACCGCCTTGGTATGCACCCCACAGACGCGGAAGCCCGCCGTGCGGTTGTCGGCCGACCAGACCGCCTTGGTGGGGGCGAACATGCCCACGGTGAAGCGCTTGTAGCTGTTCACATAGGGGGCGAGGAAGGCGGTGATCTCACGGGCATGGTAAAGCTGCCCGGCAAGATAGTGCTTCATCACCTCGGACATGCCATGGGCGTCGTCATGGTCGGCAAAGCTGGCCTTGCCGTCCTTGCTCCACAGGCTCTGGTGGATATGGCTTGAGGAACCCGCCTTGCGGTGGTCATACTTGGCCATGAAGGTGACCGAGCGGCCCTTGGACCAGGCGATTTCCTTGATGCCGTTCTTGACGATCACATGGTTGTCGGCGGTGTCCAGCGCGTCGGAATAGCGGTAGTTGATTTCCTCTTGCCCGGCATCCGCCTCGCCCTTGGAGTTTTCAACCGGGATGCCTGCGCCATAAAGCCCGTTGCGGACGGCGCGCATCACGTCTTCTTCCTTGGTGGTCTGGAAGATGTGGTAATCCTCGTTATAGGCGCTGATCGGCTTGAGGTTTTCGGTGCCATGGTCGCGCAGGGATTCATAGCTGTTTTCAAACAGATAGAACTCAAGCTCGGTCGCCATCATCGGCTCGAACCCCATGGCGCGGGCGCGTTCGACCTGTTTTTTCAGCACGGCGCGCGGCGAATGCGGCACCGGGCTGTGGTCGTGGTGGTCCAGAATATCGCCCAGCACCAGCGCGGTTCCCGCAAGCCACGGCACCAGCCGCAGCGTGGCCATGTCGGGTTTCAGCACATAATCGCCATAGCCCGTCTGCCAGGACGAGGATTTATAGCCCTGAACCGTGTTCATGTCCTGATCGACGGTCAAGAGATAGTCGCAGCAATGGGTCTCTTCCCAGCCGCCATTCACAAAGAACGCCGCGTGAAAGCGTTTGCCGACAAGCCGCCCCCACATGTCGATCCCCGCCACCAGCACGGTGTCGATCTCGCCGCGCGAAACGGCCTCTTTCAGAGCGTCCAGAGTCAGATTTCCAGGCATCTTCGTCGCCTTCCTGTTGGTTTTTATCGGCCCTTTTCCGGGCCATTTCTGTCATGGGATTGGTCCGTGATTCCTGCGGGCCCGCCGGCCCCGCCGAATTCGGGCTTGCGGGGCCAGCAGGGCAGGCCAGCGCGGCAGGCGGCGGTCAGCGGGTTCATGGCAAGCCTCGTTGGCGGCGGCAGCGGATGATGGATTTGATCATATTCATCGCGCGGCTTCTGGCAAGCGGGCAGAGAGCGGGGTGCATGGGTCAGCCTCCGGCGCCAATGGCCGCCACCTGTGCCACGGCGCGGGCCAGCAACGGGGCCAGCCGTTCGGCCATGGCCGCCTCGGCCTTGGGCGTGGCGATCAGGTCATTGCGGAGTTCCAGCATGGCATTGGCCAGCCCATAGGGCGTGGCGTGCAGCCGCAGGGTGTGGGTCACGTCATCGGCTGCCGAATAGGGGGCGTTGATCCGGGCATCCAGCCCGCCCGCAGCCACCGCCCCGGCATGAATGGCCAACGCCAGAGCGGGATCGGCGTCATGGATGATGCCGAATTCCACCGCGCGGGGCTTGCCGAAATAGACCGGGGTAAAGGAATGCACGGTGATCACCACCGGGCGGCGCCCCATGGCAATGCGCCCGGCAATCAGATTGTGCAGGCCATTGGCCCAAGGCAGATAGACCGCCTGGGTCCGTACCAGCCGTTCTTCGGCAGAGATGGCGGCATTGCCCGGCACCTCATGCACTTCCGAGCGGGCAGGCATGGCGCCCGCCATGTCGGGCGCGCGGTTGCAGTCATAGACCAGCCGGCTGACCGGGGCATGGATCAGCGTGGCATCCAGCCGCGCCGCCAGCCCGCGTGCCAGACCCAAAGCCCCCGGATCCCAGGCGATATGGGCGGCCCGCTCCTCTGCGCGCAGCCCCAGATCGCCCCAGCGTGCCGGAATGGCGTTCGAGGCATGTTCACAGACCAGAATGACCCGGCCCGCCGCCGCCTCATTCTCGATCACCGGCAGATGGCGACCTGCCGCTTCTGGTGTTTGCGTCGCCATCATGCGGGCGATTCACTCCCTGTTTTCCCGGACAGGCTCATATGACCGCAGGGTTCTGTCAATATTGTTTCTTTTTGTGCCGATCCTGATACAAAGTTTTCAGAATCCCTTGCGAATCTGGTCCCCATGTCCGCCGCCCCCCCCCTTGACGATCAGTTGCGCACCGCGCTGCCCGACCTGACCCGGGCCGAGCGGCAGTTGGCCACGCATATCCTGTCGCATTACCCGGTTGCCGCCCTTGGCTCGATCACCGTGCTGGCCAAGGCGGCCAAGGTTTCGACGCCGACGGTGGTGCGGCTGGTGCAGAAGCTTGGTTTCAAAGGCTATCCCGATTATCAGCGCCATCTGCGCGCCGAGGTCGAAACCATGCTGGTCTCGCCGCTTGCCAAGCATGACCGCTGGCGCGGTGGGGTGCCCGACACCCATATCCTGAACCGTTTCGCCGATGCGGTGATCGCCAATCTGCAACAGACGCTGGGCCAGATCGACCCGGCGGAATTCGATGCGGCGGCGGCACTTCTGGCCGATCCGCGGCGGCGGATTTTTGCGATTGGCGGGCGGATCACCCATGCGATTGCCGATTATTTCGTCACCCTGATGAAGGTGATCCGCCCCGAGGTCACGCTGATGTCGGATATGTCCAACACCTGGCCGCCCGCACTTCTGGACATGAAGCCGGGTGATGTCCTTTTGGTCTTCGACATCCGGCGGTATGAGAATGCGGTGCTGCAAATGGCCGAGATGTCGCGCGAACAGGGGGCCGAGATCGTGCTGATCACCGACCGCTGGGTCTCGCCCGCCGCCGCCCATGCCCGCCACACGCTGGCCGCCCATGTCGAAGTGCCCTCGGCCTGGGACAGCAACGTTTCGCTGATGGTGCTGGTCGAAACGCTGCTTTCGGCCGTGCAAAGCCTGACATGGGAGACGACCGAGGGGCGGCTGAAGCGTCTGGAAGACCTCTATGCCCGCACCCGGTTCTTTCGCCGCTATCGCTAGGCCAGCGCGGCCCGCCGCGCCCCCGCGACCGCGTTCAGCATGACCGCCGCCAGCACCATCGCCCCGCCCAGCAGGGTCGCGGGCCCCGCCGTCTCGCCCAGAAACACCCAGACCCAGAGCGGGGCGAGGATATTCTCGACCGAGGAAATCAGCGTCGCCTCGGCGGCGGGCAGGCCCCGGCTGCCCAGCGTGTAAAGGATCATCCCGCCCGCCAGCGCAACGACACCCATCAGCATCGCCATGGCGATATCGCGCGGCGGGGCGGCAAGGCTTTCGCCCCAGACCTGCGCCAGAATGGCGGCGGCAATCATCGACATCAGCCCGCCGACCAGCACGGCCGGCATCATGTCACCGACATGGCCCCAGCGCAGCGCCACGGTGAAGACGGCAAAGCCCAGTGCCGAGAGGAGGGCGCCGATATTGCCCGCCATGCCGCCGCCACCGAAACCCGCCCCGATCATCACGAAAATGCCCGCGCCCGCCAGCAGCATCGCCGCCCAGGTCGAGGGGCGGATTTGTTCGCGCAGCATCAGCCAGCCCAAGAGCGCGGAAAAGAACGGCGCGGCAGAGTAGAGGAACACCGCGTTGGCAACCGTGGTTGCGCGCAGGGCATAGATCGCGCCGGTATAGGCCATCACAAGGCCGAAGCCGCCGATCACCCCGGCCAAACCCACCGCCCGCATCGGCCCGATCAGCCGCCCGCCCGAGCGCCAGAGGATGAAGCCGGCCAGAATCGGCAAAAGCCCGGCCGAGCGCCAGAACAGGATGGCGGTGGTGCTGGCTTCGGGGATGTTGCGCACGAAAAGGCCCATGGTGGACCACAGCACCCCCGCGCAGAAAACCAGAAGAACGCCCGTGCCGTATCGCATCTGCCCCACCCTTGTTTTGCCCCAGAGGATGGCAAAGCCGGTGCAGGGGCTGTTCCAAAGGCGACGCCGGGTGTCGGCCAAGTTTCTTGCAAGAAACTTGCAAATTCCTTGCAAGGAATTTGGCGCCTGCGGAGCGGGCGCGCTCAATAGCCCCGGGCGCGGTCCACCTGATGCAGGAACGGCTCGCCTGCCTGCCCGCGCCGGATGTTCTCGGCAATCACCCGGGCCGAGGTGGCGGGCCTTGTGTCTGCGGCGATATGGGGGGTGACGGTCACGCGGGGGTGGGTCCAGTAGGGGTGATCCTGCGGCAAGGGTTCAACCCGGAAGACATCCAGCGTGGCATGGCCGATCCGGCCCGCATCCAGCGCCGCCAAGAGCGCGGCATCGTCAATCAGCGCGCCGCGTCCGGGGTTCAGGATTACGGCGCCCGGCTTGCACCAGCCAAGGGTTTCGGCATTCAGGAAATTCTCGGTTTCGGGCGTTTTCGGCAGCAGGGTCACGATGATATCGGCCCCCTCCAGTGCCGCCCGCAGGCCGTCTTGCCCATAGTGGCAGGCGATGCCTTGCACCTCGCGTGGGCTGCGGCTCCAGCCGCAAACGCGGAAATTCAGCGCCTGCAACGCCCGCGCGGCGGCGGCCCCCAGCGCCCCCATGCCCAGCATCGCCACCTGCCGTTCGCGCGCCAGCGGCGGGCAGGCGGGATCCCAGACCTTGCCCGGATTGACGATATAGCGGTCCAACCCCAGATGATGGCGCAGCGCGTGGCCGGTCACCCATTCCACCATCCCCTCGGTCAGGGCGGGATCGACCATGCGGCAGAGTGGCTGGGTCAGCGTGGCGTTGCCCACGATCCGCTCCACCCCGGCCCAGAGGCTGAGGACCGCCTTGCAGCGGCTATAGGGCGTGAAATCCTGCAAGGGCGCCGAAGGGGCATAGACGATGTAATCCACCGTTTCCGGCGCCGCCTCCTGCACCAGATCGGCGGCCACCCCCGCCTCGGCCAGCGCGGCGCGCAGGGGGGCGTTGTAACGCTCCCAATTGCCGGGGCCCGCCGCCATCAGAACCGTTGCCGCCATCATCCGCTCCTATCTTGCCAGCGCGAGGGCGGCATTCACCGCCAGCGCCAGAATGACCGTGTTGTAGAAAAAGGCCGCCACCGCGTGCAACAGCACCACCCGCCGCATCCGCGCCGTGGCCACCACGACATCCGAGGTTTGCGCCGTCATCCCGATGGTGAAACCGAAATAGAGAAAATCCCACAGGTTCGGCGGCTCTTGCCCGGGAAAATCCAACTGGCAGGATTCGTCGGGGGCATAATGCAGATGGGCATAGCGGAACGAGGCCAGTGTATGCACCATGGCCCAGCCCAAGGGCACGGCGGCCAGCGCCAGCAGCATGTCGAAGGGGCGCGACAGCGGCGCCGCCTCGCCCAGAACCAGCCAGATCGCGGCAAGGCTGACCAGCAGACTGCCCAAGGCCAGAAGCAGGATCAGGGTGATGCCCTCATCCTCGGTTTCGGCATGGCGGCGGAGGTCGTCGGGCGTGGCCGTGCGGGCGTGCTGCGCCATCAGCAGCAGGTAAGTCAGCGCAAAGCCGTCAAACGCCAACAGGGCGCGCAGCGCCTGTGTGACCGCCATCGCCTGCATCGCGGCAAAGATCGCCGCGCCAAACCCCAGCGCCAGCAGAAAGCGGCGATGCCTTTGCCACGACCTCATCCTAGCGCAGCCTGTGGACGATAGCGCTTTGCACAAGGCCAAAGGCCAGCATGATCACCAGCGTCGCCGAACCGCCATATGAGAGCAGCGGCAAGGGCACCCCCACCACCGGCGCCATGCCCATCACCATCGACAGGTTCACCGCCAGATAGAGAAAGAAATTCGCGGCAATGCCGATGATCAGCAACTGGCTGAACCGATCCTTGTTCTGCACCGCGGCCACCAGCAGGAACACAAGGATCAGCGCATAAAGGATCAGCAACGAAAAGGCCCCGACAAAACCAAACTCCTCGCCCAGCGTGGTGAAGATGAAGTCGGTGTGCTTTTCGGGCAGGAAGTTCAGGCGCGACTGGGTTCCCTGCATGAATCCCTTGCCCGCCCAGCCGCCCGATCCCAGCGCGATCTTGGCCTGAATGATGTTATAGCCCGCGCCCAGCGGGTCGGCGTCGGGGTCAAGGAAGGTGTGGATGCGCTTGTATTGGTAATCATGCAGCAATTGCCAGGGCGTGCCCTCGGACGAGATCACCGCCGTCACCGTGCCCACGACCAGCGCGATCACCGCGCCGAAATACCACAAGGAGACACCGGCGGCGAACATCACCGCGCCGCCCGCGATGATCAGCATGACCGAGGTGCCAAGATTGGGCTGCATCAGCACCAGAATCGTCGGCGCCACGATCAGCACCAGCGGGATCAGCACCCACAGCGGCCGCGACACCTTCCGGTCGTCCAGCCAGTCGTAATACATCGCCAGCGCCATCACGAGCGTGACCTTCATCAGCTCAGACGGTTGCAGCCGCATGAAGCCGAGGTCGATCCAGCGCTGCGCGCCCATGCCCACGGTGCCGAAAAACTCCACGATCAGCAGCAGCACCATGGTCACCCCATAGGCCAGCCCCGACATCGAGCGCCAGAACCAGATCGGCGCAAAGGCCACCGCCAGCATCAGCACAAGCCCCATGGCATAGCGCTTCATCTGCGGTTCGGCCCAGACCTCGATCCGTCCGCCGGCGATGGAATAGAGCATCAGCCAGCCGATGGCGGCGACGGCGGTGACCACAAGGATCAGCGCCCAATGGATGTAGAACACCTTGGCGATGCCGGTGGGTGCGGTCTTGACCCGGTATTCCAGAAAACTCATCGCGTCAGACCTTCGAGCTTTCGGGCAATTTGCCGTCGGCACCGCGCAACGGCAGTTCCTTGAGCAGGGTTTCCATCCGGTTGCGTTGATCGGCGGGATAGGCGGTCAGCGGCGGCACCTCGCCATAAAGTGCGCGGAGAAGGGCGTCGCGCGCAATCGGCGCCGCCACGGCAGAACCGCCGCCGCCATGTTCCACCACCACCACCACTGCATAGCGCGGCGCATCGGCGGGGGCGAAGCCCACGAACAGCGCATGGTCGCGCCGCTCCCAAGGCAGTTGGTCGTTCGACACCACGCCCGAGGCGCGTTCAGCCGCCGAGATGTTGCGCACCTGACTGGTGCCGGTCTTGCCGCACATCAGCATGGTTTCATCGGCAATCCGGCTGCCGCGGGCGGTGCCTGCCTTGCCGTTCATCACCGCGAACATGCCGCGCTGCACCGCCCGCAGGATCGAGCCTTCCAGCCCCAGCGGCTCGGGCGGCGTGACCGGCACTTCCTTGCCGTCGATGGCCTTCACCAGCCGCGGGTTCACCGCCATGCCGGTTGCCACCCGCGCCGTCATCACCGCCAGTTGCAGCGGCGAAGCCAGCACATAGCCCTGACCGATCGAGGCGTTGATCGTATCGCCCACCCGCCATTCGGATTTGTGCCGCTCGATCTTCCATGCCTTGTCGGGCATGTTGCCTTCGGTGATGGCCGACATCGGCAGGTCGTGGCGGATGCCAAGGCCCAGACGGCGGCCCATCTCGGCGATCTTGTCGATCCCGACCTTTTGCGCGATGTCGTAATAATAGACGTCGCAGCTTTCCATCAGGCTGCGCTCAAGGTTCACCCGGCCATGGCCCCCGCGTTTCCAGCAGTGGAACTTGCGGTTGCCGAACTCCAGATAGCCGGGGCAAGAAACGGTGCTGTCCGCGTTGATCACCCCCGCCTCCAGCGCCGCCAGTGCGGTGACCATCTTGAAGGTGGAGCCGGGCGGATAGGCACCCTGCACCGATTTGTTGGCCAAGGGGCGATGGTCATGCTGCATCAGGGTGGAATAATCGGCCTGAGAGATGCCCCGCACGAACAGGTTGGGGTCGAAGGAGGGCGCCGAGGCAATGGCGATCAGGTCGCCATTCTGCACGTCGATCACCACACAGGCGGCACTTTCATCGCCCAGCCGTGCCTGCACGAAATTCTGCACATCGGCGTCGATGGTCAGCCGCACATCTGCGCCCGGCTCGCCTTCATTGCGGTCCAGCTCGCGCATGACGCGGCCGACGGCATTGACCTCGATCCGCTTGGTGCCCGCATGGCCACGCAAGGAATCTTCCATCCATTTTTCCACGCCGATCTTGCCGATCTGGAATTTCGGAATGCGCAGCAGCGGATCGGGGCTTTCGATGCCCTCAAGATCCTTTTCCGACACCGGGCCGACATAGCCAACCACATGGGCAAAATCGGTATCGCGCGGATAGACCCGGCTCAGACCCACTTCGGGCGTGACGCCGGGCAGGGCAGGGCCATTGACCGCAATGCGCGAGAAATCTTCCCATGCCAGCCGATCGGCTACGGTGATCGGCACGAAGGGGCTGTTGCGCTTGACCTCTTTCAGGATATCGGCCCGGTCCTCTGCGGACATCGGGATGATATGGCTCAGCCGGTCCAGCACCTCTTCGACATCGCCCGCATCCTCGCGGGTGATGGTCACGCGGTAGTTCTGTTCATTCCCCGCGATCAGCTTGCCGTTGCGGTCCTGGATCAGGCCGCGGTTCGGCGGGATCAGCCTGATGTTGATGCGGTTTTCCTCGGCCAGCAGGCGGAACTGGTCGGCCTGCTCGACCCCCAGAAACCGCATCCGCGCGCCCAGAACCGCGACCATTGCCGTCATGCAGCCGCCCATGAACAGCGCCCGCCGGGTGAAACGGCGGCTGCTCGCCTCGGTATCGCGGGGAACCCGTCTCACATCCGTCTCCCATAGGCGTCGATCTCGCCCATCGCGGGCTTGTGCAGGTCCAGCACATAGCGCGACAGGAACACCACGACAGGATAGCACAGAACCGACCAGACCACCTGCACAAGCGCGTAACCAAAGCCCGGCTGCGGCAACAGCACCAGCGCGAAGACCACCCGATAGGCCAGCAAAAGCCCCACCATCAGCCCCGAAACCAGCAGCCATTCCACGCCAAAGCTCAACTCGCGCGTCAGGGCCACCCGCCCGCGCACGAATTCCGCCGCCACCAGCACCAATGCCGTCCAAAGCCCCGGCGGGCGCATCAGGATCATATCCTCCAGCAGAACCACCGCAGCAATCAGCAGGGCGGGCAGATAGTCGGGCCGCCGCATCGTCCAGGCAAAGATCAGGCACAAAAGCAGGTCCGGCCCCGGCAGATCGCCCGCCTCGCCACCCAGGGGCAACAGCCGCGCAAACAGCAGGAACAGCGCCAGCGCCACGAACAAGAGCCGGTGCAGCCAGACCTGCCGGGTCGCGCCATCAACCATTGCCGCCCCCCTCGCCGGTTTCCGCAGGCGGTTGAGCGGCGGGGGCCGGCGGACCTTGCAACGGCTCGGGCGTTACCAGCGCGCCGGCGTCAAGGATCGGCTCCAGCTCGTGACTGCGCAGCACCCGCAGGAATTCCAGCCGCTGATAATCCGCCGCCAGCGCCACCCGCAGCCGCTTGTCATTGCCCAGGACCACCTGACCCACCAGCAGTCCCGCCGGAAACACCCCGCCGTCGCCGGAACTGACCACCCGGTCGCCCGGGCGCACCTCGTCCTGATCCTCGAGGAAATCCAGCGGGGGCAGGGTGGAATTGTCGCCCGAGAGCAGCGCCTTCTGCCCCGAAGGCTGCACCATCACCGGCACCCGGCTGTTGCTGTCGGTCAGAAGGATCACCCGGCTGGTCCGCGCGCCCACCCCCGAAATCCGCCCGACAAGGCCGATGCCGTCCATCGTCGCCCAGCCGTCGCGGATGCCGTCGCGCGCGCCCACGTTCAGCAGCACCGACTGGCGGAACGGGCTGCCGCTGTCGGCCAGAACCACCCCGGTCACATGGGTCAGTTGCGGGTCCAGCCGCACCTGATTGAGGTCCAAGAGCCGGGCATTCTCCTGCCCCAGTTGCAGCGCCGCCTCTTTCCACGCCTTCATCTGGCGCAGTTCCTCGCGCAGCTCGCGGTTCTGCTCCAGCAGCCGCGCATAGGACTGGAAATCCGAAAACACCTCATGCGACCAGGTGACAGGCGCCATCGCCCATTGGAACGACGGCACGAAACGGTCCACCAGCGCGGCACGGAACCGCTCGACCCGCGGGCTGTCGATCCGCCACAGCGCGAAAAGCGCCAGAAGGACCAGCACCAAAAGACCCACCAGCACCCGGCGCAGCGGGCGGGTGAATTCTTCGGGATCGGTGCGGTTTCTCGCCATGGATCGCTCTGCTCGCACGCGGGCCGTGGCCCGTTCATCTTGGCCCAAATATCCCACGGGGGTCCGGGGGTGTGAAACCCCCGGCGCCAGCCAAGGGCGCTGCGCCGGTCAGCGGCCGTTGTCAGCTATCGTAGTCGATCACATGGCGCAGTTGCTTTTCATATTCCAGCGCCTTGCCGGTGCCCAGCGCCACACAATTCAGCGATTCATTGGCGACCGAAATCGAAAGCCCGGTCTGTTCGCGCAGGCTCAGGTCCAGATCGCCCAAAAGCGCCCCGCCCCCGGTCAGCATGACGCCGCGGTCCACGATATCCGCCGCAAGGTCGGGCGGGGTGGTTTCCAGCGCCTGCATCACCGCATCGCAGATTTGCTGCACGGGTTCCGACAGCGCCTCGGCCACCTGCGCCTGATTGATCTCGGTTTCCTTCGGCACACCGTTCAACAGGTCACGCCCCCGGATCTGCATCGACAACCCGCGCCCGTCATCGGGCATCCGCGCCGTGCCGATCGAGGTCTTGATCCGCTCTGCCGTGGATTCCCCGATCAACAGGTTCTGATGGCGGCGCAGATAAGAGATGATCGCCTCATCCATCCGGTCGCCGCCGACGCGGACAGAGCGGGCATAGACGATATCGCCCAAGGACAGCACCGCCACTTCGGTCGTGCCGCCGCCGATATCGACCACCATGTTGCCGGTGGGGTCGGTGATGGGCATTCCGGCGCCGATGGCCGCCGCAATCGGTTCGGCAATCAGCCCCGCGCGGCGGGCACCCGCCGACAGGACCGACTGCCGGATCGCGCGTTTTTCAACGGGCGTCGCGCCGTGCGGCACGCAGACGATGATCTTGGGCTTGGAAAAGGTCGTGCGCTTGTGAACCTTGCGGATGAAATGCTTGATCATCTCTTCCGCCGCTTCAAAGTCGGCAATCACCCCGTCGCGCATCGGGCGGATCGCCTCGATGCTGCCGGGCGTGCGGCCCAGCATCAGCTTGGCATCCTCGCCCACGGCCAGAACCTGCTTCTTGCCGTCCTTGGTGTGATAGGCCACCACCGAGGGCTCGTTCAGGACAATGCCCTTGCCGCGGATATAGACCAGCGTATTGGCCGTTCCGAGGTCGATGGCCATGTCCGACGAGAAGATGCCGGAAAGAACTGACATGCTGGCTCCGCCTGTTGCCCGAATGAATTGCGCCCGCGACTCAGGGTCTCTGAGGCGGGCGCTTTCATATAGAACCCGGGGGGGCCAAGCGGAAGGGCCGGGGCTGCGGGACGGCGGCTTTTCGCATTTGCACAGCACAGTTGCACAAAGCGAACATTCCGCCGCCCATTGCCTGCTGGATCAGCCGGCATCCTTGTAGTTTACCGACTTCACATCGGCATCCGGTGCCGTTTTGGTGCGCCGCACGATCAGTTTGTTCAGCGCGTTCACATAGGCTTTCACGCTGGCGACCACCGTATCGGTGTCGGCGGACGACCCGGTAACGATGCGGCCATCCTCCTCGAGTCGCACCGAAACCGTGGCTTGGGCATCGGTGCCTTCGGTCACGGCTGCCACCTGATAGACCTGCAGCCGCGCCTTGTGCGGGAAGAGCATCTTGACGCACATGAAGGCGGCATCCACCGGTCCGTCGCCGGTGGCGTCGATGTGATGGTCCACCCCGTCGATGGTCAGCACCATATCCGCCTCTTGCGGGCCTTCGGTGCCGCAGACCACCCGCAGCTTCTTCAGTTGCAGATATTCATGGGCGTCATTGGTCTGCTCGTCACTGACCAGCGCGATCAGGTCTTCGTCATAGACCTCTTTCTTGCGGTCGGCCAAAGCCTTGAAGCGCACGAACACGTCGTTCAACTGATTGTCGGCCAGTTCATAGCCCAGTTCGCGCAGCTTTGAGCGCAGCGCGGCGCGGCCCGAATGCTTGCCCATGGCGATGTTCTTTTCATTCAGCCCGATATCCGAGGGCTTCATGATCTCGAAAGTCTCGACATTCTTCAGCACGCCATCCTGATGGATGCCGCTTTCGTGCAGGAAGGCGTTCTTGCCGACGATGGCCTTGTTCGGCTGCACCACAAAGCCCGAAACGGTGGACACCCGCCGCGACAGGTTCATGATCTTGGTGGTGTCGATGCCGGTGCGGTAGGGCAGGATGTCGTTGCGCACGCGCAGCGCCATGACCACCTCTTCCAGCGCGGTATTGCCCGCGCGTTCGCCCAGACCGTTGATCGTGCATTCGATCTGCCGCGCCCCGGCCTCGACCGCGGCCAGCGAATTGGCCGTCGCCATGCCCAGATCGTTGTGGCAATGGGTGGCGAAGATGATGTCATCGGCCCCCGGCACCCGTTCCAGCAACATGCGGATGATCTTGGCGCTTTCCATCGGATAGGTATAGCCGACGGTATCGGGGATATTGATGGTGGTGGCGCCCGCCTTGATGGCAATTTCCACCACGCGGCACAGATAATCGTCTTCCGTCCGGGTGGCATCCATCGGCGACCATTGCACATTGTCGCACAGGTTGCGCGCATGGGTCACGGTTTCATGGATGCGCTCTGCCATCTGGTCCATGTCCAGATTGGGAATCGCGCGGTGCAGCGGCGAGGTGCCGATGAAGGTGTGGATGCGGGGGCTGCGGGCGTGTTTCACCGCCTCCCAGCAGCGGTCGATGTCCTTGAAATTCGCCCGCGCCAGCCCGCAGATGGTGGAATTCTTCGCCCGCTTGGCAATGGCCGAGACGGCGGCAAAATCGCCCTCGCTGGCGATGGGAAAACCGGCTTCGATGATATCGACGCCCATTTCGTCCAAGAGGCCGGCAATCTCCAGCTTCTCCTCATGGGTCATGGTGGCGCCGGGGGATTGTTCCCCATCGCGCAGGGTGGTGTCGAAAATCAGAACGCGGGGCTGCGAGGTTTTGTCGGTCATGTCGGGCTGTCCTTGAAGGTCTTGGCTTGCTGGTCCCGGGCGCTGGTCACATCCGAGCGGTCGCGCCCTAGGGCCCGCTCAGAAGCAGCCAAGAAGCAGAAGCCCGCGGGAATGCGCACGGATGCCCGGCGCGAAAGGCGCGGCGCAGGACGTGGCGATGATGGATTCCCGGGTCATGGCGGCGACTATAGGCAGGAAAAACCGGAAGGGAAGGGGGCAACGGCAAAAAATGCGGACTGGAAAGCGGGGCAGTGCGGGCTAGGTCCGGGGGCAGTATGGGGGATGCGATGCGGTCATTGATCATCGGGGCAAGCGGCGGGATCGGTGGGGCGCTGTGTGATGCCTTGCAGGCGCGGGGGGCGGTGGTGGGGCTGTCGCGGTCGCGCGACGGGCTGGACCTTCTGGATGAGGCCAGCATCGCCCGGGTTCTGGGCGCGCTTGAGGGGCCGTTCGATCTGATCGTTGTGGCCACGGGCGCCTTGCAGATCGGTGCGGCGACGCCGGAGAAAAGCCTGCGCGCGCTGAATGCCGAGGCGATGCTGGCGCAATTCGCGCTGAATGCGGTCGGTCCGGCTCTGGTGATCAAACACGCGCTGCGGCTGATGCCGCGCGGCGCGCCGTCGCGGCTGGCGGTCCTGTCGGCGCGAGTCGGCTCGATCGGCGACAACCGGCTGGGCGGCTGGTATTCTTACCGGGCGGCCAAAGCGGCGCTGAACCAGCTTGTGCATTCGGCGGCTATTGAGGCGGCCCGCAGCCATCCCCACGCCGTGCTGGTGGCGCTGCATCCGGGCACGGTGGCCACCGGGCTGACGGCGGCCCATTCCGGCGGGCATCCGGCCGTGTCGCCCGAAACCGCCGCCGCCAACCTGCTGGCGGTGCTGGACGGGTTGACCCCCGCCGATTCGGGCGGCTTTTTCGACTGGCAGGGCAAGGCCGTGCCGTGGTGAGGCTGGCGCGGTCCTGTCAGTGCAGGCTCAGGGAGTGGCCGGAGCCGCCGCAGGGGCCGCAGCGCCGGGCAGCGGGCCGGTCATCACCCCGGCCTTCCAGATGCCCTCGCTCACCTCGCCATTCTTGTAAGTCAGCTTGCCCGGCCCTTCGCGGCGGCCCTTGACGAAGCCGCCCTCATAGACATCGCCCGAAGGGTAGGTCGCCTTGCCTTGCCCCTCCATCTCGCCCGCCTTCCAGTCGCCGGCATAGATGAAACCATCGGGCTGGGTCAGCGTGCCGGTCCCTTCGCGCAGCCCGGCGACGAAGCCGCCGGCATAGGTCGTGCCATCAGGCCATGTCGCCGTGCCCTGACCCTGCCGCTTGCCCGCCTTCCAGTCGCCCACATAGCGATAGCCGTCGGCATAGGTCATCACCCCCTTGCCCTCGGGCTGACCGGCGACGACCGCCCCTTCATAGGCCGCCCCGCCCGGATAGCCCGCCTTGCCGGCGCCCGTCATGGCGCCCGCGACCCAGACCCCTTCGTAAAAGGTGCCGTCGCGGTAGGTGATGCGGCCCTGCCCATCGGGCAGGTCGGCCTTGAAGGCGCCTTCATAGACCGAGCCGTCGGCATAGGTCATGCGGCCCTGTCCCTGCATCGCGCCCGCCACCCAATCGCCGGAGTAACTGGTATCATCCTTGGCGGTGAAGGTGCCCTTGCCCTCGCGCCGGTCGGCCTTGAACCCGCCCTGATAGACCTCGCCCGTGGCATAGGTGACGCGGCCTTCCCCCTGCCGCAGCCCCTCGACGAACGGCCCTTCATAGACATCGCCCGAAGGCTGCGTCAGCTTGCCGGTGCCGTTGATCTGGCCATCGGCCCATTGCCCGACATAGGTCAGCCCGTCCGGCATGGTCAGCGTGCCCTGGCCCGCGCGCTCGTCTGCCTTAAGCTCGCCCTCATAGACGGCGCCATCGGCCCAGGTGATCTTGCCCTTGCCCTCTTTCTTGCCCGCAATCCAGCCGCCGTCATAGCGGTAGCCGCGCCCATCGGTCAGCACGCCCTGCCCATGATGCTGCCCGTCCAGAAAGGCGCCCACATAGACCGTGCCATCGGCATAGACCGCGCGGCCCTTGCCGGTCATCTTGCCGCCGGCCCAATCGCCCTCATAGCTGCGGCCATCGGGGAAGGCGATCTTGCCCACCCCTTCGGGCAGCCCCGCCACGAACTGCCCCTCATAGACCGAGCCGTCGGGATAGCGCGCGCGCCCCTTGCCCATGATCTGGCCTGCCACCCAATCGCCGCTGTATTCAAAGCCGTTCGGCATCCGGTAAATCCCGGTGCCGTCCTGCAAGCCATTGGCAAAAGTGCCTTCATAGGTCGCGCCATTGTCATATTGCTTGGTGATCACCTCACCCTCGGCCCAGGATGCCGCAGGTGCCAGCGCCCCCGCCGTCACCGCCACCGCCAGCCGCACCGCGCGGCCGAATTTGCCCTGAGCCATGTTCTCTCGCTCCTCTTTGCGCCAAAGCCTAGCTTTCGCCCGCCGCGGTGACAAGCGCCGCCCCGGGGCGGCCGGGCGGGGGCGGCGGGCTTCCCCCCGCCGCCGAACCTGCTAGAACCGCAAGGGTGATCCGCCGCAGGAGAGTTGCCTTATGGACCAGACCTTTCGCTTGACGCTGGCCCAGTTGAACCCGGTGATGGGGGCCATTGCCGCCAATGCCGCCCTTGCCCTGGACGCATGGACGCAGGGCCGCAGCGCCGGGGCGCAGATGGTGGCGCTGACCGAAATGTTCATCACCGGCTATCAGACCCAGGATCTGGTGCTGAAACCGGCCTTCACCGCCGATGCCATGCGCGCGATTGCCGATCTGGCCACGCAGATCACCGATGGCCCGGCGCTGGGCATTGGCGGGCCCTGCGCCCGCGATGGCAAGCTCTATAACGCCTATTACATTCTGGAAGGCGGCCGGATCGCCGCCACGGTGCTGAAACACGAACTGCCCAACAATGACGTGTTCGACGAGGTGCGGGTGTTTTCCTCGGCCCCGTTGCAAGGCCCCTACCGGGTGGGGCCGCTGCGCATCGGCTCACCCATCTGCGAGGATGCCTGGCATTCTGATGTCTCCGAGACCCTGGCCGAAAGCGGGGCGCAGATTCTGCTGGTGCCCAACGGCTCGCCCTATCACCGGGGCAAGCCGTCGGTGCGCACCAATCTGATGGTGGCGCGGGTTGTCGAAACCGGGCTGCCGCTGGTCTATCTCAACATGGCGGGCGGACAGGACGATCAGGTGTTTGACGGCGCTTCCTTCGTGCTGAACCCCGGGGGCGAGCTGGCGGTGCAACTGCCGCAATTCGACGAGGTGATCGCCCATGTCGATTTCGTGGAAACCGCAGACGGCTGGCGCGCGCTGCCGGGGGAGCGGGCGCTGATCCCCAAGGTGGTCGAGGCGGATTACCGCGCCATGGTGCTGTCCTTGCGTGATTATCTGGCCAAGACCGGCTTTCGCAAGGTGGTGCTGGGCCTGTCGGGCGGGGTCGATTCGGCGCTGGTGGCGGCGGTGGCCGCCGATGCCATCGGCCCCGAAAACGTGCATTGCGTGATGCTGCCCTCGCGCTTCACCTCAGCCCATTCGCTGGAAGATGCCGCGGCGGTGGCGCGCGCGCTGGGCACGCGGCTCGACACCGTGCCGATCAACGGCGCGCAAGAGGCGGTGGGCGCCGCCCTCGGTCCGTTGTTCGAGGGGACCGCGCCCGGCATCACCGAGGAAAACATCCAGAGCCGGTTGCGCGGCGTGATGCTGATGGCGATTTCCAACAAGTTCGGCGGGATGCTGCTGACCACCGGCAACAAGTCGGAAATGGCGGTGGGTTACTGCACGATCTACGGCGATATGAACGGCGGCTACAACCCGCTGAAAGACCTGTATAAAACTCGGGTTTTCGCCACTTGCCGCTGGCGCAACGAAACCCACCGGCCCTGGATGCTGGGCCCCGCCGGAGAGGTGATCCCGCCCCGCGTGATCGAAAAACCCCCCAGTGCCGAATTGCGCGACAACCAGAAGGACGAAGACAGCCTGCCGCCCTATCCGGTGCTGGACGCCATTCTTGAGGGGCTGGTGGAGCGCGATGCCTCGGTCGCCGATCTGGTGGCCGAGGGCTTTGACCGTGCCACGGTCAAGAAGGTGGAACATCTGCTTTACATCAGCGAATACAAACGCTTCCAGGCCGCCCCCGGCACAAGGCTGACCAAACGCGCCTTCTGGCTGGACCGCCGCTATCCGATGGCCATGCGCTGGCGCGATGAGGGGCCGGCCGGGTAAAGATGAGTATTTGGAGAAGGGAAAATGCAGATCGCCGCGCCTGTGATTGCCCTTCCTGAAATACTCCCGCCGGAGGCAGCGACGCCGGCCCGGGGCGCGGGCGGGGTCAGGCCGTGCTGAGACGGACTTCTGCCAGCAGCCGTTCGGCATCCTCGCGGCGGCAAAGCTGGGTGGCATCGGTCATCACCGCAGCGGCGGCGGCGGCGCTGCCGCGGCTCAGGGCCTCGGCCGGGGAGGTGCCGCGCGCCAGCGCCAGAACGAAGGCCGCGACAAAGCTGTCGCCTGCGCCGACGGTGCTGACCACCTGAACGGCGGGCGCTGTGGCGAACAGGCGCTGCCCGGCATCGGCCAGCAGATTGCCCTCGGCGCCGCGCGCCACCACCACCACCCGCGCCACGCCCTGCCGCACCAGCCCTTGGGCGAAATCGGCGGTCTCGGTGCGGCTTTGCAACGGGCGCCCGGCCAGCGTTTCGGCCTCGGCCCCGTCCATCCGCAGCACCTCAAGCCCCGGGATCGGATGCGACACCGCCTGCACCAGCGCCGGACCCGAGGTGTCCAGAACCACCTGGCTGTCGGGCATCGAAGCGGCAAGTTCGGCGGGGAAATCCACCGGCACCCCGGGCGGCTGGCTGCCCGAGATCACCGAAAAGCCGCCGGGCCGGGCGGTGGCCCGCAGCAGCGGAAAGACCCGGGCGCGGTCTTCGGCCTGCCAGACCGGGCCGGGCAGCATGAAGCGGTATTGCCGCCCCGTCTCGCCCTCGCGCACACTCAGCGACAGGCGGGTTTCGCCGGGGCCGTGGATTGCCAGAAAGGCCAGCCCCTCGGCCCGGATCAACCCTGCCAGCCGGTCGCCGGTCAACCCGCCCAGCGCCACCAGCGCCAGACTTTCGCCGCCCAGCGCCCGCACCGCGCGGCTGACGTTCAGCCCGCCACCGCCCGGATCAAGCTGCGGCTCGTCGCAGCGCAGCTTTTCGCCGGGCGTCAGCCGGGCAACCCCGGTGGCCATGTCCAGCGCCGGGTTCAGCGTCAGCGTCAGGATCGGGCGCTGATCGGTTCCCGGCATCGGGGTTACTCGACGATCTCGATCGGCGTCTCGAAGCTGCCGGTCTTGGCCGAATTCTTGTCGCGCAGCGTGGTCACCAGCCGGTATTTGCCGGGTGAGATGCCGTCGAGGTTATAGGTCAGGTTGGCCTGAAACTCGCGGTTCTTGTAGCGCGAGGTCAGGTTCAGCTCGGTCACGTCCTGCACATTGGCCAGTTCCTGCCCGGCCTCGTCCAGCACCTGCAAATCAACGGCGAAGCCCACGGTATAAAGCCCTTCGCCCCCCGCGCCATAGCCAAAGCCGACGGGTTCCGCATAAAGGATGATCGGTTCGCCCGATTTGTAGACGGCATCGGGGCGCGGATTATAAAGGCCGAAACCGGCGGCGGGTTCGGTCACCGGCAGGGTTTCCAGAAACAGGATGCCCGGCGTCGCCTCCCAGACCTGCAGCACGATGTCCTGCGCGCCGGACAGCGCCGTCAGATAGTCACCGCCGCCGATGGCGGTTTCGACTTCGCCCGCCTTGTCGGCGGCTGGGCCGCCCCAGGCGGCTCCGGTCAGGGCAAGGGCCAAGGCGGCACCTGTCACTGTGTTGCGGATGATTTGCCCTGCGGCTGCCATGTGAGAACTCCTTCCGTCCCGTGCCACGCCCTGCGCGACCTCGGGGCGAGCATAGGCCGTGGCCGACGGGGCGCCAAGCCGGAACTCGGGCCGGGCAGGTTCAGGCGGTGAAAAACCGCCCGGCCGGAAGGCAGGCCGCTAGTCGCCCGGCAAGGCACCAATCGGCCTCGAGCGGGGCATCGGCGATCAGGATCACCCGGTCCGATGGCAAGGGGCCAAGCGCGGCACGCAGCCGGGCGGCTATTTCGGGGAAGGGGGCCAGCACATGCGGCGCGGGGTGGCTGGCGTCAAGCTCGGGGTTGGTGGCCAAGGCCGAGACTGCAAGCGGCGCCACCGCCAGTCCGATCCGTGTGGCACCCGCGATGGCATTCAGGCGCGCAGCGCGGTCGGCCGGCAGGGCGGGTGACAGCGGCCGCACCCGCAAGGCGTTGGAGGAAAAGAGGAAAGCCACCACATCATGCCCGGTCTGCGCCCGCACCGAGGCGTAGGTGCGATAATCCAGCCCCAATTCCCTGGCGCGGCGCACGCGGGTCCGCACCACTTCCACCGGCAGGGTGGGCAGCAGGGCCTGCCGCGCCGTGGTCCAGCAATGGCGCCGCCATGTCGCGCCCGGCTCCATCGTCGGGCCGTTGTTGTGGCCGATCATGCCCATTCGCGCAACCGCGCCACATAGCGCGCCATGGTATCCACCTCGAGGTTCACGCGGTCGCCGGGTTTGACCGTGCCCCAGGTGGTGACCTTTTGCGTATGGGGAATGAAGTTGATGCCGAATTCGCGTCCCGCCACCTCGTTCACCGTAAGAGAGGTGCCGTTCAGCGCGACCGAGCCTTTGGAGGCAATGAACTTTGCCAGCAGTTCGGGCGCGCGGAAGGTCACGCGCAGGCTGTCGCCCTCGGGGGTGCAGGACACCACCTCGGCCACGCCATCGACATGGCCCGAGACGATATGCCCGCCCAGCTCGTCTCCGACCTTCAGCGCCCGTTCGAGGTTGATCCGCTGGCCAAGGGTCCAGCCGCCGATATTGGTCTTGCTGACGGTTTCGGCGCTGATTTCCACGTCGAACCAGTTGCGCGGGTTGGCGCCAAGCGCAACGACCGTCAGGCAGACGCCCTCGCAGGCGATCGAAGCGCCGATGTCGATGCCCGCCACGTCATAGGCGGTGGCGATGCGGGCGCGCAGGTCGCCCTTCTGGTCCAGTGCGATCACTTCGCCCATGTCGGTGACGATGCCGGTGAACATGCGGGCCTCCTTTGTCGCTTCTGCCAGAGGTAGCGGCGCCGCGCCGCTGCTGCAAGGGGCCGATCTTGCCGCAAATTCGCCGCGCCCGAGGTCTAAGGGGGGCGGGCAAGGACCAGTTTCCCCTTTACCTTTTGCGACCGGGCGGTCACGCCTTGGAAAACACCGGGACCAGACATGCAGCTTTCGGGCGCAGACCGCCGATTTCTTTTCCTGCAAGGCCCGCATGGGCCGTTCTTTCACGGTCTGGGCCGGATGCTGCGCGCCGCCGGGGCCCAAGTCTGGCGCGTGGGCTTCAACCGGGGCGACCGGGCCTTCTGGCCCGAGGCCGAGAGCTTCATTGCCTATCGTGGCACGCCCCAAGACTGGCCCGAAGCCTTTCGCCGCCTGATTGCCGAAAAATCCATCACCGATCTGGTGCTTTACGGCGATACCCGCCCTATCCATGCCGAAGCGGTCCGCCTTGCCCGGGAGGCGGGGCTGACAGTGCATGTCTTTGAAGAGGGTTATCTGCGGCCCTATTGGGTGACCTATGAACGCGGCGGATCGAACGGGCATTCGCGGCTGATGCAGACGACCGTGGCCGAGATGCAGGCGGCGCTGGCCAAGGCCGACATGGAATTGCCCGACGCACCCGCCCGCTGGGGCGACATGCGCCAGCACATGTTCTGGGGCGCGCTCTATCACTGGTTCGTGCTGACCGGCTTTTGGGATTTCCGCAACTTCCGCCCGCATCGCAAGCTGACCGTGGGGCAGGAGTTCTGGCTTTACTGCAAACGGCTGATCCTGATGCCCTTCCACAGGTGGGAGCGGATGCTGGCCACCTACCGCATCAAGCATGGCGGCTTTCCCTATCATCTGGTGCTGCTGCAACTGGAGCATGACGCCAGTTTCCAGATGCATTCGCCGTTTTCCACCATGACCGAATTTCTTGAGGTGGTGGTTGAGGGCTTTGCCAAAGGTGCCGCCCCGCATCACCATATCGTCTTCAAGGCGCATCCGCTGGAAGATGGCCGGGCGCCCGTCGCCCGTGACATCCGCCGGCTCGCGCGGCTGCACGGGGTCGAGGGGCGGGTGCATTTCGTGCGCGGCGGCAAGCTGGCGGGGCTTTTGAACCACGCCCGCAGCGCCGTGACCGTCAATTCCACCGCAGGCCAGCAGGTGCTGTGGCGGGGGCTGCCGCTGAAAACCTTCGGCGCAGCAGTCTATGCCAAGCCGGAATTCGTCTCGACGCAAAGCCTGCCAGACTTCTTTGCCCTGCCCAGCCGCCCCGACAGCCGCGCCTACCGCGATTATCGGCATTATCTCTTGGAAACCAGTCAGGTGCCCGGTGGGTTCTACAGTTCGCGGGGCCGGCGCGAGTTGCTACGACAGGTTGTGGACATGATGTTACAGGCCGAAGATCCCTATGAGGCGCTGCGGGCAGGCAGAGCGGCGCCACGGCAACAGTTGCGCCTCGTGAAGTGACGCCGGAAAGCGGCGCTGGCATTTTCTGACGCCTTTCTGTAGGGTTGTCGGCAAAACTTGAGGTAAACTCCAAAAAGGAGCCCGAGCAGTGAGACTGAACAGATCAAGGGGGGCGACGGCCCTTGCCCTTGTCGCGCTTCTTGGCGGCGTCGGAGGCTGCGGCCTGCCGCGGTCAGGGCCGAACAAGGCGGAAATCTACAAGGGGTCGGTCCTGAAAGAGGGCGACGCCTTTATTGTCACGGTCAATTCGCGGGTGACGCGGGCAACCGCGGTCATGGCGGCCTTCGGCTTTTCGCAGGGCTTCCAGAATGCCGGGGTGTTGCCGTCGGACCTGATCGCGCCCGGGGACATTCTGGCGCTGACGATCTTTGAAAATGTCAAGGATGACCCGCTTCTGGGCAATTCGGGTCAGCGCGTTTCGGCACTGAGCGAATTGCAGGTGGACGGGCAGGGCTATATTTTCGTGCCCTATGCCGGCAAGATCAAGGCGGCGGGTCAGACCGTGGACGGCCTGCGCCAGATCGTCACCAAAAAGCTCGACACGCAAACCCCCGATCCGCAGGTGCAGATCGCCCGGGCGGCGGGTGACGGTTCGACCGTCACCATGTCGGGCGCGGTGGGCGGGCAGGGGGTTTACCCGATCGAACGCTCCACCCGGACGCTGTCGGCGATGCTGGCCAAGGCGGGTGGCGTGTCGATTGAACCCGATATCGCCATCGTGCGCGTGACGCGGGGCAGCCATACCGGCAAGGTCTGGCTGCGCGACCTTTACGCCAACCCGGCGCTGGACATCGCGCTGCGCCCCGGCGACATCGTGACGGTCGAACCGGACAACCGTTTCTTTGTGGCGCTGGGGGCCACCGGCGGGCAAAGCCGCGTGCCGTTCGAGAACCAGACCCTTTCGGCGCTTGAGGCGATCGCGCTGGTCGGTGGGCTGAACTCGGCCACCGCCGATCCGACCGGGGTTTTCGTGCTGCGCAACGAACCGGCGGCGATTGCCAATGCCGTGCTGGGCCGCAAGGATTTGCAGGGTGCGCAGCGCATGGTCTATGTGCTGGACCTGACGCAGCCCACCGGCCTGTTCGAGGCGCGTGATTTCCTGATCCGCGATGGCGACACGATCTATGTCACCGAGGCGCCCTATGTTCAGTGGCAAAAGACGCTGTCGGTGATCACCGGCACCGCCTCCACCGCTTCGAGCCTGAGCAGCACCGCCAGCGGGGGCTGATCCGCGTGGCCGCAGCCGCACATGACACAGCCGCCGGGGATGTTCCCCGGCGGCTGTTCTTTTACAACGGCGGCTTTCTGAACCCGCGGCTGCGCCGTATCCTGAGCCTTGCCGGGCATGAGGTGCGGCTGGGTCTGCCCGGCCCGCAGGATGGCGTGGTGGTCTGGGGCCGCAGCCCGCACGCCGGGCGCGGCGAGGCGGTGGCGGCGCGGCGTGGCGTGCCGCTGGTGCGGGTCGAGGATACCTTCCTGCGCTCGATCCGGCCCGGGCGGGCGGGCGATGCCCCGCTGGGCCTGTTGATCGACGGGCAGGGTGTGCATTTCGACAGCAGCGCCCCCTCGCGGCTGGAGTGGATTCTGGCCACGGCACCCTTGGACGAAGCGAACCTTCTGGCCCGCGCAAGGGACGGGATTGAGCGTATCCGGGCGCTCGACTTGTCGAAATACAACATGCACGATGAAACCCCGCCTCCACCGCCGGGCTATGTCTTGCTGGTGGATCAGACGCAGGGCGATGCCGCGATCACCCACGCCGGGGCGACGGCGGCCAGTTTTGCCGAAATGCTCTGGCGCGCGATGGAGGATCATCCGCAGGCGCGCATCGTGATCAAGTCGCATCCCGAAACCGTGCTAGGCCTGCGGCGCGGCCATTTCGCCGGGCCGCTGCCCGGCCGGGTGCAGATTTGCGCCGCTCCGGTTTCGCCCCGGGCGCTCTTGGAGGGGGCCATCGCGGTTTACACCGTTTCCTCACAACTGGGGTTCGAGGCGATCCTTGCCGGGCATCGCCCGCATGTCTTTGGCCAGCCTTTCTATGCCGGTTGGGGCCTGACACAGGACGAAAACCCCGTCGCGCGCCGCAAGCGCAGGCTGACCCGGACACAGCTTTTCGCCGCCGCGATGATCCTGGCGCCGACCTGGGTTGACCCCTGCCGCGACCGGCTGTGCAGCTTTGAAGAGGCCGTGGATCAGCTTGAGGCCGAAGTGCGCGCCTTCCGGCAGGACCGAAGAGGCCATGTGGCGGCGGGTATCCGGCTGTGGAAGCGCGGCTGGATGCAACGGCAGTTCGGGCTGGAAAAGCCGGTGGTCTTCATCGACGACCCCGCGCGGGCGGCTGCCGCTGCGGCCCGCAGCGAAAAGAGCCTGATGGTCTGGGCGGGCAAACTGCCCGACGGCTGGACTGAACCCGCCTTGCGGATCGAGGACGGGTTCCTTCGCTCGCGCGGGCTGGGCGCCGATCTGGTGCCGCCGCTGTCGCTGGTGGTCGATGATCTGGGCATCTATTACGACCCCGGCCGCGAAAGCCGGCTGGAGCGGCTGATCCAGTCCGCACCGCCCCCGGGCGGTGCTGCGCGGGCGGCGCGGCTGCGGGCGCAGATTCTGGCGGCGGGCATCAGCAAATACAACCTGCCGGGCAGCCTGCCCGACCTGCCCGAGGGCCACCGCATTCTGGTGCCGGGGCAGGTCGAGGATGACGCCTCGATCCGGCTGGGCGGGGGGGAGGTGCGCACCAACCTTGCCCTGATGCAGGCGGTCCGCAGCGCCCATCCGCGCGCCGTTCTGGTCTACAAGCCGCATCCCGATGTCGAGGCGGGCCTGCGCCCCGGCGCCATCGCCCCCGATAGCTTGCGCGGATTGGCCGATGTGGTGGCGACGCGGGCCGATCCGCTGGCCCTGCTCGCCACCTGTGACGAGGTTTGGACCATCACCTCGCTTCTGGGTTTCGAGGCGCTTTTGCGGGGCAAACCCGTCACCTGCCTTGGCGCGCCGTTCTATGCCGGTTGGGGGCTGACGCGCGATCTTGGCCCTGTGCCGCTGCGGCGCAGGCAGGCGGCGGATGGCCACCCGCTGCCGCGCCCCGATCTCGACACGCTGACCCATGCCGCGCTGATCGGCTATCCGCGCTACTTTGACCCGGTCTCGCGCCGCCCCTGCCCGCCGGAAGTGGTGGCCGAACGGCTGGCCAAAGGCCAGATGCCGCCGCGCGGGCTGCGGTTGCGGTTGCTGGCCAAGGCGCAGGGTTCGCTGGCCAGCCGCGCCCATTTCTGGCGCTGAAGGCGGATTTATCCCCAGAAAACTGCCCTGACCGTGCATTCCCGGCTTAGTCAATCGCCCGGGCCGTGCAAGGATGGCGTGAATTCAGCCTGCCCATTTGCCCAAATCCTGTTCGGCCAAGACCCTGTGCGGAGTCTCCCATGCGCCTGATCGTTCTTCTGGCAATTTGTCTGGTTCCGTTGTCGCTGGGCGGCGCCCTGGCGCAAAGCCCGCCGCAAAATCCGCCACCCTTGGCCTATGCGCCGGTCGATCTGACGGGCGACCCCGATACGATTGCCTTTCCCGCCGATTACCGGCTGGATTTCGGCAGCACCGGCGCGGTCGAGCTGGGGGTGACCCTGCCTGCCGCCGATACCGCCGGTTATCCGCAGGTGATGACCATTCTTGCGCATGAAGGCGATGGTGCGGCGGCCTTTCGGGTGCAGATCGGCGGTGCAGGTACGCGGATCGGGCTTTATGACGGCAGCCGCGGTTCAGCCCTTCCTTATGATTTCCGGGCGGGCGGGTTCTTTCAGATCGGCCTGTCGATCCGCGAGGGGCAGACCGAGGTTTTCATCAACGGGCAACGCATTGGCGCGATGGCGCGGGGTGTGGGGCAGGGGCGGGGAATGCCGCTCTATCTGGGGGGCCAGCGCGACCGGCGCAATTCCTTTCTGGGGCTGATCCATTACATCCGGCTTTGGGATATCGACCTGCGGGCGCAGGACTATGCCCGCACCATGGCCGAATACGGGTCTCTGCCCGCGGGCGACCCGCTGCTGCCGCAACTGGTGGCCTATAGCCAGTTCACCACCCAAGGGGCCAGCATCGCCTATACCGCACCGGACCCAGGACTTGCGCTTTTGGCCGGGGGGGTGGGCAACAGCACGGGGCAGGTGTTCGACCTTGCGCTGCCGCCCGACAGCGTGGTGACCGAGTTGTTCGGTTCCTGGGACAGCCATTTGCGCGAGGTGGGGCTGGTCGTGCGCAACCGGGCGGGCGAAGAGCATATCCTCTCGGCCAAGGGCAGCGAAGAGGCCAAGCCGGTGACCGAAGCCTGCGCCACCCCGCCCTGCCCGGTGACCATGTTCCAGAAACGATCGGCGGCGATGCGCTTTGGCCCCGGCGGCGATGCAGTGGTAGCGCTGGAGGGCACCTTTGACGCCAGCCAGCTTTACAGCCTGACCTTCCACCTCCGCTCGGGCGAGAGTTTCACGCTGGGCCACCCGAATGATGCGGCAATCCGGCAGCGGGTGGACCTGTCGCCCGGAACCGGCTTTTCCGGGCTGCGGCTGTTGGCGGATGCGCAGATCAACGGGGCGGCCCTTGGCTTTGCCCTGCCGGTGCCGCCCATGGATGTGCATGGCCGCTGGGTGGTCACTGTCGATCCCCTGCCGCACAAGCGCGACGATGCTGCGGTGCGCGGCGCCGACGGGATCAGCCTCTATGGCGATTATTCAAATCAGGCGGTCTATTCGGTGGTCTTGCGCGACAATGGCCAGACGGTGCGCCTGCAGGGGCTCGGCCTCGCCACGCTGGAGTTTCGGCTGGGTGCGGATGGGGCCTACCGCGACAGCGCCGGGCAGGCGCTGCAATTTCCCGATGAAAACAGCATGATGGTGGACGATCTCTTGCTGCAACGGGTGGCGCCCTATCCGTCGATCTCGGCCGAGGACAGCAGCTTTGCGGCCTTTGGCGGCACCTTCGATCTGGATTTGCAGGTGCCCTTCACCGACCACATCTTTCGCGGCCATGAAATCGGGTTGATCGACCCGCTGAACCTGCAAGACCCCACCCCTCTGCGCCGTCCGGTGTTCAAGGCGCCTGCCGCCGACAGCCGCGACTTCTATCCGTCCTATCAGAAGATCATCCCCTTCGGCCTGTTGCACTACCCCGACATCCGCGAGCAGGAGCGCAGCCTGACCGAAGGCTTTACCAGCGCCGACGATTACACCAGTTCGATGAGCCGCAATGTCGGCATCTCGATCGGCATTCCCAAGGTGTTTTCCTTTGGCCTGAACGCTTCGGTGGCAGAGCAGCGCGAAGAGCAGGCCAGCCAGCAGCAGCAGTTTTCGGTCACGCAGGATGTGCGGACCGAACGGGCGCTGGTGGTGGACATGCGCCATATCGAGCTGGACCCGGCGTTCGAGGCGCGTATCCTGACCATGGCGCGCGACCTCAAGCTGGGGGTGCCGGCGGATTATTCCACGCTGATCCTCGAATATGGCACGCATTTTCCCTATGCGATGACGGTGGGAACGGTGTCGTCCAAGCGGCTGCAATTCTCGCTTGCCGCCTTTTCCGAAATGTATGCCAAACAGCAATCCATCGAGGTGACCGCCAGCGCCACGGTGCGCGGCGTCAAGGCGGGGGCGCAAGGCGGGCAGGACAGCGGCAATTCCTCGACCCTGTCCAAGGAGATGTCCGAGCAGAAAGAGGCGCTGGATGCCGTGGGCAGCGAATTGTCGCCGGTGCCGGTGTTTCTGGACCTGCGGCTGCTTTCGGACCTGCTGGCGCCACCCTTCTTTGACGATCCGGTGATCCTGACTCAGATGCGCGCGGGGCTTGAAGCGGCGATCAAGGCGCATGTCGCCAATTTCCCCAACAAGACCCTGCGCCCGGAAGACATCTATGAGCCGTATTTCTTCAAATTCGGCGTGCAGTCGGTGCGCTATGGGGTGGATATCTCGGGTGGCGTCATCGCGCCGCCGCCGAACACCTTTTCGGGCAAATTCACCTATCTGCAGCCGGGGCAGCAGAACTGGGCCGATCTTGAGACCATCCCCGTCCGGCCCGGGCGCGACATCAACCTGCCCTATCCCGTGCCGCCGCTGGAGCGGCAGATGATGCTTACCGCCTCGCAGATCTGCTATCAGCAGGCCAATTTCTATATCGGCGGTGCGTTCAGCTTCGACTATTCCGACGATGGCTCGAATCTTGTGAACATCGGGATGCGGGTAGCGAATTTCTATCTGCCGGGCATGGGGAGCGACAGGGCGACCCAGACGCTTGAAGTGGGCTTTACCCAGAACCGGCCCGATGTGTTGAACGTCACTTTCTTCCTGCAACGCCTTCCCGATATGGACGGCGGGTTCAAGGAGTTGCCGACATGCCAGTAATGCGCCTTCTGACGGGCAGCGTCGCGGCCCTTGCCCTTGCCTCCGCCGCCGCAACCGTCGCGGGGGCCAGCGGGGACGACAAGCAGGACAAGAGTTTTCAGCGGAACTTCCCGTCATCCCGCGCCGCCCCTGCGCCCGCGACCCCGCCGCAGGCTGCCGCGACCAACAGCTCCACAAGCTCGTCGCGGCCGCGGGGGCTGACGCGGGCGGTGGCCACCCGCAACCTGCGCCCCGATGCCGTCGAAAGCGAAACTGACCGCCGGTTGCGCGAACAGATCGCAGCGCTGCGCGCAGATAACCGTGTGGTCGAAGGCATGTGGTCGCTAGGCCCCGATGATCTTGCGGCGCGGGGCGGCGGTGACATACACGGCACGCAATGGAATGTCGGGCCGGGACCGCGCAGCACCTCGGATCTGGCCAGCAGTCTCAGCGTGCTGACGATCCGCAACCTGACGGATGCGGCTATGTCGATGGCGCGCGGCAGTCCGAACGCCCCCGATCTGCCCGCCGCCGAGCAGATGGACATGGTGATCCAGCGTCAGCCGCTTCTGGCCTCCGGTCTGGTGATCCTGCCGACCGAGGAGCAGCTTGCCGCGATCTTCGCCTTCAACGCCGAATTCGAGCGGCGGATAGGCGCGGTGATTTCTACCAATGGCGAGGTCAATCCCGACGATGTGTTCAATGCCCTGACCACCGCGCAACAGGATGAATTGCGCCAGTATGTGGTCGAAAACGGCCTTGCCCGCAAAGACGCTGCCGACCGGATGGAAGCCAGCCAATTGGTGCTGCTGGAGCTTCGCAGAGACGAGCAGGACCGTGGCGAGGGCAGCTTTGCCGGAGAAGAGCCGCGCGCGCGCAGCAACAACAACGATGACGATGACGGCAGCGCCGAAGACTATTCCGACGACCCGCCGCCGCCGCCCGATGACGACGGTTCGGATGCGGGCAACAACGACGACAACAACGACGACGATGGCGAACCCGATGATCCGCGCGGCAAGGAGCCGGTCCGGCGCCGGGGCGGAGAGAACCGCTAGTCACATGCCGCAGCGCGGCGGAAGCGCCGTCTTGCCGCCGTCATTTTGGGCGGTTATGCCTGCCATATGATCAAAAGAATGACATATCCGGCCCATGCGCGGGCGATCCTTGCGCTGGGCGTGCCGCTTGTCGGCTCGCATCTGGCGCAGATGATGCTGCATGTCACCGATACCGTGCTGATGGGCTGGTATGGGGTGAATGAACTGGCGGCGCTGGTGCTGGGCTCCTCCTCGTTCTTCGTGATTTTCATTGCCGGGTCAGGCTTTGCCCAGGCGGTGATGCCGATGGTGGCGGCCGCGCTGGGCCGCGGCGACGAGGCGCAGGTGCGCCGTGATGCGCGGATGGGGCTGTGGCTGTCCATCGCCTTCGGGCTGGCGACCTATCCGCTGTTCTGGTGGGCCGAACCGATTCTTCTGGCTTTGGGCCAGACGCCCGAAGTGGCCGCGCTGGGGCAGGAGTTTCTGCGGATTGCCGGGCTGGGCATGGTGCCTGCGCTCTTGGTGATGGTGCTGAAAAGCTATCTGGCGGCGCTGGAGCGCACCCAGGTCGTGCTGTGGGTCACGCTGGGCGCGGTGGTGGTGAACCTTGGCCTTGCCTGGGTGCTGATCTTCGGCAAGGGGCCGTTTCCCGAACTGGGGGTGACCGGGGCGGCCATCGCCTCGCTTGCGGTGCAGGTGGCGACCTTTGTCGCGCTGGCGGTCTATGCGGCGCTGCTGCCGTCGCTGCGGCATTTCCACCTGTTCCAGCGCTTCTGGCGGGCGGATTGGCCGGCACTGGTGCAGGTGTTCCGGCTGGGCTGGCCGATCGGCATCACCTCGCTGGCCGAGGCGGGGCTGTTTCAGGCGTCGGCGCTGATGATGGGCTGGATCGGCACGGTCGAACTTGCCGCCCATGGCATTGCGATGGAAGTCGCCTCGCTGGCCTTCATGGTGCATGTCGGGCTGTCCAATGCCGCCACGGTGCGCGCGGGCCGGGCCGAAGGGGCAGGCGATGCGCAGGGCCTGCGCGACGGCGCGCGGGCGGCCATCGCCATGTCGGTGGTCTATGGGTTGAGCATGGTGGCGCTGTTTCTGGCGCTGCCGGGGCCGATCATCGCGCTGTTTCTGGATCCGTCCAAGCCCGAGGCGGCGGCCATCATCGCCTTTGGCACCAGCCTTCTGGCGGTGGCGGCGCTGTTCCAGATGGCCGATGCGATGCAGGTCATGGCGCTGGGCCTGTTGCGCGGTATCCGCGATACCCGCGTGCCGATGATCGCCGCCGCGGTCAGCTATTGGCTGATCGGCATTCCTTGCAGCTATATTCTGGCCTTCCGGCTGGGCTGGGGCGGGCAGGGGCTGTGGCTGGGTCTGACGCTGGGGCTGGTCTGCGCGGCCTCGAGCATGATGCTGCGGTTCTGGGCCCGGGCGCCGCGCGTTTTGGCATAGGCGCGCCCGGCCCCGGCGCCGGATGCCTCCGGCGGGGATATTTGGGCCAAGATGAAAGGTCAGGCGCGCAGGACGGCGCCGGGGTTCAGGATGCCCAAGGGGTCGAGCGCTTGTTTGATCGCCCGCATGGCCATGAGCTTGCCGGGGTCGCCATAGCGTTCCAGATCGGCGACCTTCAGACGCCCGATGCCATGTTCGGCGGAAACCGATCCCTCCATATCATGCACAAGGTCATGGACCGTGGTCTTGATCGCCTCGCGCTGGTCAAGATAGCCGGACTTGCTGCGGCCTTTGGCCGGGAAGACGTTGTAATGCAGGTTGCCGTCGCCCAGATGGCCAAAGCAGTTGATGCGGAAATCGCCGAGTGCCGCCAGCGCGGCACCCGCCTGCGGGATGAAGCGGGCGATGGCCGAGAGCGGCAGCGAGATGTCATGCGACGAGATGGCGCCGATCCGGCGATTGGCCTGCGGGATCGCTTCACGCAGCGCCCAGAGGGTGGCGCGTTGCGCCTGGCTGGCGGCAATGGCGCCGTCACGGATCAGCCCGGCCTCCATTCCCGCTTCGATCAGGCCGGCCATCGTCTCTTCGGCGCCGCCGAAACCTTCGGGCAGGGCAAGTTCGACCAGCACCATCCAGTCCCCTTCGGGACGGAAGGGCTGCGGCAGGTCGGGCATCGTTTCGGTCAGGAAATCGAGGCCCTGCCGGTGGATCAGCTCGAAGGCGGAGATCAGCCCCGTTGCCCGTGTCTGCGCCAGATCGAGCAGGCGCAGCGCCCCGGCCGGATCGGGCACTTCCAGAAGGGCGGTGGCGGTGGAGGCGGGCTGCGGGAAAAGCCGCAGGCTGGCGGCAGTCAGGATGCCAAGGCTGCCCTCGGCCCCGATCAGCAGGTGGCGCAGGTCATAGCCGGTATTGTCCTTGCGCAGTCGTTTCAGCCCGTGGACCACCGTGCCATCGGCCAGCACCGCCTCGACCCCAAGGCAGAGGTCGCGGGCATTGCCATAGCGCAGCACGTTCAGCCCGCCGGCATTGGTGGACAACAGCCCGCCGATCCGGGCCGAACCTTCCGAGGCCAGCGACAGCGGGAAGAGGCGGCCCGCGGTTTCGGCATGGGCCTGCGCGGTGGCAAGGATCATGCCGGCCTCGACCGTCATGGCGTTTTCCTCGGGCCAGAGGCCACGCAGCGCCGTCATCCGCTCGAGGGATATCAGCAGCGGCGCCGGGCCCTCGGGCAGGATCTGGCCGCCGACAAGGCCGGTGCCACCGCCCAGCGGCACCACGCCCACCCGGGCGGCAGAACAGGCGCGCAGGATGATGGCCACCTCTGCCGTGCTGCGGGGCAGGGCGACGGCCCCCGCCAGCCCGGTCCAGCGCCCGCGCGGCTCTTCCAGATGGCGCGGCTCGGGCGGACGCAGGCTGTCAGGGGGCAGGAGCGCGCCCAGATGGGCCAGAAAGGCGGCGTCGGCGGGGTTCAGCATCGGCAGGCTCCTTTGCTCCTTGATAGCGCGGGGGCGGCCGGGGCAAAACCCCCCGCGCCGGGGCTCAGGGGATCGGCGCGGGGGAGAGGAGCAGGATGGTCGGCCGGCGCGGCAGGGTTTTCAGCGAAACCTCCACCTCGGCGCCATCGGCGATTTCAATGGCGAAGTCGCCCTGCGCCGTGGCCAGAAAGCGGGCGAGCGTCGTCTCGTTGAACCAATGCATCGGCAGCACCAGCCTTGGCCGCAGATCGCGCAGCACTTCGGTCATCGTCGCCACATCCATCGTAAAGCCGCCATCCACCGGCACCATGACCACATCGACCCGCCCGATCGAGGCGCGCTGCGCGGTGGAGAGTGGCTGATGCAGATGGCCCAGATGCGCGATGCAGAGGCCCGCCACCTCGAACAGGAAGATCGAATTGCCATTGGCGCGGCTGCCCTCGCCAAAGGGGCCGCGCAGGTCCGAGGTGACGTTGCGCACCTGCATCTCGCCCAGATCAAGGTCGATCCGCGCGGGCTGGCCGGGCGGACCCCAGCCGCGCAGCACATGGGCAATGCGCGGGTCGGGCGCGTCGGTGTAATGGCTGTCATGGGCGTTGTTCATGGTGACGACATCGGGCACCGCATCGGGACTGCCGATGAAGCCTGTGTAATCCGTCACCGCCAAGAGGCCGCCCGGGGTTTCCAGCGCGAAACTGGCATGGCCAAGAAGGCGCAGCCGAACCGTGCCCTTGTCCAAAGGATCGCCAAAGGCGGCGGGCAGCAGCCGTGCCTCTCCGGCGGCAAGCGCGATGCACGCGGATTGGGCCGCGGCCAGCGCCGGGGCGAAGATCAGGGCGAGGAGGAGCAGAAAGCGCATGGTCTGAGTGTAGGGCAGATGCCGCGCCGGTCCAGCCCTTCAGCCCTGCGCCAATGCCAGAAGGGCCTTTACCGTGTTGCAATTGCGCGCGGTAACCGGCACCGCCAAGAGCCGGGGCAGGCGCTCGGCCAGTTTTGAGCGGCCAATCCCATCCGGCGCGTGCAGATACAGCGCGTCGGGGGTAAGGTGCATCTCTTCGGTCGTTGCCAGAGCGGCGGCCTCGGCCGGCAGCGGCGTGGGCCGGGCGAGGAAAAAGACATGCACCTTGGCGCCATCCGCCGCAGCCGCTGCGGCAAAGGGGTTGGCGGCGTCGATTGCCTGAAGCGCGGCAAGATCCATCAGGAAAAGATCGGTGGTCAGTCCGAAACGGCTGGCGAGACCGGCGGCGAGACGCCCGGCCAGATCGGGCAGGCCGGGGTCGTCGAACGCGGCATTGCCGCTGGCGATCAGGGTGCGCGGATTGCCAAGGCCGAGGTCCGTCAGCATCTGGCGCAGGCCAGCCATCGGCAAGCGGCCATGGCCGCCGACATTCACCCCCCGCAGCAACAGGATGCGCCGCGTCATGGCCGGCGCCAAATTCGTTGCAACGAATATGCAAATTCCTTCAAAGGAATTTGGTGCCTAACCGGCATCGGTGCGGCCGCGGCGGTCGCTGCGTAGATTGGCGTAGAGGACATGGTTGCGCCATCTTCCGTTGATCTGGAGGTAGCTTTGCGCAACGCCCTCATATTTGAAACCGCATTTTTCCAGCACCCCGCGCGAGGCGGCGTTTTCCGGCAGGCAGGCGGCCTCGACCCGGCTGAGGTCAAGCTGGGTGAAGGCGTGATGCACCACGGCCAAAATCGCCTCGCGCATATAGCCTTTGCGGGCAAAGGGCGCGCCGATCCAGTAGCCCAGCGTGCCCGCCTGCACCGGCCCGCGGCGGATATTGTCCAGCGTGATGGCGCCCAGCAGCGTTTGATCCGCCCGGCGGATCAGCAGAAAGGGCAGCGCGGTGCCCTGCGTCTCGGCCCGCTGCGCCCAATAGACCCGGTTGGTAAAGGCGCGGCGGGTCAGATGGTCATGCGCCCAGACCGGCTCCCAGGGGGTCAGGTGGCTGGCCGAGGTTTCGCGCAGATGCGCCCAAGCCCGCCAGTCGCTGTGCTGGGGCAGCCGCAGCGTCAGCCGTTCGGTTTCAACCCGGGGTCTGCGGCGGACGCCCAGCATCACGCAGCCAGCCTTGCGCGGATCGCCTCCAGTGTCGGCGCCGCTTCGACCGGGCCGTAAAGCGCCAGCGCCGCCCCGGCGCCGGTCACCTCACCGGCATAGCGGCGCACGCCGGCAACCGTGACGGCATCAATCCGCGCCACCGCCTCATCCACGCCGGGCACCCGGCCATGGATCGCCAAGAGCCGTGCGATGCGTTCGGCCCGGGACGAGGGGCTTTCCAGCCCCATCAGCATCCCGGCCTTGATCTGGGCACGGGCGCGGGCCACCTCGGCCTCGGTCATGTCATCGGCGGCGCGTTTCAGCTCGTCCACGGTGAGGCTGGCCAGATCGGCAATCTCTTCGGCGCTGGTTCCGGCGTAAAGGGTGATCTGGCCAGTATCCTCATAGGCGCCGCTTTGCGCAAAGATGGAATAGCACAGGCCCCGCTCTTCGCGGATCTTCTGGAACAGGCGGCTGGACATGCCGCCACCCATCGCGGTGGCATAGACCTGTGCGGTGAACACATCGGGGTGGCGATAGCCCGGTGCCTCGAAGGCCATGGCGAAATGCACCTGTTCAAGGTCTTTCACCTCGCGCCGCTCTGCCCCGGCAAAGGTTGCGGGCTGAAAGGCGGGCTGCGGGCGGGCGGGCAGAGCGCCAAACAGCGCCTCGGCCTGTTTGACGATGGCGTCATGGTCCACGGCCCCGGCAGCGGCAAGGATCATCTGCCCCGGCCCGTAATTCTCGGCCACGAACCCTTGCAGATCGGCGCGGCCAAAGCCCTGCACCCGTTCCGCCGGGCCAAGGATGGTGCGGCCAAAGCTCTGCCCCGGATAGGACACTTCCTGCAACCAGTCGAAAACGATGTCGTCGGGTGTGTCCAGCGCCTGCCCGATTTCCTGCAGGATGACATGGCGCTCGGTCTCGATATCGGCGGTGTGGAAGGCCGGGTTCAGGACGATATCGCCGATCACATCCAGCGCCAGCGCCACATCGCCTTTCAGGATGCGGGCGTAATAGGCCGTCATCTCGCGGCTGGTATAGGCGTTGATATAGCCGCCGACATCCTCGATTTCCTCGGCGATCTGCAAAGAGCTGCGCCGCGCGGTGCCCTTGAAGGCCATATGTTCAAGGAAATGCGCGATGCCGTTCTGCTCGTCCCGCTCGTGCCGGCCGCCGGCCATGACCCAGATGCCGGCCGAGGCCGATTGCAGGCCGGGCATATGCTCGGTGACGATGCGGAAACCGTTGGATAGCGTCGTCAGGCGGGTGGGGATCAACGGGCAAGCCTTTCACGGATCAGGGTTTGCAGCGCGGCCAGATCATTGGGCACGCGGGTCACACGCTCGTCACGGTCAAAAAGATCGGCCATGCGGGGCGGCAGGGCGGGGCGGATGCCGCTGGCCGACTGAACCGCATCGGGGAATTTGGCCGGATGGGCGGTGGCAAGGGTGATCATCGGCGCCTTCCCAAGGGTTTCTTCGGCCACTTTCACACCCACCGCGGAATGCGGGCAGAGAAGCTCGCCCGTGGCCGCGAGGGTGGCGGCGATGGTGGCGCGGGTTTCCTCTTCGGAACAGCGGCCCGAAGCGAAAGTATCGCGCAGCATCTGCAACGCACCCTGCGAAATGCGGAAACCGCCGGTTTTCATCTCGTCCATCAGCTGCGCAATGGCGGTGCCGTCGCGGCCATAGGCATCAAACAGCGCGCGTTCAAAGTTGGAGGAAACCTGAATATCCATCGACGGGCTGATCGAAGGTTTCACGCCGTTGGTTTCATAGGCCCCCGATTTCAGGGCGCGGTCCAGAATGTCGTTCTGGTTGGTGGCGATCACCAGCCGGTCAATCGGCAGGCCCATCTTGCGGGCGATATAGCCTGCGAAGATGTCACCGAAATTGCCGGTAGGCACGGTAAAGCTGACCGAACGGTGCGGCGCGCCAAGGCTGACCGCGGAAGAGAAGTAATAGACCACCTGCGCCAGCACCCGCGCCCAGTTGATCGAGTTCACGCCCGCCAGCCGCACGCCGTCGCGGAAGGCGAAATCGTTGAACATGTCCTTCACGCGGGCTTGGCAATCGTCGAAATCGCCGTCCATCGCCAGCGCGTGGACATTGCCCTCGGACGGGGTGGTCATCTGGCGGCGCTGCACCTCGGACACCCGGCCATGCGGGAAGAGGATGAAGACATCGACATTGGACAGGCCCTTGAACGCCTCAATCGCCGCCGATCCGGTATCGCCCGAGGTGGCGCCGACAATGGTGATCCGCTCCCCGGTGCGGGCCAGCGCCGACTGCATCATCTGCCCGATGAGCTGCATGGCGAAATCCTTGAAGGCCAGGGTCGGCCCGTGGAACAGCTCCAAGAGGAAATGGTTCGGGCCAAGCTGCACCAGAGGCGCCCGCGCGGCATGGCCAAAGCCGGCGTAAGCCTTGGCCAGCAGGCCGCGGAATTCGTCATCGCTGAAGAAGCCGCCCATGAAGGGCGACATCACGCGGAAAGCCACTTCCTCATAGGGCAGGCCGGCCAGCGCCGCGATCTCGTCATGGCTGAGGACCGGCACGGTTTCGGGGACATAAAGCCCGCCGTCGCGGGCCAGACCCGTCATCATCGCTTCGCCGAAACTCAGGGTCGGGGCGGTGCCCCGGGTCGAGATATAGCGCATCGTCCTGTCCTATGCGGTCTGGCGTCTGATACGCCAGAGAAGAAAGCCTGTCATCACCGCCCAGACCGCCGCGAGCGAGAACCAGGTGATGGCATAGCCCCAATGGTCATTGGGTATAGCCGAAGTATCCACCGGCATCGGCGTGATCCCGTCACCCGTCGGCTCGACCGCGACAATAAATGTCGGTTCCGTTCCAAGCTTGGCCGCCATCGCCGCCACATCGCGGGCAAACCACAATCCGGTCTTCGGATCGGGCGGCGGGGTGAAACTGTCGGAATCGTCGGGCCAGTGCAGGTTGCCGGTGATCGCCGCCTCATGCGGCGGGCGGGGCAGGGGGCGGGCCTCATCCTCGATGAAGCCGCGGTCGATCAGAATGTGGCGCCCGTCGGTGGTGTCGAATGCCTCGATGATCCGCACCCCGGGGCTGGAGCCTTTCTGCCCGGCCAGCACCTCGATGAACCGGCCGGTAAAGCGGCCCTCGGTGGTGACGGGGCGGAACTTGTCGGCAATGGGGTCAAGCACGGTGGGCAGGGGTTCGGGCGTGCCGCCGATGCGGGCGTCCATCTCGGCCAGAACGGCGGCCTTCCACTCCATCCGGTGCAATTGCCACACGCCCAGCGACAGCAGCACGCCACAGCCGACAAGGCCCATCAGAACGGGGAAGATCATGCGGCGCAGCAAGGGTCGCTCCAAATGCAAGACGCGGGCCAGATGGCCCGCGCCCGCGGAATTTGCAAGGGCTTACTGGCCCCAGACGTAGATCGCGGCAAAGAGGAACAGCCAGACCACATCGACGAAGTGCCAATACCAGGCCGCCGCTTCAAACCCGATATGCTGTTCGGGGGTGAAATGGCCCTTTAGCGCGCGGATCAGGCAGACCGTCAGGAAGATCGTGCCGATCAGAACGTGGAAGCCGTGGAAGCCGGTCGCCATGAAGAACGAAGCGCCATAGATGTTGCCGGCAAAGCCAAAGGCGGCATGGCTGTATTCATAGGCCTGGAAGAAGGTGAACAGCACCCCCAGCAGGATCGCCAGGATCAGCCCGTTGACCAGATCCTTGCGGTTGTTCTCATGCACCAGCGCATGGTGCGCCCAGGTCGCCGCGCAGCCCGAGCAGAGCAGGATCAGCGTGTTGATCAGCGGCAGGTGCCACGGGTCAAAGGTGTGGATGCCTTCGGGCGGCCAGACGCCATCGACGATCGGCGACAGCGGCCCCATCGGATAAAGCGCGTGCTTGAAGAAGGTCCAGAACCATGCCGAGAAGAACATGACTTCGGACATGATGAACATGATGAAGCCATAGCGCAGCCCGATGCGCACGACGGGGGTATGGTCGCCCACCTGCGCCTCGGCCACCACATCGGCCCACCAGCCGAACATGACGTAAAGCACGCCGACAAAGCCGATCAGCCCCATCCACGGGCCCGCGCCATGCATCCACAGCACCGCGCCGAAGAGCATGACAAAGGCCGAGACGGCGCCGGCAAAGGGCCAGATCGACGGTGGCAGGATGTGATAGTCGTGGTTCTTTGCGTGGGCCATCTTTTCCCTCGTTGCCTTGTCTTTAATTGCTTGCCGCAGCCGGGGCAGGGGCGTCAAGCGCCGCCTGCTCTTCGGGAAGCGGGGTTTCGTGGAAGGTGTAGGACAGGGTGATCTCGCGGATGTCGCCTGCCTCGGGATCGTCGGCGATCGACGGATCGACATAGAACGACACCGGCATGATCACCCGCTCGCCGGGTTTCAGAACCTGCTCGGTAAAGCAGAAACACTCGACCTTGGTGAAATAGCCGCCGGCGAGGTCGGGCATCACATTATAGCTCGCCGTGCCGCCGATGGTGCGGTCGGTCGGATTGTAAGCCTCATAGAAGGCCAGCCCGTTTTCGCCGATGCGCAGCGTCATCTGCGTCTGCTGCGGCTTGAACTCCCACGGCATCCCGGCTTCGAGCGAGGCATCGAAGCGGATGATGACGGTCTGGTCCAGCATGTGGTCCGACCCTGCCTCGGCCACCGAAACAGTTCCGGCATAGCCGGTCACCCGGCAGAACCAGTCGTAGAAGGGCACGGCGGCAAAGGAGAGCGCCCCCATCGTCACGGCAACGCCGACCAGCCCCAGCGCGGTTTTTCCCTGCGGGGTCATGGCGCCGCTCCGGTTGCCGGGGCCAGCTCGGGGCGCATGGCATGGTCAAACGCCTGCATCGGGTCGCCGCGGGTTACCTTGACCACGGTCAGCGCAAAGACCAGCACGACAAAGGCCGCCAGCACAAGGCCAAGGCCCAGATTGCGGCCAAAGCGGCGGCGGTGAATCTCATGTTCGGCACGAAACATCACCAGCCCCCCATGCCGGACGCCCGCAGCACCGCTTCCACCAGGAAGGCGACGAAATGCAGGAACAGATAGATCAGCGAGAAGCGGAACACCGCCTTCTCGACTTTATAGCCATCCGCCTCGGCGGCGGTCTCATCCCGGCGCCAGATGCGCCATGCACCGCGCAGGAATTCGGCATTCAGCAGCACCGAAGCCGCCAGATAGACCGGCCCGCCGATTGAGGTAAAGCCGGCGGCCAGCGCGAAAGGCACCAGCGCAACCGTATACCACCAGACATGCGCCCGGGTGATCTTGCGGCCATGGGTTTCCGTCAGCATCGGCACCTTGGCGTCGCCGTAGTCGGATTTCATGAACAGGGCCAGCGCCCAGAAATGCGGCGGCGTCCACATGAAGATCAGCATGAACATCAGGCAGGCTTCGACCGAGATCGAGCCGGTTGCCGCCACCCAGCCGATCATCGGGGGGAAGGCGCCCGCCGCGCCGCCGATGACGATGTTCTGCGGCGTCGCCCGCTTCAGCCACATCGAATAGACCACGGCGTAAAAGAAGATGGTGAAGGCCAGAAGTGCCCCCGCCAAAACATTGGTGGCCAGCGCCAGCATCACAACCGAAATGCCCGACAGTGCCAGCCCGATGGCCAGCGCCTCGCCCGGCTGGACGCGGCCCGCGGGAATGGGTCGGCCCTTGGTGCGGCGCATGATGGCGTCGATGTCGGCATCCCACCACATGTTCAGCGCGCCCGAAGCGCCGCCGCCAAGGGCGATGAAGAGGATGGCCGAAAACGCCTCGACCGGGTGCAGATGCACCGGGGCGACCATCAGCCCGACCAGCGCGGTAAACACGACCAGCGACATCACGCGCGGCTTCAAAAGCTGCACATAGTCGCCGAACCGCGCCTCGTTGCTGTCATCGAAGGACCGGATATCGGTCATGTTCTGCCCTTGTCAGTCAGGCGGGGGGCACGGCCTGCGTGCCCCCCGCCGATCCCTACACGCATCCGCTGCTCAGTTCGCGGCGAGTTGCAGATTGCCGGCCTTCGCGCCTTCAAGCCACTTGTCATAGGCTTCCTGCGACACGACCTTGACCGTGATCGGCATATAGGCGTGGTCCTTGCCGCAAAGTTCGGAACACTGGCCGAAGTAGACGCCTTCCTTTTCGGCGGCGAACCACAGTTGCGCCAGACGACCGGGAACCCCGTCCTGCTTCACGCCAAAGGCCGGGATGGTCCAGGAATGGATCACATCGGCGCCGGTGACCTGCATCACGATGGTCTTGCCGACCGGCACGACAACGGCGGTATCGGTGGCCAAGAGATATTGCTCGGGCGTGTAGCCGTTCTCGGCAAGTTTGTCCTTGGTCAACATGAAGCTGTCGAAAGACACGCCATCATCGACATATTCATAGGACCAGAACCACTGGTTGCCGGTGGCCTTGATGGTGATGTCTGCAACCGGAATGATCTGTTGCTTGCGCAGGATCGGAACCGAGAAAGTGCCGATGAACACCAGAACCAGAATCGGGATCAGCGTCCATGCGATTTCCAGCGGCGTGTTATGGGTAAAGCCGCGCGGCGTCGGGTTGCTGCGGCGGTTGAAGCGGATCATCACATAGATCAACAGCAGGGTCACAAAGACGGTGATGATGCCGATGATGATCAGGATGGTGTGATCCAGCCACTGAAGGTCGCGGGCAAGCTCGGTCGAGGCCGGCTGAAAGCCGATGTGATCGGGCAGCGGCTGGCCCACGGTTTCCAGCGCCTGGGCGAAAGCCCCGCCTGCGAACAAAGAGGACAGCCCCGTGGCGACGAGACCTGTGCGAGAAGTCAGGTGACGCATCTTCAATTCCCGTTACTTGGTGGCGTTTTCGCTACCCATTGCGGCCCTGCCTTGCAATGAGGCAGAATCCCGTTGTTTCCTTCTGATCTGAAACCATATTAGGCGGGTCAGAACAAGAGAAACCGTGCGACAAACTGGCGCCATTTGACACAGATCAATGCTGCGCCTGCGAAAGGCCCCGATGGACGATACCCCCTTCCGCCCCTTCGAGACTCTGCTGGATCAGACGCAGGCGCTGGCGGTGCTGCGCGCGGCGACCGCGGGCGCCGATGACGGCGAGCTTTTTCTGGAACGGCGGCGTTCCGAGGCCATCGTTCTGGACGATGGCCGCATCCGCACGGCAAGCTATGACGCCTCCGAAGGCTTTGGCCTGCGCGCCGTGCGCGGCGAGGTGGCCGGCTATGCCCATTCCACCGAAATTTCGGAATCCGCGCTGAAACGCGCGTCGGAAACGGCGCGGCTTGCGGTGGGCGATGGCGGCGGTGTGCTGGCGGCCCCGCCGCAGGGCACCAACCTGCGGCTTTACTCCGATGCCGACCCGATGGCGGATGCCAGTTTCGCCGGAAAGATCGACCTTCTGAAAGAGATGGATGCCTGGGCGCGGGCGCTGGACCCGCGCATCGTGCAGGTGTCGGCCACGATCAGCGCCGGCTTGCAGGAGGTGGAAATCCTGCGGCCCGAAGGGCTTTTGCTGCGCGACGTTCGGCCGATGGCGCGGATCAATGTCTCGGTCATCGTCGAGGAGAATGGCCGCCGCGAACAGGGCGGCACCGGAAGCGGCGGGCGCTATGGCCTTGCCCGGCTGATGGAGCCGGGAACCTGGCAGCCGATGCTGCGCGAGGCGCTGCGGATTGCGCTGGTCAATCTGGGTGCGGTGGCCGCGCCCGCCGGGGTGATGGATGTGGTCCTTGGCCCGGGTTGGCCGGGCATCTTGCTGCACGAGGCGATTGGCCACGGGCTTGAGGGCGATTTCAACCGCAAGAAAACCTCGGCCTTCGCGGGCCTGATGGGGCAACAGATTGCGGCGCGTGGGGTGACCGTGCTGGACGATGGCACCATCCCCGACCGGCGCGGCAGCATCTCGGTCGATGATGAGGGCACGCCCTCGGCCCGCAATGTGCTGATCGAGGATGGCGTGCTGGTGGGCTATATGCAGGACCGCCAGAATGCCCGCCTGATGGGCGTGGCCCCCACCGGCAACGGGCGGCGCGAAAGCTTTGCCCATATCCCGATGCCGCGGATGACCAACACCTATATGCTAGGCGGCAAGGACGATCCCGCCGGGATCGTGGCCAGCCTGAAGGACGGCATCTGGGCCGTGGGCTTTGGCGGCGGGCAGGTGGATATCACCAACGGCAAGTTCGTGTTTTCCTGCACCGAGGCTTACCGCGTCCGCAATGGCGTGGTGGGCGAGGCGGTGAAGGGGGCCACCCTGATCGGCGACGGGGCGACGGCGCTGAAAGGCATTCGCGCCATCGGCAATGATATGGCGCTGGACCCGGGCATCGGCAATTGCGGCAAGGCCGGGCAATGGGTGCCGGTCGGCGTGGGTCAGCCGACCCTGCTGATCGGCGGGCTGACGGTGGGCGGGCAGGCGGCCTGAGCCATGGGCCTGTTGCGCAGCACGCCCCTTCATCCGGTGCCATTGCCGCCGCTTTTGCTGGCGGTGGCGGCGCTTTGGGCCGCGCCGGTCTTTATCGGCCTGTTTGGGCTGGCGATGTATATGGTGATCGGCCGGACATGGGCCGATCTGGGCCTTGGCGTCTGGTTCACCGCCAACGCGCTGACCTTCTCGCCGCTCTTTTCGTGGGTCGGCTGGATTTTGGCGCTGCCGTCGGTCTGGGCGGCGCTGCGGCTGGGCTGGTTCGGCTGGCTTCCCGCGCTGGCGATCGGGGCGGCGGCGGGGGCAATCGCGGGTGAGATCGCGCAGACCGAAATTGCGCTGCCCTTCGGCATCGTGGCGCTTCTGGTGCTGCGGGCGGTTTTGGGGCGGGTTTTCCCGCTTTAACCTTTTGAGCGGACCGGCAGCACCAGTTGCCCGGCGGTGCCGTCGGGCTTGGGGGGCAGGGAGGGCGCGCGGCGGCCCTGCGCCAGAATGGCGGCGTCCAGCGCGGCGTCCCCGCTGGAGCCTTGCAGCGAAACGCCGGTGATTGCGCCCGAGGCGGCGACCGAGAACAGCAATCGCACCTCGCCCCTGCCGTCATAGTTCTTGCGCTGCATGTGGCGGGCCAATTGCCGCTGCGCCGAGGAAACCCATTTCTTCATCGCATCGGCGGGCGCGGCATTGCCCGCAGCCGCGGCGGCGCCGGATTTGGCGGCGGGGGCGGCCGCCTCGGGCTTTGGCTCGGCTTTTTTCTTCTTCTTGACCGGGGCCTTGGCCTTTTCCACCGGCTTTTCCTGCGGTTCCGCTTTCGGCGGTTCGGGCAGGGCGATATCGGCACGCGGTTGCGCTTCGGTCGGGGTCAGTTCGGGCGCAGGGGGGGCCTCGGCCAGTTCGGGGGTATCATCCGCCTCCTGCGCCTCGGGCCGGTCATCGGCGGCGGGCGGTGGCGGCGGCGGGGCGGCGGGCAGGGTTGTTGCCGCATCCGGCTGCGGGCCGGGATCGTCAGCCACCGCCTCGGCCGGGGGCAGGGGGGGCAGGTCGATCAACACCGTCTGCGCCTGACCCGCGCCCGCGCGCTGATCCAGCCAGCGCGCCAGTGCCACGCTGCTGGCCGCCAGAACCAGCACAAGTGCCGCCGCCGCCAGCCACGACAGGCTTTCCATCAGCCGCATTCCGGCCTGGCGATGGGCGGTCCAGTCGGTCATGGCGCCGCCCCTTCCAGGCCCACGAGCGCGATCTTCAGGTAACCAGCGGCGCGCAGCGCATCCATCACGCCCATAACCTCGCCATAGGGCAGGGCCTCATCGGCGCGCAGGAAAATCCGCGTCTCGCGGTCGCCGCCGGTCGCGGCATCAAGTGCTGCGCCAAGCACCTCGGGCGTCACCGGCGTATCGCCGACCGACAGGCTGCGGTCGGCCTGCACCGAAAGATACACCGGCTCATCGGGCCGTTCGCGCGCCCGCGCGGTGGAGGCGGGCAGGTCAACGGGCACATCCACTGTCGCAAGCGGCGCCGCCACCATGAAGATGATCAGAAGAACCAGCATCACGTCGATAAAGGGCGTGACGTTGATCTCGTGATTCTCGGTCAGCTCGTCGCCTGAATTGCGGATGCCCCCGGCCATCTCAGCCCCCGCCCGCCAGCTTGCGGAAGTCGAGGTCACGCGACAACAGCCGCTCCACCGCTGCCGCCGCATCGGCCAGCGCCTGACGATAGCCGGTGATGGCGCGGGCGAAATGGTTGTAGATCACCACCGCCGGAATGGCCGCGACAAGGCCGATGGCGGTGGCCAAGAGCGCCTCGGCAATGCCGGGGGCGACCACGGCCAGATTGGTGGTCTGCGCCTGCGAAATGCCGATGAAGGCGTTCATGATGCCCCAGACCGTGCCGAACAGCCCGACAAAGGGCGCGGTTGAGCCGATGGTGGCCAAAAGCCCGGTGCCGCGCATCAGATGGCGGCCCGCCTGCGCCTCGGTCCGTTCGAGGATCGAGCGGGTGCGTTCCTTGACCCCCTCCGGCCCGGCGGCATCCAGCGCGGCTTCGGAGCGGCGCAACTCTTCCAGCGCGGCCTGCGCCATGAAGGCGGCAGGGTCGCGGCGGGTGCCAAAGGCAGCGGCGGCTTCGGGCAGGGTCTGTGCCGCGCGCAGATGGGCCAGCGCGCTGCGCAACCGGCCGCGGGCCAGCGCCAGTTCGGCCGCCTTGTAGACCAGCACCGTGAAACAGAGGAAGGTCGCAAAGGCGAGGCTGGCCATCACCGCCTTCACGATGATGTCGGCATCCATGAACATCCGCCACGGCGAGAGTTCGTGCGGCAGGGGGCGGGCGGCGGATGTCGCCGGGGCGGATGGAGTTGCCGCCGGTTGTCCGATGCCGGCTTGCCCGGTTTCCGGCAGGGCCGCTTCGGCTTGCGGCGCGGTGGGGGCAGTATCCGCTGCGGGCGGCAGCGGGGCGGTGGGGGCCTCAACCACCGGCGCGGGCGCAGTCTGGGGCTCGGTCTGGGCCTGCACGGGGGCGGCGGCCAGTGCCAGAAGGCAGGCCGCAATCCGGGCGGTGGAGGTGAGAAGTTGCGCCATTATGTCCGAGTCTTTTTGTCTGATATGGCGGCGTTATAGCGGCTTTTGCGCCGGGGTGAACCCGGAATCTTTCTGCGCCGCTGGCTTACCACAGCGTTCCGGCCCAAAGCCCGACCAGACCGAACAGAATGGGCTGGTGCAGCAGGTAAACCGCAAGGCTGTGCCGCCCGGGCCAACCCAGCGCACGCACCCAAGCGGGCGCGTTCCAGCGCGCCGCCCAGGCCCAGAGCCCAAGGCGGCTGCCCAATTGCCCGATACCCAGCCCGATCAGGATCGGGCCGAACCACGGGAAAAGCGGCTCGAAATCCACGGTCATCGTCGGAACGGTCTGCAACCCGATGAACCGCAGCAGCGGCGCGTTCATCGCCGGGGTGGCCAGCGTGTAAGAGGCCCAGACCACGAAAGCCCCCGCCGCCAGTGTCACCGGCGCGGGCAGCCGCAGGAAGGGCAGGGCCAAGAGGCTGCCAAGCGCGATGCAATGCAGGATGCCGAAGAAAACCCACCATTCCGGCAGCGCGATATAGGTCGCCACGCTGACCAGCGCCGCGGCACCTCCGACCTTGGCCAACCGGCGCCAAAAGGCGGGCCAGCGGATGCCCCGCCCATGCGCCAGCCAAATCCCCAGCCCGGCCAGCATCAGGAAGGTCGAGGCGACGGTGCGGGCGTGCCAGTAGAAAAAGCCCTGCACCGCAAAGCCGGGCGGCACCAGCCCGTGCATTTGCAGGTCATAGACGAAGTGATAGCTGGCCATGCCCAGAAGGGCAGCGCTGCGCAACAGGTCGAGTGCTGCGATGCGCTGGCTTGGTCCGGTGTCTGTCATTGGCCGCGACCGGGGGTTTCACACCCCCGGACCCCCGTGGAGTATTTCAGGAAGGGCAATTGGAAAGCCGCCTCCCGGGCAGGGAAGCGGCTTTCATGCCTGAGCGCAAGGGCGCGTTTCAGCGGTGGCGGACATCCACATAGTCGCGCTTCGGGGCGCCGACATAAAGCTGGCGCGGGCGGCCGATCTTCTGGTTCTTTTCGCCGATCATCTCTTTCCACTGGCTGATCCAGCCGACGGTGCGCGAGATGGCGAAGATCGGCGTGAACATCGAGGTCGGGAAGCCCATCGCATCCAGGATGATGCCCGAATAGAAATCGACGTTCGGATACAGCTTCTTCGAGACGAAGTAATCGTCTTCCAGCGCGATCCGCTCCAGTTCCTTGGCAACTTGCAGCGTCGGGTTGTTCTCGATCCCCAGAAGGCCGAGGACTTCATCCGCCGATTGCTTCATCACTTTGGCGCGCGGGTCGAAGTTCTTGTAGACGCGGTGGCCGAAGCCCATCAGGCGGAAGCCCGAATTCTTGTCCTTGGCCTTGGCGATGTATTCCGGAATGCGGTCAACCGAGCCGATTTCGCGCAGCATCTCAAGGCAAGCCTGATTGGCGCCGCCATGGGCCGGACCCCAGAGGCAGGCGATGCCTGCTGCGATGCAGGCAAAGGGATTGGCGCCCGAAGAGCCGGCCAGACGCACGGTCGAGGTCGAGGCGTTCTGCTCGTGATCGGCATGAAGCATCATGATCCGGTCCATCGCCTTGGCGAGGATCGGGTTCACCACATAGTCTTCGGCCGGGACGGCAAAGCACATATGCAGGAAGTTGCCGGCATAAGAGAGCGAGTTCTTCGGGTAAACGAAGGGCTGGCCGACCGAATATTTGTAGGCCATGGCCGCGATGGTCGGCAGTTTGGCGATCATGCGGATGGCCGCAACTTCGCGCTGCCAGGCGTCGTTGATGTCCAGCGAGTCGTGGTAGAAGGCCGACATCGCGCCGACCACGCCGACCATGGTGGCCATCGGATGCGCATCGCGGCGGAAGCCGCGGAAGAAGTTGTGCATCTGCTCGTGGACCATGGTGTGCTTGGTCACGCGGGCCTCAAAGTCGGCCAATTGGCCGGCGGTCGGCAGTTCGCCGTAGAGCAGCAGGAAGCACAGCTCGAGATAGGACGACTTTTCGGCCAGTTGCTCGATCGGATAGCCGCGGTGCAGCAGCTCACCCAGATCGCCGTCGATGAAGGTGATGGCGCTTTCGCAGGCCGCGGTCGAGGTAAAGCCGGGGTCGAAGGTGAAGACATCCGCCTCGCCATAGAGCTTGCGGATATCCAGCACATCCGGGCCAAGCGTGGGCGAGTGAACGGGCAGGTCATAGGACTTGCCGTCCAGCTCAAGCTTGGCAATGCGGGTCGGTTCAGCCATGTGTCAGTCCCCCTGTCTGGCATCGGGGGGGCCGCCCCGATGCGCTATCCTGTCCGCCAGAGGGTGGGCCTTTTCAGGCCGCCGCGTCCTCCAGCCTTGCGATCGTCTCGTCCTGACCGATGACCAGCATCATGTCATAAACGCTTGGCGTGGCGCTGCGACCCGCCAGCGCAGCCCGCAGGGGCTGTGCCAGTTTGCCGAAACCCATGCCGTGTTCAGCAGCGACATCGGTGAGGATTGCTTCCAGCGCGTCCTTTGTCCAGCTAGCATTTTGCAGTCGCGGCGTCAACGATTTCAGTATACCACGGGATACCGCGTCCAGCGCCTTTGCCGAGGCATCATCGGCGACGATGGGCCGTGAAGTCAGCGCAAAATGTGCCTTTTCAATAAGTTCCGGGAAGGTTTTTGCCCGGTCCTTGACGCAGTAAAGCGCCCGCGACAGCAGGTCGCGCTGCGCCCCGGTCAGGGCAGGGCGGCCGGCGGCGGTCAGAAACCCCTCCAATTCATGCAGCAGCGCAGCATCAGGCATCATCGACATGTGATGGCCGCAGGTGTTTTCCAGCTTCTTGAAATCCAGCCGCGCCGGTGCGCGACCGATTCCCTCAAGGTTGAACATCTTCTTCGCCTCATCGGTCGAGAAGATTTCGGCATCGCCATGCGCCCAGCCCAGCCGGGTGAGGTAGTTGCGCATCCCCGCTGCGGGATAGCCCATGGCCTGATATTCCTCGACGCCCGTCGCGCCGTGACGTTTCGACAGCTTCTTGCCGTCCGGCCCGTGGATCAGCGGGATATGCGCCCAGACCGGCACCGCCCAGCCCATGGCATCGTAAACCATCTGTTGGCGCGCGGCGTTGTTCAGGTGGTCGTCGCCGCGAATGACATGGGTCACGCCCATGTCGTGGTCATCGACCACCACGGCAAGCATATAGGTCGGGGTGCCATCGGAGCGCAGAACGATCATGTCGTCCAGAGTTTCGTTCCTGATCGTAACGATTCCCTGAACCTCGTCGCGGATCAGCGTTTCGCCTTCGCGCGGCGCTTTCATGCGGATGGCAAAGGGCGCATCGGGGAAGGTTGCCGGGTCGGCGTCACGCCAGGGGCTCTGAAACACCGCATAAGAGCCGCGCGCCTCGGCTTCGGCGCGGAAGGCGGCGATTTCTTCGGGCGTGGAAAAGCATTTATAGGCCGTGCCGCGCGCCAGCATCTGATGTGCCACCTCGGCATGACGGTCCTTGCGGTCGAACTGGCTGACCACCTCGCCGTCCCAGTCCAGACCAAGCCATGTCAGTCCTTTCAGGATCGCCGCCGTCGCTTCGGGGGTGGAGCGTTCGCGGTCGGTATCCTCGATCCGAAGCAGGAACTTGCCGCCGCGACCCCGGGCGTAAAGCCAGTTGAACAGCGCCGTCCGACCGCCGCCGATATGCAGATAGCCGGTGGGCGAGGGGGCAAAGCGGGTCACGACTTGGGCGGCGGACATGGGGTGTTAACCTTCTGGAAACCATCTGGAGGGCAGGATCAGGCGGCAGCAATAGGCAAATAAGGGGCGGGAAACAAGGTGGCCATGGGCGCGCGGCATCTTGTGGCCAAGGGAAGCGGGCTGCTGCTCTGGCCCTTGCAGGGCCTGCAGACGGCGCGGGGCACGCTTTTTGGCTGGGTGCCGGTGTTGCTTGGCCTTGGGATCGGGGGCTGGTTCGCGCTGCCATGGGAACCGGGGGTGGGCTTTTATCTTGCGGCGCTGGCGGTGCTGGCGCTGGCGGCGGTCTTGCGGCTTTGGGGGCCGGAGTTGCTGCATCCTGTGGCGGTGAGTGTCGCCTGCCTTGCTGCCGGTCCGCTGGCCTGCGGGCTGCGGCTGCACCTTGTCGCGGCGCCGGTGCTGGAGGCGGGCTATTGGGGGCCAGTGCAGGGCCGGGTGGTTGAGATCGACCGTTCGCAATCCGATGCGCTGCGGCTGACGCTGGACCATGTGGTGCTGGAAGATCTGCCTCCCGAGCGCACGCCGCTGCGCATCCGCATCTCGGTCCACGGGACCGAGCCGCAGGTGCTGCCCGGGGAGGTGGTGCTGCTGTCCGCCACGCTTTCTGCCCCCACGGCCCCGGTTGAGCCGGGGAGCTTCGACTTTCAGCGCATGGCCTATTTCGACGGGCTGGGGGCGGCGGGCTATACCCGCAGCCCGGTGGTTCTCTGGGCCGAACCGGAAGCTGGGGAGCAAGTGATCAACCGGCTGCGCAGCCATCTGTCGCGGGCGATCATGGCGGCCCTGCCGGGCGATGCCGGGGCCTTTGCCTCGGGTGCGATGACGGGCGACCGTTCCGGCATCTCGCGCGATACGGTCGAGGCGCTGCGCGACAGCAACCTGTCGCATCTTCTGGCGATTTCGGGCATGAACATGGCCTTCCTGACCGGCTTCGTCTTCCTGCTCATCCGGACCGGGGTGGCGCTGATCCCGCCCTTGGCGCTGCGGATCAATGCCAAGAAGGCGGCGGCGGTGGTGGCCTTTGGCGTGGCACTCTTCTACCTCTTGCTCTCGGGGGCCAATGTGGCGACCGAGCGGGCTTTTCTGATGGTCTGCGTCATGCTGGGGGCGGTGCTGCTGGACCGCCGTGCGCTGACGCTGCGGTCGGTGGCGCTGGCGGGCACGGTGCTGCTCTTGTGGCAACCCGAAAGCCTGCTGGAGCCGGGATTTCAGCTTTCCTTCGCGGCGACGACGGTGCTGATTGCTGGTTTTGGCCTGCTGGATCATGGCATTGCGCGGCAAAAGCTGCCGCGCTGGCTGTTGCCGGTTTACATGCTGGTGCTGTCCTCGGTGCTGGCGGGGCTGGCGACGGCGCCTTTTGCCGCGGCGCATTTCAACCGTTTCACCGATTACGGGCTGGTGGCGAACCTGCTGACGGTGCCGGTGATGTCGGTGCTGATGGGGGCGGGCGCGGTCGCGGCGCTGCTGGCGCCCCTCGGGCTGGCCACGCCCGCGCTTTGGGTGATGGAGCTTGCGGCGCGCTGGATTCTGTTCGTGGCGCATTGGATTGCCGGGCTCGACGGGTCGGTCACGGCGGTGCCGACGCCGGGGCCATGGGTGGTGCCGCTGATCACACTGGCCGGGGTCTGGGCCATGCTCTGGCGGGGGCGGCTGCGGCTGCTGGCGGCGCTGCCTTTGCTGGCGGGGCTGGCGCTTTGGGCTGTGGTGGAGCGTCCGGTGCTGCTGATTGCAGAGGATGGCAAGCTGGTGGGGGTGATGGGGCCGGATGGCCGCGCCCTGAGCCGGGGGCGGGGCGGCGGATTTGCCGCCGAAAGCTGGCTTGAGAATGACGGCGATCTGGCCACGCAGGCCGAAGCCGCCCGCCGTCCCGGCATCTTTGGCCCGAAAGAGGCGCGCCGCTTTGCGCTGGCGGGCATCGACGCCGTGGTGTTGAGCGGGGATGGGGCGGTGGCCGAATTGGCCCGGATTTGCCCGGCAGGCGGGCTGATCGTACTGGACGGCACGGCGCCGCTGCCCGCAACCGGCACCTGCAGGGTGATCGACCACACCTTGCTGGCGCAGACCGGCGCCCTTGCCGGGCAGATGCGGGAAGGGGCGCTCTGGCTGGTCCCGACCCGCAACGGCCGCCGCGCCTGGACCGGCCAGACGCCGCTGCGCGCGCCGATCTGCGTCAGTAACTGCGGATCAGGCCGACAAGCCGGCCCTGCACCTTGACCATGTGGTCGGGGAAGACGCGGGTTTCATAGGCCGGATTGGCCGCCTCAAGCGCGATCATGTTGCCGCGGCGACGGAAGCGTTTCAGCGTCGCCTCGTGATCCTCGACCAGCGCCACCACGATATCACCATTCTCGGCAGTGTCCTGTTCGCGGATCACCACGATATCGCCATCGTTGATCCCGGCTTCGATCATCGAGTCGCCCTTGACCTCCAGCGCGTAATGCTGGCCGCGCCCCGAGAGCATCGAGCCGGGCACGGCAACCTGCGCCGAAACATGGCTGATCGCCTCGATCGGGACACCGGCGGCGATGCGGCCCATCAGCGGGATTTCCAGCGCATGAACCGCCTCGACCGGCAGGGCGCCGCGGGGCGGCGGCGGGGCATCCACCTTGTCGCCCGCGATCACGCGGGGGCTGAAGGCGGCACGTTCCATCGCCTCGGGCAGCTTGACGATTTCCAGCGCCCGGGCGCGGTGGGCAAGCCGGCGGATGAAGCCCCGTTCCTCCAGCGCGGTGATCAGCCGGTGGATGCCCGACTTGGACCGCAGGTCCAGCGCGTCCTTCATTTCGTCGAATGAGGGCGGAACGCCGTCCACATCCATCCGGGTGCGGATGAACTCCAAGAGTTCCAGTTGCTTGCGCGTCAGCATACCCGATCCTCATTGCGGTTGTTTGGCAAATGTTCTGCCCCCGTTCCCGCTTTGTGTCAAGCGTTTTGCCGCGCCGCGCTAGTTTACCGTCAGCACCGCCGTCACCGGCGCCAGCGCGACCGAGGCGGCCCGCCCTTCGACCGTCCATTCCAGAATGGCGGCCACCGTTTCGGGCCGGGTCGAGCCGATGACGGCCACGCGCCCCTCTTGCGCGGCCTTGAAGGCGGCGCGGTCAAGGTAGCGGCGCAGCACGGGGCCGGCCTCGCCCTCGGCATCCAGTTGGCGGAAGATCAGGGCGGCGGGCAGATCCTCGCGCCGGGCGACCTGATCGGCGGCGTTCAGCCCGCGCTCATAGGTCAGCAACCCGCGCCCCTGCGCCTTGAGGATCGGCACCACCTGCGCGGCCCGTGTCCGGTCATCCTGAAACCCGCCCCCGGCAAGGTCAATCGCCGCGACCGCCTGCGGCAGGGCCGCGCCAAGCGATTGAAATGTCTGCTCGATATCCGAAGCCTTGGCGCCTGCAGGAATTCCGCTGGCCAGCATCACCACCTCATGGCCCGCGGCGCGATAGGTGGCGGCGGCTTCGGCGGCGGTGGCGGCAAGCGGGTCGATCACGAAGGTCACGGGAAAGGGCAGGGCGGCCAGTTGCGCGCGGTCCAGTGCGGCCGAACCGTCGTCCATCAGGATCAGCGCGAAGAGCGGCTTGCCAGCGGGGTTTTCAAAGGCGGCGGCAAAGCGCCGGATCGGCGGCAGATCGGTTTCGGCGGGCGCTTCGGGCGCCGGGGCGGCCTTGGGTGCATCGCCGATCGCGGGAAGCCGCCCGACGGTCACGCCGGGCGCCTCGGCAAGGCCGGGATCGGCCGGAAGGGTCGAGGCGGCGGGCACTTCGGCCTCCGGCTCGGTCACCGGCTGGGGCGCGATGCTGGCGGGGGCCGGGGCAGGCGCCGGTTCGGCGGCAGGTTCCAGCAGACGGTCAGGGGCGGTGCCGGGCGCGGGCGGCGGCAGATCGGCAGGGGCGGGCGCCGTCTCGCTCGCTTCGGCGCCGGGTGCGCCGGGGGTTGCGGCCCCAGGGGTGGGGGCGGCTTCGGGTGCTGGGGTTGCCGGCGTGCCGCTCACCGCGGGTTGTGCGGGGGCGGCGGGGGCATCGACCGGGCCGATGGTGGCGGGGGCCTGCGGTGCGACCTGAGGCGCAGCCTCGGCGCCGGGCGGCGTCAATGCGGGTGCTGCGGGCGATGCCGGGGCAGGGGCAGAAGCCGTGCTGCCAAGGGTCGGGCTGTTGTCCGCCGCCGGGGGGGGCGCCACTTGCGGCATGGCGGGGGGCTGCGGTTCTGGCCCGATGGGCGCCGCAGGGCCCGCGACGGCTTCCGCCGGCTCTGCGGCAGCCACCTGCTGCGGCATGTCTTCGGGCGCGGTTGCTGCCGGTTTGGCCCCGGGTGGTGGCGCGACCTGCGAAATCACGCCCAACCCCGCCGCGGAAACCACGGCGCCCCATGCCAGACCTGCAACGAAATTCCGGATCACTCTGCCCCCTTGGCGCCATTTGCGCGCGCCGGACCCGCCGGATCTGCGCGCTTGCCCTTGACGCTGCCATCTGCCTCGGCCCATCTATAACCCGGCCTGCCGCGCCCTTCATCCCCTTTCCGACCGGACCCCGCAAGATGCTGCTCCTGATCGACAACTATGACAGCTTTACCTACAATCTCGTTCATTACCTGGGCGAGCTGGGGGCCGATGTCACCGTGCAGCGCAACGATGCGTTGCAGGTGCAAGAGGTGATTGCGATGCGCCCCGAGGTGATCGTGCTGTCGCCCGGCCCCTGCGATCCGGCGCAGGCGGGAATTTGCCTGCCGCTGACCCGCGCGGCGGCCGAGGCGGATATTCCGCTCTTGGGCGTCTGCCTTGGCCATCAGACGATTGGCGAGGCGTTCGGCGGCAAGGTCGTGCGCTGCCATGAGATCGTGCATGGCAAGATGGGCGTGATGCACCATGCCGGGCAGGGGGTGTTCCGGGGCCTGCCCTCGCCCTTCCTTGCCACCCGCTACCACTCGCTGGTGGTGGAACGCGAAAGCCTTCCCGATTGCCTTGAGGTCACCGCCTGGCTTGAAGATGGCACGATCATGGGCCTGCGCCACAAGACCAAGATGATCGAGGGCGTGCAGTTCCACCCCGAAAGCATCGCCTCGGAACACGGCCACCAGCTCTTGCGCAATTTCCTCGACGCGGCCCGGGTCCGAGAGTCCGCCGGGGTGCCGGCATGAGCGATACCCTCAAACCGCTGATCGGTCTGGCCGCCGAGCGTCCCCTGACCCGGGCCGAGGCAGAGACCGCGTTCAACGCGCTCTTTGAAGGGCAGGGCACCCCGGCGCAGATGGGCGGCTTCCTGATGGCGCTGCGCACGCGGGGCGAGACGGTCGATGAATATGCCGCCGCCGCCACGGTGATGCGGGCGAAATGCAATCCGGTCACCGCGCCCGAAGGGGCGATGGACATCGTCGGCACCGGCGGCGACGGTAAGGGCACGCTGAACATCTCTACCGCGACGGCCTTTGTCGTGGCGGGGGCGGGGGTGGTGGTGGCCAAGCATGGCAACCGCAACCTGTCGTCCAAATCCGGTGCGGCGGATGCGCTGACCGAGATGGGGCTGAATGTGATGGTCGGCCCCGATGTGGTCGAGCGCTGCCTGACGCAGGCCGGCATCGGCTTCATGATGGCGCCGATGCACCATCCGGCGATCCGCCATGTGATGCCGGTGCGGGCCGAGCTGGGCACGCGGACGATCTTCAACATCCTCGGGCCGCTGACCAATCCGGCGGGCGTGCGGCGGCAGTTGACCGGGGCGTTTTCGGCCAAACTGATCCGCCCGATGGCCGAAACCCTGCTGGCGCTGGGGTCGGTCAAGGCATGGCTGGTGCATGGCGGTGACGGCACGGATGAGATTTCGATTGCAGCACCCACCCATGTTGCCGCGCTGGAACATGGTCAGGTCCGCGAATTCACCCTGCGGCCCGAAGATGCGGGCCTGCCGTATCACCCGTTCGAACAGGTGATGGGTGGCACCCCGGCCGAGAATGCGCAGGCCTTCCGGGCGCTGCTTGACGGCACCCCGGGCGCCTATCGCGATGCCGTCCTCTTCAATGCCGCAGCAGCACTTCTGGTGGCCGACAAGGCCCGCAGCCTGAGCGAGGGCGTCGAACTGGCCCGTGCCAGCATCGACAGCGGCGCGGCAAAGGCCAAGGTCGCGGCGCTGAAACACCTGACCCATGGCTAGACCGGAGCCACCGGAAAGCTGGGCCGATCTGCCGTTTTTCTCCACCCATTGGCCCGCCCTCTGGGACCGGCTTGCCGCCACCTCCGGCTGGCAGCCCGAACCGCAGGCGATCTTCCGGGCGCTTGAGCTTACCCCGCGCCCTCAGGTCCGGGTGGTGATCCTTGGGCAAGACCCCTATCATACCCCCGGGCGGGCCACCGGGCTGGCGTTTTCCTTCCCCCCCGGCACGCCGCCGCGCGACAGCCTGCGCAACATTCTGACCGAAGTCGCCATCGATACCGGCAGGCCCAAAGCCGACGGCGATCTGACAGCATGGGCCGGGCAGGGGGTTCTGCTGCTCAATACCGCGCTCACCGTGCCCGTCGGGCAGGCCAATGGCCACAAATCCTTCGGCTGGCAGCCGCTTGTCCATGACATTTTGCAAGCCACCGCTGCCGACGGCCCCCGTGCCTTCGTCCTCTGGGGCAATCCGGCGCAGAAACTCTGCACCGCCCTGCCGCGCGAAGGCCACCTCTTCCTGACCAGCCCGCATCCCTCGCCGCTCTCGGCCCATCGCGGCTTTTTCGGTTCGCGCCCCTTCAGTGCCGTCAACCGCTGGCTGATCGCCCGCGGCCAGCCTGCAATCGACTGGAGCTCCTGACCCGGGCTTCCCATCGGCGTCCGGGCGCGCTAGACCGGAAGTTGAAACCGCCAGCCATTCATCTTGGCCCAAATATCCCACGGGGGTCCGGGGGTGTGAAACCCCCGGTCCCGCAGTTGCCGCCGGAGACCCCATGACGACCATTCTCGACCGCATCAAAGCCTACAAGCTTGAGGAAGTCGCCGCCCGCAAGGCCGCCCGCCCGCTTGCCACCGTCGAGGATGCCGCCCGTTCGGCCCCCGCACCGCGCGGCTTTGCCAAGGCTTTGTCGGATGCCGCCGTCACCGGCTATGGCCTGATTGCCGAGATCAAGAAGGCCAGCCCCTCCAAGGGCCTGATCCGCGCCGATTTCGACCCGCCCGCCCTTGCCCGCGCCTATGAGGCGGGCGGCGCCACCTGCCTGTCGGTGCTGACCGACACCCCCAGCTTTCAGGGCGCCGACAGCTTCCTGACCGAAGCGCATGAGGCGGTGAAACTGCCCTGCCTGCGCAAGGACTTCCTTTACGACACCTGGCAGGTGGCCGAGGCGCGCGCCCTTGCCGCCGATGCCATCCTGATCATCATGGCCTCGGTCTCGGATGCGCAGGCGGCGGAACTTGAGGCGGCGGCCTTCGAACTTGGCATGGATGTGCTGATCGAGGTGCATGACCGGGCCGAGCTTGAGCGCGCGACCCTCCTGAAATCGCCGCTCATCGGCATCAACAACCGCAATCTGCATACGTTCGAAGTGACGCTGGACACCACCCGCCAATTGGCGCGGCTGGTGCCCGAAGACCGGCTGATCGTCTCGGAATCGGGCCTCTTCACCCCTGCCGATCTTGCCGATGTCGCGGCCTATGGCGCACGCTGCTTCCTGATCGGCGAGGCGCTGATGCGGCAGGCCGATGTGACGGCGGCGACCCGCGCCATCCTCGCCCGCCCGCTCGACAGCGAGGCGGGGGCATGAGTGGCCTCACACATTTCGACGATCAGGGTCAGGCCCATATGGTCGATGTTTCGATGAAGCCGGTGACCGACCGCACCGCGGTGGCCGAAGGCTGCGTCGTGATGACCGCCGAAACGCTGGCGCTGATCACCGAAGGCCGCGCGAAAAAGGGCGATGTGCTGGGCGTGGCACGGCTAGCCGGCATCATGGCGGCCAAGAAGACCGCCGATCTGATCCCGCTCTGCCACCCCTTGCCGATCACCAAGGTCGCGCTTGACCTGACGCCGGACCCGGCCCTGCCCGGCATCCGCGTGACCGCCACCGTCAAGACCGGCGGCCAGACCGGGGTGGAGATGGAGGCGCTGACGGCGGTTTCGGTCGCCTGTCTCACCATCTACGACATGGTCAAGGCGGTGGAAAAGGGAATGCGGATCGAAGGCATCCGCCTCAAACTGAAAGAGGGCGGCAAATCGGGCCGCTGGGAGGCGGAATGATCACCGTAGAAGAGGCTCTGGCGCGCTGTTTCGCTCTTGTGACCCCGGTCGGCACCGAAACGGTGCCGCTGCGCCGTGCGGCAGGCCGCGTGCTGCGGCAGGCCGCCCCGGCCAGGCTGACGCAACCGCCCTTCGCCGCCTCGGCGATGGACGGCTATGCGCTGGGTGCCGCCGCTGATGCCGGGGCAAGCTTCACCCTGCGCGGCGAGGCGGGGGCAGGCCATGCCTTTGCCGGAACGCTTGGCCCGGCGGATGCCGTCCGCATCTTCACCGGCGCGCCGCTGCCCGAAGGCGCCGCGACCATTGCCATTCAGGAAGAGGTTGCGGCGGAAGGCCCCACCATCACCCTGCGCAAGGCCGCCCAAGCGGGCGACAACATCCGCCCCCGCGGACAGGATTTTGCCGAAGGTGACAGCTTGGCCGCCCCGCGCCGTCTGCAGCCCAATGACATTGCCCTTCTGGCCTCGATGAACCTGCCCGAAGTCACCGTCGCCCGCCGCCCGGTGGTGGCTCTGATCGCCACCGGCGACGAGCTGGTGATGCCGGGTGAAGCGCCCGGCCCCGATCAGATCATCGCCTCCAACACCTTCGCCCTTGCCGCCATGGTCGAGGCGGCGGGCGGCGAAGCACGGATGCTGCCCATCGCCCGCGACAGTGAAGACAGCCTGCGCATGGTCTTCAGCCTTGCCGAAGGCGCGGACCTTGTGGTGACGGTCGGCGGCGCTTCGGTGGGGGATCATGATCTGGTCGGTAAGGTGGCAGCGGAGCTGGGCCTTGAGCGGGCCTTCTGGAAGATCGCCATGCGCCCGGGCAAACCGCTGATGGCGGGGCGTCTGGGGCAATCGGTGATGCTGGGCCTGCCCGGCAACCCGGTCTCGGCCATCGTCTGCGGCCATCTGTTCCTGATCCCGCTTCTCAAGGCGATGCAGGGCCTGCCCGCGACGCCTCCCGTCCCCCGCAAGGCCCGCCTCGGCGCCGATACCGGCCCGGCAGGCCCACGCACCCATTACATGCGCGCCCGGCTGGATGCAGAGGGCGCGACGATCACCCCGTTCGACCGGCAGGATTCGGCCTTGCTGTCGATCCTGTCCACCGCCGACGCGCTGCTGATCCGCCCGATGGGCGACGGGCCGCGCAAGGCCGGGGAACAGGTCGAATATCTGCCGATCTGACCCCGCGCGCTCCGGGCAGGCGTCGATGCCTCCGGCGGGGATATTTGGGCCAAGATGAATTGCACCTTGCAAAATACTCCCGCCGGAGGCCCTTCACCCGAGCCGGTTGGCCGCAGGCCAGAGGCGAGAAAAAGAAATGCCGCCGTTTCGCAAGAAACGGCGGCGCGATTGATTTGCGGCCTGTCAGCTATTGCCGCGGCGCGCGAACAGGCCGGCGTCTTCGGCTGCGCGGCGCAGGGCGTGGCTCTTGTTGACGGTTTCCTGATATTCCGCCTCGGGGTCGCTGTCATAGACCACGCCGCCGCCTGCCTGAATATAGAGCTTCTGATCCTTCAGAACTGCCGTGCGCAGCGCGATGCAGAAATCCATCTCGCCGTTGGCCGCGAAATAGCCCACCCCGCCGCCATAGACGCCGCGCTTTTCCGGTTCCAGCTCGTCGATGATCTCCATCGCCCGCACCTTGGGCGCGCCTGAAACCGTCCCGGCGGGCAGGCCCGCCAGCAAGGCCGAAAGCGCGTCCTGATCGTCGCGGATCTCACCCACCACATTCGAGACGATGTGCATGACGTGGGAATAGCGTTCGATGATGAATTTCTCGGTGGGCTTCACCGTGCCGACCTTGGCCACCCGGCCGACATCGTTGCGGCCAAGGTCCAGAAGCATCAGATGTTCGGCCAGTTCCTTCTGGTCGGCCAGCAGATCGGCCTCCAGCGCCTTGTCTTCTTCCGGTGTGGCGCCGCGCTTGCGGGTTCCGGCGATGGGGCGGATCGTCACTTCTCCGTCGCGCAGCCGCACCAGAATCTCGGGGCTGGCGCCGATCACCTGAAACGGACCGAAGTTGAAGAAGAACATGAAGGGCGAGGGGTTGGTGCGCCGCAGGCTGCGATAGAGCGCGATGGGCGGCAGTTCGAACCGCTGGCTCCAGCGTTGCGACGGCACCACCTGAAAGATGTCACCGGCGCGGATGTATTCCTTGGCCTTCTCGACCGCCGCCTTATAGCCGTCATGGGTGAAATTCGATACCGGCACGCCGACCGCCGTCGCCTCGCCCAGATCGCGTTGGGCCGGGGGTGCGCGGTCAAGGTCGCGCAGCGCGTCCATCACCCGCTCTGCCGCCTGGGCATAGGCGGCGCGGGCCGAGAGCCCCGCCGCGACCCAGGCCGGGGCGCAAACCGTCACCTCGCCCTTCACCCCGTCCAGCACCGCTACCACCGAGGGCCGGATCAGTTGCGCATCGGGCAGGCCCAGCGGATCGGGGTTCACATCGGGCAGATGTTCCACCAGCCGGATCATGTCATAGCCGAGATAGCCGAACAGCCCCGCCGCCACTGGCGGCACGCTTTCGGGCATCTCGATCCGGCTTTCGGCGATCAGGTCGCGCAGCGTCTGCAACGGATGGCCCGGCAGTTCCACGAAGGCCGCCGGATCGAACCGCGCTTCGCGGTTGAGGCGGCTTTTCTCGCCATGGCATTGCCAGATCAGATCGGGCTTCATCCCGACGACGGAATAGCGCCCGCGCACCTCGCCGCCGGTCACCGATTCCAGCATGAAGGTATCGGTCCGCGCCTCGCCCAGTTTGAGCATCAGCGACACCGGCGTATCCAGATCGGCGGCCAGCCGCGCATAAACCAGTTGGTTGCGGCCCTCGGCCCAGCCCTGTTCGAAGGTTGCGAAATCGGGGTGCAGGATCATCGCCGGGGCCTGTCAGTTGCCAAGCTGGGCATTGACCGCATCAATCGCCGCCTGATTGAGCGTGATGCCCGCCTCGGCGGTCAGCGCGCCGGTGTAAAGCGCGAAAAGATCGGTAGAGAGGGCGCGCGCCGCATTGACCGCAATCGCCTCGCGCAGGGCCTGCGCATCGGCGCCTTCTGCCGTTGCGGGCTGAATGTCATCCAGCCGGACCAGCGCGGTAAAGCCCGCCTCTTCGATCAGCCGCAATTCGCCGGGCTGCATCGCAAAGACGGCGGTGATCAGGCTGGCCGGGGCGCCTTCGACGCTGGCCTGACGGTCGGCCGAAGCGGTGCGCTCGGCAATGCCCTGCGCGCCAAGGGCGGCCCCGCCTTCGACTGCGGCCTTCATCTCAAGCCCGCGGGCCGACAGCGCCTTGGCCAGTGCATCGGTGCGCAGCGCCGCCGTCACGGCGTCTTTCACGGCGTCAAGCGGGCGCGGCGTGGGCGGCACCACCTCATCCAGTTGCATCGCCACCAGACCGCCATCGTCCAGCACGATGGCTTCGGGGAAATCGCCTTCGGCCAGCGCGGCGGCGGCCTTGGCAAAGGCGGGCTGCGCGGTGATCGGCGCATTGTCATCGGCGCCGGGGGCATAGTCGGTGGTGGCCAGAACCATGCCCTCGTCGCGGGCCAGTTCGTCCAGCGCGGCGCCGCCTGCCAGCAGGTCATCAATCGCCTCGACCTTGTCGGAAATCGCCTTTTGCGCGGCGGCCAGTTGCAACTCTTCCAGAAGCTTCGGCTTGGCCTGCTCGAAGGTGGTTTCCTGCGCCGCCAGCACTGCATTCATCCGGTAAAGCGCCGGGCCAAGGCTGGAGGGCAGGGGGCCGACGGTGCCGGGTTCGGTCAGGGCAAAGACGGCATCGCCGGCAGCACCCAGATCGGCCTTGGACACATCACCCATGTCGATGTCTTCCAGCGTCAGCTTGCGTTCGGCCACCAGCGCCTCAAAGCTTTCGCCAGCATCCAGCCGCGCCTTGGCGGCAGCCGCCTCGGCCTCGGTGCCGAAGACCAGCCGTTCGACCAGCCGCTTTTCCGGCAGCATGAATTCGGACAGCCGCGCGTCATAGGCGGCCTTAACCTCGGCCTCGTCGATGGTGATGGTCTTGGCGACATCAGCGGGCAACAGCGCCGCATAGGTGATGCGCTTGGCCTCGGGGCGGGTGTAATCGGCCAGATGGGCGTCATACCATGCCTGCACCTCGGCCTCGGTCGGCGCGGGCAGTGGGGCGGGCAGATCGGCTTCGGTCACGCGGACAAGGGTAAAGCCTCGCCGCTCGCCGGCCCAGGCAAAGATGGTATCGGTCAGCGCCTGCGGTGCCACGACCCCGCCCGCAACCGAGCCTTGCAACAGCGAGCGGGCGATATCGGCGCGGATGCCGTCTTCAAACTCGGTCGCGGTCAGGTTGTTGTTCTTCAGCGCGTCACGGTAGGTCTTGCCGTCAAAGGTGCCGCTGACACCCTGAAAGCTGGGCATTCCGGCCAGTTCGGCGGCCACCACGGCATCGCCCGCCGACAGCCCGACATGCGCCGCCTCATTGTCCAGCGCGGCCCGCTGCACAAGGCTTTGCAGCACCTGCCCGTCGATGCCAAAGGCGCGGGCCTGCTCCATGGTCAGTTGCGCGCCGAACTGTTGCGACAACTGGTTCATCTGCTGGCGCATCCCCTGCACATAGTCATTGACCGTGATGTCGCGGTCGCCGACCGCGCCGATGGTGGTGACATTGCCGCCAAAGTTGGTCACGCCGAAACCGCCCAGGCCGCCGACGATCATCGCCATCAGCACCCAGGCCATGACCGAGGCGCCACGGCGCTTGCGCTTGGGGGTGGCGTCGTCGTCGGTGGTATGCGGTGCTTTGGACATGATCGGCTCGCTCAAGGGCTTTGCCCGACTGTCTAAGCGGTCGGGCGCAGGGGGGCAAGGCTGGAGGGCCCGCTTATCCGGTGAAGGCCGCCAGACGGCGGAACATCTCGGTGATGCCCGCAGCATCCACATTGGCAAAGGCGATGCGGATTTGCCGCGCGCCTTCGGCATGGGCGGCAGGCTGGAACATCGTGCCGGGCAGCATCAGCAGGCCCGCCTCGGCCACCAGCCGCTTGCACAGGGCATCCGAGGCCAGCGGGAAGGGGTGTTCGACATAGGCGAAATAGGCGCCGCAACCAAGGAGCTTCCACCCATCCAGCGCGCCGAACCCGCCCGTCATCGCCGCGCGACGGGCAAGGATTTCATCCCGCTCGCCCGCGACCCATTGCGACAGGTTCCGCATTCCCCAAAGCGCGCCGATCTGGCCCAACTGGCTGGGGCAGATGGCGACGGTGTCAAGGAACTTTTCCACCTCGGCCAGCCGCGCCTCGCTGGCGACAATGGCCCCCACGCGGTGGCCGGTCAGGCGGTAAGCCTTGGAAAAGCTGTAAAGGTGGATGAAATCCGCCGCCCAGTCGGGATCGGTAAACAGGTCATGCGGGCGGCCCGTGCGGCTGTCGAAATCGCGGTAGGTTTCATCCACGATCAGGGCGAGGCCGCGTGCGCGCGCCAGCGCATGGAAGGCCGCCAGCGTTTCCGCCGGATATTCCGCCCCGCCCGGATTGTTGGGCGAAACCAGCACGATTGCGCGCGTGCGGTCAGTGATCAGCCGCGCGGCCGCCTCGGCCTCGGGGATCAGGCCCTCACCGGCGGGCAGCGGCACGGCGCGCACGCCCTGCATATCCAGCCACATCTTGTGGTTGAAATACCACGGCGTTGGCAGGATCACCTCATCGCCGGCGCCCGCCAGCGTGGCCATCACGGCGCAGAACGCCTGATTGCAGCCCTGCGTGATGGCGACCTGCGTGTCGCGGATGGTGCCGCCATAGGCCGCCGACCATTGCGCCGCAATCTCGGCCCGCAGCGGTGCCATGCCCAGAACTGGGCCGTAAAGATGCGCCTGCGGATCGTTCAGCGCCGCCTCGGCTAATGCCTGCCGCAGGCCCAGGGGCGGGCTGTCCACCGGGGCGGCCTGACTGACATTGATCAGCGGGCGCTCGGGCGGAAAGACCACCCCCTGCAACCAGCGCCGGGCCTCCATCACGGGCGGCGGCTCGGTTCCGGCCATGGCAGGGTTCAGGGGATGGGTCATCGGCTGCACTCCTGAAAGGGGGGCGGGGGGGGGCACACCCACCGCGCCATTCGTTTCCAGAACCAATGGCGAATCAAACGGCTCACCCTTGGGATATTCGGCAAGACGGGATGGAGGGTCAGTCCTTGCCGCGGAAAGGCTGCACATATTGCAGCGCCATGTCCCAGGGGAAGAAAATCCAAGTGTCTTGGCTGACCTCGGTCACATAGGTATCGACCTGCGGCTTGCCGTGCGGCTTGGCATAGACCGTGGCGAAATGCGCCTTGGGGTAAAGCTTGCGCACCAGTTCCAGCGTCTTGCCCGAATCCACCAGATCATCCACCACCAGAATGCCGGTGCCGTCGCCCATCAGATCGGCCTGCGGGCTTTTGGTTACCCGGGCCTCGGCCTGCGCCTGATGGTTGTAGCTTTTCACGCTGATCGTATCGACCACGCGGATGTCCAGTTCGCGGCTGACGATCATCGCGGGCACCAGACCGCCGCGGGTGATGCCGACCACCGCCCGCCACGCCCCGCCATCCGGCCCCTTGCCATCCAGCCGCCAGGCCAGCGCCCGCGCATCGCGGTGGATCTGGTCCCAACTGACGTGGAAGCCTTTTTCATGCGGCAGGCGGTCGGTCATGGGCGGACTCCTCTTCAGGTGGCGACGATCTTGACGCCCAGAAGCGCCAGCGCGCCCCCAAAGCTGCGGTCGATCAGGGTCTTGAGGCTGATATAGCGCGCCCGGCTGCGTTCAAGCGAGAAGATCCGCGCGACAAGGCTGTTCCACAGCGTTTCGGCGGTGAAGATCACCGCAAGCAGCAGGCCCAGCACCCAATAGGGCGTATCGGCCTGCAATGTGCCAAGGAAGATCGAGGAAAACATCACCGCGGCCTTGGGATTGGCCAGATTGGTCCAGAGCCCCAGCCGATAGGCCGCCAGCGCCGAACGCGGCACCGGCCGGGCATCTTCGGTGACGAAGGGTTGCTTGGCATCGCGCCAGAGGTGCCATGCCATCCACAAGAGATAGCCCGCCCCGCCGATCTTGAGCGCCCAGAGCAGCGACGGCGCCGCGGCAAAGACGATGTTAAGCCCGAACATTGCCGCCAGCGCCCAGACCATCGCCCCGCTGCCGATCCCCATGGCCAGCATGACGCCGGTGCGGAACCCTTCGTTCAACCCGGTGCGCGCCGCCATCAGAACGGCAGGCCCGGGCGAAATCGCGGCAAAGGTCACCAGACCCGCGAAGGCAAGAAAAGCAGCCAGCGTCATTCCTTGCGGCCCGTCACCGCGTCGATGTCGGGGGCATCCACCGCCTTCATGCCGACGACGTGATAGCCCGCATCGACATGCAGGTTTTCGCCCGTAGTGCCCGAACCCAGATCGGACAACAGGTAAAGCGCGGCCTTGCCCACCTCGTCCTGCGTCACGTTGCGGCGCAGGGGCGAGTTCAGCTCGTTCCATTTCAGGATATAGCGGAAATCACCGATGCCAGAGGCCGCCAGCGTCTTGATCGGTCCGGCGGAAATCGCATTCACCCGGATGCCGTCCTTGCCCAGATCCTCGGCCAGATATTTGATCGAGGCTTCCAGCCCTGCCTTGGCCACGCCCATCACATTGTAATGCGGCATCACCTTTTCGGCGCCGTAATAGGTCAGGGTCAACAGGCTGCCGCCCGGCCCCATCATGGCCGCCGCACGCTGACAGACAGCGGTAAAGCTGTAGACGGAAATATCCATCGTCATCAGGAAGTTGGCGCGACTGGTGTCCACATAGCGGCCCCGCAGCTCGGCCTTGTCGGAAAAACCGATGGCATGGACCAGAAAGTCGATCTGGCCCCAGAGTTCCTTGAGCCGGGCAAAGAGAGCGTCGATCGATTCCTCGCTCGATACGTCGCATTCGACGAATTCGCTCATCCCGATCGAGGCCGCCAGCGGCTCGACCCGCTTTTTCAGCGCGTCGCCCTGATAGGAAAAGGCGATTTCGGCCCCCTGCGCCGCAAGCTGCTGGGCGATGCCCCAGGCGATGGATTTGTCATTGGCCAGCCCCATGATGAGCCCGCGCTTACCTGCCATAAGTCCGGTTGACATTCGGGCTCCCTCGGCCACCTTCATTGATCAAGTGGTGTGTAGGCCATCGGGGGCCGGGCATCAAGGGCGGCGCAGGCAGCGGGACCGCGCCGGGAAGGAATGGACGACATGGACCGAAGCGGAATTTTTGCGGGCGAAGACCCGTTCGTCATCGCACAAAGCTGGCTGGCCGAGGCAGAAAAAAGCGAACCGAATGATCCCAATGCCATCGCTCTGGCCACAGTCGATGCCGATGGACTGCCCAATGTGCGCATGGTTCTGCTGAAAGAGATCGAGGCGGCGGCCTTCGTCTTTTACACCAATTACACCAGCGCCAAGGCCCGCGAAGCCGAAGGCGCGGGCAAGGCCGCCTTCGTGATGCACTGGAAAAGCCTGCGCCGCCAGATCCGGGTGCGCGGCCTTGTCAGCCGCGAAGAGGGGCCGCAGGCGGATGCCTATTACGCCAGCCGCAGCCTCAAATCCCGGCTGGGCGCCTGGGCCAGCCAGCAGTCGCAACCCCTGTCGTCACGCGGGGCGCTGATGGCCGAAGTTGCCCGCGTCACGGCCGAGCAGGGCCTGAATCCGCGCCGTCCGCCCTTCTGGGGTGGTTTTCGCATCATTCCCCTTGAAATCGAGTTCTGGGCCGATGGGGCGTTCCGCCTGCATGACCGCTTTCGCTGGAACCGCCCAACCCCCGAGAACGCTTGGGAAATCCACCGTCTGAACCCCTGATCTTCGCGCTTCGTGAATGGAAGTGTGCCGAAACACGGCGTTTTTAGGCTTGCATCTGGCAGGTGAAACGCTGCATCAGTTTGCACGGGCTTTATCTGGGGAATGGCTCTGACAATGACGGAAGAAGATGAGGCCGTGCAGGAACTGCAGGGCCGAGTGAAGTGGTTTGATCCGGCCAAGGGCTTCGGCTTCATCGTTGCCGAAGGCTCCCCTACGGATATCTTGCTTCACGCGAATGTCCTGCGCAACTACGGTCAAAGCTCGGTCGCCGATGGCGCTGGCATCACCGTGAAGGTGCAAAAGACGCAACGCGGGGCGCAGGCGGTCGAGGTGGTGCGGATCGAACCGCCGCCCGGGGGGGGCGTTCCCGCTGGTCGATGAAAGCATCATGCCCTTGCCCGACGATCTGGCGCAATTGCCGCTGGAACCGGCCCGGGTGAAGTGGTTCGACAAGGGCAAGGGCTTTGGCTTTGCCAATGTCTTCGCCCGGCCCGAGGATGTCTTCATCCATATCGAGGTGCTGCGCCATTCCGGCTTTGCCGATCTTCAGGCGGGCGAGGCGGTCTGCCTGCGCATCGTCGAGGGCAAGCGGGGCCGCATGGCGGTGCAGGTGGTGTCATGGGAAGCTTCGGCGCGCGTCTGAGCGGGCTTGTTCTGGCGCTGGCCCCTGCGATGGCCGGCGCCGCTTGCGCGCCCGAGGCGGTTGAATTGCGCGGCCCTGCGGGGCGCGCGCGTTTTCATGTAGAAGTGGCTGACGCGCCGGCAGAGCAGGCCAAGGGCCTGATGTTCCGTGAAAAAATGGCGACTTCGGCGGGGATGCTTTTCGTGTTCCCCGCCCCTAAACACGCCAGCTTCTGGATGAAGAACACGCTGATCCCGCTGGACATGATCTTTGCCGATGCCGCCGGGCGGGTGACGCGGGTGCATTCCATGGCGGTGCCCGGCGACGAAACCCCGATCGACGGCGGCGAGGGCGTGGCGATGGTGCTGGAAATCAACGGCGGTCTGGCGGCCCGGCTGGGCATCGCGCCGGGCAGCGAATTGCGGCATTCGTCGGTGGATCAATCGCTTGCCGCCTGGCCTTGCGACTGACGCACAACCCTTGTAGAGAGGCCGCGTCGGGGCGTAGCGCAGTCTGGTAGCGCGACGGTTTTGGGTACCGTAGGTCGGAAGTTCGAATCTTCTCGCCCCGACCATTCCAGAAGCATCTCAAGGACCAGACCGTCGCGGCAGCGCTCGGAAATCGCGTTGTTTTTCCGCAGCTACAACCAGCCGGGGCAGGGCGCGTGATTTGACATGCCGTAGCTGAGGATGGTGCGTGCTTGCACGCACCCTACCGAACCCCTGATGCCGGGGGCCACCCTCCAAGCGATTATCGCCAAGCGGTAGGGCGCGTGATTTCACGCACCTTGGGACGGGGGTGGTGCGTGCAGGCACGCACCCTACCCATGCCCGTTCTTACCCTTGCAGCGTCCGCACGCCGTAGCCCTCGCCCCGCGCCTTCATCGCCGCCACTGCGGCGATGCTCGCGGCGGCGGTGGTGAAATAGGCGATCTTGTCCATCAGGGCGACGCGGCGGATGTCGCGCGAGTCGCTGATGGCTTGGGTGCCTTCGGTGGTGTTCATCACCAGCGCAATGTCGCCGTTCTTCAGCCGGTCCACGATGTTCGGGCGGCCTTCATAGACCTTGGCCACCGGCGTTGCCGCGATGCCGACCGAGGCGAGCCATGCGGCCGTGCCCTTGGTCGCCACGATCTCGAAGCCCATCGCAACCATATCGGCGGCGGCGGCGGCGAAGGCTTCGGTCTTGTCCATGTCCTTGACCGACAGGAACACCCGGCCGCCTTCGGGCAGGATGGTTCCGGCGCCCATCTGTGCCTTGAGGAAGGCCAGCGCAAAGGTGCGGTCCCAGCCCATGACTTCGCCGGTTGAGCGCATTTCCGGGCCAAGCACCGGGTCCACTCCGGGGAAGCGGGCGAAGGGCAGCACGGCCTCTTTGACCGAGAACCACGGCGTGATCGGATCGGCGAGGGTGAAGGCATCGGCCAGCGGCAGCGGCGTGTCCGGGCCGACCCCTTGGGCATAGGGCGCGCGGAGGGGGAAGTTCGACATCGGCTCACCGGCCATCAGGCGGGCGGCGATGGCGGCAATGGCGCTGTCGGTCGCCTTGGCGACGAAGGGCACGGTGCGGCTGGCGCGGGGGTTCACCTCAAGCACATAGATCGTGCCGTCCTTGATGGCGAATTGCACGTTCATCAGCCCGACCACATGCAGCGCGCGGGCCATCTCGACGGTCTGACGCTTCAGCTCGGCGATGGTGGCTGCGTCCAGCGAATGCGGCGGCAGGCAGCAGGCGGAGTCGCCCGAATGCACCCCGGCCTCTTCGATATGTTCCATGATGCCCGCGACATGCACGGTGTCGCCGTCGCAGAGCGCGTCCACATCCACCTCGATCGCGCCGGAGAGATAGCTGTCGAGCAGCACCGGGCTGTCGCCCGAGACCTGAACGGCGGTGGCGATGTAACGCTCAAGCTGGGCATCGTCGCGGATGATTTCCATTGCGCGGCCGCCCAGCACGAAGGAGGGGCGGATGACCAGCGGATAGCCGACATCCTTGGCGACCTTGAACGCCTCATCGCGGCTGCGCGCCGTGCCGTTGTGCGGCTGTTTCAGCGCCAGCTTGTGCAGCAGTTGCTGGAACCGCTCGCGGTCTTCGGCAAGGTCGATGGCGTCGGGCGTGGTGCCGAGGATCGGGATGCCTTCCTCATGCAGCGCATTGGCGAGTTTCAGCGGGGTCTGGCCGCCGAACTGCACGATCACGCCATGCAGCGTGCCGTTCTCTTGCTCCACCCGCAGGATTTCCAGAACATGTTCCAGCGTCAGCGGTTCGAAATAGAGCCGGTCCGAAGTGTCATAATCGGTCGAAACCGTCTCGGGGTTGCAGTTGACCATGATGGTTTCATAGCCCGCTGCGGTCAGCGCATAGCAGGCATGGCAGCAGCAATAGTCGAACTCGATGCCCTGACCGATCCGGTTCGGGCCGCCGCCAAGGATGACGACCTTTTTCGCCGCCGAAGGCCGGGCCTCGCATTCCACATCGCCCATGACCGGGCTTTCGTAGGTGGAATACATATAGGGGGTTTGCGCCTCGAACTCGGCCGCGCAGGTGTCGATCCGCTTGAAGACGGCGGTCACACCCAGATTGCGGCGGGCGCGGCGCACCTGCGCCTCGTCCCGGCCGGTCAGTTTGGCAAGGCGGGCGTCGGTGAAGCCCAGCATCTTGAGGCGGCGCAGACCCGCGGCATCCACCGGCAGGCCGCTGCGCCGCACCTCGGCCTCGGTGTCGATGATCTCGCGGATGCGGTCGAGGAACCACGGATCAAACGCGGTGGCGCCATTGATCTCGTCATTGGTCAGGCCAAGGCGCATGGCTTGCGCGATCACCCGCAGACGGTCGGGCGTTTGCAGCGACAGCGCCTTGAAGATGGCGGCACGGTCGGGGGCGCCGGGGATGATGATTTCGTCAAAGCCGGTCAGGCCGGTCTCAAGGCTGGCCAGCGCCTTTTGCAGCGACTCATGGATGGTGCGGCCAATGGCCATCGCCTCACCCACCGATTTCATCGCGGTGGTCAGGTTGTTTTCCGAACCGGGGAATTTCTCAAAGGCGAAACGCGGGATCTTGGTGACCACATAGTCGATGGAGGGTTCGAACGACGCCGGGGTGACCTTGGTGATGTCATTGTCCAACTCGTCCAGCGTATAGCCGACGGCCAGCTTGGCCGCGATTTTCGCAATCGGAAAGCCGGTGGCCTTCGATGCCAGCGCCGAAGACCGCGACACCCGGGGGTTCATCTCGATCACCACCATGCGGCCATCGGCGGGGTTGATCGCCCATTGCACGTTGGAACCGCCGGTCTCGACGCCGATTTCACGCAGCACGGCAATCGAGCCGTTGCGCATGATCTGATATTCCTTGTCCGTCAGCGTCAGGGCAGGGGCCACGGTGATGCTATCGCCGGTATGCACGCCCATCGGGTCGATATTTTCGATGGAGCAGACGATGATGGCATTGTCAGCGGTGTCGCGCACCACCTCCATCTCGTATTCTTTCCAGCCGAGCAGGGATTCATCGACCAGAACCTGCGCCACCGGGCTGGCCTCAAGGCCGCTCTTCACGATGGCTTCGTAATCGTCGCGGTTATAGGCCACGCCGCCGCCGGTGCCGCCAAGGGTGAAGGCGGGGCGGATGATGGCGGGCAGGCCGACATATTCCAGTTGCTCGACCGCTTCGCGCACGCCGGCGCCGATGTCATACTTGCCTGTGGCCAGTTTCGGTGCGGCGATGATGGTGGCCTTGGGGTTTTCAAGGCCGATGCGGTCCATCGCCTCGCGGAACAATTTCCGGTCTTCGGCCATTTCGATGGCTTCGCGCTTGGCGCCGATCAGTTCGACCCCGAATTTTTCCAGAACGCCCAGATCGGCCAGCGCCAGCGCGGTGTTCAGCCCGGTCTGCCCGCCCATGGTGGGCAACAGCGCGTCGGGGCGTTCCTTTTCGATGATCTTGGCGACCACCTCGGGGGTGATCGGCTCGATATAGGTGGCATCGGCCAGACCCGGATCGGTCATGATCGTGGCGGGGTTCGAGTTGACGAGGATCACCCGATATCCCTCTTCGCGCAGGGCCTTGCAGGCTTGTGCGCCGGAATAGTCGAACTCGCAGGCCTGACCGATGACGATGGGCCCTGCGCCGATGATCATGATCGAGGTGATATCGGTTCTTTTCGGCATGTCATTCCCCATCCGGCGCGCAAATTGGCGGGGTTATAGTCCGCTGCGGTCCGGGCGCAAGGCGGAATCGGTCGGGCGTGGTGACCAAAATCCTTCCAAGGATTTTGCAAATTTCTTCGAAGAAATTTGGGCGGCGCGCAACAACGGAAAAGGGCCGGAGGTTTCCCCCCGGCCCCATCATGGCTTGCCCTGAAGGATCAGGTCTTTTCGCCCACCGCAGCCTCGGCCGCCGCGATGGCGGCCTTGCGGGCGGCGATGCGGTCGCCGGTCGGCGGGCCTTCGAAGCGGCGGCTTTCGACCGCCACCCAGAGGACCAGCGCCAGCGCGATGAAGCCCAGGACCACATACAGCACCCGCTCATTCGGCGGGGCGACGGCGATGAACAGGATCACGCCCATGCCGATGACGGACAGCACGGTCACCAGCTTGTAAAGCCCGGCCGACATCGCCCAGGGGCCCGGGGCCGGCCATTTCGCGGTGCCATAGGCAAAGAGCCCGGCCACCAGCGGAATGGTGAAGGACAGGAACAGGAACACCAGAGTCGAGTTCACCACGATCACATAGATCGAGGTTTCGCCGACCTTGATCGTCATTGCCAGCACCACATAGAGGATGCAGAGCGCCGTCGCCGTCCAGATCGCGTTGACCGGCGTGCGGTATTTCGGCGAGACCGTGGCCAGCGCCTTGGAAAACAGCGGCACGCCATCATCGCGCGAGAAGGCGAAGAGCATCCGGCTGGCCGAGGTCACCGTCGCCAGACCACAAAGCAACTGGGCGATGAAGATGCCCAGATACAGCACGTCCTTCAGCGCCGCCGGCAGGATGGCATCCATCGTGCCGAAGAACATCCCCCAGCCTTGCCCGGCAGCGGTCGCCATATCGGGGATGGCCAGCGTGATGGCGCAGATCATCACCCAGCCGACGATGGACGACCAGAACACCGCAGTCACAATGCCCTTGGGCACCGAGGTGGCGGCGTTCTTGGTTTCTTCCGAGGTATGGGCCGAGGCATCATAGCCGGTGATCGTATAGACCGGCAGCAAGAGGCAGAGCAGGAACAGATAGCCCACATTGTCCGACTGCGGGAAAACGTTGCCGCCCGCCTCACCCGAGTAGTTGGTGAAGGTCCACAGCCGCGAAATGTCGATGGCGGGTGCGAAATAGAGGCAGGCCAGCACCAGAACCGCCGTCACAGCGAAGATGATATACCCCGAGATGTCGGTCAGCATCGTCGTGACCTTGATGCCGAGATGGTTGAACAGCGCCTGAATGATGGTGATTGCCGCCACGAACAGCACGACCTGCCCGTCGGTTCCCGAAAAGCCGAACATCGGCCCGAAGGTGCCGGCAAAGAAATACGCGGTGCCGATGTTGATGGCGCCCAGCACGGTGATCAGGCCCAGAAGGTTGAGCCATGCCGTCAGCCAGCCCCAGAAGCGGTTCCCCAGGATCGAGCCCCAGTGGTAAAGACCGCCCGCGGTGGGGAAGGCCGACGCGATCTGCGCCATGGCAAGGGCAAACATGCCCGAGAGCAGACAGCCCGTGATCCAGCCGATCCCGGCACCCGCGCCGCCGACCGAGGAAATCGCCTGGGCGAAAGAGTTGATGCCGCCCGACAGGATGCAGATGATCGAGAACGAGATGGCGAAGTTAGAAAATTTCGACATGGAGCGCGAAAGCTCCTGGGCGTAGCCCATGCCATGCAGGACTTTTACGTCCTCATGGTGGTCCTTGTCGCTGTAGGCGTCCGAAGACATGTCATTGACCCTCCAACCATTGGTTGTTGTTCTTGTTGTTGCGGCTGCGGCGGGATGCCGCACCGTGAAGCGGAGGAAATGCCGGAATTTTCTGGCTGGCAAGCGGTGAATAGAAAATTACAGCGCGCCGATGATTGGCGCCCGTTTTGCCGGCATCATGTCGCAAAATCCGGCGGATCGGGCGCAGGGACGCTGGTCTGTGGCGGGCCATGGCCCTAGGTATGGCACAGCCGCGAAAGGAATGCCGCGAAAGGAATGCGTCGTGATCGTGCTTGAGGATGGGCCGGGGGGCAAACCCGCGCTGTTTGCGGGCGCCGAAGCCGTTCTGGTGGCGCAGAGCGCGGCCGAGGTTCCTGCGGTGCTTGCGGCCCTTGATGCCGGGCGGGCGCGGGGCCTTTGGGTTGCGGGCTGGCTGGGCTATGAGGCGGGCTATGCGCTGGAGCCGAAGCTGGCAGCGCTGGAACCGGCGGGTGGCGGGCCGCGGGCGGTCTTCGGCCTCTATGCCGGTCCGCAAGAGGCCGCCGCCGTGTTGCAACAGGCCGCAGACGAGGCTCCGGGCGTTACGCTGGCCCCCGCCGAACCGATGATCACCCGTGCCGCCTATGATGCCGCCATGGCCAAGGTGAAGGGCTATATCGCTGCGGGCGACTGCTATCAGATCAACCTGACCTTTCCGATGGCGTCGCGGCTAATGCTGGGCACGGCGCTGGGCCTTTACGGCGCGCTGCGCGCCCGGCAGGCGGTGGGGCATGGCGCCTTTGTCAATCCGGGGGCGGGGCCGGTTCTGATCTCGCGCAGCCCCGAATTGTTCCTGCGGGTCGCCGCCTCGGGGCGGATCGAGGCGCGGCCGATGAAGGGCACCGCGCCCCGCGACCCCGACCCGGTGCGCGATGCCGAACTGGCCGAGGAATTGCGGGCGAGTGAAAAGGGGCAGGCGGAAAACCTGATGATCGTGGACCTTCTGCGCAACGATATCGCGCGGGTGGCGCGGGTCGGCTCGGTCAAGGTGCCGCGGCTTTTCGCGGTGGAAAGCTTTGCCACGGTTCACCAGATGGTCTCGACCGTGGTGGGCGAGCTGGCCGCGCCACCGTCGATGGCCGGGATCATGACGGCGCTGTTCCCCTGCGGCTCGATCACCGGGGCGCCGAAGATCCGGGCGATGGAGATCATCCGCGAGGTGGAGCCGCATCCGCGCGGCGCCTATTGCGGGGCGATCGGCTGGATGGCGCCCGATGGCGCGGCGAGTTTCAACGTGGCCATCCGCACGCTGACACTGGCGCCGGACGGCGGGGTGGTGCTGAATGTCGGCGGCGGCGTGGTGCAGGACAGCACGGCGCAGGGGGAATGGGAGGAGGCGTTGTGGAAAGCCCGCTATATCAAGGGGCTGATGCGCCCCTCCTGACAAGTCCGGGCCTGACCCTGATCGAGACGATGCGCTGGGATGGCGCCGGGGTGCCGCTGGCGGCGCTGCACCGGGCAAGGCTGGCGCGGGGGGCGGCGGCGCTGGGCTGGCGGTTCGAGGCGGCGATGTTTGACAAGCTGCTGGTCGGCCCCGCCGATCCGGCGCGACTGCGCCTGACGCTGGACGGCGGCGGGCGGATGTCAGCCACAGCCAGCCCGTTGCCCGAGAGCCCGCCCGTCTGGCGGCTGGGGCTGGCGTCGGAGCGGCTGCGCTCGGACGATCCGTGGCTGCGGCTGAAATCCAGCCGCCGCCCGGCCTATGACGCCGCCCGCGCCGCGCTGCCGCCGGGGCTGGACGAGGTGATTTTCCTGAACGAGCGGGGCGAGGTCTGCGATGGCAGCATCACCACGGTTTTCTTTGATCGCGGGCAGGGAACGCGAACGCCGCCGCTTGTCGCCGGGCTGCTGCCGGGGGTGCTGCGGGCCTCGCTGGCTGTGCCGGAGGAAACGCTGCTGCCGCAAGACCTGCCGCAGGTGCGCCTCTGGGTCGGCAATGCGCTGCGCGGGCTGATCCCGGCGGTCTGGACCGGCCAGACCGCCGCCTGAACCTAGCCGTAATGCGCCACGGGCGTGCCCGCGATGGCCGACATGTTCAACAGGCCCCGTGCGGTGGTGGAGGGCGTCACGATATGCGCCTTGTTGCCCATGCCCATCAGGATCGGCCCCACCTCAAGCCCGCCCGCCTTCATCTTCAGCATGTTGCGCGCGGTGTTGGCGGCATCGGTGAAGGCGAAGACAAGGATATTGGCCGCCCCCTGCATCCGGGCGCGGGGGAAGATGCGCTGGCGCAATTCGGGGTCGAGGGCGGCATCCACGCTCATCTCGCCCTCATAGTCGAATTCCACTTCGCGGCTGTCGAGGATTTCCAGCGCCGCGCGCATCCGGCGGCCGGAATCGCTGTCGAGGTTGCCGAAGTTGGAATGCGAACAGAGCGCCACCTTGGGCAGAACGCCGAACCGCTTGGCATGGCGCACCGCGCCGCAGACGGTTTCGGCAATCTGTTCGGGGGTGGGCACCGCGTTGACCTGCGTATCGGCCACGAAGAGCGGCCCATCCTCAAGGATCATCAGGCTGAGGGCACCATGCGGGCGCAATCCGCCGCGCGCCAGCACCTCGCGCACATAGCGCAGATGCCACAGATATTGCCCGAAGGTGCCGCAGATCATGCTGTCGGCATCGCCGCGATGCACGGCGATGGCGGCAATCGCGGTGGTATTGGTGCGCAAGACGGCGCGGGCGATGTCGGGGGTCACCCCGCGCCGCTCCATCAGCTCGTGATAGGTACTCCAGTAATCGCGGTAGCGGTGGTCGCTTTCGGGGTTCACGATTTCAAAATCGCGGTCGGGGCGGATCGACAGGCCGGCGCGTTCGGCGCGGGTGGCAATCACATCGGGGCGGCCGATCAGGATGGGCTTGTCGGTGGTCTCTTCAAGGATGGCATTGGCGGCGCGCAGCACGCGCTCATCCTCGCCTTCGGCAAAGATGATGCGGCGGGTGGCCTGCCGGGCCGCCTCGAACACCGGGCGCATGATCAGCGCCGATTTGAAGACCGAACCGTCCAGCTTGTGCCGGTAGGCTTCCATATCGGCGATGGGGCGGGTGGCGACGCCGGTGTCCATCGCGGCCTTGGCCACGGCGCTGGCGACCACGCCGATCAGCCGCGGGTCAAACGGCTTGGGGATAAGATAGTCGGGGCCGAAGGAAAGCTGCTCGCCCTTATAGGCGGCGGCGGCCTCGGCGCTGGTGGTGGCGCGGGCAAGGGCGGCGATGCCCTCGATGCAGGCCAGTTCCATCTCGTCGTTGATGGTGGTGGCGCCGACATCCAGCGCGCCGCGGAAGATGAAGGGGAAGCAGAGGACGTTGTTGACCTGATTGGGAAAATCGCTGCGGCCGGTGGCGATGATCGCATCCGGGGCCACGGCGCGCACCGCATCGGGCAGGATTTCCGGCGTGGGATTGGCCAGCGCGAAGATGATCGGGGCAGGGGCCATCCGCGCCACCATCTCGGGCGTCAGAACCCCGGGGCCCGACAGGCCAAGGAACAGATCGGCGCCTTCGATCACCTCGGCCAATGTGGCGGGTGTGCTGCCTTGGGCATATTCCGCCTTCTGGTCGGTCATCTGGTCGGTGCGGCCGTGATAGACCAACCCCGCCAGATCGCAGAGCCAGACATTCTCGCGCCGCACGCCCAATTTCAGCAGCATGTTCAGGCAGGCGATGCCCGCCGCCCCGCCGCCGGTCGAGACCACCTTGATATCTTCAAACCGCTTGCCCGCCACATGCAGCGCATTGGTGGCCGCCGCCCCCACGACAATGGCCGTGCCGTGCTGATCGTCGTGGAAGACCGGAATCTTCATCCGCTCGCGGCAGAGTTGTTCAACGATGAAACAATCCGGCGCTTTGATGTCTTCCAGATTGATCGCGCCGAAGGTCGGCTCCAGCGCGCAGACGATATCGGCCAGTTTATGCGGATCGGGTTCGTTCAGTTCGATGTCGAAACAGTCGATATTGGCGAATTTCTTGAAGAGAACGGCCTTGCCCTCCATCACCGGCTTGGAGGCCAAAGCGCCAATGTTGCCAAGGCCCAGAACGGCGGTGCCATTGGTCACCACCGCCACAAGATTCCCGCGCGAGGTATAGCGGCTGGCGGTCGCGGGATCGGCCTTGATTTCAAGGCAGGCTTCGGCCACGCCCGGCGAATAGGCGCGGGAAAGGTCGCGGCCATTGGCAAGCGGCTTGGTCGCGCGAATCTCCAGCTTACCGGGCTTCGGGAATTCGTGATAATCCAGCGCCGCCTGCCGGCTGCTGTCGCTGCGTGCCTCGTCTGCCATCGGTTCCTCCCTGAACTTGGTTCAGCCTTAAACGACCTTTGCCTTTACGGCTATATGCGGTTTTCCGCTGGCGGCTTTGCGCCGGGGGAAAGCCTCTCACCCTCGCGCCCGGCAAGAAATGCGTCAAGCCACTGTGCAAGGCTTGCGCGGATGGGGGGGAAGGGCGCAGAATGCTGACCAGTTGGTCAAGACCGGAGAGCGAAATGACGCTGTTGCAAGCTGCCACCGATGTCCGCCTGCGGGCCTATGCGCCCTATTCCCGCTTCAAGGTGGGGGCAGCGATCCGTGCGGCCTCGGGGGCGGTCTATCAGGGCTGCAATGTGGAAAATGTGGCCTACCCCGAGGGCACCTGCGCCGAAGCGGGCGCGATTGCCGCGATGATTGCCGCCGGAGATACCGTTATTTCCGAGGTTTGCGTGATTGCCGACAGCCCCGCGCCGGTGCCGCCCTGTGGCGGCTGCCGCCAGAAGCTGGCCGAGTTTGCGGCGCCCGATGTGAAGGTGACGCTTTGCACCACCGATGGCACGCAAAAGGTGATGACGGTGGCGGAACTGCTGCCGGGCCTCTTCACCGCCGCCCATATGGACCGCACCTGATGGACGCCCGCGCCATCATCACGCGGCTGCGCGACGGCCAGACGCCCTCGGTTGAGGAGCTGCGCTGGTTTGCCGCGGGGCTGGCGGATGGCGGCGTCAGCGATGCACAGGCCGGGGCCTTTGCCATGGCGGTGCTGCTGAAGGGCTTGGGCGAAGAGGGGCGGGTGGCGCTGACCCGGGGGATGCGCGATTCGGGCCATGTGCTGGACTGGGACATGCCGGGGCCGGTCTTGGACAAGCATTCGACGGGCGGCATCGGCGATTGCGTGTCCTTGCTGCTGGCGCCCGCGCTGGCGGCCTGCGGCGCCTATGTGCCCATGATTTCGGGACGGGGCCTTGGCCATACCGGCGGCACGCTGGACAAGCTTGAGGCGATCCCGGGCTTTCGCACCGCAATGGGCGAGGAGCAATTGCGCGCCCAACTGGCGCAGATCCGCTGCGCCATCGTTTCGGCAAGTGCCGAGATTGCCCCGGCGGACCGCCGCCTTTACGCCATCCGTGACGTCTCGGGCACGGTTGAGTCGATTGATCTTATCACCGCCTCGATCCTGTCGAAAAAGCTGGCGGCGGGGCTTGAGGCACTGGTGCTGGATGTCAAATGCGGCTCGGGCGCCTTCATGGCGACGCTGGACGGGGCCGAGGCGCTGGCGCGGGCGCTGGTTTCGACGGCGCAGGGCGCGGGCTGCATGACGACCGCGCTGATCACCGACATGACGCAGCCGCTGGCGACGGCGGCGGGCAATGCGCTGGAGGTGATCGAGACGATGGAGACGCTGACGGGCACCTCGGTCAATCCCGCACTCTGGGACATTACCGCGGCGCTGGGGGGAGAGGCGCTGGCGCTGGGCGGGCTGGCGGCGGACCCGGAAGATGGCGCGGGGCGCATCGCGCAGGCGCTGGAAACGGGGGCGGCGGCGGAATGGTTCGGGCGGATGGTGGCGGCGCAGGGCGGGCCTGCCGATTTTGTCGAACGCTGGGCCGATCGGCTGCCCGCGGCGCCGGTGGTGGTCGAGGTGCCCAGCCCCCGCGCCGGCCATGTCGGGGCGATCGACGGGCGGGCGCTGGGCCTTGCGGTGGTTGATCTGGGCGGCGGGCGGCAGCGCGAGGGGGATCGGGTGAACCCCTCGGTCGGGCTGTCCGATCTGGCCGGGATTGGCGATGAGATTGGCGCCGGTGACCCGCTCTGCATGATCCACGCCGCAACCCCGGCGCAGGCCGAAGCGGCTGTGCGTGCGGTGCAGGCGGCCTATCTGTTGCAGGATGCAGCACCGCCCGATGTGCCGTTGATATTGAAGAGGATTGCCTGATGCCCCGCGCCTTTCTGATCGTGATGGATTCGGTCGGCTGCGGCGGCGCGCCCGATGCGGCCGCCTTCGGCGATGAGGGGGCAAATACCCTTGGCCATATCGCCCAAGCCTGTGCTGCGGGGCGTGCCGATCAGGGCCGCAGCGGGCCTTTGCAGATGCCGGTTCTGGATGGTCTGGGGCTGGGGGCGGCGATTGCGCTGGCCTCGGGCGCGCCGACACCCGGTTTGCACGCACGTCCAACGGGCCGCTGGGGCGCCGCGAGTGAGGTGAGCCGGGGCAAGGACACGCCTTCGGGCCATTGGGAACTGGCCGGGGTTCCGGTGCCATGGGACTGGACCTATTTCCCCGACACCGTGCCCGCCTTTCCCGACGATCTGGTGGCGCTGGTCTGCCAACTGGCCGGAACGGATGGCATTTTGGGCAATTGCCATGCCTCGGGCGTGCCGATCATCGCCGAGCATTGCGAGGCGCATCTGAAGACCGGCTGGCCGATCTGCTATACCTCGGCGGATTCGGTGTTCCAGATTGCCGCGCATGAAGAAGCCTTCGGGCTGGAGCGGCTGTTGAAGCTCTGCGCCGATCTGGCACCGCATCTTCATGCGATGAAGGTGGGGCGGGTGATTGCGCGGCCCTTTACCGGCGTGCCGGGCGATTTCCGCCGCACCGCCAACCGCCGCGACTTTGCCATCGCCCCCCCGGCTCCGACGCTGCTGGACTGGGTGGCGGGGGCGGGGCGGGCGACCCATGCCATTGGCAAGATCGGCGATATCTTCTCGATGCAGGGCATCGGCAAGCTGTGGAAGGGCAAGAGCGATCTTGACCTTTTCGGACATCTGGACCGGTTGGCGGACGAGGCAGAGGAGGGTTCCTTGACCTTTGCCAACTTTGTCGAGTTCGATAGCCTTTATGGCCATCCGCGTGATGTGGCGGGCTATGCCCGCGCGCTGGAATGGTTCGACGGGCGGGCAGGCGGCTTTCTGGCGCGACTGCGGCCCGGCGATCTGGCGATTTTCACCGCCGATCACGGCAATGATCCGACATGGCGCGGCACCGAACACACGCGCGAGCGGGTGCCGGTGATCTGCGCCGGGGTGGAGGCGGGCGAGATCGGGCTTTGCGGCTTTACCGATGTGGCGGCAAGTGTAGCGGCACATCTGGGGGTGGCGGCGCAGGGTGGCGGACGGTCGTTCCTGTGACGGCGGCGGAACCGGGGGCCAGCCCCCGGACCCCCGGGATATTTTTGGAGAGAGGATGAGGCTGGCGTGAAGAAACTGCCGAAGATCGAGTTGCATCTGCATCTGGAAGGCGGTGCGCCGCCTGCCTTTATCCGTGGGTTGGCGCGGGAGAAGAAGCTGGATATTTCCGGCATCTTCAATGAGGACGGCAGCTATCGTTTCACCGATTTCTGGAACTTCCTGAAGGTCTATGAGGCGGCCTGCACCACCTTGCAAAGCCCCGAGGATTTTCGCCGTCTGACGCTGGCGGTGCTTGAGGAAAGTGCGGCAAGTGGTGTGGTCTACAGCGAAACCTTCCTGTCGCCCGATTTCTGTGGCGGGCGCGATCTGGGCGCTTGGCGCGAATACCTGCTGGCGATCCGCGAGGCGGCGGACGAGGCCGAGCGCAGCATGGGCATCACCCTGCGCGGCGTGGTGACCTGCATCCGGCATTTCGGCCCGGAAAAGGCGCGCGAGACGGCGCTTTGTGCGGCGGAAACGGCGGGGGATTTCATCACCGGGTTCGGCATTGCCGGGGATGAGAAGGTGGGGGCGCCGAAGGATTATCTCTGGTCCTTCGACTGTGCCCGCGAGGCGGGGCTGCGGCTGACCGCCCATGCCGGAGAATGGGGAGGACCGGAGTCTGTACGGGCCGCGATCCGCGATCTGGGGGTGGAGCGGATCGGGCACGGCGTGCGCGCCATCGAAGACCTGGCGCTGGTGGATGAGATTGCCGAGCGTGGCGTGGTGCTTGAGGTTTGTCCGGGGTCCAATGTCGCCTTGGGAATCTATCCCACCTTCCGCGCCCATCCCATCGGCCAGCTTTACGACCGGGGGGTGAAGGTGACGGTCAGCACCGACGATCCGCCGTTCTTCCACACCACCATGGCGCGGGAATATGACATGCTGAACCGCGCGTTCGACTGGGATGAGGGGGTGTTTGCCACCATTGCCCGGACCTCGCTTGACGCGGCTTTCTGTGACGCCGATACCAAGGCGAAACTCGCCCGAAAGCTGGAGGCCGCCGATGCTTGACCACCTGACCGTCGTTTCCCACCCGCTGGTGCAGCACAAGCTGACGATCATGCGCGACAAGGACACTTCGACCGCCTCGTTCCGCAAGCTTTTGCGCGAAATCAGCCTGCTTCTGGCCTATGAGGTGACGCGCGAGCTGCCGATGACCACGCGGCGGATCGAAACGCCGCTACAGCCGATGGACGCCCCGGCGATCGAGGGCAAGAAGCTGGCGCTGATCTCGATTCTGCGGGCGGGCAACGGGCTCTTGGATGGCATTCTGGAACTGATCCCTGCGGCGCGCGTTGGGTTCGTCGGGCTTTACCGCGACCCCGAAACGCTGCAACCCGTGCAGTATTACTGCAAATTGCCCGATCATCTGGAGGATCGGGTGTCGATCGTGGTCGATCCGATGCTGGCCACCGGCAATTCCTCGGTTGCGGCGATTTCGCTTTTGAAACAGGCGGGTGCGAAGAATATCCGGTTCCTGTGCCTGTTGGCCGCGCCCGAGGGGATCGCGCGGATGAAAGAGGCGCACCCGGATGTTCCGATTGTGACAGCGGCTGTGGATAACTGCCTGAATGACCATGGATATATTGTTCCAGGTCTAGGGGATGCGGGCGACCGCATGTTCGGCACCAAATAGGGGTATCTGGCCCTTTACTCGGAAACAATCCTGCGCCATGCTTTCCCCAAGCTACTTGGGGGTAGTCATGTCGTTTCGCCTTGTCGCGGTTGCCGTATTGGCAACCGTTTGTGGGTCTGCATTGGTGCAGGCGCAATCTGTTGCCGATCTGGGCGGCCCTGCAAATCTGCCTCCGGCGGATTACAAGGGTCAGCAATTCGTTGACAATCGCGGCTGCATCTTTCTGAAGGCGGGCTATGGCGGGCAGACCACCTGGGTTCCCCGCGTCAGCCGCGACCGCAAGGCGCTTTGCGGCTATCCGCCGACCTTTGGCGCCGCGCCGGTGATCGAGATGGCAGAAGAGGTGGTGCCTGTGGCCAAGCCGGCGCCGGTTGAGGCCGCGGCGCCCGTCGTCAAGAAAGCGGCAGCGAAACCAGCGCCCGTGGCCACGGTTGCGGCGCCTGCGCCCTATGCCGATGTGGCGCCGAAGGGCAGCGAAGTTGCGGTTGCGGCTGGCCCGGGCCCCGGCAAGATCGGCTGCTACACCTCCGCCCCGGTGGCCGAGCGGGTGCGGTTGAGCGGTGGCGGAACGGCGGTGGTCTGCACCCGCGGCGATGGCACGCTGGATGGCTGGCGCCCGCCGATCTATCCGCAGGGGCGGGTCGGCGATGCCCTGAAAGGTGGGCAACAGCCTGTCGCGACCACTGGCAAGGCGGTAGCGGTGAAGTCTGCCCCTGTGGTTGTCGCCGCCGAGGCGGTTCCCGCAGCCCCCGAGGGCTATGTTCTGGCCTGGAAGGATGACAGGCTGAACCCCAACCGCGGCAAGGGCACGGCCGAGGGTTGGGCCGCGCAGGATCAGGTCTGGACCCGCAGGGTTCCGGCCAAACTGGTGGCGGATCAGCCAGCGGCCAAGCGCAAGCAGGTTCTGGTGACCTATTCGGCCAAGAATGTGCCCGAAGCACAGGTGCCGCAGGCCCCGGTCAAGGCGGCGGGGGCGATCTATGTGCAGGTCGGCAGTTTCGGCGTGCAGGCGAATGCCGATGGTGCAGCGGCGCGGCTGCGCGGGGCAGGGTTGCCCACGGCCCGGGCGAACATCACCGCGAAGGGCAAGGCATTGCAGATCGTGCTGGTGGGGCCTTTCGCCTCGGGCGCCGAAGCGAAGGCGGCCTTGTCCGTTGCCCGCAAGGCGGGGTTCGGGGATGCCTTCATCCGCTGAAATCGTGGCAAGACCCTGAGGACGCCCGCCCGAAACGGCGGGCGTGCGGCGTTACTGCGTGCAGATTGCCTGCAATTCCAGCCAGGTCTCGTCGCTCAGAACCCGCTCTGCCGGGGTGGTGGCAAAGGGGTCAGCCTCGATCAGGCCCAATGTGGTTTCACCTGTGGCATCAAGGCTGTAGGCATAGGGCGATGACGGCACCCGCGCCGTGGCAAAGGCAGCGAGCAGCGCCTCGTCCGGCAGCGGGGGGAGCGGGTCTGTCTGGCGCACCAGACGTTCACCATAGCCCGACATCGCATCGGCTCCGGGCGCGCCGGTCGTCAGCAGCCGCAGGGTGGACCCCAGCCCCATATGCGACAACAAGGGCAGCACTGGGTCAGAGGATTTGGCCCGCAGCGCCTCGGCCAGAAGATAGCCTGCCACCACTTCGGGCGCATCGGCGCCCTGCACCAGCGGCGCGGGCAGCAGCAGGATATTGCCGGGCAGGTTGGCGGGGCGGGTCAGCCCCTCGCGCAGAATCTCGATCTGCGGCGGGTTGGCGGGGAAGAGCCGCGCCGCCAGCGTCGCCGCTGCCCGCCGCCCCGGCACCGAGCGGCAGGGCTGCCCGGTGACCCGGCCCAGATCGGCCAGCGCCGCCAGCCCCAGATCGGCCCGGGTCGGCGCGGGCAGCATCGCCGCCGTCCGTCCCACCAATTGCCCCGGCAGCCAGAACACCACCACCGCCACCACCAAAAGCGCCGAGCCGCCAAGGATCACGTTACGCAGCCGCCCCGGATGCGGCTTGCGCCGTTCCAGAACGGTGTGCAGCGTGTCGAGTGCCGCGATCATGTCGCGGTCTTCCACCTCGAGCAATTCGCCGGTTTCGGGGCCGGGGGCGTAAAGGGCAGGGCTTTCGCCGGGGTTCAGCCGCTCAACCGCGGGCAGCGACCATTGCGACAGCGCCATTTCGCTGCGCGGGTCCGACAGGACCAGCGTGGCCTCGCGCAGACCCACCACAACCTCACGCCGCTGAGATTGCTCGGTCTCGCGCCAGAGCCCCGGGCTTTCCAGCCGCTGATATTTGCGAAGCGCCGTCTTGGGCGGCATTCCCCTGCCTTTTTCTCGGTTCGTTGCGGCAGGTTATCCCAGCCGCGCCGCCGCCACAATGACGGGTCAGAGCAGTTTTGCCACTGCCCGCAATTCAAACTTCTGGATCTTTCCGGTGGAGGTTTTGGGCAGATCGGCGAAAACCACCAGTTTCGGCGTGGCAAAACCCGCCAGACGGGCGCGGCAATGGGCGATCAGCTCTGCCTCGGTCACGGTGGCACCGGGCTTCAGTTCGACAAAGGCGCAAGGCACCTCGCCCCATTTCTCATCCGGCTTGGCCACCACGGCACAGAGGCTGACGGCGGGATGATGCATCAGCGCGCCCTCCACCTCGACCGAAGACACGTTCTCGCCGCCGGAAATGATGATGTCCTTGGCGCGGTCGGTGATCTTCAGATAGCCGTCGGGGTGCTGAAAGGCGATGTCGCCGGTGCGGAACCAGCCGCCCTTGAACGCCTCGCGCGTGGCATCGGGGTTCTTGTAATAGCCCTTCATCACCAGATTGCCGCGCATGGCAATCTCGCCCAGATGGTGAGCATCGCGCGGCACCGGATTGCCGTGGCTGTCCTGCACCTCGGCGCCTTCAAGCGCCGCCATCGCCACCCCTGTCCGGGCCTTGAGCGCGGCCCGGTCATCGCCGGTGATGCCGTCCCATTCGGTCTGCCAGAGGCATTCGGTGGCCGGACCATAGGTTTCGGTCAGCCCGTAGACTTGGGTGACGTTGAAGCCCAGCGGTTCAAACGCCGCCAGCGTGGCGGCGGGCGGCGGGGCGCCTGCGGTAAAGACCTCGACGATATGGGAAAAGGCGCGGCGGTCCTCTGCCTTGCAGTTGATCATCGTGTTCAGCACGATCGGCGCGCCGCCGAAATGGGTCACGCCTTCGTCTGCAATGGCGTCATAGATGGCTTTCGCCGTCACATCGCGGCAGCAGACCACGGTGCCGCCCAGCATCGGCACCATCCAAGTGTGGCACCAGCCGTTGCAATGGAACAGCGGCACGATGGTCAGGTAGACCGGGAAAAGCTGCATCCGCCAGCCGATCACGCTGGCCATGGTGGCCAGATAGGCGCCGCGGTGGTGATAGACCACGCCCTTGGGCCGCCCTGTGGTGCCCGAGGTATAGTTGATGGCAAGGCTTTCCCATTCATCCCCGGGCAGGAGCCAGTCCGCGGCGGGATTGCCCTCGGCCAGCAACTCCTCCCATGTGGAATGATGGCCCGAGGCGGTAAAGCCATGGTCCACCACCTCGATGATTTCGGGGCGGGGGCCCTTCATCAGCCGCAGCGCAGCCTCGGCCAAGGGGATCAGCGCGGCATCGACCAGCACGATCTTTGCCCCGGCATGGCCGAAGATATAGGCGACGGTATCGACATCTAGCCTTGTGTTGATGGTGTTCAGCACCGCCCCGGCCGCCGGAACTCCGAAATGGGCGATGGCCTGTTGCGGGATATTGGGCAAGAGGGTCGCCACCACATCGCCCGGCGCAATCCCGCGCGCTGTCAGGGCCGAGGCAAGCCGGCTCACTTCACCCGCGTAATCGGCATAGGTCAGCCGGGTGGTCTTCCAGACCAGCGCGGTGCGGTGGGCAAAGACATCCGACGCCCGCCGCAGATGCGACAGCGGCGTCAGGGCCACATGGTTCGCCGCGCATTTCTCAAGCCCGGTTTCGTCTGCCAGCCAACCCATCTGATGCCCTCCCCGGAAACCCTTGGCGATATGTCGCTTTCCGGCGCGCAGTCTGCCGCCGCCCGGGGCAGATGGGAAGCCGGGAAACGAAGGAAGATAGTGTGAGCGTGACACAAGACCGCACCCTGGCCGCGGCGGGCCTGATCTTTGTCTATGCCACGGTGATCGGCTATACTGACAATTATGTGCGCGTGATCGCCGAAAGCGCCGGGCTCTGGCAGTTCCACTTCACCCGGACCTGCATGGCGATGGTTTTGCTGGGGCTGGCCGCGCTGGTGCTGGGCCTGCGGCTGCGCCCGGTGAACCTGCGGGCGGTGGTGGCGCGTTCGACCATCCATGGGCTGGCCATGGTGATCTATTTCGGGGCGCTGGCCTTTCTGCCGGTGGCGCTGGTGGCGGCGGGGTTGTTCACGGCGCCGATCTTTGTTCTGCTGATCTCGCGCTTTGCCTATGGCCATGCAATCGGGCCGGTAAGGATTTTCGCGGTGCTGCTGGGCTTTGCCGGGGTGATTCTGGTGCTGGGGCCCGAGGCGCTGTCGGGCGCCTCCCTTGCTGCGGTGCTGCCGATTCTGGCCGGGGCGATGTATGCGATGGGCAATATTGCGACCCGCGAATGGTGCGCGCAGGAACGGGCCGAGACGCTGCTGGCGGGGTTCTTCATGGCGTTGGGGGTGATCGGTGCGCTGGGGATGGCGGCGCTGACGCTGTGGCCGACCGAGGTTCCGGCGGGGGCGGAGTATTTCCTGATGCGCGGCCCGGTCTGGCCCGACGGGGCCTTCTGGCTCTGGACCTTCGTGCAGGCGGCGGGCTCGCTGATCGGGGTGGGAATGATGATCCGGGCTTATCAAATCACCGATGCCAGCCGGGCCTCTGTGCTGGAATACATGATCCTGCCGGCCTCGGCCTTTTGGTCTTATGTGATCTGGGGCCAGACGCTGGGGGCGCTGGCCTGGGTCGGCATGGCGCTGATCGTGGCGGCTGGAACGATGATCGCGCTGCGCGCGCGGGCGCAGGAAGGGTGAGCCGAAGAATTTTCGGCGAAAATTCTTCTTTCAGCGGTCTGCGACCGCTGCGCGCCAATGGCGGCGGCAGAGGCTGACATAGGTTTCATTGCCGCCGATCTGCACCTGATCACCGTCTTTCAGCGCCTGCCCGTCCGGGCCGCGGCGGATGACCATGGTCGCCTTCTTGCCGCAATGGCAGATGGTGCGGACCTCGCGCATCTCGTCGGCCCAGGCCAGCAGGGAGGCTGAGCCGGGAAACAGGTTGCCCTGGAAATCCACCCGCAGCCCATAGCACATCACCGGCACGCCAAGGTCATCCACCGCGCGGGCCAATTGCCAGACCTGTTCCTTTGACAGGAATTGCGCCTCGTCGATGAAGACGCAGGCGACCGGGGCCTTCGCCAGATGTTCCTGCAATTTCAGGAACATATCCTCGCCGGGCGCAAAGGTGTCGGCGGGTTCGCCGATGCCGATGCGGCTGGCGATGCGGCCTTCGCCGGCGCGGTTGTCGAACTGCGCGGTGATCAGCAGCGTCGCCATGCCGCCTTCGCGGTAGTTATGCGCAGCTTGCAGCAGCAGGGTCGATTTGCCCGCATTCATGGTCGAGTAATTGAAATAGAGCTTGGCCATGGCCCCGCTTATCCGAAGCGCCCCTTCCCCCGCAAGGGGAGGGGCGCCCGGATCGGGTGGGCGGCCCGCCCTGTGATGGCTTCGGCACTAGGCCCGAAGGGACAGGGGCGGAGACCAGTCTGGAACCGCAACAATTGCCCGCCGCCACCTGGCCGCCGGGCGCACTCATCACCTGTTGACGGGCCCGCCGCACCGCCGGGCCTCGCAGCCCGGCCTGTCCCTTGCGGGACGATGCACGGCGGACCCCCACCCAAAACCGACGCTGGGGGTGCCGGTCAACTACTCGCTACACGTCCGGTCGCCCGGAACACCTTTATCAATGACAAAGGCTTGCCATCGGATTAATGGGAAAACTCTATGGGATTTCCCCGCCCTCCCTGTTCGGGCGGCAGGATCGGTTGCGATGAGTATCGAGAGCTATCTGAAGAAACACACCGAAGCATTGGTCAAGGATGTCGGCATCGAATCCGCCTGCGCGTTGACGGGCAAGTCCAAGGCGACGCTGGGGCGCTATTATTCGGACGCGGACGAGCATGGCGACCGTTTCATGCCGATTGATGTGGTGGCTGCGCTAGAGGCGGGGGCGCGGTTCCCGCATGTCACTTCGGCGCTGGCCGATCTGCGCGGCATCACGCTGTCTTATGACGCGGCCAAGCACAACGCCAGTTCCAAGGGTGTCAATCAGGACGTGGTGGCGCTGGCGCAGCGTTTTGCCATGCTGATGAGCGAATACAATCAGGCGATCGGCGACGGCAAGATTTCGGTCAACGAAGCCAAGCGGCTGTTGCGCGAAACGCTGGCGCTGCAACAGGTGTTGCTGGACATGAAGCTGAACCTCGAAGACGAGGTCAGTTGACGCAAAGCGTTTGTCACAAAAGAAAAGGGGCGGCATCTGCCGCCCCTTTTGCGTGGGTCAGGCCGAACGCGGGCGCCCGGCGGCAGGTTTGCTGCCCCGGTGCGGCGACTGGCCGCCGCCCTGCGGACGCGCCGCCTTCGGGGCGCCGCCGGGGCGGCCGCCCTGTGCCTTGACCGGCGGTTTCGAGCCGGCCTTCTGGCCACCACGCGCCTGCGGGCGCTGGCCGCGGTTCTGGCCGGGCTTCGGGGCCGCAGCGATGGCATCGGCGGCCCATGGCGCGCCACCGATCACCGGCAGCGGCTTTTTCAGCAGCTTTTCAATGGCCTGCAATTCGCCCATCTCGGCGGGGGCGCAGAAGCTGACCGAAGAGCCGTCGGCCCCCGCCCGCGCGGTGCGGCCGATGCGGTGGACATAATTGTCGGGCACATTGGGCAGGTCGTGATTGTAGACATGGCGGACCGTCGGAATGTCGATACCGCGCGCGGCGACATCGGTGGCCACCAGCACATCCAGCGCGCCCGATTTGAAGTCGCTCAGGGTGCGGTCGCGCTGATTCTGGCTTTTGTTGCCATGGATCGAGCCGGCCTTGAACCCCCAGGAATCAAGCAGTTTCATCAGCTTTTCCGCACCATGCTTGGTGCGGTGAAAGACCAGTGCCTGTTCGCCGGGATGTTTCAGCAGATAGCTTTCCAGCAGCTTGGCCTTGTCGCCGTTGGGAATGTAATGCACGCCCTGGCTGATCCGCTCTACAGGCTTGCCGGGCGGGGCGACCTGCACGCGCACGGCGTTGCGCAGATAGGTGTCGGCGATCTCTTCAATGTCTTTCGGCATGGTGGCCGAGAAGAGAAGGGTCTGCCGTTTCAGCGGGATATGCTTGGCAATCTTGCGCAGCGAATGGATGAAGCCCATGTCGAGCATATGGTCCGCCTCGTCCAGAACGAGGTAACCACACTTCTCAAGGCTGACATCGCCGCGCTCCAGGAGGTCGATCAGGCGGCCCGGGGTGGCGACCAGCACATCGGCACCCTTGGCCAGCGCCATCGACTGGCGTTGCAGCGAGGCGCCGCCCACCACCATCAGCACCTTGACCGCGGTGCCTTTGGTGAAAACCTCAATGTTTTCCTTGATCTGCGTGGTCAGCTCGCGCGTGGGGGCCAGGATCAGCGCCCGCACATTGCGCGGCCCCGGCGGATGGCCAAGGTCCAGCAGACGGTGCAAGAGAGGCAGGCCAAAGGCCGCCGTCTTGCCGGTGCCGGTCTGGGCCAGACCCATCAGGTCGCGGCCCTCCATGATATGGGGAATGGCCTGCGCCTGAATGGGCGTGGGCGTTTGAAGATTGGTTTTCTCAAGCGCTTTCAGAAGCTTGGGCGAAAGGCCGAGATCGGCGAAGGTGGTCATCGGTATGTCCATACGAAAGGGAAGCCGACCCTCGCCCCCCGCGGTTACGGAGAAGCCGTGCCGACAGTGGCACCCCTGCGTGATGGTGGGAACCTCGCCCGGCATCCCCTTGTGCTCACGCGGCACGGGATGGAAGGGCTGAGAGGCAAATGGGGCATGGCGGGCCGGATGTCAAGGCAGGCCATGCCAAACGCGGCGTCGCGGGAATTGGTAGGCCCGGAGGGACTCGAACCCCCAACCAAGACGTTATGAGCGTCCGGCTCTAACCATTGAGCTACAGGCCCGGTTTCTGTTGCCTAGCAGATGCGACCGGAGGGTCAAGCGGCAGTTGCCAGCCGGTGGCAAGCCCGCCATCGGTGAAGCTGGCCGGAGGGTCGGGGGTGAAGGTGGTGGCGTCGCCCCGGGCGGCATAGCGGGTCACGCTGATGCGGCCCGCCGCATGGGTGATCAGGTTCAGGTCGTTTTCCTGCCCGCGCAACCGTGTGGAAAGTGTGGTGCCCGCCTGCACGCAGAGTAGGGCCCGCCCGCCTTCGCGCAACGCGTAGGGCGCTGCGGCCCAATGGTGCAGATGGCCGCAGAGGATCACATCGGCCCCCGCCTCGGCCAGTGCCAGCGCGGCGGGGCCGGCGCCCTTCATCGGAGTCTTGCCGGATGCGGCAGGCTGGTGCAGCGGGTGGTGCAGCGCCACCACCCGCAACTGCCCCGGCGCCGCCGCCCGCAGGCGGGCGCAGGTGCGGGCAAGCGCGCCGGGCCGGATCAGCCCGCGCTGCCAGACATGGGGATCGGCCGTGTTCAGCCCGATCACCCGCAGGCCGGGAAGGTCCACCATCGGCTCCAGTTCGGGCGACACTGCCGCGCGCCAGCGGGCAAAGGGCCGCAAAAGCCGTGCCACCGGGTTCCACAGCGGCATGTCATGGTTGCCGGGCACCGAGAGGACAGGCCCCGGCAGCCGGGCGATCAGGGCCGCCGCCGCGTCAAATTGCTCCGGGCGGGCGCGCTGGGTCAGGTCGCCGGAAATCACCGTGACATCGGGGCAGAGCCGCCCGACCAGCGCCACCAGCGGCTCCAGCAATTCGGGCCGCTCGCGGCCGAAATGCAGGTCAGAAAGGTGGAGAAGCCGCACCATGGATCAGGCCGCTTCGGTTTCGGTACCCACCTCGGCAGGAACGATCACGGTCAGGGCGCCCGGCAGGCGGCGAAAGGTAAAGGGGGCTGCCATCCGGTCGCGTTCGCCGTCGCGCGCGATGGTGCGGCGGCGGGCGCGGGTTTCGATCACCAACTCGGTTCCGGCCTGCAGCGTGAAATCGCGGTAGGGCCGGGCGGTCCGCAGGAACATCCGCAGCGCAAAGGTCAAAAGCTGCCAGCGCCGCAATTCGGGGGCGATATAAATGGCCAGCTTGCCCTGGCGGATCAGATCCACCCCGTCCTGCATTCCATATTGTTCAAGCTGATAGGCGTTATGGGCGACAAAGACCACCGGGCTGCGGTGATGGTCGGTGCGCCCGTCCACCGTCACCCGCAGCCGTGAGGGGCGGTCATAGGTGGCCAGTGTCCGCAGCGCCGACCAATAGGCCGACAGGCGCGAGCGGCCAAAGCGGGCATAGGCCGCCTCGCGCCGCTCCAGTAGGGCGGGGTAAAGGCCAAGACTGGCATTGTTAAGGAACAGCTTGCCGTTCACCTCGCCTGCCGAAACCTCGCGCCGTTCCCCTGTCAGCAGCGCATCGAGCGCCCCGGCGGGATCGTTGGGCAGGCCAAGGCTGCGGGCAAAGAAGTTGAAGGTGCCCAAGGGCAGGATACCCATGGCGATGCCCGATCCGGCAAGTTCGGTCGCCACGCCGCAGATCGTGCCGTCGCCGCCCGCCAAGATCACCGTGGCAAAGCCGCCGTCACGGGCCCGTCGCGCCTCGGCCGGAATGCGGCGGCCATCGCGGATCATTCGCAGGTCCACCGCAAGGCCGCTGTCGCGCAGGGGTTGCAACAGGGCCGCGATCCGCTCGGCGTCCTTCTTGCCCGACCCGGCATTGGCCAGCACGACGACAGGGCCCTGCATTTTCACTCCCGCATTGCTTTGATGGCAGATAGGGGCGGGGGCGGGCTTGTCAATGTTGTCCGGGCTTTGTTGTTCGGGCTTTGTTGCGTGGCGCGGGCTTGTGTCGTATGGGGGCTGCGTCAAGGCGGGCGGCAAGGAGCGGGCAGATGGCGACGGGCGGGACCAAGGGGCATAACGGGCTGACCTATGCCGATGCGGGCGTCGATATCGACGCGGGCAATGCGCTGGTCGAGCGGATCAAGCCGGCGGCCAAACGCACCAACCGCAGCGGAACCATGGGCGGGCTTGGCGGCTTTGGCGCGCTCTTCGATCTGAAGGCGGCGGGCTATAACGACCCGATCCTTGTGGCGGCCACTGATGGCGTCGGCACCAAGCTGCGCATCGCCATCGACACCGGCAATGTCGATACGATCGGCGTCGATCTGGTGGCGATGTGCGTCAACGATCTGGTGTGCCAAGGGGCCGAGCCGCTGCTGTTCCTCGACTATTTCGCTACCGGCAAGCTGGAACTGGATCAGGCCACCCGCATCATCACCGGCATCGCCGCAGGGTGTGAGGCGTCCGGCTGCGCCCTGATTGGCGGCGAGACGGCAGAGATGCCCGGCATGTATCACGGCGGCGATTTCGACCTTGCCGGTTTCGCCGTGGGTGCGATGGAGCGCGGCTCGGACCTGCCTGCGGGCGTGCAGGAGGGGGATGTGCTGCTGGGCCTCGCCTCGAACGGGGTGCATTCCAACGGCTATTCCTTCGTCCGCAAGGTGGTGGAGCTTTCGGGCCTTGGCTGGGACGCGGATTGCCCCTTTGCCGAGGGCACGCTGGGCGCGGCCCTGCTGGCGCCGACCCGGCTTTATGTCAAGCAATGCCTTGCCGCCGTGCGCGCCGGGGGCGTTCATGCGCTGGCCCATATCACCGGCGGCGGGCTGACCGAAAACCCGCCGCGCGTGCTGCCCGAGGGGCTGGCCTGCGAGATTGACCTTTCGTCCTGGGAGCTGCCGCCGGTGTTCCGCTGGCTGGCCACCACGGCCAACATGGCCGAGGCGGAGCTGCTGAAGACCTTCAACTGCGGCATCGGCATGATCGCCGTGGTGGCTGCCGACCGGGCCGACGAGATTGCGGCGCTGCTGACCGCCGAAGGCGAGACCGTCACCCGCCTTGGCCGCGTCGTCGCGGGCGAGGGCGTGGTCTACAAGGGCCGCCTGCTGTGAAACGTGTCGCGCTCCTGATTTCCGGGGGCGGGTCGAACATGCTGGCCTTGGTGCGCGATATGGCCGCCGGCCATCCGGCCCAGCCGGTTCTGGTGCTGTCGAATGATCCCATGGCGGGCGGGTTGGTCAAGGCCGCGGCGCTGGGCGTGCCGACGGCGGCGGTCGATCACCGCCCCTTTGGCCGCGACCGCGCTGCATTTGAAGCGGAACTGCTGAAACCCCTGCTCGCGGCAGAGCCGGACATCATCTGCCTTGCCGGGTTCATGCGGATTCTGACGCCTGATTTCATCCGCCGCTTTGAAGGGCGGATGCTGAACATCCACCCCTCGCTTTTGCCGAAATACCCCGGCCTGCACACCCATCAGCGCGCCCTTGACGCCGGCGATACCGAAGCGGGCTGCACCGTGCATGAGGTGACGGCGGAACTGGACGCCGGGCCGCTTCTGGGTCAGGCGCGGGTGCCGGTGCTGCCGGGGGATACCGCCGATGCGCTGGCCGCGCGGGTGCTGGTTGAGGAACATCGGCTTTATCCGGCGGTCCTGCGCCGCTTTGCGGCGGGTGACCGGACCCCGGTTCTGCTGCCCTAAGCGCCCTTGCTATGAGGGCCGCGTCAGGATGAAGGTCAGCGCCCCGCCCATCGCCACCCCCTGCACCGCCAGCGCCCAAGGCGGCACCCGCAGCACAAGGCTGACGGCAAAGACCCCCGCCATCGCCAGCGCCGCCGCCCGTTTCGCCCCCGGCGCGATGGCGCCGCGCTCAGCCCAGTCGCGCAGCGGCGGGCCAAAGAGCGGATGCGTCACCAGCCAGCCATGCAGCCGGGGCGAGGATTTGGCGAAACAGCCCGCCGCCAGCAGCATGAAGGGTGTGGTCGGCAGCACCGGCAGCACCACGCCCAGCACCCCCAGCGCCACCGCCGCCAACCCCAGCCCCATCCAGAGCGCGCGCATCAGCCCTGCCCGTTCGTGCGGTCAAAGCGGGTCCGGGCGGCCTCGACCTCGGGCATATGGGTCTTGGTCCAGCGATAAAGCGCCCGGAACGGCTGCAGCAGGGTGCGGCCAAGCGCGCTCATCCGGTATTCCACCGCCACGGGCGAGGTGGGCAGCACCCGCCGCTCGATCAGCCCGTTGCGCTCCAGCCGTCGCAGGGTCTGGGTCAGCGATTTTTGCGACACCCCCTCCAGCCGCCGCTTGATGGCGTTGAACCGCTGCGGCTCGCCGTCCAGCACGGTCAAAATCATCATCGACCATTTGTCGGCGATCTGGTCGAACAGCAGCCGCGCCGGGCATTCCGCCGAAAACGTCTCATACCGGCAGCTTTCATCCACTGGCGCGGGCAAGTCGGGCGCGGCCAGATCGGGGGTCATGTCGTTCATGCGGTTACCTCGGGGTGACCTGGTGTGCGAAAGGTGCCCCATTGACACCAAGTATCCAGATTATACCTATGCCGGGCGTTTGAAAAGGAGTTCCCGATGTCTGAAGCAACCGACACCCTGTTGCGCCCGTTCCGTCTCAAGGGGCTGGAGCTGAAGAACCGTATCGTCATGGCGCCCATGACCCGTGGCATGGCCGAGGGTGGCATCCCCGGGCAGAAGCAGGCCGATTACTATCGCCGCCGGGCCGAAGGCGGGGTCGGCCTGATCCTGTCCGAAGGCACGGTGGTGGACCGTCCGTCTTCGCGCAATCTGCCCGGCATTCCGTTCTTCCACGGCGAAGCGGCGCTTGCGGGCTGGAAGGGCGTGATCGAGGCCGTTCATGGCGCGGGCGGCAAGATGGGGCCGCAAATCTGGCACACAGGCTCGACCCGCGCGGGATGGGAGCCGGAGGTGCCGGTGGAAAGCCCCTCGGGCCTTGTCGGCCCCGATGATCCGCGCGGCACGGCAATGACGGAAGAGGATATCGCCGACACCATCGCCGCCTTTGCCCGCGCCGCCGCCGATGCCAAGCGGCTGGGCTTTGACGTGGCTGAGATTCACGGTGCCCATGGTTATCTGATCGACCAGTTCTTCTGGTCGGGCACCAATCTGCGGACCGACCGCTGGGGCGGCGCCACCATTGCCAAGCGGTCGCGCTTTGCTGCCGAGATCATCAAGGCCACCCGTGCCGCCATCGGCCCGGATTTCCCGCTGATCCTGCGGGTCAGCCAGTGGAAACAGCAGGAATACACCACCCGCCTTGCCGCCACGCCCGACGAGATGACCCAGTGGCTGTTGCCGCTGGTCGAGGCCGGGGTGGATATCCTGCACTGCTCGCAGCGCCGCTTCTGGGAGCCGGAATTCCCCGAACTGGACGGTGAAGAGGGGCTGAACTTTGCCGGCTGGGCCAAGAAACTGACGGGCGCCGCGACGATCAGCGTCGGCTCGGTCGGCCTTGGCGGCGATTTCTTTGCCGCTTTCGGCGGGCAGGGGGCGCAGGCCGCGCCGATCGACAAGCTGACCCGCCGCATGGCTAAGGGCGAGTTTGACCTGATCGCGGTCGGTCGCGCCCTGATCAGCGACCCGGCATGGGTCCGCCACCTTGAAGGCGCGGCTGACGCCCGCGGCTTCGACGCCAAGGATCTGGCCGAACTGGTCTGATGCCGGGGCGGGCGGGCCACACCGCCCGCCCGCCTTTGCAATAAGGGTTTTCAAGGCCCGCCCCGGCGCCTATAGCGAAAGGGCGGGATGCCCCCGTGAGCCCTTGCGAAAGACGCCGATGCGCACGATCACCACGACCGAAGACCTCGCCACCTTCTGCGAGGCGGCCAAAACCCATCCCTATGTCACCATCGACACCGAGTTCCTGCGCGAGCGGACCTATTGGTCCAAGCTCTGCCTGATCCAGATGGCCTTGCCCGGCAAGGACGGTGAGGCGGTGCTGATCGACCCGATCGAGGGCGAGGGCATGTCGATGGAACCGCTTTATGACCTGTTCCGCCACAAGGCGACGGTCAAGGTGTTCCACGCCGCGCGGCAGGATCTGGAGATTTTCTTCGTCGAGGGTAAGGTTTTCCCTGATCCGCTGTTTGACACGCAGGTCGCCGCCATGGTCTGCGGCTTTGGCGAGCAGGTGGGTTACGAAACGCTGGTCAAGAAGATCGCCCGCGAGAACCTCGACAAGACCAGCCGCTTTACCGATTGGTCGCGCCGCCCGCTCAGTCAGGCGCAAAAGGATTACGCCATCGCCGATGTCACCCATCTGCGGGTGATCTACGAATGGATGGTGGGGCAACTGGCCAAGAACGGCCGCCAGCCCTGGGTGGAAGAAGAGCTTGCGGTGCTGACCGATCCGGCCACCTATACCGTGCATCCCGAAGAGGCTTGGACGCGGATCAAGACCCGCACCTCCTCGGGCCGCTTTCTGGCCATCGTCAAGGCGCTGGCGCAGTTCCGCGAGGATTACGCCCAGACCCAGAACGTGCCGCGTTCGCGTGTGATGAAGGATGACGCCCTTCTGGAACTCGCCTCGACCCGGCCCGCGAATATGGAAGAGCTGAGCCGGTCGCGGATGCTCTTGCGCGAGGGGCGCAAGACCGAGATCGCCGAAGGCATCCTTGCGGCCATCAAGATCGGCTCGGAAATGAAGCCCGAGGATATGCCGAAACCCGACACCAGCCGCGAACAATTGCAGGTGAACCCGGCGCTGGCCGATCTTCTGCGCGTCTTGCTCAAGGCCAAGTCCGAGGGCCTTGGCGTGGCGCCGCGGCTGATCGCCTCGGCCGCGGACCTTGACGCGATTGCCGCGGGCGAGCGGAATGTCGATGCGCTGCGCGGCTGGCGGGCAGAGGCGTTTGGCGACGATGCACTGCGGCTTTGCCGGGGCGAAATCGCGCTGTCGGCCAAGGGAACCGAAGTGCGTGTCGTCCGGGTCTGACCCTTTGCGCCTTGTGCTGATGGGGGTGGCCGGTTGCGGCAAATCCTCGGTCGGGGCGACCTTGGCGCCGCTGCTGGGCGCGGTCTACCGCGATGGTGACGATCTGCACCCTGCGGAAAACATTGCGAAAATGGCAGCGGGCCTGCCGCTGGGCGATGCCGACCGCGCGCCATGGCTGCGGCTTTGCGGGCAGGAGTTCGCTAAGACGCCCCGGCTGATCCTTGGCTGTTCTGCGCTGAAGCGTGCCTACCGCGACATCCTGCGCAGCGAAGCCGGGGGGCCGCTCCGCTTTGTGCATCTTGCCGGTTCGCGTGAGGTGATCGCGGCCCGCATGGCATCGCGCCCCGGCCATTTCATGCCGCCCGCGCTGCTGGACAGCCAGTTTGCCGCGCTTGAGCCGCCCGGCGCCGATGAAGGCGCGGTGACGGCGGATATCACCCTGCCGCTGCCCGCGCTGGTGGCGGCAATCGCCGCCGCCCTCTCAACGCCGGCTTGACCGCGCGTTTTCGGCGCCCTGCACGACAATCTCACGCACATTGGCCAGTTTGATATCGGACAGGGCCAGCGCCACGGTGATTTCCCGCGACGGCTGCGTGCCCTGCGGCCAGGGTTTCACCGGCGGGAAGACCCGGAATTCCAGCACCAGCACGCCGTTCTCGTCCAGCGGCAGCGGCACCAGATCGGCCTGCCACCAGCCTTGGGTCGGCGGCAGGCCGGTGGCGCGGACGATGGCGCCGCCCTGATAGGGCTCCACCTTCATGCTCAACACATTCTGGATCAGCGACCGGCCCTTGGCATCCAGATCCTCGGTCGGCTCTGCCGCGACCGTGACTTCCTGCGATTTGCCGAACCAGTTGGCCGGGTTGAGCTTGCTGTTGCGCACCATGCCGCAAGAGGCAAGGCCAAGGGCGGCGGTCAGCAACAGGATCTGGGGCAGGCGCATGGGATGTCCCTTGGCTGGTTTCCCCTTGGGTAGCGCAAGCGCCGCGCTTTGAAAAGGCCGCGCGCTCTGGACCTTTGGCCGCGGCGGGATTACCTGCGACAGCACAGACCGGAGTTTGCCATGGCCACGCCCGCCTTTGAAGACATCGCCGATACGTTCGAGTTTCTGGACGACTGGGAAGACCGCTATCGCCATGTGATCGAACTGGGCAAGGCGATGCCGCCCCTCGACGACAGCTTCAAGGTGCCCGCCTACAAGGTCGATGGCTGCGCCAGCCAGGTCTGGCTGCGGCCGGTGGTCGAGGGGGGCAGGTTCGATTTTCAGGGTGACAGCGATGCGATGATCGTGCGCGGCCTGATCGCGGTGCTGCACGCGCTCTATTCCGGGGTGCCGGTGGGGGAGGTGGCCAAGGTCGATGCCGCCGCCGAACTGGCGCGGCTGGGGCTGAACGATCACCTTTCCGCGCAACGCTCCAACGGTCTGCGGGCGATGGTCGAACGCATCAGGAAAACTGCCGCGTAGGATGGGCAGATTGCCCATCCTACATCTCTGCGCAAGCCTCCCGGCACCAGTCCAGCGCCGCAGGCGACAGCCGCCCGGCCAGCTTCTCCAGCACCGCCGCGTGATAGGCGTTCAGCCAGCGCCGCTCGGCCCCTGACAATTCCCCGACCAGCACCAGCCGCCGGTCGAAGGGCACGAAGGTCAGCGTCTCGAAAGCCAGTTGGTCGCGTCCGTCGCCGATCTTTTCCGCTTCTTCCACCACGATCAGGTTTTCCAGCCGGATGCCAAAGGCCCCCTCGCGGTAATAGCCCGGCTCGTTCGACAGGATCATGCCCGGGCGCAGCGGCACTTCGCTGATCCGGCTCAGGCGCTGCGGCCCCTCATGCACCGACAGGAAGGCGCCCACGCCATGGCCGGTGCCATGGTCGAAATCCTGCCCCGCCACCCAAAGCGCAAAACGCGCCAGCGGGTCAAGGTCGCGTCCGGCAAGGCCGCGCGGCCAACGCGCCCGGCTGATGGCAATCAGCCCCTGCAACACGCGGGTATATTGCAGCCGCGCCTCCGGCCCCGGATCGCCGATCGCCATGGTGCGGGTGATATCGGTCGTGCCGTCCAGATACTGCGCCCCCGAATCCACCAGAAGCAATTCGTCCCGCCCCACGGCGCGGTTCGACTCTTCGGTCACCCGGTAATGCATGATCGCGCCATTCGGCCCCGATCCGCTGATCGTGTCAAAGCTGATGTCATGCAGGGCATTGGTCGCCCGCCGGAAGCCTTCCAGCGCGCGGACCACCGAAATCTCGGTCAGGCTGCCCTCGGGCTGCCGGTCCAGCCAGCAGAGGAATTCCACCACCGCGGCACCGTCGCGCAGATGGGCGGTGCGCATCCCCGCAATCTCGGCTTCGGTCTTGCATGCCTTGGGCAGGCGGCAGGGATCTTCGCCCCAGACCACCGCTATTCCGGCGTCTTCCAGCTCCAGACTGACCGCCAGCGGCGCCGTGGCGCGGTCCACCCGCACCGGGCCGGTCAGGGTGCGCAGCGCCGGAACAAAGGCTTCGACCGGGCGCAAGGTGACCTGCTCGCCCAGATGGGCGCGGGTTTCGGCATCGAACTTTGCGGCTTCCGCGAACAAGGTCACCCGTCCGTCATCACGCAGCACGGCAAAGCCATGCAGCACCGGATTGCGCGGCACATCGGCGCCGCGGATGTTCAAGAGCCAGCAGAGCGAATCGGGCAGGGTGATTACCGCCGCCGCCTGACCCGCCGCGCGCAGCCCCTCGGCCAGCCGGGCGCGCTTGGCGGCACTGGTTTCGCCCGCCAGCGCGTCGGGATGGGCAAAGGCACGGCCCATTGGCGGCGGCGGCTGATCCGGCCAGATCGCATCAACCATGTTGGCCCCGGCCCGCAGGCGCACGTCGCTGCCCTCCAGCGCCGCCTCGATCCGGGCAATCTCCTCCGCCGTATGCAGCCAAGGATCGAACCCCACCACCCCCGCCGCCAGATGCCCGACGATCCACGGTCCCGGCTGTTCCTCGGGCCAGGGAACCGGCGTGAAATGCGCCAGATCGACCTGCCCCTTGACCTGCGTGCGATAGCGCCCGTCGATGAAGACCCCGGCCACCCCCGGCAGCACGATGCAGAAGCCCGCGCTGCCGGTAAAGCCGGTCAGCCATTGCAGTCGCTCATCCCGGGCGGCGACATATTCGCCCTGATGCACGTCGGCGCGCGGCACCAGAAAGCCGGCCAGCCCCTCGGCTGCCAGCCGCGCCCGCAGCGCCGCCAGACGGGCCGGACCTTGCGCCGGATCGGCATGGCTGTCGAAACTCTGGAACATGGCTGGCCCTTCATCTTGGCAAAAATATCCTCGGGGGGAGGCCGAAGGCCGTGGGGGGCAGACAGCCCCCCGTTACCCGGCCCGCCGCATCCCCAGCGCCCGGGCGCGTTTCTTGGGGTCCACCTCGAACAGGCTGGCAAGCTGTTCCGTCATCGCCCCGGCAAGCTGCTCGACATCGGTGATCGTCACGGCGCGGTTGTAATAGCGCGTCACGTCATGGCCGATGCCGATGGCGATCAGTTCGACCGCCTTCTTGCGCTCGACCATGGCGATCACGTCGCGCAGGTGCTTCTCAAGGAAGCTCGCCGGATTGACCGACAGCGTCGAATCATCCACCGGCGCCCCGTCGGAAATCACCATCAGGATGCGCCGCGCCTCGGGGCGGGCCAGCATCCGGCGGTGGGCCCATTCCAGCGCCTCGCCGTCGATGTTTTCCTTCAGCAAGCCCTCTTTCATCATCAGCCCCAGATTGGGCCGCGCCCGCCGCCAGGGCGCATCGGCGCCCTTGTAGATGATATGGCGAAGGTCGTTCAGCCGGCCCGGCTGCTGCGGGCGGCCCTGCGCCAGCCAGCGCTCGCGGCTTTGCCCGCCCTTCCAGGCGCGGGTGGTGAAGCCCAGAATCTCCACCTTCACCGAACAGCGTTCCAGCGTGCGCGCCAGCACATCGGCGCAGATCGCGGCAATCGAAATCGGGCGGCCCCGCATCGAGCCGGAGTTGTCCAAGAGAAGCGTCACACAGGTATCGCGGAACTCGGTATCCTTCTCCTGCTTGAACGACAGCGGCGTGGTCGGGTTGGCCACCACGCGCGCCAGACGGCCCGCATCCAGCGTGCCTTCCTCAAGATCGAACAGCCAACTCCGGTTCTGCTGCGCCTGCAAACGGCGCTGCAATTTGTTGGCCAGACGGCTGACGGCACCTTTCAGCGGCTCAAGCTGCTGGTCCAGATAGGCGCGCAGCCGTTCCAGCTCAGCCGGTTCGGCAAGGTCTTCGGCGCGGATTTCCTCATCGAAATCCGTGGTATAGACGGTATAGGACGGGTCGGCATCGGAATGTGGGGCAGGGGGCGGCGGCTCCAGCGGTGCCTCGCCTTCGGGCAGTTCGGTTTCATCGCCCTGCTCCATGTCGGCGCTGTCTTCCATCGTGACTTGCGCTTGCGACTGGTCTTGCTGCTCTTCCTGCGTCTGCTCGGGGCTGGCTTCGGTTTCATCCGAGTCCTGCTCTTCGGAGCCAGCGTTTTCCGGGCTGTCTTCGGCCTGTTCCTCGCCCGCCTCATCCTCGGTATCGTCCTGATCGGGGTCGTCGCCCAACTGGTCGCCATAGCCAAGGTCGGAAATCACCTTGCGCGCCAGCCGGGCAAAAGCCGCCTGATCGGCCAGCACATGGTCGAGGTTGTCCAGCGTGCCGCCCGCCTGCTCTTCGATGAAGCCGCGCCAGAGGTCCATCACATGCTGGGCCGGTTTCGGCAGATCGCGCCCCGTGGCGAGGGACCGCACCAGATAACCCGCCGCCACCGGCAGCGGCGCCTCCGAGGCGCTGGTGATCTGGCCATAGCCCTTGCGGTCGGCCTCCCAGGCGATCTTGGCGTCGATATTGGTCGCGGTGCCGGGCATCGCCCGCGCGCCCACCGCCTCACACCGGGCGGTTTCCATCGCGTCGTAGATTTCCCGCGCCAAGGCCCCGGTGGGCGCATAGCGGGCCGAGGTCGCCTCGTTGTGATACTTGCGCTTCAACGCAAAGGCATCCGCGGTGCCGCGTGCCAGAAGCACCTCGTCACGGGTCATGCGGCGGCTGACCTGCGGCAGGCGCACGCCATCCTTGTTCATGCCCGCAGGATCGACCGAATAGGTGACGGTCATCTCCGGGTCATTGGCCATGGTCTTGGTGGCCTCGGCCAAGGCCTTTTTGAACGGGTCTGCGGGGTTGTCGCTGGGCTTGCTCATGATGGCGCCAGATTGGCACCTCGCGCGCGCAGGAGCAAGGGCGCCCCTGCAGCAATGCACAGCCCCCGCGCGGCGGTGCGGAATTGAGATGTCGCCGGAAAGCGCCATCTTGAGCGCAACGAACACCACACCCCGTCCAAAGGACCAAGACCATGACCAAACCGAAAATCGCCGTTATCGTTTCCTCGACCCGCCCGACCCGCTTTGCCGACATTCCCACCAAATGGATCGTCGAAAAGGCCGCCGCCCATGGCCAGCTTGATGTCGAAGTGCTGGATCTGCGCGACTACCCGCTGCCCTTCTTCGACGAAGTGGCCTCGAACGCCTGGGCGCCCAGCCAGAACGAAGTCGCCGTCAAGTGGCAGAAGAAACTGGCCGAGTTCGACGGCTATATCTTCGTCGTGGCCGAGTATAACCGCTCGATCACCGGCGCGCTGAAGAACGCGCTGGATCAGGCTTATGTCGAATGGGCGAAAAAGCCGTTCGGTGCCGTGGCCTATGGTTCGATGGGTGGCACCGCCGCGCTGGGCCATCTGCGCCAGATCGGTGTCGAGCTGCAAATGGTTCCCGTCCGCAACTCGGTTCACATCGGCGCGGGCGACTTCTTCAAGGTCCACCCCGGCTTTGGCGGTTCGGGCAATCTGGCCGACATCGAAGGCTCGATCGGTGCTTCGGCCACCGCGCTGCTCGACGATGTGACCTGGTGGGCCAAGGCCACCAAGGCCGCCCGCGCCTAACCCAAGAGCAAGGCCCGGCAGGCGGCGACAAGCCGCTCCGCCCGCCGGGCCGCGATCCCCTCGGGGTCAGAACCGAAAGCCGCCCGCTGCAACAAGGCAGTCTGGGCGGCTTTTGCATTGATGCGCCAGGTGATCAGATGCGGCAGCGCCTCGGCCGGGGCCGCCGCTTCGGCAAGGGCGACCATCGCATCGCGCTGCCGCGCGGTCTGTTCCGAGGCGGGGCCATCGGTCAGCCACTGAAACTCGGTAAGGGCCGAAAGGCGGCCGGCGCAAGTGGCAAAAAGATGCTCCGGGCTTTGCGCGTGCAGGGGGAAGGCCAGAACAAGGCTGGCCCATGCCGCAAACAAAGTTCGCACAACGCCCATATAAAGGACGATACGCCGATTTTATCGGCAATCAAGCGGCTCCGTAGGATGGGCAATCTGCCCATCCTTACCCAAGGCAGGGATGGGCAGATTGCCCATCCTACGGGTGAAGCTGGAAAATTCCCATTGGCCGGCATCTGCGACCAGACCGTGTTTTACCGGGTTCGTGCGGCAATATTCCATCGCCGCCAGAAACTCACCCTCGCTGCGGATCGCATATTCCCAGAACCGCCGCTGCCACAGGCCACGTTCCCGCTTGGCCTGTTTGCTGGGACTTGGCGCATGATCGCCCTCAAGCGCCCTCGAGAATCGCGCCTTTATCCGCCGCCAGCGTTCGGAATACAGCACCGCGCCTTCGGGTTCGGTCCAGATCGCGTGCAGATGGTCGGGTAAAATCACCATCGCCGGGCAAAGCGCCGGAAGCTCGCGCAGCGTGGTGGCATAGGCCCGCCGCAGGGCGGCGATTTCATCCACCAGAACCGTGCTGCCCCGGGTTTCGAGGCAGAGGGTGAAGAAGTAGGTGGCGCCGGGCAGGCGCAGGCGGCGATACTCTGTCATCCGGCCAGACTGGCCCGGGATGGTTAAGATCGGGTAAATGGCAGGAGGATGGGCAGATTGCCCATCCTACGGGGCAGGTAGGATGGGCAATCTGCCCATCCCCGACGAGATCACTTCATCGCCATGCTCGCCGCACTCTCCGGCAGTTCCTCGCCGAAGCAGCGCTGGAAGAATTCGGCGACGGTCTGCCGCTCCAGCTCGTCGCATTTGTTCAGGAACGACAGCCGGAAGGCATAGCCGACATTGCGGAAAATTTCGGCATTCTGCGCCCAGTTCAGCACCGTGCGCGGCGACATCACCGTGGAGAGATCGCCGTTCATGAAGGCGGTGCGGGTCAGGTCGGCCACGGTCACCATCTGGTTGATGGTCTTGCGGCCCTTCTCGGTGTTGTAATGCGGGCTTTTGGCCAGAACGATGGCCGCCTCGGCATCATGGGACAGATAGTTCAGCGTCGCCACAAGGCTCCAGCGGTCCATCTGCGCCTGATTGATCTGCTGGGTGCCGTGATAGAGGCCGGTCGTATCCCCAAGGCCCACGGTGTTCGCGGTGGCGAACAGCCGGAAGGACGGGTGGGGGGTGATGATCTCGTTCTGGTCCAGAAGCGTCAGCTTGCCGTCATGCTCCAGCACACGCTGGATCACGAACATCACATCCGCCCGGCCCGCGTCATATTCGTCAAACACGATGGCCACAGGGTTGCGCAGCGCCCAGGGCAGGATGCCCTCGTGGAATTCGGTCACCTGCTTGCCGTCACGCAGCTTGATCGCATCCTTGCCGATCAGGTCGATCCGGCTGATGTGGCTGTCAAGGTTGACCCGCACCGTGGGCCAGTTCAGCCGGGCGCCGACCTGTTCGATATGGGTGGATTTGCCGGTGCCGTGATAGCCTTGGATCATCACCCGGCGGTTATAGGCATAGCCGGCAAGGATCGCCAAAGTCGTATCGGGGTCGAATTTATAGGTGCTGTCGATCTCGGGCACGCGGTCGCTGCGTTCGGCAAAGCCCTTCACCCGCATGTCGGTGTCGATGCCGAAGACATCCCGCACAGAGATTTCTTCGGTGGGTTTCATCACAGTGTCCAGCATCGCCTTGCCCAATCGCCCCAGTCGCTTCGTCAAAAAATCGCAGGCCGGGCACCAAGGGCCCTGACCGTCCGGGGTCAGTAGTGGAACATATCGCCCCGGGCCGCAAGGGGAGGGATGGCGTGCTTTCCCATTGGCGTGAGGCGCTGAAACTTATCCGCCATCGGCCGCGTAACATGCCACAGTGACACGCGACAGGAGGCGATCATGCACAGACGGGGATTCCTTTGGGCCGGGGCGGCTGCGGTTGCGCTCGGCCTGCCTGCGGTGGCGCGGGGCGAAAGTTTCGAGGTCAGTCTCAGCGACGGTGACTGGCTTGCGCGGCTTGGGCCGGACCGCTTTGCGGTGCTGCGGCAAGAGGCGACGGAACCGGCAGGGTCCAGCCCGCTCAACCATGAAAAGCGGGCGGGCACCTTCCTCTGCGCCGGCTGCGACCTGCCGCTGTTTTCGTCAACCGCGAAATACGACAGTGGCACCGGCTGGCCCTCGTTCTGGGAGCCTTTGGCGAATGCGGTGGCCACCCGCCCCGATCCGGGCCTGTTCGGCAGCCGGACCGAGGTGCATTGCCGCCGCTGTGGCGGGCATCTGGGCCATGTCTTTGATGACGGCCCGGCACCCACCGGCAAGCGGTTCTGCATGAACGGGCTGGCGCTGACCTTCCGGGCGGGCTGATCAAGGGGCGATTCCGGCTTTCTTAGCGGCGGACAACCGCCTAGCCTGCGGCGGAGTGACAGGAGATTACCCTTGCCGATGCCCCGCCCCTGCCGCCGTGAAGGGCGCCCGGAATGACGGACCCGGCCCGCAATGCGGCGCTGTGGTATGCGCCCGACGGCTATGATCCGGCCGGCAAGGGCATCAATGGCCGCCGCGTGGCCGGGGAAAGCTTTCTGCGCGGCTTCCTGCGCCATGCCGATATTGCCGAGGCGGTGCTGCTGACCGGCAATCCTGCCGAAGCCGAGCCGGTCCGCGCCCTTGCCGAAAGCCTGCGCCCGGGCCTGCCCCTGCGCATCGTGTCCAGCCAGCAGCCGGGCGGCCTCGCGCCGATCCGCACCCTCTATTACCCCAGCCCCAATTTCGCGCCCGAGGCATGGCGGCGTGCGCCCTATGGTCCGGGGGCCTGGTCTCTCAGCGGGGTGACCCATACCACCTCGACCACGGCGGTGATGGAGGGTTGGCTGAACCTGCGGGTGGCGCCGGTCAAGCCATGGGATGCGGTGATCTGCACCAGCCGGGCGGTGCGCGCTTCGGTTGACTATCAACTGGACCTGATCGACGCCCATCTGGCCAGCCATCTGGGCGCCCGCCCGGGGCCGCGCCCCCTGCTGCCGGTCATCCCGCTGGGCATCGACTGCGCGGCCTTTGCCCCCGACCCGGCGGCAGGGGCGGCCTTGCGCGCCCGGCTGGGGGCTGCGCCGCAGGATGTGGTCTTCACCACCATCGCCCGCCTGACCCCGCATGAGAAGTTCGACCCGCTGCCGGTCTATCTTGCCATTGCCGAGGCGCAGCGCCGCCTGCCGCCGGGACAGCGGCTGCATGTCGTGTTCTGCGGCCTCTTCCGAGAGGATTATTCCCGCCGGGTGTTTGAGGCCGGGGCGGCGGCCCTGATGCCCGGGGTGGGGTTTGCCCTGACCGACGGCGCCGATCCGCACGAGCGCAGCGCGGCGCTGTCGGGGGCGGATGTCTTTCTGTTCCCGATCGACAATATTCAGGAAACCTTCGGCCTCGCCCCGGTCGAAGCCATGGCGGCGGGCCTGCCTTTGCTGGTGTCGGACTGGGATGGCATGAAGGATACCGTCACGCCTGATGTCGGGTTCCGGGTGACCAGCCGGATGCTCGGCCCGCAGGCGCTGGCGCCTGAGGCGCTGCGCTATCGCGGCGGCGTTGATAACTATGTGCAATATTGCGCCGCAACCTCTGCCATGACCGAGCTGGACATCGGTGAGATGGTGACGCGCATCCTTGACCTCGCGCTCAATCCCGGGCTGCGGCGGCGGATGGGGCAGGCGGGGGCGGCGCGGGCGCGCGGCCTTTATGACTGGGCGCAGGTCATCCCCCGAATGCAGGATCTCTGGGCCGAGCAAGAGGCGCTGCGCCGCGCCGGGGCGGCTTCGGCCCCGCGCTATCCCGCCCATGCGTTGCCGGTGGCGCCATCGCCCACCGCCCTCTTCGCGGCATGGCCAAGCGAGGTGGCCGATCTGGCCACCCCCTGCTTTGCCGCCCGCGACCTGTCCGGCCGGGCCGATCTGGAGGCGACGCTGACCGCGCGGGATTATGGCGGGGTGAAGCGGATGTTCGCCGCCCCGGCACAGATCGCGGCGCTGCTGCGCGCGGTGACCGAGGCCGGCCCGCCGGGCACCAGCCGCGACGCGCTGGCGGCCCAGCTTCGTCTGCCCCCGGCCTCGGTCGAGCGCATCCTGATCTGGCTTTTGAAATACGACTTCATCCGGCGGGTCTGATCGCATCCGGGCGCGGCAGGATGGGCAGATTGCCCGTCCTACGGGCAAGTCGGGCACCCGGCCCTGTCAGTCCTTGAAGAACCGGCTGTCCTTGATCTGATCCCAGGCCCAGACCACCTCTTGCAGCCGTTCCTCGTCGCTGCGGTCGCCGCCGTTCATGTCGGGGTGCAGATCCTTGACCAGCGACTTGTATTGCTTGCGGATTTCCGCCTTGGTCCAGGTGTCGCGGGCATCAAGGATTTCTACCGCCTTGCGCTCGGTCGGGGGCAGCTTGCGGGTGGCGGTCGAAACCGGGCGCCCGGGGTTCTGCGTGGCCTTCTCGCCCAGAAGCTCCATCGGATCATCCACGCCCAGCCGCTGCCAGGCGCGGCCGTCATCCTTGCGGCTGAAGGGCTTGGTCTCGCGCTCCCACATGCGGCCCTTGTCCCAGAGCTTCTTGAACTCTTCATCGGTGGCGGTGCCGAAGAAGTTCCATTTCAGGTTGTATTCGCGGATGTGGTCGCGGCAGAACCAGAAATACTCGTCCAGAAGATCGGGCGATTTCGGCGCGCGATAGGCGCCCTTTTCCTTGCAGCCCGGAAAATCGCAGGGCCGGGTCGAACTGTCAAAGGCGCCGGACATCCCGCCGCGCCGCCCGGTCTTGCGCTTGGCCTTGTCGGCCGACACCCGCAGGTCAAATTCAAAGGGGGTTTTGGACATCAGCAGGCCTTTCCGACTCGGGGCCACAAGTTTAGGGATTTGGCTGGCAAGGTGAAGGGGGCAACGGAAAAATGAATATCGAGAGCGAGATGCGCCACCGGCTGACCGCCGCCTTCGCCCCCGAGCGGCTTGAGGTGGTGAACGAAAGCCACCGCCATGCCGGGCATTCCGGCGATGACGGCAGCGGCGAAAGCCATTTCGCGGTTCTGATCCGGGCAGCGGCGCTGGCGCCCCTTGGCCGGGTCGCCCGCCACCGAGCCGTGCATCAGGCGCTGGGCGATCTGGTGGGCCGCATCCACGCGCTGGCGATTGACGCAGCCTGACCGGGCCTGTATTTACGAAAAAAATACAGAATAACTACGGAAAAGGGACGCGGAAACGACGGCGCCTTACAGCGCCTTCGCCACCTGCCGCCAGTGATGCAGCAAAGGCTCGGTATAGCCCGAAGGCTGTTCGCGCCCCTTGAAGACCAGATCGCAGGCCGCCCGGAACGCCGGCCCGTCAAAGCCCGGCGCCATCGGCCGATAGGCCGCATCCCCGGCGTTCTGGCCATCGACCACCGCTGCCATCTTGCGCATCACCGCCATCACCTGATCGGCGCTGACCACGCCATGATGCAGCCAGTTGGCCAGATGCTGCGCCGAAATCCGGCAAGTGGCGCGGTCTTCCATCAGCGCCACATCATGGATGTCGGGCACCTTGGAACAGCCCACCCCCTGATCGACCCAGCGCACCACATAGCCCAGGATGCCCTGCGCATTGTTCTCGATTTCCGAGGTGATTTCATCGGGTTGCCAGTTGATCCCCGCCGCGACGGGCACCGTCAGAAGGTCGGCCAAGGTGCCGCGCGGCCCACCCTTGGCAATCTCGTCCTGACGGGCGCGGACATCGACGCGGTGGTAATGCGTGGCGTGCAGCGTGGCGGCGGTGGGCGAGGGCACCCAGGCGCAATTCGCCCCGGCGCGGGGATGGGCGATCTTCTGCTCCAGCATCGCCGCCATCAGATCGGGCGCCGCCCACATCCCCTTGCCGATCTGGGCGCGGCCCTGCAAGCCGCAGGCCAGCCCGATATCGACGTTGCGATCTTCGTAACTCTTGATCCAGGCGGCATTTTTCATGTCGCCCTTGCGGATCATCGGCCCGGCCTCCATGGCTGTGTGCATCTCATCCCCGGTCCGGTCAAGGAAGCCGGTGTTGATGAAAGCCACCCGGTCGCGCGCCGCCCTGATGCATTCCTTGAGGTTGGCGCTGGTCCGGCGCTCTTCATCCATGATGCCCAGCTTGACGGTATTGGCAGGCAGGCCCAGCGCTGCCTCGACCCGGTCAAAGATTTCCACCGCAAAGGCCACTTCTTCCGGCCCGTGCATCTTGGGCTTGACCACATAGACCGAGCCGGCCACCGAATTGCGCGGCCCCTCGGGTTTCTTCAGGTCGTGCAGCGCGCAAAGCGTGGTGACAAAGGCATCCATGATGCCTTCGGGCACCTCGGCGCCATCCGGCAGCAGGATGGCCGGATTGGTCATCAGATGCCCGACATTGCGCACCAGCATCAGCGCGCGGCATTTGACGGGCAGGGGGCTGCCATCGGGGGCGGTATAGGTGAAATCGCCGTAAAGCCGCCGGGTGATGGTCTTGCCGCCTTTCTGCACCTCTTCCGTCAGGTCGCCCTTCATCAGGCCCAGCCAGTTGCCATAGGCCAGAACCTTGTCCTCGGCATCGACGGCGGCGATGGAATCTTCGCAATCCATGATGGCCGACAGCGCCGCCTCAAGGTTCACCGCTGCGATGCCCGCCGGGTCGGTGATGCCGGTGCCCTCTTTGCGGTTCACGAGGATTTCGATCTTCAACCCGTTGTTTTCCAACAGGACAAAGCCCCAATCCCCGTCCAGCGCATGGCCCAGATACTGGCCCGGGCGCAGCAAGCCCACCGGCCCGCGCGCGGTGGCAAGCTGCAACTCGGCCCCCGCCATAATCGCGGTGACCTCTGCCCAGATGGCCCCGGCAAGCGGAACCGCCGTATCGAGGAACGCCTTGGCCCAGCCGATCACCCGCGCGCCGCGCTCGGGGTCAAAGCCCTTGCCCTTGGGCAGGTCGCCCAAGGCATCGGTGCCATAAAGCGCATCGTAAAGATTGCCCCAGCGGGCATTGGCGGCATTCAGCGCATAGCGCGCATTCATCACCGGCACCACAAGCTGCGGCCCGGCGATGCGGGCAATCTCGGGGTCCACATTGGCGGTGCCGATCTGGAAATCCGGCCCCTCCGGCAAGAGATAGCCGATCTCGCGCAGAAACGCCTGATAGGCGGCAGGGTCGGGCGCCTGCCCGCGGTGGGCGATGTGCCAGCCGTCGATCTGCGCCTGCAACACGGTCCGCCGTTCCAGCAAGGCCCGGTTCTTCGGCGCCAGATCGGTCAGCGTGGCGGCAAGGCCGCTCCAGAAGGCATCGGCACCAATGCCGCTGCCGGGCAGGGCCTGCCCCTCGACGAAGGCCACCAGCCGGGCATCCACCTGCAACCCGCTGCGATCCAACCGTTCGACCATTGCCGCCCCTCCTGCTGCATACCTCTGTCCACAGATACGGGCCGCCGCCGTTTCAGGCAACACAGGCCACGGCCAGATTGCCCTTGCCGGGCGGAATATGCTTCGGCCAAAGCCTGAAAATCCATCAGGCGGCTTGTCAGCCTTGGCGGGACATGATACTTAGCGTTATGGCTAAGTTTGATCCCGACCTCGACCTTATCTTTCAGGCGCTGTCCGATCCGACGCGGCGTGCCATGCTGGCGCGGCTGGGCAAGGGGGCGGTGCCGGTTTCCGAACTGGCGCGGCCGACCGGCCTCGCCCTTCCCACGGTGATGCGCCATCTTTCGGTTCTGGAAGAGGCGCAACTGATTGCCACCGAAAAGACCGGCCGCACCCGGATGTGCCATGCCCGGCCCGAAACGCTGGCCGCCACAGCCGATTGGCTGGCCGAACAGCGCGCCATCTGGGAGGGCCGCGCCGACCGGCTGGAAGCCTATGTGATGAAGCTGATGGAGCAAGGCGATGACAACTGACCGCGACCCTGCCCTTGATCCCGCACGCGACCTGCGGGTCGAGCGGCTGATCCCTGCCCCCGCCGCAACGCTCTGGCGCTGCCTGACCGAGGCGGACCGCCTGCGCCGTTGGTGGGTGCCAAGCCCGGTGGAAATCACCGATCTGGTGATCGAGCCGCAGCCCGGCGGGCGGTTTTTCACCCATATGCGCCTGCCGGATGGCGGCGAACACCGCGTTGAAATGATGATCCTTCACGCCGAGCCGCAGCACCGGCTGCGCTTTACCGACCTGATGACGGCGGGCTTTGTGCCGGTGGCGCAGCCGATGTTCGGCTTTGCCGCCGAAATCGCGCTGATCGCCGAAGGGGCGGCCACCCGCTATGTCGCCACCGCCCGCCATGCCCGCCCCGAGGATGCCAGCCGCCACCGCGAGATGGGCTTTCACGACGGCTGGGGCACGGTGGCCGATCAGCTTGCGGCGCTTGCGCCTTCATTTGACGATTGAAAGGAGACGATCATGCAGCTTGACCCGGAACTGGACCTGCAACTGGTGCGTGAACTGAACGCGCCGCGTGAATTGCTGTATAAATGCTGGACCACGCCCGAACATCTGGTTCACTGGTTCGTGCCGAAGCCCCATAAGGTGACCCATTGCAGCCTGGACGTGCGCCCCGGCGGCGCCTGCAACACCACCTTTGAGGTGGAGGGCAACCTGATGGAAAACAACGGCGTTTATCTTGAGGTGATCCCCAACGAAAAGCTGGTCTTTACCGATGGCTACACCGCCGGTTGGAAACCCGCGCCCCAACCCTTCATGACCGCCATCGTCACCTTCGAGGATCTGGGCGGCGGGCGGACCCGCTATACCGCCACCGCCCGGCACCGCAATCCGGCATCCGCCAAGGCCCACAAGGACATGGGCTTTTACGATGGCTGGGGCACGGTCGCCACGCAGCTTGAAGCCTATGCGCAGGGATTGAAGGCATGACCGCCGACCGCACCATGCTGATCCAGCGGACCATCCGGGCGCCGGTCCGTCTGGTCTGGGGCGCCTGGATGAACCCTGAAACCCTGCCGCAATGGTGGGGGCCGGACGGGTTTTCCTGCCGCACCGCGCGGATCGACCTGCGCGAAGGCGGTGAATGGGTGTTCGACATGATCGGGCCGGATGGCACGGTCTGGCCCAACCACCACCGCTATACGCTGGTAGAGCCGCAGAGCCGTCTGGAATATACCCTGCACTGGGGCGAGAACGGCCCGAAACATGCCGATGCCTGGGCCAGCTTCGCCGAGGCGGACGGTGTGACCACGGTCACCCTTGGCATGATCTTCATCACGCCCGAGGAATATGAAACCGCCAAGGGCTTTGGCGCGGTGGAACTGGGGCTTCAGACGCTGGGCAAATTGGCCCGCTTCATCGGCGCCAACTGATCTTCTGCCCCATCCTCTCTCTGCAAATATCCTGCGGGGAGGTCCGGAGCGGTGCAAAACCCCTCCGGGGTCGGGCAGGGGCGGGCCGCCCGTGATGTCTTGCCTTGCTGCCCCCTTGCGCCTGCGGCAGCCGTCCGAGCAGTATCTGACCTCGTCCCAGACCTTGGCCCAGGCCCGGCGCCAGACCATCGGGCGGCCACAGGTCGCACAGGTCTTGACCGGCAGGTTGGCCTTTTTGCGCATCTTCGCCATGGCTTACAGGTCAAGCGCCAGTTGGGCCGAGGCAGGCCGTGCCGTCATCCGGCGCGGGCTGCGGGCCGGGGCGCGGCTGGCATGGCGGGCGGCGATGGCCGCCGCCTCATCCCGGTGGCCCTCGCGGCGGCGCAACTCCCAGACGGCATCGCGGGCGGCCCGCGCCGCTGCCACCGGATCAACCAGCGGTTCGGGGTAGCGGCGCCCGGCGATTTTCGCAAAGCCCGGCCATTTCCACGGCTCTTGCAGAAAACCGTCCGGCACCGCCGCCAGTTCCGGCAGCCAGCGGCGGGTGAAGGCGCCGGTCGGGTCTTGCTCCAGCCCCTGCTTGACCGGGTTGTAGATGCGCGGCGTGTTGATCGCCGTCACCCACGACTGCATCTGCACCTGCGGCCAGTGGATGCCCGGCTCATAATCGGTAAAGGCGCGCGCCAGCACATGGCCCGTCGCCCGCCAGTCCAGCCAGAGGTGATAGGAGGCCACCGCCATCAGCATCGCCCGCATCCGGAAATTCAGCCAGCCCGTGGCCTGAAGATAGCGCATACAGGCATCGACAAAAGGCAGGCCGGTCTGCCCGGTGGCCCATGCTGCCAGCCGGGTGGCATCGGCTTCGCGCGGGCGAAGCGCCTCGGCGGCGCGTGACAGGCAGCGCAGCTCGATGTCGGGCTGATCTTCCAGCTTCTGCATGAAGTGATCGCGCCATGCGAGGCGGCTTTGAAAGCTGGACAGCGCCCCGCCCCAGCGCCCGCCGGGCCGTTCCGCCGCGCGGGCCGTGGTTGCCTGCACCGCCTCGCGCCCCGACAGGCTGCCAAGGGCCAGATGCGGCGACAGCCGCGAGCAGGCCCGCTCGGCCGCGAGGGGGGCGGACATCGCGCTGCGATAGGGCTCCCCGCGCTGCGTCAGAAAACTGTCGAGCAACAACAATGCCTCGGTCCGGCCGCCGCGCTGGCGGTGGGGGCAGCGGTCTTCGGCAAGCCGCAGCGCGCGGGCGGTGGGGATCTGCCCGCGCTCGGCCCCCGGAACCGGCACCATGGCGGGCACCGGCAGGAGCGCCTCGGCGGTGAAGGCATCGCGCCGCGCCTGCCAGCCGTCGCGGTTGCCAAGGCGCCGCACCACGCCCGATTGCGGCACCTCATGCCAGATGATGCCGGCCCCCCGCACCCATGCGCCGACCTGCCGGTCGCGGGCGAAGGTCCAGAGATTGCCGGTTTCCTCATGGCTCACGATTGTCGAGATGTCATGCTGACGGCAAAGCCGCGCCAGCACCTCGACCGCAGGCCCGACGCGCAGGACAAGCGGCATCCCCACCGCTGCCAGTGCCTCACGCAGATCGGCCAGTGCCTCGGCCGTCACCTCCCATTGCCGGGCCGATGTGTCGGGGAGCTGCCAATATTCCGGCTCGACCACATAGACCGGTAACACCCGCCCCAGACCCGCCGCGAGGGTCAGCGCGGGATGGTCGGCAAGGCGCAGGTCGCGTTTGAGCCAGACGAGAACATTCATGGAACAAAGACATAGCTGCCCGCCGGGATTCGGCAAGGGCGTTCTTCGGCCGGTTGGCGCAGGTTTGCCGCGCGGCGGGGCTTTCCTCTGCCGCTCCGCCGTCCTAGCCTGCGGCGGAAGGAGACCGCCATGCCCGACACGACCGATCCGCGCACCATCCGCCTTGCCGATTATCAGCCCTTTGCCTTTCTCTTGCCGCAGGTGGCGCTGACCTTCCGCCTTGCGCCGCAGGCCACGCGGGTGCTGGCCCGGCTGGACTTCACGCCGAACCCGGCCCGCCCGGGCCGCCACGACCTCCGCCTGCATGGTGAGGCGCTGCGGCTGATCTCGGCTGCGGTGGATGGGCGGGCGGTGGTTCCGGCACTCGACGACACCGGCCTGACCATTGCCGCCGCAGATCTGCCCGAGGGTGCCTTTACCCTTGAAACCGAAGTGGAAATTGCGCCCGAGGCGAATACCGCGCTGGAGGGTCTTTATATGTCGCGCGGCATGTATTGCACCCAATGCGAGGCCGAAGGCTTTCGCAAGATCACCTATTACCCCGACCGCCCCGATGTGATGGCGCGCTTCCGCGTGCGGATCGAGGGCGATCTGCCGGTGCTTCTGTCAAACGGCAATCCGCTGGGACAGGGGCCGGGCTGGGCGGAATGGGATGATCCCTGGCCGAAACCGGCCTATCTCTTTGCGCTGGTGGCTGGCGATCTGGTGGCGCATCCCGACCGCTTCACCACCGCCTCGGGCCGCGAGGTGGCGCTGAACATCTGGGTGCGCCCGGGGGACGAAGACCGCTGCGCCTGGGGGATGGAGGCGCTGAAAAAGTCGATGACCTGGGATGAGCAGGTCTATGGCCGCGAATATGACTTGGATATTTTCAACATCGTGGCCGTCGATGACTTCAACATGGGCGCGATGGAAAACAAGGGGTTGAACATTTTCAACTCCAAGGCAGTTCTGGCCAATGCCGCCACCGCCACTGATGACGATTTCGCCCGGATCGAGGCGATCATCGCGCATGAGTATTTCCACAACTGGACCGGCAACCGCATCACCTGCCGCGACTGGTTCCAGCTTTGCCTGAAAGAGGGGCTGACGGTTTACCGCGATCAGCAGTTTTCGGGCGACATGCGGTCCCATGCGGTCAAGCGGATCGAGGATGTGTTGATGCTGCGCGCCCGCCAGTTCCGCGAGGATCAGGGGCCGCTTGCCCATGCGGTGCGGCCCGACAGCTTTGTCGAGATCAACAATTTCTACACCGCCACGGTTTATGAAAAGGGCGCCGAGGTGATCGGGATGCTGAGGCGGCTGGTGGGGGATGATGCCTATGCACAGGCGCTGGACCTCTATTTCGCGCGGCATGACGGGCAGGCGGCGACCATCGAAGACTGGCTGACGGTGTTTGAGGATACCACGGGGCGCGACCTGTCGCAGTTCAAACGCTGGTATACCGAGGCCGGAACACCCCGGCTGAAGGTCTATGAGGCGTGGAGCCCCGGGCCGCAGGGCGGCACCTATACCCTGACGCTGGCGCAGGAAAACCCGCCCACGCCGGGGCAGCCGGAAAAGGGCGCCAAGGTTATTCCGGTGGCGGTTGGCCTGCTCAATCCCAACGGCGACGAAGTGGTGCCGACGACGGTGCTGGAACTGACCAAACCCGTGCAGAGCTTTGCCTTTGAGGGGCTGGCGGCGCGGCCCATCCCTTCGATCCTGCGGGGGTTTTCGGCGCCTGTGGTGCTGGAACGCGAGGTTCCGGCGGCGGAGCGCGCCTTCCTTCTGGCGCATGACACCGACCCGTTTAACCGCTGGGAGGCGGGGCGCGCGCTAGCCAAGGATGTGCTGGCGCGGATGATCACCCAAGGGGCGGCGCCCCTGCCGGATTTCCTTGACGGTATGGCGCGGCTCGCCTTTGACGAGGGGCTTGACCCGGCCTTCCGCGCGCTGGCGCTGCGCCTGCCGGGCGAGGATGATATGGCGGCCACGCTGGCGCAATCGGGTCATGTGCCCGACCCGGCCCGCATCCGCTCTGCGCGGCAGGCGCTGTCGCTGGCACTGGCGCAGGCGCTGGGGCCTAGGCTGGCGGGGCTGGAAGCGGCGATGCGGGTGGAGGGGCCGTTCTCGGCCGAAGCCGGGCCTGCGGGGCGGCGGGCGCTGCGGTTGGCGGCGCTGGCCTTGCTGACGCGGCTGGACGGCGGCGCGGCGGCGCGGGCGGCTTACGCCGCGGCGGGCAATATGACCGAGAGCTTCGGCGCGCTGGCGATCCTGGTGGAGGCGGGGCAGGGCACGGCGGAACTGGCGGATTTCGAGGCGCGCTGGAAGGGCGACCGGCTGGTGATGGACAAATGGTTCGCGGTGCAGGCGGCGATGGCCGCGCCCGAGGCGCTGCCCGCCGTGGTCGCCCGCCTGACCGCGCGGCCCGATTTCGACATGAAGAACCCCAACCGTTTTCGCGCGGTGCTGGGCGGCTTTACCGGCAACCATGCCGGGTTCCACCATGAAAGCGGTGCGGGCTATGCCTTGCTGGCCGATTGGCTGATCCGGCTGGACCCGGTGAACCCGCAGACGGCGGCTCGGATGTCCACCGCCTTCGAGACCTGGCCGCGCTATGACGCCGACCGGCAGGCGATGATCCGGGCGGCATTGCAGCGGATTCTGGCGGCACCCGGCCTCAGCCGCGATCTGTCAGAGATGGCGGGGCGGATGCTGGCCATTTAAGGAAATTGCGCCGCCGTTTCTTGCGAAACGGCGGCATGTCTTTTTCTCGCCTCTGGCCTGCGGCCAACCGGCTCGGGCAAAGAGCCTCCGGCGGGAGTATTTCGAGAAGGGCAAATGCCGGGAGTTTACTTCTGGCAATAGGATTGCGCGCGGGTCCAGTCGGCGATGGCGGCGCGTTTGCCGGCGTCGCGCAGCGGCATCCAGTCGCGGCCCACGCCTTTGGTGCCGCGCCCGGCGACCACGCCGTCGCGCTCGACATGATAGGCCACCATTTCGACGGCGCATTGCAGATTGGCCGCGCCATCCTTGAGTTCGGCGGCGGTATCGGCCTCGCAGCCGTAATTGGCGGCAGAGCGGGGGGAAATCTGCATCACGCCGATATAGCGCCCGCCACCGCCCGAGGCGCGCGGGTTCCAACTGCTTTCATAGCGCGCCACGGCCGAAAGCAGGCCCGACCAGAAGGCGCGGCGTTCGCCGATCGAGGCTTTGGCATAGCCGGGGCACCAGGTGTCGATGTCTTCGGGCACGAGATCGGCCAGCGCATCATCTTCAGAGGCGACGGCGGACATGGTGCTGACCGTCCACTGATCTGCTTCGGGGCGGTGATCCCAGGCCATGGCGGGGGGCTTGCCGCCCGGCATGAAGGACATGAAATCGGGCGCGGTGGTATCGACGCAACCGGAAACTGTCAGGGTCAGGGCCAGAAAAGCAGCGGGTTTCAGCATGGGTTCACTTGGGCAGCACCGCGCAGGAATGCACGCGGCAAGGGCGCTTTGGCCAAGAAACCGGCGCTCTGGCAAGCGCGGCGCTTTGGCTTGCGCGGATTTGGGCCGTTTTCCGCCGCTTGCGGCCCTTGAGGGGGGGCTTCGCCTGCCGTAGAAGGCGAGGGCAAGCGATGGAGGCCCCGATGCTGGATCTGACCTATGAAGCGCCCAAGCCCAAGGTGATTGCCGGGGCCAAGTCCGACTGGGAGCTGGTGATCGGCATGGAGATTCATGCGCAGGTCGCCTCGAATTCCAAGCTGTTCTCAGGCGCCTCGACGCAGGTCGGGGCAGAGCCGAATTCGAACGTGGCCTTCGTCGATGCCGCGATGCCGGGGATGTTGCCGGTGATCAACGAGTTTTGCGTGGCGCAGGCGGTGCGCTCGGGCCTTGGGCTGAAGGCGCAGATCAATCTGCGTTCGGCCTTTGACCGCAAGAATTATTTCTACCCCGATCTGCCGCAGGGCTATCAGATTTCGCAGCTTTACCACCCGATCGTGGGTGAGGGCGAGGTTCTGGTGGAACTGTCGCCGGGTGTGGCGCGGCTGGTGCGGATCGAGCGGATTCACCTTGAGCAGGACGCGGGCAAGTCGATCCATGACATGGACCCGACGATGTCTTTCGTCGATTTCAACCGGACGGGCGTGGCCCTGATGGAGATTGTCAGCCGCCCCGATATCCGTGGCCCGGAAGAGGCGGCGGCCTATGTCGCCAAGCTGCGGCAGATCCTGCGCTATCTGGGCACCTGCGACGGCAACATGCAGAACGGCAACCTGCGGGCGGATGTGAACGTCTCGGTCTGCCGTCCTGGCCAGTATGAGAAATATCAGGCGACGCAGGATTTCGGCCATCTCGGCACGCGCTGCGAGATCAAGAACATGAACTCGCTGCGGTTCATTCAGGCGGCGATTGATTACGAGGCGCGGCGCCAGATTGCCATTCTGGAGGATGGCGGCAAGGTGGTGCAGGAGACCCGGCTTTACGACCCGGACAAGGGCGAAACCCGGTCGATGCGCAGCAAGGAAGAGGCGCATGACTACCGCTATTTCCCCTGCCCGGACCTTCTGCCGCTGGAGATCGAGCAGGCTTGGGTGGATGACATCGCGGCCTCGATGCCGGAATTGCCGGATGCCAAGAAGGCACGGTTCATGGGCGATTTCGGGCTGACCGATTATGATGCCAATGTGCTGACGGCAGAACTTGAAGCGGCGGCCTTCTTTGAAGCGGTGGCGCGGGGGCGGGATGGCAAGATTGCCGCGAACTGGGTGATCAACGAGCTTTTCGGACGTTTGAACAAGGAGTCGAAGTCCATCGCGGAAAGCCCTGTTTCGGTTGGGCAATTGGGCGGGCTTCTGGACCTTCTGGCCTCGGGTGAGATCACCGGCAAGATGGGCAAGGAACTGTTCGAGATTGTCTGGACCGAAGGCGGTGATCCGGCAGAGGTCGCGGCGGCGCGGGGGATGAAGCAGGTCACCGACACCGGCGCGATTGAAAAGGCGCTGGACGATCTGATTGCCGCCAACCCGGCGCAGGTGGAAAAGGCGCGGGTCAATGCCAAGCTGGCGGGTTGGTTCACGGGCCAAGTGCTGAAGGCCACCGGGGGCAAGGCCAATCCGGCGGTGGTGAATGAGATGGTGGCGAAGAAGCTGGGGCTGTAAGCCGCCGCTTCTATCAGAATATAGGGCACCCTCGCGGGTGCCCTTTTGCTTTGGTGTGACCGGGGTTGATCAGTCAACGGCAAGGATATCGTCGCTGAAGGCAGGGGGCAGCGGATCGGCGGCACGGGGGGCCACCACATGCGGTTTGCCGTTCAGCGCGTCATTCAGCGCGTCGATGTCCAGCTCATTCTCCCAGCGGGCGACGACCAGCGTGGCCACCGCATTGCCGATGAAGTTGGTCAGGGCCCGCACTTCGGACATGAAGCGGTCCACACCAAGGATCAGCGCCATCCCCGCCACCGGCACCGTCGGCACCACCGACAACGTGGCGGCCAGCGTGATGAAGCCCGCGCCGGTGATGCCCGCAGCGCCCTTGGACGACAGCATGGCCACGGCGAGCAGCAGGATTTCCTGCCCCAGCGTCAGGTCGGTGTTGGTGGCCTGAGCGATGAAGAGCGCCGCCATCGTCATGTAGATATTGGTGCCATCAAGGTTGAAGCTGTAGCCCGTCGGCACCACCAGCCCCACCACCGAACGCGAGGCCCCGGCGCGCTCCATCTTCTGGATCAGCGAAGGCAGGGCCGCTTCGGAAGACGAGGTGCCCAGCACCAGCAGCAGTTCTTCCTTGAGGTAGCGGATCAGCTTGAACACCGAAAAGCCGTTGTAGCGGGCCACGGCGCCCAGAACGATCACCACGAAAAGGAAGGCCGTCAGATAGAAGCAGAACACGAGGAAGGCGAGGTTGATCACCGAACCGATCCCGTATTTGCCGATGGTGAAGGCCATGGCGCCGAAGGCGCCGATGGGGGCCGCCTTCATCAGGATCGCCACCAGTTTGAAGATCGGATAGGTCAGGTTCTGCATGAAGTTCAGGACCGGCTTGCCATGGTCGCCGGTCATGCCCAGAGCCAGCCCGAACAGCACCGAAAAGAACAGCACTTGCAGAATGTTGCCTTCGGAAAACGCGCTGACCACGGTGTCGGGGATGATCGACATCAGAAAGCCGGTGATTGTGGTCTCATGCGCCTTGTCGGCGTATTTCGCCACCGCTTCGGCATCGAGCGTGGCCGGGTCGATGTTCATGCCGGCACCCGGCTGCACCAGATTGGCCACCACAAGGCCCACCACCAGCGCCAGCGTCGAGAAGGTCAGGAAATAGAGCATCGCCTTGCCTGCAACACGCCCGACCTTCTTCATGTCGGACATGCCCGCAATGCCGGTGGTCACGGTCAGAAAGATCACCGGGGCGATGATCATCTTGACCAGCTTGACGAAAGCATCGCCCAGCGGTTTCAGGCTGGCGCCGAGGTCGGGGTAGAAATGACCCAGCAGGATACCCGCCGTGATGGCGGCCAGAACCTGAACGTAAAGCTGCGCGTAAAAGGGCTTGGGCCCGGTTGGGGCCGCGGTTTCGATATGCATGGTGCCTCCCTTTGGAATCACGTCTCCCGTCGCGCCGTGCGCCGGGTCTCCCTGTCTTTGGGGATAGCGCCGGGGGGCGGGGGCCGCATAGTTGTGGGTTTCCACAATAGGCCCGGCTGGGGCACGCCTAGGGGTTGCGGCGCCGAGGGGCGGTTCCGCTAGGGTTTGCGGTGTGGCAGCAATGCGCCGGGCATCGCGGATTCCCCTGTCTTCTCTTGGACTTGGCGGAGGAATCTCAGTATCTTGCGCGGGCAAAGGCGGAGAATCCCATGCAGCGTTTCGAATACAAGGTCGTCCCGGCGCCGCGTCGCGGCGAAAAGGCGCGGGGGGTCAAGACCTCGGAAGACCGCTTTGCGCTGGCACTGTCCACGCTGATGAATGCGCTAGGCCGCGAGGGGTGGGATTATGTCCGCGCCGACACCCTGCCGCTGGACGAGCGCACCGGGCTGACCGGCACCAAGACCACGTTCCAGAACATGCTGGTGTTCCGCCGTGTGCTGCAAGAGGCGGCCGAAGCACCCGCCGCCAGCCCGCGCCTTGTGCTGGCTGATCCGGTTTCCGCCGCCCCGGCGCCGCGCCTTGGCCCGGCTGAAACCCCCGCCGGCCCGGCGCCGGTTCTGGGGCCTGCCAGCACCGGGCTGGCTGCCGAATAAAATCAGCCTGCCGCGCGCAGCGCCTGCGGCAGAACCCCTTCCAGGATCGCCAATGCGGGTTCGTCGCCCAGACTGATGCGGATGCAGCGGTCCAGCGGGGCCACGCCGGGCATTCGGATGAACACACCCCGCGCCACGGTTTCGCGCAGCACGGCCCGGGCGTAATCGCCATCCCGTCCGCAGTCGATCGTCACGAAATTGGTGGCCGAGGGCAGCGCGCGCAGCCCGTTGGCGGCGGCAATCCCGGTCAGCCGGCTGCGGGCGGTCGCCGTCAGGGCGCGGACCCGGGCAAGATGCGCAGTGTCGGCCAGCGCCGCCAGAGCGCCCGCCTGCGCAATCCGCCCCATGCCGAAATGGTTGCGCACCTTGTCAAAGGCGCGGGCCAGTTCGGGCGCCGCAATCGCATAGCCCACCCGCGCGCCCGCCATGCCATGCGCCTTGGAGAAGGTGCGAAAGCGGATCACCCGCGGATCGTCGGGCGACAGCACCGGCGCCATGCCTTCGGGGGCAAGATCGACATAGGCTTCGTCCAGCACCAGAAGGCTGCCCTCGGGCAGGGCCGCGACCATATCGGCAATCACCGCGCCGGGATGGGCGCTGCCCATCGGATTGTCGGGGTTGGCGAGGTAGATCAGCTTGGGCGCATGGGCGCGGGCGGCCTCCAGCAGGGCCTCCGGGTCTTCATGGTCGCCCTTGTAGGGCACACGGATTACTTCGCCGCCGAAACCGGCAACATGGAAGGTGAAGGTCGGATAGGCGCCGAGCGAGGTGACAACCCTGTCGCCGGGGCCGACCGTCAGCCGCACCAGATAGCCCAGAAGCCCGTCAATTCCTTCGCCCACAACGATATTTTCTGGGCGGCAGCCGTGATGCGCCGCCAGCGCCTGTTTCAGGTCATGGTTTTCCGGGTCGCCATACATCCAGACATCCGCCGCCGCCTGCGCCATCGCGGCAAGCGCCTTGGGCGAGGGGCCGAACAGGCTTTCATTGGCCCCGAGCCGGGCGCGGAAGGGGCGGCCCATCGCGCGTTCCTGCGTTTCGGGGCCGACGAAGGGCACGGTTTCGGGCAGCGACTGGGCAAGCGGGGTGAGGAGGGGGCGGGTCATGCCGCGACTTTTGCCGGAAAGCGGGCCGCTGGCAAGGGGGGCGGATTTTTGAAAAAATCCGGCAAACTTCTTGCAAGAAATTTGCGTCGCGCGGGGGGAAAGGTCAGTCTTTCAGGAACCGGCGGCGGGATTCTTCGGCGATGGCCTGACGCATTTCGATGCGGGCGAGGTCCGCCATCGCGGCCTTGCGCTCTGCCGCATCCGTCAGGCTGGCCAGATGGGCACGCTGGGCGGCGGCCTGTTTTTTGAGAGTGATTTCCTCGGGCAAAACCCCGGCCTCGGCCATGATGCGAAAGCCCACGGCATCGCCCGCGCTGACAAAGGCATCGCCGGGCCGCTCGGGCAGGGGTTTGCCTTCGCCGCTCAGGCCCTGCAGATCGCCCTTGAGGCGGGCTTTGAGGATTTGCCGTTCGGCAAGGCGGGAGAGCCAGGACATATTGCACCTCTGGTTCTGAGGTAGGCGCCTGCTGCGGAAAAGAAAAGGGGGCCGTCTGCCCCCCTTTACCCCCCGAGAGTATTTCGGAAGGGCAATCAGCCGATTTCGGCCAGTCGCTTGATGGCGGCGGCGAGTTTGGCGGCCTCGTCCTCGCGCGCTTCGAGGTTGGCTTTGGCTTCGTCCACCACTTCTTCTGGGGCGGAGGCGGCGAAGGCGGGGTTGTTCAGCCGGCCTTTGAGCCCGCCGATTTCCTTGCCCAGTTTGTCGAGCGTTTTTTGCAGCCGGGCCTTTTCCTCGGCAATATCAATCACCCCGTCCAGTGGCAGGGCGAAGGCGGCACCTTCGAGGGCAAGGCTGATGGCGCCTTTGGGGGCCGCGCCTTCGCTGAAGCTGTCGATGCGGGCGAGGCGACGGATCAGCGCCTCATTCCGGGTGAAGGCGGTGCGCGCCTCATCGGTCAGGCTGGTGGCCACGAGGTCGAGTTTCAGGCCGACCGGGACGTGCATCTGGGCGCGGGCCGAGCGGATTTCCTCGATCAGCGTGGTGACCCATGTCATCTCGCGGTCTGCCGCCGGATCGACCAGCGTGAGGCCGTAATCCGGCCAGTCGGTGAGGACCAGGAGTTTGGCACGGGTGCCGGTGGTGGACCAAAGCTCTTCGGTGATGAAGGGCATCATCGGGTGCAGGAGGATCATGCACTGGTCCAGCACCCAGGCCATGGTGGCGCGGGTCTCGGCGGCTTGCGCACCGTCGAACAGGGGTTTGGCGAATTCGACATACCAGTCGCAGACCTTGCCCCAGACGAATTTATACAGCGCATCCGCCGCCTGATCGAAGCGGAAGCCAGCGAGGGCAGCATCCACCTCGGCCAATGCCTTGGCGGTTTCGCCGATGATCCAGCGGTTCACGGTGGCCTGCGGTTGCGGCGCGGGGCCGGTGCTGTGACCTTCCCAGACGCCATTCATTTCGGCAAAACGGCAGGCGTTCCACAGCTTGGTGCCGAAATTGCGGTAGCCCGCGATGCGCTGGGTGTCGAGTTTCAGCACGCCGCCAAGGCTGGCCATCGCCGCATTGGCAAAGCGCAGCGCATCGGCGCCGTATTCGTTGATGAGGTCGAGCGGGTCCACCACATTGCCCAAGCTCTTGGACATCTTCTTGCCCTTGGCGTCGCGGACGAGGCCGTGGAGATAGACGGTGTGGAACGGGATATCGCCCACCACGGCAAGCTGCATCATCATCATCCGGGCGACCCAGAAGAAGAGGATGTCCTGCCCGGTCACGAGGACCGAGGTGGGGAAATAACGTTGCAGTTCCGGGGTTTGCTCGGGCCAGCCAAGGGTGCCGATGGGCCAGAGACCGGAGGAGAACCATGTGTCGAGGACGTCGGGGTCACGCCAGACGGGATAGGCCAGATCGGTGGGGTTCTGGCTTATGGCATAGTCTGCCAGCGAGGCGGCCAGCGTCTTGATCGCGGTCTGACGGTCTTCGACCTCGACAATCCGCGCGGCATTGAGCGGATGCGGCAGCACCGCCAGATCATCGCGGAAACGTTCGGCCACGCTGACGAGATCGGCGGCGCAATGGTAGCGGGCTTCGCGGTCGGCATGGCCCCCGTCACCGAGGACGCGCAGAAGCTCGACTTCATCAAGGGCGTTGTCGCCTTCGTCATCGGTGAAGTTTTCGGCGTCGATCGCCAGCCCATACCACACCGGAATCTGGTGCCCCCACCAAAGCTGGCGGCTGATGCACCAAGGCTCGATATTCTCCAGCCAGTGGTAATAGGTCTTCTCGCCGCTGGGCGGCATGATCTTGGTGCGGCCCGAGCGCACCGCGTCCAGCGCGGGTTCGACGATCTTGGCGGTATCGACGAACCATTGGTCGGTCAGCATCGGCTCGATCACCACCTTCGAGCGGTCGCCGAAGGGCTGCATGATGGCTTTGGCCTCGACGAAGGGGACGTTCTTCCAGTCTTCGGCATTGGTCTCGGGATCGATGGTCACGACCTTTGTCACCACGGCAAGGCCCATGGCGTTGATATCGGCCACCACCTGCGTGCGGGCCTCGAACCGATCCAGCCCGCGGTATTTCGTGGGGACGAGGTTCAGGCTGTCCACCTCATTCTCATCGGTGGGGGAGCCTGCTGCGATTTCGCGGGCGCGTTTCACGGCGTCCTCATAGGGGGCGCCGTCGGCGCGCATCTGGCCGCGCGTGTCCATCAGCCGGTAGCAGGGCAGGTTGTGGCGCTTGGCCACCTGATAGTCGTTGAAGTCATGCGCGCCGGTGATCTTGACCGCACCCGAGCCGAAAGTGGGGTCGGGGTATTCATCAGTGATGATCGGAATCAGGCGGTCACACAACGGCAGATGGACCATCTTGCCGACGATGGGCGCATAGCGGGTGTCCGAGGGATGCACCGCAACGGCGCCGTCGCCCAGCATGGTTTCGGGGCGGGTCGTGGCAATCGAGATGTAATCCCGCGTCTCGCGCAGGGTCACGTTGCCTTCGGCGTCTTTCTCAATATATTCATAGGTTTCGCCGCCCGCGAGCCGGTATTTGAAGTGCCACATATGGCCCTTCACCTCAAGATTCTCGACCTCAAGATCGGAAATCGCGGTTTCGAAATGCGGATCCCAGTTCACCAGCCGCTTGCCGCGATAGATCAGGCCCTTGTTGTAGAGATCGACGAAGACCTTGATCACCGCGTCGTGGAAGTTGCCTTCCTCGCCCGCGGGCGCACCGGGGGCGCCGGACATGGTGAAGGCCTCACGCTCCCAGTCGCAGGAGGCGCCGAGGCGTTCCAACTGGCTGCGGATATTGCCGCGCGACTTGCGTTTCTGCTCCCAGACCCGGGCGAGGAACTTTTCGCGGCCCATCTCGCGGCGGGTGGGTTCCTGATGCAGGGCCATTTCGCGTTCAGTCACCATCTGGGTGGCGATGCCGGCATGGTCGGTGCCGGGCTGCCAGAGAGTGTCATCGCCCTGCATCCGGTGCCAGCGCGTCAGAATATCCTGCAACGTGTTGTTGAAGGCATGGCCCATGTGCAGGCTGCCGGTGACATTCGGCGGCGGGATCATGATGGAAAAGGCCGGGTGGCCCGGCTTGGCATTGGCCCCGGCGCGGAAGGCATGCGCCTCGGTCCAGCGGGCCGAGATGCGGGCTTCGGCTTCGGCGGCGTTGAAGGTCTTTTCCATCGGCATGACGCGGTTCCCCTGCAGTTGCGCCTCCCTTACCGAAATGCGGCGCCAAGGCCAAGCGCCGGATAAAGACGCCTCCGGCGGGAGTATTTGGAAAGGTGCAAATGGCAGGGGAGTTGAGGGGCGGCCAAGGGCGCGGTATCGGAGGGGCAGTCAGAGGAGGCCCGAGATGACGCCCGAAGCCGTGCAAGCGCTGTTCACCCGCAAGGACGGGACCTATCTTTTTGCGCGCTGGGGGCGGCCCATCGTGCCGGTGGTGTTCGGGGTGGAAGAGGCGACGCTGGCGGTGGTCAAGGGGGCCATCGAGGCGGTGGTGACGCTGGCCGGGCACAAGATGGCCGAGACTGACCCCGAGCTTGGCGCCAATCTGATGGTGTTTTTCTTCCGCGACTGGGCCGAACTGCCGCAGGTGCCCAATCTGGACCGGCTGCTGCCTGATCTCGGCCCGCTGTGCGCGCGGCTGGCGGCGGCGGGCGCGAACCAGTATCGCGCCTTCCGCTTTGATGCCGATGGCGCGATCAAGGCGGCCTTTGTCTTTGTGCGGATGGATGCAGCGCTGGAGGCGCTTCCCGCCGAGGTGCTGGCGCTGAACGAGGCGGCGCAGGTGATCGTGCTGTGGGGGGAGGCGGCCTTTGCCGAAGCCTCGCCCTTGGCGCAGGTTGAGGGTGGGGTGATCCTGCGGCCCGACATCGCCGGGGTGATCCGCGCGGGGTATGACCGGGTGATGCCTGCGGTGGCGCGCGATCCGTCGCATGGCTTGCGGCTGGCGGCGCGGCTGTGAAAGAGGCGGACCTTTCCGCCCCGGTGAAAGCCTTTCTTGAGGCGCAGGGCTATGAGGTCAAGGCCGAGATCGGCGCCTGCGACCTGATGGCGGTGCGGGGAGACGAGCCGCCGGTGGTGGTGGAGCTGAAGCTGAGTTTCTCGCTGGCGCTGGTGATGCAGGGGGTGGCGCGGCAGGCTTTGTTCGATGCGGTCTATCTGGCGGTGCCTTTGGGGCCACGCGGCTGGGCGCTGCGGTATAAGGACATTCTGGCGCTCTGCCGGCGGCTGGGGCTGGGCCTCTTGGCGGTGCGGGGGCAGGAGGTTGAGGCGCATCTGGACCCCGGCCCCTATCAGCCGCGCCGCAATGCGCTGCGGGCAGGGCGGCTGTTGCGGGAGTTTTCGCGGCGGGTGGGCGATCCGAACACCGGCGGCACCACGGGGGTCAGGCGGATCACCGCCTATCGGCAGGACGCCTTGCGCTGTTTGGCGGTGCTGGCGGGCGGGCCGATGAAGGCGGCATCGGTTGCGGCGGCAGCCGGGGTGGCGCGGGCGGCGGTGCTGATGCGCGACGACCATTATGGCTGGTTCGAGCGTGAGGCGCGCGGCATCTATCGCCTGACGCCGCAGGGGCAGACGGCCTTGCAGACCGAGGCGGGCGAGTTGGCGCGGCTGGGCCTTATGGCGCCGACAGCGGAATGACCGAGATCGACATCTTGCCCGACCCTTCGGTCAATTCCGAGGCATGGGCGAGGTAGATCAGCGCGTTGTTCTTGCTATCGACGATCCGTGTCACCTTCAGCGATTTCAGGATCAGCGACTGGCGTTCGGAAAACACCGTTTCGCCCTTGGCGGCGGTCGAAACCCCCTTGCCCAGCACGATCGGCCCGCTCTGCACGCAATCCACCGCAGAATAGGAGGGGTCTTCGAACCAGTTGCCCTGCGACAGCCGGTCATAGACCGAGCGGTCGAAATAGGCGATGTGGCAGGTCACGCCCTGCACCTCGGGGTCGGCGAACGCTTCGACCACAATGTCATTGCCGACCCAATCGACGCCGACGCGGCCGACCTCATCGGCATGGGCGGCGGCGGTCAGAAGGCAAAGGGCGGTCAGGGTGCGCAGCATGGTCGGTCTCCGGTTGCACGCCGCATGTCGGCATCGCGCGGCCCGGCTGCAAGGGGCGGCTGGACCTTTGCCCCGGGCTGCGCCAGCATGGGCGGCATTCAGCCGGAGCGACCATGACCCACCGCCATGCCTTGCGCGTCTATTATGAGGATACCGACCTTGCCGGCATCGTCTATTATGCCAACTATCTGAAATTCATCGAACGCGGGCGCAGCGAATGGGTGCGGGCGCGCGGGGTGGATCAGGGGCGGCTCAAGGCGGAAACCGGCATCGTCTTTGCCGTGCGCCGGGTCGAGGCGGATTATCTGCGGCCAGCAAGGTTCGATGACGAACTGGTGGTGACGACCGAGTTGCGCGACCTTGGCGGCGCGCGGATTTCGCTCTGGCAAGAGGTGCTGCGCGGCGACGAGCGGTTGTTTACCGCCGCCGTCACGCTGGTCTGTCTGGGGCCGGAGGGCGCCGCGACCCGCCTGCCTGCACAGGTGCGCGCCGCGCTGGGCTGAGGTGCCCACCCTCTGCGACGCCCGGTTTCGCGGCGGCATCCCGCCCCGATTGCGGCCCGCTGACGGCATTGTGTTGGCAATCCGCTTCAAATCCGGGTAGAATCAGACGTAACAGGGGCCGCAGAGCCCCGGAAACAAGAGCAGGCGTAATGGAAACGGAAGCCCTCGGTATGGCGCAGGAGATTGATTTCTCGCTGCTGGCCCTCTTCGCTCGCGCGACATTCACGGTCAAACTCGTGATGCTCGGGCTTATGGTGATGTCGTTCTGGTCCTGGGCGATCATCGTGCGCAAGCATCTGATGTTCCGCGCGGCGCGGTCCGAGGCGGCGGTGTTCGATGCCGCCTTCTGGTCGGGCGAACCGCTGGACGAGCTTTACGAACGAATCGGCGCCGAGCCGCAGGGATCGTCGGAAAAGATCTTTGCCGCCGGAATGCTGGAATGGCGCCGCAGCCACCGGCAGGATGGCGGGCTGATTGCCGGGGCGCAGGCGCGCATCGACCGGGCCATGGATGTGGCCATCGCCCGCGAAAGCGAGGTGCTGAACAAGGGGCTGTCTTTCCTTGCTACCGTCGGCTCGACCGCGCCCTTCATCGGGCTTTTCGGCACGATCTGGGGCGTGAAGCACAGCTTTGAACAAATCGCCATCAGCCAGAACACCAACCTTGCCACCGTGGCTCCGGGCATTGCCGAGGCGCTGCTGGCCACCGGCATCGGCCTGATCGCGGCTATCCCGGCGGTGGTGTTCTACAACAAGCTGAATGCCGACAGCGAGCGCATCCTTGGCGGCTACGAAGCCTTTGCCGACGAATTCGCCACCATCCTGTCGCGCCAGTTGGACGCCTGAGCCATGGGCGCCGGGGTGATGAAAAAGGGTGGCGGAGGCGGGCGCCGCGGGCGGCGTCGCGGCACCTCTGCCGCGATGAGCGAGATCAACGTCACGCCCTTTGTGGACGTGATGCTGGTGCTGCTGATCATCTTCATGGTGGCGGCACCCATGCTGACGGTGGGCGTGCCGATCAAGCTGCCCGACACCGCTGCCACCGCCCTGCCGAATGAGGATGAAGAGCCGCTGGCCATCACCATCACCGCCGACGGGCTGCTGCTGATCCAGAACACCGAGGTTTCGGACGAGGAATTGCTGCCCAAGCTCAAGGCCATCGCGGCCGAGCGGACCAGCGACAAGATCTTCCTGCGGGCCGACGGGGCGCTGGCCTATGAGCGGGTGGCACAGGTGATGGGCGCGCTGAATGCGGGGGGATTCAACAACATCGGTCTGGTGACCGATGCGGGCGGCCCGACCATGGGCGGCGGCAACTAGGGCCCGGCGATGGAATGGGACAAGGGCACAACGGCTTCGGCCATCGGTCACGCGGGGCTGATCCTGTGGATCGCCTTGGGCGACTGGCTGTTTGCGCCCTCGGATGCGCCCGAATTGCAGGTGGCCGAGGTGTCGATCATCTCGTCGGCCGAGTTTGACGCGCTGGTCGCTTCGGCGCCCAAGGCGGACAAGCCTGCGCCCGAACCCACGCCCGCGCCACAGCCCACGCCCGAACCACCGCAGGTCACCGCGCCCGAGCCGGTGCAGCCGGACCTGCCGCCGCCCGCACCGCAACCCGAACCGGCGCCGCCTGCGCCTGCCGATCCGGCCTTGCCGGTGTCGCCGAACCCGCAGCCGGTTGAGGCTCCGCCGCCCGTCGCCCCGATTGCAGATGAAGCGCAGCCGGTGCCGGTGCCGAACCTGAACGTGCGGCCCAAGCCCCGCCCGATTGACCGCGTGGCGCCTGTGCCGGTGGATGTCGCCACCGACGCGCCCGAACTGGCCGATACGCCGACGCCGGAAACCACCGATCAGCCCGCCCCCGAGGCGCCGGTGGTCGAACAGCCGCAGGAAGAAGCCTCGCCGCAGGAGGCGACGACGCAGATCGTGACCGAAGCGGTCGAGACCGAAGAGCAGGCGCCGCAACTGGCGCCTACCTCGTCGCGCCGCCCGCAGTCGCGCCCCGAGCGCGTGGCCGAAGCGCCCGCCGAGGAGACCCCGGCCACGACGCCCGCGACCGAGGCGCCTGCCGAGCCAGCGCAGGACACCAGCGACGCCGAGGCCGATGCCATCGCCGCAGCGCTGGCCGAAGCCACGGCAGAACCGGCGGGCGGGCAAGACCTGCCCGAAGGCCCGCCGATGACCGCAGGCGACATCGACGCGATGCGCGTGGCGGTCAAGCAATGCTGGAACGTCGGCGCCGTCTCGTCCGAGGCGATGAACACCGTGGTTACCGTCTCGGTCGATCTGGCGGAAAACGGTGTGCCCGATGCCGGGTCAATCCAGATGACCGGCTTTTCCGGCGGTTCCGAAGCGGCGGCGCGTTCGATGTATGAACTGGCGCGGCGGGCGATCCTGCGCTGCGGCAAGAACGGCTTCCCCCTGCCGCCCGAGAAATATGCCCAGTGGAAAGAACTGGAACTGGTGTTCGACCCCAACGGGATGCGCCTGCGATGAGCGCCCGGCCCCGATACGCGCCGGACGGGGAAATTTGCCCGCACCGGCCCCGCGACCTGCGGCCCCGGCAGCCCTATTCTGCCCCCGCCGCCCCGAAACGACCCACCGACCGGATTGCATGAGGACCGCATGACGTTTCTGAAACACCTTCCCACCGCGCTGGCCCTCGCGCTGGCCTGCCTTGCCGCAGCCGCCCCGGCCCATGCCGAACGCCTACGCATTGTTATTGATGAGGGCGTGATCGAGCCGATGCCCTTTGCCATTCCCGATTTCATCGACGAGGGCGGGGCCGGCGATTATGCCCGCAACATCGCCCGCGTCGTGGCCTCGGACCTGGCCGGAACCGGGCTTTTCCGTGAAATCCCGGCCGATGCCCATATCAGCCGCGTCACCGCCTTTGACGCGCCGGTGGCCTATGGCGACTGGCAGGCGATCAACGCGCAGGCGCTGATCACCGGGGCGGTGCAGGCCAGCGGCGACCGGATCGTCGTCAAGTTCTACCTGTTCGACGTGTTCTCGGGCCAGCCTCTGGGCGAGGGTCTGCAATTTGCCGGCACCCCCGGCACTTGGCGGCGGATGGCGCATAAGGTGGCCGATGCCGTCTACAGCCGGATCACCGGCGAAGGCGGCTATTTCGACAGCCGCGTGGTCTATGTCGCCGAAAGCGGGCCGAAGAACCAGCGGCAGAAGCGGCTGGCGGTGATGGATTACGATGGCGCCAATGTGCAATATCTGACCGACAGCTCGTCGATCGTGCTGGCGCCGCGCTTTTCGCCCACGGGTGACCGCATTCTCTTTACCTCTTACGCTTCGGGTTTTCCGCAGATTTATCTGATGGATGTCGGCAATCTGGCCACCCGCAGCCTTGGCGAGCAGCCCGGCACCATGACCTTCGCCCCGCGCTTCTCGCCAGATGGCGGGACGGTGGTGTTCAGCCTTGAGCGTGGCGGCAATTCGGACATCTATGCGCTGGATATCGGCGGCGGCAACCTGCGGCAACTGACCAATGCGCCCTCGATCGAAACGGCGCCTTCGTTCAGCCCGGACGGCAGCCAGATCGTGTTCGAAAGCGACCGCTCGGGCAACCAGCAGCTTTATGTGATGAGCGCGGGCGGCGGCGAGGCGCGGCGGATTTCCGGCGGCAAGGGGCGTTACGGCACCCCGGTCTGGAGTCCGCGCGGCGACATGATCGCCTTTACCAAGCAGAACGAGGGCCGGTTCCATATCGGCGTCATGCGCACCGATGGCAGCGAAGAGCGTCTGCTGACCGCCAGCTTCCTCGACGAAGGACCGACCTGGGCGCCGAATGGCCGGGTGATCATGTTCACCCGCGAAAGTGCCGGTGCGGGCGGCGCGGCAAGCCTGTTCTCGGTGGACATCACCGGGCGCAACCTGCGCCAGATCACCACCGAAGGTGCTGCCTCCGACCCCGCCTGGTCGCCGCTTCTGCCCTGATCCCCGTCGGCCCCTTTGCCAGGTGCAAAGGGGCCGCAGCCCCGATTCCCATCCGGGTGCCGATCTGCTATCCTGACCCGTATCGAGCCCCAAAAAGACCCCATAAGGACGCCCCACCATGACCCTTCTGCCCAAAGCCCTCCTTCTTGTCGCGGCCCTTGGCCTGGCTGCCTGCAACAATCCTGACCGTTACGGCGCCGGTGGTCCTGGCGGTGCGGGTGGGCAGGGTGGCATGGGGGGCATCGACTCCTCGGGGCTGGGCGATCCGTCGAACCCCAATTCGATCGCCTATTTCAACCAGACCGTGGGCGACCGCGTGCTGTTCGCGGTGGACCAGTCCACCCTTTCGGGCGAGGCGCGCGGCGTGCTGGCCGGGCAGGCGGCCTGGCTGCAATCGCATCCCGATTACGCCATCATCATCGAAGGCCATGCCGACGAACAGGGCACCCGCGAATACAACCTTGCCCTTGGTGCGCGCCGTGCCGCCGCGGTGCAGGATTACCTGATCTCGCAAGGCATCGCCCCCAGCCGGATGAAGACCATCTCTTATGGCAAGGAACGTCCGCTGGAAGTCTGCTCGGAAGAAGCCTGCTATGCCAAGAACCGCCGCGCGGTGACCGTGCTGTCGATGGGCGCGGGGGCCTGAGGCGATGCGTTTTGCTGCCCTGTGCCTGATGCTTCTGGCCTTTCCTGCGGCCGCGCAGGACAAGGCGCAGACGCTGGCCGATATCAAGGCGGAACTCGGCCAGTTGATGGCCGAGTTCAACAGCCTCAAGGCCGAGCTGGTTTCCTCCGGCGCGGCTTCGACCGGGATTGCGGGCGGTGACGCGCTGCAACGGATGGACGCCATCGAGGCCGAGCTGATGCGGCTGACCTCGAAGGCCGAAGAGATCGAGCTGAAGCTGAACCGGGTGGTGGCCGATGGCACCAACCGGCTGGGCGATCTTGAATTCCGGCTTTGCGAGGCGACCGAAGGCTGCGACATCAACAGCCTGCCCGATACCGCGCCCTTGGGCGGGGATGTCGCGGCAGCCCCGGCGGCGCCTGCCGCCCAACCGGCGGCCCCGGCGGCCGGCAGCAGCAGCGGGCCGGAACTGGCCATGGGGGAACAAGCCGACTTTGACCGGGCCAAGGAGGTGCTCGGTCAGGGTGACTTTCGAACCGCCGCGGACCTCTTTGCGACCTTTGCCCAGGCCTATCCGGGCGGCCCCCTGACGCAGGAAGCGCAATATCAGCGGGGCGAGGCGCTGAACCAGCTTGGCGACACCGCCGAGGCGGCGCGCGCCTATCTCGACGCCTTTTCAGGCAAGCCGGACGGCAGTTTTGCCGCCGACAGCCTGCTGCGGCTGGGGCAGGCGCTGGGCACGCTGGGGCAGGTGCCCGATGCCTGCCTGACGCTGGCCGAGGTGGGCAACCGCTTCCCCGGTTCGATTCAGGCGACCAATGCGCAGGTCTCGATGCAGGGGCTTGCCTGTCCGTGAGCGATTTGGGCCCCGATGCGGCGCTGCTGCGTTCGGCCCGCCTTGCCTTTGAAAACGACCCGCCCGCCCGGATCGGCTTTGCCGTTTCGGGCGGTGGCGATTCCATGGCGGCGCTGCATCTGATGGTGCAGGTCTTTGGTCCGTCGCTTTGTGCTGTGACCGTGGATCACCAACTGCGCCCCGAAGCGGCGGAAGAGGCGCGGTTTGTCGCCGGGGTTTGCGCCGGGCTGGGCGTGCCGCATGAGGTGCTGGTCTGGGACCATGGCACCATTCCCGGCAATTTGCAGGATCAGGCCCGCCGCGCCCGCTATGGGCTGATGCAGGACTGGGCGGCGGGGCAGGGCATCGGCGCCATGGTGCTGGCCCATACCGCCGATGATCAGGCCGAAACCCTGCTGATGGGCCTTGCCCGCGGCGCCGGGATTGACGGGCTTGCCGGGATGCGGCCCCGGTGGCAGGCGGGGGGGCTGTGCTGGCTGCGTCCCTTTCTGTCCCACACCCGGCAGGAACTGCGCGACTATCTCCTGCGGCACGGGCAGGGCTGGCGTGACGACCCGTCGAACGAGGATGACCGCTTTACCCGCGTCAAGGCCCGCCGTGCGCTGAAGGCGCTGGCGCCCTTGGGGGTGACGGCGGGACGGCTGGCGGCAGTCGCGCGCAATCTGGCAGAGGCGCAACAGGCGCTGGACCATGCGGTGGATGCCGCCCTTGCCGCCCATGGCCATCAGGGGACCGGGGCGGTTTCGCTGGACCGCGAGGCGCTTCTGGCGCTGCCGGGCGAAGTGGTGCGGCGCCTGCTGGTCGCCGTCTTGCGCGGGATCGGCGGCGCGGATCATCCGCCGCGCGGGGGCGATCTTGACCGATTGCAGGTGGCCATCCGTCAGGGCAGGGCGGCGACCCTGGCGGGCTGTCGCCTGCTGCACAAAGGCCCCCGGCTCTGGCTCTGCCGCGAGGGGCGGACGGTGGCGGGGCTGGCCACCCCGAGCGATGCCCTCTGGGACGGGCGCTGGCGCCTGACCGGCCCGCATCGCCCCGGCCTTGAAATCCGCGCGCTGGGGGCGGCGGGGCTGGCGCTTTGCCCGGACTGGCGCGGGCTGAACCTGCCGCGTCCGGTGCTGTTGAGCAGCCCGGCCATCTGGGATCAGGGGCGGCTGATCGCCGCGCCCCTGGCGGGAAAAGCCAATGGCTGGCAGGCGATTTGCCCGGCTGTGACCGCCTCGTGCAACATCGCGCATTGAAGCTTCCCAAGTTATCTCTATCTTAAGGCGCAACACCGGGGCCAATCCGCCCCGCCCTCATCGGAGCTTCTTGTGGGCAACGCACGCAATATCGCCTTCTGGGTCATCCTGTTTCTGTTGATCCTTGCCTTGTTCAACCTGTTTTCGGGGGGCAGCGTCACCTCGTCGGACCGTTCGGTGTCCTATTCGGAATTCATGACCCGGGTTGAGGCCGGTCAGGTCTCGGCGGTCACGCTGGATGGCGAGCGGGTGCTGGTCACCGGCGCCGATGGCAGCCGCTATGCCACTGTCGCCCCCAAGGATGACACGCTGACTGCGCGCCTTCTGGCCAAGAATGTCGAGGTCCGGGCCGAGCCGCAGGAATCCTCGGGCTTCATGTCGCTTCTGTCGCTGTGGCTGCCGTTTATCGTGCTGATCGGCATCTGGATTTTCTTCATGAACCGGATGCAGGGCGGCGGGCGCGGCGGGGCCATGGGCTTTGGCAAGTCGCGCGCCAAACTGTTGACCGAAAAGCAGGGCCGGGTGACCTTCGATGACGTGGCCGGCATCGACGAGGCCAAGGACGAGCTGGAAGAGATCGTCGAATTCCTGCGCAACCCGCAGAAGTTCAGCCGTCTGGGCGGCAAGATTCCGAAGGGCGCGCTGCTGGTCGGCCCGCCCGGCACCGGCAAGACCCTGCTGGCGCGCGCGATTGCCGGTGAGGCCGGGGTGCCGTTCTTCACCATCTCGGGGTCCGATTTCGTGGAAATGTTTGTCGGGGTCGGCGCATCCCGTGTCCGCGACATGTTCGAACAGGCCAAGAAGAACGCCCCCTGCATCGTCTTCATCGACGAGATTGACGCTGTGGGCCGCGCCCGTGGTGTGGGCATCGGCGGCGGCAATGACGAACGCGAACAGACGCTGAACCAGCTTCTGGTGGAAATGGACGGCTTTGACGCCAACGAAGGCGTGATCATCGTCGCCGCCACCAACCGCCCCGATGTGCTGGACCCGGCCCTGCTGCGCCCGGGCCGGTTCGACCGTCAGGTGCAGGTGCCGAACCCCGATATCCGGGGCCGTGAAAAGATCCTTTCGGTTCACGCCCGCAAGGTGCCGCTTGGCCCCGATGTGGACCTGCGCATCATTGCCCGCGGCTGCCCCGGCTTTTCGGGCGCCGATCTGGCGAACCTTGTCAACGAGGCCGCGCTGATGGCGGCGCGGATCGGGCGGCGCTTCGTGACGATGGACGATTTCGAGAATGCCAAGGATAAGGTGATGATGGGTGCCGAACGGCGCAGCATGGTCATGTCCGAGGACGAGAAGAAACTGACCGCCTATCACGAGGCCGGCCATGCCATCGTTGGCCTGTCGGTGCCGCAGCACGACCCGATCCACAAAGCCACGATCATTCCGCGCGGCCGCGCCCTTGGTCTGGTGATGAGCCTGCCGGAACGCGACCAGCTTTCGGTGACCTATACCAAATACAAGTCCAAAATCGCCATGGCGATGGGCGGCAAGGTCGCCGAAGAGCTGATCTTCGGCAAGGAAAACGTGACTTCGGGCGCCACCAGCGACATCCAGCAGGTGAGCCGGATTGCCCGGGCCATGGTGACGCAGTTCGGCTTCTCTGACCTTCTGGGCAATGTCGATTACGCGAATGAACGCGAAAGCTATCTGGGCACGGCTTCGGGCGGCACCAGCCATTCGGGCAATACGCAAAAGCTGATCGACGACGAGGTCAAGAAGATCGCCGACGAAGGCTATGAGACCGCCAAGCGTATTCTGACTGAGCGGATGGACGACCTGCACCGGCTGGCCAACGGCCTTTTGGAATATGAAACCCTGACAGGCGACCAGATCCGCAAGGTGATCGCGGGCGAGCCTCTGGAAAGCGGCTCGGACGAGGGGCCGAAAGATACCGGCGGCTCGGGTGTGGTGGCCATTCCCAAGACGCGGGCGCGCAAGCCCAAGGCGCCCGATGGCAGCGCCGAACCGGAGCCTCTGGCGTGAGCCAGACGACAGATTGGAACCCCGGGGCCTATGCAAGGTTCCGGGGTTTGCGTTTGCGCCCGGCGCTGGACCTTCTGGCGCAGGTGGGTGACCTGCCCGAGGGGGCGGTGGTGGACCTTGGCTGCGGCGATGGCGCCGCAGCGGCGGCGCTGGCCACCCGGTTTCCGGCACGGCCCCTGATCGGGGTGGATGCCTCACCCGCGATGCTGGAGCGGGCTACGGGCTATCGGGCCAAGGTGCTGGCCGATATCGCCGTCTGGCAACCCGAGGCGCCGCCTGCGCTGATCTTCTCCAATGCTGTCCTGCAATGGCTGCCGGACCATGCCCGGCTTTTGCCGCGTCTGGCCGGGCTGCTGGCGCCGGGCGGGGTGCTGGCGGTGCAGATGCCGCGCCAGTATGGCGCGCCCTCGCACCGCTTTCTGCGCGACATTGCGCAGGCGCAATTCCCCGATCGTTTCGATTTTCACGGCTGGCAGGCGCCGGTGATGCCCGCTGCCGACTATTGGCAGATGCTGGCGCCGCTGGGGCGGGTGACGGCTTGGGAAAGCGAATATGTCCAGCGGCTTGACCCGGTGGATGTCGGCCATCCGGTGCGCGCCTTCAGCGGATCGACGGCGATGCGGCCCTTCCTTGACAAGCTGACGGGGCCCGAGGCGGCGAGCTTCTGTGCGGCCTATGACGCGGCGCTTGGCGCCGCTTATCCGCTGTTGCCCGACGGGGCGGCGCTGATGCCGTTCCGCCGGGTGTTTTTCGTGCTGGAGGTCTGAATGGCGGCGCTGATCCCGACCCGGTTCACCGGGCGCATCACCTGGCTGGGCATCGTCGCCGACCGCGACGCGGCGCTTGAAAGCGCCGCCCGGGTCTTGCTGACCGCCGGTTTCGCGGGCCCCGAGGGCGAGGCGCATGGCGGGCTGACCCGCCCCTCCTGCAGCCGGGTGCTGGGCCAATATCCGCGCGACACCGAGATTCGCAACACCCGGCAGTTCACCCTGCTTTCCGCCGAAGAGCTGGCCGAAACCGCCGCCGAAATGGGGCTGGAGGCGCTGGACCCCGCACTTCTGGGCGCGACCATGGTGATTTCCGGCATTCCCGATTTCAGCCACCTGCCGCCCTCATCGCGGTTGCAGGGCGAGACGGGCGGGGCGACGCTGGTGGTGGATATGAACAACCGGCCCTGCACGCTGCCCGCCCGCCCGATCGAGAACCGCCACCCCGGCCATGGCAAGCGCTTCAAGCCCGCCGCCGCCGGGCGCCGTGGCATCACCGCCTGGGTCGAGCGCGAGGGCAGCTTTGCCCTGGGCGAGGTGGTCCGCCTGCACATCCCCGATCAGCCGGTCTGGGCGCATCTGGAGGCTGCCCGCGCCGAAGGGGCCGCGCCGCGCTGAAGCGGGTCATTCTTTCCCGCCTGCCGCGCAATTTTCCGATCGGAAACCGCCTCTGGCGAATTTGGCGCGGGACAGGTCGGAAAAGTCCCTCTTTTCCCGGTCATGGCCCGCTATCACGTCGCAAACGGGACATTTGCCCCAAGGGAGCGGACCATGGCCTTCAAGACCGACATCGAAATTGCACGCGAAGCCAAGAAGAAACCGATCATGGAGATCGGTGCCAAGCTTGGCATTCCGTCCGAACATCTGCTGCCCTATGGCCATGACAAGGCCAAGGTCGGGCAAGAGTTCATCAAGTCGCTGGGCGACCGCCCGGATGGCAAGCTGATCCTTGTGACCGCGATCAACCCCACCCCGGCGGGCGAGGGCAAAACCACCACCACCGTCGGTCTGGGCGATGGTCTGAACCGCATCGGCAAGAAGGCGGTGATCTGCATTCGTGAAGCCTCGCTTGGCCCGAACTTCGGCATGAAGGGCGGCGCTGCGGGTGGCGGCATGGCGCAGGTCGTGCCGATGGAAGAGATGAACCTTCACTTCACCGGCGACTTCCACGCCATCACCTCTGCCCACAACCTGCTGTCGGCCATGATCGACAACCACATCTACTGGGGCAATGATTTGGGCATCGACGAGCGTCGCGTGGTGTGGCGTCGCGTGATGGACATGAACGACCGCGCGCTGCGCGACATCGTGGTGTCGCTGGGCGGCGTGTCGAACGGCTTCCCGCGTCAGACCGGCTTTGACATCACCGTGGCTTCGGAAGTCATGGCGATCCTCTGCCTGTCGAACGATCTCGACGACCTGCAAAAGCGGCTGGGCGACATCGTGGTGGCCTATACCCGCGCCAAAACCCCGATCTACGCCCGCGACATCAAGGCTGACGGCGCCATGACCGTGCTGCTGAAAGACGCGATGCAGCCGAATCTGGTGCAGACGCTGGAAAACAACCCGGCCTTCGTCCACGGCGGCCCGTTTGCCAACATCGCCCATGGCTGCAACTCGGTCATCGCCACCAAGACCGCGCTGAAGCTGGGTGAATACGTCGTCACCGAAGCCGGCTTCGGGGCCGATCTGGGCGCGGAGAAGTTCTTTGACATCAAGTGCCGCAAGGCCGGGCTGAAACCCTCGGCGGCGGTGATCGTGGCGACCGTCCGCGCGATGAAGATGAACGGCGGCGTGGCCAAGGCCGATCTGGGCGCCGAAAACGTCGAAGCCGTCAAGAAGGGCTGCCCCAACCTTGGCCGCCACATCGCCAATGTGAAATCCTTCGGCGTGCCGGTGGTGGTGGCGATCAACCACTTCTACAGCGACACCGATGCCGAAATTGCGGCGGTGAAAGCCTATGTCGCCGAACAGGGCGCCGAAGCGATCCTGTGCAAGCACTGGGCGCAGGGCTCGGCCGGGATCGAGGATCTGGCCAACAAGGTCGTGCAACTGGCGGAATCGGGTGCTGCGAACTTTGCGCCGCTTTACCCCGACGACATGCCGCTGTTCCAGAAGCTGCAAACCATCGCCAAGCGCATCTACCACGCCGATGACGTGATTGCCGACAAGTCGATCCGCGACCAGCTCAAGGCATGGGAAGCGGCGGGTTATGGCAAGCTGCCGATCTGCGTGGCCAAGACGCAATACAGCTTCACCACCGATCCGACCGTGCGCGGTGCGCCGGTGGGCCATACCGTGCCGGTGCGCGAAGTGCGGCTGTCGGCGGGCGCGGGCTTTATCGTGGCGATCTGCGGGGAAATCATGACGATGCCGGGCCTGCCCAAGGTTCCGAGCGCCGAAGTGATCCGGCTGAACGATCTGGGCCATGTCGAGGGTCTGTTCTGATCTGGCGGAGCGGGGGGCCAGCCCCCCCAAGCCACCGGTCCTCGGACCGGTGGCGAACCGGCGGCTTACCCCCGGGATATTTCGACCAAGATGAAGGGGCTTTTCGCGGCTTTGGCATTGTCTTAGGGAATGCCGGAGACTGCGAGGACCGAAAGATGCGGAAACCTGAAGACTGCGTGACCATGGCCGATCTGCGGGCCGAGATTGACCGGCTGGACGGCGCCCTTGTGGCGATGCTGGCAGAGCGGGCGACCTATATCGACCGCGCGGCCCAGATCAAGGCCGAGGTCGATCTGCCCGCCCGGATCGACGACCGGGTGGAGCAGGTGGTGCAGAATGTGCGCGGCCATGCCGTGACCTACGGCCTGCCGCCCGATCTGGTGGAGAAGTTCTGGCGGCGGCTGATCGACTGGTCCATCGCCCGCGAGGAAAGCCATCTGGGGCCGGATTCTCTGCGGAAATAGCCGGAGCTGGCCGGCGGAAGGGGACGAAGGCAAGTGACGGCAACCCTGATTGACGGCAAGGCCATTGCGGCGCGGATGCGGGCCGAGACGCTGGGCGCAGCGCAGGCGCTGGCCGAGGCGGGCTGGCAACCGCGGCTGATTTCTATTTCGGTCGGCGATGTGGCGGCGGCGGAACTCTATGTCCGCAACCAGCAGAAATCGGCCGAGGCGGCGGGCGTCGCCTTTGAGGCGCGCAATTACCCCGAAGCGATCAGTCTGGAGCAGTTGCAGGGCGTGATTGCCGGGCTGAACGCCGATCCGCGGGTGAATGGCGTGATCATCCAGCGGCCCTTGCCCGCGCATATCCCGGTGAAGGCGCTGCAAAAGGCGGTGCATCCCTTGAAGGATGTCGAGGGGATGCACCCCTCCTCCATCGGCAATATCGTCTACAACGACCTGACGCTAGGCCCCTGCACCGCGGTTGCGGCGGTGGAAATCCTGAAGACCCTGCCGCTGAAGATGGAGGGGCTGGATGTCTGTGTCATTGGTCATTCCGAGATCGTGGGCAAGCCGATTGCCTTTCTGATGATGGGGCTAGGTGCCACCGTGACCGTCTGCCACCACATGACGCGGCAGGTGGCGGTGCATAGCCGGGCGGCGGATGCGGTCTTTGTCGCGGTGGGCAAGCCCGGGCTGGTCACTGGCAACATGCTCAAACCCGGGGCGGCGCTGATCGACATTGGCATCAACCGGGTTGAAGGCAGGACGGTGGGCGATGCCGATTTCGCCAGTTGCGCCGAGGTGGCAGGCTGGATCACGCCGGTTCCGGGCGGGGTGGGGCCGGTGACGGTGGCCATCCTGATGAACAATGCGGTTCTTGCGACCCGGATGCAGATGGAACATTACCGCGCGGCCTTTGCGGCGGCGGTGTAAGGAGGAAAAGATGACGGCAACAGTGATCGACGGCAAGGCTTTCGCCGCAAAAGTGCGGGCGCAGGTGGCGGCCCATGTGGCGCGTCTGGCCGAAGAGCAGGGCCTGCAGCCCGGTCTGGCCGTGGTGCTGGTGGGTGAAGACCCGGCAAGCCAGGTCTATGTCCGCAACAAGCACGCCTCGACCGTCGAGGTTGGCATGGCCAGTTTCGAGCATCGCCTGCCTGCCGAAACCTCGGAAGCCGATCTGCTGGCGCTGGTCAAATCGCTGAATGCCGATCCCACGGTGCATGGCATTCTGGTGCAACTGCCGCTGCCCGGGCATCTCAATTCGGAACTGATCATCAACACGATTGACCCGGCAAAGGATGTGGACGGGTTCCACATCTCGAACGTCGGCCTTCTGGGCACCGGACAGAAGAGCATGGTGCCCTGCACCCCGCTGGGCTGTCTGATGATGCTGCGCGATCACCATGGCAAGCTGGCCGGGCTGAATGCCGTTGTCGTGGGCCGGTCGAACATCGTGGGCAAGCCGATGGCGCAACTGCTCTTGGGCGATAGCTGCACCGTGACCATCGCGCACAGCCGCACCAAGGATCTGGCCGAAGTCTGCAAGCGCGCCGATATTCTCGTGGCCGCCGTGGGCCGGCCCGAGATGATCACCGGCGACATGGTGAAACCCGGCGCCACCGTGATCGACGTGGGCATCAACCGGATCGAGCGCGATGGCAAGGCCAAGCTGGTGGGCGATGTGCAGTATGCCAGCGCGGCGGCCGTGGCGGGCGCCATCACCCCGGTGCCGGGCGGGGTGGGGCCGATGACCATTGCCTGTCTTCTGGCCAATACGCTGACCGCCTGCTGCCGCGCCAATGGGCTGCCGGAACCGGAAGGCTTGACGGCATAAGGGCTTTTCCATCACAGCCCATTGAAACAGGGCGGATTCTCCTTTACTCGGAGAGGAGTTGTGTTCGGGTCCGGTGGGTGAATGACGGGCTTCGTCAATGAATTGAAGACGGATTTTCGGAGCCGTATTCCTGTGGTGGTGTGGCTGGTCGTCACACTGGCAATCGCGGTGACAGGGCCTTTCGGCAGCTATGGCCAGATGAGCCTGCTGGCCCGGCTGGCGTTCTGGGCGCCGGTGATGGCGGTCGGCATCGCGGTTGCCACCGTTATCCGCGCCTTTGTTTCGGGCACTTTGGGGCTGCGCGACGATGTGGTCGGCTCGCTTCTTTCGGCGGTTCTGATCTGTGTGGCGGTCTGCCCGCCGCTCTATCTGCTGGTCCGGCTGTTTTTCGAACCGGCGCAGGCGGGCATCCCGGGCTTTGGCGAGCTGGTGTTGCTGGTGGCCTCGGTCTCGCTTGGGGTCTGTGCCGTGCGCAATTCGGTCAAGGCCGAGGTGCAGGCCCGCAGTCCCGAGGAGCCCGCCACCGAAGCCGCCGAACCCACCCTGTCGCGCCTGATGCGGCGGCTGGACAGCAGCCTGCAGGGCGAGCTTTGGGCGCTGTCGGTGCGCGACCATTATGTTGAGGTGGCCACAAGTGCGGGCAGCGCCAGCCTGCTGATGCGGCTGTCCGACGCGATAGATGAGGCCGAGCCGGTTGAAGGCGTGCAGGTCCACCGTTCGCATTGGGTGGCATGGGAGGCGGTGGCGGGCGTGGACCGCGACGATGGCAAGATGCATCTGATCCTGCGCAATGGTCAGAAGATTCCGGTCAGCCGCGCCAATCGCCCCAAGGTGGATGCCCGTTTCGGTGTCGAGGCCGCTAGCTCCGCGGCATAGGGATCACCAGACAGCGCCGCCCGGTCAGGATTGCCCGGGCGCCCGCGCCCATCAGCCCCTGCAACGCCGGCGCCTCCAGCCGCAGTCCTCCGGTATAGGCGCCGAAAGCGGGCAGGATCAGCCGCCGGCCATCGGTCAGGAAACAGGGGCGGCTTTGCCCGGCCAGCCGCGCCTTGGGGTGAAAATGCCCTGAAACCTCAAAGCCTTCGCCACCGCCTTCGTGTCGGAAGGTCAGGGGTGGCAGATGCAGCGTGCCGTGGTGGCTGCCACCAAGATCGGCGGGGCCGGGGTCGTGGTTGCCCTCGACCCACAGCCATTCGCGCCCCGCCATCAGCCGGATCAGCCAGAGCCGCGCCGCCTCGTCCAGCCCCTCGGCGGCGGCGAGATCGTCAAAGCTGTCGCCTAGACAGACCACCCGCCGTGCCCCTGTGGCTGTGATTTCGTCGTCCAGCCGCGCCAGCGTTTCCTGCGTCTCGTAGGGCGGCAGCAAGCTGCCGCCGCGCCGGGCGAGGCGCTCGGACTTGCCAAGGTGGAGGTCCGACACGCAGAGCAGCTCCTGCGCCGGCCAGTGCAGCGCCCCCGAAGGGCGGGCGATCAGATCGGCAGGGCCAAGGGTAAAGGCATGGGGCATGACGGCGGGATGCGGCGGCGGCAGGGCTTAGTCAAGACCCGCCGCGCGCAACAGGGCACGGGCGGCATCCTCGGCCAGCCGTTCGCGCCCCTTGCCCTCGACCGGCACCTTGCCGGGTTCGAGAAACAGCGGTGCGGACAAGGGCGAAAGGCCCGGCAGGCGCACAAGGTCGATGCGCGGGCCGATCCGGGCCAGCATCTCTTCGATCCGCGCGAAATCCACCAGCCCGCGCAAAGCCTCTTCGCGGGTGATTTGCAGCATCAGATGGCCGGGATCGTATTTGCGCAGCGTGTCATAGAGGATGTCCGACGAAAACGTCGCCTGCCGCCCGGATTTGCGCCGCCCCTGATGGCTGCGCTCGATCAGGCCGGCGATGATAGCCGAATTTCGGAAGGTGCGTTTCATCACCGCATTGCCTTGCAGCCAGCTTTCCAGCCCCTCGCGCAGGCGGGGCAGATCGAAGAGCGGCGCGGGATCGGTCACCGGATCAAGTCCCCAGATCAGCGTGGCATGGTCGGTGGCGACAAAGCCAAGGGGGGCAAGGCCGATCTCCTCCATCCGCTTGGTCAGCAAGAGGCCCAGCGTCTGCTGCGCGTTGCGCCCGGCAAAGCCATAGATGCAAAGATGCTCGCGCCCGTCATGGGGAAAGCTTTCCAGAAGCAGCCGGTCGGGCGCGGGCAGGCGGGAAACCTCGCGTTGCAGGGTCAGCCATTCGGCGGTGTGGCGGGGAAGCTCTGGCCAGCGGGATTGTTGCAAAATGTCAAGAATGCGGGCCGAAAGCTGGGTTGAAGTGGCAAATTTTGTTCCAGAAAACACAGCGACCTTGGGGTCACGCCCCGGGCTGCGGCTGACTTCGACCGTCAGTTCGGACAGTTTTTCATAGCGCACAACCTCGCCGCCGATCAGGAATGTATCGCCGGGCGTCAGGCTGGCGGCAAAGCTTTCCTCGATCTCGCCCAAGGGAATGGCGCGGCCGCGCAGGCGGACCTTCAGGGTTTCGGTGTCGATGATCGTGCCAAGGTTCTGCCGGATCACGGCGGCGCTGCGCGGGTCGCGCAACTGCCATTTGCCATTGCGCAGCAGCAGCCGCTGCCAGCGGTCATAGGCGCGCAAAGCATAGCCGCCGGTGGCCGCAAAGTCGAGGCAGGCATCGAAATCGGGCCGGGTAAGGGTGCTGTAGGGCCCGGCCGTGATCACCTCGGCATAAAGGGTGTCGGCGTCGAAAGGGCCAGAGCTTGCGGTGGCAAGGATGTGCTGGCACAACACATCGCGGGGGCCGGGGCCGCGCGGCTCGCCGTCCAGCGCATGGGCCTTGACCGCTTGCAGGGCCGCAAGGCATTCGACCACCTCGAAACGATTGGCGGGCACCAGAAGTGCCTTGGAGGGGGCGTTGTAGCGGTGGTTGGCGCGGCCGATCCGCTGCACCAAGCGTTTGATATTCTTGGGGGCGCCGACCTGAATGACCAGATCGACATCGCCCCAGTCGATGCCGAGATCAAGGCTGCCGGTGCAGACCACGGCGCGCAGTTTTCCTTCGGTCATCGCCTGTTCCACCCGCTCGCGCTGTTCGCGGGACAGGGAGCCGTGGTGGATGCCGATGGGCAGGTCGTCGGTGTTGGCCAGCCAGAGGTGGTGAAAGAAAATCTCGGCCTGCGCGCGGGTGTTGTGAAAGATCAGCGTGGTCTTATGGCGCGAAATTTCGTTCAGAATCGCGGGGATGGCATATCTTCCTCCCCCACCGGACCAGGGCGGTGCGGCCTCGGTTTCCAGCATTGTGATGTCGGGGTCGGGGCCGGGGTCGGCTTGCAGGATGGCGGTGTCGGGGCCGAGGAAGCGGGCGAGGGCCGGAGGATCTTCGACGGTGGCGGAAAGACCCACGCGGCGCAGGTTCGGGGATAGATTGCACAGACGTGCAAGTGACAGCATGAGCTGATCGCCCCGCTTGCTTTCGGCGAGGGCGTGTATTTCGTCAATGACAACCCGTTGTAATCCCTGAAAGATACGCGGCGCGTCTTCGTAGGACAACAGCAGGGCGAGGCTTTCGGGGGTGGTCAGCAGGATGTGGGGCGGGTCGGCGCGTTGGCGGCGGCGCTGGGTGTAGGTGGTGTCGCCGGTGCGGTCCTCGATCCGAATGGGCAGGCCCGCGCCTTCGACCGGGCGGCGCAGGTTGCGGCGGATGTCGGCGGTCAGCGCCTTGAGCGGCGAGATATAGAGGGTGTGCAGGCCGAGAACCGGATTCTGCGATATTTCGCAAAGGCTTGGGAGGAAACCTGCAAGTGTCTTGCCGCCGCCTGTGGGCGCGATCAGCAGGGTCGAGGCGGCCCCGGCACGGCCCAACATGGCCATCTGATGCGGGTGCAGATCCCAGCCTTGGGCGGCGAACCAGTCGGCGAGGGGTGCGGGCAGCGCGTGCATGGCGGCAAGATAGGGCGGCGCAGGGGCCAGTAAAAGCCCGTCGTTTCTGCGTCCATTTCTCGTCGTTTTTCTGTAGTTTTTCCGTATATACAGTCGGCGGCCAAAAGCGGCCCGAAACCGTCGCCATCGCGCTTGCGGGCGGGCGGCGGCGGGCCTATGCCCGTGCGCATGAAAATACTCTTTCTTGGCGATGTGATGGGGCGCGCGGGCCGCGCCGGGGTGGTCGAGCGGCTGCCGAAACTGCGGGCCGATTGGGGGCTCGACTTTGTGGTGGTCAATGGCGAGAACGCCAGTCAGGGCGCGGGTCTGACAGCGGAACATGCGCGGGTGCTGTTGCAGGCGGGGGCGGATTGTCTGACGCTGGGCGACCATGCCTTTGACCAGAAGGACATGATGCAGTTCATCGAGAGTGAACCGCGCATCATCCGGCCGCTGAACTTCTCAAAAGTGGCGCCGGGGCGGGGCGTGCGGATTTTCGACGCGACGCAGGGCCGGAAGGTTCTGGTGACGCAGGTGCTGGGGCAGGTCTTCATGAAGCGGCCGTTCGACGACCCGTTTTCGGCGGTGGAGACGGTGCTGAAAACCCATCGGCTGGGGGCTGCGGTGCAGGCCAGCATTCTGGACATCCACGCCGAGGCGACCAGCGAGAAAATGGCGATGGGTCATTGGGCGGATGGGCAGGCGAGCCTTGTGGTCGGCACCCACACCCATGTGCCGACCGCCGATCACATGATCCTGCCGGGCGGCACCGGCTATCTGAGCGATGCGGGGATGTGCGGCGATTACAACTCGGTCATCGGGATGGAAAAGCTGGAGCCCTTGCGCCGCTTCATCACCGGCATGGCCAGCGCGCGGTTTGAACCGGCGGGCGGCGAGGCGACGCTTTCGGGCGTCTACATCGAAACCGACGACCGGACCGGCAAGGCCACGCGGATCGTGCCGGTGCGGCAGGGCGGGCGGCTGTCGCAGGTGGGGCCATGAGGGCGGCCTATTTCCCGGCGGTTCTGCTGGCGACCGGCATCGGCTGGGGCGCCACGCAGCCTTTGGGCAAGATCGCGGCATCCAGCGGCCACGGGCCGTTCGGTCTGATCCTGTGGCAATTGGTGATCTGCGTTCTGGTGCTGGGCGCGCTGACGCTGGTGCGGGGCAAGCGGCTGGCGCTGCATCCGCGCGCCTTGCGGTTCTATCTGGTGGTGGCGGTGCTGGGCACGCTGGTGCCGAATTTCACCTTTTACCTGTCTGTGGCGCGGCTTCCGGCGGGGATCATGTCGATCGTGATTTCGGCGGTGCCGCTGATCGCCTTTCCCTTGTCGGTCATGCTGGGGATGGACCGTTTCGGCTGGCGCCGGGCGGCGGGGCTGGGGCTGGGCCTGACCGGGGTTTGCCTGATCGCGGCGCCGGGGGCGGTGCTGCCCGATCCGAGCCTTGCCATCTGGGTGCCGGTGGCGCTGATCGGGCCGCTGTTTTACGCGATGGAGGGGGTTTTCGTCGCCCGCAACGGCACCGAGGGGCTGGATGCGGTGCAGGCGATGTTCGGCGCCTCGGTTGCCGGGCTGGTGCTGTGCCTGCCGATCTCTCTGGCGCTGGGGCAGTTCTATGTCATGCCGATGCCGCCCGGGCCGACCGATTGGGCGCTGATCGCCTCGTCCGCGCTGCACGCGCTGCTGTATGCCACCTATGTCTGGATGGCGTCGCGGGCGGGGGCGGTTTTTGCCAGCCAGACGAGCTATATCGTGACGGCGGCAGGGGTGATCTGGGCCATGCTGATCCTGAACGAGCGATTCCCGCCGGCGGTCTGGCTGGCGGCGGCGGTGATGCTGGGGGGAATGTTTCTGGTGCAACCGCGCGAGAAACAGGCAGTCGCGGTTATTGGCGACTGAGTTTGTAGAATATTATTCCCCATGGCGGCATTTCGCGCTATCAGCGCGGCAGACCAGCCATGGGGTGAGGAATGTTCGGACTGGAACTTGACCCGGCGATGCAGCCTTTTGTGGCGCTGCTGATCCTTGCCGCCATGTTCGTTATGTTCATCCGCGAGACCTATCCGGTTGAGGTAGTGGCGATGGCCGGGGCCGCTGTGATGGTGGTGCTGGGGCTGTTGCCGTTGAAAGAGGCGACGGCGGTGCTGTCGAATGCGGCGCCCTGGACGATTGCGCTGATGTTTCTGGTCATGGGCGGGCTGGTGCGGACGGGGGCCGTCGAATTGCTGATCGGGCTGGCCGAGTCGCATGTGGGCCAGCGGCCAAAGACCACCATTGTCGTGCTGTTCGGCTTTGTCGCGGTGGCTTCGGCCTTTATGAACAACACGCCTTTGGTGGCGGTGATGATTCCGGTGGTGATGCAGATTGCGGTGCGGCTGGGCACGGCGCCGTCCAAATTGCTGATCCCGCTCAGTCACATGACGGTGCTGGGGGGGATGATCAGCCTGATCGGCACCTCGACCAACCTTCTGGTGGACGGGGTGGCCAAGGATGCGGGCATGGCGCATTTCAGCCTGTTCGAGATTGCCCCCTTGGGCATTGCGGTGACACTGGCGGGGGGCCTCTATCTGGCGCTGTTCGCCGACCGGCTCTTGCCGGTGCGCCAGTCGATGGCGGCAATGCTGGGCGACCGCAAGCGGATGAAATACTTTACCGAAGTCGCCATTCCGCCGGATTCCGTGCTGGTGGGGACGCGGGTCTTGGACGTGACGCAGTTCAAGCGCGCGGGCGTGCGGGTGATCGACGTGCTGCGGGGCGACCTGTCCTTGCGCCGCGATTTGCAGGCGGTGGTGCTGGAGGGCGGTGACCGGGTGGTCCTGCGCACCGAGATGAGCGAGCTTCTCGACATGCAAAGCCGCACCGACATGCGGGTGGCCGACAAGCTTTCCTCGGTCGAGACGGAAACGGTCGAGGTGCTGATCACCCCGGGTTGCCATATGGTGGGGCGGCCCCTGGGCGAGTTGCGGTTGCGGCGGCGCTATGGCGTTTATGTTCTGGCGGCACACCGGCGCAGCCAGAACATCGGGCGGCAGTTGGATGAGCTGGTGGTGCAGGTCGGCGACACGCTGCTGTTGGAGGGCCGGGCGGAGGATATTCAGCGGCTGGCAGATGACATGGACATGGTCGATGTCTCGCATCCCAAGCAGAAGGCTTATCGCCGGGCCAAGGCGCCGATTGCCATTGGCGCGCTGGCGGCGGTGGTGCTGCTGTCCTCGCTGGACGTGGCGCCGATCATGGCCTTGGGCTTTCTGGCCGTGGTGGTGATCCTGCTGACGCGCTGCATCGACGCCGATGAGGCGCTGGGTTTTGTCGATGGCCGGCTGATGGCGATGATCTTTGCCATGCTGGCGGTGGGCGAGGGGCTGGACCGTTCGGGCGCGGTTGAGATGATCGTGGCTTGGGTCAAGCCGCTGATGCAGGGGCTGTCGCCCTTCCTGATGATCCTCGCGGTCTATCTGATCGGGCTGATCCTGACCGAGTTTCTGTCGAACAATGCGGTGGCGGTGGTCTTTACCCCCATCGCCATCGAGCTGGCCAATCAGTTGGGGGTGAACCCGCGGGCCTTTGTGGTGGCGGTGATGTTCTCCTCGACCTTGGCCTTTGCGACGCCGGTGGGCTATCAGACCAACATGATGGTCTACGGGCCGGGGGGGTATAAATTCCTCGACTTCACGCGGATCGGCATTCCGCTGAACCTGATCACCTGGCTTTTGTGTTCGGCGCTGATCCCGCTGATCTGGCCGCTTTATCCGTGAGGCGGCGCCATTCCGGCCATTCCCCCGGTGGGGAGGGGTGGCTTTGCGCCGGGGTTGCGCTGGGGTTGCCCTGTGCGGGGGCGGTGGTGTAGAGGAGCGCATCACCAAGGATCAGGGGTTCAGGGGTCATGGCAGGCCATTCGAAATGGGCGAACATCCAGCACCGCAAGGGCAAGCAGGATAAACTGCGCTCGAAGATGTTTTCCAAGCTGTCGAAGGAAATCACCGTCGCGGCGAAAATGGGGATGCCCGACCCCGACATGAACCCGCGTCTGCGTCTGGCGGTCAAGGCGGCCAAGGCGGTATCGATGCCCAAGGATGTGATCGACCGCGCCATCAAGAAAAGCCAGATGGGCGACGGCGCCGATTACAGCGAAATCCGCTATGAAGGTTACGGCGTGAACGGCATCGCCATCATCGTCGAGGCGCTGACCGACAACCTGAACCGCACCGCGTCGAATGTGCGCAGCTATTTCACAAAATGCGGTGGCAACCTGGGGCAGACCGGCTCGGTCAGCCACAGCTTTGACCGGGTGGGCGAGATCACCTATCCCGCCAGCGCCGGTTCGGCCGATGATGTGATGATGGCCGCACTGGACGCCGGGGCGGACGATGTGGAATCGGACGAAGAGGGCCATTGGGTCTATTGCTCGGTCGAGGCGCTGTCGGAAGTGTCGGATGCGTTGGAAAAGGCGCTGGGGGAATCGAGCGAATCCAAGCTGATCTGGAAGCCGCAGACCCTGACCGAGGTGGATCTGGACACCGCGCAGAAGCTGGTCCGGCTGATCGACATGCTGGAAGAAGATGACGATGTGCAGACCGTCACGCATAACTTTGACATGAGCGAAGAGGTTGCGGCCCAACTGGGCTGAGGCTTTTGCGGCGGAACAGGGCGGCCCCGGGGGAAACCTCGGGGCCGTTTTGTTTGCGCGGTTCGGCGGGCCGGGTGTCTGTGCCCGGCCCCGGAGGGGTTTTGCACCCCTCCGGCGCTTCGCAGGGTCTTCGCTGCAAGGGCAGCACCCTGCTCGCACCCGCAGGATATTTATGGAGAGAGGATGGAGGCAGGGGGCGTCAGACCAGAACCCGGGCGGCTTCGGCGCGCAGGGCGGCGGTCAGGGGCGCGAGGGCGGGGGCGGCGAGGCGGGTGAATTGCCAGTGCAGCGCCACGTCCAGCGCGGAGCTGGGTGCAAGCTCCACCAGCCGGCCTGTGGCGAGATGCTCCGCCACCAGAGGCTCGGGGTTGAGGCCCCAGCCGAGGCCATGCAGGCAGGCATCGACAAAGCCCTGAGATGAGGCGAGCCGGTGGCTGGGAAAGCTGGCGCGGCGGGCCGGGGCGCCGACATGGCGGGCGACCCAACGGTCCTGCAGGCGGTCCTTGTCGGAAAAGGTCAGGGCCGGGGCACGGGCGATGGCCTGCGCGGTGGCGCCCTGCGGCATCCAGCGTTCCATATAGGCCGGCGCGGCAGTGGCGCGGTAGCGCAGGGCGCCGAGGGCCAGCGTCTCGCAGCCGGGCGGCGCCTTGGCATGGGCGGTGATGGCGCCCACTACCTCGCCGCGGGCAAGCCAGTCTTGGCTGACATCCTGATCGTCGATCACCAGATCGAAGAGAAAGCCGGGGCAGCGCGCCAGCGCCGGGATGATCCAGGTGGCAAGGCTGTCGGCATTGACCGCCAGCCGCAGCGTGGCAAGCCCCGGGGCAAGCTGCGGCAGGTCGGCGGCAAGCCCCTGTTCCAGAAGGGCGATTTCATCATGGTGCCGGATCAGCCGCAGCCCGGCAGCGGTGGCGGTGCAGGGGGCGCCGCGGGTGATCAGCAGGGTGCCGGTCGCCTCTTCCAGCGCCTTGAGGCGCTGCGAGATGGCCGATGGGGTGACATGGAGCTGGGCGGCGGCCAGATCGAAGGAGCCGCGGCGGTGGATGGCGGCGAGGGCGGCGAGTTGGGCAGGGTCGGGCATCGGTCTGTCCTGTGGTCGGCCCCGGGGCGCTGCCCCTGCGCTGATCGGTGCTTGAACCGATGGCGCACCGATCAGCGCACCCGGGATATTTGGGCCAAGATGAATGGGATTAGCAAAGCTTAATTAATCTAAGAAGTGTTAAGTTGTGCTTTTCCTGTATCCGGCTCAGAACCCTGCGGACAACGGAGGGGCATGGCATGGGTGAAGCGGCGGTTCAGGGCTGGTTGGTGGCGATCAGCCTGATCATGGCAATCGGGGCGCAGAATGCCTTTGTGTTGCGGCAAGGCTTGCGGCGCGAGCATGTGCTGGCGGTGGTGCTGGTCTGTGCCGCCTCGGATGCGGTGCTGATCGCGGCGGGGGTGACGGGGTTCGGCCTTGTCTCGGCGCGGGTGCCTTGGCTGGGCGAGGCGATGCGCTGGGCCGGGGTGGCGTTTCTGCTGGTCTATGGCGGGTTGCGGTTCCGGGCGGCGGCGCGCGGCGGCGAAGCGCTGCGGCCTGCGGGCGGAGCGGCGGTGCCTTTGGGCCGGGTGCTGGCCACCTGTCTGGTGCTGACCTGGGCCAATCCGCATGTCTATCTGGATACGGTGGTGTTGCTGGGCTCAATCGCGGCGCAATATGATCCGCACCGGACGGCCTTCGGCATTGGGGCGGCACTGGGCAGTTTCAGCTTCTTTGCCGCGCTGGGCTTTGGCGCGCGGCTTTTGGCGCCGGTTTTTGCCAATCCGCGGGCATGGGTTGTGCTGGAAATCGTGGTCGGCGTGACGATGTGGGCGATTGCGGCGGGGCTTGCGCTGGGCGGATGATCCGGGTCATCTGCGGGCCATGACGATGTTTGCGAAAACGCCCGCGCTTGATCTGGGGCGCCCGGTTGAGGGCGCGCTGTGGATGCTGACCTGTGGTCTGTCCTTCGTCGGGCTGACCGGGATCGTGCGCCATATCGGCACCGACCTGCCGGCGGCGCAGCAAGCCTTTCTGCGCTTTGGCTTCGGGGTGGTGATCTTGCTGCCGCAACTGCGCAGGATGCTGCGGGCGGGGTTTCCACCCGGTGCGGCGCGGCTGTTTGCCGGGCGGGGCGTGGTGCATGTGGCGGCGGTTATCCTGTGGTTCTATGCTATGGCGCGGCTGCCGGTGGCCGAGGTGACGGCGATCGGTTATCTGAACCCGGTGGTGGTGATGCTGGGCGGGGCGCTGGTTTTTGGCGAGCGGTTGACGGGCGCGCGGATGGCCACGGTTGCGGTGGCGCTGCTGGGGGCGGCGGTGATCCTGCGGCCCGGGATGCGCGAGCTGGGCGCGGGGCAGGCGGCGCAGGTGGCGGCTTCGGTCTGTTTCGCGGGCAGCTATCTTTATGCCAAGCGGCTGGCGGGGATGATGCCGGCGGCGACGGTGGTGGCGGTTCTGTCGCTGACCTCGACGCTGGGGCTTTTGCCCTTTGCGCTCTGGGTCTGGCAGCCGTTGAGCCTTGAGCAGGCGGCGCTTTTGGCGGGAACGGCGGTGCTGGGCACCTTTGCGCATTACTGCATGACGCGGGCCTTTGCTGCCGCACCTTTGGCGGTAACGCAGCCGGTGACCTTCTTGCAGATCGTCTGGGCCAGCCTTCTGGGCGCGGTGGTGTTCGGTGAGGCGGTGGACCCTTGGGTGATCCTTGGCGGTGCGGTGATCATCGGGGCGATCTCGCTTTCGACGCTGGGCGAGGCGCGGGCGGCGGCGCAGCGGCGGGCGGCGCTGTTGCCCGAGGTTTGAGGCCGGGCCGTTCAGGCGCCCGGCACCTTCGGCAGGAAGCTGCCTTTCAGGCCGAGGATGGTTTCGGCAAGGCGGGCGGCGGCGGGTTGTTCGCTTTGGCCGATGTTCTGCACCAGAAACCAGTGCCGCTCGATCGGCAGTTGCGGGGCATCCAGCGTGACCAGCGAGCCGGAGGCCAGTTCGTCGCGCACGGTGTGCAAGGACAGGAAGGCAAGGCCAAGGCCCGCGATGACCGCCTGTTTGATCGTTTCATTCGAGCCCATTTCGACAATCGGAAACGGGCGGCCATCGGCGATACGGTCAAGGTAGCGGGTCATCAGGATGCGGGTGCCTGACCCTTCCTCACGCGAAAAGAAGGTCTCGCCTTCCAGATCGGCGGCGGAAAGGGCGGCGCGATGGGCAAGGGGATGGTCAGCGGGGGCGACGATGCCATGGGGATGCGGGCCGATGGGGCGGGCCAGAACCGGCGGGCTGCGCGGCGGGCGGCCCATGATCGTGAGGTCAAAGCGCATCCGTTCCAGATCGCGCAGGATCTCTTCGCGGTTGCCGACCTGAAGCGACACCTCGATATCGGGATGCAGGGTGCGCAGGATTTTCACCAGCCCCGGCGCGAAATATTTGGCGGTGGAGACCACGCCCAAGAGAACGCGCCCCGCCCGGCCCGCCTTGATCGCCGCAATCCGGGTGAGCGATTGCGCCAGCGCCGCCTCGGCCCGCTCGGCCCCTTCCAGCAGCACCGCCCCGGCGGGGGTCAGGCCCGAGCCTTGGGCATCATGGGCGCGTTGCAACAGGGGGGTGCCGACCGCCTCTTCCAGCGCCTTGATCTGGGCATGGATCGCCGGGGTGGTCAGGCCAAGGGCGCGACCCGCCGCGGTCAGCGTGCCCAGACGCGCCACGGCAGAGAGGGCGCGGAGTTGTCGCAGGGTGACGGCTTCGGAGTAAGGCATTCAAAATTCCTGAATGAGTTATCAAGATTATTAAATTCCTTTTCAGATTCGGACAACCCATAGTCGCCTCAAGGGCAGCATCCGCAGAAGGTCGCGCCCGGTTGGGAGGAGAGGATTATGACGCCAGATCATGGCATTCTGCCGGATGCGCATGTGCCGCCGGCCCTGCGCGGCCTGATGGCCGAGATTGCCGCCGCCTCGGTTGCGCTGGCAGCGCGGATCGCCCGCAACGGGCTGGACGAGGCGCTGGGCGCGGCGGCGGGCACCAACAGCGACGGCGATGCGCAAAAGGCGCTGGATGTGATTGCCGATGAGCTGTTCTTGCAGGCGGCGCGGCGCGGTGGCGTGCGCCACTATGCCTCGGAAGAGCAGGAAGAGGTGGTGGTTCTGCGCGAGGATGCGCCCTTTGCGCTGGCGATTGATCCCTTGGACGGGTCGTCAAACATCGACACCAATGTCGCCATCGGCACGATTTTCTCGGTCTATCCGGCCGCCGCAACCCCCGAGGCCAGTTTCCTGCGCCCGGTGCGCGAGCAGATCGGGGCGGGCTATGTGATCTACGGACCGCAGACCGCACTGATTTGCAGCTTTGGCGACGGGGTGCAACGCTATGTGCTGGACGGCACCGCCGGGCGCTTTGTTCTGACCGAGGCGCAGGTGCAGGTGCCGACGGAGTCGAGCGAATTTGCCGTCAATGCCTCGAACTACAGGCATTGGCAGGCGCCGGTGCGCGCCTATGTCGATGATTGCGTGGCGGGGGTCGAAGGGCCGCGGGCCAAGAATTTCAACATGCGCTGGATCGCCTCGCTGGTGGCAGAGGTGCATCGCATCCTGAGCCGGGGCGGCGTGTTTCTCTATCCTGCCGACAGCCGCAAGGGCTATGAAAACGGGCGGTTGCGGCTGGTTTACGAATGCGCGCCCATCGCCTTTCTGATGGTGCAGGCGGGGGGCGGGGCGACCGACGGCACCGACCCGATCCTGCGCGCCCGGCCCACCGCGCTGCATCAGCGCACGCCCTTCATCTTTGGCAGCCTGTCGAAGGTTGCCCGCGTCGCCGCCTATCACGACATGCCCGCAGGTGAAACCGCTGCCCTGTTCGGCAAGCGCGGCCTGTTTCGGAGTTGAAACCATGAGCAAGAAATACCCCATCATCTCGGTCACCGGATCGTCCGGGGCGGGCACCTCGACGGTGAAGCACACGTTTGACCAGATTTTCCGGCGCGAGGGCATCACGGCGGTTTCCATCGAAGGCGATGCCTTCCACCGCTTCAACCGGGCCGACATGAAGGACGAGCTGGCGCGGCGGCAGGCGGCGGGGGATATGACCTTTTCGCATTTCTCCTATGAAGCCAATGAGCTGGAGGAATTGCAGCGCGTCTTCCGCGAGTATGGAGAGACGGGCAAGGGCCGCACCCGAACCTATGTGCATGACGCCGGAGAGGCCGCGAAAACCGGGGTTGCGCCGGGGAATTTCACCGCCTGGGCGCCCTTTGCCGATGACAGCGACCTCTTGTTCTATGAGGGGCTGCATGGCGCGGTCGTGAATGACACGGTGAACCTTGCCGCGCTGGCGGATCTGAAAATCGGGGTGGTGCCGGTGATCAACCTTGAATGGATCCAGAAGATCCACCGCGACCGGGCCCATCGCGGCTATTCCACCGAGGCGGTGACCGACACCATCCTGCGCCGGATGCACGCCTATGTGCATTGCATCACGCCGCAATTCACCGAGACCGACATCAACTTTCAGCGCGTGCCGGTGGTCGATACCTCGAACCCGTTCATCGCGCGCTGGATTCCGACACCGGATGAAAGCCTTGTGGTGATCCGCTTCAAATCGCCCCGCGGCATCGACTTTCCCTATCTGACGGCAATGATCGCCGGAAGCTGGATGAGCCGCGCCAATTCCATCGTGATCCCCGGCAACAAGCTGGACCTTGCGATGCAACTGATCCTGACCCCGCTGATCGAGCGCCTGATCCGCGACGCCAAGCGCGCCTGAGACAACCGAAAGGACCAAGACCATGAACATTGCCATGCAGGCAGTGACCGAGAGAGACATGGCCAATGCGCTGCGGGCGCTGACCATGGATGCGGTGCAGGCGGCGAACTCGGGCCATCCGGGGATGCCGATGGGCATGGCCGATGTGGCGGCGGTGCTGTTCAACCGCTTTGTCACGATTGACCCGGCCGATCACCGCTGGCCCGACCGCGACCGTTTCGTGCTGTCGGCGGGGCATGGGTCGATGCTGCTTTATGCGCTGAACCACCTCTTGGGCTATCCCGACATGGGGGTGGATCAGTTGCGGGCCTTCCGGCAGTTGGGCAGCCGCACCGCGGGGCACCCGGAATATGGCCATGCGCAGGGGGTCGAGGTGACGACCGGCCCCTTGGGGCAGGGGATTGCCACGGCGGTCGGCATGGCGCTGGCCGAGCGGATGGCGGCGGCGCGCTTTCCCGATCTGGTGGATCACTGGACCTGGGTCATTGCCGGGGATGGCTGCCTGATGGAGGGGATCAGCCACGAAGCCATTGATATGGCAGGGCATCTGGGGTTGGGCCGCCTGATCGTGCTGTGGGATGACAACCGGATCACGATTGACGGCGATACCGTGCTTTCGACCTCGACCGATCAGAAGGCGCGCTTTGCGGCGGCGGGCTGGCATGTGCTGGGCTGCGATGCCCATACGCCGACCGAGATTGCCGATGCGATTGCGGCGGCCAAGGCCGATCCGCGGCCCAGTCTGATCGCCTGCCGGTCGGTCATCGGGTTCGGCGCGCCGAACAAGCAGGGCAGCCATGATGTGCATGGCGCGCCTTTGGGGGCGGAGGAGATTGCGGCGGCGCGGGCGCATCTGGGCTGGCCCTATGGCGCCTTCGAGGTGCCGGGCGCGGTGCGCGAGGCCTGGGGGAAGGTGGCGGCGCGGGGGGCTGCGGCGCGGGCGCGCTGGGCCGCGCGGCTGGCCTCTTCGGCGCAGCGGGCGGCGTTTGAGGCGGCGCAGGCCAGTGATGCGGCCCCTCTGGCGGCGGCGATGGCGGCGCATAAGGCACGGCTTTTGGCCGACAAGCCCAAGGTGGCCACCCGCAAGGCCAGCGAATTGGCGTTGCAGGTGGTGGCCGACGCGCTGCCCTTCGTGGTGGGCGGTTCCGCCGACCTGACCGGATCGAACCTGACGCGGGCCAAGGGGCAGCGGGCGGTGCAGCGCGGCGACTATGGCGGCAGCTATCTGCATTATGGCATCCGGGAACATGGCATGGCGGCGGCGATGAACGGCATCACGCTGCATGGCGGGTTCCGCGCCTATGGCGGGACGTTTCTGGCCTTTGCCGATTACTGCCGCCCGGCGATCCGGCTTTCGGCGCTGATGGGCCTGCCGGTGACCTATGTGATGACGCATGACTCGATTGGCTTGGGCGAGGATGGCCCGACCCATCAGCCGGTCGAAACGCTGGCGGGGCTGCGGGCCATCCCGAACCTTGTGGTGCTGCGGCCCTGCGACGCGGTGGAGACGGCGGAGGCTTGGGAAATTGCGCTGGCTGCGACCTGCACGCCGACGCTGTTGGCACTGAGCCGGCAGAACCTGCCGCTGGTGCGCGAGGGCGCGGGGGAGAACCTGACGGCGAAGGGCGCCTATCTGCTGCGCGGCGGGGAAGGTCGCGATGTGACGCTGATCGCCACCGGGTCGGAGGTGGAGATTGCGCTGGGTGCTGCGGCGACGCTGGAAGCGGCGGGGCTGCGGGTGGCGGTGGTTTCGGCGCCGTCCTTTGAGCTTTTTTCCGCGCAAGGCGAGGCCTACCGCGCCGGGGTGCTCGGCTCTGCGCCGCGCGTGGGGATCGAGGCCGCCATCCGTCAGGGCTGGGACGCCGTGCTGCGCGAGGGCGATGCCTTCATCGGCATGACGGGCTTTGGCGCCTCGGCCCCGGCGCCCGCACTTTACGCCCATTTCGGGATCACCGCCGAGGCCGCCGTTGAGGCAGCCCGCAAACTGACAGGGAAATGAGATGACGGTTAAAGTTGCCATCAACGGATTTGGCCGGATTGGCCGCAACGTGCTGCGTGCCATCGTGGAATCGGGACGGACCGACATTCGCGTGGTCGCGGTTAACGATCTGGGGCCGGTGGAGACCAATGCCCATTTGCTGCGGTTCGACTCGGTCCATGGCCGCTTTCCGGGGCAGGTGACCACGGGAGCAGACTGGATCGACGCCGGGCAAGGCCCGATCCGGGTGACGGCAATCCGCGATCCGAAAGACCTGCCCTGGGGCGATGTCGATGTCGCGCTGGAATGCACCGGGCTTTTCACCGACCGCGCCAAGGCGGCGCTGCATCTGGAGAACGGATCGAAGCGGGTGCTGGTTTCGGCGCCGGCGGAGGGGGCGGACAAGACCATCGTTTACGGGGTGAACCACGGCACACTGACCGCCGGTGACCGGATCGTGTCCAACGCCTCTTGCACCACCAATTGCCTGTCGCCGGTGGCGCAGGTGCTGCATGCGGCGGTGGGGATCGAAAAGGGGATGATGACGACGATCCATTCCTATACCGGCGATCAGCCGACCTTGGACACCATGCACAAGGATCTTTACCGGGGCCGGGCGGCGGCGTTGAGCATGATCCCGACCAGCACGGGGGCGGCCAAGGCGGTGGGGCTGGTGCTGCCGGAACTGGCGGGCAAGCTGGACGGCTTTGCGATCCGGGTGCCGACGCCGAATGTCTCGGTCGTGGATCTGAAGTTCATCGCCAAGCGGGCGACGACGGTCGAGGAGGTGAACGCGGCAATCCGGGCGGCGGCAGAGGGGCCGCTGAAGGGCATCCTCGGCTTTACCACGGCCAAGAATGTTTCCGCCGACTTTAACCACGACCCGCATTCCTCGGTGTTCCACATAGACCAGACCAAGGTGATGGAGGGCACCATGGTTTCGGTGTTGTCCTGGTATGACAACGAATGGGGGTTCTCGAACCGCATGGCGGATACCGCCGTGGCGATGGGGGGCCTGCTGTGAGCATCACCTCCATCACCGAATTGCCGGTTTCGGGGCGCCGTCTTGTGGTGCGGGCCGATCTGAACGTGCCGATGGAGGGCGGGCGGGTGACCGATGCCACCCGGATCACCCGCTTTGCCACCGGGATGCGGCCCCTGCTGGATGGCGGGGCGGCGCTGGTGGTGCTGTCGCATTTCGGGCGGCCCAAGGGCGTGGATATGGCTTTTTCGCTGCGCCATCTGCGCGACGACCTCAGTCGCGCGCTGGGCCGTCCGGTGCGCTTCGCCTCACTGGACGAGGCCGAGGCAGAGGCGGATGACCTGCGCCCGGGGCAGGTGCTTCTGGTCGAGAACATCCGGTTCGAGCCGGGGGAAGAGCGCAATGACATGGCCCTTGCGGCCCGTCTGGCGCGGCTGGGCGACATCTATGTCAATGATGCGTTTTCCTGCGCCCACCGCGCCCATGCCTCGACCGCCGGAATCGCGCGGCTGATGCCCGCCGCCGCAGGGCCGCTGATGTGCGAGGAAATCGCGGCGCTGACCCGCGCGCTTGAGGTGCCGAAGCGGCCTTCGGTGGCGATTGTCGGCGGCGCGAAAGTGTCCAGCAAGATTGCGGTGCTGAAGCATCTGGTGACGCGGCTGGATCATGTGATCGTCGGCGGCGGCATGGCGAATACCTTCCTTTATGCGGAGGGCGCGCCGATGGGCCGCTCGCTGCATGAGGCGGATCAGTTGGGCACGGTGGATGAAATCCGCGCACTGGCCGCCCGGCACGGCTGCACGCTGCACCTGCCCGCCGACGTGGTGGTCGCGCGCGAGTTCCGCGCCGGGGCCGAAAGCATGGTGGTGCCCGCCGATGCCTGCCCGGCGGATGCGATGATCCTCGATGCCGGGCCGCAGGCGGTGGACAGCTTTGCCCGCGTGCTGGAGGGGGCGCGGACCATCCTGTGGAACGGTCCCTTGGGTGCCTTTGAAATGGCGCCGTTTGACCGGGGCACGGTGGCCTTGGCCAAGGTGGCCGCCGATCTGACCCGCGCCGGGCTGACGGTTTCGGTGGCGGGGGGCGGCGACACGGTGGCGGCGCTGAATGCCGCCGGGGTGGCGGGGCATTTCACCTATGTCTCCACCGCTGGCGGAGCGTTTCTGGAATGGCTGGAGGGGCGTGCCCTTCCCGGGATCGCCGCGCTGATGCGCGACGATCAGGCAGCGTAACAGGAGGACAAGATGGCGCTGATTACCCTGAGACAACTTCTCGACCACGCCGCCGAGCATGGCTATGGCGTGCCCGCCTTCAACATCAACAACATGGAGCAGGGGCTGGCCATCATGGAGGCCGCGAAGGCCACCGATGCGCCGGTGATCATCCAGGCGTCGCGCGGGGCGCGCAGCTATGCCAATGACATCATGCTGGCCAAGATGATCGAGGCGCTGGCGGCGATCTATCCCACGATCCCGCTGTGTATGCATCAGGACCATGGCAATGACGAAGCCACCTGCATGACGGCGATCCGGCATGGCTTTACCTCGGTGATGATGGACGGCAGCCTGATGGGGGATGCGAAAACCCCCGCCAGCTATGATTATAACGTCCAGATCACCGAGCGGGTGGCGCGGATGGCGCATTGGGTGGGCGCCAGCGTTGAAGGTGAGCTGGGGGTTCTTGGGTCACTGGAAACCGGCGAGGGCGAGGCCGAGGATGGCCATGGCGCCACCGGCAAGCTGGACCATTCCATGCTGCTGACCGACCCGGATCAGGCGGTGGATTTCGTCGCCCGCACCGGGGTGGATGCGCTGGCCATCGCCTGCGGCACCAGCCATGGCGCCTACAAGTTCAGCCGCAAGCCGACCGGCGACATTCTGGCGATGTCGGTGATCGAGGCGATCCACGCCCGGCTGCCCAACACCCATCTGGTGATGCACGGCTCCTCCTCTGTGCCGCAGGAATTGCAGGACATCATCAACGAGAACGGCGGCGAGATGCCGCAAACCTTTGGTGTGCCGGTGGATGAAATCGTGCGCGGCATCCGCCACGGCGTGCGCAAGGTCAATATCGACACCGATTGCCGCATGGCGATGGCCGGGCAGTTCCGCAAGATTGCCATGGCCAACCGGCGCGAGTTTGACCCGCGCAAGTTCCTCAAACCGGCGATGGACGCGATGCGCGACCTGTGCCGCGACCGGCTGGACGCCTTTGGCGCTGCCGGAATGGCCAGCAAGATCAAGGTCATCGCAATGGATGACATGGCCCGGCGCTATGCGAGTGGCGCTTTGAACCCGGCGGCGCAGACCGCCAAAGCAGCCTGAGGGAGGGCAAGAAGATGGCCGATGGCAACAAGACCGAAATCACCGACAAGAAGCAGCGTTACAAGGCCGGGGTGCTGAAATACGCGCAGATGGGTTATTGGGATGGCGATTATCAGCCCAAGGACACCGACCTGTTGGCGCTGTTCCGCATCACCCCGCAAGAGGGGGTGGACCCGATCGAGGCGGCGGCGGCGGTGGCGGGCGAAAGCAGCACCGCGACCTGGACCGTGGTCTGGACCGACCGTCTAACCGCCTGCGACCAATACCGCGCCAAAGCCTATCGGGTGGACCCGGTGCCGGGCACGCCGGGGCAGTATTTCTGCTATGTCGCCTATGACCTGATCCTGTTCGAGGAAGGCTCGATTGCCAACCTGACCGCCTCGATCATCGGCAACGTCTTCAGCTTCAAACCGCTCAGGGCGGCGCGGCTGGAGGATATGCGCCTGCCGGTGGCCTATGTGAAAACCTTCCGTGGCCCGCCCACCGGCATCGTGGTGGAGCGGGAGCGGCTGGACAAGTTCGGCAAGCCTCTTCTGGGCGCCACGACCAAGCCAAAGCTGGGGCTTTCCGGCAAGAATTATGGCCGGGTGGTCTATGAGGGGCTGAAGGGCGGTCTCGACTTCATGAAGGATGACGAGAACATCAACTCGCAGCCCTTCATGCATTGGCGCGACAGGTTCCTCTATGTGATGGAGGCGGTCAATCTGGCCACGGCGCGCACGGGTGAGGTGAAGGGCCATTACCTGAACATCACCGCCGGCACGATGGAAGAGATGTATCGGCGGGCCGAATTCGCCAAGTCGCTGGGGTCGGTCATCGTGATGGTGGACCTGATCATCGGCTGGACCGCGATCCAGTCCATCGCGGAATGGTGCCGGGCCAATGACATGATCCTGCACATGCACCGCGCGGGCCATGGCACCTATACCCGCCAGAAAAACCACGGGATTTCCTTCCGCGTCATCGCCAAATGGCTGCGGTTGGCGGGGGTGGACCATCTGCATTGCGGCACCGCCGTGGGCAAACTGGAGGGTGATCCGCTGACGGTTCAGGGCTTCTACAACGTCTGCCGCGAGACGCGGAACGACGTGGACCTGCCGCGCGGCCTGTTCTTTGAACAGGACTGGGGCGACATCAAGAAGGTGATGCCGGTCGCCTCGGGTGGCATCCATGCCGGGCAGATGCACCAGCTTCTGAGCCTGTTCGGTGACGATGTGGTGTTGCAGTTCGGCGGCGGCACCATCGGCCATCCGATGGGCATTCAGGCGGGGGCCACCGCCAACCGCGTGGCGCTGGAAGCGATGGTTCTGGCCCGCAACGAAGGCCGCAACATCGACGTGGAAGGCCCGGAAATCCTGCGGGCCGCCGCCAAGTGGTGCAAGCCGCTCGAAGCTGCCTTGGATACCTGGGGCAACATCAGTTTCAACTATACCTCGACCGACGCCTCGGACTTTGTGCCGACCGCCTCGGTCGCCATGTGAGGAGGCAAGAATGCGTGTGACCCAAGGCTGCTTTTCCTTCCTGCCCGATCTGAGCGATGCCCAGATCAGCGCCCAGATCGAATATTGCCTGTCGAAGGGCTGGGCGATCGGGGTGGAATATACCGACGAGCCGCATCCCCGGAACACCTATTGGGAGATGTGGGGCCATCCGATGTTCGATCTGCGCGACGCCAAGGGCGTGATGATCGAGCTGGACGCCTGCCGCAAGGCCGAGCCCGACGCCTATATCCGGCTGGTCGCCTTTGACAGCACCCGCGGTTTCGAGACGGTGACGATGAGTTTCATCGTCAATCGTCCGGCGGTGGAACCGGCGCTGACCATGAGCCGGACCGAGGTGGACGGGCGGTCGATCCGCTACACCCATCAGTTGCGCTGACTGAGACCCCGGGGGTTTCACACCCCCCAAGCCGCCGGTCCTCGGACCGGTGGCGAACCGGCGGCTTACCCCGTGGGATATTTGGACCAAGATGAATGGGAGGGGCGGGTCAATGACGGCTTCCGGTGGAATGATCGACTTGCAGGCGGAATTCGAAGCCTCGGGAGCGCGCGAGGTGCTGGAGGCGCTGGACGGCGAGCTGATCGGGCTGGCCCCGGTCAAGGCGCGCATCCGCGAGACGGCGGCGCTGTTGCTGGTGGACCGGGCGCGGCGGTCGCTGGGGCTGGCAGCGCAGACCCCGACCCTGCACATGAGCTTCACCGGCAATCCGGGCACCGGCAAGACCACGGTGGCGCAGATGATGGCGGGGCTGCTGCACCGCCTGGGCTATGTCCGCAAGGGCCACCTGGTGAGCGTGACCCGCGACGATCTGGTGGGCCAGTATATCGGCCATACCGCGCCCAAGACCAAGGAGGTGCTGAAGCGCGCCATGGGTGGCGTCTTGTTCATCGACGAAGCCTATTACCTTTACCGGCCCGACAATGAACGCGATTACGGGCAGGAGGCCATCGAAATCCTGTTGCAGGTGATGGAAAACAACCGCGACGATCTGGTGGTGATCCTTGCGGGTTACGCCGACCGGATGGCGCTTTTTTACAACTCGAACCCCGGATTCCGCAGCCGGATCGCGCATCACATCGACTTTCCCGACTACGGCGAGGACGAATTGGCGCGGATCGGCGAGGGCATGATGGAAGCGCAGAATTATGTGCTGAGTGAGGGTGCAAAGGCCGCTCTGGCAGAGTATATCGCGCTGCGTCGGGTGCAGCCGCAGTTTGCCAATGCCCGCTCGATCCGCAATGCGCTGGACCGGGCACGGCTGCGGCAGGCCAACCGGCTGTTCAGCCGGGGGGGCGTGGTCGAGGCCGCCGCCCTCTCGACCATCGAGGCCGAAGATATCAGGGCCAGCCGCGTCTTTCACGGCGGGCTGGAGACCGCGCGCAAGGGAGATGCCGCATGACGTTCGACCGCCGTATCAAGATCGCCCCGTCGATCCTGTCCGCCGATTTCGCCAATTTCGGCGCCGAGTGCCGCGCGATCGAGGCCGAGGGCGCCGATTGGGTGCATGTCGATGTGATGGACGGGCATTTCGTGCCCAACATCACCTTTGGCCCGGCGACCTGTGCCGCGATCCGGCCGCATATCAAGGGGGTGATGGATGTTCACCTGATGATTGCGCCGGTGGACAGCTATCTTGAGGCGTTCGCCAAGGCCGGGGCCGATGTGATCACCGCGCATCTGGAGGCCGGGCCGCATATTCACCGCACCTTGCAAGCCATTCGCGGGCTTGGCAAAAAGGCGGGGCTGGCGCTGAACCCCGGCACGGGGCTGGACGCCGTGGCGCATCTGCTGGATATGGTCGATCTGGTCTGCGTGATGACGGTGAACCCCGGGTTCGGCGGGCAGAAATTCATCGAAAGCCAGGTGGCCAAGACCCGCGCCCTGCGCGCGATGATCGGCGACCGGCCGATCCATATCGAGATTGACGGCGGGGTGACGGTCGAGACCGCGCCGCTGGTCGCGGCGGCGGGGGCGGATGTGCTGGTGGCCGGTTCGGCGGTGTTCAAGGGCGGTTCGGTCAGCAATCCCGCCCCTTACGGCGCCAATATCCGCGCCATCCGGGCTGCGGCCGAGGCGGTGGCCCTCTGATGGTGGCGGTGGTTTTCGATCTGGACGGCACGCTGATCCATTCGACGCTGGACATTCAGGCGGCGGTGAACCGGATGCTGGCGGGCGAGGGGGCGGAGCCCTTGGACCTTGCGGCGGTCACCTCATTCGTCGGCAACGGCTTGCCGAAGCTGGTGGAGCGGGTGATTGCGGCGCGGGGCCTGCCTGCGGGCGACCATGCCCGGCTGACCAAGGTGACCTTGGGGTATTACACCGAGGCGCCGAGCGCGCTGACCCATCCCTATCCGGGGGTGATCGCGGCGCTGACGGCGCTGACGGCGGCGGGGCATCGGCTAGGCATCTGCACCAACAAGCCCGAGGTGCCGGCGCGGGCGATTCTGGCCGATCTGGGGCTGGCGGGGTTCTTTGCCTCGGTCGTGGGGGGGGACCGGCTGGCGGTGCCGAAGCCGGACCCGGCGATGCTGCATCTGTCAGTGGCCGAACTGGGTGGCGGCACGGCGGTTTTCGTCGGCGACAGCGAAGTGGATGCCGCCACCGCCGAAGCGGCGGGGCTGCCCTTTGCGCTTTACACCGAAGGTTATCGCAAATCGCCGGTGGCCGAGATGCCGCATGACGCGGCCTTTGCCGATTTCGCCGAGCTTCCCGGCGTTGTGTCGCGGCTTGCGGCCCGGCTTGCGGCATGAGCGGGCTGGCCGCGCTGATCTTTGATGTCGATGGCACGCTGGCCGAGACGGAAGAGGCGCACCGCGCGGCCTTCAACGCGGCTTTTGCGGCGGCCGGGCTGGGCTGGCACTGGTCGATGGCCGATTACGGGCGGCTGTTGACGACCACCGGCGGCAAGGAGCGGATGGCACGCTGGCGCGAGGAGCGTGGCAGCGGACCGTCGGACGCCACGATTGCGGCGCTGCATGGCGAGAAGACGGCGCGTTATGCGGCGCTGATGGCGGGCGGCGGGCTGATCGCGCGGCCCGGGGTGTTGGCGCTGGTGGCAGCAGGGCGGGCGGCGGGGCTGCGGCTGGCGGTGGCGACGACCACCAGCCCCGGCAATGTCGAGGCGCTGACGCAGGCGCTCTGGGGCCGGGCGGCGGGCGATGTGTTCGACGTGGTCGCGGCGGGCGATGAGGTGGCGGCGAAGAAACCGGCGCCGGACGTTTATGCGCTGGCCTTGCGGCGGCTGGGCTTGCCTGCCGCGGCTGCGCTGGCGTTTGAGGACAGTCGCAACGGGGTTTTGTCGGCGCGTGGGGCCGGGCTGCGGGTGGTGGTGACGCCTTCGGCCTACACGGCGGGCGAGGATTTTGCGGGGGCCTCTGAGGTGCTGGCGGATTTGACGGGGTTTGATCTGGCGCGCTGGGGGTGAAGGGGCAGGGGGAGCGCCTTTGGCAGGCCCCGGAGGGGTTTTGCACCCCTCCGGCGCTTCGCAGGGTCTTCGCTGCAAGGGCAGCACCCTGCTCGCACCCGCAGGATATTTGTGGAGAGAGGATGAAGGGGGCGTTTGTTCAGTTCATCGGCGCCCCGCCTTCGGCCTTGCGGCGGGTGACATAGGCGGTGAGGGCCTCGTCAATGCCGGGGTCGAGGGCGGGGGCCTGATATTCGGACAGCATCTGTTTCCAGATCGTGTTGGCGCGTTCGCGGGCCTGAATGCTGCCCCGGTCAATAAAGGTGGTGTGATTGTCCCAGTTCGACAGGAGCGGGCTGTAGAAGGCGGTTTCATAGCGGCTCATTGTGTGGTCGGCGCCGAAGAAATGGCCGCCCGCACCGACATCGCGGATGGCTTCGACGGCAAGGCTGGCCTCGTCCACCGGGATCGGGGTGAAATAGGCCAGCATCATCTGCAACATCTCGGCATCAAGGATCAGCTTTTCAAAACTGGCGGTCAGGCCGCCGTGCAGCCAGCCTGCGGCATGTTCCACCAGATGCGCCCCGCCCATCAGCGCCCCCCAAAGCGCCATCTGCGATTCGTAGGCGGCCTGCGCATCCACCTCATTCGCCGCCGTCACGTTGGAGGAGCGGAAGGGCACGCCGATATGCCGCGCCAATTGCCCCGAAGCCTGGGCCGCCTTGGTATATTCCGGCGTGCCGAAGGCGGGCGCGCCTGAACGCATATCCACATTCGAGGTGAAGCCGCCATACATCACCGGCACCCCGGGCCGCACGATCTGCGTCAGGGCGATGCCCGCCAACGCCTCGGCATGTTGCATCACGAGGGCGCCGGCGAGGGTGACCGGGCTCATGGCGCCGGCAAGGGTGAAGGGGGTGATGACATTGACCTGCCCGTGTTCGGCCATGGTCACCAGCCCCCCGGCCATCGGAATATCCAGTTGCAGCGGCGAGTTGGTGTTGATGATGCCCAGAAGCGCGGGGCGGTGGGCAAGATCGTCCACCGTGCAGTTCAGGCTGATGGCCGCCAGTTCGATGCCGTCGAGGGTGCGGGCGCGACCCAGCGTCTCGGTCTGCCAGTTCTTGTCGGAAAGCCGGATCTGGGCAAGGAAACAGTCGAGATAGCGGGTGTTGGCAGGCAGGTCCATCGGCTCGAACGGGGTGCCGCCGATCTGGTGCAGCACGTTCAGGCTGTGGGTCAGCTTGAGGTAGTCGCACATCTCGGCATGGGTGCCGCCCCGGCGGCCATGGTCATTGTCCATCACATAGGCCGGGCCGCCGACTGAGGCGAAAACGCAGTCATTGCCACCGAAGCGCAGGGATTTCAGCGGGTTGCGCGCGGCAAGGGTGAAGGTTTGCGGCACGGTGGCCAGACATTCGGCAATCAGGCCGGGGTCAAGGCGGACGGTTTCGCCGGTGACTGTCGCCCCGGCGCGGGCGAAGAGATCGCGGGCGCGCGGCTCCAGCACAGCCATGCCGATTTCGGACAGCACGCGCAGGGCGGCGGCGTGGATGGCGGCGATCTGGTCATCGGACAGCACGGCGATGGGGGCATAGGGGCGCGGCACCTGACCGAAGGGTTGCTGTTGCAAGGTGCCGGTCGTGCGGGCGGGGCGGCTGCGCTTGCTCATCTCAGACGCTCCTGTGGGAGGGGATTTCGCGGCGCAAGACGCCGGGGGGCGGGCCGCCGAAATTGCGGGAAAAGCGGTGGGCAGAATGCACCGCATCGGCGATGGAGGAGGGTTGCAGGCAATCGCCCACCCGTTCGGCGGCGATGCCAAGGGCGGCAAGATCGCGGTGCAGATCGTCCACCGGCAGGCGTCCGGTGACAAGGATCAGCGTGCCGCAGGCGACCGCGCGCGCGGCGCCGGTATAGGCGCAGGCGAGGTCCACCGTGCCGGGGTTTTGGCCGGTCAGCAGGGTGGAAAGCTCCAGCCGCACACCCAGTTGCAAGAGCCGGGCCTGCACGAAACCCTGCTCATCGGTCAGCGCCGTCCAGCTTGAGGCGGTGGCATGGGGGGTGACCAGCGTCACCTCATGCCCCGCCAGCCGCAGCTTTTCGGCCAGCGCGCCGCCCATGAAGTAATGCTCGTCATCGAAGATCACGACGGGGCCGGTGACCGGCGCCCCGGCAAAGATGTCATCAGGGGTGAGGGCGGCTGGCAGGGCAAGCGGGTCCATGTTCACCACGCCAATCCCGTCGCGGCGCCAGCGCGATCCGGTGGCCAGCACGACATGATCCGCGCCGAAATCGGCAATGTCGGCGGCTGTCATGGCGCTGCCGGGGAAGACCTGCACATTCGGCAGTTTGCCGATCATATGCGCCCGCCAGTCGCGCACCCTGATCCAGGTGGACAGGCCCGGCAGGCTGCTTTCGCGCAGGATGCGGCCGCCAAAGCGGGTTTCGCGCTCGGCCAGCGTCACTTGCAGCCCCCGGCGGCCCAGCGACAGCGCCGCCTCAAGCCCCGCCGGACCGCCGCCGACCACCAGAACGCTCGCCGGTTTGGCGGGGGCAATACGCTCGGGGTGCCAGCCTTGCCGCCATTCCTCGGCAATGGTGGGGTTCTGGGTGCAGCGCAGATGCGCGCCCTCGTTATTGGCCGAACGGCAGATGTTGCAGCCGATGCATTCGCGGATTTCATCGGCCCTCCCTTCGCGGATTTTCGCGGGCAGGAAGGGGTCGGCGATCGAGGGGCGGGCGGCGCCGATGAAATCCTGAATGCCGCGTTTGATCTGACTGACCATGGTTTCGGGCGAGGTAAAGCGGCCGACCGAGACGACGGGTTTGGTCGTCAGGCTTTTGACAAAGGCAACCTGCGCCTCTTGATAGCCTTCGGGGCTGAAGCGGGCGGATTTGCTGTCATTGCCAAGGGCGCCCGCCACGTTCACATCCCAAAGGTCGGGCAATTCGGCCAGCATGGCCACCACATCGCGCCCCTCGCCTTCACTGGTGATGCCGCGGGGCCCGTGGAGTTCATCGACCGCAAGGCGCAGGGCCACGGCGCAGGTGTCGCCCACGGCGTCCTTGGTATCCTCGATCATCTCGCGCAGCAGGCGGGCGCGGTTTTCCAGAGGGCCGCCATAGGCATCGCCCCGGTCGTTCGAGCGGCGCGAGAGGAATTGCAGCGGCAGATAATCATGCCCGGCATAGACATAGATGATGTCGAACCCGGCGCGTTTCGCCCGCAGCGCCGCGTCGCGCTGCCATTGGCGGAAGGCGCGGATATCGGACAGGTCCATCGCCCGGGCGGTGGTGGGCAGGTGGAACATGGCCGGTTGCACATTGGGCGCAAGGCCGGGCAGCCGCGTCATCCGGTTCGAGGCATGGGCGCCGCCGTGCCAAAGCTCGATCCCGGCCAGCGCGCCATGGGCTTGGATCGCCTCGGCGGTGGCGGCAAGGGGGGCGATGTCGGCATCGTCCCAGAGGGTGAGAAAGCCATAGGGGCTGTCATCCGACGAAGGGTGGATCGAGCAATATTCGGTGCAGACCACGCCCCAGCCGCCCTCGGCCTTAACCCCGCGCAGGGCGGCCCCGGCTTGCGGGCGCTGCCAGCCAAGGCCGGTGGCGTGCGGCGTCTGGTAAAACCGATTGGGCGCGGTGACCGGGCCGATGCGGACCGGCTGAAACAGGATGGCATGGGCGGGGTCCATGCCCGGGTCTGCGCCGGGTTCCGTTTGGGGAGTCATCGCGGCCTCACTGTTGAATGATTGTATAGTAGCCAGCGGCGCTTCTTTGCGTCAAGGCTGCTGAAAACCAGTTGCGGGGGCGCAAAGGCTGCGCCATCCTGCCTGCGATACTCTTGCATGATCGTTCAACAGGGCAGCGCCATGGCCGAGACCCGCACCACCTTTCCCCATCCCGTCAGCGTGATTGAAACGCTGTGGCTGACCTTGGCCGATGGCACGCGGCTGGCGGCCAAGGTCTGGCTGCCGGACAGCGCGCTGGACGGGGCGCCGGTGCCGGTTCTGTTGGAATATCTGCCCTACCGGCTGCGCGACGGCACCCGCACCCGCGATCAGGGGCTGCATATGTATGTGGCGGGGCATGGCTATGCCTGCGTCCGGCTGGACATTCGCGGCACCGGCGACAGCGACGGCATCATCACCGACGAATATTCGGTGCAGGAGCAGTTGGACGGGGTGGAGGCGATTGCGCTGCTGGCCACGATGCCGTGGTGCGACGGTCAGGTGTCGATGATCGGCATCAGTTGGGGCGGCTTCAACGGCTTGCAGATTGCCGCCCGGCAGCCGCCTGCGCTGCGGTCTGTCATTACGGTGGGGTCCACCGATGACCGCTATGCCACCGATATCCACTGGATCGGCGGCTGCCTGTCGAAGGACAATTTCGACTGGTCTTCCACCATGTTCGCAGGCAACGATCTGCCGCCCGATCCGCAGGTGGTGGGGGACCGCTGGCGCGAGATGTGGCGGGCGCGGCTTGAAGCAAACCGGCCGTGGATTCTGGACTGGCTGCAGCATCAGCGGCGGGATGATTACTGGAAGCAGGGCTCGGTTTGTGAGGATTTTTCGGCGGTGAAGGTGCCGGTCTATGCCGTCAGCGGCTGGGCCGACAATTACTCCGAAGCGGTGCCGCGCCTTCTGGCGGGGCTTTCGGGGCCGCGTCTGGGGCTGGTCGGGCCTTGGGCGCATAGCTTTCCGCATGACGTGACGGTGGAGCCTGCCATCGGCTGGCTGCAAGAGGTGGTGCGCTGGCTGGATCACTGGATGAAGGGGGTGGATACCGGCATGATGGACGGCCCGATGTATCGGGTCTGGATGCAGGACAGCCTGCCGCCGCAGACCTGCTATGCCGCCCGCCCCGGGCGTTGGGTGGCCGAAGATATCTGGCCCTCGCCGCGCATTCAGGCGCAGCGGCTGGCGTTGGGTGCGGGCGGGGTGCTGGGCGGGTCGGGGCAGGGGGAGGCGCGTATCTGCTCGCCGCTTTGGGTGGGCTTGGGCGTGGGGGAGGTCGGGCGTTATGGCGGTGATGCCGACTGGCCCGGCGATCAGCGCGAGGATGATGGCGGTTCGCTGGTGTTCACCGGGGCGCCTTTGGCGGAACGGGTGGAGATTCTGGGCGCGGCGCAACTGCATCTTCGGTTCAGCAGCGACAGGCCGCAGGCGCTGGTCGCGGTGCGGCTGAACGACGTGGCGCCGGATGGACGGGTGACCCGCGTGGCGCTGGGCGTGCTGAACCTGACCCACCGCGACAGCCACGAACATGCGACGGCGCTGGAACCGGGCCGGGTCTATGATGCGGTGGTCGAGCTGGACGATATCGCCCACGCCTTTCCGCCGGGGCACCGGATGGCGGTGTCGCTCTCTACCACTTACTTTCCCATCGCCTGGCCCTCGCCGGAACTGGCGATGCTGACGGTGCATTTGGGCGAGAGCGCGCTGGAATTGCCGGTCCGCCCGCTGCGCGCCGAGGATGCCACGCTGCCAGCGTTCGGTCCGGCGGAAGAGGCGCCGCAGACCCCCAGCATCGCGCATGAGGTGCCGCAGGCGCCGCGCCGGCAGGTGACGCGCGACCTGCTCTCGGGCCGGATGCAGGTGGATTTCCCGCGATGGACCTATGCCAAGACCATGCCCGACATCGGCCAGACCCAAAGCTCGGTCGGGATCTGCCGCCATCTGGTGGTGGACGGTGACCCGACAAGCGCCGAGATGACCACGGATTACCTTGTGGAAATGGCCTTTCCCGGGGTGACGATCCGGCACCATTCGCGCGGGCGGATGTCTTGCACCGCCACGCATTTCCGCATCGAAATGCAGCTTGAGGCGCATGAGGACGGCAGGCTGGTCTTCGCGCGGCACTGGGATGAGGAGATTGCGCGTGACATGGTCTGAGGTGCCCGCCGCGCCGAAATACAGCCGCCTGACCCAGGAGCAGCGACAGGCGGCGCTGATTGCGGCAGGGCTGGCCTGTCTGGCGCGGGGCGGCATTCTGGAATTCACCATCGACAACATCTGCCGCGAGGCGGGGGTGTCGCGCGGGCTGATCACCCATCACTTCGGCTCGAAAGACGGGCTGATGGTGGCGATTTATCGCAGCATGTATGACAGGCTGCATCAGGGGATCGAGACGGCGCCGGGCGGGGCTCCGTCAGCGGCCTCGCGGTTGCGGGCCATGGTCGAGACGATCTTTGCCCCGGAATTGTTCAGCCGGGAAGAGCTGAACATCTGGCTGGCGCTCTGGGGGGAGATCGTCAACAACCCCGCGCTGAAGCGCGAACATCGCCGGCAATATGCCCGCTATCTGCGCAATCTTGAGGCCGTGCTGGCCGAGGTGGTCGCGGCGCGGGGGCTGGTGCTTGAGGTCAGGCCGCTGGCGCAAATGGTGATTGCGCTGGTGGACGGGTTGGGGCTGGAACGCTGCATCGAGCCGCGGCTGCTGTCGCCGCGGGCGGCGCGCGACATTTGCCTGTCCACGCTCGAGGCGGTTCTGGGGCCGCTGGACGGGCGCAAATAGGCCCCGGCAAAGAAAAGACCCCCGGCGCGGAACGCCGGGGGTCTTGGTTGGTCTGAAGATGCCTCAGGCCAGATCGAAACGGTCGAGATTCATCACCTTGGTCCAGGCGGTGACGAAATCGGTCACGAACTTGGCCGTGCCGTCGTTCTGGGCATAGACCTCGGCCAGCGCGCGCAATTGCGAGTTCGAGCCGAAGACCAGATCAACCCGCGTGCCGGTTGCCGTCACGGCGCCGGTGGCGCGGTCGCGGCCCTCATAAAGGCCGGGCGCATCGGGAACCGGGCGCCAGACGGTGCCCATATCCACCAGTTTCGCAAAGAAATCGGTGGTGAGCTGGCCCTTGCGGCTGGTGAAGACGCCATGGCTGCTGCCATCGGCATTGGCGCCCAGCACCCGCAGGCCGCCGACCAGCACGGTCATTTCCGGTGCGCTGAGGGTCAGAAGCTGCGCGCGGTCCACCAGCATCGCTTCGGCCGAAGTGGCATAGTCCTTGGGCTGCCAGTTGCGGAAGCCGTCGGCCTGCGGTTCAAGCGCGGCAAAGCTTTCGGCGTCGGTCTGCTCTTGCGTAGCATCGGTGCGGCCGGGGGCGAAGGGCACCTCAACCGCATGACCGGCGGCCTTGGCGGCGGCTTCCACCGCGGCCGAACCGCCCAGCACGATCAGATCGGCCAGCGAGACCTTCTTGCCGCCCGCCGCCTTGGCGTCGAACCCGGCCTTGATGCCTTCCAGTACCGCCAGAACGCGGGCCAGTTGCGCGGGCTGGTTCACCGCCCAATCCTTTTGCGGCGCAAGGCGGATACGGGCGCCATTGGCGCCGCCGCGCTTATCCGAACCCCGGAAGGTCGAGGCCGAGGCCCATGCGGTCGAGACCAGCTCGGAAACCGACAGGCCCGAGCCCAGCACTTCGGCCTTGAGCACGGCGATATCGGCGGCGTCGATCAGCGCATGGTCGCGCGCCGGAACCGGATCTTGCCAGATCAGGTCTTCGGCGGGCACTTCCGGGCCGAGATACAGCGCCTTCGGCCCCATGTCGCGGTGGGTCAGCTTGAACCACGCCCGGGCGAAGGCATCGGCAAAGAGGGCCGGGTCTTCCAGATAGCGCCGGGCGATCGGGCCATAGATCGGGTCAAACCGCATGGCGAGATCGGCGGTCGTCATCATCGGGCGATGGGTGATCGAGGGATCATGCGCATCGGGGATCATGTCTTCGGGCGCCGTATCGCGCGACAGCCAGATTTGCGCGCCCGAGGGGCTGCGCGTCAGTTCCCATTCATACTGGAACAGCACCCGCAGATAGCCCATGTCCCATTTGGTCGGGTTGGGTTTCCAGGCGCCTTCGATGCCCGACGAAGTGGTGTGGATGCCGTGGCCGGTGCCAAAGCTGTTGGCCCAGCCCAGACCCATCTGCTCGATCGGGGCGCCTTCGGGATCGGCGCCGACAAGGGCGGGGTCGCCCGCGCCATGGGCCTTGCCGAAGGTGTGGCCGCCGGCGACCAGCGCCACGGTTTCGGCATCATCCATCGCCATGCGGCCAAAGGTCTCGCGGATGTCGCGGCCCGAAGCCACCGGGTCGGGCGTGCCATCGGGGCCTTCGGGGTTCACATAGATCAGGCCCATCTGCACGGCGGCCAGCGGGTTTTCCAGATCACGCTCGCCGGAATAGCGGCTGGCGGTATTGGCCGGATCGTTGCTGGCGATCAGCCATTTGTCCTCGGACCCCCAGTAGATATCCTCTTCCGGTTCCCAGACATCGGCACGGCCGCCGCCAAAGCCGAAGGTCTTGAAGCCCATCGATTCCAGCGCGACGTTGCCCGCAAGGATCATCAGATCGGCCCAGCTCAGGGCATTGCCGTATTTCTGCTTGATCGGCCAGAGCAGGCGGCGGGCCTTGTCGAGGTTCACGTTGTCCGGCCAAGAGTTCAGCGGCGCAAAGCGCTGGGTGCCGGTCGAGGCGCCGCCGCGGCCGTCGCCGGTGCGGTAGGTGCCCGCCGAGTGCCAGGCCATGCGGATGAAGAGGCCGCCATAATGGCCCCAATCGGCCGGCCACCACGGTTGGCTGTCGGTCATCAGCGCGGTCAGGTCGGCCTTGACGGCGGCCAGATCAAGCCCCTTGAACGCTTCGGCATAGCTGAAGCCCGCGCCCATCGGGTTGCCCGCCGGGCTGTGCTGATGCAGCACGCGCAGGTTCAACTGGTTCGGCCACCAGTCGCGGTTGGAGCGGCCCGCAAAGGTCACGCTGGGGTTGGTGCCGTGCATCACCGGGCATTTGCCGGCTGCGGTGTTTCCGTCCATGGGGCTCTCCTTCAAGGGCGCTGTCATCACGCCGGGGCAACCGATTCCGGCTGCGGCGCGGTCAGTCTGGAATCCTTCTAACATAGCGCCGCAATTGGTTTAAGTTGCATTTTCTGATGCAGGCGATAAGGCGCCCTTATCATTTGGGGCGGCGATGCTCTTGCCAGATCACGGCAAGACCCGCTGCCGAAATCACGGCGGCCCCGGCAAGCACCATCGGACCGGGTGCCTCTTGGAAGACGAAAAAGCCCACCAGCAGCGCCACCAGCATCGAGGCATAGTCGAAGGGCGCCACGACCGAGGCATCGGCATGGCGATAGCTGGTGGTCAGCAGAATCTGGGCCGCCCCCCCGACCACCCCGGCCAGCACCAGCGCCAGCGCATCGCCTGGCCCGGGCACCACCCAGCCGAAGGGCAGGGTGACCAGCGACAGCGCCAGCGAGGTGACCGAGAACCAGAAGACGATAACCGGCGTGCGGTCGCTGCCCAGAAGCTTGCGGACAAAGACCTGTGCAAGTGCGGCAAAGACCGCGCTGCCCAGAACCAGCATCGCCCCCAGCGCGTGGGCCAGCGCCTCGGGCCCGTCCACGCCGACCGAGAGCCGTGGTGTCAGCACCAGAAGCACGCCGCCGAACCCCGCCAGCACCGCCAGACCGCGCGCGAGCGGCACCTTTTCATCCAGAAACATCGCGGCGAAGATCACCGTCAGCAAGGGCGCGGCATAGCCGATGGCCGTCACCTCGGGCAGCGGCAGATAGCCAAGCCCGGCAAATCCCAACCCCATGGAAACCCCGCCCATCACCCCGCGCCACAGATGGCCAAAGGGGGCCGCCGGGCGCAGGCCCAGCCGGAACTCGCGCTGCCAGACCAGCCAGAGCAGGATCACCGGAATGGCAAAGGCCGAGCGGAAGGCCATCGCCTCGCCCGGGGGCACGCGGGCCGCGGTTTGCTTGATCAGCGCCTGCATGGCGACGAACAGCAGCACCGATGCCAGTTTGAGCGCGATGCCACGCAGGATAAGGCTTTGCGGTTGGGTCATGGGCGCTCCGGGTGCGGACGGGGTTGGGATATTACAAATGCGTTGCAACTTTACATGTTGCGGTGTTAGCTGATGGCAGCCCGCAAGGAAAGCCTGTTGCCCATGCCGCCGATCCGCATTGCCCTGATTGCCGATGACCTGACCGGCGCGCTGGATGCCGCGGCGCCCTTTGTTGCGCAGGGTCTGGCGGCGGCTGTGGCGACCGGGCCAGAGGGGCTGGCGCGGGCGATGGCCGAGGGGCTGCCGGTGGTGGCCGTGTCGCTGGGCAGCCGCGAGGGGACAGAGGCCGAGGCGACGGCGCGGGCAACGGCGGCGGCGCGGCAGCTTGCCGGGGCGGAGTGGCTGTTCAAGAAGATCGACTCGCGGCTCAAGGGCCATGTGGCGACGGAACTGGCGGCGGTGGCCGCGGCACGCGGGGCGGGACGCGCGCTGCTTTGCCCGGCGATCCCGGCGATGGGGCGGGTGGTGCGGGGCGGCGCGGTCGCGGGCTTTGGCGTGGCAGAGCCGATCCCGCTGGCGCCGGTCGTGGCGGCCAGCGGGCTGGCCGTCACTGCGCCGGATGCGGTTTCGGATGCCGACCTTGACCGCGCTGTCATGACGGCAGAGCCCGGCACGGTTCTGGCCGGGGCGCGGGGCCTAGCCGCCGCCCTTGCGCGGCGGCTAGGCGGCGGGGTGGTGGTGCCACCCCAGCCGCGCCTGCCCGGCCCGGTGGCGCTGGCCGTGGGGTCGCGCGATCCGATCACGCTGGCGCAGGTGGCGGCGCTGCGGGCCGCGCAGCCCGGGCTGGCCGTTACCCCGGCGCCGGATGGCGCGGCGCCGCCCTTTGCCGGCCGGGGCGACACGCTGTTGCTGGCGGTGCCCGGTCCGGGCGCCGATGGTGCCACGGTTTCCGCCCGCCTTGCCGCTGCCTTTTGCCGCGACCATCTGCCGGGCCGGTCCGCCCTTTTGCTGACCGGGGGCGAGACGGCTTCGGCGGTGCTGGCGGCGATGGGCGTGCAGGCATTGCACCTTCTGGGCGAGGTGGCCGAGGGGCTGGCCCTGTCCCGCCCGCTGGATTTTCCCGATGCACCGCTTATTGTAACCAAATCGGGTGGTTTCGGCGCGACAGATGCGCTGGTCCGGCTGATGCCGCAAGAGACGCCACAGGATACGGGGCAGGAATGATGAACCGAGAGCTGACCGATCTGGCGGGGCGCGGGGCCGAAGCGGCGGACCGCCCGCGCTCCATGCTCTTGGCCGATGTGGTGCATGACCGTATCCGCCGCGCCATCGCCAATGGCGAATATGGTGCCGACGAACGGCTGCCGGGCGAAAATGCGCTGGCCGAGCGGTTCGAAGTGTCGCGCCCGGTGATCCGCGCCGCGCTGAAACGGCTGCGCGATGAAGGGCTGATCGTGTCGCGGCAGGGGGCGGGCAGCTTCATCTCTGCCCCGGTGGCGCCCAAGCCCTTGGCCTTTCAGCCGCTGGAAACCATCGCCGACCTGCAACGTTGCTATGAATTCCGGCTGACCATCGAACCGGCGGCCGCCGCCTTTGCTGCCAGCCGCCGCGGCGAGGCCGATCTGGCCGAGATCGAGACCTGCCTTCAGGTGATGCGCGACGCGACCGAGCGGCGCAACCACCGCGAGGATGCCGATTTCGGCTTTCACCTGTCGATCACGGCGGCGGCGAACAACCAGTATTTCGAAACCTCGATGCGGGCCTTGAAGGAACATATCGCGGTGGGGATGAAGTTCCACGGTCTGTCCTTGCAGACCGTGCGCGGCGGGCTGGACCATGTGCTGGAAGAGCATGACGCGATCTTTCAGGCGATCCGCCGGGGCGAGGCGGAGGTGGCGCGCGAAACCATGCTGCGCCATGTCACCGGCTCGCGCGACCGGCTGTTCGAGGGGCGGCTTCTGGACCTGTCGTCGCGGCGCTGAGGGGCGGCCTTGGCCGCCCCTTGCCGGGTTCAGAACGCGGCGCTGTAGATGTCCAGCACCTCATCCACGCTCATGTCGCGCGGGTTGTTGTCCATCAGGCGGCGGATGGCATGGGCTTCGCTGGCCCAGAGCGGCAGGTCGGCCTCTTGCGCGCCAAGCGCCGAAAGCCGCATTTCCACCCCCAGCCCGGCGCACCAGCGCGCGGCATCTTCCAGCAGCGCCGCGGCACTTTCGGACCGCAGCCCCAGCGCGCCTGCGATTTCCGCCGTCTTCGCCCCGGCCACCGGCTGATTGAAGGCCAGCACATGCGGGAAGATCACCGCATTGGCCAGCCCATGCGGCAGTTTCAGCCGCGTGCCTAAGGGATAGGCCAGCGCATGGCCCGCCGCCGTGTTCACCGGGCCAAGGCAGATGCCGCCGTAATAGGCCGCGAGCAGCAGCGCCGCCCGCGCCTCGGCATCGCCGCCATCGGCCACGGCACGCGGCAGGTATTTCGCCACAAGGCCAAAGCCCAGCCTTGCGTAATTGTCGATCAGCGGATGCGCCTTGCGGTTGGTGAAGGCTTCGACGCAATGCGCCATCGCGTCAATCCCGGTGGCGGCGGTGACAGCGGGAGGCACCGACATCGTCAGGTCGGGGTCGAGGGCCACCATATCGGCCATCAGATGCGGACTTTCGACCGCCACCTTGTTCAGCGTGGCTGCATCGGTGACCAGCGCCCGGATGCCCGCCTCGGACCCGGTGCCTGCGGTGGTGGGCACCAGTGCCAGCGCGTTCTGGCGGCCTGAAACCTTGTTCGGCCCGATCACCTCAGCCAGCACCTGCCCGCCGCGCAGCACCGTCACCAGCTTGGCCAGATCCATCACCGAACCGCCGCCGAAGCCCACCACCAGATCGGGCGCCGCCGCGCGGGCGGCCTCCAGTGCTGCGGCAAGATTGGCGGTGTCGGGTTCGGGTTCCACGCCGTCGAACACCGTGATCTGCCCGGGCAGGTGCAGCCGGTCGATCAGCGGCGCCACCACCTTTTGCGTCAGCACCAGAATCCGAGAGAAGCCTTCGGCGGCGGCCCAGTCTCCGACGGCGGCGGCGGAACCGGCGCCATAGTCGAACCGGCGCGGCTGATAGAGGCGCAGGGGGCGGGCATAATCGCTCATCACAGGGCTCCGGCGGTGGGGGCGGTCAGCGCCGCGAGTTGCGGGGCAAGTTCGGCCAGTTCGGCAGGGGTCAGCGGCACCAGCGGCGGGCGGGTGCGGGTCCAGCCGGCATCGCCGTGCAGATGGGCGACCATCGCCTTGATCGTGGGGATCTGGACGTAGGAATTCGACAGGTTGCGCCAGGCGTTGATGCGGTCCTGCGCGCGGGCGACCGCCTCGGCTTGGCTTGGGTCATTGGCGCCGCGGAACACCGTTGCCAGATCGCGCGCCACGATGTTGGAGGTGGCGGTGATACAGCCTGCGCCGCCCATCTGCATCAGCGGCAGCAGCAGCGGGTCGGCCCCGGCCAGCACGGCGAAACCGGGGAAGCGTTCGATCATCGCCTGCATATTGTCCAGCTTGCCTGCGGAATCCTTGATGCCCACCACGATCTGCGGGAAGGCGGCGCGCAGCCGTTCGATCAGGTCAAGGCTGATCGGCAGGCCCGACATCTGGGGAATGTGGTAAAGGATCACCTGAAGCCGGTTGTCGCCCACCCCTTCGATGATGCGGGAATAGGCGGCATAAAGCCCCTCGTCGCTGACCCCCTTGTAGTAGAAGGGCGGCAGCATCACGACGCGGTTCACCCCCACCGACAGCGCGTGGCGTGTCAGCTCCACCGTTTCGGGGATATTGGCCAGCCCGGTTCCGGGCATCAGTTGGTCGCCCCGGATACCTGTGGCCAGCGCGGCCTCGACGATCCCTTTGCGTTCAGAGGAGGAGAAGGAATTCGCCTCGCCCGTGGTGCCCAAGAGGGCGATGCCGGAGCAGCCTTCGTCGATCAGCCAGCGGCAATGCGCGGTGAAGGCGGGCAGGTTGGGGGAAAGGTCGGCGTTCACCGGGGTGGCAGAGGCGCAGAAGACGCCGGAAATGGGGAAGTTCATGCAGGCACCTTCGGATGTGCGACCAGTTGCGCGCCATAGGCCAGCGCGTGGTTCAGGTTGGTGTTGTTGGCGATGCCCTTGCCCGCGATGTCAAAAGCGGTGCCGTGATCGACCGAGCAGCGGTCTATCGGCAGCCCGACCGAGACGTTCACGGCAGTATCGAAAGCCACCAGCTTGATCGGGATATGGCCTTGGTCGTGATACTGCGCGATCACCAGATCGAAGGCGCCGTTATAGGCGCGGTGATAGACGGTATCGGCGGAAATCGGGCCCTGAACGTTGATGCCCTCGGCCTGCGCCTGTGCGACGGCGGGGGCAAGGAAAGTATCATCCTCGGTGCCGAACAACCCGCCTTCGCCGCAATGCGGGTTGATCCCCGCCACCGCGATGCGCGGGTTTTCCACGCCAAGGCGGCGGAAATGCGCATGGCCCTGCCGGATAGTGGCCAGAACCCGCTCGACCGTGGCCCGCCCGATGGCATCGCGCAGCGAGACATGGGTGGAGACATGGATCACGTTCAGCCGCTCGGACGCCAAGAGCATCCATGAGGATTTCGACCCGGTGAGCGAGGCGAGCATTCCGGTATGGCCGTCATAATGATGCCCGGCGGCATTGAGCGCCGCCTTGTTGATGGGCGCAGTCACGATGCAGCCGATCTCGCCCGCCTGCGCGCCCTTCACGGCGGCTTCGATGAAGCGGAAACACGCCTCGCCGCAGCGCGGATCAAGGGTGCCAAAGGCGGGCAGGGGGCCGGGAATCTCGGTGTGGTGGATGTCGAGGCTGGACAGGTCCAGCCCGGTTTGCAGCACGGCTTCGGCGGCGGCAAGGCTGCCCCGGTGGCCATAAACCCGGATGCCAGCCCGCGCGCCCGCATCCATGGCGGCCAGCGACTTGACGATGATTTCCGGCCCGACGCCCGCAGGGTCGCCCATGGTGATGCCGAGAAGGGGTTTGGTCATGCCGATACGGGCTCCCAATTGGTGGTGGTGGCCGAGGTGACGGCGTGACAGGCAACGCGGTGGCCCGGGGCCACCTCGCGCAGCGGCGGAACCGTGGCGCGGCAGGTGTCGCGCGCCAGCGGGCAGCGGGTGTGGAACCGGCAGCCGGAGGGCGGGTTCAGCGGGCTGGGCACCTCACCCTGCAACCGTTGCCGGGTCTGCGCCGCATGGGGGTTCGCCTCGGGCACCGCCGACAGGAGCGCGCGGGTATAGGGGTGCAGCGGCGTGGCGAACAGCGCCTGCGCCGGGGCCAGTTCCGCCAGACGGCCCAGATACATCACCCCGACCCGGTCGCTGATATGGCGGACCACGGCAAGGTCATGCGCGATAAACAGATAGGTCAGCTTGTATTTCTCTTGCAGGTCCAGAAGCAGGTTCAGGATCTGCGCCTGAACCGAGACATCCAGCGCCGAAATCGCCTCGTCGCAGACGATGAAGCGCGGCTCGCAGGCCAGCGCCCGGGCGATGGCAACGCGCTGGCGCTGCCCGCCCGAAAGCTCATGCGGGTAACGGCTGGCAAAGCGTTGCGACAGGCCGACATCGGCCAGAAGCCGGGTCAGCCGGGCGGGAAGTTCGGCCTTGGTGGCCAGCCCGTGGAACAGGATCGGTTCCGACAGCGCCTCGCCAATGGTCATGCGGGGGTTGAGAGTGGAGTAGGGGTCTTGAAACACGATCTGCAAATCGCGGCGGAAGGGGCGCATCCCGTCTTCGTCCAGCGTGGCAAGGTCGGTGCCCTTGTAGATCACCCGCCCGCCGCTGGGCCGTTGCAGGTTCAGGATGCAAAAGCCGGTGGTGGATTTGCCGCAACCGGATTCGCCCACCAGCGAAAAAGTCTCGCCCTCGATGATATCGGCGGTGAAATCGTCCAGTGCGTGAACCGAGGCCGCCTTTTCGCCAAAGGCGCCCATGCGGATGTCGAAGCGCTTCTTCAGGTTTTCGATGGTGATGAGGGGGGCGTTCATGCGGCGGCCTCGCTTTGGCCAGTGGTGACAATGCAGGCGACACGGTGGCGCGGGTCGCTGCCGGGAACCGCCGTCAGGCGCGGCACGGCGGCGGAACAGGCGGCAACGGCCAGCGTGCAGCGCGGCGCAAAGGGGCAGCCGGGCGGGCGGCGGCCCGGCTCGGGCGGGGTGCCGCCGATGGACGGCAGCCGCGACATCGGCTGATCCGTCAGGGTGGGCAGTGAGCCGAGCAGGCCCCGCGTATAGGGGTGGCTGGGCCGCTCGAAGATGGTGGAGACCGGCGCATCCTCGACCACGGTTCCGGCGTAAAGCACCGCGATCCGGTCAGCCAGCCCGGCGATCAGCGCAAGGTCATGGGTGATCCAGACCACGGCCATGTTCAGCCGGTCTTTCAGTTCGCGCACCAGATCGACGATCTGGGCCTGAATGGTCACGTCCAGCGCCGTTGTCGGCTCATCCGCGATCAGAAGGCGCGGCGAGCCGGCAAGGCCGATGGCGATCATCACCCGTTGCCGCATCCCGCCCGAAAGCTCATGCGGATAGGACATCAGCCGGTCGCGGGGCGAGGGGATGCCGACCAGTTCCAGCAATTCCCCGGCGCGGGTCAGGGCGGCGGGTTTCGCCATGCCGGTCTGATAGATCAGCGCCTCGGCGATCTGGTCGCCGATCCGCATTACCGGGTTCAGGCTGGTCATCGGGTCTTGAAAGATAAAGCCGATCTCGGCCCCGCGCAGCTTGCGGAGTTCACGCGGCGACATCTTGAGCAGGTCCGCCCCGCCGAATTGCGCCGTGCCGCCGGTGGCCTTGATCCGGTTCGGCAAGAGGCCCACCAGCGACAGCATGGTCAGGCTTTTGCCGCAGCCCGACTCGCCGACGATGCCCAGGCTTTCGCCCTCGTTCACCACCAGGTCGATGCCATCCACCACCCTTGCCGGGCCGGTGTCGCGGGCGATGTCGATGGTCAGCCCCTTGATGTCCAGAAGCGCGATCATTTCTGCCCCTTCGGGTTAAGCGCGTCGTTCAGACCGTCGCCAAGGAAGTTGAAGGCCACCGTCACCACCGCCAGAACGGCGGCAGGCGCCACCAGAAGGTGGGGGTAATTGGTCCAGACCCGCAGCCCGTCGGAAATCATGTTGCCCCAGCTTGGCGTGGGCGGGTTGACCCCGACGCCGAGGAAAGAGAAGGCGCTTTCCAGCACCATCGCCGTGCCAAGCCCGGCGGAAACCGCCACGATCAGCGCGCCCATCGCATTGGGCAGCACATAGCGCATCAGGATCAGCCGGTTGGTCAGCCCCAGCGCGCGGGCGGCAGTCACATAGGGCCGGTTGCGGATCGACAGCACCTGCGCGCGCACCAGACGGGCATAGGGCGGCCACGAGATGATCGCCATGGAGCCGAAGACCAGCGCAAAGTCGATGATGGCCCCGTTACGCCAGATCGGGTTCATGGTGGCCAGATAGCGGGCTTCCATCCACAGCGTGATCGGCTGCTTCAGGCTGGCATTGATCACCACCACAAGGAGGAGTTGCGGCACCGACATGGTCATGTCGGTCACCCACATCAGCACCTTGTCGAAAGTGCCGCCGTAAAACCCGGCGATGGCGCCCAGCAGCACCCCGATGGCCAGCGCGATGGCCGTGACCAGCACCGCCACCAGAAAAGCCGTCCGCGCGCCATAGATCACCCGGCTGGCGACATCGCGGCCCAGATCATCGGTCCCGAAGGGATGCGACAGCGAGGGGGCGAGGTTGCGGGCATCCAGGTTCTGCGACAGGAAATCATAGGGCGTGAGCCAGGGGCCAAAGGCGGCAAAGATCACCAGCACGGCAATCACGCCAAGCCCCGTCAGCGCCAGCTTGTTGCGCCGCAGCCGCTTCCACGCATCGCGCCACAGCGACGAGGGGCGTTCGTCTTCGATTTGGGTGGTCACACTCGACATCAGCGAGCCTCCTTCTGATCGGCGGCGCGCGGGTCAAGCAGGGGATAGAGCAGATCGACAAGCAGGTTCGAAGCCATGACAAGGAAAGACCCGATCAGGGTGATCGCAAGGATCACCGGGAAATCCGAATTGGTCAGCGCCGAAACCGTCAGCCGCCCCAGCCCCGGAAGACCGAAGACCAGTTCGACAAAGATGGCGCCGTTGACGATGGTGATCATGATCAGCCCCAGTTGGGTGACCACGGGCGTCAGCACCGGGCGCAGGATATGGCGCAGCGCCACCACATGCTCGGGCACGCCTTTGGCGCGGGCGGTGCGGACGTAATCTTCGTTCATCACCTCGATCACGGCGGCGCGGGTCTGGCGCAGGATCAGGGCGATCGGCTGGAACGACAGCACGATCAGCGGCAGGATGATCTTGACGCTGAACACCCCGCCCCAGCCGTAGGGGACGGACCCTTTGGGGAGGAAGACCAGCAGAATGACCATCAGAAGCGGCCCCGCCACATAGGCCGGAATGGCCCAGAGCGTGACGGCGGTGCCAAGGATCGTGTAGTCCAGCCGGCTGTTCTGGTTCATGCCGGCAATCATGCCCAAGGGGATCGCCACCACGGCGGTGACCACGATGGCGCAAAGCCCCAGCATCAGCGACACCGGCGCCGCCGCCGAAACCATGCCCCAGACCGAGCGGCCCGAGGTCAGCGAATTGCCGAAATTGCCCTGCACAAGGTTCAGCATGTAACTGCCGAACTGCACAAGGAAGGGCCGGTTCAGCCCGGCCTGATCGCGGATCGCCTCGATCTTGGACGGGTCATAGGCCACATCGCCCGGCGCACGCAGGAAGATCAGCTTGATCGGGTCACCGGCGCCGTAAAAGGCCAGCGCATAGACCCCCAGCATCACCAGAATGACAGAAGGTATCCACAGCAAAAGCCGTCGCAGAACATAGGCCAGCATGGCGCATCCACCGGGTCAGAAGGGCAGAAGTGAAAACGGGCAGGGCCTTGGGCCCCGCCCGCCGCGTTTCAGTGCAGGATCAGGCGATCGAGATGGCCCAGGGCGCCACGATCTGCCAGTCAAGGTTCTTTTCCATGCCTGCGACATTGGCATTGGCCCAGCGGCTCATCGTCTGCTTATACCACGGGATGAACATGTAGTCGTCGCGGAACAGCCGCTGCGCCTCTTGCGCAAGGGCCACGCGGGCCGCGTCATCCGACGGCTTCGACAGGGCTTCGGCGATCAGCGCATCCACCTTGTCGTTCTTGTAACCGCCCATCTTGCCCTGCGCATTGCCCGAACCCGAACCGATCGAGCCGTTCAGATACGAGGCCGCATCGGGAACCCGGGTGCCCACGTCGTCGCGGAATATCTGCACCGCGTTCTGGTCGGGGCCGGCATATTGGTCTTGCTGCGGCTTCATATCGACGGCGGTGATGCCCAGATGCTGGCGCCACTGTTCGGCGATATACTGCGCCGCCGCTTCGTTCGCGGGCGAGGAGATGCCGACGAACAAGAGCTTCGGCAGCTTGTCCGGTCCGCCATAGCTCGATTCCGCCAGCAGGGCCTTGGCGCGCTCGGGGTCATGCGGGAAGGGCACGAAAGCGGCGTCATCGGCGCCCGGCACGGCGTTGATCACCATGTCGGTTTTCTTGTGCGGGCCATCGGGGAAGCTGGCCTTGATCAGCCCCTCGCGGTCCACGGCCAGGATCAGCGCCTCGCGCACCTTGGGGTCGTCCATCGGGGCGCGGGCGGCGTTGAACCAGAAATGCTGGCTGGTGGGGATTTCCGGGCCTGCCGCAAATTCCGCGCCAAGGTCCAGCGCGATGGTCGAGGTGACCAGTTCGGTATGCGCCTGATACTCGCCCGAGGCCAGCATCTGCGTCGCCGTCACGTTGTCTTCGACGGCGGTCAGTTCGATCCGCGCCAGCACCGGCTTGGTGCCGAAGAAATTGGGGTTGGGCAGCCAGACCAGCTCGCCCGTGTCGAGATTGGCCGAGTCGAGCATGAACGGTCCCGAAGTGGCGCCATTGGCGGCCATGAAGAAATCCGGCACCTCGTTGCCATCGGCGCCGCGCGCGACCGAGACTTTGACGACAGGCGCGATATGGTTGGCCAGCCGCTGGAAGAAGATCGGGTCCGGCCCGGTCAGCGTCACGGTCAGCGTGCCATCCTCACCGGCGACGATGCCGGAAATATCGGTGCCCGCGCCATCCTTGACGGCGGCGTAGCCCGCGACATTGCCCAGAACCTGATCAACGCGCTGGTTCTTGGTGGCGGGCATCGCCGAGAGTTCCCAGCTTCCCTTGACATCGGCGGCGGTGATCGGGCTGCCATCGGCAAAGGTGGCGGCCGGGTTCACCTTGAAGGTCCAGCTTGCGAAATCCGCCGAGGGGGTCCACTCGGTCAGGACATAGGGCTGAATCTCGCCCTTTTCGTTGAAATACATCGCGCTGGCGTTCCAGACCGAGTTCCAGCGGAACGGCACCCCGCCACCGCGCAGGGGCGACCAGTCCTGCGAGAACGCCGGGTTGATGGCCTTCAGCACCTGACCTTCTTGCGCGATGACGATGCGGGCGCCCGCGCCGAATGCGGTGGCGGCGACGATCGAGCCCAGACCCAGTTGCAGCGCGGCGCGCCGGGTGACGGCGCCTTGCGGCGTGTTGCGAACCTTCATGTTCTTCCTCCCAGATGAAGCGGACGCCACGCCGCTGTTTGCGGCCCTCCGAGGTGACGTTCCTGCTGCACATAAACGAACAGCTTTCGCAGCAAGATGTCAACTTGTTATTTTAAGATGAAGGATTTCGCGGGATTTGTTGTGTTGCCTTGTGGGGCGTTTTTTAATGATATAATAATATCAGTTATTTAGTACTGTATTCGCCCTTTCTTCCGCTAATTTACATGTCTTGACAAGTTGTGCTGTCATGTCGCAGATTTCCTGCACACCTGTTCCCCGCAGCTATGAGATGAAAGCCTGTCGTCATGCCAGCACCCATGCCCGCCCGTGAGTTTTCCGCTGAAGAAATCAGCACTTACATGGATGGCTTGCTGCGCCCCCATGCCCATGAGGGCGACCGGACCGAGGCGATGCTGCCCTCGCCCTGCATCCAGAATCACGCGGCGAATCTGTGCCTGCTGCCGGATGGCGCGCTGGCCTGTGTCTGGTTCGGTGGCACGATGGAGGGGATGGGCGACATTTCGGTCTGGATGTCGCGGCTGGAGCCGGGGGCGGACCGCTGGAGCGCGGCCATGCGGCTGACCGATGCGGCGGACCGTTCGGAGCAGAACCCGGTGCTGTTCGTGGCGCCGGGGGGTGCGGTCTGGCTGTTCCACACCTCGCAGCCCGGCGGACGGCAGGATGAATGCGAGATTTTCAGCCGCCGTTCCGCCGATGGCGGGCGCAGCTTTGGCCCGTCGCAGCGGCTGGGCGATTTCCGCGGCGTCTTCGTGCGCCAGCCGCCGCAGATCGGCCCGGCGGGCGAATGGCTGTTGCCGGGGTTCCGCTGTGTGACCCCGCCCGAGGGGCGCTGGACCGGGGCGCTGGATACCGCTGTCGTGCTGGTGTCGCGCGATCAGGGCGAGAGCTGGCAGGCGGTCGAGGTGCCGGACAGTCTGGGCGCCGTTCATATGAACCCGCTGCCGCCGCAGGATGGGGTGATGCCCGCCTTCTACCGTGACCGCTTTGCCGATGCCGTGCAGCGCAGCCTGTCCACCGATGGCGGCCTGACGTGGAGCGCGCCGCAGCCCACGCCGCTGCCCAACAACAACTCATCCGTGCAGGCGGTGCGGTTGGCCGATGGCCGGGTGGCGATGGTGCTGAACCCGGTCAATGCCGGCATGTCGGATCAGCGCCGCGCCTCGCTTTATGACGAGATCGAGGATGATGCCGGTGAGGCGCCGCAGGGAACGGGCGGTGCCATCTGGGGCGTGCCACGCGCGCCGATGACGCTGGCGATGTCGTGGAACAATGGCGCCACCTTTCCGCTGCGCCGCGATCTGGAGACCGGCAGCGGCTATTGCCTGAGCAACAATTCGGCCGAGGGGCTGAACCGCGAATATTCCTATCCGTCCATCCTGCAGGGGCCGGATGGCGCGCTGCACATCGCCTATACCTATCACCGCCGGGCGATCAAATATGTCCGTCTGACGGGGATCACCCGGCGCTGAAGCCTGTCCGGTTCAGATCGGACCAGACAGGTTTTACCCCCGCAGGATTCCCGCCAGTTCGGCGATGTTGCGTGCGCCCATCTTGGCCATGACCCGGCTGCGATGGGCCTCGACCGTGCGCATGGCGATGCCAAGGCTGTCGCCGATCTGCTTGTTCAACTGGCCCTGCAACATCAGGGCCATCACCTCGGCCTCGCGGGCGGAAAGCGATGCCAGGCGCCGCTCGACATCGCGCCTTGCGCCCGAAATCTTGCGCGCCTCGGCATGGGCGGCGATGGCGCGCAGGGCAAGGTCCACGATCTGATTGTCGTTGAAGGGTTTTTCCACAAAGTCAAAGGCCCCGGCCTTGAGCGTCTGCACCGCCACCGGCACATCGGCATGGCCGGTCAGAAAGATCACCGGCGCCACATCGCCGCCGGCGCGCAGCCGGTCGAACACTTCCGGCCCCGATAGCCCCCCCATCCGCACGTCAAGGATGATGCAGGCGCAATCGGCAAGCGGCTGGGCGGCCAGAAACGCCTCGCCCGAGGGCCAGCCGCGGGCGGTGATCCCGCGCGAGGCGAAAAGGAACTCCAGCGCGTCGCGGATTGTTTCCTCATCATCAACAATATGGACGGTTCCGGTGGGGCTTTCGGTCATGCGGCGGCGCCTTCCTGTGGGTCGTCGGGGGCGGGCAGGGATACGGTGAAGATGGTGCCGCCGCCGGGGCGGGGTCGGTGGGTCAACTGCCCGCGATGCAGTTCGACAATCGAGCGGCAGATGTTCAGCCCCATCCCCATGCCTTCGGCTTTGGTCGAGGTGAAGGCGTCGAACAGATGGCCGTCCACCTCGGGCGCGATGCCGACACCCTGATCGGCCACTTCGATCACAGCGCCACCCGCCTCGGCAGGGCGCAGGGTGACGGTCAGTTGATCGCCATGGCGGCGGGTCTGCGGCATCGCCTCGATCCCGTTGCGGATCAGGTTGATCAGCACCTGTTCCAGAAGAATGCGGTCGGCCTGCACCGGCGCCACCGGGGCGAGGTCGGCTTCAAGCTGCACCCGGTTTTCGCGGGCATCGGCGGCGATGAAGCCCAGCGTTTCCTGCACCACATCCTCAAGCGCCACGGCAGCAAAGCGGGGTTCGTGCTTTTTCACGAAACCCTGAATGCCGCGGATGATCTGGCCCGCCCGCCGCGCCTGCACCTGCATCTTTTCCAGCGCGCCGGTCAGAAGCGCAGGGTCACCCCGGCCCTGCTGCATCAGGTTGAGCCCGCCCGCGGCATAGCTGGCAATGGCCGAAAGCGGCTGGTTCAGCTCATGCGCCAGCGACGAGGCCATTTCGCCCAAGGTCACCAGCCGCCCGGTGCGGGCAAGGTTTTCATCCTGCGCCCGGGCGCGGCGGGCGGCGGCCTTGGCTTCGGTAATGTCGATGACAGACCCCATCCAGCCGCGATGCACGCCCTTGGCGTCAATCAGCGGCGCCTCATAGACCTGCACCTCAATCTCGCGCCCGTCGCGGTGGCGAAAACGCGATTCGAAGGATTGCGGCCGCGCGCCGCCCCGGGCCAGCGCCTGCTGGCGTGCAAGGGTTTCCTCCATCTGGTCGGGCGCCCAATAGGGCATCGGCGGCGCATGGCCGATCAGCACCCCGGCGGGCCAGCCGACCAGATTGCAGAAGGCGGAATTGACGTAGAGGATGCGCCCGGCATGGTCCTTGGCGCGCAATCCCACCGTCAGGCTGTCTTCCATGCTACGGCGAAAGGCGATTTCGCCCTGCAACCGCGCCTCGGCCTGACGGCGGCGGTTGGCGTTGCGGTAAAGCGCAAAGAGCGCAAGGATCGAGAATCCCGCCAGCCCGGCAATGGCGACCAAGATCAGGGTGTTGGCAAAGGCAGCCGAAGGGGCATAGGGCGCGATCCGCAAAACGGTGCCGCGCAGTGGCGGATCGAAGCTGATCGAATGGGCCTGCGTGCCGGGGGCGGGCGGGCGGCTGGCCCGTTCGGCCAGCGTGCTGCCATCGGCGGCCAGAAGCTGCACCGAATATTGCTCGGCGATCCACCAGGGGATATGGCGTTCCAGCAGCAGCGGCAGGGCGATGGTCACCGTCACCACGCCGCCATCGTCGCTGGGGCGCATGGCGAAGGTCACGGTGTCGCCGCTGATCTGGCCATAAACCGGGCGGGTCGAGACCACGCGCGCACCCTGCAACAGGCCGACAAGGCTGTGGTCCGCCGGCGCGCCCCGCCCGGGAACCGCATGAACGGTGGCGCCCGCCGCATCATACCAGATCACCGACAGCACCTCGGGGTTGGCGGCGATGTGCAGGCGGGCGCGGGTTTCCAGAAGGTCGGGGGCGGTGCCGCCAAGCCCCTCTTGCGCCAGCCGCACCAGCATGTCTTCGTCCACCGAAAGCTGAAAGCGCAGGGTCTGTTCCACCCAAAGCGCATCGGTGGCCAGCTTGGTGCGCACCCGTTCAACATCGGAACGGTTGATCAGCCAGACCAGTGCCACCACCAGCCCCAGAAGGGCCACGATGGACACAAGCGGCAGAAGCGACAGAAGGTCGATCCGCCGGACGCCCGGCGGGGCTTCGGCAGTCCAGGGATCGGTCCCCGGCTGCGCCCTGCTGTCCTGTGCCCCGTCTGTTATACGGTCTGTCACACGCCCCGCCCCCGCTCTGCCGGTCACCTTAGCGACAGCGCGTGACAGCTTGCAATCAAGGATGTAATCCGCCCGAAGGGGCAGGGCGGGAGGAAGCGGGAATGCGGGTGGGAAACCGGGTGGCCGTGCTGGCGGCGATCGTTGCGGGCCTTGTGGCCTTGCCCGCGCTCGGGCAGCCGGTTGTGATCAAGTTCAGCCATGTCGTGGCGCCTGATACCCCCAAAGGCAAGGCCGCCGCCCGGTTCGAGGAACTTGCCGAACGCTATACCGATGGGGCGGTCGATGTGCAGGTCTTCCCCAACAGCCAGCTTTACAAGGACAAGGAAGAGCTTGAAGCGCTGCAATTGGGCGCGGTGCAGATGCTTGCCCCCTCACTCGCCAAGTTCGGCCCGCTGGGCGTGCCCGATTTCGAGGTGTTCGACCTGCCCTTCATCTTCCGCGACTATCAGGCGCTGCATGCCGTCACCATGGGGCCGGTCGGCAAAGACCTTTTGGCCCGGCTTGAGGACAAGGGCATCACCGGGCTGGCCTATTGGGACAATGGATTCAAGATCATGTCGGCCAACCGCCCCTTGCGGATGCCCGCCGATTTCCGCGGGCTGAGGATGCGGATTCAGGCATCGCGCGTGCTGGAAGCGCAGATGGCAGCCTTGGGGGCCGTGCCGCAGGTCATGGCGTTTTCCGAGGTGGAACAGGCGCTTCGGGCCGGTCTGGTGGATGGGGCCGAGAATACGCCGTCGAACATGTATACCCAAGGGATGAACGCGGTGCAGCCCTATGCCACCATCTCGAACCACGGCTATCTGGGCTATGCGGTGATCGTGAACAGCAAATTCTGGGACGAGTTGCCCGACGATCTGCGCGCGGCGCTGGAACGCGCGATGGCCGAGGCGACCGATTACGGCAACAGCATCGCCAAGGGCGAGAATGATGCCGCCCTTGCCGCGATGCGCGCCGCCGGCACCACCGAGTTTCACGAATTGACCGAGACGGAGCGGGCCGCATGGATGGCCGCCCTCTTGCCGGTGCAGGATGCGATGGCCGACCGGATCGGCGCCGGAACGCTGGCTGCCGTCCGCGCCGCCAGCGGGGGGTAGCGCTCAGGTGGGGGCGGCAGCCTTGTCCTCGCGGATGCGCGAACTGGGCACGCCCGAGTGCAGCACCGCCGCAACCTTCAGCACGGCCGATGTCAACACAGGCGCCGCCAGATCATAGAAGGTGCCGATCTGCATCAGCTTGCGGTGAAAGGTGCGGTTGGCGGTGATATGCGACAGGCCGCTGCGGCCCAGACAGGCATAAAGCCCGAACCAGTCCACGTCAAAGCTGACGCCGGTGCTGGCCACCACCTCGATCAGGCGGCGCGCGCCTTCGCGGCTGAGGTAATAGCCGTCAAAACCACAGGCGAGCAGGTTCAGATCCTTGCGCGCCAGAATGGCATCAACCACGCTGCAGAACCCCTCATTGTCGGCCTGCGCCTCGTCCGAAGGTTGGGTCAGCGCCATGCGGTTGTTCACGAACACCATATCGACGCCCTGCGCCTTGGCCAGCGCATGGCATTCGGCCAGTGGGCGGACAAGGATCACGTCGTCTTCCAGAATGATCGCGCCGTCCAGCCCCTCGTCCAGAATGGTCTCCCAGGCGCGCACATGGCTGAGAAAGCAGCCCAGCGTGCCGGGGCGTGAGGTGTCGGCGCCGGGGATGAAACCTGCCACCGCCCGCGCGATCGAGGCGCCGCGGATGGCCGAGACACGGATGAAGCGCATGTCCTGCAGGGCCGGGTCGGGTGTCAGCCGCGCCAGCCTGTCGCCATCGGAATCCAGATTGACAACGACGACGGCTCCCCGCTCGACCTTTGCGTTCATGTCGCCTCCCTCAGCGTGACTGGCACAAAACCGTCAACAATTTACTCTCCCGTTCTGCCCGGGCGGCGCGGAAGTTGCAATCACCCTTTGACGGTGCCGCGTGGCTTCTCTTCCACAGCGTCAATCAGCCGCTCTTCGTCGCATATCACGCTGCTGAGGCGGGACGAGACGCTTTCCGGTTTGGCCGCAGCGGAGGAGGCAGGGGCCGGGGGCGGGGAGGGGGCGGTGGTGTCCGCCGGAGCGAAGCCGGTGCAGTAATGCCGGAAGAAGGTGCGCATCGCATGGGCAACGCCGATCTCTTCAACCTCGCGCAGGTCTTCGGCGAAATAGGCCCCGCGCGAAAAGGCGGCGGTGATGATTTCGTATGACGGGAAATAGTCAACGAAATCATATGTATCTGTCATCATCTGCGCCGCGACCCGCAGCACCGATTTGGAATAGGTGGTGGCCGCAAGCACATGCTGACCCGAGAAGGTGGCGATCAGCGGCACAGGCGAGACGGTCAGCAATACCCGCAGCGCCGGATTGCGGGCGCGCAGGAAGGCCACGACCTGATGCAGGTCTTCGGTCACCTCGGTCACCGAAAAGTTGTGAAAGCGGCTTTTGCCCTCATGGTGGGTTCCCGCACCGCAGCCGGGGCAGATGGCATAGACCGTGCCATCCTGCGCATTCTCCCAGGCTTCGGTCAGGCCAAGGGTGAAGACGAAGACATCCGACTCTTCGACAATGCGGCGGATGGCGGCGTAATGCTGTGCCCGGTCGGCGGCGAATTCGGCGGCGCAGGCAAAACCGCCGGGCTGGATGAAGGGGCGGAACGGGTCGGTCAGGCTGCCGTCCCGCTCGATCCAGACATCGTCCAGCGGGGTGCGCAGCCCATAGGCCCGTTGCAGCATTTGCAGCAACTGGCGCACGGTATAAAGATTGCCGAAACGGGCCGAGAAGGTGCCGTAATTGTATTCCGCCAGCCGTTCGGCCCCCAGAATGGGATGGCCCGGTTCGGTCACGAAATAGCTGCCGCCGCCGTTGCGGATATACCGCGCGATATGCTGGGCAAAGCAGCTTCCGGCGGTGGCCACCTTGTCGGTGGCGGTGATGGTAAAGCGGGGGGCGACCACCGGGTCGATCTGATCGGGCGCCACCGCAGACACGCCGCGGCGCCAATAGGCATGGCCGGGCAGGCTTTTATAGGGGCAGGGAACCGCCTTGCCAGGTTCAGACATTGCGGCCCTCCTTGCGGGCGCGGATCACGCCCGCCACTTTCTGCAGGTAAAGCATGGCCCATTCATGCGTGGCATGGACACTGTCCTTGACATATTCGGGCTTGAGATAGCCGATCTCGTCCTGCGTCCCGGCAATGTCGCCCGGCACGAAGATCATGCCGTTCTGGCGGCAAAGATCACGGTAAAGCGCGTTTTGCAGATGCCAGAGCTTCAGCCGCACCGGGGCGGCGGTCACCGGATGGCGGGTGGCAAGGCTGGCCTGCGCCTCGATGAAGGGGGCCTCGCTTTCGCCGGGCGGCGGTGGCCCGGCGATAAGGGTGCGCGCCGGCGGGCGCCATTTGCCCAAGACCTTCAGATAATCGGGGATTTCGTCCATCGTGTCGCGCAGCGCGGCCCGGACCGCCGCCGTGGGCAGCATGGCCGCCCCGGGCAGCCCGGCCAGATCCTGCCGTTCCTCCAGAACGAAGTCAAAGGGGCCATCGGGCGACAACATGCCCATCTGGTTGTAATGATTGCCCTGCACCGCACTCAGCAGCCAGGTGTCCTCAAGGTTCGGGGCACTTGCCCCCCGCAACAGCAGCGCCGCCAGCGTGGCGGTCAGTTGCGGCCGCCCACGCAGATCGCGCAGCACGATCGGGCCGGGCATTTCCTTGGTGCCGCAAAGCGGGGCTTCGAAGGTGAACCCTTCGGTCTGCGGAATGCCAAGGCCGATGGCCCGGCGAAACGACCAGACATGGCTGTGCCCGAAAACCACGACATTGCTTGGCACCGACTTACCCCTTTTGCACCGCCCCGTCGGGCGCCGGAATGCCCGGCGCAAACCGCTGCGCTGCCTGCCGAATTGAGGTAACCACCCTTGCCGCAGCTTGACAAGGGGAGAGCCCGCCGCACCCGGGCGCTCAGTTCGTGCGGTAATAGTCCCGATACCAGTCCACAAAGGCCCGCACACCTTCGCGCACATCGGTGCGCGGGCTATAGCCGGTCAGTTTGCGCAAAAGGTCGGCATTGGCCCATGTCGCGGGCACATCGCCCGCCTGCATCGGCATCAGGTTGCGGGTGGCGGTCAGGCCGGTTGCCTCTTCGATGGCCGCGATGAAATCGGTCAGTTGCACCGCATCGGAATTGCCGATGTTGACCACGCGCCACGGCGCCACCGGCGACAGGCTGTCGCCTTCGGGCACGATGCCATCGGCGGGGCGTTGCGGCGGGGTGTCGATCAGAAGGCGGATCGCCTCGACCAGATCGGTGACATAGGTGAAGTCGCGCTTCATGTCGCCGTAGTTGTAAACGTCAATCGGTTCCCCGGCCAAAATCGCCTTGGTGAACTTGAACAGCGCCATGTCCGGCCGCCCCCAGGGGCCATAGACGGTAAAGAACCGGAACATCGTCACCGGCAGATCGAAGAGATGGGCATAGCTGTGCGCCATGCCTTCATTCGCCTTCTTGGTCGCGGCATAGAAGGACATCTGATGGTCGGCGCGGTCGGTTTCGGCATAGGGCATCTTGGTATTGGCACCAAAGGCCGAAGAGGTGGACGCGAGCAGCATATGCGCGGGCGGCCAGGCGCGGGCGGCCTCCAGCAGCTCGAACGTGCCGGTGATGTTGCTGTCCAGATAGCTGCGCGGGTTCTCGATGGAATAGCGCACGCCCGCCTGTGCCGCCAGATGCACCACCACATCGGGGCGGTGTTCGGCGAACAGGGCCATCAGGCGGCCCGGCGTCTGCACATCGTCATTGACCACCGAAAATGCGGGCGATTGCAGGAGCATGGCCTGACGGCGCTCTTTCAGGGCGACATCGTAGTAATCCGACAGATTGTCGATGCCGACCACACGAAAGCCATCTGCCAGCAGCCGCTGGCACAGGTGGAACCCGATGAATCCGGCCGATCCGGTGACAAGGGCGGTGCGCATTCTCAATCGGCTCCAAACAGATCCCGGGTAAAGACCTTATCTGCCACATCGTCCAGATCGGGGGTGCGGCGGTTGGCGATGATCAGGTCGCAAGTGGCCTTGAAGGCCGCCGCATCCCGCTCGACCCGCGAGCCAAAGAAACTGTCTTCGGCCAGCGCGGGTTCATAGACCACCACCTCGATGCCCTTGGCCTTGATCCGCTTCATGATGCCCTGGATCGAGCTTTGGCGGAAGTTGTCCGATCCGGCCTTCATCACCAGCCGGTAGACCCCCACCACCTTGGGCGCCTTGGCGATGATCTGCTGGGCGAGGTAATCCTTGCGGGTGCGGTTGGCATCGACGATGGCCGCAATCAGGTTCTGTGGCACTTCCGAGTAATTCGCCAGAAGCTGCTTGGTATCCTTGGGCAGGCAATAACCGCCATAGCCGAAGGACGGGTTGTTGTAATGCCCGCCGATCCGCGGATCAAGGCAGACCCCATCGATGATCTGACGGCTTTCAAGGCCGCGCGACAGGGCATAGCTGTCCAGCTCGTTGAAGAAGGCGACGCGCATGGCAAGGAAGGTATTGGCGAAAAGCTTGATCGCCTCGGCCTCGGACGGGTCGGTGAACAGCACCTCGACATCCTTCTTGATCGCCCCTTCCAGCAGCAGGTCGGCAAAGCGCCGGGCGCGTTCGGACTGTTCGCCCACAATGATCCGCGAGGGGTAGAGGTTGTCATGCAGCGCCTTGCCCTCGCGCAGGAACTCGGGGCTGAAGATCACCTGATCGGTGGCCAGCTCGGCACGGATATGCGCCACATAGCCGACCGGAATGGTGGATTTGATCACGATGGTCGCCTGACGGTTGACCGCGATCACCTGCCGGATGACCGTCTCGACGCTGGAGGTGTCGAAATAGTTGCTTTGCGGGTCATAGTTGGTCGGCGTGGCCACAATGACGAAATCGGCATCGCGCCATGCGGCGGGGCCATCGGTTGTGGCCGTCAGATGCAGCCCGCCGCGGGCGAGATAGCTTTCCAGCTCGGCATCCACGATGGGGCATTTTCCGGCATTCACCATTGCCACCCGTTCGGCCGTAATGTCCACGGCAACCACGGGATGGTGCTGCGACAGCAGCACTGCGTTGGACAGACCCACATATCCCAAACCTGCGACGGCAATCTTCATGTTCAAATGCTCCGGCACTTCCGATCTGCTGCGATCAGGCCCGATATGGCGCATCTGGGGGAAGAAAGGCAAATGCTGATCTTCGCGGGCGGCGGGTTTTGCACCTGCAGCAAAGCGATTGCCCGCCTTGGGGCAGGCAGATTGCCCTTTGATGGGCAGAACGCGGTGTGCCGGGGTCGGGAATTCCGCCTGTGCCGCCCCCAAGGTGGACTTGCCCTGCCGCAGATGGCAGACAGAGCCAAAGGGCCCGGCAGGGCCGGGGCGGCGGCGTCAAGCCGCCTTGGGACGGGTTCCCGGAGAGAAGCGATGGCAGGACGGAAGAAGACCGCAGCGCAAGCCGGGGCCGAGTTGCGGTTGGCTCTGGTGATGATGCAGAAAGACGAGGGGCCGCTTCTGGACTCGTGGCTGCGCTATCACGAACGGCTGACCACGCCCGACCTGATCCATGTCTTCGACAATGGTTCGACAGATGCGCGCACGCTTGAAATTCTTGCCGGTGCCCGGGCGCGGGGCATCTGCGTCAACACCGATTTCCCGACCAATGCCGATTACCAGATCAAGAACACGATCATGGTCGATCACATCCGCAGTCTGCAGGCGGCGGGCTGCGATTTCGTCATTCCGCTGGATTGCGACGAATTCCTGATCTGCAAGCCGCGCCCCGATCAGGTCAGCTTTCGCCCCGATGTGCTGCGCAAGGTGATTGCGGGTGTGCTGGACCTGCCGGGGCATTTCACCATGCTGGGGTCGTATTACAACGCGCTGGGCGCGGGGCATCGGTTCCACCTCGCGGCTGAACGGCATGTCTGCTTTGGCCGCTCGCCCGTGACGCGGATGGACCACGGCTATCACATCGCCCGGACCGACGAAGGCAGCAAGCATCAGATCGCGCTGGCCGTGCTGCATTTCCAGTCCAAGCGGCCCGAGATCGGCAAGCGGCAGGCGACCGAAAAGCTGCGCAAGCGGGTGGCCGATTTCTCGCGCGAGACCCTGCTGGCCTATTCCGGGCCGGGCGCGCATATGCGGCACTGGTTCCTGCCGAAAGAGGGTGCCGGGCCGGGCCAGGTGCCGCGCCAGCGCGGCCTGCCCGAGTTTCACAAGGTGATGAAGGCGGTCGGTGCGCCTTTCCCCTTCGAGATGTTCTTTGACGAAGACCGCTATCCGCAAAGCCGCGCCGAAACCGCCGATGACCCCTATCTTGCCGGTGCGGTGGAGCAGGGCCTGACCGAGAAAGAGGCGCTCTTGATCCACAAGCTCTGCCGCGAGGCCGGGCGCGTGCTGTTCTACGGCCCGCAGATGATGGCGCTGTCGGTTGCGCGGACCGGGGCCGGGGCGGTCGATGTGCTGTGTCTGTCGAAAACCACGCTGGGCCGCCGCCTGCCCGAAGCGGCGCTGCGCGCCGAGCCGAAAGTGAAGGTCACCCCGGTCAGTCTGCGGGTCGAAGTCGATGGCTTTGGCACCCCGAAGACGCCGCCGCCGCGACAGGCGGTGCTGGCCTATGTCGAACGCGCACCCGACGCGCAGGAACGTCCGGTGGATGTTGCGGTGGTCAATGGCCGCTACCGCGTGGCCTGCGTCGCCAGTCTGGTTCTGGCCAATCCGCAGGTGCTGATCGTCATTCCCAACTTCTGGTCGCGGGCCCATGTCCATGCGGTGCTGAAATTCTGCGGCTGCGTCGATACCGAAGGCGATATGGTGGTGTTGCGCCGCGATCCCGAGGTGCCGGACGACAAGCTGCGCCGCCACCGCGACGCCCACCTGCGCGACCCGCGCTAGCGGGGCAGGGGTGGCGTCAGGCGGTGCAGCCCCTTGGGCCGGAAGGACAGATGATCTGACAGGGCCAGCATCTCGGCCATGGCCCAGAGCGCCGAAAGCCACATTTCGGTGCCCTGCAGGCCGGGCCGGTTGACCGACAGGGTCATCGGCAGGCCGCGGCGGGCCTGCCAGTGGCGCATGACGGGCACCAGCCAGCCGCGCAGCCAGACCTCCACCTCGTCCCTGCGGTGGGTGGTCTGCCGGGTCGCGGCGTGCAGAAGATGCACCACATCCAGAACATCGGTGGCCATGGCCGTCTGCGGGTCAAACAGGCGGTGGTCGCTGACATGGGTCAGAAGCGTGTCGATCAGCGCCTCGGGATGGGGCAGCGGGCGGGCGAATTGCAGATAGCTGCCCCGCACGATCCGGTATGATCCGTTCACCGGCTGACGCAGCCGCTCTTTCGCGGTGGCGCTGCCCCAGAGGCCGGTCTGCGGGTCGCAGCGGGTATCCAGCCAATGCAGCAGCGGCGCGATCAGGCGGTCATCCCCGAAATGCCGGGCATTCAGCGCCAGCGCACTTGCCAGATTGTCCACCCAATCCCCGGCGCGCCAGGCGCGTTCGTCCCAGTCCAGCGCCTGAAGCCGCGAAATCAGCGTGGCCTCGTCCATCTCCACCCCCTCGCGCAGCGGATGGGGCAGATGGCTGCCCCATGCTTCAAGCGCGTGGTTCAGCCGGATCGTCCGGTGCAGGTTCGGCTTGGGCGGCGGGGCATTCGCCTCGGGCGCGGGCAGCGCCAGCCGGTCAGAGACCAGACCGCTGACCGGATCCTGCAGCGCGGCAAGGCTGCGGCACCAAAGGTCGGCCTCCTGCCCCGGGCAGGGCAGATCGAACATCGCGGCCAGTTCAAGGGCGTCGCAGACCGGGGCCAGCAGCGGGGCATTGCCCTCTGGCCCGGCGATCCAGACCGCGCCGCTGTCGTCGCGGCGCAGCCAGCGGCCCGTGACCTGCCGCATTTCGTTGCGCAACCGCCGGTCAAAGGCGTCAAGCGTGCCGGGCAAAGCGGTGGCGTGCCGGTCGCGCAAGAGCCGCGCCGGATTGCCGCCGACGATGGACCAAGGCGCCACATCGCGCGTCACCACCGCTCCGGCGGCCACGATGCTGTGGGCACCCACCGTCACCCCGTCAAGGATCACCGCATTGGCCCCGATCCAGACGTCGTTGCCGATACGGATGCCCTTCAGCGTGACGCCCTGCGCCTGAATGTCGATGTCCAGCCGATAGAAATTGTGGTTGAAGCCGACGATCGAGACTGATTGCGCGATCCGCACGCCCGAGCCGATCACCACCTTGCCCGCGATCACGGCATAGCTGTTGACGGAACATTCCGCCCCGATGCGGATGTCGCCGCGCAGCACCGCACCGCCCGCAATTGCGCTGTCGCGGCCAACGGCCAGAAAATCGGTGTGAACCTCGGCATTGCGGGCGATATAGGCGCTGGGGTGCAGCACCGCCTTGCCGACCCGGGTCAGCACGGCGTGGATAACCTTCTGTTCCGCCGCCGCCTCGGGCGGGATGGCGCCCCAAGGCTGAAAGTCAAAGCGGTGGCGCCGCAGCCGGGCTTCGTATTCGTCTTCGCTCAGGGTCATCCGCAAGGCTCCCGCAGGCTGCGGAGGGGGCCGCCGCGGCGGCGCCCCCCTATGCCGTCACTTGGCCGCGGTGTCGATGGCGGCCTGCATCAACTGGCCGATCCGCTCGGCGAAGGTGCGGGCGCGGGCGTCGAAGGAATGGTGTTCCTGCACCCATTCCGCTGCCCGGCGCCGCAGGTCGAGGTCGGTGCGCTCTCCGCCTCCGACCAGCGCGGCAAAGCCCGCCTCATCCTCGAACACTTCGACGAATTCGGCCGGCACCAGCGAGTCGAGCCCGACCACCCGGTCAAGGATCAGCCGCCCGCCGCAGGCCAGCACATCGAACAGCCGGTTCGAGACATAGCCAAGGGCGCGCATGTCGTCCCAATGGTCGCAGATCACCAGCCGGCTGGAGGCATAGAATTCGCCCAGAACCTCGTTCGGCACCAGCCGCCCTCGATAGCGCGCATCGGTGATGAAGGGTTCCCAGCCGACGCCATAGATATCGACCGGCAATTCATGCAGCACCGACCAGCGCACCGGATCGCGGAACACCCCGCGCGAATTGGCCACATAAAGATTGCGGTCGGGCCGGGTGCCGATCCGCTCCGGCTCGAACCGGAAGCGGCTGGTGTCGGTGCATTGCGGCAGGAAGCTTGCCGGAATGCCCATTTCTTCGGCCAGAATGGCGCTGTGCTTTTCCGAAGCGACATAGACATGGTCATAGCCGCGCAACTCGGCCTGGGTCACGTCATCGGGATGGCTGATCAGCCACAGGATGTTGGTCTGGTGGGTGCGGGGCCGATAGGACAACAGCCCGCGCAGCACGATCACCACATCATCCGAATTGCTCAGACCGCCATGCCAGCTTTCGCGGCAATCGACGCGGGCGACATAGCCCAGCTTGCGCAGCGAGGCGGCAAGGCTCATCGCGTAATGGTAATCGCCCCATTGCGCGCGCTCGTGGTAATGCGCGGCGCATTTGATGGCGATGCGCACCGGATTGTCCTTGGCCGCCAGAGCCGCGACCAATGTGCGGGCGCGGGCGTCATAGCTGTGTTCGCGCTGCACCAGATCCTGCATCCGGGCGACCCGTTCCTGCCGCTCGTCCTCATGCGTCAGCCAGTAGTTCAACACCTCGGTCAGGCTTTCGCGGCTGTTGAAGGTGGGCACCAGATCGCCGAACAGCTCTTGCACGCCTGCCGCGCCATTGGTGATCAACAGCGTGCCCGCTGCCATCGAGTCAAACACCCGGCTGTTGCAGCTTCCCCAGGTCTTGGTGGCGATATTGGCATCGTCCAGCACGATCTTGGTCGAGGCATAGGCATCGGGGATTTCCGAATAGGCCAGCGGACCTGCGGTGATCTGTGCGAAGGAGGTGCCGTCCCAGTTGTAGCCGAACACCTTGCCCTTGCCCCGGATCGCGGGCGGATCGAGCTGATACTCGATCTCGCGCGGCGGGCCAAAGCGGCTGCCGGTAAAGCAGTAATCGCTTTCCATATGGTCGCGGAACACGCCGACCTGCATGGTATCGCTGCCGGCGGCGATGGGAAGGATGCCCACCTCGCGCCCCAGCTTGTCCTGCAGGAAGCGCGCCGCGATGCCGGACGAGGCGAAGAGATGGTCATAGCTCTGGGTCGAAGGGCTGTCCGCCCAGCGGTCGAACCACTGGCGCATCCAGTTGATGGTGACAAGCCACGGGCTGGCCTTCTTGACCTTGGCCAGATCGAAGCGGGCCACCATGGCGATGACCACATCGACGCCGCTCAGATCATACCAGTTTTCCTCGGGCAGATAGCGCACATGGCAGGGGATCAGCTTTTGCAGCGACCGGCCCATCTCCAGCGAGGTATAGAACTCTCCGGCCGAGGTCTTGTCGCCGACTTCGCTGACGATGAAGGCAAAGACCGGGCGGCGGCCGGTCCACAGCGGCGCATCCGAAAGGTAAGACCGCTTGATGTTGCGCCGCAGCCAGCCGCCCCAGCGGCGGTTGAAGATTTCATTGTTGCGGCGGCGGCGCAGGCCGGAATTGGTGTCTTTCTGCCGGCTGAAACCGCGATGGTGGATCACGCCGATATCATTGGCGCAGACCACCTCCTTGTTCAGTTGCGTGCGCACCTTCAGGCAGAGGTCCACATCCTCTAGCCCATAGGAATACCCTTCGTCAAAGCCGCCCACCGCCTCGAAGTCGGCGCGGCGCAGGGCAAAGAAGGCGCCGGTCACGGCAACGGCACGGCTGGCCGTCTCGCCCTGCGGCGCCTCGGTGCCGCGGCGGCCTTCAAAGGGGCGCACCCAGTCGGATTTGTTCAGCTCGGTATCGAAGAACACGCCCAGATGCTGGTCGATGGCAAGGCCGCGCGCCGCTTCGGCATCGACATGGTCCAGCAGGCGGACGCCCAGAATGCCGATGGCGGGATCGGCCATATAGCGGCGGATCGTGTCGCCGAAGGTCTGGGGGAACAGCAGGTCGTTGTTGGCAAACAGCAGGATGTCGCCGGTGGCATAGCGCACACCGTAGTTGTTCGATTCCGAAAAGCTGTAGTTGCCGCGCCGCCGCACGAAGCGGATCTGCAGCCCCCGTGCCCGGAACGCCTCGCACACGTCGGCGGAATCGTCGGCGGAATCGTGATCGACGATGATCCATTCAATCTCGTCGGCCAGATCGGCCGGCTGCAGCGAGTCGAACATTTCCTGCAACAGATCGCGCCCGTTGCGGTTCAGCACGATGATCGAGACGCGGGTGGTGATGTCAGGTTCGGCCTGCTCCGGTCCGTGATAGGGCAGGGCCACCGGCAGCGAAGACGCCTCGCACCAGCCGGGGGGCGCCTCCAGCGGGCGTGTCGCCTTGCGCAGCGTGCCCATGGCGCCGAGGATCTTCACCTCAAGCTGCGCGGCGCGCACCGGCGTCATGTTGGGCGGCAGTTCGAACCAGAAGCCGCAATAGCCGTTGCCACCGTGCAGCGCCTGCACGTCCTTCCGGTAGGAACGGGTCTTGGTATAGGCAAAGGGGGCGCCGTTCAGATACAGCACCAGCTCCACCGGGCTGTCGGGAAATTCCGGCGCCACGGCCCAACCTTCGACAGCGGTGACGCTGACCGCCTCGACATTGCCCACGACCTTGGCGGTCGGCGGCAGAACCGGCGGCGGCGGCTCGGGCAGGGCCAGGGCCGGCACCGTGCTTTCCTTGGTGACGATGACGCGGATCGGCTTGGTCTCGCCGGAATCCACGATGTGGATTTCCAGCGGCACGTCGAACAGCCGCTCGGGGATGGCGCGGCTGAAGCTGAAGAGAAAGCCTTGCGCCGTGGTTTCCAGAAGGTTGCCCTCATCCGGCGAAGAGGCCAGCACGATGCCCAGTTCTTCGCCGCCCAGCGTGATGCGCAGCCGCACCGGCATTCCCGGCCAGCGCGGGTTGACCACCGCACCCCGCAGTTCCAGCACGAAATCGCGCAGCCGCGCCTCGGTCAGCCGGAGGGTTTCCGACCGGCGCAGCTCTTCGCCGATCATCGTCACGTTTTCCAGCCGCAGTGGCTGCTGCGCGGTGGCCCCGATCACCAGATCGGCGGGGGGCTCTTGCTCGTGGCGCTGGCGATAGCCCTTGGCCAGTTGCACCCCCGGGGCGATGGCCACGATCTGGTCCAACAGGAGCGGACGTGGCGCGGCGCCGTCCGGCAGACGCTCGAACACCTGCGCGGCGGGGGTGACCACGACCCCCAGACTGGTCTTGTCCAGACGTGCGGTCAGGGCCGCATAGACGGGCGGATGGCTGACGGCCTCGGCAATGTCGGCAACCGGCGTAGCGCGAAAGCGCGAGATCACCTGCGCGCCGCGCGCCTTCAGTTCCTCCGCGGCCTCGGCGGTGGAATCGACTTCGAACCAATGCGCCTCGACGGCGGCCAGATCGACCTGCGCGTCGCGCGGCAGGTCAAGCACGGCATCGACCTTGATCTTGCCCTCGGGGCGGGCGCAGAGGAACGTGCCGGTGATTTCATGCCAGACCCCGCTGGCCAGATCGAGCGGCTGCGATTTGGCGCCAACCAGATCGCTGCGCCGGCCGGTATCGGTGCGTGAAGAAACGAGGATCGGCTTGACCTGCTGCGCCGTCGCTGGGCCGGTGGTGCGCACCAGAATGCGGATGCCGAGCAGATTGCCGGTCGCCGGCGGCAGGTTCATATGCAGCCGGACCCAACCCTTCATCGCGCCCAGCCCGATTCGGCACAGGTTCAGCCCGCTTTCGGCATCGACAAGGCTGCTGGCCGAAAGGCCGGCAGGAAGGCCCCCGGCGGCGCCGACTTTCCATTCGACCGAAATCCCGGCGCCGATGGAAATGTGTTGATCGAGGACGTCGGGCGCCTCCGAAGCAAGTATGCCAAATTCCATAGTATCAAGACCGTCCAGATTGCCTGCGGGGGCAAAGGGAGCCCCAAAGTTGTAACAGATCGTGTCTGCCCGATTAATGTATCAGAAGCAATGCAGACGGTGCAGGGTAGGGCGCGCGGGCGGGATGCCCGCAGAATTGGCGCCATTTCCCGCCGAACCGCCCGCCAATCGGGCAGTATTGCCACGCAGAACGCCCTCCGCATGGCCCTGACGCCGCCGCAGTCGCGCTGCGGGGCGCAAAAGGCTACGCGGCGGCTGTTCAACCCGGGGAAGGTTTGTTAGCATAATCATATGCAAGAGGGGGCCTTGATGAGCGTGGATGTTGCTGTGAGCGAAGAGAAAAGAAGGAAAATCTTCTTCATCGGCTTCAACAAATGCGGCACCACCTCGATGCACCGGCTGTTTGTGAACTGTGGCTACCGTTCGGTTCACTGGGAAACCTCAAGCGGGCGGATGCTGGCGCCTATTCTCTTTATGAACAACATGTTGGGGCGCCCGCTCTTGACCGGAATCACGCGGTATGACGTGTTTTCCGACATGTTCTATCTGACGGACGATTGCTGTCTTGAGGGCAATTTCCTGTTCCGTCAGATGGATGCGGACTACCCGGATGCGCTCTTCATCCTCAACACCCGCGACCGCGAGCGGTGGATTCTCTCGCGTCTGAAACATGCGCCGGCCATCACCGGATCGCTGGTCAAGCGTGCCCGCAAGGCGCTGGACCTGACCGAAGCCGAGGTGCTGGACCTCTGGCGCAGCCAGTGGGACGACCACCATGCGCAGGTTGCCGAATATTTCGCCGACAAGGCCGACAGGTTCCTGACCTACAATATCGAAACGCAGGATATCTCGGTCATGGCCGATTGGCTGGGCGCGCACGGTATGCCGGTGGACCTTGCCCATTGGAAACGGCACAACACCACGGTTGCCCCGAAACCCGGTGCAGCCAAGGCAAAGACGGGCGCGGCCAAGGGAGCCAAACCTGCCGAGAAAGCCGCCAAGGGGCAAAAGGCGCTGGCGGGCTGAGGCTGGCCGCGCTTCGGGCGTCGCGTCAGGCGGTGACCAGCCCGTGGCTGTCCATCGGATAGCCGAAAAGGGCATAGTCTTTGGCGTAGCGATCGAACACCCGGTCAACATCGGCCTGCGTCAGGGCGGCCCGGCGCTTGGACTTGCTGTTGTTTTTGTGCGGCAGCGTTGCAAGGTCCAGCCCCAGCCGCCGGGCCAGCGGCGTGACATCCTTCGAAATATCCTCAAGCCGGTGGATGTCATCCACCATCAGACTGCCGTCTGCATCGGTGACGAAAGCGACCTGCGGCAGCCATTGCGCATGGTCGCGTGCCGCGATCCGGTCCAGATAGACCGAAAAACTGTCGTCGCGCTTCATCCCGATATAGCGGCGCAGGGCGTCGCGGGTTTCCATGTAAAGATATTGCGAGACCAGCCGCCGCAACGGGTCGCGCACCACGGCAAAGCGATAACAGGCGGCGAACATCTCGGCACCGACTGCCTCGCGGATGTAATGGGCCGTCAGGTGCTGCAATCCGGCCGTCATGTAGCGGTTGCTCATCCCTTTGACGATGCCGCCCCAGAGATCCTCTTCGCTGCGCGCGGCGCGGTCCGGCCAAAGGACGTTCTCGATCGAGGTGCCGCCGCATTTGGGAATGTGAACAAAGATAATCTTGCGGTCGCGGCAGATCATGCAAATTCCTTTCGTGACGGCCGAAACCTAGCAGCCGCCGCAGCACCAGACAACGCCGCCTGCGGTAACAAAGCCCCCGGCGGTGCCCGAAAACCTCTGGCTGACCGGATTGCGGGCAAGTGCCCTCAGCGGAAATCGTCCAGCGCGGCTTCGTAAATCTCGCTCAGCGCCTCGGCTGTCACGTCGGCGTCCGGTTTCAGCACGACCGTATCGCCCTCGGTGTCAAGGCAACCGCAGAAGCCCAGCATCGGATGATACTCTTCGCGCGACCAGAAATTCGGCACGATCAGCCGGATATCGCGGCTGCGCAGCGCCAGCGCCGCGACACAGGCCAGCCGGTAGCGGCCATTGACCACCGCCAGATCGGGCAGGGCGGGCAGCCGGTCCAGCGCGCGGCTGGTATAGTCGCGTACCGCGCCCTGCGGCGGGCGGCGCGACGGCTTGCCGAAACCGTCAACCGCAACGCGCAGGCTGAGGCTGTGCAGATGCAGCCGCGGCTCGTCGCTTGTCTCGTCCGCGGGCAGGCGGCTGGCGAGCGTGACGGATGACAGGCTCAGGACATCGACCCGCCCCGCCCCATCCCCCGGCAGGCGCCGGGCCAGCGCGGCTGGCGCATAGAACAGCACATGCTTGCTGTTGCGGCCCAGATGGTGGATCAGCAGCGCCTCTTTTTCGGGAATGCCATGCTCGACCGCCAGGGGCAGCACGGGATCATCGCCCAGAATGGCGCGGCTTTCGCCATAGCGGTCTTCCTGAAAAAACATGCCGAAGGGGAAGGTCACGCCGACCTCTTCCATCGCCCGGGCAAAGCCCGGCATGGTGCGGCCCTTGGTTTCGGTGCTGTCGGGCGGCGGGGCGATGAACCACTTCTTCATATGCGATCCGGCGCCGGTATAGCTTTCCAGCCATTCGGGAGAGAAGTTCTTGACCCGCTTGCGCAGCTTTTCGGTCGCCTGCCGTTTCGAGATTTCCAGCCGCTTGGCCTGAAAATGCAGCATGGCAAGGTCGATGGTCTGGATCTGATCATCCACGGTGCGCGCGTTGTGATAGCCGTGGTCCAGCCCCGTCACCCGCGAGCGGCCGAAGCAGACGCTCCGCTCTTGCCCAAAGACAAAGCTCTGCGCCCGCCCGGTGACGTTGTAATACGAGCCCCGCATCATGAAATGGCCGGGCTTGGTCAGCGCATCGGCGATCACGGCGCGCAGTTCTTCGGGGGCAAAGCTGGCAGGGATATCGTCGTTGCTGCAGATCAGGAACTCGTCGCAGTCCAGCGGAACGGTGAAATCCGCGCCCTCATCCTGCATCTGGCCGATCAGGCGGACAAAAATCTCGTCCTTGACCTGATAATCGCTGTTGGTCGGATAATCGCGGATCACCCGCAGGCCGCGCGCCTCGGCCCCGGCCAGCACGCTGAGGGTTTTCGGATCGGAAGAGCCGTTGTCCAGCACCCAGATGTTTGCGGGCGGCGTCAGCCGCTCGTGATAGCGCAGCCAAGCCTCCAGAAGCGGCCCTTCGTCCTTTTGCATCATGATCAGGCCCAACACCACATCTTGCGGTGCCTTGGGGGTCAGATCGGTCTTCTGGCTGTTCATCAACAGTGTTCCGGCCAATTGCTGCACACACCGCCTGCTGGATCGGGGCGCGGCCAAGGCGCGCCGCGCAAGCGGTGCCCCATTTCGCCTGCGACCGGGTTCCGGTCAAGGGGACTTTTTGACAGTCTGTGTCAGAAATGCGGCGTGATGCACAGATACAGGCAGCGTCTTAAGCCCGGGCCACCCCCCTGCGGGTGGCGGGTTTCAGGGTGCCGTGACGGCACCCAGCCCCGCCGCAAGATAGATGCGCAGCCAGGGCGTGTAGAGATCGGGCGTGCTGCGAATGCGTTCGGCCAGTTCGGCGCGCTCGATCCAGCCGGTCTGCATCACCTCGGCGGGGTCGGGGGCAATCGGCAGGCCGGGCGGGGCCTCTGCCACGAAGACCTCGACGACCTCATGCTCGGTCAGGCCGTTGCCAACCTCGGCCCGATATTCGATCTGGCCGGCCGGGTGCAGCGCCAGCCCGGTCAGGCCCAGTTCCTCGCGCAGGCGGCGGGCGGCGCAGTCAACCGGGGCCTCATCCCAATGGGGGTGGGTGCAGCATGCATTCGCCCAGAGGCCGGGCGTGTGGTATTTCCCAAGCGCCCGGCGCTGCAACAGGGTGCGGCTGCCCTCTTGCACAAAGACGGAAACCGCAGGGTGGCGCAGGCCGCGCCGATGCACCTCCAGCTTGTCCACCGGGGCAAGGGTTCCGTCCACCCAGGCTGGGATCATCTCGGTCATTGCTGCTTTGTCATGTGTTGCCGGGGTTATCGTCTTGCGGGGCCGTCCGGCGCGCGGCCGGGCCGGGATTTGTATGAGGGCAGGGTCCAGCCAAAGTGCAGCGCCCCGCTGCGCACCGCCAGCGTTACGGCAAAGCCGCCGGCGGCGGCAAGGCCGGGCAGGCCGCCGGCCAGACTGATCGCCACGAAGGTTCCGGCCCCGGCCAGCGCCGCCGCGACATAGATTTCCTGCCGCAGCAGCACCGAAGGCTCTCCGGCCAGCACATCGCGCAGGATACCGCCGAGCGTGCCGGTGAAGATCCCCATGATCACAGCAACCACGGCCGAGCCGGTGACCGCCAGCCCCTTATAGGCGCCGAACACGCTGAAGGCCGCCAGTGCCACGGCATCCAGCCACAACAGCAGCCGATAGCGCGACTCGATCAGATGGGCGAGGAAATAGACCAGACAGGCTGTCACCGCGCAGACCACGATATAGGTGTGCTGCGCCACCCAGAACACCGGCACCCCCAGGATCAGGTCGCGCGCCGTGCCGCCGCCGATGCCGGTCACCGCAGCCAGAAACAGAAAGCCGATGATGTCCAACTGCTTGCGCGACGCCGCCAGCGCGCCGGTGGCCGCGAACAGGGCAACGCCGAGATAGTCGAGAAAGATCACGGGTGTCACGGCGCCCTCCTGCGAAGCCTTGCCGGTATAGTGGCAGGTGAAGGCGCGCACTACCCCTGCACAAGATTGATCCGCGTGCCCCAGTCCTTGCAGCGCAGGCTCAACTCCTCGGGCAGGGGCAGGTCGATGAACACCTCGTCCACCTCACTGAGCGAGGCAAGGCGGACCGGGGCCGAGCGGGCCAGCTTGGAATGGTCGCAGACCAGAAAGCTGCGCCGCGCCTGCCGGATGATCGTCTTGGACACCCGCACTTCGGCAAAGTCAAAGTCGAGCAGGTCACCATCGGTATCCATCGCCGAGGTGCCGATCACGGCGAAATCCACCTTGAATTGCTCAAAGAACTGGGTGGTCAGCTCGCCCACCAGACCGCCGTCGCTGCGCCGCAGGGCGCCGCCGGCCACCATGATCTCGCAGTCGGGGTTGCCGACAAGGATGTTGGCCACGTTCATGTTGTTGGTGATTACGGTGATGTTGCGATGGCCCAGAAGCTCCCGCGCGACGGCCTCGGTCGTGGTGCCAAGGTTCAGGATGATCGAGCAATTGTTCGGGATCGCCGCCGCACAGGCTTTGCCGATGGCGGCCTTGGCCGCGGCATGGATCTTGCGCCGCTCATCATAGCCCAGATTTGTCACCCCGGCCCGCGGCACGGCGCCGCCATGCACCCGGTCAAGATAGCCGGATTCGGCCAGTTCCGTCAGGTCGCGGCGGATGGTCTGCAAGGTGACGTCAAAGCGATGCGCCAGATCCTCGACAATGACCCGGCCTTCGCCCTTGGCGATCTCAAGAATCTCGCTTTGCCGGAAATTGAGCGCCAATGCGCGGTCCTTTCAGTTTTGCCGCAACAAGGAATATTTTCGAGCAGATTTCCAGCGTTAGCAAGTGAAGTTTGCTTAGGGATAAGTGCCGCGCCGATGCTGCGTTGCGGCGCGATTTTTTGCGAGATCTCGCCAACATGGCCGGTATGCAAGAGATTTTGCCATACTGCGTGCGCGAATTTTCGTTTTATGAAGATGCGAAACAAAACGAAAATCATGCTTGACCCAAGGCGCGAAAGAAGTCAGCTTCGCGGCGTCAGGGAGGACAGCAACTTGAACGGCATTTCCCCAGCGGCCCCGGCCATGGCCGATCTGTTCATCATCGGCGGCGGCATCAACGGCTGCGGCATCGCCCGCGATGCGGCGGGGCGCGGGCTGTCGGTTGTGGTGGCCGAACAGGGCGATCTGGCGCAGGCCACCTCTTCGGCCTCGACCAAGCTGTTTCACGGCGGTTTGCGCTATCTGGAGTATTTCGAGTTCCGTCTGGTGCGCGAGGCGCTGGAAGAGCGCGAAACCCTGCTGGTGGCCATGCCGCATATCTCTTGGCCGATGCGCTTCGTGCTGCCCTATCACCGCGACATGCGGTTTGAAGGGGATACGCCCACCGGGCGGCTGATGTCGGCCTTCATGCCTTGGATGAAGGGGCGGCGCCCGGCCTGGCTGATCCGGCTGGGTCTCTTCCTTTATGACACGCTGGGCGGGCGCAAGATTCTGCCCGCGACCCGCACGCTGGACCTGAAGGCCGATCCGGCGGGCAAGCCGCTGCAAGACCGTTTTGCGCGGGCCTATGAATATTCCGATTGCTGGATCGAGGATTCCAAGCTGGTCTCGCTGAGTGCCCGCGATGCGGCACAGCGCGGCGCCACCATCCTGACCCGCACCCGCGTTGTCAGTGCCGAACGGCAGGGGGATCACTGGCAGGTGACGGTCGAAGGCCCGGATGGCCGGGCCACCCACAGCGCGCGGGCGCTGGTCAATGCGGGCGGCCCTTGGGTTGAGGATGTGATCCGCAACGTGGCGCGGATCAATTCCACCGAGGGTGTGCGGCTGGTGCGTGGCAGCCATATCGTGACGCGCAAGCTTTATGACCACGACCGCTGCTATTTCTTTCAGGGCACCGATGGCCGGATCATCTTCGCGATTCCCTACGAACAGGATTTCACCCTGATCGGCACCACCGACAAGGATCACGTCGGCCCGCCCGGCAGCCCGGTCTGCACCGAGGAAGAGCGCGACTATCTCTGCGCCTTTGCCAGCCAGTATTTTGCGAAACCCGTGACGGCGCAGGATGTGGTCTGGACCTATTCCGGGGTCCGCCCGCTGTATAATGACGGCGCGAAATCGGCGACGGCGGCGACGCGGGATTATGTCCTCAGCCTTGATGCCAACGGGGCGCCGCTCTTGAACGTGTTCGGCGGCAAGATCACCACCCACCGGCGGCTGGCGGAATCGGCCTTGGCCAAGCTGGCGCCGTTCTTTCCGCAGGCGCGGGGCCCCTGGACGGCCAAGGTGCCGCTGCCGGGCGGGGATTTCCCGCATGACGGGGTGGCGGCGCTGACCGCCGATCTGAAACGGCGCTATGGCTTTCTGAGCGATTACTGGGCGGCCCGGCTGATCCGCGCCTATGGCAGCGAGGCGGCAACGCTTTTGGGCAACGCCACTTCGGCGGGTGATCTGGGCCGCGACTTTGGCGCCACCCTGACCGAGGCCGAGGTGCGCTGGCTGATGGCCCGGGAATTTGCCCGGGCGGCGGCCGATGTGGTCTGGCGGCGCACCAAGCTGGGCCTGCGCCTGACCGAAGGGGAAATCGCGGCACTGGATGCCTTCATGGCCACGGCGGCAGAGCCCGCCAAGCGCGCAGCGGAATAAGGGGGGCCCATGGCGCTTGAGTTGCAATCGGTCAGCCGGGTCGTGAAGGGGCAGGTCCATATCCAGCCCACCGACCTTGTGCTGGAAAAAGGCACGATGAACGTGCTGCTTGGCCCGACCGGGGCCGGCAAGACCACCCTGATGCGGCTGATGGCGGGTCTGGATGCGCCTTCGTCCGGCAAGATACTGTGGCACGGGGCGGATGTGACCGGCCAGCGCGTGCAGGACCGCAAGGTGGCGATGGTCTATCAGCAGTTCATCAACTACCCCGCGATGAGCGTTTACGACAACATCGCCAGCCCGATGCGGCTGATGGGCAAAAGCGGCGCCGAAGTGGACCGCGCCGTGCGCGAAACCGCCGAAATGCTCAAGCTGACGCCGATGCTGCAACGCAAGCCGCTGGAGCTTTCGGGCGGCCAGCAACAGCGCTGCGCGCTGGCGCGGGCGCTGGTCAAGGGGGCGGGGCTGGTCTTGCTGGATGAACCGCTGGCCAATCTCGACTACAAGCTGCGCGAAGAGCTGCGCGCCGAAATCCCCAGAATCTTTGAAGAATCCGGCGCGATCTTTGTCTATGCCACGACCGAACCGGAAGAGGCGCTGCTCTTGGGCGGCAACACCGCCGCCCTTTGGGAAGGCCGCGTCACCCAGTTCGGCCCGACGCCGCAGGTTTACCGCCAACCCGGCGATGCCACCACGGCGCGGGTGTTTTCCGATCCGCCCATGAATTTCGTGCCCTGTGTGAAGGCGGGCGGCAGCCTGACCTTCGGCGGTGCTGCCCCTGTGGCTGCGGGGGGGGCGCTGGCTGGCTTGCGCGACGGCAATTATACCGCCGGTTTCCGGGCGAACCATCTGTCGCTGCATGGCGGCAGCGGGGTGGAGTTCGTCTGCACGCTGGTCTCGACCGAAATCACCGGCTCGGAAACCTTTGTGCATCTGCGCCACGGCGCTGACCGCTGGGTCGGGCTGGTGCATGGGGTGCATGATCTGGCGCAGGGGCAAGAGGTGAACCTCTGGCTCGACCCGGCCCATGTCTATCTTTTCGATGCCGAGGGCCGGCTTGCCGCCCCTGCGGCCTATGCGCAGGCGGCTTGAACATGGCGCAGATCACCCTTCGCAACCTTGCGCACAGCTACTTTCCCAACCCGAAATCGGAACAGGATTTCGCGCTCAAGGAAATGGATCACGTCTGGCAGGATGGCGGCGCCTATGCGCTGCTGGGGTCTTCCGGCTGCGGCAAGACCACGCTTCTCAACATCATCTCCGGCATCGTGCGGCCCAGCCATGGCCGGGTTCTGTTCGGTGACCGCGACGTGACCGATGCCGAAACGGCGGCGCGCAACATCGCGCAGGTGTTCCAGTTCCCCGTGGTCTACGACACGATGACGGTGCGCGAAAACCTGGCCTTTCCGCTGCGCAACCGGGGGATGGACGCGGCCTATATCGCGGGGCGCGTCAACCAGATTGCGCAGATGATCGGGATGGAGGACATCCTGAACCGCAAGGCGCGCGGCCTGACGGCGGATGCCAAGCAGAAGATCAGCCTTGGCCGCGGCATGGTGCGCGAGGATGTGAATGCCATCCTGTTCGATGAACCGCTGACCGTGATCGACCCGCATATGAAATGGGAATTGCGCACGCAGCTCAAGCAGTTGCACCGCGAATTCGGCCATACGATGATCTATGTCACCCATGACCAGACCGAGGCGCTGACCTTCGCCGACAAGGTGGTGGTGATGTATGACGGGCGGGTGGTGCAGATGGGCACGCCCGAAGAACTGTTTGAAACCCCTGCCCATACCTTTGTCGGCTATTTCATCGGCTCGCCGGGGATGAACCTGATGGAGGCCAGCGTTTCGGGCAGTCTTGCCCGGGTCGCGGGCGGCGAGGTGGCCTTGGGCGCGGGTTATGGCGCGGTTTCGGGCCGCACCCAGATCGGCATTCGCCCGGAATATTGCAGCCTGACCGCGGGTGAGGGCCTGCCCGTCACCATCCGCCGCATCGAGGATGTGGGCCGCCACCGCATCGTGCGGGCCGAAATGGCTGGCCAGCCGTTCAACATCATCGCGCCCGAGGGCATGGCGATCGGGGCCGACATGACCCGCGTCGCCTTTGTTCCGGGCAAGGTCAGCGTCTATGCCGATGACTGGCGCGTCGCAGGGGGGGCGGTCTGATGGAAAAGACCCAGAACAACAAGGCATGGTTTCTGGTGCTGCCGGTGCTGGTGGTCGTGGCCTTTTCCGCCGTGATCCCGCTGATGACGGTGGTGAACTATTCGGTGAACGACACCTTCGGCAACAACGACTTTTTCTGGAACGGGCTGGGCTGGTTCGAGGAAATGATCTCGTCCGAGCGGATGCATGATGCCTTGGGCCGCCAGATCCTGTTTTCGGCGGTCATTCTGGCCATCGAGGTGCCCTTGGGCATCTTCATTGCCCTGAACATGCCCAAGCGGGGTTTCTGGGCCAGTTTCTGCCTTGTGCTGATGGCGCTGCCGCTTTTGATCCCGTTCAACGTGGTGGGCACGATCTGGCAGATTTTCGGGCGGGTGGATATCGGCCTTCTGGGCCATACCATGGCCGCGCTGGGCATCGACTATAACTATACCAATGATGCGGTGGACGCCTGGGTGACGATCATCACCATGGATGTCTGGCACTGGACCTCGCTTGTCGCGCTGCTGTGCTATGCCGGGCTGCAAAGCATTCCGCAGGCGTATTATCAGGCCGCCCGCATTGATCAGGCCAGCCGCTGGTCGGTGTTCCGCTTCATCGAACTGCCCAAGATGTCGGGCGTGCTGCTGATCGCGGTGCTGCTGCGCTTCATGGACAGCTTCATGATCTATACCGAGCCTTTCGTGATCACCGGCGGCGGCCCCGGCAATTCGACCACCTTCCTGTCGATCGACCTTGTGAAGATGGCCGTGGGCCAGTTCGACCTTGGCCCCGCCGCCGCCTTCTCGATCATGTATTTCCTGGTGATCCTCCTGGTGTCGTGGGTGTTCTACACCGTGATGACCACCCTTGATAACGCGGAGACGAAATGATGCGCGTCCGCCCCTCTGCCGTCGTGATGACGCTGTATCTCTTGTTCCTGATGATCCCGATTTACTGGCTTGTGAACATGAGCCTGAAGACCAATACCGAGATCACCTCGACCTTCACGCTGTTTCCGAACCGGCTGACCTTTGCCAATTATGTCACGATCCTGACGGACCCGTCCTGGTATATGGGTTACGTCAATTCGCTTATCTATGTGGTGATGAACACCGTGATCTCGATCCTTGTGGCGCTGCCGGCGGCCTATGCCTTCAGCCGTTACAGCTTCATGGGCGACAAGCATCTGTTCTTCTGGCTGCTGACCAACCGGATGTCGCCGCCTGCGGTCTTTGCGCTGCCCTTCTTCCAGCTTTATTCCTCGGTCGGCCTCTTTGACACCCATATCGCGGTGGCGCTGGCGCATTGCCTGTTCAACGTGCCGCTGGCGGTCTGGATTCTGGAAGGGTTCATGCGCGGCGTGCCGAAGGAAATCGACGAGACCGCCTATATCGACGGCTATTCCTTCCCGCGCTTTTTCGTGAAGATCTTCATGCCGCTGATTGCCTCTGGCATCGGGGTGGTGGCCTTCTTCTGCTTCATGTTCTCGTGGGTGGAGCTGCTTTTGTCGCGCACGCTCACCTCGGTCAACGCCAAGTCCATCGCCTCGACCATGACGCGCACCGTGTCGGCCAGCGGCATGGACTGGGGCGTGCTGGCGGCGGCGGGGGTGCTGACCATCATCCCCGGCGCCTTGGTGATCTACTTTGTCCGCAACTACATCGCCAAGGGCTTTGCCCTGGGGAGGGTGTGATGACCGCCTCGAACTGGAACCGGCTTTATCTGGCGATCGGTGCAGGGATGGCGGCGGTGCTGGCCTTTCTGATCTGGGCCACGCCGCGCAACGACGAGGGCATCCAATGGTTCGACCCGATGATCCCGGGCGGCTGGATGGCATGGACCTTTCCTGTGGCGCTGTTCTTTTTCATCATCGCCTGCCTCTTGATCCTCTTCACGCTGCTGGCGGTGCGCTTTCCTGAAACGCCCCGTCGCGGCCTGCTGCGGATTGAAACCACGCGCGGCGACCGGCTGTTCATCACGCTTCTGGGTTCGGCCTTCATCAACCTGATCTGGCTGTTCTTTTTCGGTGCGCCGCTGACTTGGCCGCTGATCCTTTGCCTGTTCTACGCCGGGGCGGTCTTCCGCTGGGTCTAGGCAGGATGCAGACGCCGGAAGGCGGGGCTCTGACCCCCCGCCCTCCGGCAAGAATGAAGAAAACCGTGACGTCTCAACATTCTGGGAGGAATCTAATGAGAATTCGTGGAACTACAACAGCCATGGCGCTTGCGCTGGTGGCCTTCGGCCTGCCGGCTTTTGCCGACATGGACGCGGCCAAGGCGTTTCTCGATGCCGAAATCGGCGATCTGTCGTCGCTGGACCGCGCGGGGCAGGAAGCCGAACTGCAATGGTTCATCGACGCGGCCAAGCCCTATGCCGGCATGGAAATCAAGGTGGTCTCGGAAACCATCGGCACCCATGAATACGAATCCAAGGTTCTGGCCCCGGCCTTTACCGCCATCACCGGCATCAAGATCACCCATGACCTGATCGGCGAAGGCGATGTGGTCGAAAAGCTGCAAACGCAGATGCAGTCGGGCGAAAACATCTATGACGCCTATATCAACGACAGCGACCTGATCGGCACCCACTGGCGCTATCAGCAGGCCCGCAACCTCAGCGACTGGATGGCGGGCGAGGGGGCTGCGGTCACCAACCCCGGGCTGGACATCGACGATTTCATCGGCAAGTCCTTTACCACCGGGCCGGATGGCAAGCTGTATCAGCTTCCCGACCAGCAATTCGCCAACCTCTACTGGTTCCGCTACGACTGGTTCAACGACCAGAAGACCAAGGACGATTTCAAGGCCAAATACGGCTATGACCTTGGCGTTCCGGTCAACTGGTCGGCCTATGAGGATATCGCGGAATTCTTCACCGGCCGCGACATGTCCTATATGGGCGGGCCGACCTCGGTCTATGGCAACATGGACTATGGCAAGAAAGACCCCAGCCTTGGCTGGCGCTACACCGATGCCTGGATGTCGATGGCCGGCATGGGTGACGTGGGCGAGCCGAACGGCCTGCCGGTGGACGAATGGGGCATCCGGGTGAACGAGAAATCGCAGCCCGTCGGTTCCTGCGTGGCGCGCGGCGGCTCGACCAATGACGCTGCGGCCGTCTATGCCGTGACCAAAGCGATCGAGTGGCTGCAAAAGTATTCGCCGCCCGCCGCCGCCGGCATGACCTTTGGCGAGGCCGGCCCGGTTCCGGCGCAGGGTGCGATTGCCCAGCAGATGTTCTGGTATACCGTGTTCACCGCCGCCGCCGTCGAACCCGGCACCCCGGTGATGAACGAGGACGGCACGCCGAAATGGCGCATGGCCCCCTCGCCGCACGGCGCCTATTGGCAGAACGGCCAGAAGATCGGCTATCAGGATGCCGGTTCCTGGACCCTGATGAAATCCACCCCGGTGGACCGCGCCCAGGCCGCATGGCTTTATGCGCAGTTCGTCACCTCGAAGACCGTGGATGTGAAGAAATCCCATGTTGGGCTAACCTTCATCCGCGAAAGCACGATCCAGCATCAGTCCTTCACCGACCGCGCGCCGAAACTGGGCGGTCTGGTCGAGTTCTACCGTTCGCCCGCCCGGGTGCAATGGTCGCCGACCGGCACCAATATCCCGGACTATCCCAAGCTGGCGCAACTGTGGTGGCAGAACATCGGCGATGCGATGTCGGGCGCCAAGACCCCGCAGGAGGCCCTCGACAGCCTCTGCGCCGAGCAGGAGAAAGTGCTGATCCGTCTGGAGAAATCCGGCGCTCAGGGCGATCTGGGCCCGGTGATGAACGAAGAGCAGGATCCGCAGGTCTGGCTTGACGCCCCCGGCGCGCCGGTGGCCAAGCTGGAGAATGAAAAGCCGCAGGGCGAGACCATCGCCTATGACGAGCTGATCAAATCCTGGCAGAAGTGATCTGACGATCCTGTCGGGGGGCGGGGCCATGGCCTTCGCCCCCCGATTTCCGACCGACCGCAGGAGGCCCGACTTGTCCCAAATCCTTGCCATTGATCAGGGCACCACCTCGACCCGGGCGATCCTGTTTTCCACTGGCCTGTCGCCCATCACTTCGGCGCAGGAAGAGTTTGCACAGCACTTTCCCGCCTCAGGCTGGGTCGAGCATGATCCCGAAGACCTGTGGCAAACCACGCTTTCCACCGCCCGCGCCGTGCTGTCGCGCACCGATCCGGCGCAGGTTGCCGCCATCGGCATCACCAATCAGCGCGAAACCACACTGATCTGGGACCGCGAGACGGGTGAACCCCTTCACAATGCCATCGTCTGGCAAGACCGCCGCACCGCCGACATTTGTGCCGCCCTGCGCGACGCCGGGCATGAGCCGATGATCACCGCCCGCACCGGCCTGCTCCTTGACCCCTATTTCAGCGGCACCAAGATCAAATGGATGCTGGACCATATCCCAGGCGCCCGGAACCGCGCCGAGGCGGGCAAGCTGGCCTTCGGCACGGTGGACAGTTTCCTGATCTGGCGGCTGACCGGGGGCCGCGCGCATGTCACCGATGCCACCAATGCGGCGCGCACGCTGATCTTCAACATCGCCAGCGGGGAATGGGACGCCGATATCTGTGCGCTCTTCGGCATTCCCATGGCGATGCTGCCCCGGGTGCTGGACTGTGCCGATGATTTCGGCACCACCGACCCGGCGCTGTTCGGCCGCGCCATTCCCATTCGCGGCGTGGCGGGCGATCAGCAGGCGGCAACGGTGGGGCAGGCGTGCTTTGCGCCGGGCATGATGAAATCCACCTATGGCACCGGCTGTTTCGCGCTTCTGAACACCGGGGCGCAGATGGTGCCCTCGACAAACCGGCTGCTGACCACCATCGCCTATCGGCTGAACGGGCAGACCACCTATGCGCTGGAAGGCTCGATCTTCATTGCGGGCGCCGTGGTGCAATGGCTGCGCGACGGGCTGAAGATCATCCGCAGCGCGGCTGAGACGCAGGCGCTGGCCGAGGCGGCGGACCCGGGCCAGGATCTGGTGCTGGTGCCCGCCTTTACCGGCCTTGGCGCGCCCTATTGGCGACCCGAGTGCCGGGGCGCGGTCTATGGGCTGACCCGCAATTCCGGTCCGGCGGAATTGGCCAAGGCGGCGCTGGAAAGCGTGGGTTTCCAGACCCGTGACCTTTTGGAGGCGATGCGCGCCGATTGGGGCACGGCGGCGGAAGGCGTGCTGCGCGTCGATGGCGGCATGGTGGCCAGCGATTGGGCCATGCAGTTTCTGGCCGACATTCTGGGCGCGCCGGTGGACCGGCCCGTGGTGACCGAAACCACCGCCTTGGGCGCGGCCTATCTGGCCGGGTTGCAGGCCGGGCTTTGCCCCGCGCCGGAAGAATTCCAGAAAAGCTGGGCCTTGCAGCGCCGCTTTGCTCCGGCGATGGCGCCGGAAGTGCGCGCCGCGAAATATGCCCGCTGGGGCAGGGCGGTTGCCGCCACGATGGCAGTATGACGCCCTTTGCCATTTTGGCGCCCGGGCAGATCCTGTTCGGGCGGGGCGAGGCGGCCAAGGCGCCGGCGCTGATCCGCAGCTTCGGGGCGCGGGTGCTGGTAGTGCATGGCGCCGATGCCCGCCGCGCCGACTGGTTGCACCTGCCGGATGCCGAGGTGCAGCGCCTGCCCTGTGCAGGGGAACCGACCTTGCCCATGCTGGAGGCGGCGCTGGCGCAAACGCGCGGCTTTGCGCCCGATGTGGTCGTGGGTCTTGGTGGTGGCGCTGTGCTGGACATGGCCAAGGCGCTGGCCGCACTGATCCCGGCACCGGGCGGGCCGATGGACCATCTTGAGCTGGTGGGGCGCGGTCTGCCGCTTGTCGCCCGACCCTTGCCCTTCGTGGCGCTGCCCACCACCGCCGGCACCGGGGCCGAGGCGACCAAGAATGCCGTGATCGGCCTGCCGGACCATGGCCGCAAAGTCAGCCTGCGTGATGACCGGATGCTGGCACGGCTGGCGATTGTTGACCCGGCGCTGACCGACCATTGCCCGCGCGGGGTGACGCTGGCCTCGGGCCTTGATGCGCTGGCACAGGTGATCGAGCCTTATGTCTCGAACCGCGCCACCCCTTTCACTGATGCGCTGACCCGTCCGGCCATCGCACAGGGCCTTGCCGCGCTGACCTGCCTGATGCGGGGCGAGGATGCGGCGGCGCGTGACGCGATGGCCTGGGTCAGCCTGTCGGGCGGCATGGCGCTGGCCAATGGCGGCCTCGGGGCGGTGCATGGGCTGGCCGGACCGATCGGCGGCGTCAGCCCGGCGGCGCATGGTGCGGTTTGCGGTGCCCTTCTGGGGCCGGTGCTGGCGCTGAACCAGGCGCGGCGGGCCACCGGCCCCGCCGCCGCCCGGCTGGACGAGGTGTGCCACCTGATCGCCGCGGCGCTGGGCGGGGGCGGGGCCGAGGCCCCGGCAACGCTGGCCCGCTGGGCCAGCGACGTGGGCCTACCGGGGCTGACGGCGCAGGGCCTTGCCCCGGCCGATCATGCGCAGGTGGCCGAGGCGGCGCAGACCGCCTCTTCGATGAAGGGCAATCCGGTGGCCCTGTCGCCGGCCGACCTCATGCAGATCCTGGCCATGGCCGCCTGAGAGCGGCCTATGCCCCCCGTCCCCTTGCCCATTTCAGCAAGAGGTGATCCGCCATCAACCCCATGAAGGCCACCGCGAAGCCCAGAACCAACCCCTGGCCGACATCGGTCGAAGACAGCGCGCGTTGCATTTCTTGCCCCAGATCCTGCGTGCCGATGAAGGCCGCAATGATCACCATGAACAGCGCGAACATGATCGACTGGTTCGCCCCCACCATCAGGGTCGGCACCGCCAGCGGCAGCTTCACATGCCACAGGATCTGGCCCGGCCCCGCGCCCGACATCTGCGCTGATTCCACGATCTCGGGCGGGATGCTGCGCAGCCCCTCGATGGTATAGCGAATGATCGGCACCGTTGCGAAGACCATGACGGCGGCAATCACCGCAACATCGTTCACCCCGAACAGCATCACCACGGGAATAAGGTAGATGAAGCTCGGAAAGGTCTGCAACGTGTCGCAGATCAACAGGAACCGCCGCGCCCGTCCGGGCCGCGCGGCGCCCAGCAGGCCCAGCGGCACCCCGATCAGCAGCGCCAGCGTGACCGCGACAAAGACGGTGTAGACCGTGATCATCGCCCGGTCCCACCAGCCCGACAGCGCGATGGGCAGAAAGAACGCCAGACAGATCAGCGCCGAACGCGGGCCGCCCACCGCCCAGCCGACCCCGGCCAGAAACACCAGCACCGCCGAAACCGGCAGCCACAGAAAGCCGTCGCGCAGCGGGATCAGAACCCATGTGATCAGGAACCAGCGCAGCCAGTCGGTCACAGGCGACACCATCTCGATGAAGGCGCCGACGACGGCATCGACCGGGCCGGCCATGCTCAGGGCCTGCGCCCGCTCGACCACCGCGAAATAGGGGTGCAGTGCGGCCAGCGCAAAGCCAAGGCCGACCAGCCCGGCCCAGACCGCCAGATGCCGGTGGCGTTGCAGCCAACCCGCCCCCTCGTCATGGTGCGAGGGCTGTCTGACCGCCCATGCCTTGGACATCCGGTCCAGCACGATGGCCAGAAGCACGATGGTGATGCCGATTTCTACCGAAAGCCCGATCTTCAGCGCCTGCAACAGTTGCAACAGCTTCTGCCCCAGCCCGGGCATCCCGATGAATGAGGCCAGCACCACCATGGCCAGGCTTTGCATGATCACCTGATTGACCCCGATCAGCAATTCGGTCCGCGCCGCGGGCAGGCGCACCCGGGTCATCAGTTGCAGGCGGGTGGTGCCGCTCATCCTGCCGCTTTCGATGATTTCGGCTGGGACGGCGCGCAGGCCCAGCAGCGTCATGCGGATCATCGGCGGCACCGAGAAGATGATGGTCACGATGGCGCCCGCCTTCGGCCCCACCCCGATAAAGACCACGACCGGGATCATGTAGGCGAAATGCGGCAGCGATTGCGCGATGTTCAGGATCGGGTTCAGCACCCGCTCGGCCCGGCGCGAGTGCCATGCCAGCATGCCCAGCGCCAGCCCCAGCGCAACCGAGAATGGCGCCGCAACAAGGATGACCGACAGCGTTTCCATCGCCCATTTCCACTGGCCCATGACGGCGATCCAGACAAAGGTGCCGCCCGCCAGCGCCGCAAGCCGCCAGCCCGCAAGGGCGTGGCCCGCAACGGCGGCGCTGGCCGCGATCACGACCCAAGGGATCGGACCCAGCCGGGGCCAGCGCGATTTTCCGTAAAGCAGGTTCGCGGTTACATCCAGACAGACCTCCACCATGTCGGAAAAGGCGCGGGTGACACGCATCAGGCCAAGATCGTCACGGGCAAAGGCGAAGACGGCATTGATCCAGTCGGCAAAGGGCAGGATCAGCGTCTGCGGCAACCGGATCAGCGGATCGGGCAGCAGGTTGCGTAAGACGACCAGCGCCAAGGCGGCCATCAGCAGCGCCAGCGCCACGCGTCCCCGTTCGGGCAGGCTCCGCCCCTTCATGCAACCGGCCCCAGCAACAGGTCCAGCGCCGCCTGCCGGTCCAGAACCCCGGCGATGCCGCCCCGGGCATCGGCCACCGGGATCAGCGGGCGGCTGTCGCCGACGATCCGGCGGGCGAGCGCGTGCAGCGTCTCGGCTCCGGGCAGGGCGGTGCCTTCGGGGGGCGGGCCTTGAACCGGCTGCGCCACAGCGCCCGCGCGGATCACGCGGCAGCGGTCCACCGCTTGGGTGAATTTGGCAACATAGGGGGTGGCGGGGGCCATCACGATCCGTTCCGGCGTGTCGATCTGCTCGACAGCACCGTCCTTCATGAGGACAATGCGGTCGGCAAGGCGCAGCGCCTCGTCGAAATCATGGGTGATGAAGACGATTGTCTTGGCCAGCATCCCCTTCAGCCGCAGAAACTCGTCCTGCATCTCGCGCCGGATCAGCGGATCAAGCGCGCTGAAGGGTTCGTCCAGAAACCATATGTCCGGCTCGACTGCCAGACTGCGGGCGATCCCGACGCGCTGTTGCTGGCCCCCAGAAAGTTCGCGCGGGAAATAGCCTTCGCGGCCCTTCAGCCCGACCAGCGCCAGCATCTCATGCGCGCGGGCGATGCGCGAGCGGCGGTCCTGTCCGCGCATTTCCAGCGGAAAGGCAACGTTCTCCAGCGCGGTGCGGTGCGGCAGCAGGCCGAAGCTTTGAAAGACCATGCCCATCTTGCGGCGGCGCAGGTCGATCAGTTCGGTTTCCGTCAGCCTGCCGATGTCGCGTCCCTCGACCGTGACCGCGCCGGCGGTGATGTCCAGCAGCCGGGCAAGGCAGCGCACCAGTGTCGATTTTCCCGAACCGGACAAGCCCATGACCACCAGCATCTCGCCACGGCGGATATCCAGCGAGACATCCCGCACCGCGGCGATATGGCCGGTGGCCCGCAGGTCTTCGGCAGTGGTCTGCGCCGTCAGCCGGGGGGCCAGCCGTTCGGGCCGGTCGCCGAACACCTTCCAGACGTTCCGGCAGGAAATCACCACATCATTTTCCGTCAAGGCAGCCTCCAGAGCAGGGTGGGCCACCCGGAGCAACCGGGTGGCCGGATGGGTCGGTTCCCCGTGGGCGGGCTATTCAGTCCAGGGCTTCCAGGTGTCGGCATTCGCCTCAAGCCAGGCGGTGGCGGCGTCTTCCGGCTCCATCCCGTCCACATCGACCAGCTTGGCCATCTGGGCGATCTGGGCATTGGTGAAGCTGACTTTCTGAAGGGTGGCATAGGCTTTGGGCCATTTGTCCTTCATGCCGTCCCAGGCTGCGATCTTGAGATAGCCGTTGGCCGGATTGCCGCAGTCATAGGTCTTGTCCGGTATCGGGCCGACGGCCGGATCCTTGTCGCAGCCCTCGACCCATTCGGGGAAGTTCACGAATTCGCCCGGCCAGACCGCCTCGGCAAAATTCGGGGTCCAGTTGAACAGCACGATCGGCGTCTTGTCCTTTTCCGCCGCCGCGATTTCGGCCCAGAGTGCCGCCGCCGACCCGGCATTGACCACGACGAAGTTCAGACCCAGCGCATCGACCTTTTCCTGATCATGTTTCAGCCAGTCCACCGGCCCGCCCAGAAAACGGCCCTTGTCGCCGGTCTCGGGCGTGGCGAACAGGGCGGCGCAATCGTTCAGCGCCTTCCAGTCCGGCAGGCCGGGGCAGGCGTCCTTGGTCCAGGCCGGATACCACCAGTCTTCGCGCGTCACCGCATTGTGGCTGGCCACGTCATGGATGCCGCCCTTTTCCAGAGCCGAGCGGAACGAGGCGCCGAAAGCGCCCTCCCAGACCTCAAGCTCAAGCGTGGCATCGCCCAGCCGCACCGCTTCGTAAACCGCCTGACTGTCGGTCGAGACATATTCGACCGAATTTCCCATGCCCTGAAAGATCTGCCCGACCACATTGGACATGACGATCTGGCTGGACCAGTTGTGGATCGGAATGACGATCGGGTCCGGCGAATCGTCGGCCCGAAGCGGTGAGGTGCCCAAGGCGACAATCGCCGCACCAAGAAGCAGTCCGGTGGTTCTTTGCATGTTTTTGGTCCCTGTTGTGCCGCATCGCCGAATGGCCTGCGCGTTTTCGCGGAAAGACGAATGCTTTCCTGACAGGGAAGATTAGGCAGCGGATGTGAACGTGTCAGACCACCGGGATGAACAGGCTGGAGAAAGATGTTACAAAATGTTAACAGGAATGGACGGCCTTGCTGAGGGGGATACGGCAGATGACATCGGGTTCCGCCCATGTCGTGGTGATCGAAGATGACCCGGTGACGCGCACGGCACTTGCGGGTTATCTGGAATCCTTCGGCTATCGCGTCACGGCCTGCGCCGGGGCCGAGGCGGCCGAGCGGGTGCTGGCACAGGAAAGCCCCGACCTGCTGATCGTGGATATCAACCTGTCGGGCAAGGACGGGCTGGAAATCACCCGCGAACAGCGCGCCCGTTCGGAAGTGGGGATCATCCTTTTGTCGGGGCGCACCGATGATGTGGACCGGATCGTCGGGCTGGAACTGGGGGCCGATGATTACGTCTGCAAACCCTTCAACCGGCGCGAATTGCTGGCGCGGGTGAAGAACCTGCTGCGGCGCACGGCGGCGATGCGGCAACTTACCCGCCGCGTGGTGCATTTCGCGGGCTTCAGCTTTGACACTGCCGCCCGCCACGTCAGCGGCGCCGATGGCGAGACGATCCAGTTGACCCGGGCGGAATACGAACTTTTGCGCACCTTCGTCCTGAACCCCGGGATCGTGCTGTCGCGCGACCGGCTTCTGGCCAGCATCACCCATCGGCACAATGACACCGGCACGCGCACGGTGGATGTCATGGTCAAGCGGCTGCGGGCGAAATTCGGCGACGACCCCAAGCTGCCGCGCGTCTTTGGCACCTCGCATGGCGAGGGCTATGTCTTTACCGCGCTGCTGTCGTGACCACAGGCGGGCGCTCCAGCGCGGCAAGCGCACGGGCAAGCTCCCGCTCGGCGGCGGCGCTGGCATCCAGCAGGGGGGCGGCCTGATCCGGGGCAGGGCGGGCACCGGGGCGGCTGAGGTCGCCCAGAAGCGCCACCAGCGCCGGAAGCGCGAAATTCCCCGCCGCCCCCTTCAACTGATGCGCCCGCCGCTCGACCTCGGCGGATTGGCCCGCGCGCAGGGCGGCGGCAATCGCCTTGGCCTCGGGGCGCAGACGGTCCAGCATCAGGCGCAACAGGGCGCGGGTGTGGTCGGGGCCCAGATCGGCCAGCGTCTCGCGCACGGCAGGGGGGATATCGGCGGTCGGACAGAGCCGCGCCAGCGTCTGTGCCAAAAGGTCGGGGTCCAGCGGTTTGGCCAGAACCGCATCCATGCCTGCCGCGTGGCAGGCGGCAACCTCTTCCGGCTGGACATGGGCCGAAACCCCAAGGATCGGCAGGCGGCCAAGGGCGGGGCTGTGCTGGCGCAGGCGGCGCGTCACCTCGATCCCCGAGATATCGGGCAGGTTCACATCCATCAGCACCGCATCAAACCGGCCCCGCGCCGCCAGCGTCAGCGCGCGTTCGCCGGTTTCGGCCATCACCGCATGATGCCCCAGCGCCTCAAGAAATCCCTGCGCCACCTGCCGGTTGACGGGGTGATCCTCGACCACCAGAAGCTGGAGCGGCACCGGGGCCGCCGGTGCCGGGGCCGGCAACGTAGGTTCCGCGGCCTGCGCGGCGGCGAACGGCAGGTCCAGCGTGAACCGCGCCCCTTCGCCCGCCCGGCTGGCGGCGGTCAGCGTGCCGCCCATCAGCCCCGCCAGCCGACGTGAGATGGCCAGACCCAGCCCGGTGCCGCCATGGCTGCGCGCCGTCTGCGGCCCTTCCTGTTCAAACGGCGCAAAGATCCGCTCCAGCGCCTCGGGCGCGATGCCCCGCCCGGTGTCGGTCACGGTAAAGCGCAGCCAGATCGGATCGGCTCCGGCCGAAGACAGCGGCTCTGCCGCGATCCGAACCTCGCCGTGGTCGGTGAATTTCACGGCATTCGAGACAAGGTTGAAGAGGATCTGGCGCAGCTTGCCCCGGTCGCCCTGCAATGGCGGCAGCGCCGCAGGCCCGGGCTGGATCAACAGCCCCAGCTCCTTTTCCTCGGCCATGGGCGCCATCAGAAGCGCGATGTCGTCCAGCGCCCCGGCAAGATCGAAGGTCACGATGTCTTGCGCGGCAATGCCCTGATCCAGCTTGGAATAATCCAGAATGTTGTTCAGAAGGCCCATCAGCCCCTGACCCGAGGCAAGGGCCACCTCCAGCCGTTTGAGCTGCCGCTCGCTCAACCCGTCGCGGGGTAGGGTGCGCAACATGCCCAGAACGCCATTCATCGGGGTGCGGATTTCATGGCTCATCATCGCCAGAAATTCCGATTTGGCGCGATCGGCCGTCTCGGCCCGGTCGCGGGCGGCGGCGTGGGCGGCCACTTCGCTGCGCAATTGCGCGGTCTGTTCATCGACAAGCTGCTGCAACGCATTGCGGTGGCGGTGCAACTCTTCAAGGTGGCGCTCGCGCTCGGCGGCGAGGTTGCGGTTGGCGATGCCTTGCAGGCGGAACACCTCGACGGCGCCTTCCATCCGGGCAATCTCATCGGTGCCGGCGGGCTGGATCGCCTCGCCCGGATCGCCGTCGGCAAGCCGGGTCATGCGGGCCGAAAGCAGGTCCAGCCGCCGGATGAGATTGCCGCGCACATAGAACCACAAGACGCCAAAAGACAGCGCCAGCGCCAGCAAGGACGAAAAGGCATAAAGCCGCTGCGTGGCGACAATGGCCTGTTGCGCCGATTGTCCGGCGGCCACCGCGCTGGCCTCGATCCGGTCGGCCAGCACCGAGGCAGAGCTTTCCAGCGCCAGCGCCGCGCTGCGCAATTCGTTTTCCGCAAGGGCGATGCGCCCGGTCACCGCCAGAACCTGCGCTGCATTCTCGAACAGGGTGGCGGCTTCGGGCGGTGCGGCGGCACCGGCCCCGATGATGCGCAGCAAGACCCGCACCCGTTCCGCGCGGCGCGGATCCTGCACCGAAGCAAGCCGGCGCGAAATGACCTTGAACCGCGCGTCCAGTTCGGCCCGCAGGGCCTGCAACGCGTCCTGATCCTGCATGGCCGGCACACGGTTCAAAAGCAGCCCGATTTCCGAGGCATGGGCCCGCAGCTCGAACATCAGGCCCATCTGGAACAGATCGACCTCGATCAGCTTGTCAAGCGTTTCGGGCCGCCGCCCGGCTTCGGTGCTGGTGCCGCTTTCCATCTCATACAGGCTGGAAATCACCGCCGAAGCACCCATTTCCGCATTGGCCACCAGCGTATCGGCGATTTCGGTCAGCTCGACAGCGGCGGCAAGCCCCGCGCGCAACTGGGCATCGCGGCGGTCGATCAGGCTGAGACGCTGGCGCACCAGTTGGTCGATCGACAACAGCGCCTGCCGCACCGCCCCCTCGGCTGCCAGCGCATTGGTCAGTGCCACATCCTGCACGCCGCGCTGCCGGGCCAGCCGGTCGCGCAGCGCATCGGCTTGGACAAACAGAAAGGCGGCGCGCTCCTGCCGCTGGCTCTCGTCGGTCACGGCGGCCAGTTCCGGCGCCATGGCGACGACGCGGCTGGTTTCTTCGGCCACGCCGCGCACCTCGGAAATCGCCGGAATCGCTTCGGTCACCACGCGCGACTGGTTGCGCGCCACCTCCTGCAACTCGACCCAGCCCAGCACCCCGGTTGCGACCGGAAAGCCGGCGATCAGCAGGATCGCCAGCAAAAGCCGTCCGCCAAGACTCGACTTGTAGCCGAAGTTCCGCAAGGTTTGCCTCCGGGGCCGCGCCGGGTGTCTGCGCGCTGGCCAAGGCTATCACCGATTGCGGTAAGGGGGAGTGGGATGTCGGCGCGCGGCGGGATTTCGGCGCTGATGCTGGCGGCGGGGCTGCTTGTCTGCCTGCCAGCGGGCGCCGAGGTCTGGCCGCTCGAAACCCGCAGCCGGGCGTTTGACGACACAAGTGCGGCGGTGCCCATCGACTATGTGCCGCTGGATCATGCCGCGCGGCCGTGGCGGCTGTGCATTCTTTATCCCCACCTCAAGGATGCCTATTGGCTGTCGGTGAATTACGGCATGGTGGAAGAGGCCCGGCGCCTTGGCGTCGGCTTCGATGTGTTCGAGGCGGGGGGCTATCCCAACCTTGCGCGGCAGATCGAACAGTTGCGGGGCTGCGCGGGGGATGAATTCGATGCCGTGATCCTTGGCGCGGTGTCTTATGGCGGGCTGACCCCTGCGGTCGAAGAGATTGCCCGCCGCAAGCCGGTCATCGCCGCCGTCAACGATATCGACGACCGCGGCATTGCCGCCAAGGCCAGCGTGCCTTGGGCCGGAATGGGGGCGGCGGCGGGGCATTTCATCGCGGCGCGGCATCCGGCAGGTAGCCCGCCCGTCACCGTGGCCTGGTTTCCCGGTCCCGAAGGGGCGGGTTGGGTCTCTTTCATCGAGGCGGGGTTTCGGGCGGCGCTGGCCGAAAGCTCGGCGCAGGTCGTGATCACCCGCTATGGCGACACCGGCACCGAGCAGCAGGTCTTGCTGGTCGAAGAGGCGTTGGAGGCGTGGCCGGATGTCGATTACCTGATCGGCAGCGGCCCGATGGCCGAGGTGGCGGTGCCGATCCTGCGGGCGCGGGGGGCGAGTGGCAAGGTGGCGGTGGTTTCGACCTATCTCAGCCATGCGGTTTATCGTGGCGTGATGCGGGGGCGTATCCTTGCCGCACCCACGGATTCGCCGGTGGTGCAGGGGCGGCTGGCGGTGGAAATGGCGGTGCGGGCGCTGGAAGGGCGGCTTGAGGTCCGGCACGCGGGGCCCGCCGTGCGGGTGGTGACGCCCGACACCACCGGGCCATCGGTCACCGAAGGCTCTCTGGCGCCGGCAAGCTTTGTGCCGGTGTTTTCGCTTGCCCCCGACGGCGGCCCCTGACAGCAGGCACAAGATGGCACAGGCCGGTGGCGGCAATCCGGATGCGGCGAAGGGCAGGGTGTATCATGGCGCATGAAGCGGCGGCGAAAACCTCTCTCTGGCGGGGTTTGCCGGCGGGGATCTGGGCACTGGGGCTGGTCTCGATGCTGATGGATGTCTCGTCCGAGATGATCCACGCGCTGTTGCCGGTCTATCTGACCGTCGGCCTTGGGGCGAGCGCGCTGGCCGTGGGGCTGATCGAGGGGATCGCCGAGGCGACGGCAGCGGTGACCAAGGTGTTTTCCGGGGCGCTGTCGGACCGGATCGGGCGGCGCAAGACGCTGGCGGCCATCGGCTATGGTCTGGCGGCGGTGACCAAGCCGGTCTTTCCCCTTGCCCCGACTCTGGGCTGGCTGGTGGCCGCGCGGTTCATCGACCGGGTGGGAAAGGGCATCCGGGGCGCGCCGCGCGATGCGCTGGTGGCCGATCTTGCGCCCGCGGGGCGGCGAGGTGCCGCCTTTGGCCTGCGCCAGTCGCTTGATACCATCGGTGCCTTTGCCGGGCCGCTTCTGGCCATCGCCCTGATGTGGGTGTTTGCCAATGATTTCCGTGCGGTGTTCTGGGTGGCGGTGGTTCCGGCCTTCCTTGCCCTTGGCCTGATCCTTGTCGCGGTAAAGGAGCCGGCCCGCCCCGACGGGCTGCGTCGGGTCAGGAACCCCTTGTCGCGGGATGAACTGCGGCGGCTGGGCGGCATCTATTGGGCCGTGGTCGCGGTGGCGGCGGTCTTTACGCTGGCCCGGTTTTCCGAAGCCTTTCTGATCCTGCGGGCGCAGGAGATCGGGCTGACGCTCATGCTGGTGCCGCTGGTTCTGGTTGGAATGAATGCGGTCTATGCGCTGTCGGCCTGGCCTGCGGGCGTGCTGTCGGACAAGATGGGCCCCCCGGGGCTGCTCTTGGCGGGGATGGTGGTGCTGATGGCTGCCGATCTGGTCCTGGCGCTGGTGCCGGGCCTTGGTGGCCTTGCGCTGGGCATCGCGCTCTGGGGGCTGCATATGGGGCTGACGCAGGGGCTTTTGTCGGCGCTGGTGGCCGAAGCGGCTCCGGCCGAGTTGCGCGGCACCGCCTTTGGCATGTTCAACCTGATCACGGGCGGCGCGCTTTTGTTGGCCAGCGGGCTTGCCGGGGCGCTGTGGCAGGGTCTTGGATCAGAGGCGACCTTTCTTGCCGGGGCCGCTTTTGCAGCACTTGCCGCGCTGGGGCTGATCGCGCTGCGCCACAGATTGGCCTAGACTGGCCTAGACGGGCAGGGGCCGCACCTTCCGGTGCGGCCCGCCGATGTCAGCGGTAGGGGTAGCCCGCCTTTTCCATCGTCTCGGCGTATTTCTTGAACGCCTCGACCACGCGGCCCGAACGCGGCGACGAGGCGGCGACCTCATCCCAGAAGCCCTTGGAATCGGTCACGACCTGCGCCCATTCCTCGGGCGGCAGCGAGGTGAGTTCCATCTTCTCGCCCTCGACCCGCAGCTTGGCCTCGCCGCCCCAATACCAGACCTGCCGGTAGTAATGCGACTGGTCGATGGTGATCTTGAACAGCTCTTGCAGATGCGGCGGCACCTTCTGCCAGCTTGCGGTATTGGCGAAATAGCTGCCGAACCACGCGCCGGTGACCGAGTTGGTCAGCGCATATTTGCAGACATCGGCCCAGCCCACCTCATAGGCTTCGGTAAAGCCGCACCATGCCACGCCGTCCAATTCGCCGGTCTGCATCGCCACTTCGACGTTGTCCCACGGAATCGTGACCGGCACGAGGCCATAGCGCGACAGGAACTTGCCTGCCGTCGGCACGCCGAAGACGCGCAGGCCCTGCATGTCGGCCAGCGAGCGGATCGGCTTGTCCACGGTGAAGATGTGCAGGGGATCCCACGCCCCGGCGGAAAGCCAGGTCACGCCTTCGACCTCGCCGTAAGCTTCCTGCCAGATCTCCTTCAGCCCGTAATAGTTGAACAGCGCTGGCACATCGAGGCTGTAGCGGGTGGCGAAGGGGAAATAGCCGCCAAAGACCGAGATATCGACCGGCGAGGCCATGGTCGCCTCATCCGATTGCACCGCGTCCAGCGTGCCGTTCTGCAGCGCGCGGAAGAGGTCGGCGGTGGGGACCAACTGGTCGGCGTAGTAAAGCTCGATCTCCATTTCGCCGTTGGCCGCGACGTTGAACGCCTCGATCTGCGGCTTGATCACATGCGCGCCAAGGGGGGCACCGGAATAGGTCTGCAACCGCCATTTGATCGGTGCCGCCTGCGCGTTGACGTAGGGTGCCGCCAGCGTGGCCCCCGCCACGGCACCGGCCCCCATCACCGACTGGCGCAGGAAGTTGCGCCGGGTGGCAAGGATCGCCTCGGAAGGGGTTTGGGTCTTCTTGGGTTCGGTCATTTCCATCTCCTGTCGTGGTTACGGGCTTCTGCGGCCCTCGGTGGTGGTTCTTTAGTTCAGCCCCGGACGTTGACCTGTTCGGGCAGCCAAAGGGCAATTTGCGGGAAGATCATCAGCAGGACGATGGTCAGCGCCATGATTGCCGCAAAAGGCCAGATCGAGCGGTAGATGTCGCCCAGCGAAAATTCCTTGGGCGCAAGCGAGCGCATCAGGAACAGGTTATAGCCGAAGGGCGGGGTGATATAGGCGATCTGGCAGGTGATGGTGTAAAGAATGCCATACCAGATCAACTGGTTGTCAAAGCCCAGATCAAGCTGGCCGACCAGCGGGATATAAAGCGGCGCCACGATCACCAGCATCGCGGTATCATCCAGGAACATCCCCAGCAGCAGGAAGCTGAGTTGCATCATGATGATGATGGCCCACGGCGACAGTTCCCATTTGGTGATGAACAGCGTCTCGATCGCCTTCACCGCGCCCAGACCGTCGAACACCGCGCCAAAGGCCAGCGCGGCAAGGATCAGCCACATGAACATGCAGGAGACGGCCAGCGTCTTCATCGAGGTTTCGCGCACCAGCCGCCACGAGAACCGCCCCTTGGCCAGTGCCGCCAGCGTGGCGCAGGTGGCCCCCACGGCCGAGCTTTCGACAAGGCTGGTGACGCCAAAGACGAAAAGCCCCGTCATGAAGAAGAAAATGGCAAACGGAATGATCCCCGCCTTGGCCAGCGCCAGCTTTTCGGCAAAGGGCATGTTCAGTTCTTCATCCGGCACCCGCGGCGCCAGCTTGGGGTTCAGCATGGCGCGGATCAGGATATAGGCGATGAACAGCGCCGCCATCAGCAGCCCCGGCATGATGCCCGCGAACCACAGCTTTGACACCGGCTGCCGTGCGATCATGCCATACAGCACCAGCACCACCGAAGGCGGAATGAGGATGCCCAGCGACGAACCGCCCTGCACCACGCCGGAAATCAGCACCTTGTCATAGCCGCGCCGCAGCATCTCGGGCAGGGCGATGGTGGCGCCGATGGCCATGCCCGCCACCGAAAGCCCGTTCATCGCCGAGATGATCACCATGAGCAGGATGGTGCCGATGGCCAGCCCGCCCGGAATGCGGCCGAACCAGACATGCAGCATCTTGTAAAGGTCTTCGGCGATGCCGCTTTCGGCAAGGATATAGCCCATGTAGATGAACATTGGCAGCGTCAGCATCGCATACCAGTTGAACAGCTTGAACACCTGATTGTAGGGCAGTTCGATGGCGCCGTTGCCATACAGCAGCAACGCCGCCCCCGCCGCGACAAAGCCGATGGCAGCGAACACCCGCTGGCCGGTGACCAGCAGAAGCGCCATCGAGGCGAACATCAGAAGCGCGATCAGTTCGTAGGACATTTCAGAGGAGCTTTCCGCGCAGGGTGGCGATGTGCTTGAACATCAGGGAAAACGCCTGAAGCAGCATGAGGACGAGGCAGAGCGTCAGCAGCGCCTTGATCGGAATGACCGAGGGGTTCCACATCGAGAACCGCCGCTCTCCGGTCTGGATCGCATATTGCAGCGACGAAATGCTGCCCACCAGCATGACCCCCAGATAGAAGATCATGCAGCCCACCGTGGCCAGATCCAGCTTGGCCTTGCCGCGTTCGGACAGGTTGGCATACCACAGGTCCATCCGCACATGGTCTTCGTTCTTCATCGTGATCGGCCCGCCCATGAAGTAATAGGCGGCCAGTGTGAACTGGGTGAACTCGATCGCCCAATGCACCGGAATGTGCAGGACGTTGCGGGTGATCGCGTCAAAGATCAGCGTCGCCCCCATCACGAAGATCAGCGAGGCGGCCAGATAGCCGACATAGTCCGAAACCCTGTCAACCAGCCGCACATAGGCCCGGATCACCTGTGGCATGTCGGGCGCGCCTCCGGCTTTTGCATCACGTCCAAAGCTCCACTCCCTTGTGTTTCAGCGCCTCTCTGTGCGCCTTTTCCAGTGGCCCATCGCTGATGATGAGGTCGATTTCGGTTGTGGCGCAGACCGCATAGGTCGCGCGGCGGCCGAATTTCGTGCCGTCGGCAAGAATGGTCACGCGCCGGGCATGGGCGGCCATGGCGCGCGCCACCTCGGCTTCGTCAAGGCTGGCATCCATCGCGCCGATCTCGGGGTCGAAGGCGGCCACGGTCAGCACGGCCCGGTCGGCCTGAAAGCCGCGCAACTGGTCGATCACCGCGGCGCCGGTGGTTTGGGCGTTGTCGGCGCCATAACGCCCGCCCAGAAGGAAGACCTGCGCATCCGACCCGGCCTGCGCCAGCCGGTCGGCCAGCCGGCAGGAATTGGTGATGATCGTCAGCCCCGGCACCGCCGCCAGCGCCGCCGCCGCCGCCAGTGTGGTCGAGCCGGTGTCTATGAACAGCGTCTCGCCCGGCTCCACCGCATCGGCAAGCCGCTGGCCGATCCGCGCCTTGGCGGCGGCCTCGGTCACGGCGCGGTCGGAATGGCTTGGCTCGCGGATCAGCCGCGGGCGGCGGGCGCCACCATGCACCTTCTGCACCCGGCCATCCTCGGCCAGCGCCGTCAGATCGCGCCGGATCGTCTCGGTCGAGACGCGAAAATGCAGGGCCAGCCCGTCCACCGAGACCTCTCCTTCCTGCCGGGTCATCTCTTCGATCCGGCTTTGCCGTTCGTGCGGTTTCATCATCCGTCCTGCCTAGCCCACCGCATGAGTGCCGAGTGCGTCAACAAAATTTTCAGCCTGTCGCGCAAAGAAAATTTTGTTTCAGCGGCTTTACACGGCCATATGGCCATCTTTCCTGCTGGATGGTTGACGGAATTGCCCGAGTAGTCAATTAATGTTTGAAACCACAAGGTGACATGATGAGCAATTCCGCCCCGACGGCCCATGAAAGCGGCGGCGCACCACAGTTCGATGTGGCGGTGATCGGTGCGGGCGTCGTGGGTTGCGCACTGGCGCGGGCCTTCACGCTGGCCGGTGCGCGGGTGGCGGTGCTGGAAAAAGCGGCAGATGTGCTGGATGGTGCTTCCAAGGCCAACAGTGCCATCCTGCACACTGGCTTTGACGCGCCCGAAGGTTCGCTCGAACTGGCCTGCATCCGCGAAGGCTATGCGCTTTATCATGACATCCGCGAAAGGCTGGGCCTGCCGCTGGTGCGGGCGGGGGCCATGGTTCTGGCCTGGAACGAGGAAGAGGTGGCGGGCCTGCCCGCGCTGATGGCCCAAGCCATGGCCAATGGCGTGACCGACATCCACCCCCTTACGGGGGGCGCGGTGCTGCGGCTGGAACCCGCGCTGTCGTCCGCCGTCCGGGCCGGGTTCCGCGTGCCGGGCGAGCATTTGATCGACCCTTGGTCCGCCGCCCATGGCTATCTCATGCAGGCGCTGGTGAATGGCGCCACGCTGATGCGGCAGGCCGAGGTTCTGTCGGGCCATCGCGTGGGCGGCCTCTGGCATCTGGAAACGGTCGCCGGTCCGGTCAGGGCCGGGTTGGTGATCAATGCCGCGGGGCTGTGGGGGGATGAGGTGGACCGCCGTCTGACCGGGCAAAGCTGGTTCACCATAAAGCCCCGCAAGGGGCAGTTCGTGGTTTTTGACAAGACCGCCGCCGCCCTCGCCGGCCATATCCTGCTGCCGGTGCCGACCAAGATCACCAAGGGCATCGTCGTCTGCCGCACCGCCTTCGGCAATCTCCTCGTCGGCCCCACCGCCCAAGAGCAGGACGACCGCGACCATGCCACGGTTGAACGGGAAACCCTTCAGGCCCTGATCCGGCGTGGCTGCGAGATTTTGCCGGCGCTGGCGGGGCATGAGGTGACGGCGGTTTACGCCGGCCTGCGCCCCGCGACCGAGGAAAAGCACTACCGCATCCGCAGCGATCTGGCCGAGGATTACATCTGCGTCGGCGGCATCCGTTCAACCGGGCTGTCGGCGGCCCTGGGGATTGCGGCGCATGTGCTGCGGCTTTCGGGGCAGGGGGGGGCGCCGCTGGCCGATCCGCTCTGGCCGGTGATGCCCAATATCTCGGTGGAGGGGCCGCGCGACTGGCAATGCCCGGGCCATGGCGGCATCCTGTGTCATTGCGAACTGGTCACCCGGCGCGAGGTTGCCGCGGCGATGGAGGGGCCGATGGCGGTGGGCAGCCTTGCCGGGCTGAAACGGCGCACGCGGGTCACCATGGGGCGCTGTCAGGGGTTTTACTGTTCGGCCGAACTGGCCCGCATCACCGAGGGCCGTCTTGCGCAACCGATGCTGGAGCCGGGCCATGACTGACCCCGAGGTGATTGTCGTGGGGGCAGGCCCGGCGGGCCTTGCGGCGGCCACCGCCCTTGCCCGCGCCGGGCGCCCCGTTCTGGTGCTGGAGCGCGAGACCGAGGCGGGCGGCATTCCCCGCCATTGCGGCCATTATCCCTTTGGAATGCGCGAGTTTCATCGCCTGTTGCGCGGCCCGGATTATGCGGCGCGGCTGCGGGACGCGGCCCTTGCGGCGGGGGTGGCGATCCGCACCCGCACCACCGTGACCGCGCTTCTGCCCGGCGGGCGGGTTGAGGTGACCGATGACAACGGCCATGCCACGCTTGCCGCAGGTGCCGTGCTGCTGGCGACCGGGGTGCGTGAAACCAGCCGCGCCGCGCGGCTGATCGGCGGCGAAAAGCCGGGGGGCGTGATGCCCACCGCCGCGCTGCAGGGGATCGTCTACCTGAACCACCAGCGCCCCTTTGCCCGCCCGGTGATTCTGGGCAGCGAATTGGTGGCCTTTTCGGCGCTGCTGACCTGCCGCCATGCAGGTATCCGCCCGGTGGCCATGGTGGAACCCGGGCCACGCATCACCGCCCGCAGCCCGGCGATCTGGCTGGCGCGGCTGATGGGGGTGCCGGTGCATTTGCGCAGCGACATTGCCGCGATCCATGGCCGTGCCCGGGTTGAAAGTGTCACCTTGACCACGCCCGGCGGGCCGCTGGAACTTGCCGCCGATGGCGTCATTGTCACCGGCGGCTTCCGCCCCGATGCTGCCCTGTTGCGGGGCAGCCATCTGGAGGTGGATACCGCTTCGGGCGGTCCGGTGATCGACGCATGGGGCCGCCTGTCGGACCCGGCCTATTTCGCCGCCGGAAACCTGTTGCGCGGGGTGGAAACGGCAGGCTGGTGCTGGAACGAGGGGCGGCGCATTGCGGGCGCCATCCTTGCCGCCCTTGAGGGCGGCCTGCCGCCGCGCGAAGGCGCCCGGCTGCACCTTGCCCATCCGGCGCTGCGCCTTGCCCTGCCGCAGGTCGTGGGCCGGGCGGCGGCGGGCGCCCCCCATGACCGGCTGCAAATCCGCCTTGCCGCCCCCGCCCGGGGCCGCCTGCGCCTGATGCAGGACGGGCGCGAGCTTGCCTCGGCCCCGCTTGACAGCCTGCCGGAGCGGCGCCTGTCGCTGCCCCTGCCACCCGCCGGAACCGGCGACCTGACCCTGACCATCAGCGAGGCCCCATGAAGATCGCCGCCGTCGATCAGGGCACCACCAGCACCCGCATCCTGACCATGGATGCCGACGGTCATTTGCAGCCCGTGTTGTCGCTGCCGCATGGCCAAAGCTATCCCGCCCCCGGCCATGTCGAACAGGATGGCGAAGAGCTGCTGGCCAATATCGCGCGCTGCCTTGACGCCGCCGGGGCAGGGGGGATCGGCCTTGCCAATCAGGGGGAAAGCTGCCTGGCCTGGGACGGGCGCGATGGCCGCCCGGTCAGCCCGGTGATTTCATGGCAGGACGACCGCACGGCGGATGTCACCACCGCGTTGGAGCGTGAGGGCGCCGCGCCCTTGGTGATGGCGCGGGCGGGGCTGCCGCTTGACCCGTATTTTTCGGCCAGCAAGCTGGGCTGGATTATGCGCCACATTCCCCGCGCGGCGGACCTTGCCCGGCAGGGGCATCTGCGGCTGGGCACCACCGATGCCTTTTTCCGCGACCGGCTGACCGGGCGGTTTGAAACCGATATCGCCACTGCCTCGCGCACCTCGCTGATGAACCTTGAAACCGGCGAATGGGACGGCGATCTGTGCCGCCTGTTCGGCGTGCCGATGGCCGCGCTGCCGCGGATCGGGCCGACCTCGGGGGATCTGGGCGGGTTGCCCGGGGGCGGGCGGCTGATGGCCTCGATCGTGGATCAGCAAGCGGCGCTTTACGGCCACGGCTGCCGCACGCCGGGGGCGGCAAAGGTCACCTTTGGCACCGGCGCCTTCGTGCAATGCCTGACAGGCGGTCTGGTGCGGCCCGAGCGCCCCGGCCCACTCCCCACCGTCGCCTGGCAGGCCGAGGGGGCCCCGGTCAGCTATGCCCTTGACGGTGCGGTCTATTCCGCGGCTTCGGCGGTGAACTGGGCGCGCGGGCTGAAGCTTTTCTCGCGTTATGACGAGATTGACGGGTTCGCCCCCGCCCCGGCCATCGACCGCGGCATCGCCTTTGTGCCCGCGCTGGCAGGTCTGGGCTGCCCGCATTGGAACCGGGGGGCGCGGGGCGGCTGGCTGGGCCTGTCGCTGGCCGATGGGCCGGGCGATCTGATGCAGGCGCTTCTGGAGGGCATCGCCCTGCGCTGCGCCGAGGTGATTGCCGCGATGGCGGCGCTGCTGCCGTTTCAGGGCGCGATTTCGGTCGATGGCGGGCTGTCGCGCAACGGCTATTTCACCGGCTTTCTGGCAGAGGTCACACCGCACGACCTTTTCCTGCCGTCAGAGACCGAGCAGACCGCGCTAGGCCTTGCCCGGATGGCGGCCGAAGCGGCGGGCGTCGCGGTGCCCGACAGCCGCCCGGGCCGCATGCTTGCCGCGCAGGCCACCGGGGCTGCGCCGCGCCTTGCCCGCTTTGCCGCCGCCCGCGCAGCGATCGAGAGCTATGCTGCAAGGTGACGGCGGCCCGGCCTGACGGGCCGGATCACCTGACGGTTTCGAGCAGCGCCGTCACATGCCCCGGCCCTGCGGGCACGATTCCGTTCGGGTTCAGCGCCTTGATCGAATAATAGCCGGCCTTGATATGGTCGAGGCTGACCGTCTCGCGCAGGCCCGGCAGGCGCAGGATGCGTTCCATATAGGCCGACAGGCGGGGATAATCGGCGACCCGCCGCAGGTTGGTCTTGAACAGGCCGTGATAGGCCGCATCAAAGCGGATCAGCGTCACGAACAGCCGGATATCGGCCTCGGTCAGGCGGTCGCCGAAAAGGTAGGTGCCGGTCAGGCCCGCTTCCAGCCGGTCCAGCATCTGGAAAACGCCTGCCACTGCCTCGTCATAGGCGCTCTGGGTCGAGGCGAAGCCCGCTTTGTAGACGCCATTGTTCAGCAGGTCGTAAACCTCGGCATTCAGCGCGTCGATCTGCCCGGCAAGGTCGGCGGGATAAAGATCGGGCGTGCCCGGCACCAGATCGGCAAAGGCGGTGTTGAACATCCGCAGGATATCGGCGCTTTCGTTGCTGACCATGGTGCCCGTCGCCTCGTCCCACAGCACGGGCACCGTGGCGCGGCCGGTATAGCTGCCATCGGCACGGGTGTAGAGGTGATGCAGATGGCTTGCCGCATAAAGCGGGTCGCTGTCGGCGCCCGGATAGCCGCCAAAGGCCCAGCCCTCGCTGCTCAGGACCGGATTGACCACCGTTATGGCGATCAGCCGCTCCAGCCCCTTCAGTTTGCGCGCCATCAGCGTCCGCGAGGCCCAGGGGCAAATCAGCGCGACATAAAGCCGATAGCGCCCTGCTTCGGCGCGAAACCCGCCCTTGCCACTTGGGCCGGGCGCCCCGTCGGCGGTGATCCAGTTGCGGATCGAGGATTGCTGGCGGATGAAACGCCCCTTGTCGTCCTTGGCCTGCACCGGGTGCCAGTCGGTTGTCCATGTGCCGTTCACCAGCATGGCAAGTCTCCTTCAATTCGGCGCTGCCAGCCGGGCTGACGGCGCATCCTTACAACTTCCTTATGTGGAAGGGGCATCTTCCGTATCGAAATGCAACCCGGTTGCGTGGCACCCCCGCTGAAACGGGAAAAGGAAGGCTTCCATGATGGATCTTTGGTTTGCGGGACTTGGCGTTGGGCTGATCGGCGCGATGGCCGGTTACCTTGCGATCCTGCGCAAGGCGTAAGGGGGGTTCCATGTTCGAAGCGATCCTTGGCCTGATTGTGGCGCTCGCGCTGGGCGCCTATCTGATCTTCACCCTTATCGCGCCCGAGAAATTCTGAACCGGGCGGAAGGAGAACATCCATGTCTTTTGTGGGTTGGCTGCAAATTGCGGCCACGTTGGGCCTTGTGCTGGCGGCGGTCCGGCCGCTGGGCCGGTTCATGGCCAAGCTGTTTCTGGGGCAGCGGACCTTTCTGCATCCGGTCCTTTCGCCGGTCGAGCGGGGCTTTTACCGCGCGGCGGGGATCGACCCGGAGCAGGAGCAAACCTGGTTCGGCTATGCCATGGCGATGCTGATCTTCAGTGCCATGGGCTTCTTGTCGCTTTACGCCATACTGCGCTTGCAGGGCTTTTTGCCGCTCAACCCTGGCGCCTTGCCCGGTGTCGCGCCCGATCTGGCGTTCAATACCGCCATCAGCTTTCTGACCAACACCAACTGGCAGTCCTATTCGGGCGAAACCACGATGAGCCATTTCAGCCAGATGGCAGGGCTGACGGTGCATAACTTTCTGTCTGCGGCAACCGGCATTGCGCTGGCCATGGCGGTCACGCGGGCCTTTGCCCGGTCCGGCGTGGCGACCTTGGGCAATTTCTGGGTCGATATGACGCGGGCGGCGCTTTATGTGCTGTTGCCCCTGTCGGTCGTGGTGGCTTTGGCCCTGGTGGCGTTCGGGGTGCCGCAAACCCTGTCGAATGCGGTGGATGCAACCACGCTTGAGGGCGCGCGGCAGACCATCGCCCTCGGCCCGGTTGCAAGCCAGGAGGCGATCAAGCAGCTGGGCACCAATGGCGGCGGTTTCTTCAACGCCAACTCGGCGCATCCGTTTGAAAACCCCTCGGCCCTGTCGAACATTCTGGCGATCTGGGCGATGCTGGTGGTTTCGGCAGCGCTTCCCATCACCTTTGGCCGCATGGTCGGCTCAGAGCGGCAGGGTTGGGCGCTGTTGTCGGCCATGGCCATTCTGCTGATTCTTGGTGCGGCGCTGGTCTATTGGGCAGAAGCCCGGGGCAATCCGCTGATCACCGCGCTGGGCGTCGATACCAGCCTTGGCAATATGGAGGGCAAGGAGGTCCGCTTTGGACAGGCCATGTCGGCGCTGTTTGTCGCGGTGACGACCGGCCTGTCCTGCGGCGCCGTGAACACGATGCACGACAGCCTCACGCCCTTGGGCGGGCTGGTGCCCATGGTTCTGATCCAGTTGGGCGAGGTGCTGCCGGGCGGCACGGGTTCGGGCCTTTATGGCATGGTGGTGTTTTGCGTGCTGGCGGTCTTTGTGGCGGGCCTGATGGTCGGGCGCACGCCGGAGTTTCTGGGCAAGAAGATCGAGGCGCGCGAAATCCGCATGGCGGTGCTGGCGGTGCTGATCCTGCCCTTGGTCATTCTGGGCTTTACCGCCGTGGCGGCGGTTTTGCCTGCGGCCTTGCCCAGCCTGAACAATGCCGGGCCGCATGGCTTCAGCGAACTCCTCTATGCCTATTCCTCGGCGGCGGGCAACAACGGGTCGGCCTTTGCCGGGCTGAACGCCAACACGCCGTGGTTCAACACCACCCTTGGGATCGCCATGGTTCTGGGCCGTTTTGCCTATGTGCTGCCGGTCATGGCCATGGCGGGATCGCTGGCCGCCAAGCCGCGCGGTCAGGCATCTTCAGGCAGCCTGCCCACCACCACGTTCCTGTTCGTCGGGCTGCTGGTCGGGGTGATCCTGATTCTGGGCGGCCTGCAATTTTTCCCGGCCCTCGCGCTGGGGCCGATCGTGGAAGAGGTGCTGATGCACACCTCTGCGACCTTCTGACGGAGCAAATCCATGTCAAGACATGCAACCACCGCCCCCGCCCTGTTTGACCGGGCCATTCTGCTGAACGCGATGCGCGACGCTGCGGTGAAACTCGACCCGCGCAAGCTGATGCGCAATCCGGTGATCTTTGTCACCGAAGTTGTGGCCGCTTTCGTCACCCTCCTGTGGCTGCGAGAACTGGTGCAGGGCACCGGCACGCCGGGCTTTTCCGGCCAGATCGCGGCCTGGCTGTGGTTTACCGTCCTGTTCGCAAACTTTGCCGAAGCGGTTGCCGAAGGGCGCGGCAAGGCACAGGCGGCCAGCCTGCGGCAGGCCCGCAGCGATGTGCAGGCCAAGCGTCTGCTTGATCCCGACAGCGATGACGGACGCTATGAACGGGTCAATGCCCAGACACTGGAACGCGGCGATGTGGTGCTGGTCGAGGCGGGGGACCTGATTCCGCTGGATGGTGAAATCATCGCGGGTGTCGCTGCCATCAACGAAGCCGCGATTACCGGAGAAAGCGCGCCGGTGATCCGCGAGGCGGGGGGCGACCGTTCGGCGGTCACCGGCGGCACCACGGTTCTGTCCGATGCCATCCGGGTCCGCATCTCGACCGCGCCGGGCGAGACCTTCATCGACCGCATGATCGCGCTGGTCGAGGGCGCCGAGCGGCAAAAGACGCCGAACGAACTGGCGCTGTCGGTGCTGCTGTCGGGCATGATGCTGATCTTTCTGATCGCGGTGGTGACACTCTGGGGCCTTGCGGGCTATTCCGGCACCGAGGTTTCGGTGGTTGTTCTGGTGGCGCTCTTGGTCACGCTGATCCCGACCACCATCGGCGGGCTGTTGTCGGCCATCGGCATTGCCGGAATGGACCGGCTGATCCGCTTCAATGTCATCGCTACCTCGGGCCGCGCGGTCGAGGCGGCGGGGGATGTGGACACGCTCTTGCTGGACAAGACCGGCACGATCACCTTCGGCAACCGCATGGCGACCGAGTTCGTCGCCTTGGAGGGTGTGACCACCACAGCACTGGCCCAGGCCGGCCTGCTGGCCAGCATGGGCGACGATACGCCCGAAGGGCGCAGCATCGTGGCCTTGGCCAAGGCGGAGTTTGACTTGCAGGAACAAGAGGTTCCGGGGGCCGTTCTGGTGCCCTTTGCCGCGCAGACCCGGATTTCCGGCCTCGACATCGACGGGCGCGCAATCCGCAAGGGGGCGGTGGATTCGGTCCTGCGGTTTGCCGGTGTCGCCGCCGACCGCGCCCCGGCCGATTTCCGTCAGGCGGTGGACCGCATCGCCCGGACGGGGGGCACCCCCCTTGCCGTGGCGGATGGCCGCCGCCTTTTGGGGGTGATCCATCTGAAGGATGTGATCAAACCCGCCATCCGCGAACGCTTTGCCGCCCTGCGCGCCATGGGCATCCGCACGGTGATGGTGACGGGCGACAACCCGGTGACGGCCGCCGCCATTGCCTCCGAAGCCGGGGTGGATGATTTCATCGCCGAAGCGACCCCCGAGGACAAGCTCGCCTATATCCGCCGCGAACAGACCGGCGGGCGGCTGATCGCCATGTGCGGCGACGGCACAAATGATGCGCCGGCTCTGGCGCAGGCCGATGTCGGCGTGGCGATGCAGACCGGCACCCAGGCCGCGCGCGAGGCGGGCAATATGGTGGACCTCGACAGCAGCCCCACCAAGCTGATCGAGATCGTCGAGATCGGCAAACAGCTCCTGATGACGCGGGGATCGCTGACCACCTTCTCGATTGCCAATGATGTGGCAAAATATTTCGCCATCCTGCCCGCGCTGTTCATTGCGACCTACCCGGAAATGGCGGCGCTGAACCTGATGCATCTCGGCTCGCCGCAATCGGCAATCCTGTCGGCGGTGATCTTCAATGCCCTGATCATCATTGCGCTGATCCCGCTGGCGCTGCGCGGGGTTGCCTATCGCCCGGTTGGTGCCGCCGCCCTTCTGCGCCGCAACCTGACGGTTTACGGCCTTGGCGGGCTGATCCTGCCCTTCGTCGGCATCAAGGTCATCGACCTGGCCGTTACCGCCCTGCATCTGGCTTGAGGAGCCTGCACATGTTGTCTTGTCTTCGCGCCGCCGGCGTTCTGCTGGTCCTGTTCACCCTGCTCTTGGGGCTTACCTATCCGCTGGCGATGACCGGGCTGGCAAGCGCCGCCTTCCCGCGACAGGCGGGCGGCAGCCTTCTGACCGATAACGGCACGGTCATCGGATCGGCGCTGATCGGTCAGGCATTCGCCTCTGACGGCTATTTCCACCCCCGGCCCTCTGCTTCGGGCCATGACGCCATGGCTTCGGGCGGATCGAACCTTGGCCCGCTGTCGAAACGGCTGATGGAGCGGGTATCGGGGGATCTGGCTGCACAGCCGTCGCCCTTGGCCGTTCCTGCCGATGCCGTAACGGCCTCGGCTTCCGGCCTCGACCCCGATATCTCGCCCGCCAATGCCTTGGCACAGGTGGCGCGGGTGGCGGCTGCCCGCAATCTGCCTGCCGATCGGGTGGCGGCGCTGGTTGCCGATCACACGGCGGGGCGGCTGTTCGGCTTGATCGGAGAGCCGCGGGTGAATGTGCTTGCCCTGAATCTTGCGCTCGACAAGATGCCGGCAAATTGACCAGATGGCAAAATGAGCGACACCGACGGCACCTTCAAACGGCCCGACCCCGATGCGCTGCTGGCCTTGAGCAAGGCCGATCGCCCGGGCCGCCTGAAGATATTTCTCGGGGCGGCGCCGGGGGTTGGCAAGACCTATGCCATGCTTGCAGAGGCAAACCGCCTGAAGGCCGAGGGCCGTGATCTGGTCCTTGGCCTGATCGAGTGTCATGGCCGCAAAGAGACAGAAGCCCTTGCGCGGGGGCTGGAAATTCTGCCCCGCAGGCGTGTTCCCTATCGCGGTCAAATTCTTGAGGAATTCGACATTGATGCAGCCCTTGCGCGCCATCCCGACCTGCTGGTGGTTGATGAGCTGGCCCATACCAATGCCCCCGATTGCCGCCACCCCAAACGCTGGCAGGATGTCAAGGAAGTGCTGGATGCCGGGATCGACGTCTGGACGGCGCTGAACATCCAGCATCTGGAAAGTCTGGCCGATGTGGTGGCCCGGATGACCGGCGTGACCGTGCGTGAGACGGTGCCGGACAGCATCCTGCAAACCGCGCAGGATGTCGTTCTGGTCGATATCACGCCCGATGAACTCATCGCGCGGCTGAAGGCCGGCAAGATCTATCTGCCGCAGACGGCGCAGCGTGCCACCGAGAATTTCTTCACCCCCGGCAATCTGACCGCGCTGCGCGAACTGGCGCTGCGCCGCACCGCCGACCGGGTCGAAGATCAGATGACGCAGATCCTGCGGCAGAAGGCCATCGAAGGGCCTTGGGGCGCGACAGAGCGGCTTCTGGTTTGCATTGGCCCGGATGATGCGGGCGAACGCCTTGTCCGGCAGGCGGCGCGGCTTGCATCGGCGCTGAATGCAGGCTGGATCGCGGTGACCCTGACGCGCCCCGGCCTTGCTGCCGATCCGGCGCGCGACCGGCGGATTTCCGGCGCGATGTCTCTGGCCGCGAGCGTTGGCGCCGAGGTTCAGCGGCTGACCAGCGACAACTTCACGCAAGATATCCTGCGCATCGCCCGCCGCGAAAACGTGACCCAGATCGTCGTGGGGCGCAGAGTGTCGCGGCCGCTTTTGCGGTGGTTTTCCCGGTCCTTGCCGGATGAGCTGCTGCGGCAGGCCGACGAAATCCGTGTGATGGTGATGCCCTTGACCGACAAGGCCGAGGCGGCCCCGCATTTCGTGGCCCGGCTGATCACCAAGGCGGCGCGCCCGGGTTTCTGGGTTGATCTGGGCCTTGCCTTCTGTGGCACCGCAGTCGGGGCCGCCGTCGGTGTGGCGCTGGACGCTGCCCTTGAATTGCCCAATCTGTCGATGGTCTTTCTGGTCAATGTTCTGGCCTGTTCGGCGCTCAGGGGCACCCGTTCGGCGGTGCTGGCGGCGCTCTTGTCTTTCATGGCCTACAACTTCTTCTTCATCGAACCGCTCCACACCCTGACCGTGGCAAGGCCGCATGAGTTTTTCGCGCTGCTGATCTTTCTGGCTGTGGCCATGCTGACCGGATCATTGACAGGCCGCGTTCGCGCTCAGGCGCGCGCCGCCATGGCCCAAACCCGCGTGATCGAAGCGCAGGCGGCTTTTTCGCGCAAGCTTGCCGCCGCTTCTACCGGGGATGACGTGCTTTGGGCAACGGCGACACAGGTTCACACCATGCTGGGCGGCAATGCCATTCTGCTGGTGCCGGAAGGGGGCGATCTGTTGCCCCGCGCCGCCTGGCCGCCGGATGAACTGGCCGACCCTGCCGAATTGTCTGCCGCCCGGTGGTCTCTGGAAAAGGGCGAAGCCGCCGGATGGCGCACCGGCACCTTGCCCAATATCCGCTTTCGTTTCCAGCCGCTGATCCTGTCGGGCCGCGCGGTTGCGGTCCTTGGGTTTGAACCGCTGGACCGCAACACACCCCTGAGCGCTGAAGACGAAACGGCGCTGGCCGTGCTGGCAGAACAGGCGGCCATCGCGCTGGACCGCGCCCTGCTTGTGCGCGAAGCGGTCAAGGCGGCGGCGCTTCAGGAAAACGAGAACATCCGTGACGCCTTGCTGACCTCTCTCAGCCATGATCTGCGCACGCCTCTGGCGGCGATCACCGGCTCGGTTTCGACGCTGCAACAGACGGGCGCCACCCTTGCAGAGGACCAGAGGCAAGACCTGCTGCAAACCATCCGGCAAGAGGCGGGGCGGCTCAATCGCTTTGTCACCAATCTTCTGGAGATGAGCCGGATCGAATCCGGCGCCATCAAGGTTAAGCGGGACTGGGTTGACGTGGGCGACGCCATCCGCGCCGCCGCCGAACGCTGCGCCAAAGCCCATCCGGCCCGCAAGACCAAGATCAGCCTTGCCGTGGACCTGCGTTTTGTGCGTGGGGATCAGCACCTTTTGGGGCAGGTTGTTTTCAACCTGCTCGACAATGCCCACAAATACTCGGACGAGGGCGAGGTTTCCGTCCACGCCCGCAATGAAGAGGACAAGGTGGTGATCAGCGTGACGGATGAGGGTCCGGGGATCAGACCGGCGGACCTCGAACGTGTCTTCGAGAAGTTCTATCGTGGCGGCGGCACCGATAGGCGCAAACCGGGCACTGGCCTTGGCCTGTCGATCTGCAAGGGGCTGGTGCAGGCGATGGGCGGCACCATTCAGGCCGAAAGCCCGGCCGCGCGGCGGCGCGGCACGCGCCTGATCGTGCGCCTGCCGGCGGCAGAGCTGCCCCTTGAGGACGGCGCTGCAACATGAGCATCCGGCGCATTCTGATCGTGGATGACGACCCGCAGATTCAGACGATGCTGCGCATCGGGCTGGAAAGTGCGGGTTATGAAACCCGCCCCGCCCTGACCGGCCACGAAGCCGTGCGGCTGGCCGCCAGCATCGCGCCGGATGCCATCCTGCTCGACCTTGGCCTGCCGGACCGGGACGGCAAAGACGTGTTGCAGGACATCCGGGCCTTCTCCCAAGTGCCGGTCATCATTCTGTCCGCGCGGGACCGCGAGGCCGAAAAGGTGGCGGCCCTTGATCTGGGGGCCGACGACTATCTGGAAAAACCATTTGGTATCAGCGAATTGCAGGCACGCCTTCGGACGGCAGCCCGCCATGCCATGCGCGAGAAGGGCGAAGTCACCCGGATCGAGGCCGGCGATCTGGTGATCGACCTTGACAAACAGCTTGTCTCGCGTGCGGGCCGGCCTTTGCGGCTGACGCCCAAGGAATACGCCCTTCTCGCGGTGCTTGCCCGCAATGCCGGGCGGGTTGTCACCCATCGCCAGATTCTGACCGCGGTCTGGGGGCCGGCCCATCACGACGACACCCAGTATCTGCGGGTGTTCATCGGCCAGCTTCGCGCCAAGATCGAGCCGGACCCGACCAATCCCGCAATCATCCGAACCGAGGCCGGCGCAGGCTATCGCCTTCTGGCGACCTGATCTGCCTGGCGCCCTTAACCGGCGGTCACCCCGAAGATTGCACCGACGGCTGCTGTCGCCGCCATCGCAAGCGCGCCCCAAAAGGTGACCCGTGCAGCCCCCCGGACGATCCCTGCGCCACCGGCTGAGGCCCCAAGGCCACCAAGGACGGCAAGGCCAAGAAGGGTAGATGCTGCCACAAGCACGGCAATCTGTGCCTCTGGCACAAGAAGGACCACGATCAGCGGAACCACGGCACCGACAGCGAAGGTCAAGGCGGAAACCAGCGCTGCCTGAATCGGGCGGGCCGTCACCGTTTCGGAGATGCCGAGTTCGTCGCGGGCATGCGACCCCAGGGCGTCGCGTTCCGTTAGCTGGTGGGCCACCTTCTCGGCCAGATCGCGGTCGAGTCCCCGTTTGACATAGATGGTGGTCAGTTCCTCAAGCTCCGCCTCGGGCGTTTCCGCCAGTTCGCGCGCCTCGCGTGCAAGGTCGGCCTGTTCGGCATCTGTCTGCGAACTCACCGAGACATATTCACCCGCCGCCATCGACATCGCGCCAGCCACGAGACCGGCCAGCCCGGCAATCAGCACCTCGGGTTTTCCCGACCCGGCTGCCGCGACGCCAACGACAAGGCTCGATGTCGAAACAAGACCGTCATTGGCCCCCAGCACCGCCGCACGCAGCCAGCCGATGCGATGCACCATGTGGATTTCGGAATGGGACAGGCGGCTCATGCCGGGACTCCTTCAAAACGGGATTGCGGCGCTGTGGGGGCCGCAGGTGAAACAGGCAAGGCGCGCAGCGCGTTCAGGATGACTGCGATGTCGATGCGGGCCGAATGCATCACGGCGGCGGCCCTTGTCCCGCCAAAGGTGGCATGGATGCTGAGGGGAGGGGGCTCGAGCTGGTCAGTCTGCGCGTGATCCAAAGCGGTCAGTCTCCATGGGCCGGGGCCGTCGCCGTCGGCCTGTGCGAAAAAAGGCGCCCGACGGCACGTGTTTGCACGCCGCCTGCATCATCGCGGGCAAGAAACAGGGCGTCCAGACCCTGTGCCGCCGCCAGACGCACACCCGCATCGACGCCTGCCACCATCAGCGCCGTCGCCCAGGCATCGGCTTCGGCGCAGGTGGGCGCAACCACGGTCACCGAGGCGGGGGAGTGCAGAAGTGGCGCGCCGCGCCACGGGTCCATCGTGTGAGACAGGGTATGACCCTGCACCGTCACCCAGTGGCGATAGTCGCCCGAGGTGGCGACTGCGGCATCTTGCAAGGTCAGGATGGAATGGGGCGCGCGGCGGGCGCGGTCCGGCGCCTCGACCGCGATGGTCCAGGCGTTGCCGTCGGGGCGCAGGCCCATGGCGCGCATCTCGCCGTCGATGCCGGTCAGCGCCTGCCGGATGCCGTGCTCCTTCAGCACCTGCGTCAGACGGTCCACGCCATGGCCCTTGGCGATGCCGTTCAGGTCCAGCGTGATCGGGGCCGACTTGCGCGCCCGGTTTCCGTCAAGCTCCAGCACCTCATGGGCCGGGCGGCGGGCGGTCTGCATCGTGGCGCGGATGGCCTGCGGATCGGCCGCGGCGGGGCCAAAACCCCAGGCCCGCACCGCATCGCCCATCCCGATGTCAAAGGCCCCGCCCGAGGCGCGGCCGATGGCGAGACCAAGCGCCAGCACATGCGCCAGTTCGGTGGGGATGTCCTGCCATTCCCGCACGGGGGCCGCGTTCAGGCGCATCAGGGCGCTGTCGGGCTTCCAGGTGGACATCTGCGCATCGACCGCATCGACCGCGACCTGAAGGGCGGCCCGCAGGGGTGCGGGGTCGAACCCCGGCGGCGAAAAGAACAATGCGCTCCACCTTGTGCCCATCGTCGGGCCGTTCAGGGCATGGCGGGCAAGGTCAGTAGACATCTTCAACATAACGCCCTCCGGCCTTGAGCGTCGCGGGCGTCAGGCCCATCGGCGCAAGGATGTCATCCAATGCCCATGCGACGCCTTGCGCCATGTCACGCCCGCCACAGACCATCACTTTTGCGCCGCTGCGGATCGCCTTGGCCACCTCGGCCGCTTCGGCCCGCAGGGCGTCCTGCACATAATGCGGCCGCACCCCGCGCGAGATGGCGGTGGAAAGGCGCGTCAGCCTTCCTTCGGCCTGCCATTTGGCCAGATCGTCGCCATAAAGAAAGTCGCTGCCCGGATGGCGCATCCCGAAGAACAGATGGACCGGGCGGCGGCGGGCATTGGCGCGGATGATCCCGGCCAATGGCCCGATGCCCGTGCCGGCCCCGATCAGGATCAGGGGCGCCCGGCCCCGCCCGGCATGAAAGCCCGGATTGCGGCGGAGGAAGGCCCGCACAGCTTCGCCCGGTTCCAGTGCCAGCAGCTGGCCCGAGCAAAGGCCGCCCGGGTGCTTTTTCACCACGATCTCGACGAAGCCGTCCCGGCTGCCCGATGCCAGCGAATAGAAGCGCGGCAGGGCCGCGCCTTCGGGCAGGATGCCCAGCAGGTCACCCGCCCGGAACCCTGCGATGCCCCCGCCGGTCAGCCGCGCCCAAAAGGTCACCTTCGGAAGGGCAAATCGCAGGATCGCAGTCGGGGATTGCACCTCGGCCCCATAGTCGCGGCGGGAAACAAGCGTCAGGCTGTCGGCGGCGGGGCGGGCGGGCTGGTGGTTCAGGTCCAGCGGCAGGCCAAGCGCATCTCCCAGAGCCCGGCCCCAGCGCGCGAAATCCTGTGGTGACTGGCGGTCCACCGTGTCCATGGGCAGGAGGGCGGCCCAGCCCTTGGCGCGGGCGGCGGCCTCTGCCTCTGCGGCAAAGGCGCAGAAGGCCGGAAAGCTGCGGTCGCCAAAGCCCAGAATGGCCAGTGGGGCGGCGGGCGCCGCGGGCAGGCGCGCCAGCCGGTCAAGGAACCCTCGCGCCGAAGCGGGCGCGTCGCCTTCGCCATAGGTCGCGGCAAGGATCAGGACGCGTTCCGCCCGGGGGTGACTGGCCGGGTCGAAGGCCGACATCGGCGCGACATGCACCGCCTGTCCGCCCTCCCGCAGGGCTTGCGCCAGTGTGGCGGCAAAGCCCCAGGTGCTGCCGCCTTCCGACCCCACGAGGATCACCGTTTCCGCGCCGCCAGCCGGGGCGTTGTTGCGCAAGTCTGGCCGCCCGCGCCGCCCGGCGATCCAGATCAGCGCGCCGGTCACGCCCATCACCGGGACACTCAGCGTGATCAGGCCCAGGATCAGCCCGAGAACCGCCGCGCCCTGTCCGGTGTGCAGCATGTAGATGGTTTCCGACACCCGCTGCCACGGCGTCAGCTCTGCCCAAGACAAAAGCACGCCGGTCCCTTGGTCGATCTGGCCGGTGCCCGCATCGGTGGATAGGGTGAACACATCCTGTGCATCGCCCGCATAGGGAAAGCTGAACTTGCGCAAGCTGCTGACCGGCACATCCTGAAGCGCGGCCATCCGCTCCAGCGGGAAGGCCATTTGTCCGCTGACCGCCACAGGATCGACCGGGTGCTGCGCGCCATCTGGCAGAAGATCAAAGGTCGAGGCCGTCATCCACAGCGCGGTGGTCGCCGAAAGGGTAAGGCCGAGGGCAGCGACGCGCGCCAGTTCCACATGCAGACGCCCGGGCTGCGGCCCGCGCAAACGCGCAAACCAGTGTCGCCAGCCGCCTGCGCGCCGCGCCACAAGGGCAGCCCCCGACAGGGCCAGCACCAGCATCGCCGCAGCCGCCGCGGCCATGACAAGCCGTCCGCCGTCGTCCAGAAACAGCGACCTGTGCAGCGTGGTCAGCCAGCGCTCCACCCCGTTCGGGTCAGCCGAGCCGTCATCCGCTCCCGTCGCGGGGTCGATCACCGCCGATCCGGGGGTGCCGCCCACGAACCACCAGGCGGTGATCGTGCCCGAAGGCGTGCGGCGGATTTCCTCCAGCCCCGGATGCACGGCGGCCACGCGGGCGGCAAGGTCGGCCACGCTTTGCCCCGCAACGGGCTGCGGCGCCGCCAGACGTTCGGCCATGGGAAAGACCGACAGCGCCGCACCACTGAGCGCGAGGATGGTCACAAGGACAAGGGCCAGAAGCCCCGGCCAGCGGTGAAGCGCGCGGATCATCGGTCTGTCGCCTTACTGATAGACGAAGCTGGCGATGTAGCGGCGGCCTTGCACGGGCGCGCCTGCGCCCGCGGCGGTCAGCGGCACCGCGACCTCGTTCGGGCTGTCGCGCATGTCCTCCACCGCCGCGTCGATGTGCAGCGTGTAGCCCGCATCGAACAGCGCATCGGCCAGATCGAGCGTGATTTCCAGCGTCCGACCCGCGCCGACACTCGCCCCGGTGATGCCGTTGATCTGGGCGGGGTCGCCCCCCGTGGCGTCATACCAGCCGCGAAGATGCTCATAATATTTCGACTTTCCGCCAGCCATCCAGAGACTGCCGACATAGGCCCCCGATGCATCGGTGACATAAAGCGCCAGATAGGCGCCACCGCCGCCGTAGCTGTTCAGGCTGGTGGTCAGCGTCACGGGACGGGCCATCGCCAGCCCCGGCACGGTCAGCGCAGTGGTCAGCGCGAGGGTTGCGAGAAGGGATTTCATCTGATGTCCTTTCGACAAGGTGGGGCACCCCGCAAGGCGGGGGCGGACGGGGCAATCGGGGATCAGTTGGTCACAGCGACGGGCGCCGCGCCGTTGCCAAACAGCCCGTTCGCGGGCGGGGCCACAGTCCCGGCGGGAGCAGGGGTGCCGAGCGCGCCGGGGCAGGCGTCATCATCATCTTCGTCCTCCTCCTCCTCCGCGTCGCAGTCCTCGTCGTCGTCGTCCTCGTCCTCTCCGCTCACACGGATGAGGGGCGCGGACAGATCGTCTGCGCCGAACACGGCGGCGCAAACGCTGCTGCACCGGCCTTGCGCGTTGCCTTGGGTCTGTATCGCGGCAAGGGCCGGCAGGCCGAGCGCCATGGTCAGGGCCGTCGAGGTGAAAAGAACGGAAAATCGGGATGTCATGGCGGGATCTCCTTGGATCTGATGCTGCCAAGCTGGGCCTTGGACCTGAGCAGTTCCTGACGCCGCCAAGGTTTCTGCTTCAGCTTGGCGTCAGGAAGAAAAAGGCCCTGCCGGAAAACGGCAGGGCCAGGCAGGCCACAGGGACAGCGTGGCCAGAAAAGAGATCAGGCGATGTCGCCGGGATCAGCGGCGTGCTTCTCTCCGCTGATCATCGCACAGGCCCTCGCACCAGCCGGTCCCAGACGCGCATGGTTGCCACACCCTTGGCCCGCCCGGAAATGCGTCAGTCATTTTTCTGCCCTTCGCGTTCAAGACCCTCATCGTCATCCTCGAACTCGAATTCGACGATCTGGAGCGTGCCGGGATGCAGCTTGACCTCGATCGCGCGGCCTTGCGCGTCGCGGCCGTCGATCTCATAGCAACCATCGTCGATTCTGATGCGGCGGACGTCCCAACCTTGCGCGGTGGCGAACCGGGCCACCGCCTCGCGCGGTTGCCAATCGGCCATCGGCACGAAGCAGTTATCGTCGGCCAACGCCATACCGGCGGGAAGGCTTGCAAGAAACGCAAGAATTGTCAGGGTCTTTCGCATGGGCCACACTCCGGGTTACGGCCAGTCTGGAGGATGGAATGCGCGCCGAAGCTGACGGCAGCCTGAAGACGGCTGATCCATGGCTTCAGCCTGCTGTCAGGAGAGAGGGGCAAAAGCAAACCAGCCCGGGGCCAAAGGGACGGCAGACGACCATGCGCATATTGCTGATCGAAGATGACATGGTTCTGGGTGCGGCCGTGCGCGACCAGATCGCCGCCGATGGCCATTCGGTTGACTGGGTCCAGCGGCTGGATGCGGCAGGGGATGCGATGGCCGGGGCAAGCTACGACCTTGTGCTTCTGGACCTGATGTTGCCCGATGGCCGGGGCATCCCGTTTCTGCGCCGCCTGAGAGCCAGGGGCGATGTGACGCCCGTCATCATCCTGACCGCGCTCGACCAGATCAGCGACCGGATCGAGGGGCTGAACGCAGGCGCCGACGACTATCTGGTGAAACCCTTCGATCTGGCCGAACTCTCTGCCCGCATCGGGTCGGTGGCCCGGCGCTATGCGGGCAACCCCAACCCGATTGTCACGCATGGGCCGCTGGAGATCGACCTTGCCGCCCGCAGCATCCACCGCGACGGCCGGCCGGTGAACCTGACCGCCCGCGAATGGGCTTTGCTCGAGGCATTCCTGTCCCGCCCCGGGCAGCTTCTGTCCAAGGCACAGCTCGAGGACAAGCTCTATGCCTTCGGAGCCGAGATCGAAAGCAACACGATCGAGGTGCATATCAGCCGCCTGCGCAAGAAACTCGGGGCGGATGTGATCGAGACCGAACGTGGCCTCGGCTACCGGCTGGGCCGCGCATGAGGGCGCCGCGGAGCCTTCAGGGTCGGCTGGGGCTTTGGCTGGGCGTTGCTCTCACGCTGCTCTGGGTTCTGGCCGCCAGCGTGACGGCGCTGATCGCACGGGGTGAGATCGAAGAGGTCTTCGATTCCGCCCTGCAGGAAACCGCGCAGCGCATCCTGCCGCTGGCCGTCGTCGATATCCTCAACCGCGAGGAGGCGGGCATCAGCCAGCGCCTTGCCACGATCCGCGGGCATGACGAGTTCTTCACCTACATCGTCCGCGACGATCAGGGGCGCATCCTGCTGCAATCCCATACCGCCGATCCGGGCGTGTTTCCCGTCTGGGACGGGACCGGCTTTCGCCAGACCGCGACGCATCGGCTCTATAACGACGAGGCCGTGCAGGGCACGATCCGCATCACCGTGGCCGAACCGCTGGACCATCGCGCCGGCGTCGCCCGCGAAATCCAGATGGGCTTGGGCCTGCCATTGTTGGTCGTGCTGCCTGTGGCACTTCTGGCCATCATGCTTGCCGTTCGCGCCAGCCTTGCGCCCCTGCGCCAGTTCCGCGACCGGCTGTCGGCGCGGGGGGCGCGCGACCTCAGCCCGGTCGGCAGCGCCGATCTGCCCATCGAAGTCGCCCCGCTGGCCGATGCGATGAACGGCCTTCTGGCGCGGCTGGAGGCGGCCTTTGAGGCGGAGCGCAGCTTTGCGGCAAATGCCGCACATGAACTCCGCACGCCGCTGGCCGGTGCCATTGCGCAGGCGCAACGGCTGAAGGCCGAGACGCGCGACGCCGACACAAAGGCGCGTGCGGCCGAGATCGAAGCCACGCTGAAACGCCTGACGCGCCTGGCCGAGCGCCTGCTGCAACTGGCGCGGGCCGAGGGCGGCCGTCTGCGCCGCGATGTGGCCGCCGACCTCCGCCCCGTGGCCCGGCTGATTGTCGATGATCTGGCGCGCGTTGCGGGGCCCGGGCGCCTCCTCCTGACGCTTCCTGACAATGCCATCATGTCGGATCTGGACCCCGACGCTTTCGCCATCCTTCTGCGCAACCTGATCGAGAATGCCTTGCGTTACGGTCAGCCCGGCTCTCCGGTTGAGGTATCGCTTGCGATAGACGGCACGCTGACCGTGACCAATGACGGCCCCGTCATTCCCGCAGAAGACCTCGAACGGCTGACGAAACGGTTCGAACGCGCCAACTCCGACACCAGGGGCAGCGGTCTCGGGCTTGCGATCGTGAGATCCATCGCGGACCGGACCGGAAGCAGCTTCGAGATCCGGTCACCACGCACATCGAGTGAAGCAGGCTTTGAAGCCAGGTTTCGCATGATGGGCCAAAAGCGGGCCGAATGAGGCGCAGGTCTCTGGAGCATGTGGCGGCGGCTTCCGCCGACGATCGAACTCCGTATTTGCCGAAGCTGCGCACGCCCGCTCTCGTCAGCGGTCAGTTTCCAGATACACCCCGTCACAGGCGAACCGAATGTCCCCTCCGGCCCGAGTGGCCCCGCTGCCATATGGTTGCCGACGGGCTGCAATAGTTTGATAAGCCGCCTCGCAAGCGACTGACAAACAACATAAATTTTAAGGTAATGGCGGACAGAGAGGGATTCGAACCCTCGAGACGGTTCCCCGCCTACACACTTTCCAGGCGTGCGCCTTCGACCACTCGGCCACCTGTCCGTGGCGCGGTGTTTAGCCTGCCCGGGGGGCGGGGTGCAAGGGGAAAGCGGGGATTACCACGCATTGCGGGTTGGGGCAGCAAGAGCGGGCGGCGCGGGCCGCCGTGGCAAGAAGATTGACGTGCCTCAAATCTGGGCGCTAAAGGTAGGGGATGAACAGGCCCACGGTCATTGACATTGCACGGGAGGCTGGCGTCAGCCTTGCCACGGTGGACCGTGTGCTGAACGCACGCCCCGGGGTGCGGGCCAAGACCATCGCGGCGGTGAATGAGGCGATCGGGCGGCTGGGCTATGTCCGTGACATTGCCGCCGCCAATCTGGCGCGCAGCCGCAGCTACCGGATGGTTGTCCTGCTGCCCGATACGGAAAGCCAGTTCGTCCAGACCCTGGAAGAGGCGCTGCGCGAGGCGGCGGCTTCGGCGGTGACGGCGCGGATGGGGGTGGAGCTGATCCGCTTTCCCGCCGAAGACATGCACGCCCTTGCCGCCACGCTGCGCCGGCTGGCGGAGGAGGGTTGTTCCGGCATCGCCCTGATGGCGCCGGAAACCCCCGTGATCCGCGACGCACTGCGCGCCCTGCGGGGGCAGGGGGTGCCGGTGGTGGCCTTGGTGTCGGACCTGCCGAATAGTGAGCCGGATCATTATGTTGGCATCGACAGCCGCGCGGCGGGCCGCACGGCGGGCGTGCTGATGGGCCGCTTTTTGGGCGCGCGTCCGCCCAAGGTCATGGTGATTGCCAATTCGATGCATCTGCGCGAAAGCATCGAACGGCGGCGCGGGTTTGACGAGGTGATGCTGCGCGATTTTCCGGGTGTCGAAGTGTTGCAGACGCTGGAGACCCATGGCTCGCCCACCGCGTTGCGGCAGGTCGTGACCGAAATTCTGGCCGCAGAAGGCGCGGTGGGCGGCATCTATCTGCTTGGCTCCGGCCTGCGGGCGTTGGGGCGGGTGCTGTCCGAGCGCGGGCTCTTGGGCCATCCGGTGATCGTTGGGCATGAGCTGACCCCGCATTCGCGTGAGGCGCTGGCCTCGGGCTGGCTGGACGCGGTGATTGCCCAGAATGCCGGCCACATCGCCCGCAGCACCCTGCGCGTGCTGCGCGCCAAGGCTGACCGTCTGCCGATTGACGAATCGCAGGAGCGGCTGCGGATCGAGATCATCCTGCGCGAGAATCTGCCGGATCAGCCGCTCTGACCCCCAGGCAATTTCGGCAAAACCAGCGCCGATTCAGGGCCTTGCCGCAAAATGAGGAACGTGCCTCAAAAATGCTGGACAAGCGCCCTGCTGCGCCGCATCGTGAGAGGAACAAGAACGATGTCCGGGCTGTGCAATGCCCCGGCGCTAGCAACCGATAGGGAGGAGACGACGATGAAGGCAAAACTTCTTGCCGCGACGACGGCTGCCGCGCTGATGGCGGCAGGCGCCGCGCAGGCGCAGACCGAACTCACGCTCTGCTGGGCCGCCTGGGATCCGGCGAATGCGCTGGTGGAACTCAGCAAGGACTTCGAGGCCCAGTCGGGCATCAAGATGAAGTTCGAATTCGTGCCATGGCCCAATTTCGCCGACCGGATGCTGAACGAGCTGAACTCGGGCGGCAAGCTTTGCGATCTGATGATCGGCGACAGCCAGTGGATCGGTGGTTCCGCCGAAAGCGGCCATTATGTGAAGCTGAACGATTTCTTCGCGGCCAATGACATCAGCATGGATGCCTTCGTGCCCGCCACGGTGACCGGCTATTCCGAATGGCCGAAGAACACGCCGAACTATTGGTCGCTGCCCGCCTTTGGCGATGTGGTCGGCTGGACCTACCGCAAGGACTGGTTCGAGCGGCCGGAAATCGCGGCCGAGTTCAAGGCGAAATACGGCCGCGACCTTGTGGCACCGCAGACCTTTGCCGAGCTCAAGGACATCGCTGAGTTTTTCCAGGGCCGCGAGATTGACGGCAAGACCGTCTACGGCGCCTCGATCTACACCGAGCGCGGCTCGGAAGGCATCACCATGGGCGCCATGGATGTGATGTATTCCTTCGGCTTCAAATACGAAAACCCGGAAAAACCCTATGATATGGCGGGCTTCGTCAACTCCCCCGGCGCCGTTGCCGGGCTGGAGTTCTACAAGTCGCTCTACGATTGCTGCACCCCGCCCGGATCGTCCAATGGCTATATGGGTGAGGGGATCGACGCCTATAAGTCGGGTCAGGTCGCGCTGCAGATGAACTTCGCCTTCACCTGGCCGGGCTTCGAGGTTGACCCGAATGTCGGCGGCGGCAAGACCGGCTATCTCGTGAACCCCGCCGGTCCCGACGGCGAGCGTTATGCCCAGCTGGGCGGGCAGGGGATTTCGGTGGTCTCCTATTCCGAAAAGCAGGACGCGGCGCTGGAATACATCAAATGGTTCGCCAAGCCGGAAACCCAAGCGAAATGGTGGTCGATGGGCGGCTTCTCCTGCCTGCGTGCCGTGGTGGAAGACCCCGGTTTTGCCACCTCGCAGCCCTATGCGCAGGCATTCCTCGACAGCATGGCCATCGTGAAGGATTTCTGGGCCGAGCCGAGCTATGCCACCCTGTTGCAGGACACCCAGAAACGCCTGCATGACTATGTGGTCGCCGGAAACGGCACCGCGCAAGAGGCGCTGGACGGTCTGGTTCAGGACTGGACCACCACCTTCGAGGATGAAGGCAAGCTCTGACACCCGCCGCCCGGCCCTCCCGTCCGGGCGCCTCCCTCTCCCCGCAACGCGGGGGGAGGGCAGGGCGGGCCAGCCCCGCCATACCAAAGTTCAGCAGGAACCCCATGCCCAATCCCCTCGACACCGCCGCGCGGGCCACACCCGACCGCATCGCGCGCAAGCTGCGCGGGCTTTCCGACCGCGCCATCGCCTGGGCATTCGTGGCCCCGACCATCTTCCTTCTTCTGGCGATCAACATTTTTCCGCTGATCTGGACCATCCGCCTCAGCTTCACCAATTTCGCCGCCAACAAGCCGAATGCCGAGGTGAAATGGGTCGGCCTGCGCAATTACCAGCGCATCCTGACCGACCCGGACATCTGGCAGACCATGCAGGCCACCGCGCATTTTCTGGTCTGGACCATCGTTCTTCAGGTGCTGATCGGCTTCACCCTCGCCTGGCTGATCAACCGCAAATTCCGCGGCAATGACCTGCTGACCACGCTGATCGTGCTGCCGATGATGCTGTCGCCCGCCGTGGTCGGCAATTTCTGGACCTTCCTTTACCAGCCGCAGATCGGCCTGATCAATTACGCGGTCGAATTCTTCACCGGCATCCCCGCCTCAAGCTTTTCCATGCTGGGTTCGGTCACCCTTGCCCCCTGGGCCATCGTTATCGTCGATACATGGATGTGGACGCCCTTTGTCATGCTGATCTGCCTCGCCGGGCTGCGCTCGATCCCCGATTATATCTATGAGGCGGCCGAGGTGGACCGCGCCTCGCCATGGCGGCAGTTCTGGACCATGACGGTTCCCATGGTGCTGCCCTTCCTGATGCTGGCCGTGCTGTTCCGGGGGATCGAGAATTTCAAGATGTTCGACCTGGTCGTGCAGCTCACCGGCGGCGGGCCGGGCGACACCACGCTCCTGTCCTCGATCGAACTCAAACGCGAAGCCTTTGAAAAATGGCGCACCGGCTATTCCAGTGCCTATGCGATCATCCTGTTCGTGACCGTCTTCGGCCTTGCCTCGATCTATGTCAAAGCCCTGAACAAGGTGAAGGAAAGATGAGCAGCTATTCCGTCACCGAGCCTTCGGCCCGCTCGAAATCCGTCGCCGCCGTTCTGGTCGTGCTTTACGCGGTCATCACCCTTTTGCCGCTCCTCTGGATCATCTCCACCAGCTTCAAGACCGGCCCCGACAGCATCAGCTATCCGCCCAAGGCGATCTTTTCGCCGACGGTCGAGGGCTATGTGAACCTCTTCACCAACCGCACCCGTGCGACGACCGAGCAACTGGCCACCATGCCGCCGCCCGCCAATTTCGCCGAGGAAATCGTGCGCAAGCGGAACGAGGTGATCACCGGCCCCTCGCGCTTTGGCGAGCGGTTCCTGAACTCGGTCATCATCGGCTTCGGCTCGACCTTCCTGTCGATCGTGCTGGGGACGCTGGCCGCCTATGCCTTCAGCCGCTTCAAGGTGCCGCTCAAGGATGATCTTCTGTTCTTCATCCTCTCCACCCGGATGATGCCGCCCATCGCCGTCGCCATCCCGATCTTCCTGATGTATCGCACGCTGGGCCTCAGCGACACGCATCTGGGCATGATCCTCCTCTATACCGGGGTGAATATCTCGCTGGCGGTCTGGCTGCTGAAAGGCTTCATCGACGAAATCCCGCGCGAATATGAAGAGGCGGCGCTGATCGACGGCTACACCCGCTTTCAGGCGTTCCGCAAAGTCGTGCTGCCGCAGGCGGCAACCGGCATCGCCTCGACCGCGATCTTCTGCCTGATCTTTGCGTGGAACGAATATGCCTTCGCCGTGCTGCTGACTTCGGGCAATGCCCAGACCGCACCGCCCTTCATCCCCACCATCATCGGCGTCGGCGGTCAGGACTGGCCCGCCGTGGCCGCCGGGGCGACGCTGTTCCTGCTGCCGGTCATGATCTTCACCATCCTGCTGCGCAAGCATCTGTTGCGCGGGATCACCTTCGGGGCGGTGCGGAAATGACGGGCCGCGCTGTATATACGGAAAAATTACGGGAAAAATACGCAGAAACGACGAGGAACATACAGCCATGACCGCCTTTATCTCCGGTCTCCTCTCCTTCCGCCGCGGCCCGTGGGAGATGCTGGCCACCATCCTGATCGCGCTTGGCGTGGTGATGCTGATGCAACCTTTCGCGCTTTGGGCCTTCACCTGGTCCTTTGTCGTGACCCTGACCGGCACGGTGATGTTCATCATCACCAGCCATTTCCCGGAGTAGCCCCGTGGCCGAGATTGTGATCCGTAACCTGCGGAAAGAATTCGGGAATTTTACTGCCGTCAAAGGCTCGACCTTCACCATCGGCGATGGGGAGTTCTTCATGCTGCTCGGCCCGTCCGGCTGCGGCAAGACCACCACCCTGCGGATGATCGCCGGGCTGGAGCTGCCCACATCGGGCGAGATTCTGATTGACGGCGAAGATGTGTCGCAGCGCCCCGCCAGCCAGCGCGACATCGCCATGGTCTTCCAGATGTTCGCCCTCTATCCCCATATGAACGTTCGCAAAAACATCTCCTACCCCCTTGTCAGCCAGGGAATGCCCCGCGCCCAGATACAGGCCAAAGTGGCCGAGGTGGCGCGGATTCTGGGCATCGAAAGCATCCTCGACAAGCCGGTCGGCGGCCTTTCGGGCGGCGACCGGCAGCGCGTGGCCCTTGGCCGTGCCATCGTGCGCAGCCCCAAGGCGTTCATGATGGACGAACCCCTTGGCGCGCTGGATGCCGAGTTCCGCGAGCATATGTCGCTGGAGCTGCGCGCCCTGCATGACCGCATGGGCGCCACCACCGTCTATGTCACCCATGACCAGTTGGAGGCGATGCAGATGGGTGACAAGATTGTGGTGATGAATCATGGGGTTGTCGAACAGTTTGGCACGCCGCAGGAAATCTACGACCATCCCGCCACGCTGTTTGTGGCCGATTTCATCGGCAGCCCGGCGATGAATTTCCTGCGGTTCGAGGGCGGTTTCCGCCCCGGCGACCGTTCGGTCACCCTGTCGGGTGTCGAAATCGCTGTGCCAGAACTGCACGAAGAGGTTGCGGGCCGGGCGCTGGTTCTTGGCGCGCGGCCCGAGCATGTGACGTTAACCGATGCCGGGCAGTATCGCGGTCGGATCGAGGCGACGGAATACCTTGGCACCACCCAGATCGTGACGCTTGCCACCGCCAACGGCACCGTCAAGGCGCGCATCCCTTCGGGGCAGGTGGCACGGGTGGGCGAGGTGGTGGGGCTGGACCTGATGCCGTCGCGCCTTGCGCTGTTCGATGCCGGAACCGGCCGCGCCTTCCGCACCGCCGCCAACAGCGGGGTGTATCATGGCTGAGGTCCGTTTGAGCAATGTTTCCAAGGCTTTCGGTGCCACGCAGGCGCTGTCGGATGTCTCGCTGACCATTCCCGACGGCGCCTTTGTGGTGCTGCTGGGCCCCACCGGCGCGGGCAAGACCACCACGCTGCGGCTGATCGCTGGGCTGGACCGGCCCGACGCGGGCGACATCGCCATCGGCGGCGCCTCGGTTCTGGCCGACACCCCGGCCGAGCGGGATGTGGCCATGGTGTTTCAGCAATATTCGCTCTACCCGCATTTGACCGTGCGCGAAAACCTCGCCTTCCCGCTCCGCTCGCCCATGATGAACTGGGGCGAGGCGCAGATCGCGGCCCGCGTGGCCGAGGTGGCTGCCGTCCTGCGCATCGCCCACAAGCTCGACAACAAGGCGACGCAGCTTTCGGGGGGTGAGATGCAGCGGGTTTCCATCGGGCGGGCCTTGGTGCGCAACCCGCGGATTTACCTGATGGATGAACCCCTTAGCAGCCTTGACGCCAAGCTGCGCGCCGATCTGCGGGTGGAGCTGAAGCGCATTCATGCCGAATTGGGCGCAACCTTCCTCTATGTCACCCATGATCAGATCGAGGCGATGACCATGGCCACCCATGTCGGCGTTCTGGACCGGGGCCGGATGGTGCAGTTCGGCACCCCGCGCGAGATTTACGAAAACCCGGTCAGCACCTATGTCGCCAGCCGTCTGGGCCAGCCGCGCATCACGCTTCTGCCCGCCGATGCCTTTGGCCCCGCGCCGCCCGGTGCTGTGCAGATCGGCCTGCGCCCCGAACATATCCTTCAAGGCAGCGGCCAGCCCGCCACTGTGCGGCGGCTGGAGCATCTGGGCGACCAGACCCGTCTGCATCTGCAAATGGGCCCGCATGAGATTGTCACGCTGGCCCAACCCGACAGCCGCCTTGCCCCGGGCGATACCCTTGCCATTCAGCCCCAAACCCCGCTCTGGTTCGATGCCAGCGGCAACCGCCTGTAAGGAGAGACCGATGCAGCAGTTCATCAACGGCAAGGATACGCTGGTCACCGAGGCGGTGGACGGGCTGGTGCGCGCTTCGGGTGGGGCGCTGGCGCGGCTGGACGGCTATCCGCATATCAAGGTTGTGGTCCGCACCGACTGGGACCGGGGCAAGGTGGCGCTGGTCTCGGGCGGCGGTTCGGGGCATGAACCGGCCCATGCCGGGTTCGTCGGGCAGGGGATGCTGACGGCGGCGGTCTGTGGTGAGGTTTTCGCCTCGCCCTCGGTCGATGCCGTTCTGGCTGGCATTCTGGCGGTGACCGGCAAGGCGGGTTGCCTGCTGATCGTCAAGAATTACACCGGCGACCGGCTGAACTTCGGCCTTGCGGCGGAACGGGCGCGGGCCTTTGGCCTCAAGGTTTCCATGGTGATCGTCGATGACGATGTGGCGCTGCCCGACCTGCCGCAGGCGCGCGGCGTGGCGGGGACGCTGTTCGTCCACAAGATCGCGGGGGCGCTGGCCGAGGCGGGGGCCGATCTTGATGCCGTGACGGCGGCGGCGCAGGCGGTCATTCAGGGCGCGGTCTCGATCGGGATGAGCCTTGACACCTGCACCGTGCCCGGCAACCCGCGCGAAGACCGCATCGCCGCCGGCAAGGCCGAGCTTGGCCTTGGCATTCATGGCGAGGCCGGGGTGGAGCAGGTGGATTTCGCAGGCGCCCGCAATGCCATGGCCATGGTGGCAGAGCGTCTGGCGCCGCATATCGGCAAGGCCGACCATGTGGCGCTTTTGAATAACCTCGGTTCCACGACACCGCTGGAAATGAGCATTCTGGCCGAGGAACTGGCGCGCTCGCCGCTTGGCGGGCGTATCCGCTGGATCATCGGGCCGGGGGCGCTGATGACCTCGCTCGACATGCATGGCTTTTCGGTCTCGCTCTTGCCGGTGACGGGGGAGCAGGTGCAGGCGCTGGCCGCCCCGGTGGCGCCGCCGGCATGGCCGGGGCTGGCGGGGTTTGGCGAGGTGGCCCTGCGCCCCTTGCCCGATGGCCTGACCCCGATCCAGCCGGAACCTTCGGCCCATCCGCAGCGCCGGGCGCTGATCGCGCGCTGCTGTGCGGCCCTGATCGCGGCCGAGGCCGATCTGAACACGCTGGATGCCAAGACCGGCGACGGCGACACCGGCAGCACGCTGGCCACGGCGGCGCGCGCGCTGTCGGCGGCGCTGGACCGGCTGCCGCTGGCCGATCCGACGCAGCTGTATCGCGCGGTCGGGATGGAGTTGTCGCAGACTATGGGCGGGTCTTCCGGCGTGCTGCTGGCGATCTTCTTTGCGGCGGCGGGCGATGCTTCGGCCAGCGGCAAGAACTGGGTCGGCGCGCTGGCGGCGGGTCTGGCGCGGGTGATGCAGGTGGGCGGTGCCAGCCCCGGCGACCGCACCATGATCGACGCTTTGTCCCCGGCGCTGGCGGCGCTGCCGCAGGGCGTGGGCGCGGCGGCCACCGCAGCGCGGGCCGGGGCCAATGCCACCGCAGCGATGACGCGGGCCAAGGCGGGCCGGGCCAGCTATATCTCTGCCGACCGTCTGGCTGGCTTCAACGATCCGGGGGCCGAAGGCGTGGCGCGGCTGTTCGAAGACCTCGCCCGCGGCTAGGGGGCGGCTTGACAGCGCCGCCCGCGCGGGGTGCAACTGGTCCGACATGCCAGGGAGGGTGCCATGACCGTCAGCTTCACCACCGACCGGATGCTCAATTTCGGCGATTGCGATATTTCGGGAACCGCCTATTTCCCGGCCTATCTCAATATTCTCAATGGGGTGGTCGAAGAGTTCTGGACGAAGATCGGCTATCCTTGGCACGAGATCATCTGGAAGGAACGCTGGGGCACGCCCACCGTTCACCTCTCCTGCGACTTCTCGAAACCCTCGTTCTTTGGCGACAAGCTGACCTTCCGGCTGACGGTGATCAAGGTTGGCAAATCCTCGCTCCGGCTTTCGCACGCGATCTACTGCGGCGATGAACCGCGCTGGTCGGGCGAACAGGTTCTGGCGGCAAGCTGGCTGGACAAGCACACCTCGATGCAATGGCCCGATGACGTGAAGGCCAAGCTGGAAAGCTTCCTTGCCCCTGCCACCCCCGAGCGCAGGCCGGTTCAGGCCCAGACCTGATCCGGGTCGGGCAGGGGGATGGCATCCAGAAGCTCGCGGGTATAGGCGGCCTGCGGGTTGTCAAACAGGTCCGCCGTGGCGCGGTCTTCGACGATCACGCCATGGTGCAGCACCATCACCCGGCTGCACAGCCGCCGGATCACGCTGAGGTCGTGGCTGATGAAGGCCAGCGTCAGCCCCAGTTCCCGCACCAGCCCTTCGAGCAGGTTCAGCACCTGCGCCTGACTGGACACATCCAGCCCCGAGACGATCTCATCCGCCAGAATAAAATCGGGTTCCAGCGCGATGGCCCGGGCGATGCCCACCCTTTGCCGCTGCCCACCTGAAAGCTCATGCGGATAGCGCGCGGCAAACGCCGCGGGCAGCCCCACATGGTCCAGCGCGCGGGCCACGCGGCCCGCCACATCGTCAAACCCGTGCAATTTCAACGGCTCGGCAATCAGGGTGCCGACGCGGTGGCGGGGGTTCAGGCTGCTCATCGGGTCTTGAAAGATCATCTGGAACCGCCGCCGCAGGGGCCGCAGCGCCGCCTCGTCCAGATGGGTGATGTCCACCCCGTCAAAGCGCACCGAACCGCCGGAAGGCTCCAACAGCCGCACCAGCACCCGGCCCAGCGTCGATTTGCCAGAACCGGAGCCGCCGACAATCCCCATCACCGCGCCCTGCGGGATGGTGAAATCAAGCCCCTTGAGGATTTCCAGCCGCGGTGCCGCGCCGAACAGCGGCTTGCGCGTCATGTCGGCCAAGGACAGCCGCAGGCCGCGCACGTCATAAAGGTCAGCCATGGGACATCCTCCGGTCGGCTGCTTCCACTTCGGCCCGCACGGCGGCAATCACCGTGTCGGGAACCGGGGTCAGACTGGCCACGGCATCGGTGTATTTCGGGGTGGCGGCCAGCAGGGCCGCCGAATAGGCATGGCCCGGAGCGCGGAAGAAATCGCGCACGGCGCAATCCTCTACCACCAGCCCGGCATACAGCACCGACAGGCTCTGGCAGACCTTCGACACCACGCCAAGGTCATGGGTGACAAAGAGCAGCGCCGTGCCATGCCGCTCCTGCATCTCCTTGATCAGCTTGAGGATCTGCTTTTGCACCGTCACATCCAGCGCCGTCGTCGGCTCATCCGCGACAATCAGCTTCGGCTCGGCGGCAAAGGCCGATGCGATCAGGATCCGCTGCCGCATCCCGCCCGAAAGCTCATGCGGATATGACCGCATCACCCGCTCGGGGTCGGGAATATACACCTCGGCCAGCAGTTCGCGCGCCCGCGCCTCGGCCCGTGCCCGCTCCCAGCCCAGAATATCGACCAGACGGTCGGTGATCTGCGGCCCGATCCGGCGCGAGGGGTTCAGCGCCGTCAGCGGGTCTTGCGGGATCAGCGCGCAGGTGGCGCCGATCCGCCGCCGCCGCTCTGCCGGGGGCAGGGTCAACAGGTCCACCCCGTCCAGCACGATTCGCCCCGCCGTTATTTCGGTTGAACGCGGCAGGATGCCCAGAACCGCCTTGCCGATCATCGACTTGCCGGCGCCGCTTTCGCCCACCAGCCCGCGCACCTCGCCCGCCGCCACGGTCAGCGAGACCTGCCGCAACAGCGGCCCGCCCCCCCTCAGCCGCACCGAAAGCCGGTCAATCTCAAGATAGCTCATCGCAGCACCGGGTCGAAGCGGTCCTTGAGCCCCTCACCCAATTGGGAAAAGCTCAGGACGGTCAGGAACAATGTGATCAGCGGGAAGACCAGCACCCACCACGCCTGATAGACGGCGGCACGCCCCTCGGCGATCATGCCGCCCCAGGTCGGGTCATCGGTGGAGATTGACAGGTTCACGAAGGAAAGAATGGCCTCGACGATCACCGCGATCCCCATCTCCAGCGTCAGGAGGACGACGATGGTCGGCAGCACGTTCGGCAGGATTTCCCGCAGCATGATGCCCAGCCGCCCGCGCCCCGCCACCCGGGCCGAAGCGACGTAATCCATTGCCCCCTGCGCCATGGCTTCGGCCCGCACCACCCGGGCAAAGCGTGTCCAGTCGATGATCACGATGGCAAGGATGATCGACCCCAGCCCCGGCCCGATCACCGCGATCAGCAGGATGGAAAACAGCACCGGCGGAAAGGCCATCCAGATGTCGATGAACCGGCTGATCAGCACATCCACCCAACCACGCAGGAACCCCGCCAGCAGGCCCAGCCCGGCGCCCAAGAGGCAGGTGATCGACCCCGCCACCAGCGCCACGATCAGCGCCAGCCGCGCGCCATAAAGAATGCGGCTGAGAACATCGCGCCCCAGAGAGTCAGTGCCAAGGTAATAGCCCGGCTCGGCCCCCGTCTCCCAGAAGGGCGGCAGACGGCCCAGAAACAGATCCTGCGCCAAAGGGTCTTTCGGCGCGATCCACGGCGCCAGCAGCGCCGCCAGCACCAGCACCGCAAGCCAGCCCGCCGACAGCCACAGCCGCGCCCCGGCCCGGCGTTTCACACTTCCCCGCCCGTCAAGCATGGCGCAACCTCGGGTTCAGCGCGGCATAGGCCAGATCGACCAGCAGATTAACTGCGGTAAAGATCGCCGCGAACAGGATCACGATGCCCTGAATCAGCGGCAGGTCGCGGTTGATCACCGCATCAATGGCCATATTGCCGAGCCCCTCATAGGAAAACAGCCGCTCGATGATCACCGTGCCGCCGATCAGAAAGGTGAACTGCACCCCCACCAGCGTCAGCGTCGGCAGGATGGCGTTGGGCAGCGCCTCGCGCAGGATCACATGGTTCTCGCCATAGCCCTTGGTGCGGGAAAGCGTCACATAATCCAGATGCATGGTTTCCTTCAGGCTTTGCTTCAAGAGCTGCCCGATGATCGCCGAAAGCGGGATCGCCAGCGCCAGTGCCGGCATGAACATATGCGCCACGATGTCGGCCCACAGGTCCAGCCGCAGCCGGATCAGGCTTTCGAACAGGTAGAAATTGGTGACGAAGGGCAGGTCCAGACTGGGCGTTACCCGGCCCGAAATGTGGAACACCGGCACCAGCACCCCGAACATCAGGATAAGCACCAGCCCCCAGAGGAAATCCGGCACCGACAGCGCCATGCCATTGGCCACGTCGATCGCCCCCTCGGTCCGGGTGCCGCGCAGCCGCGTGCCGGTCAGCGCGGCAAAGCCGCCGATGATCACCGCCATCACCAGCGCCATCACCGACAATTCCAGCGTGGCCGGCAACCGCCCCAAGACCAGCGCCAGCACCGGCTGCCGCGTGGTGATCGAGGTGCCGAAATCGCCCTGCAACACGCCGCCCGCCCAGATCAGGAACTGCTGCGGAATGGATTTGTCCAGCCCGTAGAGCGCGGAAAGCCGGGCCACATCCGCCTCGGTCGCGCCGGGCGGCAGCATCATGGCAATGGGATTGCCGGGTACCACCCGGATCACCACGAAAACGATCACAGCCACCCCGAACAGCGTCACCGCCGTCGTCGCCAGCCGCATCAGAAAGGTCCGCAAAAGCCGCATCCGCCCGCCCCAAAAGAAAGGCCCGCAAGCCCTTTCATCTGTCTGAAAATATCCCACGGGGGTCCGGGGGTGTGAAACCCCCGGTCCGCCCTTGGCCGCGCTTACGCCCGCTTCATCAGATGCGGCAACAGCGCGCCCGAGGCATGGGGCGTCACCACCACACCCGGCGCGTGCAGGATCGGCTGCACATATTGCAGAAGCGGGATGGCCAGCGCGTTTTCGGCAACGAACTTGTCCACCGCTTTCCAGCCGGCAATCCGCTTGGCCTCATCCGCCTCGCCCCACAAGGGGCCGATCATGTCGATCAGATCCTGCCCGTCCCAGACCGAATGCGGGCTGGGGCCGAACATCGCAAAGCCGGTCGAGGTCGTGGGGTCGCCCACCGAATTGCCCCAGTTGTAGAAGGCCGCCGGGGCAAGCTGATCTGCCGCGCGCAATTCGTAATGCTTGGCGATTTCGTAGACTTCGATTTCCGCCTCGATCCCCACCTTGCGCCACAGTCCGACGATGGCCTGGATCATCTCGTAATCCTTGGGCTTGAAGCCCTTGGTGGTCTGGATCTTGAACTTCACCGGATTATCAACAGAGTAGCCCGAGGCCGCCAGCAGCTCCACCGCCTTTTCAGGGCTGTATTCCACGGTGATCGAGGGGTCATAAGCCTCATACTCCGGGGTTTGCAGCGTGTCGATCTTGACGCCGTATCCCGACAGCAGCCGGTCGATGATGGTCTGCTTGTCGATGGCATGGGCGGCGGCCTTGCGCACGTTCGGGTCGGTCATCACCTCGATATCGTTGAGGAAGATCATCCCGATATCCGAAATCGGGGTGGCGACCCCGGCCAGCGGCCCGCCCTTCAGACGGTCGTATTCCTCATAAGGCATTTCCAGCGTGACATGGGCATTGCCCGATTCCACTTCCGCCACCCGGGCGGCGGCGTCGGGCACGAATTTGATCGTCACGGTCTTGAACTCGGGTGCGCCGCCCCAATAGTTTTCATTGGCCTTCAGCCGCACGAAGGCATTGCGCTCGAATTTCTCGACCATATAGGGGCCGGTGCCGATCGGGGCGGCCTCGAACCCTTCGGCGCCGACCTTTTCGTAATAGGCTTTCGGCAGGACATAGCCGGTCAGGAAATACATCCATTTGAAGATCGTCGGATCGAACTGGGTCACATCGGCGATGACCTTGTTGCCTTCAACCCGGTGATTGGCCAGCGTGCCCCAGACGAACTGAATCGGGCTGCCGGTTTCGGGGTTGGCGACGCGGGCAAGGCTCCACGCCACATCCTCGGCGGTGAAGTCCGAGCCGTCATGCCATTTCACGCCTTCGCGCACGGTCATCCAGACCTGTTTCTTGTCCTCGCTCCAGCCCCATTCGGTCAGCAGGCCCGGCGCCGGTTTCAGGTCGGGCTGTTGCAGGATGTATTGGTCGAAGACCGACTGATAGAGGCCCTGAATCGTGGGGTTCACCGCGCTCGGACCCACGGTCGGATCCCAGGAGGGCAGGGTGACGTTATAGGCGATCACCAGCTCGTCAATGGCTTGGGCGCGGGCGGGCAGGCCCGTGATGCCCAGCGCCATGGCGGCGGTGGACAGCTTCAAAAGGCTGCGGCGGTTGAGGTTCATGGTCGTTTCCCTGTTGGTTGTCATTGTTTTCGTTCAGTTTCCGGCAAGCTTGCGGGCCAGAAGATACCCCGGCCCCGCCCCGGTTCCCGCCCCGGGCCAGACGGCGGCCCCGGTCAGATGCAATCCCGGCACCGGGGTTGTGCCATCGGCATGGCCCCGCGCCGGGCGGAAGAGGAAGTTCTGCGCAAGGTGGTGGCTGCCGCAGACCTGATCGCCGCCGACGAGATTGGGGTTATCCGCCTCAAGCTCGGCCGGGGTGACGATGCGGCGGGCGAGGATTTTCGCCCGCGTGCCCGGCGCGTGGGAGTCCAGAATATCCAGCGCCCGTTCGGCAAAGGGTTCGGCGGCGCTGGCCCAGTCGGTCGCCGCGATCTGCCCCGCCGCGTCGCCGGTGATCGTGCCCGGCGCCATGCGGACCTGCACCCACAGCACATGCTTGCCTTCGGGCGCGCGGGAGGGGTCCACCACGGTCGGCTGACCCACCACCAGCAGGGGGCGCGCGGGCAACAGCCCTGCCTTGGCCTGCACATAGACCTCGGCCATCTGGTCAAGGCTGTCGCCCAGGTGCACATAGGCAAAGCGTTGCAACGCAGCCCCCGCCCGCCAGTCGGGCAGGCCGTCCATCGCCAGATGAATCATCATCGTGCCGGGCGCATGGGCATAGCGGGTCATCGCGCCGTCAAAGGTGGGTGTGGTGGCCCCGGTCAGCCGGGGCAGGGCGCGCGGTGCGACACCGGCAATCACCGCCTTGGCCGCCTTGATCACCCGCCCGTCAGCCAGTTCCACGCCCGAAGCCCGCCCGCCCTCGCGCAGCACGCGCGCCACCGGGGCGTTGCATTCCACCACGCCGCCGCGCGCCCGGATGGCTGCGACCAGCGCCTTGACGATCGTATCCGCCCCGCCTGCGCCGATCGTCATGCCGAACGCCTGCCCGGCCATGCCTTCAAGATAGGGAAACATCGCGCCGCCCGCGATATCGGGGGCAAAGTCCAGATGCATCCCCCAAGCGCCCAGCAAGGCGCGGGTCTGTGGGTGGACAAAGGTTTCGTCCAGCCACTGGCGCGGGGAGGAGAGCAGAAAGCGGGTGAAATCCATCGTTCCGGCCAAGCCCTTGGCGCGGAACGTTTTAAACATGAAATATGCAAGCGCACGGGTTTTCATCGGGCTGCCCAGAAGCCCGAACAGATGCGGTGCCTGCGCCCCGAAGCCGGCGACAAGGCTGCGCCAGGTCGCGGCATCGGCGGCGGAAATGCGGGCGATCTGCGCCGCTGTTTCCTCAAGATCGGTCGAAACACCCAGCCAGTTGCCATCCGAGAACGATGACGAGAACGGCCGCGATACCGGCGCGAAGGCGCAGCCGTGCCCGGTCAGTTCGGCCCCATATTGCTTGAAAAACGGGCTTCCGGCGAAGAGAGACAGGTTCATCGCCGCCCAATCATGGCGATAGCCGGGCAGGGTATATTCCCCGGTCTTCACCGCGCCCCCCGGTTCTGCCGCCTGTTCAAAGACCGCCACCCGCCAGCCTTTGGCGGCCAGATGCAGGGCGGCTGCCAAGCTGTTGTGGCCCGCACCGATCAGCACGGCGTCGAACTGCGTCAAATCGTGTCTCCCCGTTTATCGTTGCGATGATATTTGCAAATGCATTTAAATCTGTCTAGCATGATTCTCACCGGCGGCGGGCAAGAGGGCGTCTTCTTTCCGTCTTCCCTCCGTCTCCACGAAACAGGCGCGAAACGCGCGACAGGGAGAGTGACATGACATCAGCAACTGTGTTGACCCAGCTTGCGGGCCTACTGGCCTCGGGTGGGGTCGAGGTGGTGGATTGCTCGGGCGTGCTGGGGCCGGAAACCCCGCTTTTGAAGCTGCCGCCGGATTTCGCCAAGGACACCCCGCCGATCAAGATTCACCGGATCAGCGAATATGATCAGGATGGGCCGTTCTGGGCCTGGAACTGGCTGGAGTTGGGTGAACATTCCGGCACCCATTTCGACGCGCCGCATCACTGGATCACCGGCAAGGAATATCCCGACGGCTATACCGATTCGCTGGACGTGCAGCGGCTGGTGGCGCCGGTCAACGTGCTGGATTTCAGCCGTGAATGCGCCGCCGACGCGGACTTCCTGCTGACCGTCGCCCATGTGCAGGATTGGGAGGCCAAGCATGGCCCGATCAACGAAGGTGAATGGGTTGTCCTGCGCTCGGACTGGGACAGGTTCGCCGATGACGAGGCGGCCTTCCTGAATGCCAACGAAACCGGCCCCCATACCCCCGGCCCGACTCCCGAGGTCATTCAATACCTGATCGCCAAGGGCATCGTCGGCTGGGGCAGCCAGTGCATCGGCACCGATGCGGGGCAGGCGGGCGGCATGACCCCGCCCTATCCGGCGCATAACCTGTTGCACGCCAACAACCGCTTTGGTCTGGCCAGCCTTGCCAATCTGGGCAAGCTGCCGCCGAAGGGTGCCATCCTGATTGCGGCTCCGCTCAAGATCAAGCGCGGCACCGGCTCGCCCATCCGGGCGCTGGCCCTCGTGCCGAAGGCATAAGGCGATGCGGCCGGATCACGTCATCATCGGGTCAGGCATCAACGGGCTTGTGGCGGCGGCACTTCTGTCGCTCAAGGGCCGCAAGGTGCTGGTGCTGGAGCGGGAAGAGCGTCTGGGCGGTTGTCTGCACAGCGCTGAAATCACGTTGCCCGGTTTTCAGCATGATGTGATGGCCGCAACCTTTGTGCTGTTCATGACCAGCCCGGCGGGGGCCGCCCTTGGCCCCCATCTGGCGCGGCATGGCTTTGACTATTGCCACACCCCCCATCCGACTGCGGTTTTGCGGCCGGATGGGTCGTCGCTGGTTCTGACGATGGACCATGCGGCGAATGTCGCGGCGTTCGAGGCGCTGGCGCCGGGGGATGGTGCGGCGCTGTCGGCGGATACCGGCGGGATCGGGGCGGATGCGCCGTTTCTCTTTGCGCTTCTCGGCGGCAATCTGTGGAGCTGGGGCACCGCGAAACTGCTGTTCGGGCAGGCGCGCAAGCGGGGCCTGCGCGGGCTGGCGGCGTGGTTCGGGCAGGCTTTGACCCCGGCGCGCGGCTGGCTGGAAACCTCGTATCAAAGCCCCTTGGCGCAGGCGCTGTTCGCGCCTTGGGTGCTGCATTGCGGGCTGACACCGGAAAGCACCTATTCCGGCCAGATGGGCAAGGTGATTGCCTTTGCACTTGAGGCCGCCGGGGCGCCGATTGCCAAGGGCGGTGCGGGGCAGGCGGTTGCCGCCTTTCGCGCGCTGATCGAGGAGCAGGGCGGCAGCTTCCGCACCGGCGCTGATGTGGACCAGATCGTGGTGAAGGACGGCAAGGTGACGGGCGTCGCCTTGACCGGGGGCGAGGTGATTTCCTGCGCCTCGGTCCTCGCCTCGGTGGCGCCGGGGCAGTTGCAGAACCGCCTGCTGCGCGAGGTGAACCTGCCCGAAGATCAGGCGGCGGCGCGGAAATTCCGCCATGGTCGCGGCGATTTCCAACTGCATTACGCGCTGGACCGGGCGCCTGAATGGCTGACCCCGGGGCTTGAGAATGTGGCGCTGATCCATCTGGCCGATGGCATCGATTCCGTCTCGAAATCCGCGAATGAGGCGGAGCGGGGCCTGTTCCCGGCGGCGCCGACGATCTGCGTCGGCCAGCCCAGCCGGCTGGACCCCGCACGCTGCCCCGAAGGCAAGGCCATCCTCTGGCTGCAAATCCCCGATGCGCCCCGCGTGATCAAGGGCGATGCGGCGGGCGAGATAGCGGCGACCGACTGGGACAGCGCCAAAGAGGCGTTCGCCGACCGGATCGAGGCCATTCTTGCGCGCCATATCAAAGACTTTGACCAGATCAAGCTGGCCCGGACCGCCTGTTCGCCCGCCGATCTGGAACGGATGAACGTCAACCTTGTCGGCGGCGATCCCTATGGCGGGCAATGCGGCATTGATCAGTTCTTCCTCTGGCGGCCCTATCCCCATGCGGCGGACAAGGTGCGGGGTCTTCTGCACATCGGCGCCTCTGCCCATCCCGGCCCGGGGCTGGGCGGCGGTTCTGGCTATCTCGCGGCGAAAAGGCTGGGCGCATGAATGACGAAAGCCCCCCCGCCGCGCCGCGTCTGGGCGAGATCGGCCTGACCAATTACGCGCCCTATCTTATGAACCGGATCATGGGGCGCTATAACGCCAGCCTGCGTGAGGAAATGGCGCAACTAGGCCTGTCCACGCCCAAGATGCGGGCGCTGGCGGTGTTGTCGGTGATCGAGGGGCCGCTGATCCGCGAACTGGCGATCTATGCCGTGGTGGAGCAATCCACCCTGAGCCGCGCGCTGGATCAGTTGCAGGCCGATGGCCTGATCCGCCGCGAGACTGATGCCGAAGACAGCCGCGCCACGCGGGTCTTCATCACCGAAGCCGGGCGGGCCTCGTTTGAAACGCTCTGGCCCCATATGGCCGCCGCGCACGACCGCATGTTCCGCGGCATTCCCGACACCGAAAAGCGGGCTTTCGTCGGCACCTTGCAAAAGATGCTGGCCAATATCCGCAAACACGAGATTTGAACCATGGCAGAACGGTCGTTCAAGGCAGAGGTCGAGCATCTTCGCAAAGGCGCGGGTGACACCTTCACCGGCGAGGGGATTCTCGCCATCACCAAGGCCCTTCTTGAAAACGGGGTGGGCTATGTCGGCGGCTATCAGGGGGCACCGATCAGCCATCTGATGGATGTGCTGGCCGATGCGCAGGATTTGCTGGGCGAGCTTGGCGTGCGCTTTGAGGCGAATGCGAATGAGGCGGCGGCGGCGGCGATGCTGGCGGCCTCGGTGCATTATCCGATCCGGGGGGCGGTGACGTTCAAAGGCTCGGTCGGGGTCAATGTGGCCTCGGATGCGCTGGCCAACCTTGCCTCGTCGGGGGTGACGGGCGGCGCGCTGATCATCGTGGGCGAGGATTATGGCGAAGGTTCCTCGATCATGCAGGAGCGCAGCCATGCCTTTGCGATGAAATCGCAATTCTGGCTCTTGGACCCGCGCCCCAACCTGCCCTCGATCACCAAGGCGGTGTCGGACGGGTTCGAACTGTCGGAAGTGTCGAATACCCCGGTCATGCTGATGGTGCGCATCCGGTCCTGCCATGTCTCGGGCAGTTTCCAGACCCGCGACAACCAGCGGCCCAAGCTGTCGGTGAAAGAGGCGCTGTCGAACCCGCGGTCGGATTTCGCCCGGGTGGTGCTGCCGCCGATGTCCTATGCGCATGAACAGGACAAGATAAAGAACCGCTGGCCCGCCGCCGAGAAGTTCATCCGCGACCGCGGCCTGAACGAACGCTTCGGCCCGGCGGTGGCGCCCGTCGGCATCGTGTTGCAGGGCGGCATGTATAACGGCGTGATCCGCGCGTTGCAGCGCCTGGGGCTGGCCGATATCCACGGCCATTCCGAAGTGCCGCTTTATGTGCTGAACGTCACCTATCCGCTGGTTTGCGATGAGTTTCTGGCCTTCTGCGAAGGCAAGGATCAGGTGCTGGTCATCGAGGAAGGCCAGCCCGAGTTCATCGAACAGCAACTGACCACTTATCTTTACCGGGCCGGTTCGGCGGTGAAGCTGCGCGGCAAGGATATTTTCCCGATGGCGGGGGAATATACCGGGCAGGTGATGCTGGACAGCATCGGTGACTTCCTGAAACAGGCGGCACCGGCGCTGCTGGCCGCCGTCCACCGGGCGCCGAACGAAGACCGCCCGCAGATCCCGGACCTGACGAAAACCGTGCCGATCCGCCCGCCGGGGTTCTGCACCGGCTGCCCGGAGCGTCCGATCTTTGCCGCGATGAAGCTGGTGCAGAAGGAAACCGGCAAGTTGCAGATCACCGCCGATATCGGCTGTCACCTGTTCGCCGCGCTGCCGCCGTTTGAAATCGGTGGCGCCACCATGGGTTACGGGCTTGGCCCCGCTGCCAATGCCGCCTTTGACGGCGGCGGCGAGCGGCGCCCGGTTTCGGTGATCGGCGATGGCGGGTTCTGGCACAACGGCCTGTCCTCCAGCTTTGGCAACATGGCCTTCAACAAGTCGGATTCGGTCGCAGTGATCGTGGACAATTACTATTCCGCCGCGACCGGCGGGCAGGATGTGATGTCCTCGCGCGCCGACAATGCGACCAAGGCGACGAAGAACCCGATCTCCAAGGCGCTGAAAGGCATCGGCATCAATTGGGTGCGCGAGGTGAACCGCACCTATGATGTGGGCCATATGCGCGATGTGCTGCGCGAGGCGCTGACCACCGAAACGCCGGGGCCGAAGGTGATTGTCGCCTCGTCCGAGTGTATGCTGAACAAGCAGCGCCGCGAAAAGCCGCTGGCGGCGCAGGCGATCAAAGAGGGGCGCCGGGTGGAAACCCCGCGCTTTGGCGTGGATGAGGCGATCTGCACCGGCGACCATGCCTGTATCCGGCTGTCGGGCTGTCCGTCCTTGTCATTGAAAAAGCTGGATGATCCGTTGCGGGATGATCCTGTGGCCTCGATCGACCAAAGCTGCGTCGGCTGCGGCAATTGCGGCGAGGTGGCCGATGCCGCGATCCTCTGCCCGTCCTTCTATGAGGCGCGGGTGGTGCATAACCCCACGAAATGGGAGGTGCGCCTTGCAGCCTTCCGCACCCGCATCATCGGCTGGCTTCAGGCCCGCCGCTCTGCCCGTCGTCTGAGCTTTGAGGTCTGAGCCATGACCCTGCATGAAACCCTGCCGCAGAAATCCGCCGACCCGCGGCTGTCGGGCATCATCAAACTGGCCGTGCTGGCCGTGGGCGGGCAGGGCGGCGGCGTCCTGACCGGCTGGATCGAGGATATGGCCCGCGCCAATGGCTATGCCGCGCAATCCACTTCGGTTGCCGGGGTGGCGCAGCGCACCGGCGCCACGGTCTATTACCTGGAAATGGCGCCGATGGCGGGGGGCGTGCCCGTCTTCTCGCTGATGCCGGCGGCGGGCGATGTCGATATCATGATCGCCGCCGAGATGATGGAGGCCGGGCGTTCCATCATCCGGGGGTTTGTGACGCCGGACCGTACCACGCTGATCGCCTCAACCCACCGGGCGCTGGCGGTGTCGGAAAAGATGGCGCCGGGCGATGGCATTGCCAGTTCCGCCGAGGTGATGGCAGCGGCGGAAATTGCCGCCCGCCGCTTCATCGCCGCCGATTTCGACGCGCTGGCGATCCGCAACGGCTCGGTGATTTCGGCAAGCCTGTTCGGGGCGCTGGCGGGGTCGGGCGCGCTGCCCTTCCCGCGTGAGGCGTTCGAGGCGGCTATCCGCGCAGGTGGCAAGGGGGTTGAGGGCTCGCTGCGGGCCTTCGCCGCCGCCTATGACGCGGCACAGGCGCCTGTGGTGGCGGCCGCGCCGGTCAAGGCGGCCCCCGCCGCCCCGGCGGTCAAGGGTCCGGCCCGTCTGACGGCAGCCTGGGCTGCGCTAGAGGCGCGCGTTATGGCGTTGCCCGTGCCGGTGGCCGATATGGCGCTGGCGGGCCTGCGCAAGGTGGTGGAGTTTCAGGATCTGGCTTACGGCGCAGAATACCTTGACCGGCTGGACATTGTTCTGGCCCGCGACAGCGCGGCACAGGGCCACGTGCTGACGCGCGAGGCGGCGAAATACATTGCCAACGCCATGGCTTATGACGATGTGATCCGGGTGGCCGACCTCAAGACCCGCGCGCCCCGCCTTGCCCGTATCCAGAGCGAAATGCGGGTGAAAGACGGCAATCTGATGCAGCTCACCGAATATCTGCATCCGCGCGCCGAAGAGATTGCCGGGCTTATGCCCGCCCGCATGGGGGCGAGGGTGCAGGCCAGCCCGGTCTGGATGGCTCGGCTGGATCGCTGGTTCAACAAGGGACGCCGGATGCGCAGCGACAGCCTGCGCGCCTTTCTGGCGCTGCATCTCTTGGGTGGTCTCAAGGGCTGGCGCCGCCGCACGCTGCGCCATGCGCAGGAGGTGGCGCATCTGCAAGACTGGCTGGACCGCGTGCTGGGTTACCTGCCGCGCTATGACCTCGCGGTCGAGGTGATCCGCTGCCGTCGGTTGGTAAAAGGCTATTCCGACACCCATGCGCGCGGATTGTCAAAGTTCGACCGGGTGCTGGAGGGGATTGCGCTGGTGGCTGGCCGCGAGGATGGCGCCGACTGGGCGCGGCGCCTGCGCGAGGCGGCCTTGCAAGACGAAGAGGGCAAGGCGCTGGACGGGGCGATTGCCACGATCCGCAGTTTCGCCTGAACGGCGGCAACCGGGACAAAATTCTTGGAAGAATTTTGCAAGTTTCTTCCAAGAAACTTGCAATTTCCTTGGAAGGAAATTGGGCAGGGGGCTTGCGCCCCCTGCGGTCAGCGGATGCCGGCTTTCTCCAGCCGGGGCAGAACCTCGTCGCGGAAATAGGGAAATTCCGCGATGTAATCGACGAAAGACAGCGTGGTCCCGGCAAAGCCCGTCTTGTGCAGTTTCAGGATGCCCTCGGCCACCTGATCGGGCGTGCCAACCAGGGGGAAGCCGCCATGACCCATGGCGAACAGATGCTTGATCTGTGCCAGAAGGTCATGCGGAAAGCTGTGGGCATGGGCGAATTGCAGGTTCACCAGATTGTCCACCGCATCGGTATCGGCATTCTCGACAGCGGTGTAATGCAGGAACTCCTGCGCCTCTTTCTCGGTCGGGCGGCAGATCACATGGGAGAAGGTCAGCACATCCACCTTGCGCCCCTTGGCCGCCGCCTGCGCCTTCAGCTCGGCAATCTCGCCGACAGAGCGGCTGAGGTCGATGGCCGGCGTGAAGAGGAAATCGGCATTGTCGGTGGCAAAGCCCCGTCCCTGCGGACTGCCCGCCGCATTGATGATCGGCACGCCGCCGCGGATCGGTTTGGGGTCGCCCTTGACCTTCTTGGCCTTGAAATATTTGCCGTCCCAGTCGAAATGCGCGTCTGAGGTCCAGAGCTTCTGCACCAGATCGAACCATTCCTGCGCGTAGGCATAGCGGGTTTCGTGGTCATCCGGCAGGCTCAGGCCAAGCGCCTCATATTCCGGCTTGTTCCAGCCTGCCACGATGTTCAGCCCGGCCCGGCCATGGCCGATCTGGTCGATGGTGGCGATCTGCTTGGCCACCACGACCGGGTGGTTGGCGGCGGTGTGGATGGTGGCGAAAACCGCGATGTTCTTCGTCGCCGCCAAGAGGCCCGCCGCCCAGGTCATGGTTTCCAGCACGCCGCCGTGGAAATCCGTCTCGCCGCCGTAACCGATCCAGCGCGCGATCGGCAGCATGAAGTCGATCCCCGCCGCATCCAGCATCTGCGCCAGTTTCAGGTTGTTGTCCCAACTGTTGTTCCAGCGGGCGGCGATCTTGGTGGGCGTCATGCCCGAAGAGCAATTGGTCGAGAAGGTGCCAAGGCGAAAGCGGTCGCCCGAGAGCATCGGGTGTTGGGGCATTGGGATCATCCTGTTGGGTTAGGTTTTATTTTATGTTTGAAAGTCTATCGTAAATTCGCATTGCGTCAACGGTCTCGTGCAGGTCAGGATGGACGCCGGGAGGGCCTCAAAGCGATGGTCGAAAAAAAGGTTCAAATTCAAAATGATGCCACAGCGGCTGCCCGGCCGGGCATCGACTATCACTGGCATCTGTCGCAGGGTCCGGCCGAGGTCGAGACGACCGAGCTGGAATTTGCCCTGATGCGGACGTTTGAGGGATTCGGGCGCTGGCAATCGGAATGCCTCGCCTCAGTCTGCGATCTGGCGGCGACGGGGCCGGAAAATGCCATGCTGCACATCATCCGCATGAACGACCGGCCCAAGACGCTGAAGGATCTGGCGCGGCTGACCAACCGCGACGACGTGCCGAACATCCAGTATTCGCTGCGCAAGCTGATCGGTGCCGGGCTGGTGCTGCGCAAGGGGGCAGGGCGCTCGGGTGTCACCTATGAGGTGACGGAAGAGGGGCGGCGGGTGACCGATGATTACGGCGCGCTGCGGCGGGCGCTGCTGATTGCGGCGGTGGGCAATGTGCCGGGCTTTGCGGCCCGGCTGGCCGAAGCCACCCGGACGCTGAACCTGCTTTCGGGGATTTACGAGGAAATCTCGCGCGTCGCGGCCACCCACCGGCGGGGGTAGGGGGCAAGGTGCGTGCAAACACGCGGCCCCCTACAACGGCAACAGCCGGTGAAAGCGCGCCTGCTCGTAAACCAGCGCCGGTGCCTCGGCGCTGGCAAGGTTCACGATATGGCCGATGAACACGGTATGCGAACCGGCATCCGTGACCTCTGCCACATCGCAGGAAAACTGCACCACGGCACCGGCCAGCACCGGCAGGCCACGGGCATCGGCCTGCCAGTCGCCGGTGTCAAACTTGGCCGCGCCGGTGGCGCCGCCCATCCCGGCGAATTGCAGCGCCACCGCCGCCGCCCCTTCCGTCAGCAGGCTGACGTTGAAGCGCCCGGTCTCGCGCACGGCGGCACAGGTGCCGGTCTTGCGGTTCAGGCAGACCAGCAGGCTGGGCGGTTCGGCGCTGACCGAACAAACGGCGGTGGCGGTGATGCCGCGCCGCTCGCCCTCGGCGGTGCAGGCGGTGACAATGGTCACCGCCCCGGGGAACCGCGCCATGGCGGCGCGGAAGCTGCCGATATCGACCGCCACTCCCATCTCAGGCCGCCTTGAGGTCTTCAAGATAGGCTTCTGCCGCCGCCGGATCGGCGAACCACGGGAAGAAATCGCGCGGATCGTCAAAGCCGTTGGCCATGCGGTGTGCCAGCCGCGGCTCGGCGCAGGCGGTGCCCATGATGTTCAGGATAAAGGGTGGCGGCGGCAGGAGGAGCATGTTGGTCCAGCCCACCACCCATTGCGCATAGTCCCAGAACGCCTCGAATGTGCCCTGCATGAACGCCTCGTCAAACGGCCGGTTGCCATGGGCGACAATCCGTTCCAGATAGACCGCCGCCGCCTTGGCCGCATTGTTCGACCCCTGCCCGGTGATCGGATCGTTCAGGCAGACGGCATCGCCCAGACCCAGCACCTTGCGGCCCGAAGGCAGGGTGGCCACGGGATGGCGGATCGTCGGGGCAAAGCGGCCCGCCAGAATGCCGTTGTCATCGGTCAGTTGGCAGTCCTTGGACCGCTCATATTCCCAGGGCAGGAAGGTCTTCAGAATCTCCAGCGACTTGGCCAGATGCGCCTCGGGCGTGGTGACATCGCCCCAGCAATCCATCGGGCCGCCGGGGATGCCTTCGAACACCATGATCTCGCAAGGCCCGGTGGTGGTCAGCGCCGGGAAGACGAAATATTCACCCACCCCCGGGATCAGGTTGAACTCCACCGCCGAATGCGGCTGGCGCGGGGTCATGCCGGTCACATAGGTCAGGGCCAGCGCCCGCATCGGTTTGTCATAGGCGGAGCGTGCGGCGTCGCGGGTGAACATCCGGCCGACCTCGCCCTTGCCCGAGGCCACGATCACCAGATCATCCTCGGCGGCATAGCCATCAATCTCGGCAATGCCGGCATCGGCAATCACCATCTCGCCGCCCAGCCGCTCAAATTCCTCCATCCAGCGCGGGATTTTCACCCGTTGATCCACCGATTGCGCGTCATGGTCCAGCCGCGCCGCCCAGTCGATCACCTTGCTGCCTGATCCATCCGGGTTCGGCACGATGAAGTTGATGCCCTGCACCGGCGGGCACTCTTTCGCCCAGAAGTCGATGCCAAGCGCCGCCTCATGCGCCAGCGCGTTGGAAAACATGCACTGGCTGGACAGAACCTTGCCCGCGGCAATCTCGGCCCCGGTGCGGTTCTGCACGATCCGCACCTGGTACCCCTGCTGCAACAGGCCGATGCCCAGTTGCAGACCCGACTGGCCGCCGCCGATGATGGTGATCTTTCTCATTCTTGTCTCCCTGTTTTCATCTTGGCCCAAATATCCCCGCCGGAGGCCCCGGCCGGGGCAGGGCATTACGCCATCAGTTTGGGGATCGCGGGCACCGCCTGTTCCGGGCCCATGGCGGTATAGCCGCCGTCCACACAGATATCGGTGCCGGTGATGAAGCTGGCCGCGTCCGAACACAGGAACAGCACCGCCTGCGCCACTTCCTCGGGGTCGGCCACCCGGCCCAAAAGGTGGAAGGGCGCTGCCACCGCATCGGTTTTCGCCCGGTCACCGCCGGTCAACTGATCCATGATGTTGCTCCAGGTCCAGCCCGGCGAGACGGCATTCACGCGGATGCCTTCGGGCGCCAGATCCATCGCCTGATTGCGGGTCAGTTGCAGGATCGCGGCCTTCGACACCGGATAAAGCCAGCGCCCGGTCTGCGCGACGCGGCTGGAAATCGAGCCGAAGTTGACGATGGCGCCCTTGTTCTTGGCCAATTCCGCCCGCGCCGCCTGCATCAGCATGACCGAGCCGACGATGTTCACATCCAGCGCATCCAGCCATTCCGCCCGGGTCGAGGCGGCGCCATTGTCCAGATAGGTGCAGGCGACATTGACCAGAAAGTCGATCCGCCCGAACCGCTCTTTCGTCGCCGCCACCAGCGCGGCAATCTGGGCATCGTCACGCAGGTCGCAGTTCTGGAAACCCACGCCGGGCCCGAAACCTTCGCCGGGCGCGATGTCGGCCACCATCACCTCGGCGCCCGCCGCGCGGAAGCCATCAACCACCGCCCGTCCGATCTTGGTCACCCCGCCCGGCACGACGGCAACCTTGCCCTCAAGACCCTTCATGGCATTCTCCCTGTTATTGCTTTGGGTTTGAAGGAATTGTGACCGCTCCCCTGCGATCCGCTATCCGCAGGGCGCGCGGCCTATCCGAAAAACGAAAAAATCGTGACTCCGGGGCGACGGATTGGCGCGCCGGATCGGCCCGGGCCGTGTTACGCTCACCCCAGCCAAGGGAGTCCCGATGACGGCCACCCATTTCCCCGCGCCGCTTGCCGGCCATGCGCTGTTTCGCACCCGCGACCTTGATGAGGCGCGCGAGCGGGTGGCGGCGGTGTTCTGTCCGCACCGGCTCGAGACCGAGGGGCGGCAGGCGGGGTTCGATGCAAGCCACCACCATCTGCCCGGTCAGCGGCTGTCGCTGAACTATATCGAATATGGTGCCCGCACCCTGATTGCGCCGGGGGAACTGGGCGGGTTCTACCTGCTGCAAATCCCGCTGTCCGGCGGGGCAGAGATTTCCAACGGCGCAGGCCGCTATCTGTCCAGCCCGGCGCAGGCGGCGGTGCTGAACCCGCATCTGCCGACCCGTATGGTCTGGGAGGCGGGCACGCGGCAGGTTCTGGTGCAGATCGCCCGGGCCGCCATGCAGGACCATCTGGCGGCGGCGCTGGGCGGGGCTTCGGACCGGCCCCTGACCTTTGAAGGTCCGCTCGACCTGACCACGGGGGCAGGGGCGGCGCTGAAGCGGCTGGTCCTCTGGCTAGTGGCCGAGACCGATGCGGGCAGCCCGCCGATCGGCCCCGGCCTTATGGCGCGGCAGATCGAAAGCACGGTTCTGTCGGGCCTGCTCGAGGCCGGGCGACACGACCATGCCGCCCTGATGCAGCGCCACCGCGCCGCACCCCGCCCGCGCCACCTGCGGCTGGCCGAGGGTTTCATCGCCGCCCATCTCGATCAGCCGATCACATTGGAAGAGGTGGCCGCCGCGGCCGGGATCAGCCCGCGCGGGTTGCAACTGGCCTTCCGCGCCCATCGCGGCACCACGCCGCTCGGCTTCTGGCGCGAGGCGCGGCTGGCCCGTGCCCATGCCGATCTGACATCGGCCGCCCCCGGCACCACCGTCACCGAGGTCGCCCTGCGCTGGGGCTTCAGCCATTTCGGCCGCTTCTCGGAACTCTACCGCGCCCGGTTCGGGCTTTGCCCGCGCGACACGCTGCGCGCCGCGACAGGGCAGGGTGACGAAAGCTGATTCCGTGTTAGCATCCGGCATCCATCGGGAGGGTGCGGCATGGGTGACGGGGTTCGGGTGCTGGTCGGCACCACCAAGGGGGTATTCATTCTCGACGGCGATGCCGCGCGGCAGGACTGGCAGGTCAGCGGCCCGCTCTGCGAGGGCTGGCCAATCAACCATGTGATCGGCGATCCCGCCACCGGCACGCTCTGGGCGGCGGGCGGCGGTGACTGGCACGGGGCCGGGGTGTTCCGCTCGACCGATGGCGGGGCGACATGGGCGCTGTCCAAACTCTCCAACGGTCAGGCGGATGTCTGGCTGGCCGAAAACCCCGAAATGGCCGCCTATACCGGCATGACCGCCGCCCCGCCTGCCCCCTATACCGGCAGCGTCAAGGCGATCTGGTCGCTGCACCGGGCGGGGGGCATTCTTTATGCCGGCACCAAACCGGCACAGCTTTTCGCCAGCCATGACGACGGCGCAAGCTGGACCCTTGTGCAGGGCCTGTCGGACCACCCCTCTGGCCCAAGCTGGGAGCCGGGCGGCGCGGGGCTGGTGCTGCATACGATCATCTCTGACCCGTCCAACCCGGCCAAACTCTGGGTCGGCATCTCGGCCGCCGGGGTGTTCGCCACCGAAGACGGCGGCGCCACCTGGGACCGGCGCAACCGCCGCGCCAATGAGGCGACCGAGGACGATCACGGCGCCTGCGGCCATGACGTGGGCTTTTGCGTTCACAACATGGTGCGCGCGCCGGGGCCGCTGCCGGGTGCCGACCTGCTCTATCAGCAGAACCACCACGGCGTCTTCCGCAGCCCCGATGGCGGGCGCAACTGGGTGGAAATCACTCAAGGTCTGCCCTCTACCTTCGGCTTTCCCATCGCCGTGCATCCGGCCGATCCGCAAACCCTCTGGGTGCTGCCGCTGAACGGCGATACCAAGGGCCGCTTTCCGCCCGATGCCGCCGCCAAGGTCTGGCGCTCACGCGATGGCGGCGCAAACTGGCAGGCGCTGGACAACGGCCTGCCGGGCAAGAACTGCTTCTTCACCGTGCTGCGCCAGTCGATGGCGACCGACCGGCAATCCCCCGCCGGGGTCTATTTCGGCACCAACAGCGGCTCGGTCTTTGCCACGGCGGATGAGGGCGACCAGTGGACCGAGATTGCCCGCCACCTGCCCACGGTCCTCTGTGTCGAGGTGCTGGAACCCGCCTGACGCCCCCGGCTTTCATCTTGGCTCAAATATCCCGGGGTCCGGGGCAGCGCCCCGGACATCGGCCCCTCTCACACCGCCAGCAGTTCCAGCGCCACCCCTTGCCCGACGCCGACGCAGAGCGTGACCAGCGCCGCGGCACCGCCGCCCTCGGCCAGCCGCCGCGCGGCGGTGCCGGCGATGCGGGCGCCGGACATGCCCAAGGGATGGCCCATGCTGATGCCGCCGCCATGGGCGTTCACGCGGGCGTCGTCATCGGCCAGACCCCAGGCCCGGGTGCAGGCCAGCGCCTGCGCCGCGAAAGCCTCGTTCAGCTCGATCACATCCATGTCACCCGGTCTGCGGGCGCCGCGCGCCACCAGCCGCTCCACCGCCGCCACCGGCCCGATGCCCATGACCCGCGGCGCGACCCCCGCCGAAGCCGCCCGCCCGACCCGGGCCAGCGGCTGCAAGCCGAACCGCTTCACCCCTGCCGCCGAAGCAAGGATCAGCGCCGCCGCTCCGTCATTCACGCCTGAAGCATTGCCCGCCGTCACCGTGCCGCCCTTGCGGAACGGCGCGGGCAGGGCTGCCAGTTTCTCGATCGTGGTGGCGCGGGGGTGTTCGTCGGCATTGACCACCGTATCGCCCTTGCGGCCCCGGAGGGTGGCCGGCAGGATATCGCTTGCGTGCCAGCCCGCATCATAGCGCGCCTGCGAGCGCAGCGCGAAAGCATCCTGATCGGCGCGGGAAATGCCATGGTCGGCGGCCACATTCTCGGCGGTTTCCGGCATGGATTCAACGCCATAAGCCTGCGCGATCCGGTCATTCACAAAGCGCCAGCCGATGGTGGTGTCATGCATCTCTGCCGCGCGGGCAAAGGCGGTTTCCGCCTTGCCCAGAACGAAGGGGGCGCGGGTCATGCTTTCGACCCCGCCCGCGATCACCAGATCGGCCCCGTCACGCACCGCCCGCGCCCCCGCGATCACCGCATCCAGACCCGAGGCGCAAAGCCGGTTCACCGTCAGCGCCGGCACCGTTTCCGGCAGGCGCGACAGCAGCACAGCCATCCGCGCCACATTGCGGTTATCCTCGCCCGCCTGATTGGCACAGCCGAAGATCACCTCATCCACCGCCAGCCCGGGGTGCAGGTCCAGCAGCCCGTCGATCACGTGGGCGGCCATATCGTCGGGCCGCAGCATGGCCAAAGCGCCGCCGTGGCGGCCAATCGGGGTGCGGCGGTGGGAGCAAAGGAAAACCTCGGTCATGCGGCAAGCTCCGGTGCGGGGGCGTAACGGCCCTTGAGCGATGTGGCCGCCTCAAGGGCGGCAAGCGTGGCGCGGATCGTGGCGGCGCCGTGGTGGTCCAGCATTCCGAACGGCCCGCGCGGGAAGTTGAGGCCAAGCTTCAGTGCGGTGTCGATGCCGTCGCGCGTCACCCCGCCCTCGGACAAAAGCCAGCAGGCTTCGTTCACCAAGGCCGCCTCGATCCGCGCCACAATGGAGGCAGCATCCGGGGGAACGGGCGCGGCTTCACCTTTAAAGGTGAAGCCGCGCCCGGTTTTGGCCCCCAGCGCGCCCGCGGCCACCTGCGCCCGCAGCGCGGCAAAAACATGATAGCGCGGATGGCCGCCCATCGCTGCCGACAGCCCCTCGGTCGCGGCAAGGTTGATGTCGGCACCGATCAGGTCGATCAGGGCGAAGGGGCCAAGGCGATAGCCTGCGGCCTGCATGGCGGCGTCAATCTCGCCCGGGCTGCGGCCCTCTTCCAGAAGCGCCAGTGCCTCGCCATAGAACGGGCGGGCACAGCGGTTGACGATGAAACCGGGTCGGTCGGGGGCGTTGATCACGGTCTTGCCAGCCGCCTCTGTCACCTGGCGGGCAAGGGCCAGCGCCTGCGGGTCGCAGCCCGCAGGACCGATCAGTTCGACCAGTTTCATCACCGGGGCGGGGTTGAAGAAATGCAAGCCCAGCAGCCGTTCCGGCCGCGCCAGCCCGGCCGCGATCTGATGCACGGGAATCGAGGAGGTGTTGGTGGCCAGCACCGCTTCGGGCGCCGCCGCGGCAAGGGCTGCGAAAAGCGCCTGCTTGGCATCCAACCGCTCCACAATCGCCTCGATGATCAGGGCGGCGGGGATAAATTGATCGGTATTGTCGATCACGGCGACCCGTGCCAGAAGGGCATCGCGTGCCTCATCCGTCATCGCGCCCTTGGCGACGCGGGGGGCAAGGGCTGCGGCCAGCCGGGCAAGGGCGCTGTCGCGCGCCGGGCCGTGGGCATCGGTTGCCAGCACGGAAAATCCGGCCTGCGCATAGGTTTGCACGATGCCAAGGCCCATGGTGCCAAGGCCCGCCACGCCGATGATCATGTCATTCCCCCCGGAATTGCGGTTTGCGTTTTTCGCGGAAGGCGGCGATGCCTTCGGCCTTGTCGGCGCTGTCGAGCAGCCGCTCGAACCCCGCGCGCTCATCTCGCAGCGCCAGTGCCTGCTCTCCGCCTGCGACCAGCGCCGCCTTGGCAGCTTGCAAAGCCAGCGGGGCGCGCAGGGCAAGCCGGGCCGCCAGCGCCTCGGCCTGCGGCAGGGCAGGGCCATCGCAGAGCCATCCGGCAATGCCCCAGTCATGCGCCGTCGCCGCGTCGATGATTTCGCCCGTCAGCACCAGCCGCGTCGCCCGCGCCCGGCCCGCCAGCGCCATCAGCCGCTGCCCGCCGCCCGCGCCCGGGATCAGGCCAAGGTTGGTTTCCGGCAGGCCCAGCCGCGCCGTGGCCCCCAGGACCATGCAATCGGCCATCAGCGCCAGTTCAAACCCGCCGCCAAGGGCAAAGCCGTCCACCGCCGCCACCAGCGGCTTGGGGAAGGCGCGGATGGCGGCCCAGTGCCCCTTGCGCGGGTCAATGGCGCCTTCGGCTGTGGTCTTGTCCGCGATCTCGCCAATGTCGGCGCCGGCGGCGAAATTGCCCTCGGCCCCGGTCAGCACCACGGCGCGGCAGGCGGAATCCTCCGCCAGCCGCATCAGTTCCGCCGCAATCCGCCCCAGAAGGGCAGTGTTCAGCGCGTTCTTCGCCTCGGGCCGGTGAAGGGTCAGCCGCGACCAGCCGGGCAGATGTTCGATGATCAGGTCCATGCCTGCATCATGGCGGGCTGGATAAATTTTTCAAGCTAGAAATTTTAAGCTTGAAATTGTTTGTGCCGAGTGCCAGCCTGTGGCCATCGGCGCGCGACGCCCCCTTGCAAGGAAGCTTGCCATGAAGATTCTCTGCCTTGGCGGTGGCCCCGCCGGACTTTATTTCGCCATCTCGATGAAACTGCGCGATCCGGCGCATCAGGTGACGGTGCTGGAACGCAACCGCGCCAATGACACCTTCGGCTGGGGTGTGGTGCTGTCGGATGACGCGCTGGGCCGGATGCAGAAGAACGATCCGGTTTCCACCGACGCGATCCGCAGCCATTTCGCCTATTGGGACGATATTGCGGTGATCCATGACGGCGTGCGCACGGTGTCGGGCGGCCATGGCTTTGCCGGGATCGGGCGCAAGCAGATGCTGATCCTGTTGCAGGCCCGGGCGCGTGAGCTGGGCGTGGACATGCGGTTTGAGACTGAGTTCAAGACCGCCGAGGATTACCGCAAGGACTACGATCTCGTGGTTGCTTCGGACGGCATCAACTCCTTGGTGCGGCGCGAATATTCCGATGTGTTCCAGCCCGACATCGACACCCGCAAGTGCAAGTTCGTCTGGCTGGGCACCCATCAGAAATTCGATGACGCCTTCACCTTCATCTTCGAGAAGACCGAACATGGCTGGGTCTGGGCCCATGTCTATCAGTTCGATGACAACACCGCGACCTTCATCGTCGAAACCCTGCCCGAGACCTGGGACAAGCTGGGCTTTGAGGCGATGAGCAAGGAAGAAACCGTCGAGACCTGCCGCAAGATCTTTGAACGCCATCTGGGCGGGCATGACCTGATGTCGAACGCCGCCCACCTGCGCGGTTCGGCGGTGTGGATGCAGTTTCCCCGGGTGATCTGCCAGAAATGGTATCATGAAAACGTGGTGCTGATGGGCGATGCGGCGGCGACGGGGCATTTCTCGATCGGTTCCGGCTCGCGTCTGGCGTTCGACTCTGCGATTGCGCTGGCCGAATATCTGCACAGCGAACCGACGCTGGAAGGCGCCTTCCAGCGCTATCAGGATGAACGCCGCGTCGAGGTGCTGCGCCTGCAATCCGCCGCCCGCAACAGCCTTGAATGGTTCGAAGAGGTCGAGCGTTATCTTGACCTGCCGCCGGAACAGTTCGCCTATTCGCTCTTGACCCGCAGCCAGCGGATTTCGCACGAAAACCTGCGCCTGCGTGACCCGAAGTGGCTGCGCAGCGCAGAGGACTGGTTCCAGAAACAGGCAGGCGGCCAGCCGGGCCGCGCGCCGATGTTCGCGCCCTTCCAATTGCGCGATATGGCCCTGAAGAACCGCGTCGTGGTCAGCCCCATGGCGCAATACAAGGCGGTGGATGGCTGCCCGACCGACTGGCATTTCGTGCATTACGCCGAGCGGGCAAAGGGCGGGGCAGGGCTGGTCTATACCGAAATGACCTGCGTTTCGGCGCAGGGCCGCATCACCCCCGGCTGCCCCGGGCTTTACGCCCCCGAGCATGAGGCGGCGTGGAAGCGGCTGGTCGATTTCGTCCATGCCGAGACGGATGCCAAGCTGTGCTGCCAGATCGGCCATGCCGGGCGCAAAGCCTCGACACAGGTGGGCTGGGAAGAGGGGGACGCGCCCCTGAAATCCGGAAACTGGGAGATCATTGCGCCTTCGGCCCTGCCGTGGTCGCCGAAAAATGCCACCCCGCGCGAGATGACCCGGGGGGATATGGAGGCGGTCACGGCGGAATTCGTTGCGGCCACCGAAATGGCGGCGCGGGCGGGCTTTGACATGGTGGAACTGCACGCGGCCCACGGCTATCTGGTATCCGGCTTCATCAGCCCGGTCTCGAACCGCCGGACCGATGCCTATGGCGGCAGCCTTGAAAACCGGATGCGCTGGCCGCTCGAGGTGCTGCGCGCCATGCGGGCGGTCTGGCCAGCGGGCAAGCCGATGTCGGTGCGGATTTCCGCCAATGACTGGGTGGGCGCCGAAGGGGTGACCCCTTCGGAGGCCGTTGAAATCGCGCGCATGTTTGCCGCAGCGGGCGCCGATATCATTGACGTTTCGGCAGGCCAGACTTCGACCCAGGCCAAGCCGGTCTATGGCCGGATGTTCCAGACCCCGTTCAGCGACCGCATCCGCAACGAGGCAAACCTTGCCACCATGGCCGTGGGCAACATCACCGAGGCCGAGCAGGTCAATCAGATCCTCCTCGCAGGTCGTGCCGATCTGGTCTGCCTTGCCCGTCCGCATCTGGCCGATCCCTACTGGACATTGCACGCGGCCGTGCAATCGGGCGACACTGGCGCCGAATGGCCGCTGCCCTATCTGGCAGGACGCGATCAGGCGCGGCGGCTGCGGGAAAAGGCGACAGAGGTGATCCGGGCATGACAATCGCGGGGCGGCGGGTATTGGTGACGGGCGGCGGCTCGGGCGCGGGGGCCAGCCTTGCGCTGGGCTTTGCGGCGGCGGGCGCTGCCGAAGTGGTGATCTGCGGCCGCCGGGTTGAGGCGCTGCAAGCGACCGCCACCCGCCATCCCGCCCTCCGCGCGCTGCAATGCGACGTGACGGATGAGGCTTCGGTTGCCGCCCTTTATGCGGCGGCTGGGCCGGTGGACATCGTGATCGCCAATGCCGGGCAGGCCGATTCCGCGCCCTTTGCCAAAACCACGCTGGCGCAGTGGAATGCCATGCTGGCGGTCAATCTGACCGGGGTTTTCCTGACCTTCCGCGAAGGGTTGCGGCAGATGCCGGGCTGGGGGCGGCTGATTGCCGTCTCCTCCACCGCCGGGATCAAGGGCTATGCCAAGGTCGCGCCCTATGCGGCGGCCAAGCATGGGGTCATGGGGATGGTTCGCAGCCTTGCGCTTGAGGTGGCACGCGGGCCGGTCTCGGTGAACGCCATCTGCCCCGGCTTTCTGGATACGGAAATGACCGAACACTCCATCCGCGTGATCAGCGAAAAGACCGGCCGCAGCCCCGAACAGGCCCGCGCCGCATTGGAGGCGATGAGCCCGCAGAACCGCCTTTACCAGCCCGATGAGGTCACCTCGGCGGCCCTTTGGCTGTGCAGCGACGGGGCGGGCGGTGTCAACGGGCAGGCCATCACCATCTCGGGGGGCGAGGCATGAGCGCCCTGTCAAAACGCCGGCTGAAGATGTGGATCCGCCTTCTGGGCGTGACCCGCGCCGCCGAGGGGGAGTTGCGCGAATTCCTGCGGGTGAAGCACGAAACCACCCTGCCGCGGTTTGACGTGCTGGCGGCCCTCTGGCGCCGCCGCGACGGCGTGACGATGAGCGAACTCAGCCGGATGCTGCTGGTCTCGAACGGCAATGCGACGGCGGTGGTGGACCGGCTGGAGAAGGATGGCCTCGTGCGCCGCACCCCGTCCGAGGCCGACCGCCGCACGGTTTTCGTCGCGCTGACCGCCGACGGGCTGGCGCAGTTCGAGGGGTTGGCCGTGGAACATGAGGCCGAGGTGGACCGGCTGTTCGCCGGGCTGTCCGAGGCCGATCTCGACACGCTGACCGATATTCTGAAACGGATGGGCAAGACATGACCAAGATGGCGGGGCTGAAGCCCGAACATTTCCTGTGGGAGGTCAAGGACCGCATTGCGACGGTCCGCCTGAACCGGCCCGACCGCAAGAACCCGCTGACCTTTGCAAGCTATGCCGAGTTGCGCGACACCTTCCGCGCGCTGGTTTATGCCGAGGACGTCGATGTGGTGGTTTTCGCCTCGAACGGCGGCAATTTCTGTTCGGGCGGCGATGTGCATGACATCATCGGGCCGCTGATCGGCCTGCCGATGAAAGAGCTGCTGGCCTTTACCCGGATGACGGGCGATCTGGTCAAGGCGATGATTTCCTGCGGAAAACCGATCATCGCGGCGGTGGATGGCGTGGCGGTGGGGGCGGGGGCGATCATTGCGATGGCGTCCGATCTGCGGCTGGCGACGCCGGAGGCGAAATGCGCGTTTCTGTTCACGCGGGTCGGGCTGGCGGGTTGCGACATGGGCGCCTGTGCGATGCTGCCGCGCATCGTGGGCCAAGGCCGGGCGGCGGACCTGCTTTACACCGGCCGGGTGATGGGCGCCGACGAGGGTGAGCGTTGGGGCTTCTGGAACGCCCTGCACGGCGCCGATGTGCTGGAGGCCGAAGCGATGAAACTGGCCGCCCGGCTGGCGTCGGGGCCGACCTTCGCCCACGGCATCACCAAGACCCAGCTCAATCAGGAGTGGAACATGGGTCTGGAGCAGGCGATCGAGGCCGAGGCACAGGCGCAGGCAATCTGTATGCAGACCAAGGACTTCGAGCGGGCCTATCGGGCCTTTGTCGCCAAAGAGAAACCCGTTTTCGCGGGTGACTGAAGCAGGACCGGGGGCCAGCCCCCCAGCCCATTGGTTTCTTGAACCAATGGCGAAACCAACGGGCTACCCCGGGATATTTAGAGACAGAAAAATGAGTGATCAGAGCTTTCTGGACTGGCCGTTTTTTGAGGACCGTCACCGCGTGCTGGCGGCGGGGCTGGAGGAATGGGCAAAGGCGCATCTGCCGGTGGATCACGGCGATGTGGACGCGGCCTGCCGCGGGCTGGTGGCGGCGCTGGGGGCCGGGGGCTGGTTGCAGCATTCCGGGGCGGGTGCGGGCGAGCGGCTGGATGTGCGCAGCCTCTGCCTGATCCGCGAGACGCTGGCACGGCATGACGGGTTGGCGGATTTTTCCTTTGCCATGCAGGGGCTTGGCATGGGGGCGGTCTCGCTTTTTGGGACGGATGTGCAGCGAGAATGGCTGCGGCGCACCCGCGCCGGAGCCGCGATTTCCGCCTTTGCCCTGACCGAGCCGGGGGCCGGGTCGGATGTGGCGGCGACGGCGACGACGGCCACGCGCGGCCCGCAAGGCTGGGTGCTGAATGGCGAGAAGACCTGGATTTCCAACGGCGGGATTGCCGATATCTATGTGATCTTCGCCCGCACCGGCGAGGCGCCGGGGGCGCGGGGCTTGTCGGCCTTCCTCATGCCCGCCGATGTGGCGGGGCTGACGGTGGAGGAGCGGCTTGAGGTGATCGCGCCGCATCCGCTTGCCCGGCTGGGTCTGCGCGACGTGGTGCTGCCTGAGGCCGCGCTGATCGGCGCGCCGGGCGAGGGGTTCAAGATTGCCATGTCGGTGCTGGATGTCTTCCGCTCGACCGTCGGGGCGGCGGCACTGGGCTTTGCCCGCCGCGCGCTGGACGAGGCGCTGGCGCGGGTAAAGGCGCGGCGGATTCAGGGGGCTGCATTGGCCGAACTGCAGATGGTGCAGGGGCATCTGGCCGATATGGCGCTGCAGATCGACGCGGCGGCGCTGCTGATCTACCGCGCCGCCTGGACCAAGGACCGGGGGGCGGCCCGCGTCACGCGCGAGGCGGCCATGGCCAAGCTTTACGCCACCGAGGCGGCGCAGAAAGTCATCGACATCGCGGTGCAACTGCATGGCGGCGAGGGGGTGCGGCATGGCGCGGTGGTGGAAAGTCTTTACCGCGAAATCAGGGCCTTGCGGATTTACGAAGGCGCCAGCGACGTGCAGCGGGTGGTGATCGCCCGCAGCATTCTGGGATAACAGAGGAGGAAGACATGGCAGATCTTGACGGCGGCATCACCCGCGACGGCACCGCCTATCACGGCCGGATGCTGAATATCCTTGGACAGCGGTATTTCCCCAAGGCGTCTTGCGACACGACCTACAGCTTTGAGACCAACAGCGAGCCGGGTCAGTTCGTGCCGGTCCATGTCCATCCGACGCAGGATGAGTTCATTCTGGTGCAGGAGGGGCAACTGGAGCTGAAGCTGGACGGCAAATGGCAGACCGCAAAGGCGGGCGATCTGGTGCGGATGCCCAAGGGCGTGCCGCATGGCTATTTCAACAAATCCGACAAGCCGGCGCGGGCGCTGTTCTGGGTCTCGCCCGCAGGCAAGCTCGAGGCTTTGTTCGAGACGCTGCATGACATGACCGACATTCCGGCGATCATCGCGGCCTCGGCAGCGCATGACGTGGATTTCCTGCCGCCCGAGGCCAACGACTGAGCCATGCCCTACCAGCGCCTTACCCAGATCGAGTTCAACCATTGCGACCCGGCGGGGATTGTCTTTTATCCGCGCTATTTCGAGATGGTGAACTCGGTCGTCGAGAACTTCTTTGCCGATGTGGTCGGGCGCAGTTTTGCGCAGATGCACCTTGGGCAGGGCAATGGTGTGCCGACGGTCAGGATCGAGGCAGAGTTCGTCGCACCTTCAAGATTGGGCGAGAAGGTGCTGTTCACGCTGGAGATTGTGAAACTGGGCGGCGCGAGTGCCGAGTTTTCGATCCGGGCACGGCTGGGCGAGGAAGAGCGGATGCGGCTTCGCCTGACGCTGGTCTGGATCGAGGGCGGCCGCGCCGCGCCCTGGCCCGATGAGATGCGCGCGCGCATGGTCACATTCATGGAGGAAGCCGCATGAGCTTTGAAATCCTGCATCCGAAGAACTGGAAACCGGCCAAGGGCTATGCCAACGGCGTCGCGGCCCGGGGCAAGATGATCTTTACCGGCGGACTGATCGGCTGGAATGCCGAGCAGGAGTTCGAGAGCGACGATTTCGTCGAACAGGCGGCGCAGGCGCTGCGCTCGATCGTCGCGGTGCTGGCCGAGGGCGGGGCGGGCCCTGAGCATCTGGTGCGGCTGACCTGGTATGTGACCGACAAGCGCGAATATCTGGCCGGGCTGAAAGGTCTTGGACAAGCGTATAAAGAGATCATCGGCCGGCATTTCCCGGCGATGGCGCTGGTTCAGGTGGTGGCGCTGGTCGAGGACCGCGCCAAGGTGGAAATCGAGGCGACGGCGGTGGTGCCGGACTGAGTGCAGACCAGGGAGGGAATGCAGATGTTGGGACCAAGCGGACATGAGGACACATTCACCCGCGACCGCCTGCCAGCCGCCGCGGATTGGCCGGAAATCCGGCTGGCGGGGTTTGACTATCCCGAATGGCTGAATGCGGCGGTGGAGCTGACCGATGGCATGGTGGCCAAGGGCTTTGGCGACCATGTGGCGCTGATCGGCAACGGGCGCAGCCGCACCTACAAGGAACTGACCGACTGGTCGAACCGGATCGCCCATGCTCTGGTTGAGGATTACGGCGTAAAGCCCGGAAATCGTGTGATGATCCGTTCTGCCAACAATCCGGCGATGGTGGCCTGCTGGCTGGCGGCGACCAAGGCCGGGGCGGTGGTGGTGAACACCATGCCGATGCTGCGGGCGGGTGAACTGGCGCAGATCGTGGACAAGGCCGAAATCAGCCACGCCCTCTGTGACACGCGGTTGATGGAAGAGCTGATCACCTGCGAGCGCGGCAGCGCCCATCTGAAAACCGTGGTGGGCTTTGACGGCACCGCCAACCATGATGCCGAGCTTGACCGTGTGGCGCTGCGCAAGCCGGTGCGGTTCGATCCGCCGCCGGTGGGGCGCGATGATGTGGCACTGCTGGGCTTCACCTCGGGCACGACCGGGGAACCCAAGGCCACGATGCATTTCCACCGCGACCTGTTGATCATTGCCGACGGCTATGCGCGCGAGGTGTTGCAGGTCACGCCCGAGGATGTGTTTGTGGGCTCTCCGCCCTTGGCCTTCACCTTTGGGCTGGGCGGTCTGGCAGTGTTTCCGCTGCGCTTTGGGGCGGCGGCGGCATTGTTGGAGCAGGCCAGCCCGCCCAACATGATCCAGATTATCCAGGAGCATCGGGCGACGGTTTGTTTTACCGCACCAACGGCTTACCGGGTGATGTTGAAGGCGATGGACGAGGGCGCCGACCTGTCCAGCCTGCGGGCGGCGGTCTCGGCCGGGGAAACCCTGCCCGCGCCGGTCTATGAGGAGTGGCAGGCGAAAACCGGCAAGCCGATGCTGGACGGCATCGGCGCCACCGAGATGCTGCACATCTTCCTGACCAACCGTTTCGACGACCATCGCCCCGGCTGCACCGGCCGCCCGGTGACGGGGTATGAGGCGCGGATCGTCGGCCCCGACATGGCCGAACTGCCGCGCGGCGAGGTCGGGCGGCTGGCGGTGCGCGGGCCGACTGGCTGCCGCTATATGGCCGATGCGCGCCAGCGGGTCTATGTCCGCGACGGCTGGAACCTGACGGGGGACAGTTTCTGGCAGGATGACGAGGGGCGGTTCCACTTCGCCGCCCGCTCGGATGACATGATCATCAGCGCGGGCTACAATATCGCTGGCCCCGAGGTGGAGGCGGCGCTTCTGAGCCATCCGGCGGTTCTGGAATGCGCGGTGATCGGGGCGGCGGATGAAGATCGTGGCCAGATCGTCGAGGCGCATGTGGTGCTGGCCCCGGGGCATGAGGGCGACCGCCTGATGGTCAAGCTGTTGCAGGACCATGTGAAAGCGGTGATCGCGCCCTATAAATACCCGCGGCGGGTGATCTTCACCGAGGCTTTGCCGAAAACCCAGACCGGCAAGATCCAGCGGTTCCGGCTGCGGGGCGGGGCGGGCGCGTAAGCCCGCCCTTCGCCGTCAGCTCATGCCAAGGGCCTGTTTATACATGTCCAGCACGGCCTCTTCCTCGGCGATTTCATCGGGCTTGCGCTTGCGCAGGGCGATCACCTTGCGCATGACCTTGGTGTCATAGCCGCGGCCCTTCGCCTCGGCGAAAAGCTCTTTCTCCTGCTCGGCGATGTCCTTTTTCTCCGAGGCGAGCTGCTCGGCCCGTTCGATGAACTGGCGCAGCTCGTCGGCGGTGACGTTATAGGGATCGGAAGCGTCGGGCATCGGAAACTCGCCTGTCTGAAGGGTTGGCCGACTGTTTAGCGCGGGGCGGGGGCGGGGTGCAAGCGGCTGCGGCAGCCGGGCGGCGGACTTGCGCGCGGGGCCTGCGCAGGTTAGGCGCAGGTCAAACGGAGGATCGGCGATGGAAATGGTGATCTGGGGTGGGGCGGCGCTGACGGTTCTCGGGGTGCTGGGGCTGGTCTGGTGCATCGTGCTGGCGGTGCGGGCCAAACGCTCGGGCCTGCCGGATGCCCAGATGAAGGCGGCGTTGCAGCGCGTGGTGGTCTGGAACCTTGGGGCGCTGGCGCTGTCGGGGCTGGGGCTGATGGCGGTGGTCTTTGGGGTGATCCTGGTCTGAAGGCCGGACAGGCCATCCGGTAGGGTGCGTGTTTGCACGCACCCTGGGTGGGCCGCGGGTGGTGCGTGCAAGCACGCACCCTACGGAAGAGATGGACGCCGCAGGAAGCCGGATGCGAAGGCGGTTCGGGGCTATTCCAGCCGCCTGCCTTCGGCGATCAGCCGGTCCAGCAGGGGGGGCGGCGTGAACAGCGCCGGCGCCGTCGCGGCGCGGGCGCGCAGGTCGGCGCGCAGCACCATCAGGCCGCGGCGCTGTGCCTGATACATCGGCCCGCCTTCCCAGCGTGGAAACAGGCCCGAGATCGTGGCTGCAGCGTCGATGTCACCGGCGCGCGGCGTGGTGCCTTCGTCCATCAGCCGCAGCCCCTCGCAAGCCAGTGCGGCCAGACAGGCGGCCAGCAGATCGGCGCTGCCGGGGGGCGGGGCGGGCAGCCTGCCACGGGCGCCCGCACCGATGCCATAGGCGGCCAGCGCCGTGGCCACCGTATCGCGGGCATGGCCCTGACCTTCGAGCCAGCCGACCACCCGGGCGAGCGTGGCGCGCAGCCGCGCATCCAGCGGCCCGCCCGCGCCGCAGGTGACCACTTTGCCGCCCAGACGCCGCGCAAGACCATAGGTCAGGGCAAGCGGCTCGGGCGGCTGCCCCTCGGGGATCACCACCTCGCTGAGAAGCCCCGTCGCAGGGGCGGGGAAAAACGACAATCCGCCGCCGTCGCCCAAGGCGGCCCGGGGCAGGGTGGCGGGCAGGGCGGCGGCCCCGGCTTCGGGCGTGTGCAGCACCAGATCGGCGCCCGACAGCGCCTCAATCCCGGTCGTGCCGGTCAGCCTGCCCCAGTCGGCATCGCGGGCCGCGGGGGAAAGCTGCCCGGCGGTGACCATTTCTTCCTGCCGGGCGGCGATCCGTTCAAGCGCTGCCACCAGCGTCGCCCGGTCGGGCGTGGCCAGAACAACCTTCAGCCCCGCCGAAAGCGCCTGCCGCGCCACATCGGCCAGCGCCCCGCCGCCGCCCCAGAGGCCCAGCGTCGCCAGCCGCGGGGCGGGGCGGCCCGCCAGCGCGGGCGGCGGCTGCAAGGCACGCCGCTCGGCCTGAAAGGCGTGCATCAGGGCCTGCGCTTCGGGCGAGGCGACCATATCTTCGAAGGCGGCGCGTTCAAAGGCCAGACCCATCTCATAGGGCAGCAGCACCGCCGCCTCGACGCATTCGACCAGCCGGATCGGCGCGGGCATCCGGCCCGCCTCGGCGCGGGCGCGGGCCGTGGTAAGGGCGGCGCGGTAGGTGGCCATGTCCCGCATCCCCTCGCGCCGGTCTTCGGCAGAGATCAGCGGGCGGGTGGCAAGCTCGGAGGCCAAAGCGATGGCACGGTCGATCAGGTGGTCTTCAACCACATGATCCACCAATCCGATGGCCAGCGCCTCGGCCGCGGTCAGCGGCGCACCTTGGGTCAGCAGGCGCAGCGCCGGGGCGGCGCCGACCAGCCGGGGCAGGCGCTGGGTTGCGCCGGCGGCGGGCACCAGACCCAGTGCCACCTCGGGCAGGGCCAGACGGGCGGCGGGCAGGGCGATGCGGGCATGGGCGGCCAGCGCCAGCTCAAGCCCGGCGCCAAAGGCATTGCCCTGCAGCGCCGCCACCACCGGCTTGCCCCCGGTTTCCAGCGCGCGGCAAAGTTCGGCCAGACCGCTGCCCTTGGTGCGGGTCAGTTCAGAGGGATCGGCCCCCGCGCAGAACACCGCCCCTTCGGCCGCCAGAACGATGCCCCCGACCGCCGGATCGGCGCCGGCATTGGCCAAGGCCCGCCCCAACTCGGCGATCATCGGGCCATGTAGCGCATTGGCCGGGCCGCGCCGCAGCCAGATCAGCCGGACCCGGTCGCGCGTCTGTTCTGCGATGAAATCGGTTCTGTCGTTCTGCATCAAATCACCCCTGACCCGGCCATTAAGCGCAAAGGGTCAAGGGCTGGCAATCCCGCAGCGGGCCTGCAACGGGAAAAGCCGGTCAAACCGGCATGTTGTCGAAATCGGCCTCGATCGCGGCGTCGGCGGCCAGCCGTTCGGCATCGCTGCGCGCGGGCAGCGTGGCGCCGGGCATCAGCAGGCTGAGGGCCTGCATTTCGGCCTGCAACAGGCTCAACCCCGCGCCCTGACCGGACATCGCGGCGGTGGTCAGATCGCCGGCCAGCTTGGCAAAGCTTTCGATGGTCTTGTCGGTCATGGTTCCCCCCTTTGTCCCCGATCAGGCCGCGCAGTTGCGGCAGAATGGCGTCTGCGGCAGCACGTCCAGACGGTCTTGCGAGATTTCGGCGCCGCATTTGGCGCAAAAGCCGTATTCGCCTTCGGCAATGCGGGCCAGCGCCGCCTCGATCTGGCGGATTTCCTGCTGACCGCTGACGCCCATCGACTCCAGAACCTCATCGCTCTCGCGCTCGGTCGCCAAGTCTTCCCAGTCCTTGGCATCATGCGAGTCGAGTTCGCTTTCGATCCCGGTCAGCCGACCTTTCAGGTCGGCAAGGCGCGCTTCAAGCTGGGTCTTGCGGTCGGCGGTGCTGGTCATCGATTCCTCCTGCAACTGGGGCAAGACTAGCCTGCCCGCAAAACACCTTCCTTGACATGCATCAATGATTGAAACAGGGATCGGCGGCACACATATTCTCATTGCTAAATATGTTGACAGTCCAGAAAACCCGGCCAATATGGTCGTGAATAAGCGGAGCGCAGCGATGAAACCCGCCGTCCATGGCTTCTTTGACGTGGCCACCAACACCATCACCTATGTCGTGGTCGAGCCCGAGGGGCGGGCCTGCGCCGTGATCGATTCGGTGCTGGACTTCGATCAGGCGTCCGGGCGCACCGACACGCGCTCGGCTGATGCGGTGGTGGAATTCATCAGGGATCAGGGGCTGCGGCTGGAATGGGTGCTGGAAACCCATGTCCATGCCGACCACCTTTCCGCCGCGCCCTATCTGCAGGAACGGCTTGGCGGCAAGATCGGCATTGGCGACCGCATCACCGTGGTGCAGGAAACCTTCGGCAAGATATTCAACGAGGGCACGCGGTTTCAGCGCGACGGCAGCCAGTTCGACCGGCTGTTCCGCGAAGGTGATGTGCTGATGATCGGCCAGTTGCGCGGTGAGGTGCTGCATACGCCCGGCCATACCCCTGCCTGCCTGACCTATGTGATCGGCGATGCGGCCTTTGTCGGCGATACGCTCTTCATGCCCGATTTCGGCACCGCGCGCTGCGATTTCCCCGGTGGCTCGGCCGAAACCATGTGGCATTCGGTGCAAAAGATCCTGTCGCTGCCCGAGGAAACCCGCATCTTCGTCGGCCATGACTACAAGGCGCCGGGGCGCGAGGAATTTGCCTGGGAAACCACAGTGGGCGCGCAAAAGGCGCTGAACGTCCATGTCGGCGCCGGAAAATCGCGCGAGGATTTCGTGGCGCTGCGGCAAAAGCGCGATGCCACGCTGGGAATGCCCCGGCTGATCCTGCCCTCCTTGCAGGTGAACATGCGGGCAGGCCAGATGCCCGAACCCGAGGACAATGGCCTGTCCTATCTGAAACTTCCGATCAACGGGTTGTAAGACATGGAACTGTCCTGGCTTTGGGGATTCTTGGGCGGGCTGCTGATCGGCGGGGCCGCTTCGCTTTATCTCTTGGTCAATGGCCGGGTGATGGGGATTTCCGGCATCCTTGGCGGGCTGGTCGATGGCAGCGGGCGCGGCACATGGGCCGAGCGGGCGGCCTTCATCGCCGGGTTGGTGGCGGTTCCGGCGGTTCTGGGCCTTGCGGCGGGGGCCGAAACCCATCTGACGCAGAACTGGCTTCTGATCATCGCGGGCGGGCTTCTGGTGGGGCTGGGCACGCGGCTGGCCAATGGCTGCACCTCGGGGCACGGGGTTTGCGGCATCTCGCGGTTGAGCCTGCGGGGCATCGTCGCCACGGTGTTCTATGTGCTGGCGGGCGGTGTCACGATGGCGCTGCTGCGCCACGTTGCCGGGGTGCTGTGACATGAGGCGCCTTGGCTTTTCGGCGCTGGCAGGCGGTATCTTCGGGGCGGGGCTGCTCTTGTCGGGCATGACCGACACCACCCGGGTTCAGGGCTGGCTGGATGTGTTCGGCGACTGGGATCCGACGCTGGCCTTTGTGCTGGGCGGGGCGATCCTGCCGATGGCGGTTGCCTGGCGGGTGGCGGCGCGGATGTATCATCCGGTCCTTGGCGGCGCCTTTCCCGAACCGCCCAAGCGCGAGGTCGGCCCCAATCTGGTGATCGGTTCGGTCCTGTTCGGCATGGGCTGGGCGCTGGCGGGGCTCTGCCCCGGGCCGGCACTGGCCTCACTGGGCTTTGGCGGCTGGGGCGGTCTGGTCTTCCTTCTCGCCATGGTCACGGCTATGGTTTTCGCACCAATGGTCCGTCAGCGGATCGACACACTCACCCTCTCCAGGAGTGCCATGGACATCCGCGCCCTTACCCCCGCCTATGCCGTCTCGCCGCAGATCGAGATTTCCGACCTTGCCGCGCTGAAGGCCGCCGGCTTTACCACCATCATCGACAACCGCCCCGATGGCGAGATTCCGGCCCATCTGCATGGGGCCGAAGTCAAGACCGCAGCCGAGGCGCTGGGCCTGACCTTCGTCATCAACCCGGTCTATCCGGGTGCCCTCAGCGCTGAGAATGTCGCGGTGCAGAAGGCCGCGGTCGAGGCGGCAAGCGGCCCGGTCTTTGCCTATTGCGCCTCGGGCAACCGTTCGTCCATCGTCTGGATGCTGATGAATGCGGGCAAATTGCCGGTGGACGAGATGATCGCCACCACGGCGCGGCACGGCTACAACCACGCCGCCCTGCGCGACCAGATCGAGGCCGCCGCCGCGCGCTGAGGTTTCGCAATCAGACAGGGGCGGTTGCGCGGGCAGGTTCGCGCAACCGCCCTTGCATTTGCACCTTTTGAAATACTCCGGGGGTCCGGGGCTGGCCCCCGGCGCCGGGCAGGGGCGTTAGGGATGCAGAAAGGTGACCTCGGGCATGGCGGCGATGCGCGCCACGTCTTCCTCGTAAAGCGCGGTCAGGTCTTCGACCATGTCTTCGGTCCAGCCGGGCATTTCGAATTCCAGCTCGATCCGTTCGGGCAAAGCGAATTTGTCGAGGAAGGCCGAGACGATCTTGCGCCGTTGCAGCACGGTCTGGGGCGGGTGACCGGCGATATAGGTGTTCATCCGGGTCAGCCCCTCGCCCGACATCAGCGAGGCGACAAGATCCTCTTCGCCTTCAAGCGGCGTGCCTTCGGGCAGGCCAGAGACTGCCTGCAACACCTCGGGCCAGATCAGCGGCGTATCCTCGTCGCACCAGACGGTCAGCGGCGCATCGGGGTTGGCATCCAGAATCTGCTCCACCACATCCGACCAGCGCAGCGCGAAAGGATCGGCCCCGGCCAGAAATTCGCCATAGCTGGCAGGTTTCAGCCGGTCATAAAGCAGCGGCAGGAAGGTGGCGGGGTTGCGCAGGCCAAGGTGGAACTCGGCCTCGATCTGGGGAAAGATCTGGGCAAAGGCGCGGGTCCGCTCGCCGGCCGAGGGGTAAAGCTTGTCCTTCAGCACCCAGGCCGGCAGCGACATGAAGCTTTCCCATGACAGGATAAGCCGGTCGGCGCGGTCTTCCTCCATGATCTGTTCCAGGATCAGCGCCTGTTCCTCGATCGTGGCGGCGGCGCCTTTCAGCCGGATCGCGGTTTCGCGCAAGAGGCTGCGGTAGCGTTTGGGATTGGCCACGACGATGGAATGCTGCGCCAGAAGATCACGGTTGCGTCCGAGGCATTTCAGAAGGCGCTCTTCATCGGTGAAATGCGCCCCGAGATGATAGACGATCCGCATACTGCTTTGCCCGGCCTGTCATTTGTTCTTTGGGCAGTTATATCGGGTTTTCTGGACAGGGAAACCGCTTTCCTGTAAGCGCGGCCTCATGTTGTCCCAGCAAAACAGTCGGATAAGCCTGCGCCACCTGATCCCCGATGGCTGGTCTCTGGGGGCGCTGGCGATTGCGGTGGTGGTCGTGGCGCCGATGCTGGCGGTGCTGTGGATCGCGCTGCATCCGACCGAGAATATCTGGCCGCATCTTCTGGCCACGGTGCTGCCGCGCTATCTGGGCACGACGCTGATCCTGATGGCGGGGGTGGGCACGCTGGCCGCGGCCATGGGCACGGGCGCGGCCTGGCTGGTGACGATGTACCGCTTTCCGGGGCGGGGTTGGCTGGCCCATGCGCTGCTCTTTCCGCTGGCGATCCCGGCCTATGTCGGGGCCTATGCGCTGGTGGATTTCCTGGATTATTCCGGCGCCTTGCAGACGGCGCTGCGGGCGATGTTCGGCTGGCGCAATGCGCGCGACTATTGGTTCCCGACGATCCGCAGCGAATGGGCGGCGATTCTGGTGCTGTCGTCGGTGCTGTACCCTTACGTCTATCTGCTGACCCGGCAGGCGCTGCGCGAACAATCCGGCGGGATTTACGAGGTGGCCCGGGCGCTGGGCCTGAACGGCTGGGGCGTGTTCTGGCGGCTGGGCCTGCCGCTGGCCCGGCCGGCGATTGCCGCGGGCGTGGCGCTGGCGCTGATGGAGACGGTGGCCGATTTCGGCACGGTGCAGCATTTCGGGGTGCAGACGCTGACGACAGGGGTGTTCTCCACCTGGCTGAACGGCGGCAATGCGGGCGGCGCGGCGCAGATTTCCGGGGTGATCCTGGCGCTGATCCTGTGCCTTGTCGCCATCGAGCGGCTGGGGCGGCGCAACGCGCGGTTCCACCGCCCCAGCCGCGCGCCGCGCCCGGTCAGTGCCGTCACCCTGCCGGGGCTGGCGGGCTGGGCGGCGACGGGGCTTTGCCTGATCCCCTTTGCGCTGGGTTTCGTGCTGCCGGTCTCGGTCATGGCCAGCCATGCCATTGCCAAGCCGCAGGTCTGGGCCGCACCGGGGCTGGGGGCGGCGGCGCTGAACACCGTGGTCACCGGCGGGGCGGCGGCGGTTCTGACGGTGGGGGCGGCGCTGTTTCTGGTTTACGGGGTGCGGATGGCGGGGCGGGGCATGGCGCGGCTGGTGCTGCCGGTCACCACGCTGGGCTATGCGGCGCCGGGGGCCGTGCTGGCCGTGGGCATTCTGGTGCCGCTGGCCGCTCTTGACCACCGGGTTGCCGATGCGGTTCTGGCGCTGACCGGCCATGATCCGGGGTTGATGCTGACCGGCACTTCGGCGGCGATCGTGCTGGCCTATGTGGTGCGCTTCTTCGGTATCGGGCAGGGGGCGGTGGACGCGGCCTTTGGCCGGATTTCGCCCAGCCTGCCGATGGCTGCCCGCTCGCTTGGCCAGACGGCGGGCGGGGCCCTGCGGCGCGTCTACCTGCCCTTGATGCGAGGCTCGGTCGCTTCGGCGCTGCTGGTGGTCTTTGTCGATTGTGTCAAGGAATTGCCAGCGACGCTTTTGCTGCGGCCCTTCAATTTCAACACGCTGTCCACCCGGGTTTACGAACTGGCCAGTCTGGAGCAACTGGGCGAGGCGGCGCCGGCGGCGCTGGTGGTGGTGGCGCTGGGCCTTTTGGCGGTGGCGCTGCTGGCCCATGGCAACCGCGACCGTTAGCGGCAGGGGCCCGCACGGGACTTGCAGGGGGCGCCGCCAATTGCTACATCCGCCGCGTGACGCCCGGTTAGCTCAGAGGCCAGAGCTGCGCTTTTGTAAAGCGAGGGTCGGGGGTTCGACTCCCTCACCGGGCACCATCGTCCCTCCCTGCTTTCGGACCGTCTAAAGCATTGGAAGTAGAGAATTTCCCGGCTGAAAACGCAAAGGCCCCTGAAATACGGGCCTCAGCAGACTCCTCTGCCGATGACCCGCATCAACCACTTCGCGGCGCAGCGGGCGCGAGCCGCGCGCGTTGGCATCGCATTCACGACTCGCCGGTTGCTCCCTGCCCATCGACAGGCGCCACACCGCTCTCCGGCTCCTCCACCGCTGGATCAAGAAGGGCTCGCGTGACCCGCACCGGGTCATAGGGCAACATCCCCTCTTCATTCACACGCCGTTCAATTTCAGTGAGAGCCGCGTCCGGATCCGAGAACGGCACACCGGCAAGTTGCCCGGTCGCGTATTGCCACCATCTGACCCGCAGCATCCGCTCTCTCAAAGCCTCATCGAAGCGATATCGGATCAGCCGTGCCGGCACGCCACCGACAATCGCATATGGGGCAACATCCTTTGTCACAACGGCATTGGCCCCACGACCGCTCCATCGCCAACAGAGACACCCGCGGTAATGATCGCGCCGTGGCCGATCCAAACGTCATTGCCAATGCGCGTGACCCTCGTCAGGACACGCCGCGCCTTTGCCGACAACGCCGGATCAGGCGGGCGTTGTTGCGCAACTCATGCCTGAGGCATGATTTCCCCTTTCCCCTTCGACGTCAGGCTACACGGACGATCTCAGCGGTGCCGAGCGCATTGAAACGGTTGATGAGGGCGCAGCGGATCTGGA